>Ga0335072_10000019_pt1 | contig 389741 bp, 351 predicted proteins | sample Lox_Sample_21_FD_206725 | JGI IMG/M metagenome (GOLD analysis project Ga0335072, IMG submission 206725) | Soil microbial communities from Loxahatchee National Wildlife Refuge, Florida, United States - Lox_Sample_2.1 | ecosystem: Environmental > Terrestrial > Soil > Wetlands | place: USA... | reverse complement strand
GAGCAGATGAACCGACGCGCGCTCGAAGGCCACGAGAAGGCGCTGGGGAAAGAGCATCCGTCCACGCTGACGAGCGTCAACAATCTGGCGTTGGTGCTGCGATACCAGGGCAAGTACGAGGAGGCCGAGCAGATGAACCGACGCGCGCTCGAAGGCCACGAGAAGGCGCTGGGGAAAGAGCATCCGGACGCGCTGACGAGCGCGTATTGCCTTGCATACCTCTACCATCAGCAGAGGCGGTACGATGCTGCGTCCGTGCTGTATGAAAGGGCGTGCTATGGGTATAAGAGAAGGCTTGGCCCAAATCACCCTGCCACGGTAGCATGCTGCGAACATTTCGCAAAGATGGTACAAGAGATGAAAAAAAAATAAAAGGCTTGTCTGTCTCTATATCCTAGCCATCTAATCTAATAGCAGAGCTGATTAAATAAACTTATACCTCACATGAAGGGAAATGGGCGTCGCTCCTCTAAGCTCTTGAAATATCTTCGTGAAGTCATCCGTTAATAATCGACTCCCACAACTCTCTTCAGACAGTATATTAATATTTCATTTATAATCTCTATTCCATAGAGAGTTCTGGGGGCAGCCGTGAATATATAGTAGCTGGAATGCTTTCTATAGAGCGTCTCGCATTTTCTAGAAGGCTCTGTGGCTCAGGGAAAAGAACTACTTATCCCATGCACGGACGACACCTCGTGCTGACTAAGGTAATAAAACAGCCCCCCATAAGTTGGGGGGTAACCGCCTAGAAGTTAGGCGGGTGACCGCCTACAAGTTGGTTGCCCCACCACCTACGGAGTAACCAGTTTAAACGACCTGATCGCAGGGGTTCATGACGAGATATTCGTTGTGGGCCTAGAAGTTACAACGCTATAATAGCATCCAACTATATTTACTCCGTTAGATACGTCGGGAATTATTTCAGCGTGAAACTGTTAACTTTGGGGCGACCAGTCATATATTCCCCGTACATAATGCCATGCGCATAGGCTTCACCAATCAGAGTACGGTATGTCCTTGGGGACATTTTCGCACCAAGTATGGTACATGTCCACCTAGGAAGATGCATATCATATCGCCGATTTGAACATGCGACGGCGCAAGCCCAACTAATCCAGAATTCGAGATGAAAGGGCGTCTTGAATGGAGCAGACGCAGCGCTCTTTTGTACCAAGGCTCGACATGTATCGTTTCATATCGTTGAACCCAACTAGTCGCCATGGACAACTCGTTGAGGAGCCGTGGATAGCAGGCGAGTGTCTCTCTCTGCGTTTCGGGGTCATCGGCGCATCCAAAATCGGCAATTGCGATTCGTGAAGTCTCCATATCTTCACTTCCGCGGCTGGTTAGAGGCGACTGGACTGTGAAAGCCTTAACTTCGGCGAGATATTTGAGAGTGTTCTCTGGTTGAAGACTTTCCAACCAGTTGGGGTTCCAAACACTTCCGAACTCCTTGATAACATCAACAAGTACGACTCTTAATGTAATCGAGCCAGAATCATGGTAAGATATTTTCTGTCGTGCGACGCTGTTTCCCGATGCCAAAAATGACAGATTCGTTGGAGGTGGGATGTATGTGTTTGGATTGAAGGTCGGTGAGCGCCAGTCCGGAACCCAGGTTGGAATAGAGCCGTCTCTGGGAAATTGACAGTAAGAAAGGATGTCAATGCGCCCTTGATTGAGAAATTTCCTGGTTGCTTTCGTGTAGACGTCCTCGTAACTCATTGTATAATCAGGGAATGCATCGAACTCTGTACCGTCGTGAGCAAGCCCCAAAACTGCAAATATTCTGTCTCTGGGATCCGAGCATTCAATATGATTATAATCCGACTCCAATGCAAGAGATGATATAAGGACCTCATATAGTGAGTTTTCTCCGGCATGTACAAACTGATATCTGTGCCGACGCATTAAGATTCCTTCCATGAAACTGGATGCAGACGAGGTAAAGGCCTTGACTAAGGTGTATCCGGCTCTCACGTCTTCATTATCCTTGTTAGCATCCCTGTCTGCATCCTAGAGATCCTCAAGAAAATAAATGATCCTTGTGATGGCATCAAGTGCATATCGAAGCTTATAGCTCGAAAGATGTGAACTACCACACATGAAGTCGAGTTTACGTGCAACCGCACACTCTTGTATGACCCAGAGCCTGCGCCAGTATGACCGCTTGCAGAATTGATCAAAGGCACTAGAAATAGCCTCAAGGCTCTTGTTATTCGCGATATCGGGGAGAACATCTGCGAAAGTGTTGTTTATGATGCTCGAAAAGGATTTTCTATCCAGTGCATCTACCTTCCAACCTTCCTCTTCGTCAACGCCACTACCTATTGACCTAAATAGATTTATCACGAGGTCGCTCCTATCAGCTGCTGGCCCAAGCCAAGCAATGACATGGTCAGCTTCCGAGAATATAGCTTTCATCAGCTGTACCTGCCCAGTCTTCTCCATTTCATCTTGCTGGTTGATACACACCTGGTCCGCCCACAGCAACAAATCATGTTGTTCATCTTCGAACTGCCGTAAGGCTCCTTCCAAATTGGCACTGATATACAAAACGGCCAGTCCTACGCCAATAGGTTTCGTATCGCCTCCGGCACCACATGCATATGAAACGGCCGTGTACGAGACTGGATCCCCTAGAGAGACATGGATAAGTTCACCAAATACTTTCAAATCAGAGGAATATCGTGGGCTTCGACGCGTTGGCTGGGAATCCCTTGATTTCAGACGAAAAAGTCGAATCTCTTTACGATGCGCCCGTAATGGTGCATACTGTAACGCTCGCTGGGGGAGGTTGGCCATAAGTTAGGTATTGTGGTGCCTCTCTGAGATGAGGAAGCCCGCGGATTGTGTTCTCTTCTTCCTTAATGAAGATAGAGAGTGTGCGAAATAGTGTGATTACTATCAAGATTCAGCGCCAGTGGAATTTTCATGCCGCAACGCAATCTCACCAACAACCACGAAAGTGGAAATCGTCAGGTGGAGCCTTGGTGGACAGGTGGAAAACGGTGACTAATGACGGAGATGTGTTGAGCAATCTTGGGTCTAATAATTATCCACGGTGAACTGCAGGGGCGACTAGTGTTAGAAATTGCGAGACGCAGGTGCTACTTTGGCGAAGCGGCTTCCCAGCTGCTCCAACTCGTAAGATTGTCGCGGCTACGGTAGTCCCACTTTGGTGTTCGGAGGTGTAACCGCTGGCTCGCGACGGATAACTCCTACAGTGAGATCTTGGAACAGGTCGGCGGTTTGCGGCGTGGTATTAGTGATAGGAGATACAGCACGCGTTAGCAAGATGTGGGAGAGAGCATCCAGGTCTTATGTATTACCGCTGGACACGAGCGCTCGTAAGGTTGAATAGCTGAGCTTGACGAATTAGGCTTACCATGTGATCTCTGGGCTGACAGCTGGAAACGGCAGTTCACGTGCCATCAGGTCGTTTACCATACTCAAGAACAATAGCACCCCCATTGGCAAGTTATAATGGAATTCATGAACACAGAATGTTAAGTGTATAGGCTTGAAATGGAAATTTCAACCACCACGTAGTCTATCTTTCCTCATTGTAAGGCGCCAGCGTTGTTAGCGAAAGGATGGTTTGATGTTTCCACATGCTCTCTGCTGTAGACGCTCAACCAAATTATTCTCATACCTATAAGTCATGTCAATGCTTATTCAATTCCAAAGTTATCTCGACGATTGACGAGGACTAACATGTGTTTCGCCCAGCGACACACAACCGAGCGTGTCTTTGCGGGATCTATAATTTCCTCGACGCCGAAACTGTTCGCAGTGCGGACGGGATTCTGGAGATTCATGTATTCTGCTTCAAGTCGAGCGTAGAGCTCTTCCCTCTTGTCTCCTGCTCTCTTGAGATCTGCACGATGGTTGACTGATCTATTATTTAGTGCCTAGGCGGTTAGATGTACCTTAAGGATAGAAGGCAGGTACCTTCAATGCCTCCATCGAGAGGTAAGGAACCCCATTCACCACTGGGCCTGGAATAATAGTTGGTTTAGTCGAATATTCTCACACTCGTTGATCTGCGACTTACCAAGCAACTCGAGTGTTTGGATCTCGTGGAGCCACCAAGATAGCACCTCCGATGCCGTAGCAACGTCTCATAACGATGGAAAAGATGGGAACCGTGCTCCCGAATAGAGTCTTATACATCTCCAGTCCCCACTTCATGACGCCGTTCCTTTCGGCGACAGTTCCAATGGCAAAACCTGGAATATCTATCAGCTGTACTATCGGAAGGCCCATGACGTCGCATAGCCTAATGTGCTTGTCGTACTTCTGCGATCCCGCAGTATCCAATGCTCCGGCATTGTTCAGGGCGTCATTGGCGAATATTCCAACTGGCCGGCCATGAAGGCGGGCAAAACCAACCACCACGGTATTGCCCCAGTATTGCCCAATTTCAAAGAAGGAGTCTTTGTCGACAAACTCTCTGATCATAGGTCTAACTTCGTACATTCGCTGTCGTCTCCGTGGGATTGCGGTACGGAGTCCCGTACACAAGCGGTTTGGATCGTCCTGGGATGGAATTACTGGTGGTAGAACTCCTCCATGATTTGGTACGTAGCTTAAGAATTCTGCTATCTGATCATAGCAACCTTTTTCGTCTGGCGCGAGGTTGTCGATGACTCCGTTCGAGCAATGGATGCGAGGACCGCCAAGGGTATCAAAACTAAGATCTTCTTCAAACGTTGCACCCTCCACAACCTTTGGGCCGGCATTGAATAAACTTCCAATGTCAGCTGCAATGACGCTGAAATGAGATACTCCAGCTCTTGCCGCTCCCAATCCCACGGCAGTACCCACAACGGCTGCGCACTGTGGAATTCCGAGGTCCAGTTCTTGCATCTAATTATCGCCATTGTGAGAAACTGCGTCAAGGACTAAGCTTCATATCTCTTACCAGCCATGACAAGAGCTCCAATTGCGGCAGAAAAGTTCCGCGCATTGTGCGGTAGCTTGTAATAGAGCCGCCACCAGATGCTCCGTCAACCAATTTGATCATAGGGAGTTTCAGATGCACACAGAGCTTCTCCATGTACAGGGTTTTGGCCATCAGCGCTCCGTCGGCATGACCTGCACGTAACGTGAAATCATCAGCTGTCAAGAGGACTCGACGGCCTCTGATCTTGCCAAAGCCTGTATAAAGGTTCTGAGACTTCCTGCAAGCAAAGTTGTCAAAGGAAAGCACGTACCTTGAACATTGTTACTTGGCGTAAAGTCGGTCACAACTTCTTTCTCTTCTTCGATAACGGAATGTTTAGGTCCAGAAGGTTTTGCCCATGTTGCAGTGCCAGCCGCGCTGCCCACTTCTTCGAAAGACCCAGGATCCAATAAGAGTTCTATCCGTTCTCTCACCCAAAGTTTGCCGGCTTCTTTGTGTCGCTTGTAACCCGTGGTCTCATATTTGGGTGTTTGTGCAAACTTTCGGACTAGATCTAGCTCTGCAAGGACATCGGACCAGTCTGCCGGAAGTTCAGATCCTCTCTTATTCTTGGGCGCTTTAGTGGTTGATTTAGGCGCGACATGCGAATTGATGAGGTCTAGTCGCTGTACAGCGGCATTCGCCGAGCTGTTTTCTTTCGCCTTGCCGCTGTTGTCGGGCATGATGAAGCGGTAGTTTGTGTGCAGTTTGGATAGAAAGATACTCCCGTGTAGTCTCAGCCAACCAACCTCCAAACCAACTCTTTATTTGTTAATCACATGCACAGCGGTTCAATGGCTGAAGTACAAGCATGCCAATTGCTCAATTTACGGTACTATTGATTATGGTGACATTAGGCTGTTCTACTCCCCCGCCTTTGGCCATCCTCGGATGTTGGAAGGCAGGGGGTGGAGTACTACGGTACTTGTCGTTACTTTCGGCGTTTGCGAACAATTGAGATACCAAAGTTATCCGAGGCGCGGACAGTATAGTGAGCGCAAATTGTTCAGTCCAGTAGTTATTGTTTCTAAGGTCGGATTCTCAGCGAGCATAAACGAGCGGGCAAAGGAGAAACAATCCACACCATATACGATAGCTGCTTCAGGGATGAGCTCGGATGTCATGGTAGAGAAATATTGATGATATTGCTATCAAGCAAACATGGCCTCAATACTTTCACATCCATCAGTCACGCGTCTTCTAGTCGCCAACCGGTAAGACGAATTAACGACACTTTAGTCGTTTCCTCGCGTACTAACACAGCTGATACAGAGGCGAGATTGCGATCCGAGTTCTGACTTCAGCACGAGACTTGGGAATATATACCATTGCTGTTTACACAGCCGAAGATTCAAATCATGCCATCTACGCTGATGAAGGTGTTCTGCTAAAAGACCAGTCCGACTTCACCAACATTGCCAAGCTCGTTAGCATCGCTGTGCAGTCGAAAGCCGATTCGGTTCACCCAGGCTATGGATTCCTTTCGGAAAACCCAGACTTCGCGGACGCCTTGAGAGATGCTGGTATTCATTTCGTCGGTCCAAGTTCTCGAGTCTTGCGCCAGACCAGCGACAAAACTGATGCACGCGCTTTGGCAGAAGCCAGCAACGTGCCCACGCTTCCAGCCTCAACTGCTGCCATGCGTGATTTACAGCAAGCACGTGAATTTGTCGATCAATTTGGGCTCCCTATCATGTTCAAGGCAGTGGACGGAGGTGGAGGACGTGGGATACGTCTGGTTCAACAGCGAGAAGAGCTCGAGAGCGGTTTCAATCGGGCCTGTGGGGAGTCGCCAAGTGGACAAATTTTTATCGAGAGAGCGGCCGTCGAAGGTTTCCGGCACGTTGAAGTGCAAATTCTTGCCGATGCTTACGGCAATGTTGGCCACCTTTGGGAGCGAGAGTGTAGTATACAACGCAGGTTAGTTACCAGACCAGTATGGGTGAGAAGTTCTCTAAAGGTTCTTTTAGATTTCAAAAAATGGTCGAAATCGCACCGTCGACAATCACCGATAGAACATTGATTGATCGTGTCATTGAAAGTGCATTGCGAATGGCCAAGGCTGTATGTCGTTTCTGTTATCTTTAGATTGGCATGACTGATGACCTTCAGATTCAATATTCTTCTCTGGGTACATTTGAATTCCTAGTACACGAATCGAGGCCGGAGTTTTACTTCTTGGAAGTTAATCCTCGACTACAAGTTGAGCACACTATCACAGAGGAAATCTCAGGCGTGGACATCGTTCGCAGCCAGCTACTCCTAGCGAGAGGGGCTACTATCTACAGTCTAAATCTTCCGTCCCAAGGTACTCTTACTAGTCCTTCCAGAACGGCGGCTATACAGCTACGAATCACCGCCGAAGATGCCGAAAAAGGATTCACACTGAGTATGGGTCGAGTCGTTCAGTTCCAGTACCCTGTAGGATTGGGTATACGAGTCGACACACATCTGAGCACTACCAAGCCAACTACAGTTGGCTCATCTTATGATTCTCTACTGGCTAAGGTTATCGTGCGAGCCTCATCACTCGAAGATGCGAGAGCTAAAGGGCTTCGAGCACTTATTGACACAACCATTAAGGGCGTCAAAACAAATATCGATGTTCTGATGGGTATCCTTTCCCACCCTTCGTTCCAGGCCAGACAATGTAGTACACGCTGGCTTGAAGCCAACCTCCAGGACATAATCTCAAAGGGCACAAAGCTGGAGAACCATGCTACTCTCAGTCTTAGAGAGCCTTACATCACTTCCACGACCACCAGCGATGCTTCGTCCAGCAGTACAGCAGGCCTAGGCAATGCCACGCTGCTATTCCGCAAAGGCGATACCTTCAAATTGCACCTCACAGACATCACCTCGAAGCAGAAATCGGCACCTTCCGCGGTAGCAGCCGGCCAGGAGTACCTACTGCGGGTAGATCGCGTTCTGAACAACAACTTTCCGCTGCGACTGACGGCCGACGCAACCTTCCAATCCTTCAGCTCTAGCAAATCGTATGCAATGAACATCACCTCGACGACACAGACCAGCGTGGCATCTTCTCGCCACCGTCGAGCAGATCCTACAAACAAGACTCATGTAGCACTGCCCTTCCCGGGCCAGTTTATGGATATGTATGTGGAGGAGGGCGACCAAGTTACTCAAGGCGAGCTGCTTTGTGTGGTACGACAGATGAAGATGGAGTTGGAGGTTCGAGCGCCGTGGGCTGGCACAGTCAAGTGGGTTTGTGAAGCGGAGGAAGGAGAACAGGTCAACGAGGGATTGTTGCTTTGTGAATTAGTGGGCGACGGAGCGGGGAAGGACTCTGTTACCTCTCCATTATCGAAGCTCTAGAAGGGTATGGAGGGGCGCTTCGTAGGCACTCACGCTGAGTTACGGTGTTGGCCAGTTCAATGAACCTTGGCAATAGGATAACCACTACGCAAAGTAAGACAGGTAGAAGCTCGATGAATATTTGTCATCTAGAATCAATAGATTTGATTTGTTCTAAGTCCAAGGTATAACAGAACACCACTCAATGCAAGTCGCTACCTACACCAAACAGTGCATCGTCTAGGTATCCACAAAACGCCAGGCCAAACCCCAAAGCCGCGCTTTATAACCGGATTTACACATCACCCATGTCCCGTAGAGGCACATAAGCAGGACCCTTCTTCCGGGCTGCGCCAAACACATTTCGAACCTTCCACCATGCTTCGGAAACCCAGTCCCGCAAAGTTCCCAGGACTCCATCCTCCTTGAGCGTCGTCGCACTATCCACATCCACATTCGCCGGGTCAAGCACAGCAACGGACATCCAGCGCGGCCGGCGCCACCACTTGAGGGCGAGGGAAGACGCAACGACGGAGACACTGCTGCAAGCCATGGCGGCGCCTGCAGCCATGGGGTGAAGGGCGAGGCCCCAGGGCAGAAAGAAGCCCATAGCGAAGGGCAGGCCGACGACGTTGTAGCCGCAGGCCCACAGCAAGTTCATCTTGATGCGGAAGAAGATGGCCTGGCTGAGGTGCAGGGCCGCGGGGATGCTCAGCAGATCCGTCGCCTGCATCAGCACGATGTCGGCTGCCTCCATCGCCACGTCCGTCCCCGACGACAGCGCGATCCCGATCCGCGCTGTTGCTAGCGCCGGGCTGTCGTTGATCCCGTCGCCTACCATCGCCACCACTTGCCCGCGGCCGCCTTCGGCCCACGGTCGCTGCAGCTCTTCGAGGAGTGCTTGTTTGTCGGCTGGTGTGCAGTTGGCGTGCACGTTCTCACGAGGGATGCCAACCTTTTTCGCAACCACGACGGCGGGAGCGAGAGCGTCGCCAGTGACGATGCTCGAGGATATGCCAAGTCGCTTTAGAGCGAGGACAGCGGCAAAGGCGGAAGACTTGAGAGTGTCGGAAAGTGCGATGCTGCCGGTGTAAATGCTATCAATAGAAGTGTGGATGACGCTTTCGCCGGCTGACGAGAGCTTGTTAGGGTGTGGAGACGACAAAGTTTCGGTGGATGCGTTGGCAGAGTCAGTTTCAGGTGCAGCAGCGTCAGGTATCTGAACACCCCTTGATCGAAGATAGGTGACGCTGCCCATTAAGATCCGGTATCGTCGTCGTGGTTCGGGAGAGATTGTTGCTTCAACCGTAGCCTCGATGCCTTTGCCCACGCGGGGTGTAAAGTCGCCAACACTGCCGTCAAGCGTGCCTTCAGCACCAAGACCCAAGTGCTCTTTGGCGGCAAAGACAATTGCTCTCGCAATGGGATGTTCGCTGCCCATCTCAGCTAGACCCACCAGCGTCCACCACAAGCGCGTCCGCTTTTCGTCTTGATCCCATCCGCCAAGCAGTGAGGTTCTTGACACACTCATCTTGCCAACTGTCAGAGTTCCCGTCTTGTCAAAGACTACGTGCGTGATTTTAGTGGCCTGCTCGAGAGTTGCACCGCCCTTGATAAGGATACCTTTCTCAGCACCAACACCAGTGCCAACCATGACGGCAGTTGGAGTACTCAAGCCAAGCGCGCAGGGACAAGCAAAGACGATGACCGCGATGCAGATCTTCACGCAAACCATTGTCTTGCCTCCGCTTTCTGCTTCCAGGAAGATCTCTGGAGGATTGGAGAGTACGTGGCTCAAAATCATCCATGCAACGAAGGTTGCCAGGCCGAGGGTGAGGATGACGGAGACAAAGTAGCCTGCAACAACATCGGTTAATCGTTGGATAGGTGCTCTCGTTGTCTGTGCTTCTTGAACGAGGCGAACGATTTGGCTGAGCTGCGTATCTCTACCGGCCCTTGTGACAACGAAGTCCACGCGACCAGCACCATTGACGGTCCCGGCCATCAGGTTGGCTCCCTTTTTCTTGAGAATAGGCATTGCTTCACCGGTGACCATGCTTTCGTCGATGTAGCTCTCACCACGAACCACATTGCCGTCAGCTGGGATTTTATCGCCGGGTCGCAGAAGAACGATATCACCGACTTCGAGCAACTCAGTTGGGATAGCTCTTTCTTCAATCCCAGAGCTGATACTCTTACGACCTAACCCGGGTTTCTCGGTGTCTTCGTCCCATTCTGCGGCTGCCTTGGTTGCAGCAATTGGATCAGCGTAAATGGTGGCCATTGATGGTGCCAGTGACATAAGCCTAGATAGAGCTTTCGACGTTTGCCCTTTGGCTTTGTTTTCCAAGTAGCGACCCATGCTGATGAAAGTAATCAACATGCCACTGGTGTCAAATACCGTGCTCGGCCGGGTATGTGGAGAAAACAGGACGGAAACAATCATCGCTGCAGTGCTGAAGAAGAAGGCCGCAGAAGTACCTATGACCACTAGCACGTCCATGGTCGGAGAACTATGTTTAACGGATTTATACGCTGAAACGTAAAAGCGCTTTCCAATGCCAAACTGTACGGGTATCGTAAGAAGCATGCAAACAATGTCGCCAAGATAGAGGCCGGGTAAAATGCGGAGGCTGCCATAGTCGAGTTGTGGAATGAACATGGGGAAAACCATGCTCGTAAGGATAACGGGAACTGCAAACGCTAAAGATAGGTGAAACGCTCTCCTCCACTCTTGAATTTCCTTTGTTTTTGCAAGAGATTCGAGTTGTGCGTTGTTATCATCGACTTCGGAAACCAAAGCATTGTAACCTTCTTGTTCGATTGACTCAACAATCAATCGTAGACCGATCAAAGTACTTTTATAGGTTATCGTAGCGCATTCAGTGGAAATGTTGACAGTGGCCGCAGAAATGCCTTCAATATTTTGGAGTTTAGCCTCTAGAGCTGCCGCATCTTCTGGTCCTTTAAGTCCATAGATTTTAAGGTGGATGGTGTTTGCTGTTGTTGAGGATGCTTGTTCTACCGCCGATACTGAGGAGATTACCTTCGCATCGAAGCCTCGATCCTCGATTATGCTCACAATCTTCTCAGAGGAGAGTTTTTCGGCGTCATGGAGAATTACAGCGCGCTCTGCGAGAAGGCTTATACTGAATGTGACCATTCCGTCGACGCCTTTGAAACCGCTTTCGACGGCTGATGTGCATGCTCCGCAGGTCATGCCTTCGATACCAACGGTTGTGCTCATGATGTTTGCTTGACTTTTAGCTTTTCGCCGGCTTTTCTTGTTTGCTTGTTGTAGCGCAGAGGCTTTCGTGTCCAAAACCTTGGCGTCAAATCCGGTATCCTCTATGATCTCCGCAATCTTGGCAGGCGGAAGTAGGTTTGAATCATGTTCGAGAACGGCTCGTTCTGACAGCAACGAGATGCTGAAAGACTTGACTCCTGCTACATTCTTGAAGGCTCCTTCAACTGCAGACGTGCAGGCTCCGCAGGTCATGCCGCCCACTGAGACAGTGGTAACAACCGTGGACGCATTTGGCGCATCCCCATCTTCCTTATCCGAGCTTGAGTAGGCATCATATTCGTCCAGTGAAGGTGCTGCGAGGTCTGTCGAGAGTACAGTGGCGTCAAATCCTCGGTCCTCAATCATGTCCTTGACTTTGTCGGCCGATAGCTTAGACGGGTCGTGCTGAACCACGGCTCGCTCCATGACAAGGCTGACGGACACGGCGCCAACTCCATCCGCTCCACTGAAAGCTTGCTCGACGGCAGAGGTGCAAGCTCCGCACGTCATACCTTCGACACGAAGAGTTGTGGTTGCCATGTGCGCAACGAGGCTTCTGGCCATTTGATTATGATTACTCCTCCTCTTTTGCTGCTGCTGTGCTTCCTCAGCGCTATCCGAGGCGATTGGGGTATATTTGCTGGAAGAAGTCATGCTGCCGGTCGAGAGTCCTGCTCTCTGCAAGGATGCGCGGCTCCGGAATATGTGAAGATCGGCCTTGATCAGGCCCGGAAGCTGCGGTTTGCCAAGTTGTGGGCCGACATGCAGGCGCTCTGGGTTTCGAGGCCGTATTGGATGTGTTGAGAGGGTATTATGGCTTGGACGGATGGGTTTAAAGCCCAAGGGGCGGGCCTGAGTGTGAAAAGAGGTGTCGGAGTATTGTGAGATCCGGCTTCGCAGCGGATGTGCTCGATTTAGAAGATGGCGCAGGACAAGATATCGATTTGTGAGCGACTCGCCCTACCGTTGGCCAGCGCCAGTCGGGCTGTACGACACCTCCGTAAGATCGCCGGGGGGAATGTCCGCGAATAGAAGTACAAAACCACCGCACACTCACAAAGGAAATGATGCCTTTATTTCCAAAAGGACGACTTTTGCTTGCCAGCGAGCAATGAAAGAGAAGAAGAAGTCTATGACTCCCCAAGCTTCATGACAGGTCTCAGCATAAGTACTGTAGTCAGGAACGCGCTTGGCGTGTACTCTCTTTCAAACGTCGCAATGACCTGAGACGATTGAGGTGCGACTATCGCACTGCCCCAATCACACTATCCCTATACTTCACACTAAACTTTCTCCTGTGTCTAACATCGACTCCACGCCAATCCAGTGCGTGTCCAGACCCTGACACGACGTATCCATTGATTGGGGTCGTCAGGAGCTGGGAGCCGCAGAATTTGAATGGTGCTACATCTACGACACAATATTGCAATATCCGCTCAGCAAACACAGGGCCGCTCATCAATGCTACTGAGAATTGGAGCCCTTTTACAACTCGGTCCACGTTCTGCGCAATGGAATGTACTCGATATCTCACTGATTGAAGCTGCAGAGTGCGAACGAGAAGCTCCCAATACTTCATAACGGCAACGTCGCGATGCCGGCCGGTACCTCCAAATAAAGCGACTCAACGGCTGAAACAACTCCGCGCGCATCTTTACTTATAATCTCAGTGTCGCGGCCTCCCCGCCGAGTTTACCGGTGCTTTTCGTGATGTTACCCAAGATAGATATTTTGCAGAAGTTGTTCAATTCTCTACATCAGACTACTCCAGCCTCTCTAAATAGCCATGGAAGTATTCTGAGCTCAATTCCCACCTCGTAGAAATAGTTCTTCAAAAATTTTTAACTGTTGCAGACTAATCCAGTATATGTTTCGGACGTGGAAAGGCGTCACGCGAGCTGCCTCCTCAAACTGAACGTCCATCCGCCTACTTTTCAATACTCTCTCAACCCAGCTTGACCAGCCCCAAGTCCTTTCCTTCGAACTAGCAACTCGGAATTCATCCACTACCGTTGCATATTATTAACGCACTACGTCTAGTGCGAATGCCTTGATGGACCACATCATTACTCCGGGACATGATCCGTGGCCTGAAGAGGTGCCCTATCTCCTAGGTCCTACATACCCTTACATCTATGACAACGGAAGTTGGTCAGAGTTTCCCCAAAGGATGGGCTGGTCGATCGTCGAACTGAAAGAGACAAGTAGCACCAATGTGAGCAAAATTCCCGCTCACACCAACGAACTGGCGGCTTCGGTGCTCCAAGCTTGGCTCTATTTCGGCATGATCCACACTGTAACTCGTATACCTGTTAATATAAGAGACTTTGTGAAAGGAAATGCGAATAACAAGGCGATAATCACCACGCAGAATCTTCCCCACTATCTTGACTCGTGGTGCCGCAGTTTACACGGAAAGTCAAGCGACGAAGTGTCAACATCGTTAGAGCTCTTGATCTATTTCTCTTCGACGTCTTCGAGAACGCTTTTCGTATGACGGCGGAACGTGAAACTTCAGTAATGGTTCCTAGTGTCAAGTTTTCTATCGCAATCCTATGGGCTACTTTGGTGGCAGTGAAGCTTAAGATGTTTCCGGACTCCGCACAACCCCAGGAACCAGCATTTTCGGGCTTGATACAGCCATTACAAGAGCATTTGATTAAAAAGAAATGGTGCCCTACCGACTTCCTGCGTATTAATCAGTCCATATCGAGATTTACGCTATACTACATAGGCGCATCGATGCCAAAATTGTCCACTCGAGATCACTCAAACTGCGATCGCGAAAATTGCCGAGCGCTACAGCAAGTTGGTAAATTCTACTCGCCACAGCATGCCCGCCCGGGTTGTTCTTGCAATTTGATAGCTGTCGATAGAGCAATGCTGCGTGGGATGGCCAATGCTCGCTCATGGCCAGTCTTGACCTATTCGGATATCGACGACCTACAGGTAGTACCTGTGCACGCAACACGTGTTGATACGCCTTACATTGCCATTTCTCACGTCTGGGCAGATGGCCTCGGAAATCCTATGTCTAATGAAATGCATCGATGCCAGATTACACAAATCCAGAACCAAGTGAACGCGGTAGCTGCGGAACTGAGTGCAAGACGTCTGCCACCGAGACTACAGAAAGTTCATTTCTGGATAGACACTCTGTGCATACCGGCAGAAGATGGTCCAGAGAAACAGACTGCGATAAGCTTCATGGAAGCCGTCTACAAGAACGCCGACGCCGTGTTGGTACTTGACTCCGACCTGCAGCTCATTGATGATTCTTGCTCGCCGGCTCAAATAGCAATTGCGATTGCGGCATCCGTTTGGTTCACACGATTATGGACGATACAGGAGGCGGCATTTGCTAAGGAATTATTTTTTCAGTTGAAAACGCATGCCACACAGGAGGCAACGCTACGGAAAACCGCTATCCAATCCAATGACACTTGGAATTCCGAAACCATAATCGTCGAAGATGCGCTGAAAAAGATGCGGCTCTTGGATCTCGGATATATTAGAGCAGCACATAGTGTTCCATTTCTTAGGAATATGACCTGGCGTTTTACAACTCGTGTAGAAGACGAAGTTATCTGCCTCGCGATCTTGCTTGGATTTACTGAAAAGCAGATTGTCGCTCTCAGCGCTCTTCCACCGGATCCCATCCTACGTTTCAGAAGGTTTATACTCGAACAAAAATATCTTCCCAAGGAAGAAATCTTTTGGCACTTTGAACAGTCCCACATGTCTCACGAAGGTCAATTTGCTTAGGCGCCGAAATCAATTCTTGCACGACGAGGATCCGGCCTTGCTGGCCGGGGGCCATTTCGCGATATGTTCGCAAATATTCACAGCGGACATCTGAGTCCTCGCGAGATATCTTCATTTACCGAAAATTATGTTGACGAGCGAGGATTTCACGTCCGGCATCCAGGACTCGCAATTCCTGCCGATTCACCTATGGATCCGAACGACCCAAAGCTCTTCTTTCGAATCGCCGACTTGTCCGTCTTGTATTTGGCTGGCCTATTTGAAAATGTGTCTATGCGACAAAAATCTTGGGAAGCGCTAGGAAAGATGAAGCGACCAGCGATTATTCTGGCCCGAGCAGCGGAAGACAGAATTGGCAACGCGCTGAAACCCGGCTTCCAGCTTGCAGCACTCGTAGATAGAATCAATAACGAGGATGAAGCTGGGTCTGAAATTCCTTGTACTTACGAAGGTCGAGCTCTATTGTACTACTTAGCAGAGTCTGGCTCGGGTGAGAATGAGCTCGGGGCGACACCGAAGAACACACTCAGCGCTCAAAGTCTAGGGAAAGTGCCATGGTGCATTCGGTGAGCACTCAGTGAAGCTGACTACTTCGGCCAAATTAATAATAGCATGGCTCTGCAATCTTCCGCGCTCAATGCTCTCGTTTTCTTGCCTTGTTTCCAGGCTCGCAAAGGCAAAGGAAAGTACTAGTTTAGTAATATGGTAGTAGTGGGTTAGGATTTCTGGGGTGGGAAAGTGAGCGTTGTCCGAGACGGCGAACCTAAATAGCGCCAAACCGCGACGAAAGCGTGACACTCGGGCTTTAATTATTGTATATAATGTACATGTTATAGCTGGTCGGCGTATGGCCGTTTAGGCAGCGGCGTACATGTAAACTCATGTCTCTACGAGATCGTATTATTGCACAGCCTCAAGCAAGCTGCCACGATCAACCCCAAGACGGCGCGAGAAGACTTGCAGTTGTGACTAGAGCAAATTTCATCCTCGTTCCCACTTCCGACAATAGGACTTTCACCCTGATGTATGTGCCGCATAGAACAGACCGTCAGAAGCTACTAGATTATTGTCATTTCATGCTATTACCTGTTCCTGTCGGCGTGACGGATGTCTCAACTTTCCAAGCCTGGTCATCGCTGATAAAGATCCGCTCCTCCAGGCCGTAGCCATGCCTGTCGCCGAAACGATCGGCATCGTTGGCAGTATCATTGCTATTATCCAAATCTCCCAAGCAATTATCTCGGCCTGTCAGTTCTACATCGATGCGGTTGATGGGGCGGCATCAGACCTTCAAGCGATACACATCGAAATATCGATGCTCGAAGGGATCGCCAAGAGCCTACAGTATCTAACACAGCCCAATGTCGCTAACTCGGCCTTGTTGAATCAACTCGCTGCGGTCACGGGTCCGATTGAGGGTTGTAAGAAAACGCTGAAAGAGCTTGAAGCATTGTTTCCACCTGCGGCGGTTTCGGTGAAGGGTCAAAAGTCGAAGCGGCGCAAGCTTGATGCCGCTGCTGCAGCATTGGCGTGGCCGCTGAAGAAGGGAAGAGCGAAGATGCTGTTGCAGGTAGTCATCCAGCACAAGACGACGATCAATCTCGCCCTTACCACGGAATTCGTGTATGCCTCAATCTATGTCCCTCGTTAGGATCGTGATCTAACCTTCACAGTCACGACTTGAAAGACGTCAAGCAAAAAGCCGAACAGATTCAGAATCATCTCACCGGTAAGAAAATTTTCTTGACTGCAATGCTTTCGCTGAGCAGAACAGACAGCGACCGTGAAAAGGTTTACAGATGGCTTGAAAGGACCAATCCGTCTGACATCCATAACCGATCTCAGAGCCTTTATGAGCCTGGAACTGCCTCATGGGTACTTCGAACCCCCCAATGGCCTCTCTGGGTCGAAGGAAAGCATCGCTGCTTGTGGATTCATGGGATCCCTGGGGCTGGAAAATCAATTCTGGCCTCTTACGTAGCAGAAGAGATCGAAAAGTATTGCACTTCTTCCTCGAGTGAAAGCTCAAGGCTCGGCCGTGCATACTACTATTGCTACTTCGGTCATAATCAAGATGAGGCATCACACTTCCTACGCTGGATCATCGGTCAACTCTGCAGACAGTCCGCAGCATTACCAGAGAATCTCCAGAACGTATACAAGTCTGGTAAAACGCCTACCCTTTCATGCCTTCTGTCAATTTTACACAGTACCATGGAAGGGTTTGAGCGAATTTATCTTGTCCTGGACGCTGTTGATGAGAGTATGCCTCGAGAAGACCTGCTTCGCGTCGTACAAGATCTCTCTACAGACACCAGGTTTTCTACTTTAAGCTTACTCGTGACTAGCCGGCGGTATATTGACATTGAAGAAGCTTTGGAAAGTTGTTCTATCCCGATCACCATGTCGAACTCGTTCGTAGAAGAGGATATCGGGACCCTGGTCCGCTCTACAGTCCGGTCGGATGCAAGATATCAACGGTGGCCGGAGGATCTGATATGTGAAATGCAAGATACGATTCCAAAAAGAGCAAATGGAATGTAAGTATTGTATCGCTAACCCGTACGTTGCTGCAGCTCACCTGTGAGCAGGTTTCGCTGGGCTGTATGCCAACTCGACATCCTTAAAAGGCTACCGCCGGATGCCTCGATCATCAGAGCAGCTCTCTCAAACCTCCCCAAGACACTTGATGAAACATATGAGCGTATCTTTCTCGCAATACCCGAAGACGATTGGTTGTCCGTGCAGCACGTTTTCCACTGGATGGTCTATCACAATGACCTGTTCGGGGACAATATTCCTCTCAGCAATCTTCTCCGGGCTGTCCAGCAAAGCACTGTGGACCTTCTTTCCCATGATGCGGTGCAACCCCATGATTTCGAAGGCCTGCGCGAGCGCTGTGGTTGCCTTATCGCGGTAGTGCAAGGAAGGTTGGGTGACTACCAGCGTAGTACGGTCTCATTTGCACATTATACCGTTAAAGAGTATCTGCAATCTCCTCGAATCTCTCAGAAGAAGGTCGGATTCTTCGCTCTTTCCCAGGACATAATACAGAAACAGCTTGCAGGCATTGCACTCCGTCAAGCATTAGCAATTCAACCAGGCAGCTTGGCTGAATACGAACCATGGAAAGGTGACGTAGATATCCGCGATCTCTTGGACGCAGACTTCATACTGTACTGCGCGGTTTCTTCTGCGGTGCAGCTCAATATCTGGCCTGAAGCCCTCTCTTCCGATCCAAATTTGATGACGCTCAGTGAAGCATTGGTTAACCCCTATAGGCCCGCTAGCTTGGATCTTTGCACTTTGCTCTGTATGGCGGATAATGGATATGTCACTGCAAAATCTACCCTGTACAGAGACTTCCAATTTTGGGATATCCAGTGGAGAAAAATTTCGGACCCCGACCCTGCAATCTTCCTAGGCCTTCTCCTTGCTTCAGGCTTCTCCGGTAAAACGCAACTGGCGCTCGCCTTCGCAACTAAGCATTCGATGCGAACCGTCCTTACGCAGCAACTTCATATTACGAAAGAAATATGGGGTCGTTTCGGCGTCGACGCCTGGGAAGTCGTTGACTTCATCGGGTCGGTACCTGAAATTATTGCACAAAGTGCAATAAGGCGGCAAGATACTTTCAAATTCATTCTGGACTTAATTTCAGAACACGGAGTGGCCAATTTTGATCTCTCGACACTTTTACTGGCGTACATTGGCAACCACGTACATGACACTTGCAACGAGTCGTGTTCTCTGGGAAGGCTGCTATGCTTAGGAGCAAGTGCCAATGGTCCAGAGGGAGCTTTTGTAACTCCGCTCCAGGTGGCTGTAGCATGCTGGGACTTGCATGGCATGGAAATGCTCTTGAACGCCGGCGCAGAGCCTAATGCACTCGGAATTAATGGTACGGGGTGGGATCCAGGTTCGTTCATGGAACCATTTAACTACCTCCATGGGGTGAGTTCGCTTCACATTATCAAGTACTTTGAATGCAGCTACGACAAGGATTACAATAATAGTTTTGGTCGAGATGAGACTGCACGTAGAAGCATAGAGACACGGTTATCGGAATCCGGAGCGGTAGACATTGGACCGAACTTGGAGCCAGGACCTCATGACATCTCGGATGAGAGTACGGAGTAATGACGGCGAAGATCACAGAGAAGGATGATCCCAACTCAGATGAAATCACTGAGTAATTGTTCCGATACTGCTCTCCTTTCACTTTGAAGCCTGGCTCTCACGCTAGACTTAAGGTACATACTTACCGTGTGCAGCTTGTATCATTTTCACTACAGTGCATGGATGGCAATATAGACGGGACCCAGTTAATGTCCAGAGGGGTTGTCAGTCCTTTTGGCTTTGCCGGTATACTCGTGCAACAATAGTATTAACTAGTTGCCTAGCTAATAACGCTAAGATGGGCTAAATTCTCATCTAAAGACATGAGGCGTTTTGTCTGCTTCCTTGTAGTATTTACATGCATAAACTTGGCGTGTGCTTTCTATACCACCGTGTCTTCAAACCCAACGAGTCATATTCTTTTGATGGAACTTTCGTGTCATGCGCCGAAATCCGCAAAGAAGTCAATTGTCGAGGTAGAGCACGGGGGACAGATAGAGCAGCTGTCGATGCCATGAGTAAACGATCGACAGCACGTCCTAGATGCCCGTATTTTTCCCGGGTCCACCTTCGTTCTGATGGAAAAGTAGTTGAAGAATGATGCGATATCGACCACAATTCTGTAAATTCGCGAGGAAGAGATGAGAGAGACCTCAACGACGCGTCGTTCTAGGCACGTAGTACTTCTCCCTTCCTAGGGACGAAGTTTAGAATTTTACGATCGCAACTTGTCGCCTTACTGCCCCATTTATATGGCAAGGGTTAAAGCTTTCCGAGGTAAGCTGAAGTGATTCGAAGGCTTCATCAATGAGCAAAAATCCCACTTTGAGAACCAGTACCGAAGCTACGCCTCATCCCTTTCTTCAAATCTCTCTGTATGGAGCAGCAGCGTGCAATAAACGCGCTCGAACCTTTCCTTGCTCTATCTAAGACCGCTACCTCCGCTCGAGCAGCTGCGGACCTCGTCACCAAAGCTACCTCTGCGCCAAACACCTACGTCTTCGCAGAGCTTCTACATACGCCCAGCATATCTACGCTTCGAGATTCGCCTCAATATGCTTCTTACTACAAGCTATTGGAAATCTTCGCATGGGGAACATGGGCCGATTATAAAGGTACAAGAAAACTCGAAAGTACCCTCTTCAACTGAGCAGCGATACTGATATCTTCCAGCTTCGACTGGCCTCCCACAGTTATCTGCTTCCCAGCAACAGAAACTCCTCCTCCTTTCACTCCTTCCACTTGCAAAGCAACAATCGAACCTCTCGTACAAGAACTTGCAGCAAGCCTTGTCGATTCCGGACCAGAAATCACTCGAGTCTCTCATAACTACCGCTATCTACTCTTCGCTCATCACGGGAACCCTTGACCCTCACCGCAAAACAGTCAACATTACATCGGTAGCTCCTCTACGGGACCTTGCTCCCGAGAGTATCCCATCGCTTATCCAGACCTTACAGCTGTGGAGCGGGCAATGCACCGAAACCCTTGCCAGCCTAGATCATCAAATCGAGAGCGTCAAGTTAAATGCGAAGCTCGAGGGCGAAAGAAAGGCCAAGGTGCAGAAAATTATTGACGACAAGATCGCCAAGGCGGAAGAAAAGAAAGAAAAACGAAGTGGCGGACAGGAAGAAGATGACAATTTCGATCCGATGGAGGTCGATGGCGGCACTAACTCGCGATCTACGAGGAATTCAAAGAAGGGGTTTTGGGGTCGCTGAGAAAGCATACTGTTCAGACCTGTGAGCAGGGTGGTGCTTCGGTAGTTCAGCTTGTGAAGAGAACTGAAAGAACAACCACATTAGCTGCCAAGCTTTGAAAGATTCAGCTGAATGCATACAGTATGCCGTGGAAAGGATACATATGTAGAGACTACAGCCGATGCTTGGTCGCAGCTAAAGAGGACAAATGTGATACTGAAAGTAGTCGATGCAGGACCGACTGTCGAGCATACATCTACAAATGAGACATCACTGTTTGAGCTCTGCTCTCAGTCGTAGATTCTTCTAGCTAATTCTTATCGAGCCGAGCCCGAGTCATCGAGAGGATAAATATACGCATTTGTACGCAAATTTTGTTGTGATCTTTTCGTTTGATGCACTTTCACCTTTCTATCCTCATTGCTTGTTGTAAGAGGTAACCCCAATCTCTACGAGTTAATTGGAATAGTTTTTCTTCTTACCAGCTGTAACTAACTATATGCTTTAACAAACAATACCGAGAAGAACCTTACTCTGTATCCAGTGACATTGACCATATTTGGCGACATGCAGTCCGGCATCCCACGTTGCGCAACAAATACGACAGCCGAGGAAGATTGCCATTCGAATGTGGGCTCCTCTCCAATAGTCAAGTTCGATGCTTCAACTTCATGACAACTCCCAAATTAGCTGAAGACCAATTCCGACTACTTAAGGGAACTTGACAACTAGCCAATCCCTTTTCATTTGTCTTTTCCATCCTTATTTCTTTACCAGTTTCGCGAATGAAGCCCGCGAACCGCACCTTCATTATCTCCGGCGGTTGCTCGGGCTTGGGTCTTGCGACAGCCAAAAACTTGCATGCAGATGGCGGATATGTCGCGTTGCTTGATATTAATGCGGAAGCTGGCGAGAAAGCTGTAAAAGACTTCGGAAGTAGGGCCAAGTTCTTTGAGGTTGACGTGAGAGATTCCGACAGCATCGCGAAAGCCATAGAAGGAACAGTGCAATGGGTTAAGCAAACTGGAATGGAGATTGGAGGTCTTATTCCTGCTGCCGGTGTTGGCTTTCCAGCAAAGGTAGAATTCTTTATTGCTACGATCTTCACCGTACAATCAATACTAATCAATGTGCAGCTCATCGATGGCCGGACTGGAAAACCCACGCCAATGGACAGTATTGACTTCGTCCTTAATGTCAACCTTCGAGGCACAATAGACCTGATCCGCCAGACTCTACCGCATATGATCAATGTTAAACCACTTCCACCAGATGGTGAGCGCGGCGTCATCATTATGGTAGCATCCTCCGCCGCATTCGATGGTCAACCAGGCCAAGTCTCATATGCCGCATCCAAAGGTGGAGTAGCATCTCTAACATTGCCACTATCCCGCGACCTTGCCCGCTATGGTATTCGCGCTGTAACGATTGCCCCAGCCTTGTTCGAGAGTGCAATGACGGCGCGGATGGGGGATAAGGTACGCAAAAGCTTGGAACGCGTGATGGAGTTTCCAGTGAGAGCGGGCAAACCCGAAGAGTTTGCGTCACTGGCGCGGCAGATTGTGGAGAATGGTATGTTGAACGGGACGGTGGTGCGTTTAGACGGTGCAATGCGTATGCCCAGCAAAATGTAACGAGATTCTGCCTCATCTCAGAATGTGTCTTCATCTTTCATCGCTTCCGTTCCCGCATCTTGAACTTCACACCATTCTTGTTGATTCCGCCCACGGTGTTAGCCATCTTCGCTCTCTGGAGTTCGAGCTCTTCCTCTGCGGCAATAAGATTATGCTCACGTTGCCTAACAGCTTCTAGCAAGCTCTTCCGGGCCTCCTGTCTTTTAGACTTCTTCTGTTCCTTTCGCTCATCCTCAGATTTCTGTCGTTCCATGTCGAGCTGCTTTTGGGACCTTTGAGGTGACTGCGGTTCCCCTGGATCCTCTGCATCTGCTGCATCTTCTCCGATTATCTTCTTCGGCCTGTTGTATGACTTTTCTAATCCGAAATCATCGGTTCCAAACCACCGTTTGGGATCAAACTCCCTTTGCTCATCTCTTGAGCTCACAAACACGGTATGCTTCCCGCTTACTCCCTCCCCATTCTTCAACAGCTTCAATTCTCCTCCGTCCCGATCTTCGATCTGAATCTCCATCTCTAGCCTCTCCCTATCTTTCCTTGTTTTCTGCAGCATGGTCCTCAAATACCCAGCATCTTGCGATTTCAATAACTTGACCGTGTCGTGACTGAGCGCTTTATTTCCCCGATCTCCAAGTTTCTTCCCATCCTTCATGCGGGCACTCATCATGCCAAAGCGAAATTCATCGGGATTGCGGTCTGCGGCTTTCTCACGAAGGATCTTTAGGCGTTTGCGTTTCTCGTTATGGTCCTTTGCGCGTAGTGAGTAGTCCTTGTGCTTCTCCAGTAGGCCCCATTTCGAGCGCTCGAGGGGCTGCGCACGCTCTTTGTGATTTCGGCGCTGTACCGCATTGCGCAGGGAAGACATTCTGCGAATTTGTGCGAAAGTGAGGTTGTGATTCTTTAGTGGAGGTTGGAAGGAAAAACGTTCCTCTATGTCGTTCGAAGTTTTGATCATATCGATAAGGGACCTGATTCGACCTCAAAACTTTTCGACCTTGCATTGATCTGCAATTTCATTCCGCACCACTGAACTATTACAAAATCGCTGGGACTACTTCAATGTCAGTCTTGAATCCAAACCGAAAATCCCATGGACATCTTCAAGGTTCTGTCACGATCAACGAAGCTCCATAATCATGGATCCAAATCCTCGAATCCCGCTATCCTTCCAAGTGGCGGCCAAACCTCGAATCCCCAAATATTTGGTCACAATGGTCTACTAGGCTCTGAAAGTGTGCAATCAAGTGGACAGTCCTCCCTTGGAAAGAGAAAGCGAAGTGGCACGACTAGGACGCAAGAGGAGGATGAACTTGACTTCTTTGCTGGGAATCGAACCAAGGCGCAGATCCAAAAACGAGAGGTGAAAGGTCTTAACGAAGAAGATGATGGCTTCGAAGCCGTGGAGGTGCCTACAGATAAGGGCAGACGTAATGAAACGGAAGAGACCAACCCATCAGTCGACATCGGTTTAGATGAACGCAAGCGAATTTTGAGATCGCATAAGATCAAGATTATGGTATTAACAGAGGCCCAGAAACAAGAGAATGCGGACCAAAAACGGAAGTCGGAGAAGTCAAATTCGAAGAGCAAGAAAAAGGACAAGCGATCAGTCTATCCTAAGCCACTCGAATCGTTTAAACATCTTCTGTCTGATTTTGAGATAAACAAGAAGCTGGCAAGTAATATCCAAGAGCAGGGCTATACGACACCAACCGAAGTTCAATTAGCTGCACTGCCTCTCCTTCTAGGTGAATCACCACTCGACGCTGATGGAAATAGAGTGAAGAACGAAGGAGCAATAGGCCTTCTGACGGTAGCTCCGACTGGAAGTGGGAAGACACTTGCTTTTTTGATACCCATCGTTGACGCTCTACTCCGAAGGAAGATATCTCAAAGTAATCTTCAAGGCACCGATAACGGAAAATCACCTTCATCTCCTGTTACGGCTCATGCTGTTGTTCTTGTGCCGACGAAAGAACTTGCAAACCAAATTGTCAACGAAGGGAGGAAACTTGCTTCTGGCACTGGACTACGAGTCGCGTTGATGCGTAAAGATATGGTTTCCATTGAAACTTCAGACCCTGCTGAAGACATTCGAGAACCTACAATGATTACGGGTTCCGGCGAGAACAACAATCTGGATCTGGACGAGCCGTCCGACGATGACTCGCTCCAAGACAACAAGACAGAGAAATTTGCTAGGCACAATGCTCCCAAGTCAGATATCATAGTCTCAACACCTTTGACCCTCGTTCACGCTCTGCAAACTGGAAAGAAGCGGCATGATATGCCAGATGTTCAGTATCTCATTCTAGATGAAGCAGACGTTCTGCTAGATCCTCTATTCAGGGAGCAGACCTTAGATATCTGGCATGCGTGTACAAATTCTCAGCTACACGTCAGCTTGTGGTCAGCTACGATGGGTTCTAGTATCGAATCGCTGGCATTAGAAGAAATGACGACTGGTCGCTCTCATGGCTCAATCCTCCGGCTAGTGGTTGGCATAAAAGACACAGCGCTACCCACGATCTCCCACAACCTAACCTATGCAGCATCAGAGGCGGGAAAGTTGCTCGCAATGCGCCAACTTCTCCATCCAACCTCGTCAACCTCTGATTCCGACGGGCGTAAGTCGCTTCGACCTCCATTCCTAGTTTTCACTCAGACTATCCCTCGAGCAATAGCATTGCAGTCTGAGCTGAAATATGACATCCCTCCAGAGGCTGGAGGTTCTAACCGAATCGCGGTTCTTCATTCAGGCTTGTCTGATTCGGCAAGAAATCGTGTAATGACAGGCTTTCGGCGAGGCGAGATTTGGGTTATCATCACCACGGACCTATTAGCTCGAGGGGTTGACTTCAAAGGTTTGAACGGTGTCGTCAACTATGACGTACCAACATCTTCCGCGGCATATGTCCATCGTGTCGGCCGGACTGGACGAGCAGGTCGAGAAGGAGGTGCCGCTGTCACCTTCTACACCAAAGATGATATTCCGCACGTCAAGGCTATCGCAAATGTGATCTCAGCAAGTGAAAAGCTCAGGGATAAGGGCGAAGGTAATAGCACGAGCACTATTCAGCAGTGGCTCCTCGATGCTCTACCGACTCCAAGCAAGCGAGACAAGAAAGAGTTGAAGCGCAGAGGAGTCGAGAGCAGGAGGATTGGAGTCAAGGGTGAAAGAATCAGCACGAAGAGTGGCTATGATAGACGTCGTGAGAATATGCGAAGAGCTCCTAGACGGAACTTATTGAAACAAGGAGGGGAGATCGAAGCCAGTGAGTTTGAAGGCTTCGACTAGATGTACTACTAATACGTGAGCCACTTACTTCCTAGATGCTATACCTGACAATGCTGTATCCATTCCATGAAATTTCTCAGATGTTCCAAATCGATGAGACCTAGCCAATGTTATTCAACTCCAGTAAAAACCAGAACGTAACTTCGTCGGGTCGCTTAAAGAGTGATTTCGGTAACTCAGCTCCCCTTTTCCCAAATGACAGGCATGTTCGCCCACTCGTAGCCAAGTTGCATTATAACTTTACATATAGAATCCGAGCTCTTTATTTGCTCGATCCATGACTTCACGTTGACCCTTCGAAAGGCCTGGAGCTGCACTATCCCATTCCATCAATCCCATGGCTCTCAAACCGTCGGAGTCCATCATCATTGGCAAATCCTGGACGGTTGGTCGTCCAACATGTTTGCTCTCGCCTTCTCCTCCTCCAAAATCCGGGGATGGAGTTCCATTCAAGAATGTATTCCGCTGTCTGCGTAAATACTGCGCATTGTGCTCGGTTAGGGGACAGACAGGGATATACAGAACACTTGAATCAGAACGACCAGCATGCGTTTTGTCGACCGAATGAATAGCTACGATACTGTTAACGTCTGACAGAGTACACGGAAGCAAACAATACATACTGTCACAGTGCCACGCCACAAAATCACCCGGTCTGACGTCGGGCATATGCACCATAGAGGTTTGTAAATCAAGATGTGGGTGGAGTATCTCATTAAGCTCCTGGCCGTGGCCGGGAGTAGCTCCTTGGAGGAAACTCTGTGAGCAGTTAGCAGATAGTCCGCCAGATTTATGCCTGTCAACAGAAAGGACTCTTACCGAAGTTTCACCCTCCAATTTCCAATTCTCCGGCTTGAGGTAATCTTCGGTTCCAACCTGCTCCAAGCTCCTCTTTGGTTCGAAGAATGGCCTCATCAACACGTATGCCGTAGCTCCCCGTAACATGGGATTGACCATCAAATGACCTTCACCAGCTCCAATTTCACTCATGCTCAGCCATCCCTGAGCCATTCGAAACATACTACACGCTCCAACTCCTTGATATAGATCGCTTACGACCCCTAACCTGACGTTGGCATCCCATGGATCATACTCTTCCCAGTTACCTTTCCAAATCTCAGAGTACACGCCTTTGCCATTCCCTCCGAGCCCATATCCACCGTCCTCCCACCTCTCGACACTTCCACCATCAATGTGAGGGCCAAGCGCAAACTGCGAATCGCCAGGCTGCCTCAACCTCAGCCGATCGGCATAGCTAACCGGATGGTCAACACTGATCAGCGCGTCCTCGTCGGCCCTCCAAAACCCCATCAAGAACCTCTGCGTAGCCAACAAATTCGGATGGCTCCTAGCACGCACCTGCGCAGCGGACCAGTACACCTCCCAAACCTGCGGATCATCCGGCGGGAACGCCTTCGTGTGCGGGTTTGCCGCGATGTACGCGCGGACGTCGTCCTTAAGGCCCCGCGCCTCCCTCTCATCGACCACACCACGCACGACGCCCACGCCGGCGCGGCGATACGCGCGCGCGAAGTCCCCGTCCCGCGCCCGCCCCGCCGCCACGTCCGCGAAGGCGACCTCCGGGACCGCGGCCGCGCGCTGCGTCCGCAGCGCCGCCACCTCCCCGCGCAGGTGCGCCAGCAGCCGCGGCCACGCCGCGGCCACGGCGTCGCGCCCCCCGCCCACCAGCCGCGCTTTCTGCGCCGCGTACGCCGCGCCCAGCGGCGCCGCACCGCCGCCGGACAGTGACACGAACGCGGCTGAGATGTCGCCGGCGCGCTTTTGCGGCGGCGCTGCGGTGGTGGCCGCGGGGCTGGTTGCTGCAGTGCGGGTGGGCGGCCGTGAGAGTAGGTTGCTGCGCCGGAGGGCGTGGCGGGCGAGCGAGGTGCTGAGTGTTGGGCGGAGCATCGTGGTGGCGAGTGGGTGTGTGGATGGTGGTGGAAGCGGCGGTTTGGTACGATACGGTATGCTTTGTGTGATTTGTGGGAAGATATTAAATTCTTGCTATGACTTTATATGTACATTTCAATAACAAACGCGGCGGCGAAGACCAGATGGAGAAGAAAGAGGTCTTTGATAGACGTTATGATGTTGCCGGAGTTGCCTTTTTCGGAACCTTACCCGCAGCTCCGACGCTGAATGCCGAAAACTAGCTGATTTCCACGGTAGAAGTATAGTAGGAAACAGAGTTGGTTAATTGAAAGCACATAGCTCCTAGAAGGCTACAATCCGCCTAAAAAAGTTCATCTCCCAAGTTCAATTCTACGAAAAGGCTGAGAGCTAGGTGTAGTACATTTGGTCGGCGGCTAGGTAAACCGTCAACAAACTACAGCCAACTAACAGAATTAGGAGATTTCAAAACTGCTGACGACATTGGCGAATATCATATCGATAGATTGATGAATTGCATCTGCTGATGACAGCGGAGGTTTCATGATCTGCGGCATAGCTCTGGAGCTGAGAATCCAACCTGTTTAGACGGATGTCGGGCGACTTCCGTTTCGAGGCACCAGTGATCACATCCGACAGTGATTGTGTGTTCTAGACGCTGGCCGTTGACTCAACTTCACGGATCTGAGTTTGACAGAATCTTGAAACCTTAACGGCAGCAGAAGTCGGTGACAACGAGAACGAGGATTAGAGTTTTGCTCGAGTCAACTGGGTTTCGCAGCAGGCATAGCAATCCCACGGCGAGGAAAGTCAATACTCTTCGTGCGTATCCACAGTCCCCAAACCCTGCCTTTGCAGCAACCCTAAGCCACCATTCTCTGGCACAAATCCTCCGGCGCCACATGATTAGCTCCGGTCGCGGTTTGCGGCATACTCCCGGGCCGGGCGGGGCAGCATTGTTTTGACGATCAATGGATACCGCTTTTTCCGATATGGCTTTGAAACATTTCCCCTCTACGCGCGTAGTGGGTGCACGAGAAACAGGTGGCGCAACTCTCTTGGCCATGAAAATCAGAGGGAAAGTTACTTGGAGCAGGGGGGATGACGCAAATCAAGAAATCCTAGGCGAATTGCGAACACCATGACTCTAAGCGAGCAGTGTGGGTACAATCTAAGAAACGTCTCGCAGCCTGTTTCCGGCTTTGGATTGCCCTAAATCTATTACTCTGTGCTATCGTCTAGTCGGCCCGTCTTGCCTGACGACTCCTTGATACCAATTGCAGTCTGGTTCGTTGATCCATTCCAAATCTACACCGCAATTGCATTGCTGCGAACCGCAGGCTCGTGTGTCAATGGTGGCGTTGGTTCCGAAAGCGCGCGAGAACCTGCAGACCACTTATCTTCCGATCTATGCATGCAGATTTGTTTGTCACGGCAGTAGTAAGAGGGTTCATCTTGCATTTGAACGCAGGTAGTTGCGCTACTATCAAGATTCGTCACATGTTCGGCATATGTGATAGAGGCTATTGCGCTTTGGGATTCCTTCAACGGACAAGGGTTTGCATTGTTGGTACGCAGGAGCTATTCAGAACCCGAATAAGTGTGGAGTGTTGGAGAGGGATTGCACTGAAGATGAAGCAAATGAATGGAGCTGTGTGATATCATTGCAATCCGTGTATATACTCTGCGATGGTGGCTCAAGTTGCTCTTTGAGGCTCTACTAGGCTGTATGCATAATATATGCAATAAGTTCGGCAATCTGGTTCATTCCAGCTCGGCAGATCTGAGTGCATGAGAACTTGGGATGTACCTGTACTTGTGGGTGCTTATGAGACACGCAACCCGAAGGAAAAGTTGAACTTGACGTGTTGAAGGACGGTTACCGGAGAGGCATTACCCTTCTGCAATGGGCTAGAATTAGGGTATTCCGAGGAGTCTTCTGCTCGCAGTGAGCCTGGATGACAGGTGTTTAAGCATGCAATATTACCTAGAAGGGGAGTATTCATGGCCAAAATGGATGGGACCAGATTTCTGGTTTGCGTCGTGGATGATTAGAGAGTATCTATTGACTCTATACATTTGATCTGGCCACAAGAGAAGGGACTCTTAAGGAAGCCTTGGGATGTTCATCATAAAGCCGATGTTTTCATTGTCAATTTGTCGAGAAGGTGAAGGTGAAGCAATTTTTGTAGCAGTTTCTGCGAATTACTGATTGAGAACTGCCTATCTAGGATATGTAGACCGCATTTCTATCTCGGATTGTGTCAACGACTGCATTTGGCGGTTGAAAGGTTTACTGATGGCATTCGCAAGCGGTAAGAACAGTAAACACGTTCAAGGACGGTAAACTTCTTTAACGTCTGCGACGAGACTTCGCAATGGAAGGAACGGCGACACTAGGGTTTAATCGTAAGTGAGAGGAAATAAAAGTTAGGATAAATCTCGTCTTCAGAATCGACTTCGTGTTATGAGAGTGCCATAAGAACCGATTCGCCATTCTCGAGGCGAAAAGACACGACTGTCTATCTCAAGACCGTTGGTAGCGCCCTCTCTGACAGCCCAATCTCTTCGAAAAGCTTACACTTGCATATGCAACGCCATAAACTTCGCAGATGACTCCACCGACCCCACACCAGGGGGTAGTGGGAGAAATTTGCTTGCAACTTCTTGGCGGATCCTTCCGAGAGATCTACAACGGCGTTCTCGGCGTGCAGCTGTAGCTTTACCTCTCGACTCGTGAAGGTATTAGAAACGAGTGGCGGAGAATATTTTATGGTGCAGTCCAACCCAGGGAATACGCATGAATGGGACGCGAATCGCTCAACAAAGGTGTTCTGGGCTCCTGAAGAGATTCCGGGTTGAGGAAGCTAGAGGTTCTCGGACAATTCGAAGAACCGTACGCTATGGACGGCAGCCATTCCGCGTTTGACAAACTCTTCTCGAGAAGAATACCTTGTGACTCTTGGGCCTTGTAGGTATGGGGCAGACCAGCGGCGCGCGTTGGTCACCAACAGCTCAGCTAAAGTATGCGAGATCAGGATCGTCAGCCCAGTCGAGACGCAAGATAGCGGTCGGACTAGAGAGAGAATGCAGGATGTTGCGAACCGCTTGAAGGCGCAGCACAGTGGAAATGACTCTCAATCACACTGGGAAAGAACTTCTGCCGTACCGTCATGACAGATGTGAGTCCAGATACTAACGGCAAGAGAGGAGGGCTCGCAGCGTAATACGGTTCATGATCAACAACGTCTGCGCCGCAAAGAAGTTTTTTATTAGTTCTATTAAACGAAAGGGTTACTCTATCAATGAGTATGGGAGAAAACCAATGTGGCAAAGCTGTAGAGCCTGACGAAATGGGCTGAGGTCACGGTTGATGAGAGCAAAGCAATTCCACTCGCATTGAAAAGCATGAAGGCCAGACACTGGAAGAGAAGATGAGCTGAGAGATTGTAACGGTCGGTCTTCGGATGCTCTGGGCCGCTGCGAAGAACGCCGTGAAGAAAGGGGTGATAGACGGTGTGATTGGCTGGGATCGACGAATCCGAATGAGGCTGGTTGGACCTGAAACCGGAAATCCGTGTAGTGAAAAGTGACAGAGTGGATACAATCCATCTAGTTACGAGCGTAAATAGCTGTCAGCCTGTTCCCGGGGTCCCTAATTGGGACATGACACTCCTGTCATGCAACGGTGAAAAAAACAATGATCCCATAGCATAGACAGAATAACCAAGGGGTGTGAGGGATCGACAATTCGAAGAGCGTGAGCGTCATCAAAGCCTAGTCGAATAAAGCAGGCCATTATAGGAGGCCCTAGTGAGGTGATATAATATGTGGCGTAGTTAGAATGCAGGTTGGCTCAGGGCTTCCAGAAGGCAAAGGAGCCAGACGCAGTAGCTGAGACAGCAGTGTTAGCGAGTTGAGAGGGAAAAATTAAGGAGATTACCAGCGTGGTTCAAGATGGAACGAGAGAGTTAGCTTGCGATCGATGGTCTTCACTCTGTGCTTGAGCCATCGCTAACGACTATTCAGCTCCAGAATCGGGCCACTGACCAGGACGTTCTGGTGCAAGTGCGCCTTGGTAGTACAACGCTCGTGCCAAGGAACATGTTTGCAAAGTTGCATTTGGTGTTCGGAGAATTTCTTAGTTTATTGCTAAGCTGCAGTTGGAAGGCCGAGAGACGTCAGCAGCTTTGCATTGGCCTTTCCCGAGGCAACGTGAAGCTCTCTACATGCATCGACATCTGGAAATTCTGGGGGCGTGTTCCACCTACTGCAGGTCAATGGGCTGATCGGCTGCAAAACTAGCCAACAGTGTGACCGCACACCAAATAGCCTGTCTACGGTAGAGTAAGGCTGCAAACGGCTGTCTCAAGGTCCTGCGAAGGTGATCAGGAGACGACTTGAGCAAAGACTATCATGGGGATAGCACGTCGGCACCAGACTATGGTCGGCTTTGCTTTTAACGTGAACGCTTGTGACGGAGCACGAAACCCAGTAATTCGTACATTAAAGAAGGTGAAGCGAAAGGGGCTAATAGCCACTTCGATATCCGAGGAATGGTAGGTCTCAGGAACCATTCCAAGGAGCTAACAGGGGCTGGCTTTGAAATCCCCACGCCGTGAGACCGGGGGGTTTTAGGACAAGATAGAGGAAAAAGTAGGGAGTGGAGAGCACATCGTAAGCCAAGATGGTCAAACTCAAATCAATAAAACACAAGAGAAAAATAAATAAACGATTCGCAATGTGACAGCTGATGACCAACCGTTGCAGGGACCAGACGGCGGGCCGTAAAAGACCGTGGTCCGACGTTTTGAAATCCCCAAGCTTGTCATCTAGGCGAGGCCGTCCCGGGCGGCAAAGTAGTTTGGACGCCAGAAGGCTTCTGGAGACGAAAAAGAAAGTATAACCGTTACACATTGGCCGCAGTAGATTGAGAAACCTGGGATGTGTGAACGGCTGACGGACAACGCGCAACAGGCGCCATGGTTCGTTTTGGTTGCGAAGTGAGCAGAAGAGCGTCGAAAGGGAAACGAAAGATGATTCACGCCGTCCACTCCCGTTACACTAAGAAATGCGGTATGTACTGTAGCGGTGCAGATCGGATCTTCTCCTTATCCCTGGTGTCCATCCGGCAGGGCACTCGGACGCTTTCGAGACAGCCCCATTCGGACAGCATGGCAGTATCATGACCCGTTTTGGCCGACAGTGAACCACAGGTAGGAAGAAGGTCCGCATTCTGATGATGGACACGGTACGGTCCAAGCCTTTGCTGAGGCTACGACGGTACGGTGGCTTTGAGCGTCACATTTGCGATTGAGCGTTGACCTATTTCCACGTGGCTGGTGGATCAATTCGCTAGTCGGAGTAGAAGTCGGAGTGAATGGGCTTACCGTGTTGGGCGTGGTTCTGGTCTAGTACTGCGGCGTTTTTCGTGTTTTGCAGTGGTTCGTGGCACACAGTTAAGGCATACTACAAACCATGCGGTTGGGCTTCAGAGCTCAAACGGCCATCCCATGCGTTTGCGTTGCGCACTTGGTCCCTGATCGGACCACTGTCCCAGCGTACGGGGTGAGTTGCGCGCACCACGAAACAAAAATTACCGACCACTACACAGGTACAGGCATCCAATGTACTGTACGGCACTTACTTCCACCCCCGCCCCAGCCAAGCGAGAATTATGGGCCCCACTGTGGAGCCCTAAACGAGCGCCAAAGGGGTGGCCAGCTTTTTGCCGCTTTTCCGGGGGGCTGAGGGTACAGTGGGCTAATCCGCAAAACACGTGGCGCCGCGGCGCAACAGACGGCCGAAGTTTATTTTTCTTGAGGCCGGATCGCCAGGCACGAAAGGTCCAGCGCTAGCCTCGTAACGTGGGCGAGCAATCTACAGTATCCTCCGGAACACATGGGGAAGTGGTAGCGTGCACATGTTAGCACTGCACCGCTACTGGCGGTAGACAGCAATCCGAATAACATCACCGCCGTTGGAACGCCCAGGCTCTTTCCGGCATCTAGGGTTCCTCTGATACATCAACAGGCATGATCAAGAACCAAGCATCGACGTTGCATGGTGCCGGAACCCTTGTCAATCGTGATCTCCTCGATCAACCCTCTGCTTTGCCGGAGCGCTGGCCGCATGGCGCATGGAGCATGGAGCGTGGAGCATGGAGCGCATTGCCCTGTCCTCGTGCCGCTGCCATGTACAGATGGCAGATGGCGAAGGCGGCGAGCAGCGGGAGGGGATCTTGACGGAAGGTGGATGAGCAGGGAACATCCTGTCCTCCCATAGCATTCGCATTCTCGGCGCTGCCAATTCCCGTCGTGGCTTGCACATCGTCTTCGCAGCGGCCCTCAAACTTTTGCTTCATGGCACATACAACCGGGCGATTTTAGTACGGCCAAGACGCTGGTTGCTAGAACTGCAGCATCTAGTATCGCGGAATCTGGCTTAGGCAGATCGCGCTCGAGTCCGCCAGTGTGCCGCCATTCGGTTGCTGGCTCGGTGCTCCATGTCGCTCTGGGTATGAAAATGCAGTGCAAGAGCAAATCACAATTGGACTACGACCGGAAGCACAGGCAGCCTGAACTGATGACGAAATACCCCCTAAAGCATCTGGGAGCAAGATGATCCAGGCTGTGCACTGTGAACTCGGACTCAATGCTTTGCCTGCCTTCCCCTTTCCCGAGTTTTTGGACAATGAAAGCAGCGAACTATCACCAAATCCCACTCGCAACTCTTTCTCCTCTTGGACGTTGGTTCAATAGTAAGACAACATGGAATAAAAGAAGCAATTGAACGGGTTGATTCATACATCCTGGCAATGCGTGTCCCTTCCGAGATCGCCCATCCCAAGTACCTATCGAAGCATCATAGCAGCACCCCGGCCAGTCGCTTTGCATTTAGATTTCCGTCTCCATGTGTGTCTAGACGTGTGGACGTTGGTCAGCCATGGCACCGCCTGAGATAACGCCCATGCAGCATGCCGTTCCGTCACGCCGATACATCATACTCTTCTGGAACACATACAGAAGCCTTGTCACGCAAACCCGCCCTCCTTCCTCCTATCCCATTCCAAGCGGAGTAAAGCCTCGTTCCCACGCGCGCACCCTCACTCAATCACACACATTCCTCCCCCGTCCCACCTCTAAGCCTTGGCCTGCCTGGCCGTAGTGCCGCCAGAGCTGAAACCTTTTGCTCTGCCGCATGGGCCTCATGCAACACGTGCGGTGCGGCATGGCCTTTGCCCTTGGTGTACTAATGATTCGGATGGCGAAGCTTTAGTCGGAAAGCCTTTCAACACCTACCGCCAGTACCAGCTGCTACTGCGCCGCTTGCTGCTGCACGTTCCCCTCAAGGACTGTGCTCGGAATCGGAATCAAGCTCTGGTTCAGGGAGACCTTGCTCGAGCATCAAAATAAAGACCGGCGACGAGTCTCAGCTGATGGATTTTACGCATCCTGGCAGCTTTACTTGCCAAACCCTTAGTGATCTGCACCTCCGTTCACCGTTAGATGCCACTCAACGGCTGCTTTCTGCTCCCTCATTCTTAAACGTATATGATCTGCCGCAAGGGTTATCCATCTCTTCCGCCCGCGTACCGTCCCAGCCTTACCTTGCCTGTTCGAAGTGTTGTTAAATGTCAACCGAGCCTAAATTAATCCCACCATCCGCTCTCTGGTTTCACGAATTCGATTCTCAAAAAAGTCAAAATCTCCAGATCCTCCCTTCAAAATACCCTTAGACCACCCATCACTATTTTGCCAGCCGCAACCGAAGTCGCAGGAAAACCAACATCCAGTGCGTGAGAATCGCTCCGAAAGGCGCCTCTTCTCACGGTTCGGCTGTGCGCTAGAATACCCCGACGGCATCTACCCGCAGCCTTTTCGCACCAGCTAACTGCCCTTCATGATTTCAGTACAATTTCCGACCTTTCCCGCCCATTCTTTTAATCATTTCTCCGATTACTACGTCATGGCCGATCCAGCATTACCTCCGAACACTTCTACGGGTTCAATTCCTTATGTTCAGAAGGTTGGCTCCCACGATGCCTCTTCGTCGGCTTCGGAAGGTAGACCGAAAGCGCAGCCGGGGGCCAAACGACGACCCTCCAGAGCGGGCACTCGCAGCGTCTCCACCCTCACAGCAGCCCAGCTCGAGCGCAAACGAGCAAACGATCGCGAGGCACAGCGGGCCATCCGCCAGAGAACCAAGGAACACATTGAAAATCTAGAGCGCCGGGTTGCTGAACTGAGCGCGGTCAACGAGACGGGTGCCAAACTAATGCAAGCTCTGAAACGCAACGAAGAACTCGAACAAGAAAATGCCATTCTGCGCTCCAGACTCAATCACGCCGTAGCCTCCATGTCTGAAAACGGTGGTACGTACCTTCTTGCCCCAAAAGTCTCAGTGGCGGGTGCAGTCGCCTCGCAACCGAGCCGGAGCCCCGGGAAAAAGCATATATGGAAGCATGGGCTGATGATTTTCGTCACAGTGACAACGAATGAAGGAGGCATTGCCCTTACAAGTGGTTCCTCATCACCGAGCGGGAGGATAAAGCTCAACACCCAAATGCGTGCCTCACCAGTCTCAACGGTGGGACCGCGGTCCGTCCCTGTCTCGACGGTGCAGCCGTCTGTGCAGCAACACGATACGTGGGCTAATGCCTATAGCCCCGTATCTGCCGGCGTTGAACGTTCACCATCACTGGCCGATGTTTCTCCGATGAACAGCAATGTTCGCTGGGGTACTCCGCATGGTCAGATCAGTCCGCCAGTCACTGAAGCGGATCGGATGATGCAGCCAGTCGATACCAACGTTCAACAGCCCGTGAACTACAATTACATCGTCGATTCTGCAGGCCGACCCATGCATTATCAAGAACAGACACCAATGGTGTCGTATCCACCGTCGTCAGCTTCACCATCGCATATTACCGAGTACCACTCTCGACAATCGAGTGCTCATATTGCTCCATCTCCTTCCTACGCTTCATTCACGAATCCCCAAACCTACATTACCGCCTCGCCGCACGAAGAAGCAATGCCGATGATGCAGCCAACTCCAATGCATGCACAGCATATTGCCTACGGCATGACTCCTAACATGAAGAGTGAGTGATGAGAATATTTCACGTCTGGTTCTGCCAGATGAAATAGCACGGCGTCCAGTCTGAAGTTTACTCGCACGCTGGAAGTCACTTCATGCTCGCCACTGTCCATCATCAAGAGAGAGGAAGCGAGAACCGAAATTGAATGCTCATTTCCGTTCGACGTCTCTCTAGTCAAGATGATCCAGCATTAATAACTATAGTGGTGATGGAATCTGATCAAGCAAGCAGACTTTACCAAGAAAGCATCACAGAAGCATATCAGGACGTCTCAGTGACACGACCTTGGTTTCGTTGAAGACCGATTTCATTCGGACCCAGCTCACGTACATATTATGCTCCATTGAGCAATTTAGCACCCTCAACCATGAGTTTATAGCACACAGTAGACATCCAAGATTACGGTATCGATTTCTATGCAGGTGTTACGGATTATCACTGGGTTTTCTGCGTTATGTGTTGAAGCACACAGGTTGACGACTGGTTTTGTCAGTTAATGGATTCGCGTTAGCCTAATTGTTGGCTATGAAAGTGGAGATATACTCCTTCATTCGTAGTCAAGAGAAGCCTCACTCATTCGATATACTTCAGCACCATGGCTTTGGTCGTTTCGCACAATTTGGCTCTAAAACATAATCGGCGGAGGCCCATCCGTCACGATTCACGGAGCTGCCTTCGCTTCTCGCTCCCTCGCCTGCTCCTCGCGAATCTTCTTCAGCAGGTCTGGATACTACAACCAAGTCAGCTACACATGTCACGACGCAAGTTCACATCCATCGTCATCGACTCACCCATCTCTCCCCAACATCAGGGTGACTCTTAACACGATTCGCCAGCGTCGCCTCGCCCAGATGGCCCCAGCGACCCTTCCGAAAGGTAAACTCAACATCGTCCTTCCGCTCTCCACGCACACGGCTCAGCGCGCGCACCGCCTCGGGCACCTCCATCTCCTCGAAGCTAGCATCGTACGAGACGCCCTGAAAGAACGGCACGGAGTAGCGCGGGCCGTCGCCGGGCCGCGGGCTCAGCACGCGGTGCGTAGTGGAGCGGCACACGCCGCCCGTCAGCGCCTCGAGGCCCTGGCCAACGGCGACCACGAGCGTGCCCTCGCGCGGCACGCAGTCCACCCACGCGCCCTCCGCGTTCTGCGCCTGCAGCCCGGCCTGCCCGCTCGCCTGCAGCAGGTACGACGTCAGCATCGAGTCCTTGTGGGGGCCGACGCCCTGGCGGGCGCACGCGTCGTCGTCGTCGTCGGCGCCGGCGCCGGCCACTTCCGGGTACCGCACGATCTTCAGCTTGTGCTGCTGGTCCGCGTCGAAGAACCGCTCGAAGGCGCGCGCCGGCAGGCCCAGCGCCTGCGCCACCAGCGATGTGAAGAACGTGCTCACGCCCGCCATGCGCGCCATGTACTCCTCGAAGGTGGGCCGGAACGCCGGCAGGTGCGCCGCTGACGGCCACTGGTTTGGCGCGAGGAGGTTGTGGTAGAGGGGGTCGGTGGGCCCCGGGAGCGGGTGTGGCGTGGACAGGTCCAGTTGCTCGCGGTAGTCGGAGTGGCCCGCTGTGGTCTCGTTGTTCAGCTGCTCATTGCGGGCGCTGGTTAGTCTTGGGGTTCTGTGTTTTGATCGGCTAATGTTTCGTTCTGCTACGGGGGAATGAAGGACATAATGGAAAGAACGGGGAGACGGCCAAAAGCTTCTTGTTTCGTGTTCGTGTATGCTCCATGATGGAGTACGAAGATATATGCGGTGTGTGGTATTTGATATCCATCTGGCTTAGTTCGAATTCGTAATTGGTTGGGGAGGAATTTGTCCAGCGTTTATTGCATGATACTCCACCTGCGGTTTGATATTGCGAGCAAGTTACGAGTAATGGATTTATTGTAATGGTTACGCTCATCAAGAAAAGAAAGATGATTGAAAGAGCACTTACTCTGCTCCAACCTAGGAAACTTTTTTCATTCTTCATCTCGATCTTCTCCTTTTCTGCCAGAGGCAAGATATCCTCGTCAAAGAACTTAAAAGTTTCATCCTTCACACGTTGAATGAGTTCAGGTGGAAGACCTGTGTCTGAGATGTAACAGAAGCCGACGTATAATAACGCTTGCCGAAGTTCCGCGAGAAAGGCTTCTTTGGTCTCCGGATTACGAGCTTTCTCAAGACTCAATATCGGAATTGACGTGAACTTTTCCGAAGCCGCCCCATTTACTGCGTTCTCCGAAGCGATGTTCCCATTTGCATGACCGTTCAGGGGCGCCGATATGCCTTCAATAGAATCGATTGCCATTTTGGATGAACACCGAGACAAGCGAAGGTACTGATTCGAGATCTTCCACCGGCGACAACACAAAATACAACTTTTGAGGTCCCACTACCTTGTGTAATTGATAATCCAAGCCTTATAAGTCGTGTTCGGGTATTAGATAATTCGTGCTCCACCCTGAAATCACGCCACTTGTCTTTCCGAGCTCTTTTTCGCAGGTTGAGGTTTCAGAAGTCCAAAGCGTATAAAGCTAAACAAACTAGGCAGATAGCTTTGATTGTAATAATAATGATCAAGGCAAGGTCGAGAAATAATGGCATGCTGTGTGAGTGGATGTGGACTGATGATGAGGGGATGACTATTCATTAGCGATTGCGCAATGTTATTACTGAATCGGGTATGTATACACGAAGGCAGTTCGTTGTTTGTGAATGCAAAGCTGCCCATAACCGATTAAAACCCTTTTTTGTCTTTGAGGAGTTTCTTCACCACTATTAAGTCTTCATCGAGGAGAGTATTTGGGACGTAGCTTCGAGTGTCCCTTCGTGATTACTCTGAATCGAATGGGTAACCCTTGATCCGGATCAGTCTTCAGCTTTTATGGTCGGAATCCTCGAATCTGGGTCATTTACGAAGGAGTAGCTTCTTGATACCAATTTTGGACATGCACAGCTGCAAATTAATATAATTTGGACCACTTTCTTCGGATCTCCGCCTTACGGGTCGGTGGCCGACGTCGAATGGCAATTCCAAGACGTTACAAGGAGCTAAGTCTATTTCAACACCACTGGCATCAAACTCTGCTACAGAATCATAGACTACATTCACGAGATGAGTGTCATGGATGTTAACATCTCCGTCCATTATTCTCTGTGGAACAAGGATGCATATTTTCCACTACAACTTCAGGGAGCGGAGAACGGTTTCCGGTACTTTAATGTTAAGCTCCATGATCGAATACTGTGAAAAGAACCAATCTGTTTGGCTTTTTCAACGGAAGTTGTAGGTCTCACTCGTGAAATAGCTTTAGCACCTGAATACAACATACCACATCCGAAATTCCTTACCGAACATGGCTCCCGAACGCACAACATACAACGGTCCGGCTTTATCTGGCGCAGGCATATTCTGCTCAACCTCGAAGATCATCAAACCAGAACAACTCTCTGACGCGACCTACAACAAGTGGTACAACGAAGTCCATATACCGGATGTCCTTGCAACAGGAGGCGTTAGTGCAGCGTTCCGCTTCAAAAATGCGAATCCGAACGCAGATCGAAAGTATATGGCTCTATATCTCGTGCCAGACCTGGCAGTAGTGCAGTCAGAAAAGTTCAGGGCCATACCAATGACAAGCGATCTGATGCCGAATGGTGGCAGTTGCCATGAGTTCATTGACTTTGATACTCGATTCTACAAGCTCGAGCAAGACTACAATATCAAAAATGTGAAGGAAACTGGTAATAACTCTCCGGGCGAAACATTCTGAATCCAGCCATTCACAACTCTCAGACTTCTTCCCAATCGTACTGTTAGCTGGCATGGAAGCCAAGGATGGTTACGCAGATGATTTGGACGCATGGTACAGGGAAGAGCATCTCGAGCAGATGTCCCGCGAGCCTGGTTATCAACGAGCAAGACGATACAAGCTTGTCTTCCAAGTCAAGACCAAGGATAGGCCAACATCAATAGAAGCTACATCGGGTCTTACGTTGTACGACTTCGATGAGTCGGCGAAGGAGCATTTGGGCATGGACGTCAAGCCACTGGATCCCATGACTGATTGGACAAAGAGATGCATAGCCAATTCGAAGAGCATCGAAGCAGGGATTTATTACCGTTTGGGTGCATTCAAATAGACAAAGTCATTATACTCGTTCTGCGAACTGCTTTACGGTCTGATTCTTAGAAGGATAGTAGCACGGCTGCGACCGGCCCAATGAGAATGTTTTCGGTCTTGAATGCTTTCGGATTCTTCATATCTGACTATATTCGTGGCGCTCATCTGGCTAGGTTCAGTTCATGTGATGCTCCTTGCAACTTCTAATCCAGACGGAGTCAGTCTCTTTATTTTGGTATTGGCGAAGTCGAGGCTACTTGTAGATGGGCCACGGTGGAAGACTTCTCTGTTGCGGGTCGCGAGACGTAGAAACAACACTTTTGAAATCCCAATCCTTAGGGAGGTACGAAGTGGACTCGATTTGATAATATGGTCTGGGTGCAGATTAGGACCTTTCCGTTGCTTCATTCATACATAAAGTCTCTAACCGAACCGAAAACGCAAGCACAACGAAGTCGGCAACGAGTACCAATATTCAATACAATAAGATGTGGGCGGTGATGAAAAGCAAGAGGGTATAGTAAATTTTCAAAGAGGTGAACGAGTCAATAAAGACTGCCTGTCTCAAGGATAAAAGAAATGCCCAGTCCTCCCGCCAGAAGACATGATGCAGAGAGGGCCCAATAGAAAGATATTCGCCGATTAACCTCCAATAGAACGCCACTTCCCAAGAAACAAATAGCTAGAGCTTTTTGGAGAATATTGACAAACTCGCAGTGTTGTAACCCTTTGAACGAAGATGGCGGCCAAACTCTCGCCATGATCCAGATATAAGGGGAGAATAATATGCACCTGTTCAAAGGAAAAAAAAAAAGTAAATGGGGACGGACCATCAGTCTCCAAGATAATCACCGATCCGACGGCCGCCAAAATGCTCGCAACTACCCATCACCATCAAGAAAGCAAAACAGCCAGACGGCATGGGCCGCTACTCGCCGAACGGCAGGCCGCCGTCGGTGTTCAGCAAGCTGTCGAAGTCGAAGTTGTCCAGAACGTCGGTCGTGTCCAGGCTGGTGGCGAAGTCGAGATTGAAGGCCGACGAGCCGATGTCGTCGGCGAAGTTGAGCCCGAATTCTTGGTTGGCGTCGAAGTCCAACGTGGCAGAGGCCGTGGCCGCGACCGGTAGGGTGGGAGCGGCGGGAGCGGCGGGTTGCTGGGTCGGGCCTGGTTGCGGAGGGTTCGCGGCGGCATTGGGCGGCTGCGCATTGGTTGCGTTGTTGCCATTCTGTTGTTTGTTGAATGAATCGGGATGACGAGGAGTGATGGGAGTAGACGGAGTTGGAGTTGGTGGCTCGGCGTTTTCCGTCGCCGGTGTAGCGGCCGTGGTGCTTTGTTTCTTGCTCGGATTTTTCTACCACCGGGTCAGTTCTGATAAGAGGAAAAGTTGCAAGTTCAAAGCAAACCTTCGCCGCGGCCTTGTTCTCCTTCTTGCCTTTGGGTACGCTCTTTGGATTTTGCGACGGAGTTTGGGGGGCCTGATTCTGCGCTGGCGATGAGGGCTGCGTACGTTGCGGCTCTTGTGACGCCGGTGCCCGAGGCGGCGGCATTGTTCCATGACGCTGCTGAGGTGTATTTATCTGAGGCGGAGGCTGTTGAGGGTTCTGCATGTTCTGTTGAAGCATCTGAGGCCCACCTTGGGGGAATGGCTGGCCATTTGGTAGGCCACCGTTCCTGCGTATCGCTTCGATGTTCTGCTGAGTTAAGCCGCCCATCGGGAAGGCTGCTCCTGGGTGTGAGCTTGGCGGTCTAGCCATGCCGGCGGCCATTTGGTTGTACATGGCCGGGTGCATGCCTTGCACTATTTGATTTGGATCGAAGCCAGGGGCCGGAGATCCGCGATTTTGCATGTCTGGCATCGGCGAGCCAGGCACACCTTGACCTAGTTTGGGCGTGCTAGCGACGCGCTTCATCTCATTCGGATTCGGAGATGGTCCGCCGGCTCTGCTTTGCGATGGAGACATTGAAGCCGCCATGGCAAACTGCGGGTTTGCGCCAGAGCCGGCATGTGACTGCACCATATTATCCTGCTCCTGACGGGCCATCAGTAGTCTCTTCTTATTCTGTTGTTCCAGGAGCATTAGCTGCATTTGATAGTCTTGAAGGGCATGGTTTCCAGTTTGGTTCGCGCCGGCGGCACCCATTCGCCCACCATTGATGGTGCTGAAGTCGATGCCGTCCATGGCCGCGCCGGGCAATTGGCTGCCTTGAGGTAAGTTAGCATTCATGACTTCCATTTGTTTTTGTTGCATGCTCGCGGTCTGTCCAGCGAAAGCCAACTGTTGTTGTTGCAGATCAGGAACGCCATTCGGAAGCATCATGCCAGCGTTGGGTCCGGCAGCCGCATTCAAATTATTCATCTGAGATACCGATATTGATTGACCGCGGCCGGCTGGGCCCATTTGTTGTCCGTTGAAGCCATTTCCTCCTTCAAGGCGAGGTCGCTTGGAGGGCGATGGTGCATTATCCATGGAGCCGGGAGAGTTCGATCGTTGGCCTCCCATTTCCATGTTTGAGCCATCTCGCTGCATAGGGTTCTGCAGCATCTTGGCTTGTGCCATTTGCTGCATCTGTTGTGGCGTACTAAAGAGTGGTTAGTCAGGTCATTATCGGTCCTCCTCTTGCGCGACGGTGAATCCCGTGCCGTGGTATCGCTCAAATGAGGTACGGGTCTACATACGCGTTGCGGGTGTTAGGCATGGGTCGTTTCATGTCGTTGGTCATTGCCACGCCGTTGGGTTGGCCGATCATGTTAGTATTGTATTGTCCCCGCACCATTCCCGGTTGGAGCATATGCTGATGAAGATTCTGGCGGCCTTTGGTCTGCATCTGTATGGATGAGTTAGGAATACGTCGAGGAGAGGCGCGAACATATGACAACTTACGTAGTTATACTGAAGGTACTCCACCGTAACCATGTTCGCTTTGGCCGGGCTCATTTTGCTCCTGGCGCCGTAGACGTCCCAGAACTGACACCACCATTCATATAAGAAACAGGTGGTATTATCGGAGAGGCCTGGCAGTTCGGGTATGGGTAAGTCAGCGGGCCTCTTTAGCACCGCGTCCTTGGAGTCGGTGTCCATGTCGTCGACGCCATTCACGCCGCGACCGGGACTTGTCGATTGCTTGATGGCAATCTGGCACTGCTGTTGAAATGTGCGAGCGAGGTCAAACTTCTCAAGCTTCAACAGGTAGTCGTAGATGTAGGTGTTTAATCGCTTCTGTTCGTCGGGTTCGAAGTGAGCCCTGCCGACGGCTTGGTTCATGACGGGAGCAGGGCCAACGGCACCGCCGGCCGCGTTCATGACGGCCATGTTGCCGGGCACGTTCATGGTGAGGGTAGAGTGATCGGGACGAGGTGGAAAAGTGTCCGGAGGTGGGTGGTGGAGCGAGGCAGCGGGCGGCGACTGCTGCAGCCCCGACGGCGCGGACGGGCAACGATAAGTCGCGGGCGCTGGTTGCTTCGGCGTCGACAGCCTCCAAGCAGAGTCGGAAGGGGCACGGCGACGAGAGGGAGGGAATTTGCGGCGGCGATGTGAGGCGTGCGGAAAGGCTTGGTGTCAGCGGGCGGGAGGATTGGCGTTCGGGGTGGTGACTTGTGCGGTGCGGAAGACGCGCAGATGGGTTAAGCAGCAGTACCACGGGGCCGGTAGGAGGCGGCCTGTGGAGTGGGATTTAGTTTTTCGCTTCGCTGTTGGTCGGTCGACAGGGTCGCTCATGCGCCGGCCGACAACGAGGGTCGATGGTCGCAGAGCGCGAGAGAGCGATGGCGCACGACGGGCGATGGGCCAGAAGCGGGTATTGAGGGTTGCAGGTGATGGGCGGGCGCGATGGAAGGACGGGAGATTGGGATGGGATGGGATGAGATGGTCTGAGATGGGTCTGGACGAGAATGGGGATGGGGGGGTGAGAGAGGGGGGCGGGCGAGGCGAGAGACTGACAGAGAGACTGAGCGCGCGCACGCAAGCGAAACCCTCTGAGGCCTGACTGATCACTGGAAAGCGCAGCAAAAAAAAGAAGATGCGAGAGGTTGGGATCGCATGCGGAAAGCGTCGATGGCAGCACCAGAAGCAAAGAGCCGCTGGACATTGACTGCCATTCGCCCGTGATCCGTCTGCGCCTGTGGTTCCGCGACCGAAATAAATTATTAGCTGGTGAGCAGCAGTACAGCACTACATCTCATCCAGCTCTTCTATTCCCACGCTCCTCCTTTGCCTTTTCATCCTGCGACCATGCTCTGAATATGCCGTCACGTGTACTGTACGGCAAACCGGGCTGCGATAAAGGACCATGGCAGCGTCGTTGCACAATGTACGCAGTCCAGTGCTCCCGAGTACTGTGGCCGTGGCCCAAAACCTGCTTGGCCGGTTGCTCCCTTGCCATCACTTGTAAGCCAGTGGCATATTTAGTTAGACGTTGGATTCTGCGCCCGACGAAGAAGAAGGACATGCAGACCTGGATCCATGCTATTGGTCTTTAGCCACCTTAAGCCACCTCCCTCGCAAAGCACTTCCGATCGGCCATCCATTTACACTTTTATCGGGAACCGCGCCCTACCAAAGTCTTCGCTATCTTATGGCTTCATGCTGTTCGCAGCCACTGTACACCGCTTGCCGCCATCGTCGCAAAACTTTCACCGACAGATGCCATTTCACCGACTCCATGCGCTTCTTCGTACTCTACACGATTATCCATCGGACAGATCGCAATCAAACCCGGACCATGCGCTGATGTGACCAATTAAACAAATACGACCCTCCCAAACGCCACTTTAGTCGTCCTCAGGTGGCAATTCATCGTCGATGATTCTCAAAAGCGATATCCTCATCTCTGTAGTGTCGTTACCGCGCAGCGTGTCGCTTAAGAAGCGCGCTTCTACGGCCATCTGAACCTGCTCCAACGCTCCCCGCAAGATCCCGCAGAGGATGTTGGAGTACCATAGTTCCTCCTGTGCTCTGCCATCGTCCGGTAGTTCGACAAAATCCGCGAGTGGGTTCTCGTCGAAAATCAGAGAAAACTGCTTGTTATCCGTCGTCCAGTTCGTCACTTGAGGTGTGATATTGAGGAACATCTTGAACCCTATCTGCAACGCAGCCCTGTCAGTCTCTTGCGTGCCATGTCACTCTTTGCGCGCGACGTCGCCTTACTCTTGAGATTGCTTCCGCTGTGTCTCTGAAGTTTGCGCATGCTGCAGCCCCGGACTTGGCAAAGTAATCCTCGATGAGTCTCTGTCCAATATTATAGCCCATCTTGTCCAACTGCCGGTTTACTTCCACGTAGTTATTGTCGAAGTCGTCGCATAACTGCTTCACGATCGTGCCGTAGGTTAGGGTGACAAGCTCCGCGTTGACCTTGTCTACTCGGGTTCTGGATAGAGTTCAGCGCTCCATAGTATAAACTGGGATGAAATGGTGCCGTGGACGTACTTCCAAGCTCTACATACTATTAGCAATTTTCGCTATGTGGTAATCTCGTGCTAGAGGTTGCTCACTCTTCGCCGGTACGGACCGCTTTGGATGACATCTCGAGCTTGTAGGCGATGACAGGGCCAAAGTTGGCCACCTGTAGCGCACCCAACCTCTACAGCAATCGTCTCCGGACTCGATGGGCCTTCGATGGTAGTGAGGCCTGGAATATGGCTGCTGTAGGTTGGATTTAGCTCTGCAGCATCGCGAATTTAGGCTTGCGTGGGATCCACATTCGACCTGCAGCAATCGATCTTCGTTGCCTTATCTTCTGTTAATGCCTCAGGCTACAAAATTTCATACGCATCTGGATATCGTGAAGTTTTATGTTCGCGCTCGAAATTTTGCCATGAAAGTCACACCTCACCCTGAATCTTCTCTGGCGTCTGCCAGTTAGTACAAATCTCCACTACTTCCACCTCTTCAAATTCGAGCCCTTCACCTTTGCCGAATGCTCTCAGTTTCTTTCGTTCTACCTCCCGGCAACTCAATTTCCTTGCTCGACTCCAGTTCACAATGTCGGCGGAGAAAAGACCTGCGGCTGACTCGTTCGAGTCGAATCAAATTGTTAAGCGGTCGAGATCAAATCGACAGCTGAATGACAGCCAGGCTGTGGTGGTAGCGAACAGTAGTGCGCAGAATGGAGCTCTTATTCAATCAGTATGTTACCCTCTCGAACAACAAGCCCAAATCACTATGGAGCTAAGTAGAGTTACGAAGGAATAATTATGCTGATACTAGGTTCAAATAGCAAAGCGGGCGCACAAGTGGATTACAATTCCCAGCAATGGAGTTGACTGGTAGGCAACGGGTAGAACAACTTACGTTTGTTATTGTCTGCTAACATTTCAAAAGGACATTCCGCCGAAGTTTGGACATGTCGATTTGATCCTACAGGTGCTCACATAGCATCCGGCTCCTCAGATCGAAATATTCGTCAGTTCCTCCCTCTCCTCATACGCACTCGAGAACAGAGATTAACCCATAACAGTGCTATGGCATACATTTGGTCAGTGCGACAATTACGGTATTCTTAGCGGGCACAAGAACGCGGTTCTTGACCTCCAGTGGTCTCGAGACTCTCGAGTTCTCTTTTCCGCCTCCGCCGATCAGACAATAGCGAGTTGGGACGTGGAGACCGGGCAAAGGATACGACGGCATCAAGCTCGCGAAGGTGTTGTTAACTGCTTGGATGCAAGTAAAAGAGGCTTTGAGGTTCTGGCCAGTGGATCGGACGATGGTTCACTTCGCCTCTGGGACCCTCGACAGAAGGAAGTCATGGATGAAATCGAGACATCATATCCGATTACTGCCGTCGCACTTTCGGAGGTAGGCACGGAAGTATTCACGGCCGGCGTCGACCCTGAGATCAAAGTATGGGATATGCGGACCAAAAGAGTGGTGTATGCACTGCGCGGTCATACGGAATTGGTTTCTTCATTGGAAGTCTCTCCTGACAGCACGACGCTGCTATCATTCTCACATGACAATACCGTGCGTACCTGGGATATCAAGCCCTTTGCGCCAGCTAATCGAGCCATCAGCACCTTTGAAGGTGCGCAGAAGGGTCAAGAACCAAACCTATTCAGAGCGAGCTGGAGTCATGACGGCAAGAAGATTGCTGCGGGAGGTGGTGACGAGTATCACAGTGTCACTCTGTGGGACGTTGCAACCCGTCAAAGTGGCAAGATAACAGGACATAAGGGAAGTGTCAACGACGTGAGGTTCCATCCTCGAGGCGAACCTATAGGTGTGTATTCCTTTCCATTTTCCTTTATCATACGTTTGAGTCTTTACCAATTCCCCACTTCATCGACGCCGGGTAGTATTTTCTTCCGGCTTGCGGCTGAACCAAACATGGATGAGAAAATGAGGCTCTCCTTATTCGATGTTTATCAAAGGTTTGGTCGAGTAAGAACTGCCCCTTTGTTTGTACCCTGAGTTTTGTTTTTGCGCAAATCGCAATCATATGAGCTGACGACTATGTTTTGGAACAGTGGTGTCCGCGTCTTCTGATACGACGCTCATACTTGGTGAGCTTCCTAAAGAAATGGTTTATTGAGTGAAGGAAGAGGGTTCTTGCTGATAAATTCCCGGCCGGCTGAAGCACCAAGTGTCACGTCTTCGACATGGTCACAATATGGAGGTTTTGCGTGTTTTTTGAGAGCAGTGGCATCCCGCTTAGAGATAGGCGCAAAATACAAAGCGACTGACAAATGTACCAGCTCAGTTCGCATGTTTTGAAAACTAGATGCGAATGAAATGCTGATAATTGATATCATTTCTCTGCGAATTTTTTAATTTGAGGCCGTTTGTGACAGATACCTCCTATGAGAGACTCGATGCCTCCATTGGTGAGGGCCGAGCGGACGTAGGCCAGGACGCGGCGATGAAACGAAACGAAACGTGCCTCATCTTCCTCCTCCAATACAACTCTCTTTGGGCAAGCATGAAGCAAAATGTTTCCCTCTTCATGCGACTCCTGTTCCTGCTGCTTTACTGCAGCCATCCTTGCTATGGTCGAGGGCTCACTCGACCGTTCTCCCCTTTTTGGCCCGACGCTCTGTAGACCAGAGGGTTTCGGCGCCTTTACTTTCACTTCCTATCGTTGGCTCTCATCGCCTCCAGAGTGAAGATCTGGATCTTATCAGTAGGTGAACGAGAGACCAACCCTCCCTTCGCTGAACCGTTGTTGTCGAACCTCCTACGCCTTCCCTTCACTCCACCAGCAGTTGTTCACCATCAACACACTCACTTCGAGATCGTCCTATTGGGTCTCTTCAACTTTCAACAACCTCCAGTCGCTCGGAATCCTTCCTTTGACCAACTGTCTGTACCTGCAAACGGGCCTTGCCCGTCACCTTTAGCTGCATGGCCCACCGGCTACAGCTCAACGAACTCCACCATCCATTCGCTCACAGTTGGCCTCGAGGTCTGTACCTGGACTAGTAAACACTGAGTTCCTGAGACGGAATAGTAGGGTGTCGGTCGCGTCTAAAAAACACGTCTTCGCGTCCTCCTCATCGTTTGCCTTGCAAATTATTCTTTCTGGCACACAAATTGGACTCTTTGCTGAGGACCATCAGGACGTACACAATAGCTCGCCATGAACTTTGGAGTTGCTTCCGCTTTCGGTTCGAGCCGTACAGGCATGGTGAATGTCCAAGAGAATGTCAGGACACTGTTGGCAGGAAGAACCGGAGCAGATTCTCCCAATTCACTCTACTCGAGAACACCGATTCTCGGCTCTAATGAGCAGCAACAGCAGCAACAGCAGCAATCAAAACGAGCGTCCAGAGGCTTCATACGACGCTATCTACCAGGCTTCCGTCCAGACACCGACCACCCGGATTTGCCCATAAATCGCATGCCAACAAATAACGACTACTCACCGGCAACGCAGCCAAGTGAATGGGCGCGAGAGCCTGCAGTACCTAACAATGTGGTACATCCAGACAGACATCTTTCTGACCCTGTACCTCACGTCGGCACCGAGCACAACCATAGGGAAGCCACCGATGAAGATATTGAAAGTTTGGACCGAGTCAGAAAACATAGACGCCATAGAAGGCGAAAGCACCACCGTCATCACCGATATGCATGGGTGAAAAGGCGGGGCAAAAGATGGCCTAGCAGAACCTGTTCCTCCCTCTTGCAAGGGCATACTCGCGTGAAATGTATCAGCACGATCGTTTCTGGCCTGTTTTTAGCTCTAATCCTCACAATCTGTACGATACGATCTCTTCCACTGACCATAGGCATCTGATCCACTGACTTTCTCTCAAGATCTCACCCTTGCACTCACGATCCACGACCTCGGTCAAGAGCTGCACGTTCTTTTCATACTTGTTATCCTTGCAACTTTAGTAATCTTCGTACACTCACTCATCCGCCTTTGCGTGCTCGCTAGCAAAGGGCCTGAGCATCATCACCCAAGACGTGGTGCCATCCCTTCAGTTGCAGGTCCCGACGGTTTCACACCGGATGTACCAATCCGAGTCCATCTCGCTCGCGATGAGGAGATTGCCGCTCAAGGAGAAGATGGTATCATTGCCGAGGAAAAGATGGCCTCATTGAAAGCACCGCCTCCGGCCTATGGTCTATGGAGGTGTAGTGTGGTATGTCCCCAACGTTACGTCAAATTGGATAGTATTGTTAACTGTTCATACAGCGTGTGAACCCGGCTCTCCTGCACTGGCAGCGCGTGGGAGATGAAAACACGTCGGAAGACCAGTCATCCACAACACCGTCCTCTCCACTTGAGAGTATCCATGAGAATGAACCAGAAGCCCGACCAGAAGGACCACGACCGCCGAGCTATATTAGTGATGATGGGGTAGAGTACGTAGTGTCGGCTGCTCCACGGAACACAGTATACATGCCACAACCAACAGATGATGTCCATCCAGCTTATCGGGAATGCTTGTAGACAGGTATTGTCAATTATAGGCGAAAAGTGTTGGGATGTCTTGTTGTATGATAAATGGGAGTTATGTGTGATGTTTATTTCGTGCAAGGCGTTGGTAGGGATTGGCGCATCAAACATTGGAGGAATGGGAAGCCGCTATGTGAAGCTTTAGGGTTGGAGATTCAGGTATGATCTGCGTTGAGGAGTTAATCGGAGATATTTAGGCTTGCTTTGATCACTGTAATAAAAGTATCGGCGATGTAAGATTCTTCCCGGTATCACGAGAAGCATCCTATAGCGAGACAATTCATGAATACTTTGACTTGAATCGAAATCAGATGTCGTCACAGAGTCGATTCTAGCACCAACGGGTCGGTATAATGCTTATAATAGCAATTGGACGAGATATCTAGTTATCGTTCGACTCTATGAGTAACGTCTGGTATGCACAAACCTGCGAGGAATTATTGAACTAAAGTTTTGACAGCGAAGTCTGATGACCTTTTCAGTCGCGCCAGCACGTGGTACGTCGATGACAGCCACTCCTGTCGATACAGAAACTGTCTTTAATAACGTGAACCACGCTCCTACGACTCCTGAACACGGACGGCGAACTGCATACAATTGGTAGTATGCGATAGATGCATTGACACACTCTCGACAAAGCCTGACTGCAGCCATTCCGTCCTCCAACCGCCGCTGTTGTCTTTTACTCGGACCGCCACTCCTACGCCACTCTTACGCGCTATAGGGTAGCTTTGTTAGTCTTCCCAGCCCTTGAACGGACGTCAACTTGTATACTGAATACTTCAAAAATGTCCTCATATTGTGAAGCAAGCTCACATTGCGCTCAGCATTACTTCAACACCACGCGGCACAATTCTGAACGTGTATAGCCGAAGTATGGATTAGGTAGGGTGAGTCTCGCAGGTGCTACTCAAAAACAGCGCGACTTGGCCCGCCATGAGAAACAGTATCACGAGCGCGATGTTCTAGCAGCCATTTCCATAGTATCAGTTCACCCAGTCTCCGCAGAACTTCCAGTGCCTGGGCCTTCATCAGCTATTAGGCCTAATCCAAAACGTTCTCGACACTGGGGCGGGTCCAAGAATCACTGCAGAGGCCATCACAACGATCAAGGATTCAATATATTGTAATGAATGGTCTGTTGCTACTACAACTGCAATACTCGGGTCAAAAGTGGCTCGCTTTGCTTTGAAATACATTATCATAGGCCTCAAATTCGCAGTTTCCAACCAAGTTATCAAGCGTCATTATCGACCGGTTCACTCGTCATTTCCTACCCCTCAACTATACTCTGGTTCTCCCCCCCTAACTGACATCACCGTCGGTTCTTGTTCTATTCCAATAATAGTCGCATTTACCACGTCAACCGTGACTGCTCCAACCGGCTCTGCGTCGTCTGAAACGTTGGCAGCCAATTGCACTTTGGATATAACGGTATTGACTGCGCTCTGAACAGTTTCTCTGATAGCAGCGGGTGGTATGTCCTCTGCGGCCCATACCCTTAGACGTTGTATGGCGCCCTGAATATTTTCGGTTTCAACTCGATCTACTATCGACGATCCATCGACGAGTTTGGCAACTTTTGGGCCCAGTTTTAGGGCTACATCTCCGGAATCCCAAACAATTCTCAATGTCACCTCCCAAACATCTAGGAATACGGGAGCTGACAACCAAGATTTATTAGTTGCGCGCGTGGAAACTTTCCGGGGAGTCACTTTAGACGCTGCGAGAACTTGACGCCGGTAAGCATTGGCTGCACTTTGAGTCATTGTTGTTTTCAAGTGCAAGACGCCGTGCCACGCGCTGTTAGTCGCAGATGTTCCCAAAGGAATTGCGTAATACGAATGTGCCCCTTGGATGGCCATATCACCTTTATGGCTCCTTATAGTGAAGGTGCTTGTGGTGAAAGGCTCTGCATCGTCTGCTTCGATCGAAAGAGGGCTCTTGGGAGCATTTGCGAATATGATTTTCCCAATCGTCTCCGCAACGTCCAGTGGTTTATTGTTCGGCCCCTGAATGCTCTGAGGAAATCCGCACAATGCTACCATCTGGGATATGTCTCGCGTCATCTCAAGAGGTGGACGGCCAGCCGAGTCCAATGCAGTGGGCTGTGCCCACAGACCGGAAAACGTTTGATAAGTGTTCGAAACTGTCTCGTTTGCAGGCTCGGAATCTGTTTCTCCAGCTCTCAGTCCTGACCCTAGGGCCAGAGTAGTCTCCTCAGAGGCCTTTTCCAAAACCTTCGATGCCTGTTGTAACATCGGCACAAAAGTAGTCATGTCGAAAGGAGACTGATCTGAAATTTGACCGTCTTGTTCATCTGCTAGGAGAACACTTCCCGCAACCCTGGCCACTGTACCAACAACGTTTTCAATTGTACCTGCGTGGTCATGCAACCACGATGCCGCGTCATGGATGCCTCCAATCAATGAATCAAAGAAGCCCATAATGTAATGATTCAAGCACGAAGTGCGAAGTTTTGTTGTAGAAGGTATGAAAATGATTAAATTCAAATCCTGGAGTTCTCATTTGAGCGTGCGTCAACAGTACTTATAGCCGTTTTATCCCTATCAAGTTCATATCCTACTCGACAAACTCATTTGGTAATAGCCAAGCAAATGACCAGACAATTGATTCTCACTCACTCTCATTTACTTATTAAAATAAGGCCATGGCCTGAGATCAGTATGAGAATGCCATGTACAGCGATTTATTGAATCTTTACACAGCCGATCATCGACACAGCCGTATCGCCACTGAGGCAAATATATCAGAGAGAAGAGATAGGTTCTCTTCGACATGTGAAAAGCCAACAGACTCAATGTCAATTTTTCGTCCACTTGTAGGTTGCCACGTTCGAGCTGCGGCAATGTGAAGCTTATGGTAATTGGCTTGAACTTTGAACATGGTGTGATGAGGTGAGGACAGCCGAACCGATCGACATGCCTGCATGCCAAGGACGACTTCCATTTTCCGTTGTCTTAAACACTAGATCATGCCTGAATGTATAAGAATGCTTTGAGATACAGGTGTGAATTGGTAGGCATTAGACTCGCTAAGGCACATTTGAGGTGTTAGGCAAGGCTTGGGTCGTTTGATTCGATTAGTAGTTGCATATAGGCAGCTCTGGAAACTAGGTATGTTATTGAATCGCAAACTAATCGGCGATGCCGTCGACCTTTGCCCCACTACAGTGAGTATCATCAATCTGGCCATCATGAGAGACTGCCGCGTTCAAGGCCTCAATTTGGCATTAACAGCCCATGATCGCGTGCCCTCATCACCGTGTATCAATCTCTTTGCGGTCATGTTCACGATTGCGGGGCTAAAGGTTACTTCAAAAGACATTCCGGACATTAGGAAGCAACTCGAGGTCTAAGTGGAGTGAGCATGCATACTTGATAGTAATTACTTCACTTATCTTGGCAGTCTCGCGGTGTCGGGTGACGGAAGGCGGCGGCATCGGCACGGACCGCTCAAATAGCGTGCGGAGGGATCTTAAACGGAATAAACTCGGACTGAACCTTCACAGAGAGGTAAGATACTTGTCATAAAGGAAATATTGATGAAACACTCTTTATATCATAAAGCAGACACTGCGGGTACAACGAGTGGCTTGTAGTTGGCGATCAAGGCGTCAAGTGAGAGGTTCAGCCTTGGATGCGGGTTGCCCATAGCAACCGTCGTTGCCCCACGACAAGATTACCTACGACTTCCGCAGCCTCATCCTCTTCCCTTCTTCTTCACCCTCTTCACAAAAATCACTCTCACCATTGACTCACGTTCGAATTCTACCTCTGCATACATACCAAAATACACAGAAAAACGTTCACAAAAAGATTTGCTCTCTGTAACAGCTAATCAAATGGCAGCAATCGACGTTTGCACGCCCATCAAGGGCCGTGTATTCTCAACCAAGACCGCAGGCGGTCGTCTGCCACTCACCCCGTCTCCCAAATTCTATCCAAAACTTCAATTTGCAAAGGAAACTCCACCTTCGATCCATACCACTCCGATCTTCGCTCAAGCTACCTCAAAGTCGACCATCCGCAAATCGGTCAAGTCGAACATCGCCTCGCGGAACTCTCCACGAAGCCTTGAGCTAGGTTTGTCTGAATGGACTCTCACAGGTACTCCAAGCAAAGCGTCTCAAGCACAAGCTGGACGTCCCGGCCTAAAGGCTCGACCACATAATAAGTCGAGCGTGCGCATAGCGTACAATGCCGCGGATCGCTTCATCCCTAACCGTACGGCCAGCGAAGCCATCTGTAATGTAGGCACAGGCAAGATCGATCATCGACCCAAGTCGTCACATTCGAGCTCGAGCTCCCAAGGCTCCTCCGTCCTCGCAAGCAATGCTGCCACAGCAGGTGGTGCCTTCGACATCGGTAGTAGCAACCACGCGACCGAAGACGATATCACAAGTGCCCTCCACGGATTGACAGTTAACGATCGAGACGAAGACAGCGAAGGAAACGGGAAGAGTAAATACACAAAGCCTGCGCCGGACGCAGTTGCTTACGAATCGAGCATCGCCAACGCTTGCGGCGTCAACCTGAACACCAGGATTCTAGCGTTTAAGCCGGCACCACCGGAATCTAACAAACCTATTGACCTGCGTTCTCAGTACAATCGACCTTTGAAGCCGGTCAATTCACTCTCTGCACAGCTTCGACGTCGCATTCTGACGTCCCCGGAGCGTGTTTTGGACGCGCCGAATATCGTCGACGACTACTATCTAAATCTTCTGGACTGGTCTTGCAACAACCAAGTCGCTATTGGCCTTGGTCAATCAGTTTATGTGTGGTCTGCCGATACAGGCTCAGTTTCATCACTACTTGAGACGTCGCCAGATACATATATTTCCTCACTTCGCTGGAGCGGGGACGGTGCCTATGTCAGCGTTGGCCTCGGAACCGGAGAGGTTCAGATCTGGGACGTGGAGGAAGGTACCAAACTTCGAAGCATGTTTGGACACGAAACAAGAGTTAGCGTAATGAGTAAGTCCCACCTTCTCTTTGTTATACTTGTTTCTATATATCTAACATTGTTCATCCAGGTTGGAACAAACATCTTCTCTCTACGGGTGCTCGCAATGGCTGGCTCTTCAACCATGACGTGCGTATCGCCTCGCACAAGATCGCTGAGCTGGAGTCGCATACTGGCGAAGTGTGTGGCCTGGAATGGCGTAGCGATGGCACGCAGCTGGCATCGGGCGGCAACGACAACCTAGTGTCGATCTGGGACGCGCGCGCTCTGCAAGCGCCCAAGTTCCAGAAGACGAACCACAACGCGGCGGTCAAGGCGCTGAGCTGGTGCCCGTGGCAGCTCAACCTGCTGGCGACGGGCGGCGGCTCGCACGACCGCCACATCCACTTCTGGAACACGACAACGGGGTCGCGCGTCAACTCCATCGACACCGGCAGCCAGGTCACCAGCCTGAAGTGGAGCGCCCACCACAAGGAGATCGCGTCGACGTCTGGCTTCCCCGACAACAGCATCAGCATCTGGAGCTACCCGTCGCTGGTCAAGAACGTCGAGATCCCCGCCCACGAGAGCAGGGTGCTGCACAGCTGCCTGAGCCCCGACGGCCAGACACTCGCCACCGCCGCTGCCGACGAGAGCCTCAAGTTCTGGAAGATCTTTGAGAAGAAGGCGGGTGCGGCCGGCGTTGGAGGCGCTGCCGGAGGGAACGGTAAGGCCGAGAGCAAGGTCCAGGCGCGGACAATTCGGTAGGAACCAGCTGCGAATTCGCCCAAGCGCGTCAATGGCCTCGATATGGGTGCTGGCTCATATTGTTTGGTTCGGAGGGGTTCGGTGTTTGCATTGCGGGTGGGATCGGGGTGGGATCGATGATCAAAGCTGCATTGATACCCTAAGACATGGGACCTCGTTGCATATTGATCCATAGCGCCACGAAGCTTAGTGTTACCTATAATGAATGCAATGGAGAGGGTCAATCTGGTACCTTCTGGTGCGTCAAAATGTAAACATTACATCATGTGCAAGCATTCCAAATTCTCGCTTCGCTCTAAACTCTATTCCCGCTGGTCATACTAAGGCATGCTCGTAACGCAACAAATATATAGCAGTCAGGGTCTCCTTATTGCATCGTTCTCAGTTGACTGGCCCCATGGACAGTCTCAATCCATACCACCCGGTTAGGGCTGAAGAACTCCGCGACAGGCCTCGCTCTGTTCATAGCATCAACATCCATAATTCCAGCCTTGAGGAACCTAGTGTTAGGTACACTCCGTGTCTCCATCCACAATGTAGTGCCGCAGTGAGAGCAAAAGTAGTTAATTCCAGCGTTGCCGGTAGCGGTGTAGGTTTTGACGAAAGTCTTGAGCATGTCGTTGCCCGAGTCGAGGCGGAGCGCATCATATGGGATCGCCAGGTTGGTGCTGAACATACTTCCACTGTTCTTTTTACAACCATTGCAGTGGCACACAAAGTTCAGCAACGGTGAGCCTGAGTATGAGACTTGGACGGCACCGCACAAGCAGGATCCCGAAGGCATGATGGACGGCGTTGATTTCGGAAATGAAAAGAAGGAGGACTTGAAGAGCACGGAGTGACTTGAATGACTGATATTTGATAATGGACTCACCTTGATAGATGCCCTAGCATCTTATGTATGCATGACTACACGTCTAAGATCGCCGAGGTTGCCCTTGAATCCAAGGCACTTCATGATCTTCGCTTCGCTAGCTTCAAAGACCGTATGATGGAATATGAAGAGAGAGACGGTCGACGTGATGGTGACTAATTTCGACTGTCCCAAAGATTTCTAATGGCATTTGGGTGGCGCTGGAACGGAGTGGTGTCCCAGGATATCCTTCCTGCAACTTTGGAAACATTCTAAAATACTCGTACGAGTGACTGGCCGTATCAACATACTGGTGTAACTTGCAGTCGACGGTCTACTCTAGTCTTGCCGTGGAAGGCGTGAATACGAGCTGAAACTTGCTGAGGCCAGCTTCTATCCGGTGACAAATCTTTATTGGAGATTTTGGATTAAATAATCTGCCGAAAGCTGCGTTGGTCTTGACTAAGTTGACAACTGCTAAATGCTGACGTAGCTTAGGATTCCGCACTGTGGACGTCAAATGAAGATTCGCCCACGAATCATGCAAGTAATTGCGTATCTTACATGACGAATTCGAATGCTGCACTTGCAAGAAGAGCAGTGCAATATGATGATTATCTAATATTACATTATCTTGGGCCTGGCCTTCGATCTGTCTGGTTTGTTGCTTTTTACATCAGCTCTGATGCCCGACTTTCGCGCGAGGTCGCCGAGTTACCAATTGCGCCGTCCAACCCAACCAAAAACTTTGCCATCGCACTACCGATGCTTCTTTTCTTTTCTTTTGCTGCAAAAAATCGCCCGCTATTGGGCCCAAACTCAATCAATGTCCGGCTTTGGAGTTACTGTCGTCTCGTCAGAATGTGCAGTGCGGGCTGAGAGCAAGACGTTTGACGGTTAAGAGCTTACATCTAATCAGCTTGCGCCCATTATCAAATACGCTGTAAAATCTCCTCAAAAGTGGCCACCCGAAGCTGATGATATCACCTGGCCCCGGGTACGCTACCATAAGACAAAACTCGGTTCCCTCAGGAGCATTCACTATGCGTACTGAATAGTCGTATGGCGACAATGTGATATTCCAGATCAAATCACCACTCCCAAGACTGAGCTCAACGTTCACAAGTGATTGACGCATCTCGCATGGAAATTTTGGGAGGCCAGCGATAATACCCGTAGAATTCGGCCACACCTGGCTCATCAGTCCCTGTGCGAGTGGGGAAGGCAGTGTAATGAAAGGGTCGGCGGAAACGAAGCCTGCCACAGCTCCTTCCGGAATAGGATATGGCTGTACGACTGTACCGTTGATGATAGTCAGCCCTTGAACCGGCGTGGCCCACCATGATGCAAAATCGCCGCCGGCCAGCGGCAGGTCAATGAAAGGTGCAGACGAGAAATCTGGACTTATGCCACCGAGAACAAGTTCACCATCATCCCTGCCACCGATATTGTGTGCGTCAAATGGACCTGATGGAAATTTAAGCCCAATGATTTTGTCTTCGAGCAGGCCAATTTCTTGAATAGCAATCCAAGCAGGCGATAGTGGTGAGAGGCCCAGCACGCCATCGTAATCAGCATAAAAGTGTATCCAGCCGATTAACGAGATGTATTCTGCGAGCAGAAACGGAACGGAACGGAACCGTAAGTCGCCAACTCCAACGGTTTCATTCGCACGATGACCCTCCCAGCGTAACGCAGCGAACTCTTGACGGAATTCGCCAGATGTGCCAGAGAAGGTGCTTGATTGCGAACTGTTGAAGCCGGTATGGTCAAATTCTTGACAAGGATCCGTTTTGCAATCGGCGGACTGCAGCATCAAAAAGTCTGATTCGATTGATAGACACACTTGGAATGATTGAGTTGGCGTACCGATTGAAATGTTGAAACCAATGAGAATCATGTTAAAGACGTCCTGTATCTCAAATTCAGCCCCGTGCGTTACTATTCGGGAAAGTGGAAGCGGCTACTTTCAATGGCTGTATTGCAAGCTTTTTCTCGGCGTCGACATACTCATGCAATGGATATTGATCTCTAAGATTGGGAAGACCATTACCAATGCCAAAATTTCGCTTTTGCTTGCCATTAGTGACACTGCGCTCAACAATATCATATCGTAATGGCACTCGAAATAAAGCCCGGCAGAAGCCGACCATTCCGGCGATCAGCAATACACCAATCAAAGCCCTCGGCATGGCGAAGAAACCTTTAAACTTCAATGATAGAGATATGTTATGAGTCCAAAAGTAATGATGCAACTATGAAATTTGAGAGATAATCTTCTCTACGTTAGTTGAGAATTGAAGTTACCCGACTAGGCTGCGATCCTGAAACGAAGGATTTGGCAGACCTTGTCATATCATATCCAGGAAAGCAGCTTCTTGGCAACCTCGCCTGATAATTTACCAATTTCTAGGCAGATATCCTCTTCAACTACGAGGAGCTGTGGAGGCCTCAGCCTCATCCTTATAGTAAACGACCAGATGGTAGGTGAACCGCCAAATCCAACGGTTTCTGCCTCACGCAATACGCCCTCGCTCCTATTGGCCCAGCTGCCCTTCCGATGGGTTTTCCGTCCCTGGCATGACCCCGGAGAAGCTGTGGTATGCCGTCGAGCTTCAAGCACGTGACGGGAGACTTGTGTTCAACCCTTCAGTCCAGCGATATCCTTTTAGGGGAAAACTGGCCTATCCAAATATCTATTTCCGCTTTCGAACCTAAGCATACAAGGTACTCCGTATTAAACTGAGCGGTGACTAAGCGATCTGGCCAGTCCCTTCAGCATTGGGTTGTTATCAAATCAGCATGAGCTCCCACACCAAACGCTTTATCGAAGGGCTACCAAAATGTGAGCTACATGTTCATCTTGAAGGGACTCTCGAGCCGCATTTGGCACGTACACTCGCCGAGAGGAACGGGCTCCCAATTCCAGCAGATATTGGGACCGGCAGCGATAACGACGGCTATCCATTCTACGACCTACCATCATTCTTAAAGGTCTACTATGCGGCCATGTCGTGTCTTCAGACTGCCGAAGACTTCTCAGATTTGGCATACAATTACCTTGCCAAGGCCAACAGCCAGAACTTGGTCCACGCAGAAATGTTCTTCGATCCGCAAGGCCATACTTCTCGTGGCATCGCGTTCGAAGCCGTCATTACTGGTCTGACTCATGGGATCGAACGGGCTGAGAAACAATACAAAATCTCAACAGGGCTGATAATGTGCTTCCTCAGAGACCACAGCGCTGAGTCAGCCATGCAAGCCTTGGACACATTACTGGCGAGCCCTCATCGCAATAGCGTTGTCGGCATCGGGCTTGACAGTGACGAGCTGGGAAACCCACCTATCAAATTCGCAGCTGTCTACTCAAAAGCCAAGGAAGCCGGGTTGAGGTTGACCATGCACTGCGACGTCGATCAGGTAAACAGTATCCAGCATATCCGACAAGCTCTCCACGACATAGGAGTGGAGCGCTTGGATCATGGGACAAATATCGTGGAAGATCCCTCTCTCGTCGCCGGGATTCGCGATAAGGGGATTGGCCTAACCTGCTGTCCGATCAGCAATTCAATCGTCTGCAGTGATTTCAAAGGGAAAGAAATGAGCGACCTACTTAGGCAGGGTGTCAAGGTCACGATCAATTCGGATGATCCGGCGTATTTCCGAGGGTATATGACCGAAAATTTAGAGAAGGTACTGGAGGCAGGCTTGAGTCTAACTGATCTTGTAAAGACGCAGAGGAATGCGCTCGAGATCTCGTGGATAAGCGAAGACAAGAGAGAGGACCTGATAGGGAAACTAGAGGAGTACGTTAGAGCGCAAGGCATCATCTAATTGTACATGTCAGACTCGAGTCGTTCAGAACTTTGAAAGGGATGATGGCGGGTTGCAAGATCTATCGCCCAACTAAATACTGAGCAATACGGCGAAACGATCACTTTCCTTGATAATGTAAGACACCTCCCTCATGGCCAAAATTTCGCAGGGGTGTTGATACACGGCGTCAGAGCTGATACTACATAAACATTAAATCTGCGACGAAGCCATGGAACAGAACTCGGATCAAAACTTTCAAGCAGACGATCGTATCATACTCGATTATTTCTAGCCAAGAATAGTGCCTTAGCAAATTCGTTATGGTTTCCCAGAAACCTCCGCATCTCAGTTTATGTCCTTCATGTCGGCATTGAAGCAAGATGGTGTCTAGTAAGATCAATGACGAAGTTCCCTATTGAGGATGAAGAAAGGTCTGCGAGATCGATGGCGAAGTACCTTGAAGTCCAATGCTTCAATGCATGCCAGTGGTGCGTTGAAGTTGATATGCAAGTGAGGAACGTAGTCTAAGACGCGCATCGCAGTCGGGAACGTGTTTCTACAAGTGCTTCGTCGAATTGAGATGACGATCATATCATGGCATCGCCTCCGTGTTTGCGCCGATGGACACACTTTATCTTGATATTTATCTTAGTGTTACAACATTTATCTTACATTGAGAGGAATGACCACGGTAGTCAATGCCCTTCTATATGCTGGAGATACACCTAAGAACACAGAGTGTCAAGACCAACTGCTAGCTTGCCTTCGCTTTGGCTTTTTCGCCTCGTGGCGGTGCCGTAGCAGTTTCAATCTCTCGTTTTTCCTCTGCGAGTTCCTCTTTTGCCTTGATCTTGCTTTCCACTTGTTCAACCGCTCTCTCAATCTCCACTTCCATGCCGGGAAGCTTAAATCGTTCTGCCATTAGCTTGCCGTTCCATGCTTGGATAAGCATGACGTCTTCCTGCCCATCATTCGTCTGTCGTTGGGTGAGGTTGGCAACGGCCTCGCACTGTTCGCGTGTGGGTGCAGGTGCTTTGCGCGAAGCTTCGCGAGTGGGATACATCAAGCCCGCGGTATAAAGCTGGTCGAGAATCGGAGATGGAGCATGGCGGACAAGGTTCTTTTGGCATAAGAACTCGAGATGTTGTGCACCTCTCAATGCCTTCCAATGCGAGTATGCTCTGAACGCCAAGTAAAATCCGGGAAGGTTTGGAATTCTGGTTTCGCTCAGTACATGATTGATCCTCAATCTATTGGGACAGGTAACTTACACAGGTAGAAGTGCGAAAGGCAGTGTAAACGGAATAGCAATTATTGACCACCACATCTTCCTCCTGTGCAGACCTTGCCTTTCGGTCGCTATCTGTTTTAGTACGCCAGGGACCTTCTCCTGGCGTAGAAACAGGCCTGGAAACAGTACCTCAACTTTGTCCTTTCCGCTCAGTTCGGCTTCCTTCCTCTTATTGCTCAGTGCAGGGATGGTCTTGAGGCCCCATTCTTCAAATGGGATCCGACGAAATAGCACGTTCCCGTACTGGGTGATTTTTCTCTTCCATACCGTTTCTGATTTCTCAAACGAGACCCATGTTTCATTTGCTTTCGTGGTGGCACGGTCGAGAAGAGAGGGTTTCGCGCCAATGTCATCTCTGGCGGATCGTTGACAGTAGATGAGTGTGCGGCGGGTTGAGATTGGGAGGAGGAAGAATCGCATTGCTTTGAGAAGCGAGATGGACGATAAAATTGCTATCTGCTGATCATGTTGGAATGGAATGTGGTGAGTTAAGCAAGTCTTAGACAGCAGAGAATCATTGAGTGATGATTGTGGTTGTGGTCAGCAGAAATAGTTTCGAAAGACAAAAATCATTAGCATCGGCGGAGACGCAGCTCAGGCAGATGTGGATCGATCCAACCAACCACGTGCGTCCGCAGCTACGCTTCTTCCATTTACGTCACTTCTCTGCACGACGCGCGACCGTGGTAATCACGACGGCTTTTGGTCGGCATGTACATGTATGTCAGCCGACCTTCATTCTTCTTTCACCAGCGAACCCTTCATTGATGTATTCTCTCTGTCTTTCACCATAGTGATGGATCTTGCGCTTCTGTTGTACTCTATGTAACCTTCTTTGGTTGACGTCCAATCGTTCTCATTCGAATCATCGCAGGCCACTCGTCTCCCGGGCTAATATCATTGCTCCCTCCTACAGACATGGCTAACATGACCCCGGTGCGAACGGTGCCGCCATATGTGCGCTCCGTTGAATGGGACGATGCAGATACAGTCCTTTCAGAAGCGAATTCGAATAGCAATAATCACTCGCCCAAGCTGCTCCCTATTCATATTCCTGGCTTCCGGCGGACATCTGCGCCGGGACACAAGTTCGACCACCTGCGAAGCAAGACACCTCCTATCATCGGCTCTCCAGTACTTGAACATGGCCCTCGATGGCTCAGCTTCGTGTCACCCGAAACTGGCGGTCCTCCGAGGCGGCGTATTACCGAGCTTGAAGCCCAGCAAGCACAAAAGCTTCTCGCCGTATATGATCGCCAGCAAGAAGAAGATGAAGATGAAGCTGCGAAGAAGGAAGGCAGCCGTGAGTCTCGGAAACGCAACTTCGCGGACAAGAGCAAAGTACATACTCTCCATGTCTATGTCCATTTTTCTACTGCAACGGCACTAACTGTCTTTCCAGCATTTCATCCTGAAGAACCCTTTCATGCCACTCATATTCCGACTCACCGTCCTCGCCTTCTCCGCTACCGCTCTTGCCATCAGCGGTTCAATTTTCCAGCATCTCCGTAACGACCCTGCATGCCAGAAAGGTGCATCAACATACATGGCTTTGATAGTCGATGCCATCGCACTTCCGTACATCGTCTTCATTACCGTGGACGAGTATAGAGCTCCTCCTATTGGTATCCGTCCTTCCGACCAAAAGCTTCGCCTCACACTATTAGATCTTCTCTTCATTGTGTTCGATGCCGCTAATTTGAGTCTTGCATTCCAGGCACTCAACGATCCTGAATGGGTTTGCCATCGGAGCGATATTTGTCAGTGGCAGATGACCATATGTGATAGACAGAGGGCTTTGGCGGCCGTGCTGTTGATTGCATTAGTGGCCTGGCTGACAACCTTTGTTGTGAGTCTGGTTAGATTAGTGGCCAGGGTCGTCTCAACGTGACATGAACTTAGTCCTGAACGTGTTGAGAATGATATCCCAATTTATGCCTCAAAAATTTCTACATCATCGAGGCCTTTCAACTGTGACGAGATTTCCAAGGTTTAAAAGAGATTACAGATTATTCTCTGTCTCTAACGAATGGTATCATTCCGTTACTACCCAGTCCAATTTACATGCTTTCAGTACGGCTAAGAATATCTCTGGGAAAAGACTGAATCATCTGCTTGGAAGGAGTTTTTAGATGTTACTTGGTTTCGATGATCTCCTCACCCTTGAGCTTTTCATCAGTCTCCTTTGTGGGAGTACTACTACCAGTCTTCTCGATGCCTGGAGTAACCGTGACATTAGGCTTCTTCTTGCCACTGATATCATTGACAATGGCCTTGAAGGTGTGGGCCATGGTGTGCCTGCCTTCCCACAGTGGGTACACCACGACTGTGAAACCAGAGCAGAACATCCAAAAGATGCCGACGACGATCCAACCGCGGAAGAACGGTTTGCTGAAGACGTAGCCGGATCCGTACCTGGGAAGAATATGTCAGCATTTAAATTAGATCGGAAATCACATGGGCCAATACGTACATAGGCATCGGCCAGAGCACCAGAAGCGCAAGTGTCAGGAACACAGTGAGCCAACGTGATATCTTGGCTGCACGCTGCAGTTGCACTTGCTCAACTTCCTCTTCCGCGGCCGTTTCATCATGACCTCCCGGGATCATCTCAAGATCAAGGTGCGCAGCAGCAGCAAGGTCGTGGTCATCACCCTTCTTGATCGCCTTCATAGACTCCCAGTTGTAGTTTTGGGGCTTGAATACGAAGGTCAGAATAGGAATGAAAACCATGGGCGCAAGGAGTGCTACGACATTGCCGACGAGCATGGGATTGTTGGAGCCAGTGGTATCGACGCTAAGAGTGCCATACTCCGTCTTTGCCATGACCAACCAACCGATCAGCGCACAAGTAAGGCCGAGGGGCGGAGAGAAGGTTGCGGCGGCCCAGTTTTGCTTGTCCCAGAGGAGCGTAAGAGCGGCTGGAAGGACAGCAGATGAGACAATGACGCCCATCAGCAGGTAGAGATACCTGTTAGAAGGTTAGTCGATTCCAATTAAGTTACGAATGAGTACCTACCCCATGCTAATGCCAATGTAATACAAACCTGTGGAGAATGAAGCAAGTAGGATAGCATAGGTGACGACGGCAGCGTGCGACATGTTAATAAGAGTGCGACCACTTGATTGCGGACGAATGTACGTCTGGAAGATGTCATAGGTCCAGATCGTCGAAACCGCAATCAATTCAGCTGACATTGCTGAAGTGACAGCCATGAACACGATCAAGATAGCGGCAACAGCGCCTCCAGTTCCCATCATCGCAACCGCTGCAGTTGGTAGAACAAGACCAGCCGAAACGTCTGCAGGATCCATTCTATTCGGATACGTAGGGAAAACTGGATTACCCTCGAGAGCTAGAGCGCTGAGACCCATTGTAGTTGCGGCGAGGAAAGGAATGGCAAACCAAGCCAGACCACCTGCGACATATCCTGGCAAAGCATGAACAGGGCTTGCAGCGATTGCCTTGTTGTAGTAACCTCAAAACTGTAAGTAGTCTAAGGGTATAAATCACGAGAGAACTTACCATTGTCACAGAACACAGTACCGAAATTACCGACAATATTGATGACGAAGAAAATGGCACCTTGTTGAGACCTCATGGTCAGGTAGCTCCCATGTTCATTACCAGAGACTGGATGAGCCTCAGCGGCTTTTTGAAGAAGATCCCAAACCTTGGCTGGGCTTCCGAGAATTGGGTCAGTCGCATATGCCCTGAAAGCGAATGTCAAAAGAACGACAATAATGACAACGGTATGGGCGTAATCAGTGAGGAATGTTGCCTTAATTCCACCGAACATTGTATAGATGACGACGCCAACAGGGAGGAGGTAGCAAGCAGCCACTGTGGGAATTCCCGTCAAAGCGTTTACTGTAGCAGAACCTCCAGTAAGTAACATAGCAGTGACGAGAATGTTGGTCATCAAGCCAAAAACAATAAACACGCCGTGTGTGATGGGGCCATAACGTGCTCGGATGACTTCTAGGAAAGTATGTGCGTTCGGTGCTTTGCGCTTCAGTTCAATGGCTAGAGTGGCAAACAAGATGATTTGGACGGTTGCGCCGGAAGCTATATCAATGATTAGCATCTGTTTGAATGTCCTTTCTAACTAGTCTAGGAGCATTTCACCGCCCGAGACCGTGGAAGTAATTGGATTCGAGTGACAGAAACATTACAACAAATCAAATTATACTACATACCGTACCAGAATGGCCCAGATACACCATATTTGTAGGCGACAGCAGTTGATTGGAGAAGCGTAGCAGCCTGTATTTTCGTCAGTAATCATTTAGAGAGTAATTATACATTGCGCTGAACTCAGTTTACACATTTAGTATTACAACAAAGGAGGATCCAATCAGATCATGGAAGAAAATATATCTGATGGGAATGCGAACTCCCTGCAAGACGTTAAATGAATTTACACATACCCAAGTCCAGGATGAAACGACAGCAGCAGAAACGAGACCAGACTTGACCGTACGGCCAGCGGTACTGAACATTTCACTGGTCTGCAACTCATAGTTGTATCTCTTCAGGATAAATGTCGTCAAGATCATGCCAAAAGCGAAAAGGAAACCGAGTCCGATGACGACGCCATAGCCGACACTCTTGTCGAGCGGAGGAGTGAAGCTTCCCATGGTATCTTCGATTAACTTAGGCTCTTTCAGGCTGTGAATAAAACGACGGGAATGGGTGAACACAAGGCGCAAAAGAGAGTTACAGAAGCTTTAATTAAGAGATGGGCTGGGTGAGATACAGCATCTCCGATGTCGTGGCAACCATCCAGAGCTACCCTCGTTCGGTCTTCGGATGCATACTACTCAATTAAGGGCCAGACCCACGTTATCGGATCTCCTCCAACATGGTGTAGACCATGAAAATTCTTTGCACCGTAGGCGGCCATAGCTCCTATGTCGTTGTCGACGTGGGGATTGGGAGAGATCGACAAACGACAAGATATTTTGCGGCTTAGACAAAGGTCCATCCCAGAAACGATCACTGATAAGGACAGGTTGCGTATTGTGTTGAGAAGGAGCTGCAAGGTTAGTTTGTTGTAGTGTTGATAAGGTGACTGGTAGGCGTTAAGTAATTGGAAGTCAGCCAATGCCAGTCCGCGGAGTTCTTGTGCTGTGTTGCCGCTTGGGGTCTAATTCAACCTCACTCCCACATCAGAAGCAACGGCGTCCGTGGTCTGCAGAATTTCCCGCACCAAGGCACATGCAGACATCCTTGCAAAATGCCCGCCTGAACATGAGGATTCTGTCCAGAACACCAAATACGGTCTCAAGATCCCAGATAAGCAATTTTTTGAAGCTACCCATTGGAGAACGGCATTTCCGCCATCGCCAGCGATGTTAGTTAGCTAGCGGGTAGTACGGCGACTAGGCAAACCTAATGCTCTTGAAAAAGCAGCCACATTGCTGCATGATAGCACATGAGACCGTTGATCGTGGCATCTCGATCTCGGAGGCCTCCGATATTAACTCATTTCGCCATCTGCAATCAACCAATGCACGTTCCTCGAGATCATCTATCGAGTGCCAAGTTGCATAGATGAAGCTTCGGGAGAGATAGGCGTTTTTGAAACACTGGGAAGTCGACTTACTCTAGTTTCGACTTAGCATATCGACGTGGCTGGGTCCAGCCTTACAAACCGTGCACAGGTCCATTCACGATTTCTCCTGCATGTTAAGCACCTTAGTAGCATGATGCCAGTCAGCTTATAGAGAAGAGAAATCTAATGATGATCCACGGAGAAGTCGTTCTAAAACTACAAGACTAGAAGATCTGTAGTCGGTTTTGTTTGCTTGGTAAATACTCCATCTGGCTTCGAGTTTAAAATTGCGACCTACGGTATTTACATTCGGGATATCTTGGTTGAGTAGGTATATGAGGCACATGTATTTTTGCTTGACCCAGCAACAACTTGATCGGAGAGGCTCATTTTGATGTTCATCGCGATGTAACCATTCAGATAATTCTAATCGAACATTCTCTAGGGATTGATTACCTCACCTCACCTCGTTCAGGACTACGAAATTGAAGCAGAAGAAGCTTATTCCCACGCACCAGGTAGTTTCGGACTCTCATATATTGGATGCACGTCTATTCATCCTCCCAAGTCGTTCTTGCCAAAAATCCTTCTTCCAGGCGTTGATGATATCCTTGCAGACGGGATCTCCCAAAGGTAGAACCTGGAGGACGATCAAACCAGCGACGCCATGCTCGCGAGATGCGAACCACACTGCATTGGCGGCTCCTCCCCAGAAGAGGAGGTTCGCTGGTTGTTTGATCGTTGGGACTTCTTTCAGAGATACTGCTGCACCCAGGCCGTGATTGATTCCGTCATCAGACAAAGGGCCTGCCATACCGTCCCAAAGAGAGCGCTCCTCATTCATTGCGGCTATTACTGGTGAATTTGGTGAAAACTGAGGTGTGAACATTTCTTTAATTGTGTCCATACTGAGAAGTTTCGGTGTGTCGGAAATCAAGTCGGCGAGTACGAGAAGAAAGTCCTTTGAAGTAAGTGCGAGACCATACCCACCAAATTCATCGTCAGAAGTCTCAGCGTAGTTCAGAATCGCAGGCTCCAACAGACCATTCGCATTTCGGGCGGCGCCATGCATGAGGCGAGCTTTATACTGTGGATGCTTGTTCAGATCGAAGATCGGGAACGGCGCGGACACTCCAACTCGCTTCCATATATTCTCGTTGAAATATGTTTGCAGCGACACGTTGCCATTCAGTCGACGGACCATAAGGCCTAACCAATCCATATTACCGCCATATCGCCAGCTCGAGCCTGGTTCGTAAATGAGTGGCGCACCATGGACTTCCTGAATCGTTCCTCGCCGCTCCGTAGGATCATCACCTCGGAACTTTCTCCATCTTAGAATTATTGGCTCTCGCCAATGGTGACCGATGCCAGAAGTATGAGTTAGCAACATCCGAACTGTGATCTCTCTTCTGGTGCGTCGGTAACGTGGCGTATTCGATGTCAAAGAATCCCAGGAGAGAATTTCTTTGTCATTCAATTCCGGAAGAACATTGGCGACTAAATCGTCAAGATCTATCAATCCTCGCTCTATGCATTGAAGGGCAGCGATCGAGGTTATCAATTTGGTGAGGCTTGCACCTTTGAAGATTGCGTCCTCCTTTAGCGGTTCGGCGTCAGGTTCGAGCGATATATATCCAGCAACTTTGCTATAGATTTTATGACCTATGGGTGAGTTAGTCCAAACTACGGAGCATTACTAGAGCAAGAATTGTGTACCGTTTTTATCTACGCAGCCAGCAACAATGCCAGGAATCTTGGGCGGTTTCGAAGTCGTCATTTCCCGCAGCATAAAATCGAAATCAGACATTGTCAGACAGCTTATTGTTGCTAGTTAAGGCGGTTATGGGCTCCAAACTGATTGAGCATATGTTTCATGATGAAGAATGCATTGATTCTAAAATGCCCGGGCTATTGAGACAGAATTGAGGATTCTTACATCCGTGACTCGTCATCTTGCTATTCCCAGCGCTTGCCATCGAGTCCGGATATTGATAATTTCCCCGTATAACCTGAATTTTAATGTTATGATCATAAGATATTCCGTTAAATACCCCAACAAAACGCAATTCGAGACGACTATGTCCCTTGGTGTACCGTCCATCTCACTCCTTGAGCAACTTCTTTCTTTGGCTTAGCGGGCTTGGGATACACGATCCACAGAGCCGCATCACAATGACTCAGTTGAGCCTTCAGCTCTTCACTCTTGTCGAAATCTTCGTTTTGGCTTCAGTCTTCGGTTGGAAAGATTAACTGCATCGAGTGCACAACATGGCAACAGAAACGGACGATGAGTGGCACACCCGAGAAGGAGTTCCTCGCTTTGAAGACCCGTTCATTCAGCAATTCCTCACAGGCAGGGATAATCTCGTCCAACAGGAGAAGAAAGAGCGAAGTGATGCCAAATTCAGAGAACAGCTTACACCAATCGCACGCGAAGCATGTGCTATCGTTGACCAAATCCGCTTCGAGGAGCAGCAAACGCTATGGACTCGCGATTACGAGGACAGCCTTGTAGATCGTGAGATTGACGTTTACCCCGGTATGATGTTCAGTTTGGCAAAGGAAAGAATGGAAAAGAGCAAGCTTTGGAAGATTGTGAGAAAGATGCCTAAAGGATCGCTTTTACATTGTCACTTTGAGGCAATGGTGGAACTCGAATGGCTCATTGATCAAATGTTTGCAACAGACCAAGTGTATCTCAAGGCCACTAACAGCTTAGATACTCCTGCGGCTCTCGAGAAAATACCTTTCACCATTCAAGTGCTCCAAGATCCGTCTTCGGCGGTACGAATTTCAAAGACATCGTTGTGGTCCGTCGAATACCAGCCTGGTTCACTCACTGAGCTGAAAGAGACGGCCGAAAGCTTTCCTAATGGTGGCAAAACTGGATTTATTTCCTGGTTGAAGCAAAGGTGCAGAATCACGCATGAAGAGAGCCTATCGCATCATGTTGGTCCCAATGCCATTTGGAAGAAATTCCAATCATGTTTTGGCACTTTAAGGCCGTTTATCTTTCATACTCCAATATTGCGAAAGTACACCAGGAAAGTACTTGATCAATTGCATGCGGATGGTATCCAGTGGGTTGATATTCGAGGTGTGTTCTACGCCGCAGCACTTGGGAGACCGCTCTCAGATGCGTTAGAAAACTTCAAGATTATGGAAGAAGAAATTGAAGCTTTCAAAGCCTCACCGGAAGGCAAAGGCTTCTGGGGGGCCCGAGTAATTTGGACAGTGTTAAGGGCACAAGACAAGAAGCAGATCATCGACGCCATGAAAGCTTGCATTGAAGCCAAGAAGGCGTTTCCCAATCTGATCGCCGGTTTCGATCTTGTGGGACAAGAGGATCTAGGAAGGCCGCTACAAGACATGATCCCAGAGATCTTCTGGTTTCGCAAGCGACTAGCTGAGGAAGGTCTCAATATTCCTTTCTTTTTCCACGCCGGCGAAACCCTTGGAGATGGTGACGAGACTGATGAGAACCTATTCGATGCCATCCTCTTGGGGACTAGGCGTATTGGTCATGGGTTTTCGTTGTTCAAGCATCCACTTCTCATCGATATGGTTAAGGACAAGAAGATTTTGATTGAAAGTTGTCCAATATCGAATGAGATCCTGAGACTCACGAGCTCCATCAAATCTCACCCACTTCCGGCACTCCTAGCTCGAGGTGTACCAACAGCACTGTGTAACGATGATCCAGCTGTATTCGCTGAGGGCTACACTGGAGTATCCCATGATTTCTGGCAAGCGTTACAAGGTTGGGATAATCTTGGTCTGGCTGGATTAGGATCTCTTGCTGAAAATAGCATTCGCTGGTCCGCTTTTGAAGATTGCTCAAATCAAGAATGGGGAAGAGATATTGCAAATGGTGCTTACGGTTCCGGTATCCGTGCAACACGACTTCAAGATTGGATGAAAGCATGGGAGGGTTTTTGCCTCTGGATTGTTACGGAGTTCGGCGCCGATTATGACTATGAGAAGGAAGACTGATTTTTTGAGTCGATGATGTCAAATTCAACATGCATAATAGGAAGTAGTCATTAACTGATTCGCGCATGAACGATATATGGGGTTCAACATAAGATACACAAGAAGTTATCATCATCAACTGATTGTCAACTAGACATTATGTTGAGTTCAACAACCATAGCAAGAATTCTTCAACTGACACTCGTAAATCTTAAGCTTGGGGTATCTCATAAAGCCGATCATCCCGATATTTATCTTTGATCAGCCCGACAAACATGGTCTTCGCAAAATAAAACACCAAGCTAGGAACTTCACGGACATTCAGACCATCGACGTACCAAGCTGCCTAACCTCCTCTCTTTCGTTTTCCGTTGTTGGACTAATTGAATGCTTGCCTGGATTGACTATTACCGGCATGATCGGTCTATGACACAGTGGACACGACTCGTGACTCTCTCCATACCAAGAATCGATGCAGGTTTGGTGGTAAACATGACAACAGCGAAGCCCTCGCACTTGTGCAGCATCTTCAATGGTTTCCAGACAAATTACACTATTCAATAGTTCAGTTTTCAGAATCAAAACATTCAGCGGTGATGAGCTTTACCATGTCATGTCTGCGGATATTTCAACATCCGGACGTTTTTTGATCTCTTTAGTCTTCCAATCGCGAAAGTTTTCTACTTTGATGCTTTTATTCAAGCTTGCAACGCGGCTTCGTTTTCGCTTCTCTATTGACTTGGATGAACTCCTAGAAATAAATTTCGGGAGTAGCACCGATCTGAAGCAATGTCAGCCAAAAGTCTTCTGTAAAGAGAAGCAAGACGAGTGTACATTATCACCAGTACAAGTAATATGACCGCAATGAGTGCCGGAAGCATTACCGTCAATGCAACGCTGGATTTAGTGTGATCGTATGACGAGGTGTTCTCGGATGACAAGGTGTTATTGCTATTTGGACTCTCTGGAGTTTCACTGCCTCTAATTTGATCTGGTACGATTCCAAACGGCGCCCAAGACATTCTTTAAAGAAAAAATACCAAGGCAAGTGATTTCCGATCTGCAGATCAAAGATCCTGATTGATGTAAGTCGAATCGGCCTCTACGTTGGTTGAGGCTTGAATGAATTCGAATTTCGGTGGACGGATGGTGACTCTGCGTCCTCAACGAATACCACCACAAAACATTTGACCTTGTAAACCAGTAATGATCAGATGGTATTATAACAATTATTTGAAGTCACGTTTGACCGCTTGGCATATGAGATCTTCTGATTTCGGGGTCTCTCCTGATAAATTGAATCCGTTATCTTGCTTAGAGTGTTCAGCTGAGGCATTTAGAGCTTGGCGAAAGTAATGGTATCTCACGATGCTTCTTTGACTTTTACCCCGCTTGGCGCAACTTTCCACGAAGCCTCGTGATGCCACGCAAGCATTGGGATCACGACGTGAACCTGAGTGGACGGATATGCCAAGGATTGTCATTTTGGCGGGAAACTGTTCACATGGCGCGAGTCCGTCACATTTCATTTCCCCTTCAACAACCTAACCGTGATAGCAGGAATACTTTGATGTATCGATATCTGCATCTTTGTGTCCTCCCATAACGGCAATGTTACATGTAGTGTCTATAGCCGTACATTCCCATATCTATTCTTATTTGAACAGCTGATCCTCAATCATATACGAATGAAACGGAATTACAACGCTCTCCTAAGTGTTTCCAGTTGAGAATCCAGAGTTCACGACATTCTACCTTGGAGACTGATGTACTAGAGTTCAGAGAAGCGTTATGTTTGCTTCAAAGCCTTTATTACTATACAAGATTCTCAAGAGCGTCATCAGGTCAATTGAGATAACACTGCTAAATGATATACGCTTCCAAGTTACTCCTCGTAACTTTTTGATATCGAAGATTTCGATACGCCTTGTTCAATTGCATCCAGCTTACTTAGTGTCGGTCTGAACAACTCTCACTAGGAAATTCTCTCCAGTCTGTCCGACAGCGTGCACAACGACAGTCTCGCCATATGGCCAATCATTCTGTCCGTGGAACTCGTCGTACTCTGCGAAGTCCTCTTTGGAGACATCGTTGTCTAACAGAACCGTCAAAGCAGCCTGTTTCGCCTGCTCAGTCGCCTCGTACATGCCTTCAATCACACTGTCCCTCTTGGCGCCGCTTGCATCAAGATTGTAATGAATGATTGTCTGCAGCACATACCAGAGCTGCTCCGCGACCTTGCCCTTCTCATCACCAGTAAAATCAAGTTTGTTCGGTGTGGTCTGGATCTCGACCGTGAGGATGTCGGATCCCGGTACCGCTGCATAAACCTGCACACCGTCGCCATGCGGCCAGTCTCCAGAGTATTCGCTGCGAACATCATATGTCGTGAAGAAGTCTTTCTCGTAGCCAAGATTTTGAAGGGTAGATAGCGATGCTTTCTTGGCTGAAGCGAGAGATGTGTATGTGCCTCTTATGGAAACATCTTGTGCGGACCCAGCGGCGTCTTTCTTCAGATTGATGCTGGTTACCATGACATGGTATACGTTTTCTTCTGCTGTGCTGCCGTTCATATTGATAGGATCAATTATCTTGATATGATGGCTCCGAAGGATAGAAGCTAGCTGTGTAGCTAAGTCTGCGAAATTTGTCACAGTTTCTTAGAGTCGTCTATAAAGTCAATGTATCGTTCAGTGTTTGGCAATGCGAATACTTCAAGGCTGTAGTTGGATTTAAATAGTCGAGTGGCAACACAGGTGAGAAAGTCCGTCCGAATTATTTTCTGATCAATGGTATGATATTTAATTGCGTGTCATACGAGATCGTGGAACCGGATATAGCGTCACAGTGAGCAAAGAGAATGACGTGACCTCCAGGATACCGCCTCCGCAAATATTGTCGAAGGTTCTGGTTCGAAGAACGGAGAACGGGTGGGGTTTGCTAGCAGGGATATAGCTCAAAGAGTACCTTTTCATAACCGATCGCATATGATGATCACAAACAAACTCAAGACTACCGACTGATAGTATGAAGCAGATCTGGCGAATAAGGGTTTCAAAATCAGTTAAAAAAGGTAATGAGACGAAAGAGGGGTAGCTACGACCGTTCAGTTTGATATACGACTTCAATAGATTCAATTACAGAGCTTAATAAATTTATGTGGTTCAAGTGGACGTTTTCGAAAGAATTTGGTTATGGGTTCTTCGAATCAGCAAAGTATGGAGTGACACCAAGGCTGCTATGAATATGGTGATAAGAATATTGTCAATAGGTAGTACACTGTTCGATCCATGTCATAGCAGGAAATTATTCAACCCAGGGGGTATTACTACTCACTTCATCCAAATGATGGCATAATAGGACCGAACGAACTTTCGAATGATTTTGCAGCCTCGACGGGCGCAGACACATTACAGTAACCTATCTCAGCAAGATGGCAATACTTTTCCGGTAAAGGAGAACAGTGCTGACAAGCTAGTAGAGTACGTGCAGACTACGTGGTGGCGTTAAATGGGCGTACTCGATCTGAACCATATCAGCTTCGTACGATGCACTAACTGGTGGATTTTGACTTTAGAATAGTATAGATCCGTTAGAATGTTTGTCAGAGGAGCTTCGAGAATGTACCATGGAAAGGTTGTGATTTCTTAATATCGATTTTTTGATCACACCACTTGTCGTGGTAACTGGATCAAGCCTCTAAATTACAGAGGTAGCCTAGCCTTACTGCAGTAAAGTACATTCTGCTGTTGCTCAAAGTGTTCCACCCAAAAGTCGCGTGCTATGTTAAAGCATATCAACCCTCGACACATCCATGATTGCCGGATGGTTGTAAAGAAACGCGATCAAAAGTGACGAGCACTAATTAATCAATGAAGGTCGTCGGCGCTATGTATGAATCCGGATGTGCCTGTACCGGCGTAATATTCGAAGATTCGTTTGCGCGCTGCTACTCAATAGGTTGTTAAGAGGGGTAGGCATCGAATTGAAAGCACAATACGCGATGCGGCATCGCCACAAGAATCGATAATCGTTAAGATGTTCCGCGGAAAGCTGGTTCGCGTGGAAATTCCGGAGCATAACTTCTCAGTGTCAGTTTATGCAATCAGAGGTTGCCGGGATGTTGGTCCGAAATCTGTGGGGTAAATGTTTCAACAAGCCCAAGCGAAGAGAGGCGTTCGTACCGTAAATCCTATGGCGTTTCCCATCTCTTTTTGTCGACGCTTGGTCTACGACTTGCAATTGCCCATGCCGACAGAACGCATACGATCTGGAGGACAAAGAACTCGTATGTCTCGGGTTGTGATAGAAACAAGAGAGAAGGCATTACGACGCAAACTCCTCCTTAATCTAAGTAAATGAGGAAAGAGAAGTGCGCCGAAACTGCGCGCGGTCAGAGTCGACCGCGACTAATTGTTGGAAGATGGGATTGTTAAGAGGGCAAGAGTGGAAATGGAGAAAATATATCCGAGGCCGTAGCCGGCGTCAAATGTTATTGGGATTCCTTGCGTAAAGCTTGGCTTCTTGGACCTTGCTCTCAACCACTTCTGAATAACCTAAGGAGGTGGGTCCATGCAAGCGCATTGCCTTGTAGAGTACAGAGTACGTACTGTTTGTTAGTCGCGTCTTCCCTGCAGGGCAGGCGGAAAGACGATATTATTTTTCAAGAAATCAACAAAGGCAGGTCAAGTTAATTTCTACGGATAAAGGACTTTGAAAGCCATCTAGTTCGACATATTCGGAACATCGCCACAGAAGTGACCAAATACGATCCGAACTTCACACGGAAACAAGGTATTGAAAGCAGCATACGAGGACGCAGAATGCACTTGACTTAAGCTCTCTCTAACCGTGGTCTTCGCAGAAATGCAATGGCCGTTCGGTTATCCCTTGTCACTATCCACCAACCTCCTTTTGATTCTATTTGCCTTGATGTATGTGGACTGCAACGACATTAGTCATGTAGACACCTTCTTCTCTGTTAAATCTTCAAGTCTTAAACAAATCAGAACAGAGTCTATTCAGCCGGACGCCTACGTGCAGGATGTTTCAAGGACCGTCGGTGCTTAGTCCTAGTCTTCAGATCTTTTTATTTGTGTGGTATTCCTTCCTCGGGTTGTGGCTCTACATTGACAAACTCTGCGGCAAGTTGGTTGCGCTGCTGAACCTCATCCTTCATGAAAGGGAAGGCCAACACTTCCTTGATCGAGTAGTTATCTTGTCTGGTTAGCGAGAGGCTTACAATATGGAACACACACGTACCTGTCAAGAACATAACCAATCTGTCAATGCCCATACCCCACCCGCCAGTTGGAGGCAGACCATATTCTAAAGCCTGGCAAAACGTTTCGTCTATCAGCTGAGCTTCATCGTCGCCCTGTGCCTTCTGGTTCGCTTGCTCCTCGAATCGTAATCTCTGATCGAAAGGATCATTCAACTCCGTATACGCGTTGCAGATTTCTGAAAGTCACGATGTTAGCTTGTTACCCTATCTCAACATGGTATGGCGTCGTACCTTTCTTGCAGACAAACGCTTCAAATCTCTCGCAAAGGCCTACACGCGATCGATGATACTTCGCAAGAGGACTCATGACCTGCGGATGGCCAACGATGAATGTTGGATTGATACACGTCTCTTCGATAAACTCTCCAACCAGCTTATCAATCATTCGAGCATTGGTAAGCGGTGGTGGGCATTCCACATTTGTCTTCTTGAGCATCCGCTTGAGAAACTCATTCGCTTCTTGGGTGTGCAACTGATCTCCAGGTGGAAACTTCTCGCCACATGCCTTTTCCAGTTCTTCAATCATGTCAACTCTTCGCCAAGGCCGTGACCAATCGACGTTATACTCTTCGCCATGCTGTGTGTGGAACAGAGTCTTGAAACCTCCCGTGAGTTCCTTGACGAGTCCCGAAACCATCTCTTCAGTGAGATTCATCACATCCTCGTAATCGGCGTAAGCCCAGTAGAATTCACAGGTCGTGAACTCTGGGTTGTGAGTCAGGTCGATGCCTTCGTTTCTGAATTGACGTCCGATTTCATAGACTCGTTCCAAACCACCCACCGTGAGCATCTTGAGGTAGAGTTCCGGTGCGATTCGCATGTACAATTCCATCTCAAGTTCATTGTGCCATGTCTTGAATGGCTTCGCCGTGGCACCTCCCGCAATCTTGTTCATCATCGGAGTCTGGACCTCAAGGAAATCCTTCGAGTCGAGGAAACGACGAACGTACTTGACGATCTTGGTTCTCGTGAGGAGTGTCTGGCGTGTTGAATCGTTCATGATCAGATCCAAGAACCGCTGTCTATGCCTTTGCTCTTGGTTATTGAACCCGAAGTGTACCGTTGGAAGCAGGTGCAAGCATGGAGTGAGCAGTATGACTTCGCGCGCAAAAATACTCAATTCTCCTTCGTCTCTTGTTTTTGGTTGTGTTCTTCCTGGGAAACCAATTACGCCGATAATGTCGCCGCGTTGAAGATGCTCATGCTGAGACGCAAAGGTTCCCTTGTCAGTTGCTTCGTTGATCTGGCACATCACCTGTATAGTGACTCCTTCCGCCTTGATGTCGTAAAACCTGAGGTTGTTGCCATACGACCGTTTTGTAATAATGCGGCCGCCTACTCGTATATTTGTATCTTTCAAAGTCTCACCACTTTTCAGGTGGTTGTACTTGTTGTGAAATTCCCGAGCGTCAAAGTTCACCTGGAATTTGTGTGGATACGGGTCGGGTTCGTGTGTTTCCTTCCAGCGCTTGACTTCGCGACATCTCATTTCGAAATATTGATTGGGATTGAGATCCGACATGTCCTCTCCATTCTCTCCCTTCTCTCCCTTCTCCTTCTTTGCCTTTGGAGGTGCGACGGCAGCCTTTTCGGCCTTCTTAGCAGCAATTTCACGAGCTTTCTGCCTCTTCTTTAACTCTGTCTTGGAAACCATCTCCCCAGTTTCTGCATCCAAGTGCATATTCGGCGTAGGTCCTGAGGCGTTGACGGTGGTGTCTGCGACACCGTCCACGATAGCCTGGACGGCATCCTTAGCAGTGTCGACCATATTGAAGCTGATTTTGACGAATTCAAGAACTTTAGAGTCAGTGACGCGTTTTAATTGTGAGATGTTGAGGAGTCATACCAAAGTCAAGTCACCTACGATTTTGGAGCCGAAGTCATGGATGGTCGCAGGAAACATTTTCGCGTCCTGGAAAAAACTGTGGCGCAAATGATGATCAGGCTCCAAGGCAAATTCAGCCTCGTCGGGCTACTACGGAGGTACTCCGTAGATATTTGACGACTTCCAAAGTCGCAGAAACTCAAGTGCCATGTCAAATCCAGCATTCACTTCTACTATTATAGAGTGCAAACTTATTATATTCTGTGTAACTTAAGCTGTCCTGTCTAGGCTTGTGGGAGATACGCGGCTGTCGTATGTTTCCTCGTAAAGTCTAGCTTACGGCTACAGAAATTACAACTCTTCATACTCTAGTTGCGCTACTGGAAGTTCCCAGCTCTCTCAGTGGTCGATGGAATAGTCAGCAATGAGTTCTTGCACGATGAGCTTCATTCCTGCAGAGAGTGACATGTTCTGTGCCTTTATTTGAGCTAAGCTACAACGAGTGGATGGCACATTCCGTTCAAGTTCACAAGGTCACGCTTCAGGTCAATATGACTATCGCGGTAACTGCCCAATTTAAACCGTTTCATTTTCTGTCACAACGAACGAGTTTCATGGCACCACGGGCATCATCAATCTTTCGGCAACCCCACCTAATACGTGAAGCGGAAGCCCTCCTAGGATTTAATTAGCATAGCATATCCCATACAATATCATCGACATCGGACGTACCTCTCCTTCAAGAATTACGTTGTTCGTTCTCTGTTGATTATTCTTGTACTTGAACCAGAGATCAGTAACCCCAACGAGAATGAGGTTAAGCAGGCAGCAAGTAATGCAGCCATATATACCGTTGTAGTAGTGAGGAGAGTCTTGCTCCCTAATTTGGTATTAGTAGCTGTAATCAACAAGACAAAAGTGAGTTTCAGTAGGATGACTTTGCTCACCTGAAGATCAAGCTTCCGCAAATACCGCCAATGCCTCCAAAGCCAACAAGTGTTGCGCTACAGAAGGCTCTCTTCCATTGGCCACGGATATTATTTGCTTGGTAGGCCAAAACTGCGGGAACATTGGCGTTTGCACCCGCTGCGACTAAGAAGACTCCAAAGTATCGTACCGCAACATTCTTGACCCATCCCATGATCGCAAGGCCGATGATGCAAAGGAGCATGTTGAAGACGACAATTGGACCTCGGATCTTGTACTTATCACCAACCCAGCCTTCGTAATTCAGTAAGCCCTTCCGGCAAATAAGTAGTTAGTGGCTTACCAGTGACGAACATCAAAATGGCTCCAAGAACGTACGGCGGCGCTACCACTGATGGAGGTGTACATGTTAGCCAATGGTCTCCAAGACACATGAAGCGAGCATTGAAGGGGTCTGAGACTAATCATGCTTGAAGTTCATAGTCTCAACTTTTGGTCTTTGAAGCCGAATGGCGTATACACCAGCTTGAAGTATAGCCGCTATCAGACGAAGAATCGCGGGCTCAGAGATTAAAGGAGCGAATTGAAGCAAAATATGCACTCTTCGATCTACTTACAACACTGAGCTTTGCCAATACTCTGGAAGGGTGTTAGCTCATATGTGATTACAGCGTCGCATCCATCAGCCCTTGGTACTTACAAAGCCCATGCCCTCACGTAGAATGATTGGCAAGAAGTATGCGAAACTATACGTTATCGTCGTAGTATCAAGGAACATCATCGCAAATGCCCAGACCTTTGGGTCGAGGCCCGAAGAAAGATACGACTTTAAATTGAAAGGATCGAGATGAGCGTCGGCGCGGTCCGCTTCCACCCGATCGACGATGAATTTCAGCTCTCGCTCATTGAGGAAGTTCCAGACTTTCTTAGGATTGATAGAATCTGGGAAGCCCACGAGGAAGATGTATCCTAAAGCCGCTAGGACGCAAGTAATGCAGCCTTCGACGATAAAAATCCATTGCCAACCGTTGAGGTTGTCATGCCCGCCGGCTTGCATGATACCGTAAGCTAAAATTGATGCGAAAGCACTAGAAACGGCTCCAAGCATATAGAAGACCTGTTGGGGTTCGTTAATTGGGTTCGTTAACTGTTAAATGCCAGTTGCTAAGGGTAGGGGTAAGGGTTGGTCAAAAGCTAGGGGCTGTGGCAGGCCGCCTCTTTTTGCATTCTTGGAAATTTATTTCTTACCGAGTAGCGTTTGTGAACTTCGAAGCGCGTGTACCATGTGCTGAGTAGGTAGACACAACTCGGGAAGTAGCCTGCCTCGAGGACACCGAGGACGACTCTAAGGCCGGATAACTGGCCCCAGGTCTTCACAAAACCCATTCCGATCATGCAGCAGCCTACTCTCGTCAGATATACTACCTTGACATGTATTCAGAGTTTCAATATACCCCATAGAAGAGTAATAGTACTGAGATGCAGTCTTGGCCCAACTGCGCGAACAACGACCGTAGAGGGGATTTGGAACACAATATAAGTAGGGAAGAAGACAAGCGTGATGATGTTCTCAAAAACAGTCAGCAACGGCTGTTAAGAGGGAAGACACATTCTTACGTAGTGATTATTTTTCTCAAGTTTAAGATCTGTGAGCATCCTGCGCAAAGTCAAATGAGGTCGTGACTAGCACATTCACCTTATACTAACCCAGCAATAGCAGCGGCTGACAGATTCGTGCGGTCCATGAGAGAGACGCAGTACATCTAAATGCATCAGTTGAAGAATAGCTATTGTACTACGTAGGATTTTACGTACGAATCCAGTTATGATAACCAATCGCCTGTCAACTCGATGAATGATACGTCTCTGCTCCGGAAGGCTGATATCACCGGCATAGTCATCTTGATAGGCCTCCTCTTTAGAGTCATGAATGTACTCTTTATGCAACTGCTCGGTTTTTTCGTGGCTGTTTTCCATGGCGACAAATGGTCAAAGATTGATCTCAGATTGTTTGCAGAGTCAGAACGAGTCCTCTGGTTATTGCCTTCACTACATCGGTGATGTGTCCGAGGCCTCTTATAATGATATATCTCGGTCCACAGGAACTAATCGGCCGTAACTATCCCCGCCGCTCGCAACTTCAAACTTTCGCGGCCACTATCGTCGGCAGAGATACCGAGGGTGGCACTTCGATAACGTGCTGTTGTCCCTGCACATTCGCATGGGTAATGCATGGCATGGTAGGATTCTAGACTGACTGTGTTAGCAAGATTGTAGGATCCTAGGCAAAAGCAAGGCTAGCGCTTTGTGGCACCATCCTAGTGGATTTATGGGGTATCCTAGTATGTCCCATTCCGGTACGAGCACAAGCAATCTTCCAAATCAATGGGCTTTGTGGGGTATTGTATACGGAAGGTGAGACGTTGGGAGATCCGATCTTATGATATCGGTAACACAGGTCTTAAAGTTCTCACGACAAAGTAATCAGGCCTCGGAAGGTAAAGTCAACCACATTCTCTACAACGCCTTTGAAATTCATGGATTCAGAAACGAAAATGGAAGGGTATGGAACGGAAAGACAGATAGTGTAGACTAGAAGTATCGGAAATGAAAGGAAATAGCTTCGGAAAACTACGAACGCTTATGGCTCCATGCCTTTGAGAGGAGTCTTGGCAAGAAGCATCGTCTCCTAAATTCGTTAAAAAACAGGTGACAACTCGTACGGGCATTCTCGGAGAAAGGCGTGCAATTCTAGCTGATAAGACGTAATAAGACGTGGCTTAAATGGAGCACAAAGAGAGGCGGGCCATTCAACTCCTTCTTTCGACAGTGAAGCCATTCGGACCTATTCAAATTATGCGCTGACAAGGGCGAAGCATGTCAGCCCGACAGGACCAAGGCATTTCGGATACTCAGGTTAGCGGCCGATGGCGACAAATGAAAAAGAGCCTTGCGACCAGCTTCGATCTTTGGGATGGAAGCTTATTGGGAGAACTTGCAGGCTAGGACTCGAAAGAGGTCGTCGGATCGCGTTGCTTGCTTGCTTCCGAAGTGAGGGGAGCTCAGTCAGGGGAGGAAGATTGAGGGGATGCCGAGATTCATTATGCCAGGTCAAAACGACACTCAGCTGGGATCGACTGTCATCAGAGCCCACAGAGCTGAGCTTCTTGGAGGACTTGAAGTTTGATTTGAGTGTTGGCTGAGTGCAAATAGTTATACGTGCCGTCATGCGTTGATTACTATGGACCAAAAGGTGACCTACGTGCCGTAAATCCGCGGAGCCGTCAACCGAGCGCCCACCATTAATAATTATGGGCCCGCGGCGGATGTTTGGATCCAATCAACATTACTCAAATCGTAACTTAACAAGAGGGTATCAATGTATCCAAGAAACCCTGAGATGTCCTGAACGCCATGCCAAAAACAAGACGTCGAAGTAAACAATGGATCAATAGGCCGCTGAGCAACGTATGCAAAGTGTTGAGCGTCGGATGCGTGAGTTTAGCAGCAACGACCCCTTCTGATCCTGTCTGGTATAAAAACCTCTTCCCAGTCTCGAAGGCCGACCCAGCCATTCGCTTTCGACGTCCGACCGGCTCGTCGACGCCGTAGATTTCCATCCTCGAACGTCATGGTGCTCCTGATGCTCCCGCCGTCTGATAAACCCCAAGAACTGTCGCCGTACTGAATTCCACTCTGAGGGTCGTCCGGGTTGATCTCGCCTAGTTCGATCTTCGTGAGGATCATGCCCGCGAGTCGCGTAAACACTTCATCCACATTATCTCCTGTTAAGGCTGATACTTCCATTGTTACGGAGATGCCTTGTTCTGACGCCCATTTGGACGCTTCCTCTTCTGAAATCTCGCGGCCTTCTAGGGCCACTGTAGCAGTCTGCTGTGACCCAAAGCCTAGTTTTGATGATGTTGTGGACCCTCTCGAGCGCGGCGGCAGTGGTACAGAGGTCTGGCTGTCAACGCTCGAAGGCGTGATTGGGTGATCCAACAATGACGGCTCTTCTACATATCCATCCTCCGCAATATCAGTTTTGTTGCCGACAATGATCATGGTGAGATTAGGAGAGGTGAGTGCGCGTGCGTCGTTGAGAAAGGTGGGAAGAGCTTTAAATGAGGCATTGGACGAGATGTCATATATAAGAAGTGCACCGGCGGCACCACGGTAGTACGATCGAGATACAGATCGAAAACGTTCCGTTCCAGCGGTGTCCCAGAGCTGAGAAAGTTAGCTTGGAAATGGTTATACAGCTTCAGAAACTGTTACCTGTAGCTTTATACGTTTTCTTCTAGAACCCGAGCCTACTTTCACAATCTTTGAGGCAAATTCGACGCCGATGGTTTGAGATGAGAGTACTCTCCCTGGCTAGAGTCAGCATGATAGTTCGTCATACAAATAGCCGGCTTGCCTTACACTCATTCTTCACAAATCGATGGAGTATGCAGGACCTGTGAACGTTAATTACGACTCCTTGGGTACGCATCAGGCGCTTTGGGTGTATCTTACTTTCCGCATCCACTTGGACCAAGTAATATTATCTTCGCCAAATAGTCATACATGCTATCAAGCTCCTGCTTCGTCCTTAGTATTGCTGAACAGCAACTAAACTTATCTCGAAGGACGTACCTGGTCCTTGACTTGCGTGGAACCGTTGGAGGCTGTAGAGGCTGTTCTCGGACGTGGCATGGTGAACTGGTGCTTAAATTCGGCGGCGAGGGCATTTACGGCAACTCCGAGTTCAAATGGGACACTATGAAGGCGAGAGCTGAGGCGTCTACCTACAAACAATTCATGACGACTTCGGGCTTGTCACAACGCGTCTACGGCTGAGGCGGCGTCCGGATGCATGGATTTTGCGCCTGTTCTGGTCATAGCGCTGTCTGGTCATTTTGGGCCACATCAGTGATAAAAGACTTCGTTCGATGCACGAGCTTACAATTAATGTTTCTCAATCACCTTCTTCTTGTGAGAAATAAATAAAAGATAGCTTATTAACGCTGGCTTCAAGGCAATTGTGCGGTAATGTTGACGTATATATACATTCAGTGCTACCTATCCGCAGCCCAGTCCTGTCGCCCATCATTTTCATTGCTTGTCTAGGCCTGGAGTTTCGCAGTATGCCAGCCTTGATAACCATTTTCGAGACTATTGTCCAAAGTTTCGATGTATGCAGGCATCCCACCGGCCCTAGAATGGATCTTTAGCTGGGTTCATTTTTAGTAGGCTCCCAGCTGGAGACGACATACCAGTTCAACGGCTCAACTCTCTTGCCGGGAATGTTGCTTCCTTGATACCAGGATCTAACTCGGAGTTAGTGGACATGGCTACGAGTTTGGACATGGGCTCAATGCTGACTTAGCTAATGGGAAGAGTGAGTTATCCCATTTCTCTTTCATTCTTCGGCACCAGTCTTCCTCCGTCTCTTCCTTCGGCTCAAACCTGGTAATGTTGTCTTGCCTAAGCATCTTGAGAGTCTTCTCAACCCAGTCGGCCTGAGCTTGTGTGCAGCTGGGCCCATTGCTGAAGGCTGTTGGCGCTTGTGGACCGTACAAGAAGAACAGGTTCGGAAACTCGTTGATCGCAATACCCATGGCGGTTCGTGTCCCATTCTTCCAGTGATCTGCAATCGTACCACCTCCAGTGCCTTGAATGTGTAGCTGAGCAAGAGAGCCAGTAACTGAGTCAAATCCAGTCGCGAGGATAATGACGTCGACCTCAACGACTCCGGATTCGGTCCGGATGCCCTTCTCGGTGACCTCGATGATTTTGTCCTTATTGACGTCAATGATGTCGATATGTGGCAGAGACACAACCTCGTAGAAATTCTGCTCGAGGCTTGGGCGCTTCGTTCCCCATGGATGAGGTGGCTGCTCAGGAGCCAGCAGTTCGGCTTTCTTCTGGTCGGGGACTCGTTTCAAAACGCTCTGTCTCCAATAGTTGTAGGCTTCATCATTGGCCTTTTGATCATAAAGCATATCCTTGTATGTAGCCAGCCAGTACTTGAAGCCACCTTCTTCGATCAGGAGCTTGTGGAAGAACTTTTCACGGTCTTCAGGAGTATCATCGAAGGTGTTCTTCTTTGAGAAATCGTACGTGAATCCGGCAAAAGTTGTGTAACATTTCTTCATGTCGGCTTCATATATGCCATTCTTCTTGTCTTCCTCTTCGTCTTTCGGGTTAAGAGTCCGTTGGTTCATGGGCAGGCAGTAGTTCGGAGTTCTTTGATAGATTGTAAGGTGTTTTACTTGTGGGCCAATTTCCTGAATGCACTGGATTCCAGAAGCGCCGGTTCCAACTTGTGCTACTCGTTTGTTCTTCAAATTCACGCCATGCTGAGGCCATACGGCAGTGTGGTATACTTCACCTTTGAAGTCGGACAGGCCCTTAAATGGTGGCGTAAACTTTTTGCTCGCGAATCCGATGCACGGAACAAACCAACGACAATAGACTGAGCTTCCGTCCGAGCACTCAACAAGCCACTGGTGCCTCTTTTCGTTGAAGTAAGCACCATCGACATGCTTATTGTATACAATATCTTTCTTCAGGTCCCATTTCTTCTCCACATATTCAAAATACTTGCGGAGCTCTTGCCATCCGGCATAGCGTTCCTTGAAAGTCCAGTCTTGCCACAGCTCCTTGTCGAAAAGCTGGTAGATGGGAGTATCGCTGTCGACACGGGCACCGGGATAGCAATTCCAGTACCAGATTCCACCACTTGCAGCGCCTTTCTCGTACACCTTGACTTTGAGTCCAAGGTTTCGCAATCTGTTCACTTCTCAGCGTCTTGTGCTCTTGTGACTGGAGGAAGTAGCTATTGAGCCTATACCGATTTAATAATGCAAAGCTTCCGAATCCGGCGCCTACGAGCAAGACATCGAGCTCTGGAATCTCTTCCTGTGGGAGTGAACCCATAGCTGAAAGCTTATCGAATGATTGAAATGAAAGGGTTAGGGTGCTTTCTGGGTAGTTTCACAAACGAACACGACCTTCACCAGAGGTTCTGCGCTGACAATTTAACAGATCTGGTTACGAGATCACTCTACAGCTCTCAGCGACTTCATTACGCTCATATATAGTTAAAAGGTCCCAGATCGCCCCCATCTCGCATTACACTCCCTGGTAACCCGGGCTAAGAGAAACATAGGCATTGAGGGGAATGAGTTGCGGGCAAAAGGAGTGCGATTGATGACGGTTTGATATCGGCCCGAGGGAAGGCCTGCATTATGCACTCAAATCAAAGTGCTTGGTGTACTCAAACGTAACGAATCGGCACCATGAGTGCCATGACGACTGCGGGAGGTTGCTGCTCCGCACATGTACCCCACCCGATTTAAAGCCACAACGTTGGTAGTACGATATGCAGGGGTCGTCCCCGCGAATGCATCCGCCGTATTCCCGCCTAAAGCCCTCTGATATACTCGATTTTTTCAAGAAGAACTTTTGTGAAAGTACTCTCTGGTGATCAATACTGCTCAACCTTCACGGCTTATCGTTGTTGCTACGATTTTCCTTCCATAGATCGGCTGAGCAGTGTATCACTCGTTCGTTCAATGCTCGATCATTTTGTCGCCTATCATTCGCACGGTTCGCCTGCAATGATACGTCTGTACCAATCTTGAACCTGGCATTTGTATTGGGCTGTCTCCCGAAGAATCAGCCCAAGCTTGACAACCGCATCTCCTGACCCATTCGGAACGTCTTGATGAGCATGCTATGCTAAGCAAAGAGTAATACGTTGCCTAGAACTACGAACAAATCGTCCACAGCGTAAGTAATTACAGCGCACTTCCACAATTGTGGACACAGCATGGTGTAGCACATTGCACATGCCAATACTCCGATGTTAGCTGCAAATGCCTGTGCCTCCTCGAATTTGGCATCCATCATCCGATTGAACTCCGAGTCAGTGCTGACTCGTATCCTCTTTGTCAGATTGTACTGGTTCAATAGCGCGCCCAAGCTTTTCCTTTCGTTGGCGAATTGATCTGCATTGCAGCTATTCGGATGATACCTTAGTCTCCTCTTCCCCGACAAGATCCGTTAAACGTAAAGGCAAAACCATGCATTGGGCCGTCGCTAGTCTGGCGGTTTGAAGGAGAAGTCCTAAATCGGCTGCCATTGCAATGTCACATCTACCTTGGGCATCCAAATTCAGTCTCGGCTAGATGGAATTGTGAATATGTTTCTGAAATCCAGTACCATACGCAGTGAGGCGACAACCAGTTGATCGAAGTCATATTCGTACGTCGTACTCAAACTACTTACTCACTCATTACTCAGGTTCCACCCCCACATTATTCATGTCCAAGAATAGTTGTGTAGTATACATAGAATTGCCTTATTTCTATCTATTTTCGCTATTTCCGGAGTGAAGATGAGCTTCCACTTCATCAAACTCATTTGTTCTAGTCTAGATATGCAAATCCGTCGACGGCCGATATCAGAGGATACCCGGAGCTGTCGACCTTCGGTAAGATGCTGAGCTTTCTCGCCAGCTCCTTCTCATTAGCTTTGATCCACCTTTTCACCTCTTCTTCCGAACTCCAATCACTGACGAGACTATGCGATTTGCCGATCTGATGCAATTGCGTTCCCGAAGATTGGGTTGTCATAGGAGCAGGGATGACGCTGTCGATGGCACCTTGTATCTTGCCTGATAGGATCTCCTTGCACAGATATGGCTCTGCAGCAAGTGGTCGAGCAATTCCAATTCCATCACATGCACCATCCTTGATAGCCCGCACCATTCCGCTGGTGGTGCGAAATCCACCAGTCACGTAAACCTTGGTCTTCTTGAGGTGCGGGCGAATCGTTTCGGCAAACTCGATGAAGTACGCCTCACGCTTTTTCTACTTCGTGTCAGATACAGTTAGGGAAGAGAGCAACGCCGTGACTTACAGTCGATTCTTTCTTGTGGTCAAACGCGCGGGCTTCGAAAGTGCCGCCAGACAAATCAACAAAATCAATTTTGGCCTGTTCTAGCTTTTCACACAACCACTGAGCGTCTTCGGGCTTCGTGCCTAATGGAACGATGTTAGTTGTATCTTTGTCACTTGTGGAACATCGTGACTTGCCTCCTTCCTGAAACTCTACTGAGTTCAACTTCACACAGATGATAAAATTCGGGTCCTTCACTCTCTCTCTAATCGCATGGATGATCTCAAACACAATACGACTCCTGTTCTCTAGGTTACCTCCATACTCATCTGTCCTCAGATTATAAGAGGAACTCAAAAACTGTGCCAGAAGATAACCATGTGCGCAGTGTATCTGAACACCGTCCATTCCAGCCTGGTGGCACCAATACGCCGAATTCGCAAAGCTCTGTACAACGTCCTTGATCTCTGGTACAGCAAGGGGTCGAGGTTTATTGAACTCATTGCCACCCCATTTGATCTTGAGATGTACGTCACTCGCGCTCACTGGATTCGGATTCAAAGCCTTTCCACCTTGCCTTCCGGGGTGACTGAGTTGCGCGACCACCAAACTGCCATTAGCCTTCGCAGCCTTAACAACGTCTTTGAACTTCTCCAGTCTGCCGTCGTGATTGTCGCAGAAGATCGCATTGCCAAACGCTTCGACGGCGTCATATTTGGCCATCAGATTTCCCAACACAATAACACCAATTTGGCCTTCTCCCCACCTCCGATATAATTCCGTGTATTCCTTCGTAGGGACTCCTCGGCCCTCTGGATGCTCCACGTGGTCTTCGGGCCAGTAACATAGACGCTCCGTCATCGGTCCTTTCATCAATCTGTTCATTGCCGTGCGCCCACTGAAGGGAAACGTAATGCTCTCGGCGAGCGGCGATACGTCCACAGCATCGCTCTGGAGTCTTAATTTACCCCTGCTGCGGCCATTGGAGGCAGGAGGTTCAGCCTTATCGCTGGGCTTCCCATGTTCCATGGGCGGTTGGGCAGAAGCAGCCTTATCTTGTTCCGCAGCCATTGATAAATCCAAGCTCTTGTACGAGATCTCTCGAAAGGACGACGTGTAGTTGGAATCGGCATCTATCGCATTATATACTTATTTCCGGAATCGGCGTGATTTCCTTACCATGGCGCGACCTTGCTTTCGTAAGTTAAAGGTACCTACCGGGATTTTCCTGACGTGGAAACGCCGGCTTTGAGCCTCTCCCCACTTCCGGTAATATTCAACGATAACTATGAGACTTGTGATGATTTCCAAGCATTCGTATGTATGCGCCTGTAACCAAACACCAGATTGTAACGTTGATTTTCGGCATATTTCGGTGAAATCAGCTACATTATTCCATTGCTTCCAATAACCTCTCCAGATTGGTAATATTTGGCTGACACTGATTCATATCGCCATGATTAGTCAACTGCCATGGGCACTTACTTTGTAAATCGTACCATTAAAGCAAATGGGCGTATCGCTCGAATCGGATTTAATATTTTTCGTCAGCCACGCCGTAACATCTCTCCGACTCGTCACTTCTCAACCGCCCTGGAAACCAACCCGCTCCCAACCGGCGGGCATGTCGCGCACCTGTCGTTCCAGGGCGAAAAGAAGCTCCCGATCCTGAACCCAGCGGCTCTAGTCATACTCACCGACACTATTCACACCCTCGCATCCGATGGCGACCTGCGAGGCTTGTTCATGCGGTCAACGATCGCGGGCGCAGACCTGAACTTCATGCGGGCGATCGGCGGCCGTGCCGACGCCGAAGCCTTCATCCGGCTCATCGACGGCCTCTGCAGCGCTATCCAGGCGTTTCCCGGGCCCGTGGTCGCCGTCTGCGACGGGCCGTGCCTGGGCGCCGGCTTGGAGGTCGCGGTGGCAGCCGACTTTCGCGTCGCGGTGGACTCGCCATCCACCATCTTTGCCATGCCTGAGACCAAAGTCGGCATTCCGTCCGTTGTGCAAGCTTGCTTGATTCCTGGGCTTATCGGATGGGGGAATGCGCGGCGGATGCTGTATTTTGGAGAGAGCATCGATTGTGCTACTGCGTTGAGTTGGGGATTAGTCAATGATGTGGTGGCTCCGGAGAAGCTGGGGGAGCTTATCCGACAGTGGGAGGAGAGGATAGCATTGACCGGGATGAAGGCTTTGAGATCACAAAAGGCGTTGATGACAGAATGGGAGGAGTTAGGGTGCGGCAGGGAAGGAGTGGAAGCAGGCGTGCGAGCGTTTGGGAAGGCTTTCGAAGGCGATGAACCCAGACGCATGATGAATGACTTCTTTGTGCAAAAGCAAAGACGAAAGGAGAGTACAAGAGGGTAGTCGTACTCAAAGGCGCTGGTTTAGAGGAAGTTTCTTGGAATTCTATGGTTGTTCAGTATAAACAACGTGAAGCAGCTGCACAAACCTAACACTAAAGCTCATCTCTGAGCTCGACCTTTCCATCATCATAGACGATATTCTGACTTTCACTGTTTCGCCGAGTTGCTGGAACGAATTCATTTGGCAGGACATGCTTCGAGAACCATTTCAGCACGATTCTGGTTCCATCAATGGTGGCCACAGTCTTCGACTTCTCTCCGGGACCAGCTTCAGTCTTCCGCGGCCACATATGACCTACGCCCTTCAACCTGTAATGCATAATCGTGTCGTCGCCGACATCTCGCGGGCAATACCACTTGACCTTGTCAACTAGGTTACCGCCAATTTTCGTGGTCTTGTTCCCCTTCTTCATATCGCATCCGGCGCGCATCGCTCTCCCGGTCATCCACTTCGGCAATTCGAACGTCTCGCCGTCGGGCGTTCCCACTCCATAGTAGTCGATCACGGGATCCGCGTCGCCGTGGAATGTTAGAAACGGAACGGGACTCCTGGAAGGATTGCACCAGGCAAGCCCGGGCTCCTTGACCAGCGATTCAGGCCGATAGAAAGCGCCGGCTGCGGTGGCATGGGCGGCAAAGCGCTTCGACATGAAGTGATCGCACGATAGAACAGCGGTGAGACCGCCGCCGTTGGAGAAGCCGAGTGCGTAGATGCGTGTCAGGTCGATGCATAGAGGCGCTGTGTTGGCGAGGTAGTCGAGTAAGGCTTCCACGAAGCCGACATCGTTGCGTTCTTCTCGAATTGGAGCTTCTGGATCGGAGGTCCACATACCCTGTTACTCGTTAACGAAATGTAATTGAAATTCCAACCGTAGTTCCAACAATGATCGTGACGAAATGTAGAAAATGCCATAAGCTTGTAGCAACTTCTCAAGATATAATAGAGCTTCACGTTTTCCTAGCTCCTTGCTCGAACCTGGATGACTTACATTTACTGCTTCAGGGTAGACAACAATGAAGTCCTGATTGACCTCTGGGTCTGAAAGACTAGTAGCTGCCTCGAAGGCCTCGATTTCCTGATTCTTGCCATGAAAAGCAACTATCACAGGTGATGGTTTATTAAAATCATATTTCTTAGGGACGTGGAGATTGGCGAAACGATTTTGAGCGTCTGGTGCAGGATGTTCGACGGCAAAGCGTCGTGATGGACCTCCCAACGCCGACCCAAAGTCTGCTTCAACGCCGCAGCCAGCGCTCTTAATGACCGCGTGAGCGCTAGCTGCGAGCAAGAGCAGACTGAAGCCGATGCGAATCATGATGAAGTTGCAATTGCTGAAGTGGACAGTTTTGAGTTCATGAATTTTGGCGGCTAGCAGTTAATCACCATCCCCTGATTGGCTGTGATGCGGGCGGAATACAGCGAATCACACTCATTACCCCTTAAGGAGGTCATTGGAATATCAAGGCTAGGTAGACCTTAATCGTTGATGAAAAGTCTTGACATAGGTAATTGCAGGTACGTAGAGCCATTTGGTGCGATGGTTTCGATTGAATACTAGTCATTGGGTATGGATTCTATTCGTAATGCGAGATATGTACATAATAAATATGCCATGCTTCAAGGCCATGTCACGACGCATTCTCCTTCAGCCATATCCTCAGTGCTCTAGTCGAAAGGCCCATCTTCTCAATCTCCTCCAACATCTCTTCCGTCCTCGAGTCACCAGCCTTCGCGAGCGCCTTCACCAGCGCAACCAGCGTACCATTCCTGGGTAAGAAACCCTGCTCCCTCATCTCAGTGTAGTAGCGCACGGCATCCTCGCAGTCGCCGGCCGCGAGGCACACCAGTACGAGCCGATCGTAGGTCAGCTGGTCGGGGCGGACGCGGCGCGCCACCATCTCGGCGACGAGCTCCATAGCGAGGTCCTTGCGGGCGGCGGCGGCGCAGCCCTTGATGAGGACGTTGAAGGTGGCCGTGTCGGCGCCGTCGGCACCGCCGCCGCCGCTGCCGCACACCATGTGCATCGCCTTGTAGAACTCGACCGCCAGCTCCAGGTCGCGGTGGAAGAGCGCGCCCTCGATGCACGCGTTCATCGCCGCCGCCGGAATCGCCTTCGAGGGCTCGTCCTCCCGCGTGCGCTTGAGGATCGCGAAGCCCTGGCGCGGCCGCTCCGCGCTCTTTTGCATGTACATGACGATGGGCCGGATCGAGTTCGTGTCCGGCGTCACTTGCACGTCTTGCATGACGCCGAGGACGGCGAAGGCGCTGCGGAGATCGTCGGCGTTGGCGTACGCCTCGATGAGCATTTCGTAGTGTTCGTTGGTGAAAACCGCGTTTCTTTCGCCGAGCACGCGGAAGACGTCGGTTGCAAGCTCGGCGTCGCCGTTGCGGGCTGCCGCGTTGAGCACCGCGAGACAGATACCGGTAGCCGGATTGAGGTAGCCGTACTTGACTTTGCGGTTCCACACAAAGGCGATGAGGTCGTAATGTAGTGCGGTGCCGGCCTTGTCGAGCACAGAGTTCCACATGCATGCCGTGACAATGGGTTCTGCCATCTCAGCGCGCATCTCCAATAACCTCAGCACCTCATCTAGCTCCTCTGCTTCGGCAAGAATGTAGATAGCCATGTCGAGCAGCCACGGGCGGACTTTCATACCAGCTTCGACCATACCATCTATGCGCTCCAAAGCCATCTCAAACTGCAAGCTGCGCAGCAATCCCGCCGCCACATCATGCCATCCCTCAAGCGACAGCTCGAACCACGAGTCGCGCATGAAAGCTAGCAGCTCGGTCTGCAGCAAGTAGTCGGGATGGACGGCCAGCACGCGCAGCACGTCGTGGCAGGCGGGCGCGTCGAGCAGCAAGCCGGCGGCGTCGATCTCGCGCAGCAGCTCCAGCACGGTGGCGACGGAGCCCTCGGGGTTGACATTGCACAGGATGAGCGCGCGGTAGATGCGCAGGTCGGCGGGCTGCTCGCGCGAGCGCACCAGGTGCCGCACTATGTCGTGCGTCTTCTCGCTCAGCCCTTTGGTTGCCATTGTGCGCAGCTCGTCGTAGAGCTTTGGTACGCTCCATTCGCTGTAATTTGGTGGGCATTTTTGGGAAAAGTCGATGGTTGTGAGTGGTGAATAGGCAACTCGTTGGCTAGGTGGGTCTTGTGGAGGAACAGGTTCATTCAATGCTTTGTCCGTCGATGAAGCATGCCAGCTGGAGGATTGGGAGGTTGAATGCGTTGTAGCGCTCCGTTGGAAGGACTGCTGCTGATGAGGAGCCCATCGTGAGCTGAAAGGATGCAGTGAGGATGTTCGGAGGGAGATATGGGTCAGGCGTTTTAGCAGCCGCGACGTGATGGTTACATTGTTCATTGGTGGTTGAAGACTTGGAGATGTCAAGAGCTAGAAAACTTTCAAAATTAGCCGCGCGGGAAATCAGAGCATACTCCGTACCTTACTCTCATTAACCGCCAAAGAGGATTATCCCAAGACCACTGCAATATAAAATTTATACTGCAGGTGAAGACAGTACATACAATGGATAATAATGTTGCATTGGCTTGGTACCTAAACTTATCGCTACTTTGAAAGATTTCCTCCCTCGAGCGATTCCCCATGGTTGATACTAGTATGAGGCTCCGCTGACATTTTTTTGCTGGCGCCATATCCATTGCTAGAACGAAAGAACCGGAAATGGATCCAACACCTCATCTATTTGACTTGGACGAACAATAAAGACTTCCGAGACCGTTCTCTTTAAAAATCGAAGTGCCATAATACCACTAACTGGGCTTCTTTCATTCATTGCCCTTTGAGCCAGACCGTACGCCAGCATGAATTCAGGAAAACTGTGAGAAGGGTGGTATCAAACATTCACTCAGTGATATGTGCCCGTAAACCTTAGCCGTTACGTCGTTGAATCGTTTTGGGGAAGATATGTGCAATTTAGGCATCTCGTCGACCGCCAAAAAGGTTTCGGGCTCGATCAAATAACCCACCACCACCAGAACTTGGTCCTCCTCCTCCTCCTCCTTGACCTGTATCTGAAGTTCGTCTACTTGACATTTCTGATGGCCTTCGATTGCTTCTTCCAGGTCCACTTGAGCGACGTCTGGTAGTTGGAAATGATTGTGGAAACGGGTATGGAGAGCCTGTGTTTAGGTGAGTGGTGATGAACACTTTGAAATCCATCGCTCACTATTCCATCATACCAGACGTATTACGTGAGGTCGATGATCGTCCATTGCCTTGCTGTTGAGCCGGTTCACCGATGCCTTTTCGACAGTGTGGACAGGTATCGTGTTCGCCAAGCCATGCCTTTACACACTGCTCGTGGAACCAGTGCTTGCAAGGTAGCTGAGAGACTTCATCATCGAGAGCCACATCATCCATACAGATGCTACACTCAGCCTTGCCGTTATCGCCCATCATTTCTTTGGTTACCTTGACCTTGGGCAAGTTTGCCATGGCATCAGCGCTTGCTGGGCCAGGTGCATTTCCGGTTGCATTTTGCTCCATCAATTGTGATATGACACGATCGAGTGCCTCTTGTGAATAGACCCAATCGCCATGCTGTGCGGCAGCAGGATTGAACATTGCATTGAAGAAGGCACCAAGTGGGTTAGCCACGCCGCCTCGAGGCATACCCATGGGATCTCCGAATGGACCGCGAGTACCACCAGGACCTTCAAGACCCATGAGTAATGAGGTCAGGACGTTGTGGAGGTTCTCGACCGGCATCATGCCTGGTTGTGGGCCATTGGCGTCGCGAGGAAACAGTGTGCCGGATGAGAAAGTTACGGATCCGCCATTGCCAAGGTTGACGGTTCGCATTGTCCATTGACCATGGACTCTTCCCTGCGGGGCATTGGCACCGAGTAGGCCGGAGAAGGTGTTTTGAAAGTTCCGATGGACTTCCGCGCGGTGAGGATCTGGTTGTTGTATGCCAGGGTTTCGCGGAGCTTGTCCTATCCAGTTGAAGCGATGAATATCATGTATGTCGGGATCCGGTACATTGCCGGGATCGAAGGGAGTACTATTGCGGAAGGAGGCTGGAGGAAGGAGCTCTTCGGGAGAGAAATCGGTTGGTAGGTCATTATTTGGTTCGAGCTGTGAAGGATGTCGGTCAACACGATGTTGCAGATCGCTGGTCCTCGTTCCGTTTATGGAATGGGTACCGATGGAAGTGTTAGAGCTGGCACCTACAATTTCAGTGAAGTCTGATTGGCAATCCGGACATATCAAGCCACGCTCGTCCCGATACCACTCATGTTCGCATTCATGACAAAAGACAACATCTCGCCGGGTAGGTGGGGGAGGAGCTCGTCTATCCATGACCTAAGAGTTGAGAAGGTGGAAGTGTGACGAAGGTTGAAAGCGGTGGCAATAGTGGTTTACTGAGAACAAAAGTTGGATGACTTTTCGTTCGGTTCAACGAAGTACATTTGTGTGAATGCGGATGATGGGTGGTGAAGAGGACTCAGCCAAAGGTGCTCACGCGAACGGTTGAAAGTCGCAGGTGACCGATGAATGGCTGACGCACGTACAATGGAAAGTGCGGTTGATAAAGTTAGGTTGCAGGTGGCGGCCGTTGAGGATGATGAGGACAAGTTGCAAGGGTGCAGAGGCAAGGAAGCAAGAAGGCTAGAAGGCTGAGGTTGATGAGGTATTGTGGGCCGGAATGTTGTGGTTAAAGTTCAAGGCGGAGCTAGAACGCTGCAAAAGAATGGAATGTGACGCAAACCGAAATTGCCTGGCGGGCTTCGCCTGTCTGCCGCTTCTCGCCTCGTGCTTTCAGTCGAGCACGGAAGGCCTGTGGCGGTGTACGATAGAAATGTGGCGTATCGTAGTGAAGTCGGACCTGCTGATCGAAAGGTCTGCTGTACCAGATGTACTAGTCACGATCCTTGCATACCACCTCGTAAAGGCAGTGACTTTGGACCTATAAAGAACACGAGAATCTCGAGTCTCTACTGGCACTGATATGTTAGTGGGATTCCAGCCGGTTGGGTTGAGAGGGAGTCCGCCAGCAAGAGAACACGTACATTCGAAAACGCAAAGCAAACTTTTCATCTAAAACCAAGGCCGCTCAAATAAACAAATCGACCAGTTGTTATTGCCAAGCTAAAATGACTCAAGTCTTCCAGCTTCGTAGCCTTCTATCGTCTTCTCTGAGGTTCAACGCCGTTCCGTCTAGTTATTCCATAAAAACGGGCCGCATTATATCAGCAGGCAAATCCATCCACATGAACGTTCAAGCAACAATAGTGGTCGAACGCTTTAGTCTTCTATTGGCTTTGAAACACCCTCGCAACGTGTCTCAAGCTTATTAATAGTTCATGCTCTATGGTATATACAGGATCGTGATATTCAAACGAATGATTCAATCTTCATTTACCGTCTCCTAACTTCAACTTGTCCATCGGCTATGGGACCACTGAAGTATCTACTCACCCGAGGATCGCCTTTGTTTTACCTTTCCCCACACTTTGCTTGAGTGAGTTCTCCGTACCTGGCACGCCCCAGAATGGATCTTAATTACCTTCCATCCGATTTAGCTAACCGTAAGACTCTAACACCACTGCCGCGGGGTTTCTAGCCGCTACCCCGCCTATGTCAAGAGTCGTATGAGAACCTTTTGACAGAGGTTGAAGTCTCTTTGTAAAAATTGTTTCGCGAATCTACGCATTTCTTCAATACATAAACAAATCGTGACTGTCTAGTTGAATTCATTGCTCAATCCCAAAGCCAATCAAAATGCCAGGACGTCTACAGGGTAAGGTTGCAGTAGTGACGGGATCATCTTCTGGAATTGGGAGAGCCATCAGCCTTACCTTCGCTCGAGAAGGAGCATCGGTTGTCTGCAGTGACTTGCGCGAGTCTGCTCGTTTGCAAGCGGAAAGTGAACCAACTCATGAAATGATCAAGAAAAACGGTGGTAAGGCTGTCTTCACCAAATGTGATACCACTAAAGAGGCAGAAGTCGAGGCATTGATCCAGACAGCGGTTAAGGAATTCGGTCGACTGGATATCATTGTCAACAATGCCGGTGTTGCAATTGAAGCTACAAGTGGACCGAAACCTATCTGGGAGGTTGATGAAGATAGTTGGGAAAAGACCATGGCCGTCAATGCAAAAGGTGTCATGTTAGGCTGCAAACATGCGGCACGCGTGATGATGAAACAAGAGCCGCATTCAACTGGTGATCGAGGTTGGATTATCAATTTGGCCAGTATCTTTGGTCTTGTTGGCAATCCGGGAACAAGTATGTTCACCAAGCTTTGCAATGGGCGATTCTAACTTTTCTCTCAGTGTGCTACAATGCGTCAAAGCATACGGTAACGGGAATTACGAAGGTAGCAGCACTGGACTTGGCTCCACATCGCGTGCATGTAAATGCGATCTGTCCAGGATGTAGGTTAAGAATACCCTGAAAGCTGGGAAAGTCTGCTGACTCCTCACCTAGATGCGAACAGCGCAATGACAGAAGGGATTTGGGAGAATAAGGAAGCTTTACCGTGGATTGAAGCTCACCATCCTTTCAAAGGAATTGGTCAGCCGCAGGACCTTGCGAATGTAGCCCTATTTCTTGCCTCAGAGGAAAACACTTGGATGACTGGTGCTTGCGTGCCCGTAGATGGCGGATACACGGCCATGTAGTTTGGACGTGGTTGCAATGGCACACGGCTTGGGATGATGTACAAATGCTTACATTTGAAGTGCCGAGTTCTCTTTTGACTCATTCAGGGATGAGTCCGGTGTCCATACATTCAGCTTCCGACGAATGGCCGTGGTAGTGTAGTGCGGTAGAAGGAGTCAGAATGGCGGTTATGCTGCTTCAAAGTCATAAAGTACATACGATTCGTCGAAGTCCGTTTACCTAGTAGCCGGTCAAAAAAAGGGCCTCGTGCTGCCTGACACGTTGAATCGAAGAAGAGGCTCTTTCATGGCAGAAAGTGAGAGAAAGGTGCCACCGGTAAAGAACAAGATCAAATGATATGGTATGGAATGGCACTTTGCACGTCAAAGTTCGAAATACGAAGCACATGAGAGGTGATGGAAAGAAAGCTTGCTGTGCTGCTCGAGGTTCGGATTTGAGCCGCGCTTATGTCAGCGTAGTTGCCACTGACGGAGAATGAGAGCAGGTTGAACATTGAGGGAGGGCCTGCCGTGGCGTGGCGTGGCTTCGAATTTTTGCAGGCAAGCCCAACTGCACCCTTCACTCTTGGTCTGCCTGTCCAATTTTGTTCTGTGAACCGAAGCCAGAATCCATCCCATCCCTCCACCACTAGTTACTTTCCTCCATCACCAAAAATCTCCTCCTTTCCCCACACATTTTTCTCTCAACTTCGTCCATCTGCTCTTTGCTTCGCGTCTCAATCTATCCTATCTGCCAACAATCAATCATCATGGCCGACGACGCGCAGGTGAGTACTCCACTTTGCTGCCTTCTGTTCTCCACCCCGCCTTTTTATCCACAGCATCAGCCTTTCGCCGACGAGCTTTTGTACTGCAGAAATAAGTCGCTGACACTTTGTTCGACAGCATGAGCAGCATACCTTCGAGAGTGCCGATGCTGGTGCCTCGGCCACCTTTCCCATGCAGTGCTCTGCCTTGAGAAAGAACGGCTTCGTGGTCATCAAGAATCGCCCTTGCAAGATCGTCGAAATGTCCACCTCCAAGACCGGTAAGCACGGTCACGCAAAGGTCCATCTTGTTGCCATCGATATCTTCACCGGCAAGAAACTCGAAGATCTGTGCCCGTCCACCCATAACATGGACGTTCCCAACGTCTCCCGCCGTGAATACCAGCTTGTGAGTAGAGGCGTACAAAAAGTATTGGTTCATTCGCTTATACCGGTTCCAGCTCGATGTCACCGATGATAATTTCCTCTCCCTCATGTCTGATGACGGTTCCACCAAGGACGATGTCAAGGTTCCCGAAGGTGAAGTTGGCGAAAAGATCCGCAAACTCTTCGTCGATGATGGCAAGGACACCAGTAAGTAAACAAATGCCTACAACCTAAACCAGATGACTAACTACATTCAACAGATGTCATTGTCCTCACTGCCATGGGCGAAGAAGCCGCCATCGATGCTAAGGAAGCTCCCAAATAAGCGGGTGCAAGTGGAACGCAACGCTCCTGACGAGACAAATGAACGCTTCATGAGTTACGGCCACGTCTTCGCACACGATCATGCGACCCACACCTGTGGCGGCGTTTTGATGTCTTCGAGCAGAGCGACGCGGGCAATGGGTCGACGCGGGGGTTTCTCGATGCTTCATGTGTCATTGGTTTGGCGAGGTTTTAGAATAAATGCATGATCTGGGCTGCTTCTTCGATGATTCGCGATACCTAGCCCTAAAACTCGTGGTGTATGGCCCGTTCAAAGCTATAAGTAGCAAGTGGTCTTCTGGCCGCAGGAAAATGATTATGCCTCCCCCTTAGATCAAAGTGCAAATGCATTTAGCTTCGAGTGACAACATAATTTGTCGATACTAAACGTGCCATGCCCGAAATTTATGGTTATTTGCATAAATTACAACTACGGTGACAAAGATGGGAATCTTAGTGTTTGATTTTCGTGCACTTGCAATGAACAACAAACCTCCAAGCCATGTCGTACACATGGTACAAGGGCCCAAGATGTGGCAGAGAACACTGTCCATCGAAAAGATATCGTGATGATGAAACTGGAATGCCGGTATGCCAAAATGGCCACGAACATCCTGAGCTACGAAAACGTGCCCAGCAGGATGAGGATGAGTTCTTAACCTCAAGCCAAGGCCGTACCACAACAAAGGCGAAAGAGAGGGCTGAGAAGGAGATACAGCGTAAGTAATCATGATCATCTCGTACAGTAAACCACGGAAATTCCTCTCGGAATCTGCTTTGAATGTTCAGGAGCTTGAAGCTGTCATGGGCATAGAACGTAGCTTGGAACCAAAGCTGCTGACTGTTTCTTATAGATTTCGAGGGCAAGGAGGCTTTTGAACTATACCTTATATCTTACCAGTTCATTCTAAGAAAACAAATATGGTGGTTAGTTCATGAGAAAGGGCTTCCATCCGAATTGGAGGTGCGTCGTAGTTATTTGATACGCTGTCTAAATTGCATCACGAACTTCTGCTTTCAGTCTTGGAATATTACGGATCTCAATGACTTTTCAGTCTTTGTATCCAACTCATACTAGTATTTGTTATAATAGTTGACAATATATCCAGCATCTAGTCCACGATCTCTGGGCGTTACGTCTCCAGAGCCTCAGCAGCCGCATTCCAGTGGATAGCCTCTCGGAAAGCGAGTCTCAACAACTCTTCAGCTCACAATCAGACACCACCGATACCGGTTTCGACACGGACAGCACCAGAAACTCAACCTATGGAACCAAGCACTCCCCCATCTCACCGCTCTCGACGCCACAACTCGACCAGACCCTCGCCCTGCTCTATCTATCCCTAACCATCCTCAAGCAGCCCATCACGCTCGGCGACATCCACAGCTGGGCCTCCTCCGGCCAGCTGCCGTACTACCACGCGGCGCGCAGCCTCCCGGCCGAGATCGCCGCGCGGCTGCCGGCAACGTACCACGCGGCGCTGGAGCCCTCCTCGGCGCTGACGCTCGCGCGCCTGCGCAGCACAACCACGCAGCTAGCGCAGCACCACCAGCGCGCCCTGGGCGTGCGTCTGCCGCCGCTCAACGCGCCGCTGCTGCTGTACCGCGCGGCCGCCGACCTCGCGTTGCCGCTGCCGGCGTACCGCGCCGCGCGTGCCCTGCCGCCGCTGCTGGGTTGGGACATCGGCTGGCCGCTGACGAGGGACGGCCGCCGCGTGCGCGTCGACGACTTCCCTGAACCGAGGCTCGCCGGCGTGCTCGTTGTTGCAGTTAAGCTGCTGTATCCGTTTGAGGGTGGTGAGCGGTGCGTGCGCGGCGCGGCGGAGCTCGCGGCTGCGGTGATCGATTGGGAGGCCTGGAGTGCGGCGGCGGAGAGGTTTGAGCGGAGGGTGGAGAGCGCGCGTGGTGGCTTGGGGTATGAGTGGGCGATGGGGGTGAAGGAGGAGGATGTGCTAGGGATGAGTGAAGAGCAGATCGATGAGTATTTGGATTGGTATTCCGAAAGCTATATGAATGATGTGTCTAAGGTGGAGAGAGGCGAGCACGCGGATTTCAGGAGATACCTGCTGGAGACTTTTCCGGTCGAAAAGAGCGGAAAAGATAGAGGTGAGGAGGACCAGCAGAGAATAGAAAAGGCGAAGATGGAGCGCTTGAACAAAGTGATATCGACAATGAAGGTTCAGCCGATCATCACGGACGAGCAAGAAGAAGAGGGAACGGCCAAGATTCTAAGACCCGGTGAGCGCTACAAGAGGTATCGAAAGGTAGAAGAGCTCCCATTGCACGCGAAGAAGTTCTACGAAGCTGTGGCCAAGTGGGTGGGTTTCGATTTGAATCTGCTAATCGAGGCCGTTTTCTTGACCGAGAGAGCATTGGAGAAGTGGATGAACAAAGAAAAGCGAAAAGAAAATAGGGATAAAAGGCAGAGTAAGACTTCTTCAAAAGGCAAACAGAAGATAGCCGAAGAGAGTGGTGATTCCGAAGAGAGTGGTGATTCCGAAGAGAGTAGCGACTCCGAAGAGAGTAGTGACTCCGAAGAGAGTGGTGCCTCCTCTGACATGTCCCAAAACGCTTCAGCATAGTTGTAACGGAGGGATATCAAGCAAATCCTTGGCACCTCCTAAGTAGGTGGACTTCCGCTAATGGTACTACACTTAATTGAAGCATCAGTTGGAAAAGTTTCCTTGCTCCTAACTTCTTTCATTGCGTCTCTCTATGTCCTTATTATAATCTAAGTATTCTAATTCGTGGCGAAAAAGTCTGGAGACTGTGTCGTGGCCAAGTCCAACAGACCATCCTATACTCTTCGGTACTTGACACTTTTGAAGCCGGCTTCAAACATCCGTTTAAGAACACGCCAGTTTCGTACTGGATTATAAAATTGTACACGTCGAGCTTTCCGATTCGAAACTGGGACTCCAACGACCTTCTCGTTTTCGGAGGGAACCCGTACATTTCGTAAGGTGGTAAATGCACAGCGGGCTGCTTCCTCATTCTCGGAAATCACTCCCCATTTGACAGGCAGCAGATGGGCATCTACGTCTTCACCTGGACGATGACAAGCAGCGCTGATTGCAGCACTGCATGTAGACACCATTGGCATGCTTGAAGGGTGTAATCTTAGAAGAGAAATCGAACCAACAATTAAAACAAGGGATGTGCCAAAGAGCACCGCTATTTTGAATGCTGGTTAGCAATTTTGGCTCTGATGGCTATTGACTCCAATGATCAGGAGTCAGCATGACGGTGAAGAAATCTCGCTTACCTCCAAACGAAGCAGAAGTACTGTATCCCACAACTTCGAATGACGATGAAACGTCTTCTGTATCTGTTGGCCACAACGCAGTCGTACTCACTAAGAATACGCTCTGAGAGATGAGCCAATGGAGCGTGGTGATGAGAATCATCATAGGAATGCCATATTTGAAGGGCAGGGAAATGAAATATGAAGATCTCTGGATGCCTTCTGGATGCGAGACTCGGAGCGTCTTCCTTTCCGTGGCATAACCGTTCCACTCTTCGGCAACATGCATACAAGTGAACAGAGCGTTACCGACAAAGTAAAGGAAAGAGACGATAACTTGCCAAATGTTGGCCCAAATAACGGCGGAAACAAACCCCGACATTCCCTAGTAATCAATCAGATTAAGTAAGAAAGTTTCCAAAGTTTGCTCACATATCGAGGCAAGAAATAGCCTGTAAAAGAATCTGGATCTGGGGTTCCCAATGATTGCCGTAGTTGCCACGCAAATGTTTTGTAATGAGCTCTGGAATATGTTCCTTTGGCACCACCCGCGACACTAATTGTAGCTACTACAATGGCCACTGCGCAGCTATAACTTGGTTAACATGGTGAATTTAGCTTCTGGCCCTCACTTACGCTGATAATGTAGTAATCCAGCGTCTCGCGCTTGCACCTGAGTACATCGGAATCTTTCTAGAGTGACTTGCTATTGTAGCAGAAGTTGGCCACCCAGCGGAATCGGATTCGCTAAAATCAGCCTTCTCTACGAAGCCCATATCTTCGGTAGTACTGTCGGGCTCCTTCAGAAAGGAAACTATGGCATCACCGATAGTGCAGAGAGTAGATTCTCGATACCTGAATGCAACTAGTCCAATACAGGTGCATTTGACGACACTGATGACACATATAGCTACAGAAATGTTAAATTTCCATTCTCAGTAAGTAGGTTAGTAGCCAAACCTATTAAAATATCGGGGGAGTAGTTCAGCCTGCAGTGATCACCTGAAGTGGGTACTTCACTCAAACAGTAGAGAACTTTGCGGCCGAACTTGTACCAGCGATCTGCATTTTCTGTTTGCGGTGGCACACAGGTTACGTTCGAGTCCTTCAGATTTTGATCTCCAAAAGTACATGGCCAGTACTGACTTTCTGGTGTGAAAGAGGCGGGTAGATAGACGTATTGATGAACTGATGCGTTTGCATCCTCTTGAAGCTCCTCTGTGACTACGAGAAGACCAGTCCGCCGGCCGTAAACATTGGTATATTGTGTCAGACAATCAACATTGGAGAGATTCGTAAATACGCTGCTATTTGTAGCGGTGTTTTGCCATTCAATCAGAGCTTCCGACATATTCCATACCTGCTCTGGTGGCCATGAGATTGGATTTGGACCATAAGTGCCGTTCCACGTCTCTGGTGTCAGCCGACCGTTGGAATTATCCACGTAGCCGTGTCCAAATGGAGCGCCATCGAGAAAGTTCTCGCTGACAACTGCTGCCGCATAACCATACTGTGGGATGGATGAAGATAAGACGGAATTGTATACGAAGTGGATTGGCAAGGAGCTAAGGCCCAGAAAGCCCCAAACGAGAGCTCTAGAGGGATGAATACTCCAAAGGTTCCTATAGCTGGGAGCTCCGATATCAAGCCACCTTCGACGGGCATGCGCTCGGTCGACCTCCTTCCGCGTCGGTGCTGCGAGAAGTTGCATACAAAGATTCGAAGCGCCGAGAAGAAGTGTACTTAAAATGTTAATACAAACGTGTGTGAATATATCTAATCGTTTGACGGTGGTGCAGCTGCCCTCGAATAAGGGTACAACTCCTCGTTCGGCTTTGAATCTTGTTTCCAGTACCATAAGTGTAACGAAATTTGCGAGTAATACTGTTGTGGAAGTTCCAAGAGCCGACAATAACATACTCTTCCTGTGAGACCTGCGGGAGCGAAATGTTTGATGGTTTGGGTCCACTTCCGGAAACCATGGTGCAAGGAGCTCTACCTTGCCGAAGCGTATATCTTGCCAAGTATCTGAGACGGTTTGGGAGGATGTTGTAATGGTTGGCTTTGCTTCTGACTGGGCGTTCGCTGGTTCGGTCTGAGGACGACGATGAGAAACCTGGTTCGATATGCCTTCGGATGGTTCATCGACGATTAACACTGGGACAAGAGTAGTCGAAGATTGCCCAGAAGCTGGTCGGTCTATATTTGAGCCTTGAACTTGGAGAATTTCATCGCCAGCTTCCGAGCTTTCGCGTGAGGAGCCTATGTCGTCCGCGTTGCCTCCACCTGGAGCTTGAAGCAACCGCTGTGTGGCTTCTTGGTGGCCCTCTGCCTCCTCGACCATGTTGCGCTGATCGAAACTTGATATCGTAATGCGATTTCTACAAGTATTTGCTTGCTCTTAGATAGGGAGGTGATCTGATTATAACATTCGCAGGCGAGTCCCGCAATGGCACCCACTGAGGAAAAGGCTGGGATATGTGTACAACGCTTTGTACGTAACAGAACCAAGAAAAAAAAAGGATGACTGGAACATGGAACATAAAGAGTGAAAGATAGAGCTTTTCATCTTGACAGCAGCGTTCTCTTATAATGAGATCCAACCAGGCTGAAGCGCTTCGCCGCGTTTCGCCAAGGAAACGAAACGGACCTTTCCATTCGACGACAGACGTTGAATCCCCCTTCGCCACCAGTACTTTCATGCAAGGCGTTCTTCGAACCGTATTCTCGACGGACTTAAATCCATTTCCGTCCTTGAACTGGGTTTGTAGACACGTCAGCCTCCTGAACTACTGGTTAACGTAAGGGGACGTTGCGAGAGCCGCTTAAGTAAGCCGCATGACTTTGTTCCTCGAATTAGGTGTCGCCATCATGACACTACCTTAATTGTTGCTCTCAGTAGTTGCTGATATGCGCAATCAGATTGATTCTAGGGAAATCTAATTCCACATGGCTCATTGTATGAAGTCAACAGACTTTCAAAGGCTTATGAGTTGTTCGGTCTTGTTCCAAGGTCGAATCCAGAAAAGCATATTCATAGATTCAAAATGCAATTGAGCTATACTTCCAACCCTAAGAGACTAGACACCTTCAGATTGATTGTCCATGCAGTGCTCCCATTTTCTGAACTCCCCGTATGCGTGCGAGATGCTAATATGTCCAGGCCGAGTGCCAAAACGCCATCGCATAAGCTGAGAAATGAGGTATATACACGTTAGTAAAGGACCAATTTCCAAAGTCCTGCTATGAAATGCCCAGATGATGAGACGGCATCAGGCAAGTCTCAGCGCCATCGGAACTTCGTTGATTCTTTCTTATTCTCTGGAATTACATTGTATTCCACCCGAACTACCGTCTTCTCTTTAACGCCTGCAAATTCTCGGCCAGATACTCCAGGACCTGAACGCGGGTCAGTTAGCACCTAGCGCAAATCTAATCAATCCACTTAGTACTCACGCTGGAGGCAATAACGCCTTGATTAACAAGATGTTTGCTCAATCCCTTGACAACCTCCATCTGTTCCTCAGGCGTCAGACCAGTGATGGCCATTTCAATGACGCCGCCGACCGAAGCTTTATGTGTGGCGATGAAACCTTGGTAGTACATGAAGGTCAACGTGCCCATGATAAACTGGCAATCCATTCGGTCGGTGATGCCACCATGGCCAGGGATCGAGTCACCAAAGTCCTTGATCTTGAAGGTTCGCTTGATGCCGGAAGCGAAGAAGCCACCAAACGGTGCCACTAGCGAGGCGAAGCTGGCTAAGATGAGGATATGCAGCTGCATGGGCTCGATATAGATTGTGCTAGGGATATGACTCCAGTTTGGCGGTACAAAAGGTAGAATGTATCTGTGTTTGAGGAACACCGGATTCGGAGTGCATTCGAGGCCTGTAAGGAAATTGGAACCAAGGTCGTTGACTGGGCAGATAAAGTATTTGTATCGCATCATCAGATTTGTAAGTCCAAAGCCGAATATGATGGTGAAGAACCATGCGCCTACAAAGCCCTCGACAGTCTTTTTGGGAGATATCTTGATTAGTTGAGTACGCCCGAACGTAATACCACAGACGTAGGCGAAGATATCATTGGTGATGACTAGAGAAACAGGCAAGAAGAACCAGATCATGCCCTCGAAGACATTGTTAACTACGAAATGCGACTGTAACACGATGAGGAAGAGAGCAAGATGGGTCCAGGCGAATTGAGTGAACTGGAAGCGGTAATGACCTTTTTGGAGGGAGCCGACGAAGAATATGAATCCTGAGAGAAGTGTTAATCGGACATGCTAAGATAGCGAACATGCTGAGATGGCGAAAGAAATTGATACGTACCAAAGATGTACAGCGCGAAGCTGATGAACCTGTGATGAGTCGCGAAAGGTAGTAGTATGCGGTCGACTAGGATGATGTGCTTGAAGTAGTAGAGAACACTCTCGCCGTAGAGAAAGTACATGGCAACGCCTAGGAAATACCAGTTGAGAGCTTTCGTAAAGCGCAAACTTCTTGCTTTGCTAGGCACGTCTATGATGCTGATGACCTCCTTAAAGGACATTATCTGGACGGCTGTGATGATCATGATGATGTAGATATGACCAGCGAACAAGGCTCCCAAGAACATTCCAATCATGACAAAGGTCCATATTGTCCGAGTGATGAAGGTTTGTTTCTTCTTTTCGAATTCTGAGGGTTCGTTCGGGGGAGACTAAGTTTCCGGTCAGCTTCATTTACGCTGAGGATTTCTCAACATTGTAACGTACGCCGTTCTTTCCATTTCTAGACAGTGTGCCATTTCTAGTGGGACTCCTGATTGGAGTGCCATTCTCGGCGGCATTCTCACTCAACTCGCTCAAACTGCTGCTCGGTCGTCGCGGTCTTGGACCCTGGCTGCCAGAGCTGCGATGACGAAATTGTACATCGCGGTGCTTACCCATGGTGATTTAATGGCGGGTTTGCTGAGGTCTTGCGACCAACTGGCGGATGGAGAGGGTTCGAGCCTTCGGCGCAGCGTGGCAGGCTTGGGTGTGGGAGTTGACGTGGGTGTAGGATGCGAAGGTGTGCGTAAGGTCGGCAATGGCGGATGCACATGTAGGAGTAGGTAGGTGGTCTTGCGAGTACGTGGACGCAGGCAGAAGCGCTATCAACAATTAATTACCTGTCGGCACACAGCAAGCCGCAAGAATTTGTCCGGAGCCGGCGACGATGGGGCAATTGCGATAAAACAACAATTGCGATAAAAGGCCCAGAAAGCGTAGGGAAAGGAGGAAAGTGGTCGTGCGGAGGTGTTTGGCATCGATCGGTCAAATAGAATGATGTGTGCATTGGTGGTATGGACGGCATTGCGTTGGCATTGGCACTACGGAACTTTCAGTTTGCTCGGCGAGCCTGCCCACATCTCTGCCAGTGTGCCCAGTTATTGCGTCCGTCAGCCCAGCATTTGCTTTGCAATAGCGTCACGGAGCGCTCCGACCGTCTCTGTCTTTTATCGCTTATCCACTAAAGGCATCGGCCGCACTCTTCCGCTGTTGTTCGCGTCTTGGCCCTTCACCATACCCTGGAGCTACTGCCGCCCACTACGCACGACCACCACGACTACCTTATTACCCATGTGAATCTTCGCTTAGCTCTTCCCTACCATACTACAAACAATCCATACCAGTCTTCTCCGTGCAGTACAGCTCGAACTTGAACCAGACAGACGCCAATCCTCAATGGCATGGCAGATGAGGTTGACGACTTCGATTTCGACGACGACGCCTTGGACGAACTGCCCGAGAATACCCTCAATGAGCTCGAACACAATGCCTTCCTCTCCACGCAACAGGCTTCACGTCCCGGCGCAAGACTTCATACGAGAGGCAATGGAAGGAGCTTATGGTCTGGAAACCAGTTCCTCCCGGAGACGAGACGGCCGGCTCGCCCTGTCAGCCGTCCGCCTTCAGACTACGGCTTAGACGATGAAGACGTCATCAATCTGGAAGAGCAGCCTCTCTCTGTTCAACAGGCTTATGAGGAATGGTCACAGAGCCAACGAATTGTACAAGGCGTTCCTGAGGTGCATGTTCACGCCAATGTCGAAGATGGTGGCGAACGGTCTCAAATGGATATGCTGAAGCTGCAACAGCAGGTCCTGCAGGTACGATGCCTTTTGTCACTCTGATACCATTCAATTTTCTAAATATTCACAGCTTGAAAGCGATAGGATGAATTTGCAACGGATGGTCGAGGAGGCGCGATTGGCCGCTCAGTCCAAAGCTGGAGAAGCAGCGGTCCTTCGACAAAAGTACGAGAAATCAGCAAGAGAATATGAAGAACAACTTGTATCTTTGCGGCAGGTGCATCAAGAAGCGATTAGCAAGCAGAAGGCAGAATTGGACGCGGTTAAGCGTGACCGCGAGCGTATTGCCGCCAACAATAAGTTTCTTGAACACGAGTCTCGTGAAGCAAGCAGAGCGAAGCAAGTTCATCGCACGTTGAAAGACGCAGCCGGCAGCAACAGCAAAGAGTCGGCCAGTGAAGGCCAGACTGAAACTCCGAAGAAGAATAAGATCTTGCCATTCAGAGATGGCTTCGATGACGGTGATTTGATTTTGTCTCCTAGCAAAAGTCGAGACAAATCAAGGCCGGGTACACCAAGAGCAGGAGCGAAGAGGAAACGCCCAGGAACGACACCACAAGACAGTCCTGTACAGATGGAGCAACTAGCTCTAAGTGATCCTCGACCGCGGCCGTCACCTTTGAGCATAAGCCGCGCAGCCGAAGGCGGTTCAGTTGCGAACGCAGTAAACCCATTTGCGGGCATCAAGCTCCCTCCTCGTCCAACTGTCTTCCAAATGATTCTTACTCATAAGGTGCCAGACTCTGATGAGCGAGTCGTGGAGATTTTGACCAAATACGCCTTTCCTTCGCAACCCTCAAAGAAGCTATCCTCGATTGTCTACGACAGTATCAACAACTCCGCAACTCAAGCTAGTGGGACGTCCGAAGCCTTGTGCAATTGCTTTATTTCGCTCTGGGATCAATGTCTGAAGGAATCTTTCTATGAACCAATCAATTACATCATCCACACTATTCAATGCATCCTCAGCTTCGAGAAGCTAGCCTTCACCCGCCGCTACATCTCTTCAATTGTTCCATTATCAATCTCGTCGATTGATCTCGTCGCTATTCCATTATCGCGGGCCTTTCTTGCTCAGAACCAAAATCAACCAAACAAATCAAAATCTGTGCAGCCAGCCACCCCCGAGATACCTCAAATCTCAGTCCTAGACGCACTCACTCTACTACATTCCGTAGGACTCGCCTGTGTTGATTACCCAGATGACCTACAGTTGTTTTGGTCACACATGAAGTACGACTTCGTCCTCATGATGCTCATGCGCGTACAACCGCTCCCACAAATCACCCTAACGCTCTCACTTCTCCGCCTATCCGTGCTACCATCCACCTTCGGCGCAATCATCAGCTCCGGCGACGGCGACGGTGGCGCCGACCGCCAAGCCCGTCACGAGAGCGACACAATCGACCGCCTCACGCTGCTCCTATCGGAGAAGTTCTCGGCGGGCGCGCGCACTGACGCGCTGACGCACCACCGCGCCGTGCTGCACCTGCAGCTGCACGTGCTCAGCGTGCTGACGGCAATGCTGACGTCGCCGCGGACGGCGCTCGCGCTGGCCACCCATAGGCACTGCGTGGGGCGGCTGGTGCGGTTCCTGGAGGGCGCCGTCGCCGCGCTGTATTCGGCGCACCACGGCGGCACGCATGGGCTGCGCACGCGCGCCGTCGACGCCGCCGTACGCGTGCTCTACACGCTCGTCGGCACGCCGCCCACCGCCGACGACGTCGATGTGCGTGCGAAGCTTGCGGCTGTGCCGCTCGGCGCGCACCGCTGGCTCGTGGCGCTGACGCGGTTGGCGTTTGCGGACCCCGTGCTGTTTGAGGAGGGCATTGCGGTTGAGAGTATGGATGCCGCGCATAGCTTGCTTGATGAGTATTTGAGCCCTGTGGAGGGTGAGGGCTTGCTGATGATGTTTTCGAGCGGCCGGAGCGAGGGAGCTTGATTTAGCATCTGATACGCATATACACGGCATGGTATACAAGGGATACGGTACTGCACGATGGTGTTCGGTGATGCATTTGCAGGGCATTTGATGATGCTCTTCGGTTACAAAAATTTTATGTCCCATCTCGGGTTTCATATACTGAACGACACATACATCCAAAGATGAAGGAAATGGAAGAGAAGGAATAGCATTAGTTGTATATGAAGACATCAAACGCAATGAATGCTCAATTCCGCCCTTGCTATCAAAGTTCGAGTCTGATTTAGCAAGTTTGAGAACGGCCACTTCGACCCATCCCGAAGTCAGATCCCTATCAAGAGCCAAACGAGCGAGCGGGCTAAGCCAACCGCCAAATACGCATCATCTCCATCCTCTATCAAGAGTATTATAAGTTGCCTTGGTGAGACTTACGAAATGACCCTAGGGCTTAGTAACTGCGAGAAAATGGAAGGGTTTTCACAAGGGCGAAGCCAGTTTTACAGCGTCACGCAAAGAATTCTACACCACACCAGCTGGGTGCTACAGTGCTTCTTCGGCTATTTTACAGCTACCTTAAGAGCATCGCTACGAGAAACTACTTGCACCTTCCGTAGTCAAAAACATCATTCACAAGATCATTATCTCTTCTTCTGTTGCGTCTGAAAACCAGTCGATTCCCGCCAGACTCATGATGCCCACACGACGGAACTTGCGGTGTCCAGTAGTGTCGTTGTGTGAATAAGCCGGCTAGAGAGCTTCCGGGAGAGCTTCCGTATTAGATTGGATCTCCTGCACAAGAACGAGGCAGAATTTGTCTGCAACGCAGAGACACCAGACATACTCCGCCATGTCAACCTCAATTTCTTGGTCGGGCCCACTGATATCGAGCAGGAGGTTGATATCGGACGATAGATCTTGGGGATGATGCCAGTATTCTGGCCTCAGAGCGGCAAATGAGCGCAAATCTTGGGAATATAATTGCGTAAATCCCTCTTCGTGGTGTTGGCGCATACACTCCCGCGATAAGCACGCCCTTTTAATATGGCCTTTGACAATAATGAATCTGGATGTGACTTCACCGAATGGGTCGACGGGTGTGACGAGTTCTATATGCATGCTAAGCACATCAAAGCCATGGTATGGGCGTAGATAGGATCTGGTCTGGATCTCTCCATCGATCGAAGCCCATGACCACGAGGGGGCACGCCATTTGGAAGGTCGCCTCCCAGTGATTTGGCTGGCGCGGTTCCAGAGCAGCTCATCGAGGATGCTAGGCATATTGTAACTAGCAGCAAACTCAATACGTGAACTTCTACTCCATGAGATCGCATTGAACCATAGCCCTGCGTAATATTTTGGTGGATTCTGTCTGAAACCGAATCTCAGTTCTGCAAAATCGAAGGGGTCACTGTCCGCTTACTTTGACATGCTTTGCTCCCAAACCAAGTTTGCAAGTCCGGAAAGCGCCTTTAACTTATCTGAAGGCCTGCTGTGCCGTCTTCGGCTATAACACTCTATCAGCATATTCCAGTACGATTTACGGCAACGCGAGGTATATTCCTTGAGCCGGCCAGGAGAGTCAGAACTAAAGCCATCAAAGTAGTTCAAAGGACCGGCAGAATTGATGCTAGATGAGCAGCAATCCCAACTTATTTGGTCATGGCGGAAGATTAAAACCCGGCGAGACAATAGCCGCTCCTGTAGGGCCCATGCGCGGAGGTTAAGGAGTTCCTTTTGGTGACCTCGGCCGGGCATTGCTGGCTCGTAGCATAAGAAAGTCTTACCGACACCCCCAGAGGGAAGGTCGTAGGGAATACCAATGCTTGTCGAAGCATCGTGGAGTAGAGTGGCTGGCGTCTCCTTAAAGATCCCTCCTTGCACGTTGTATGTTATGAGCAGCAGAGCCGTGATCATGGTGATTGATTATTGCATTGAGTTCGATGTTGTTGCTAAGTACAAGTGTGTGGAAGGGTAAGATATAACCGTCACCACCGCTCCTGCCCTAACATTGTAGGAGGCTGTCGCTGCAATTGTGAGAAGGGCATTGCCATACACTTTATGCATGACCGAACTCTGCTCTTGAAAGTCGCGCCCATTGTCTCCGATTTGGACGATACATAGAGAGTCTACCCATAGGTAGCTCAGGCCAAGGCGGCGGGTAACGATCACAGCCTCCTGGATCGTTTTGGGAAGCTTCCCCAGGTCATATACCACGGGCCCTGCATCCAGAAGTTCCTGGGACAGGACTATTGTCTGTTGAGTACCCCAACAGTAGCTCAAGGCCGTGTAGTTACCTCGTGTGCCCGCCTTAGGTTGGACAAGATATGCCTTGCCCTCATCTAGTAGGTCCAATTTCAAGATGCGCCAGGAAGCTCATTGTTGGCAAAGCGGCCACAATCAGGGTGCTCTTTTGTGCACTCTAAGAGCCATTTATTAGCCAGCTCAAACGAAATCAGCGATCCTGTATTCGACAATGCAGGTCTCCGCGCAATGAACTTTGCAGCAGGGTCGCCCGCTTCTGTGTACAATGCTATTGCAGGGTCGACATCGCTTCTATGCCTCCGCGAAACCACTAGGCGTAGAAAGTTTCATACTCGTAGACTCTTCCCTGGCGTAGGTGCTCGAATTTTATTCCCTGACAGAGGCGACATAGGCCGTCTTCGATGTGGATCTTCGAGACATCGAATCTACCCGTTGGGTCGTATGTTCGGAGATGTTTGATATCAGCGCTATATCGTAAATTGGCCATTGCAGGAAGCGATAGAGGCCGATGATGGAATACTCAGAGGGAGGCGCAAGCTCAAACTCTCGATTATCTATTGCGAGGAATCTTAGCTTTGCTACCCTCAGGAAGCATCCGCTGCTGGGGCGGAATCGGTGGTGATACGCGATTATACAGGTAGTTGGTGATCACTAGGCTGAGGAGGCATTTGTGACTACTTGTTATATGATGAGGCTGGAGATCACGTTTCGAACGAGCGTTTTGAGATTCGTCTCAGTTCTGTGGTTTCGTGATCCAGGCAGCAGCCAATCCACCACAGCCAATATATGGTTACGCTCAAAGAAGAATCTGAATCACTGAATGATGCCAGCTCGACCGCTCCTCTAATGGCTGACATGGTTCGACATAACCAATATTAGTTTGTAATTCAGGCAGACTAAGCTGTTCAAGCACTGGTAATGGCCTCTTTGACGATAGCTTATTGCTATGTCAAAGAGATATTGTAGCTGTACCTCTAGGCACTGCGTAGTAGAAAAGTGGCCGACTGTTAAATGCCCCAAAAAAACCTAGGACAGTAAAAAGGAAGACTAGACCGTAGCCCGATGCCGGTAACAGTTTCATTATCAAACTCCGTGGATCATCAAGTCCAGGGTGACTTACGGGGGTCGAACCCGTAAGACATTGTACTATATCCTTAGGTACCTAGTGGTGAAAGGTGAAGAAGTTCCGGCTTTAGGCGAGGAATGGCACGCGGCACTTGGGGGCAGTACTCTAGTTGATAGAAGTAATTAGCACAGCCATCCCGAGCGGTCGACGATCATAAAAATGCATCCACATGCCTCCAGTTCGCCCCATCTCCGAGCCACACTCGTACCTGTTAATCTGCTCGGTCGGCACTCGCGCGGTCTGACCCTGGTTGTTCTCAGTAGCTAGCTATGCTAACAACCTAAATCTCACCGACGCTGAAACAGACATAAAAGCTCCAACTCCTCCGTCTCTCTTGTATCATTTCTGCTTCAACCTCTACAAAGTCTTTGTCCGCATCTCAACAGCCAAACAAGCGCTCTAAAGTACACCTTTCAACCCAGCTACATCTCTTTTCAAATCGTCCGAAATGTCGGGTTACGGATATCCTCAGCAGAACTATCCCAATGAAGCTCCGGCGTACGGCGGAGGCGCACCACAACAGTACAACCAACCTCCTCCGCAGAACCACGGAGGACATTCGCCGTATCAAGGTAACTCGCCTCATCCACCAGCGGGCGGTCCATACGGCCCACCACAGGCTCAACCGCCATACGGCCAGCAATCTCCGTACCCACCTCAGCAGTCGCCGCACCCACAACCTCAGCAGTCACCGTACCCACAACCTCAGCAGTCACCTTATCCACAGTCTCAGCAGTCGCCGTATCCACAATCTCAACAGCCGCCTTACCCTCCGCCCGACCAACAGCGCGCCGTCTCGCCCTACCCACCAACCCAGAACCCGCCCGCAGTGTACGGCACCGAGCCCGTGCCAAAAGTGTACGGGTCAACGGCGGGTCCCGCAGCGGACCGAGGGCCACCAGGCTCGGATGCGGACCTCGGCGCGGGCGCGGAGGGCGCGGAGGGCGAGCGCGGGCTCGGCTCGACGCTGCTGGGCGCCGGCGCGGGCGCATGGCTAGGCCACAAGCAGGGACATGGGATTTTGGGCGCGCTGGGCGGCGCCGTTGCCGGCCATCTGCTGGGTGAGTTCCGCGACAAGCGCAAGCAGCATGGCGACGGGCGGGACGACGGCTTGGCGTATGGGTCTGGCTATGGCGGGAGTAGCCATGGCGGCAGCAATTACAGCGGTAGCACGTATGGCGGCAGTAGTGCCGCGCTCGGCGGCCTCTATGCTGGTAGCCAGAGCAGTGGCCATGGCAGGAGGCATCATCGGAAGCATCACCATAGCGGCTCGAGGAGCAGAGGGATCGATGGAGATGGTAGCGGGTCTGAGGACGATTACGACGACAGAAGGGACTAGGTGCACGTTTGTACTGCTAGCGTAAGGAGTTTGTACTCCAGTTTGAGCAATGGGCTTTCTTAGAGTTGAGATTTATCTTTCTTATATCGACGTTGGGCGGCATACAGTTTTTGGGTATGGTAAATTGTTTGGCAACACTACCTATGGGCAAATTGGACATCTGCTGGAAGGAGCATGACTAGAACAGGACTACGACTCACTATTCACTCAATTTATTGCTGAGACATGATCATCTCAAACTATCCAAACGTTCTTGAAGCTTGTTCCATCCCTTTGTGCCCTCCCAGCTACTCTTTCCCTTTCCGAGGATTCCTCTAACTGCGCTTCTTGCCTTAAACTTCCATTGCTTCTCAACTAACTCTCCTGATCCAGCTGCCAGTCCCTCCGTCTTTTCTCGTTGGCCCAAGTCTTCATACGAACTGACCAATCTCTCCGTCTCGTTGACAACACCATCCCACTGCTCTTCCGACCCAGTCTCCCATCCAGGTCTCTGACTGACCACCCTCCAGGCCTTCTCCTCTGCCTCCAGCGCCTTGCTCGGCTTCCCTCTCCACAGGTACACCCTGCTCATCAAATGCCACAGCTCCTCGCGTCCAGTAATCAGCGGCACAACGCTCTCATCAAGGGTCCTAACCGCCATCCTAGCCAACCCCGGCCTCGTCGCGTCGTACCCGCCGGGGCTCTCCGCAACGAGGTGCTCAACAAGGGCATCGAGGAACGCCGCGTCGACGCACGCCTCGCCATCCGTGCCGCCGCGCAGGCTCACGATTCGCGCCTGCGCCGTCAGCGCGTCCGCCAGCGCCGCCGGTTGCAGCGACATCGCGACGGCGAGCACGTTGTGCCAAATGCGGAAGTCGGCGGGCTTAAGCCGCGCCGCGTGCTTGAGCGCGCGCAGGGCGTCGCGCGTGTACGACTGCGGGTCCGCCATGCTGTCTGTCGGCGGCGCCTCGGCGGCTTCGGCGTTGGCGAGCGGCGGCGTTGAAGAGTGTGGTGAGGCGCGTGCGGACAGCGGGAGGTGCAGCAGCGCAGCCGCCAGGTTGCTCCAGGCTTCGGCGTCGTCCGCGTTCAGCGAGACCGCCCGGCTGAAGGCTTCGACTGCGCGTTGGAATTCCGACAGCTCGAGCAGACAACAGCCCAGGGCAAACCATGCGGCGTGGTCGATGGACTTGGCTTTGAGTGATCTGCTGTAGCTCAATGAGGCTTTGGCGTAGTCCTTTTGAGACCAATAGTATCGCCCGAGACTCCTCATTGCCCGAGCATATCGTTTGCCACTCACTTCCCAGGCCTTCTCATAATACTCCGGCTTGCCGTCAATGTCGCCAAGTATGCACCATAGCCTCGGCGCCTCCTGCGGATGAGGTTCTCTTTCTGCACCCTTCCATGTCTCCGTATCTTCGTCGATATCTGCTTCCTGCACTCTTAACGTACTTTGGAAGAGTTGCTTTCTCACCAGTCTCCTAGCTTTCGACTCGTTGTCGGTGGCAGCGTAGCACAATGCTGCTTCTGGCCACATCTCCAGCCGTTCATAGATTTCCACAGCCGTGCGAAGACCACCCACGGATATCCACCGACTAGCTAGTTCAGCTTCCAATGACCAGCGAAACGGTGAGCATAGCTGGTATATGTACTGTAAGCGTTGAGACGCAGGTGCGGATTCGCCGTCCTTAGGTTTAGGGAGGAATGATGTTACTGCTTGTGGCGCCGAAGTTGGGAGAGAGGTTAACGGCCTGTCCTGCGAAGTATTGGAAGTGCCGGCCAAAAATTGTCCAGGTCTCGCTTCTAGATCACCGACGAGAGGTGGCGGAGAATGTTCAATCTGTTTAATCGATGTATCCTGCTGCGGAACTGTTGTATCTGCAATTACTTGATCGACGAGTGCTTGAAGCTGCAAAAGTCCTCGTTCCACCGTCCTTGATTTGTAACCTTCAATCCGGCTTCGCAGCAATAGTGCTTGCGTGTACACCTGCCAGTTTGAGCTTCCGCCCTCAAGCACTCGTGTCGCGTAAGGAAGAGTCTCTTCGCGGGTAAGCCCATCAGCAGGGTTCGTATTCGTGATTGTACTCGCGGTCTGGAGAAGAATGACTGAGTCTAGTGGTTGAAGCACAGGCTGCGATGAAGGATCAAGATTCGCAAGAGAAGTTGGCAAAGCATTGGAATCCTGTATCTGTACAGTCGATGGAGAAGGTTTGGCAAATGATATTGACTCTAAGAGAGTATCATCGTTCAGATCAATCGTCTCTGGTCGTGTCGATGTTCCAGTAGATGCCACCACACTTTCTTCTTCCAACTTAGTATCGTCTTCCGCACTTTTGGCGAGCACGACTAGTTGACTGATGTCCTTCTCTTGGTATTTCGTCCTCTTGCCAAGTATCCCTGTCAGGGCAAATCGGAAGTTTCGTTCTTTGGCAGCACGTTCTAGATCGCTTCGTGCCTCCTTGTCGAAACCGTGGTGAAGATGTATCGTGGCTCTCTCGAGTAAAAAAGAGGTGAAAAGTTCTTTGTGATGTTCATTCAACAGCAGGCGCTCAACATCTTCGAGATCGTCGTAAATTGACTTCTGTAGTGACTCTGAGACATCTGAAAGCAATCTCTGATGTAGAAAGTTGATCCTTAATTTCGCCCAGGTTGCCACAGGGAAGTTCTTCGTTATAGGTGGACATGTCATTATCACATCGGCAAGTGCAAGAAGTTCCACATTTGGAGTGAGGTGATATGCCGCTTCGCCACCTTCACCCAGATACTCGACCAAGCTCTTTCTTAACTGAGCAACTTGACGTGGATCAGAGGATATTTCAGCCGGGAAGAGCAATTCCGCAGAAGAGAAGGATAAAATGGGACCGGTTACATTGCTTTGAAGGAAAGCTCCAGCAGCTGCAATACCGGCTATGAGGAACTGATATTGTGGATAAAGAGGATCGTCTTCAGGCTTCCCATTCTCAGCAGGTTGTCGATACCATAATATCTGGCCGATTCTATGAAAGAGGTAATCTACCCAGACGGGAAAGTCTCCCAGAACAGTGCCTCTGGCTTTATCATCATCTACCTGACCGACGAGTTTGCGGATTACAGGCTGCCGCAATATGGCTTCAAACTCGGCATTTTCGAGCCGTTGAATTTGAGGCTTGAGCAGCTCTACCAGGTTATCGGGCAGGCTTTTTGTAAGAAATTTGATCAGAGCGTCCGGCATTGAAATTGAAAATCTGAATAACGCTACGTCAGAATAATATTCGCAGTGTTGAAGAGAAGAAGAAGCATACCCCGAAGGAAATTTTTAGTATGCTAATGGCGAAAGAAAAGGACCGCCATGGGGATTACCTAAGCCGGTAGTGCGCCCATCAAGACCAGTTCCTGGACCAGGAGAAAGACGATTTGGGTAGCGAACGACGAAGAGAGAGGGTAGAATCCTACGAATCTTTAAAGTAAAGTATCATTATTGTAAATAATGCGAACATTCGCCCATGCACGATCGCGACTTGCGAAAGGGTTCTGTGGTTTGTGGTTTGTGGTTTGTGGTTTGTGGTTGGTGGCGATCAGGCAGAAAATAAGGCATCTCAGCAAGCGCCACCGAAACTCTCGTCGACTCGTGAACCCGTGAAGCCGCGTTCAGCGCGCTCTGTCCCGATCACAATCATTCGCCATGGGTTGAAATGGCTGCTATCAAGCTCATCGAGAGCAAATCTATCCATCAAATCCAGTCTGGACAGGTTATCGTCGACCTTTCTTCAGTTGTCAAAGAGCTTGTGGAGAACAGTTTAGATGCTGGAGCTACCTCGATCGAAGTTCGGTTCAAGAATAACGGCCTCGATGCCATCGAGGTGCAAGATAATGGGAACGGTATTGCGCCGCAGGACTTCGAGTCCATTGCACTGAAGCACTACACCTCAAAACTTTCTACCTTCGACGACCTCGACTCTCTGCAAACTTTCGGATTTCGTGGCGAAGCACTTTCATCCCTCTGCGCGCTTTCGAGTTTTCATCTCACCACGGCCCGAGATGTTGATGCTCCGAAAGGAACAAAATTGGACTTTGACGTGTCTGGCAAGATCGCTGGCAGGACTCTGATTGCCAACCAGAAAGGCACCTTGTCGACGGTTGAGGATATCTTCAAGAACTTGCCCGTTCGTAGGAAAGAGCTGGAGAAGAATATCAAACGTGAATATGTAAAGGCTCTGGGGCTGCTGCACTCCTATGCTTGTATTAGTACTGGGGTCAGATTTTCGGTCTCTAACAATGCCGCCAAAGGAAAGAAAACGGTGGCGTTCTCTACCAACGGCAATGCAACTACTCGAGAGAACATTTCCAATGTTTATGGAGCGAAGACCCTCCTTGGTCTTCTTCCTCTTAATCTTAAGCTTGAGCTGGAACCAAGTCCTGTCGGGCCACAGACTGCTCGCGCATGGACCTCGGAAGCTGAAGCATACTCTCGAGACGTCACCGTAACCGGCCACATCAGTCGTCCTGTAGTGGGTGAAGGCCGACAAGCGCCTGATCGCCAAATGTTCTTTGTCAACTCTCGGCCTTGTAGTCTTCCGCAGGTGGCTAAAGCAATCAACGAGGTCTACAAGTCGTATAATGTCACTCAGTCTCCATTCATCTTCGCAAATTTGCAAATGGACACGAATTCATATGATGTTAATGTCTCGCCTGACAAGAGGACAATACTTCTTCATGATCAGACTGCTTTGCTAGAATCTCTCAAATCATCTTTGGTCGATTTGTTCGAAGCTCATGATGCGAGTGTACCTCAAGCAAAGCTTGCACATAACACGTTGCCTGCCTACCGTCCTCTGACAGTATCTAGGCTGGGAACGACGGAGAGTACAGGAAAAGAGCAAGGCAAACCTTTCAAGGAGCATAATGATGAGACAGATGAAGATTCAGAGGATGAAAGCCCTCCCGTTCCGCATGGTAGAAGCTTGTTACAGAGATTCGCCGAAAGAAATACGATCGACAGAGAATCCATTGACAAAGGAGCTGCTAGCTCTCGACGATCTATTGCAGAACACAAAACAGTAGCGCTGATTCAAGACTCAGAGTCGCAAATCAACATTACCACGATATCTCCAGCGTCTGTGCAGACAAGACATGAAGCAGATACTGATTCTCCTCTGCCTCGAGCAGTTCAAGACTTTAATGACCGAATGGCTGAAAAAATGAACGACCGTTCTGAGACTGAAGATGTTGTCAACGACGATCAGACAGTTAATGCCAGCGAGATACCTTCTGTGTCTCCAATGCCTCCAAAGAGTACTCTAGGAGCAGTCCAAACCGCTTTCAATCGTATTAGACCTATGCGAACACCAGAAGAAACAGCCACTGTGACGATAGGCAACAAGACGACAATTATGACTATCGGCACGCCGGAATCGAAACGAAGGCGCATCCACACTCCAAAGATTGGCTTAGATGATGCAAAGCACTCACACTCCAGCCCAGCATTTGCCAAAAGTTTGCGTCTTTTCGCTGCACCTGGCATTCAACTTGCTCATGATGCAGAGAACATTGGGTCGACCAGAGAATTACGAGATGAAATGCAGCCTTCCAGCTCTCGTATGGATGGTTTTGTTTCTCCGGATGCAGACGACTCGGAGATGAGCAACGACGACCCACAACCTGGATCGCTTCGTGATCCTCCTCCGGAGCAAATATCGGATGACAATTCTAATGGCGAATATGTCGATGAAGATGAGAAGAAGACAAGAGAAGAAGCAAAGATAGCGGAGATGATTGCCAAAGCTGAAGAAGCGGCAGCGCGACCTACTGAAGATAATCTCAAACGCGCAGCATCGGCTTTGAAAGGGAGAACTCGAAAAGACTCGACGCTACAGCTGGTCCAACATTTGGAAACGTCTGTCGCCAACATCGAAAGAAAGCTGACTGATCTAACCCAAGCTCTCCGCGATTGCGCTGAGTTCCGAGATGCACCCGCGAAAGCGGTGGACATGGACACAAACGAATCTGCTGAGGAGAGGCTGTCGCTTACCGTTTCCAAGGCCGATTTTGCTCGTATGCAGGTCGTTGGGCAATTTAATCTTGGCTTCATATTGGCGAAACGTCCAGCTGTGGTCTTAAAAGACAGATTCGCTTCGAGCACAGATGTCGGCCGAGCATCAGATGAACTCTTTATCATTGACCAACACGCATCTGATGAGAAATACAATTTTGAGCGTCTTCAGGCCGAGACTATCGTACAGAATCAGCGACTCGTCCATCCGCGTCGTCTCGAACTTACTGCGGTCGAAGAAGAGATCATCTTGAACTATCCCGACGCTTTGGTTAAGAATGGATTCCTCGTTTCCACGGACGAGTCGGGCGATACACCCGTCGGCCAGCGTTGTAGCCTAACATCCATTCCCATGTCCAAAGAAGTTGTGTTCAACCACCGCGATCTCGAGGAGCTGCTCTCGCTTCTCTCTGAGTACTCGGGCGGATCAGATATTCCACGACCCAGCAAGGTTAGGAGAATGTTCGCGATGAGGGCATGCAGAAGCAGCATTATGGTTGGCAAGAGCCTGAGCTTGAGCAAGATGGAAAAGGTGGTAAGGAATCTGGGCAGGCTCAATAAGCCATGGAATTGCCCGCATGGCCGACCGACAATGAGACATCTTTTCGGGCTCGGAGAATGGGCAGGCTGGAACGAGGGGGATGGCTTACTGGGAATGGAAGAGCAAAGGGAAACGGCGGACTGGAAGACATTTGTCGGCACCGGTAGCGAAAAGGCACGGCATGGAGAGTGACGATATGGCAGATGACTCTAGAGACTGCTAGTGTAACCGGCAAGAATATTTGCATCGAATCCATCGGTTTCCGTCAAAATCACATTTTCAACTAGTTTCAATCACCACGACCAAAAGTCGATGGCTACCGAAAATGGAAAGCCGGAGATAAGGTGTTAACGCCGTGGCGCATTTTGTTTCCACGAGGTTTTTCGAAGGTAATATCTCGGAGCTTAGAAGCTAAAGAGCACGAGCTAGTGGTGACTGGACCATAGAGACGCTGGAAAATGGCACGGGTTTGTTGGCGAAATGGCGCAGCATGTACCATGGCGACTGGGTATGATAGAGTCGACCTCTGCTCAATCGAGACAACGATTCAACGCAGTGAATCATAACTAAAAACTCACGAACCAAACATGAAACAAAATCAATACGAGAAACCGGATGGCCTTTGAGTCACAGCTATAGCGCCGGCTAGAGAGGGTCGAGTAGGGAGTATCGCTAATTGGCAGTGACTTTTGCTGTGTGCTTTCGCTTCTGACAAATTGCCCCGCCACACCCACCTCACGCTTGGCATTCAATCTTCAAAAAACTCCCACCGCCAACTTCTTCCAACTCCCAATCCACTCCCACAACCTCGTTGGAGACCGCCATCGTCTCTGGATAAGACGTAGTTTTCCTTCTATCTCTCTGCCTTCCAAAGGCAGACTCATCCATCAACCCTCTGTAGGCGCTCAAGAGCCTAGGTGGGGTAATCGAAATCACTTTGAAAAAAATTAGCCACCGAAAGTAGCAACAGCAAAAGAAAACAGCAAATATGGTCAAGTAAGTCTCCTATCATCTCAATCACCTTTGTATCCGTTTAAAGTCTACATCAAGCAGCTTCAAGGGATCAGACACCCTCATGCCATTTTGCGACCAGCTCGAAACCACACGCTAACATTATTCCCTTCACAGCTTCACAGTCGAAGAGGTACCACCACCAGAACTGAAGGTCAGCTGTAAGAAGGTAGAAGTCAAAACTAACATGTACAAGATCCGTGAGCTCATGGACAAGGCGGCAAATGTCCGCAACATGTCGGTCATCGCGCACGGTAAGTAGATCATCTAGTTCCTCCAGCTCACACTGTTGTAATCAGAAACTAACGTTGATACGCAGTCGATCATGGCAAGTCCACCCTCACCGACTCCCTCGTCCAACGTGCCGGTATTATCTCTGCCGCCAAAGCTGGTGAAGCTCGATTTACGGATACTCGCGCCGATGAACAGGAGCGTGGTGTAACAATCAAGTCCACGGCCATCTCCCTGTACGCCAAGCTGTCAGATCCGGATGATCTGAAGGATGTGCCGGTCAAGGTAGACAACAATGACTTCTTGATCAACTTGATCGACTCGCCAGGCCACGTCGACTTCTCCTCAGAAGTTACTGCTGCTCTGCGTGTCACCGATGGCGCTCTCGTCGTCGTCGACACTGTCGAAGGCGTGTGCGTACAGACCGAGACCGTACTCCGACAGGCTCTTGGTGAACGTATCAAGCCCGTTGTCATCATCAACAAAGTTGACCGTGCTCTGCTGGAACTCCAACTCTCAAAGGAGGATCTGTACCAAAACTTCTCTCGTGTCATCGAATCCGTCAACGTCGTTGTTGCCACTTACTTCGACAAGGCCCTCGGTGATGTCCAGGTCTATCCAGAGAAGGGTACCGTTGCTTTCGGTTCTGGTCTGCATGGCTGGGCTTTTACCATCCGTCAGTTCGCTTCCAGGTATGCTAAGAAATTCGGTGTCGACAAAGCCAAGATGATGGAACGTCTCTGGGGCGACATGTACTTCCACCCAAAGACAAAGAAGTGGACCAAGACTGCTCCTACTGATGGTGCTGAACGCTCCTTCAACCAGTACATCCTCGACCCAATCTTCCGTATCTTCGATGCCGTCATGAACTTCAAGAAGGACCAAATCCCCACCCTCCTTGAGAAGCTCGAGATCAAGCTGGCTAGCGACGAGAAGGATCTTGAAGGCAAGGCTCTCTTGAAGGTCGTCATGAGGAAATTCCTTCCGGCTGCCGATGCTCTGTTGGAGATGATGATTCTCCATCTTCCGTCTCCTATCACCGCTCAAAGATATCGTATGGAAACTCTCTATGAGGGTCCTCACGACGATGAAGCCGCTATTGCCATCCGCGACTGCGATCCCAAGGGACCACTCATGTTGTACGTGTCGAAGATGGTACCAACCTCCGATAAGGGTCGATTCTATGCCTTCGGTCGTGTGTTCGCTGGAACTGTCCGCTCTGGCTTGAAGGTTCGCATTCAAGGCCCACACTACACTCCAGGCAAGAAGGACGACCTGTTTATCAAGGCTGTCCAGCGTACCATTCTCATGATGGGTCGTTTCATCGAGCCAATTGAGGATGTGCCAGCCGGTAACATTTGCGGTCTCGTCGGTATTGACCAGTTCTTGCTCAAATCCGGTACTCTCACCACCAGCGAAACTGCACACAACTTGAAGGTCATGAAGTTCTCGGTCTCGCCTGTCGTGCAACGTTCCGTCGAAGTCAAGAACGCCAACGATCTTCCGAAGTTGGTCGAAGGTCTGAAGCGCCTGTCAAAGTCTGATCCATGTGTTTTGACATACATCAACGAATCTGGTGATCACATTGTCGCTGGTGCTGGTGAACTGCATCTGGAAATCTGCTTGAAGGATCTGGAGGAAGATCACGCCGGTGTACCGCTTAAGGTCTCTGACCCGGTCGTCTCGTACCGTGAGACCGTTGGTGGCACTTCAAGTATGACTGCTCTGTCCAAGTCACCCAACAAGCACAACCGTCTCTACGTCTCTGCCACCCCTCTTGATGAGGGCGTCGCCAAGGAAATTGAGAATGGCAAGATCGGACCTCGCGACGATTTCAAGGTCCGCGCACGTATCCTTGCCGACGAACACGGATGGGATGTCACCGATGCCCGTAAGATCTGGTGCTTCGGACCCGATACAACTGGTGCCAACGTCCTTGTCGACCAGACCAAGGCCGTGCAGTACCTGAACGAAATCAAGGATTCCGTCGTCTCCGGTTTCCAGTGGGCCACTCGCGAAGGCCCGATCGCAGAAGAGCCAATGCGCTCGATCCGCTTCAACATCCTCGATGTTACTCTCCACGCCGATGCCATTCACCGTGGTGGTGGTCAGATCATCCCGACTGCTCGTCGTGTGCTGTACGCCGCAACCCTCCTCGCCGAGCCCTCGATCCAAGAGCCGGTGTACCTCGTCGAAATCCAGGTTCCAGAACAAGCCATGGGTGGCATCTACGGTGTGCTCACCCGGAGAAGAGGTCACGTCTTCGAAGAAGCGCAGCGTCCAGGTACTCCTCTGTATAATATCAAGGCCTACCTTCCTGTCAACGAATCCTTCGGTTTCGTTGCCGATCTCCGTTCGAACACTGCTGGCCAGGCCTTCCCGCAGTCTGTATTCGACCACTGGCAGATTCTGCCAGGTAGCCCGTTGGATAAGACAACCAAAGCTGGCAGCATTGTGGAGGCTACGCGTATCAAGAAGGGCATCAAGCCTGATGTGCCAGATTACACTAACGTAAGTCCCCTTCCGTCAAATCCCTCACGCTAATTGAGCATCAACTGACTGACTATTTCCAGTACTACGACAAGCTGTAGACGGCTTTCACTGGCGAAAAGAAGACAAAGACTAGATTTCTCCTTCTCTCGATACCAGCATTTGACGAGCATCTTCGGTCCGTAAAGACAAAAATTCAGTGATGTGCTCTCTCGCCTCCGCTCTGACGATCGAAAACAGTGGAAAATGTGGGCGGTGCATCGCATGATGATGGTTTGCCTTGGTGAACAGCATCTCGCACGAACCTTTTGGGCTACGAATAATATGGGCCAGGGTGACTCTTACCTCCATCTCATTTACACGAATTAGATTCTCTCTTTGTCTGTTAGTGTAGCTTAGGAGTTTTTATGAAATTTTCTCCCCGAACTTTCCTTTTTCTTGCTTCCTAGTGAGATCTAATATCTCCGTTGTTTACCACGGCACAATCAACATCACATTCATAGTCCTGTTCCAGATACACTGAAATATACTTCTCCATTCAGATAAAGTGGGTATCTACAGGTTCGATCGTCCATTCGTAACCGCCTAGATCCCACCGCTTGCAAATAAAATCTAACTCCTCCAAATATCATCATCCTCATCCGCAACATCCAAATCCCTGGGCTCCTCCCTCAGCCCGTCGTCATCGCTGACGACAGTTTCGCTGAGCGCAGGTACGCCGGCACCGTCGGGCGGAACCGTTGTTACGGCCGCCGTGGCCTCGGGCTTATACCAAGCAAACGCAAACTTCTGCAGCAGCGGGTTCGAGACGCGCGAGTCGACAAACACTTCGGCCATGAAGCGCTCCTTGAAAGCGACGACCAGGGCCTTGGCCTGCGCCGGGTGCGGCTCCACCGCCGCTTCGCCGTTCGGGTACGCAATCTGTGCTCTCGTTAGCAAAAAGAAAACATGCAAAGGGCATTCGATGGGATGTGGGCAAAGGAGGGCGCGCGGCGAGCGCCTGTGCCGGCGCCGTGATGCGGCTGGTGTGGTCGAGGCTGCGCCTCTGTCACCGGGTTGGGAAACTAAAGGGGTTTACGAACTAGGATTTCTTGCTGCGCTTCCTCAATCGTCTGGTCTGCGGATGGATCGGCGGGATCCGCGAGGGTGAGAGACACGCTTCGTGGTCGATTGTCTAGTCTGTTGACGCCGGAGAAGGCGCCGCCGCGATGCGAGTACCGCGCTCGTGGGTAGTAGCTGTGATAGTGGTAGCCGCTGTGGTTGAATCGTGCGGAATCTCGCCGATCAATTTCGGCTCCTTGTTCTTCCAAGTTCGCAAGCTTCTTCTTGAGCACCTCAAGCAATTCAGGATCCTCTGGAAGGTCTTCACCCTTGGCTCTGATCTCAGCGCGCATCCTCAGCCGTTCCTCGTAATTGGCATCAAGGCGCTTGGCAGTCTCAATTTTCGCTTTGCGCTCTTCAAACTTCTTTTGGTCTCTGGCGATCTTTTCTAGTGCTTCTTCCATATTGAATGTCAAATTATCCCAGGGCTTTGTCATTTGAAGATGTGTTCCATTGACTGCTGCTTCGTAAGACTGCTCTTCAGGAAGGAGATCAGGTCGATACCAGGATACACTGACGAACCTATTATTGAATATCGGCTCCGAGCTGCGGAAGACGTTGTGAGCGGAATCCATGTCATCGAATCGAACGATAGCCAGGTGATCGCTGGCGTGAACCACGACTTCGACAACATTGCCAAACTGGCTACAGAACTCACGCACTTCTTCCTTGCTGCAATGTTCTTCTGGGATACGCTGGATAACAATTGTTGCGTTGTAAGCTCCTGCATACCTTCCTGGATATCTAGACGCAAAGACCGGTTGACGAGGTTGCTGCGATTTACGACTACTTTTTGCCCCCGGGTGAGATAAGGTGAGAGAAGACGATTGCAGCGTTTCAGACGCGGATGCCGGCACGCTTGGATCTTGGGCGCCTGGGCCGAGAGGCACGGTCAAAGTGTTGCCATGAGAGTAAGGGCAGGACGGACCTGCTGGGCAGAAGCCTTTGGTGGCGAAATCGAGACATAACTGAGATTCGTGCTGTCCGCGGTTGTTTTTCTGGCCAGACGACGTTGTTGCTGGCTGTGGCATCATCGACTGCATCAAGCCAACCATATCTCTCATTTCTTGTATTGCTCGCATTGTCTCCATTGCCGTCTGACGATTAAACATGCCATTGAGACTTGGTACCGTAGGGAGCATCTGGGTCATATCGCCATAAGCTTGAGGAGGGTAAAAGCGTTGTTCGAAACCACCGAAGTTTTGGGTGGGAGGCATATGTACTGGATTTATATTGGGCATGAACCCATTCTGTAAGGTGCTGGTATTGAGGTTTACGGGCCCTTGGATGGTCTGTAAGCGACTGCCACCGAGGTTGTTCGTAGTATCGACTCTTTGCGCACGTCTCTTTGAACCACTGGCTGTCCCTCCATACTGATAGTCTCCAGAGGGTTGCACAGTATCTTCGTCTTGATCGATGCGTGAGCGCTTTCTTGATCGAATTTTGGACGAATGTGGTTCATTCTCCGCAGTGATACGAGCTGGTAGTGGATGGGGACCTGCTCTTGTGCCTATGATCATGTCGTCAGCAAGGCTAACCTCCGATCGCACATTCGATGGTTTACCTTTACTTGCCAACGCTTGTATGTCTTCTTCTTTATTCCAACGACGGACGATTCCTTCGTCTGGAGCATGGACTGGGATCTTTTGAAGTTGGTCTTGGGGCACAAACCGTCGGAGAAGTTCGTCAATGAGTTTCTCGGCATCTGAATTTCGTTGGTGAATCCGGACTATATCTTGGGTCACGCTCTTACCTTCTGCCTTCAAGAGATCATCAAGATTCCGAAGAATGTTCGTCTTTATGTCATTATCTCCTTCACCGGCTTTGAGAAGCTCAAGGATGTAGTCTGCTAGGAGGTCGGGGTCGGCATCGGTGCTGTCATAGAGCCGTCAGCAAGGCAATATACCCAGAAGAAAATAGATCTTGAGATACTCACATTTTGGACAGTTCTGTCTTTACCCAGGGCAAATATTCTTTGTTCTTCGTCTCTTCATCGAGCTCCCACCTTGAACGCGCCATGGCCAGTGAAGCCGCTCCAGTATGAGCCTGGTGGCCGCTGTATCCTCTCGGTTATTTTCACGTCTCGCTAGCAAAAGGTTTCTGTAAGAAAATAAATTGAAAGGAAATGTAGAGGGATAATACACCCTTGAGACCTTCAACTGCGAAGCCGAAGAATCTTTTGCGTACTTGCGGGGACGACGCGACTTGAAGAGAGAAAAGTGACGATCTGTGGCTGAGTGTGGCACGAGCTTGAGAGCCGTTTGCTCAAACACATAAAGGTACGTTTCTAATCTAGTCCATGCTATAGATCAAACTACTATAGATCAAACTACTATAGATCAAACTGCTATAGATCACATATTCTCCTACGGACTCTACATATCTATTAAGAGCTTGTGTGGTTACAATCTTGGTTTTGAAACCACCCACGCATTGCTGCGTAAGGTGGTAACCGACGAAATATGGTGAAAACGAAAATGAGACACGCCAGAGAGTGCTTATCGGAAGAGTCAGCGGTGAGCATTTGTGCGAATTAACTTTACTCTGCGATAATTTCATTTGGGTATCAAAGAATGCCTTTTACAAGGTGGCTAGATGACACTGAACACCGATTAATGCCTGTATGTTTTAGTACAGCCCATCAGAAACTCCATGAAATGCTTCTTTTGCGATTACATTTCCCACGTTCACCTCTTCCCTCTTGCTGACAACTGCTTTCTCACTTCTTCTACGTTTTGAATCCTCAAGGCTCTGCCCTCTTCATCCAGGGGAAGGCCATCTTTGTTCATGATCGGCAACCCATTCCTACCGCGCCTCACGTCAATCCAGTCACCAGTCGTTTTGTTATGTACCGCCCAAACTTTCTGCTCCACCAGCTCCATCTGCGGCTTGAGGTAGCTAGCCTGCATGACTCTTTCATCAATAGCAGATTTAGGATCAAGAACAAATCGCAAGGTTGCGCTGCCTCGTGACGCGATGAGTCCAACAGGTGTTTCCATTTCGCGCGGAGAAAGCTTGGTAGGAGTTTGAGGGGTTGCCGGAGATGCGACGGTGTTACTGGCAAAGAGGACATCAGGGAGCATTCCCAATTGACGGTGAGGGGCATTGAGACGCCTGCTTGCTGGATCGCGGTTTAGATCCAAGCGGATGGTGACGAACTCGTCCGGATTGTGGTCCTTGCCGACAACGGTAGAACCGCGATATCCAGTGTACAGTTCTAGAAGGTCGTTCATTGTTTCCATAACCAAATGCCGCGGACTGCGAAGGAGCTTCCAATCAACGGCATCGCTGGAGAAGAGTTTGTCTACGTCGAGTTTGCAAAGCCGGGCGGCGAGTTCAATGGCCGCGAGAGCCATGGTGCTGATTGTTTGCTTTAGCGGAGTCCAAGTACGATGGATATCAAGAGTCATGTTCCATGCTTTGTGAGCCACTTCCTTGTCAACTTTTAATAGCTTGCAGAGGATCATTACCAACTCTTGAGGGTGTCGAGTACGGAAGTCAAAGCGGCTTGCTTCCAACATTAGTCGCTCAAGTCCCAACATATTGTTGATGGCTGGATTCAGAAACTGATCGTCGGGCTGCAGTTTCTCATATGTTCGCAAGTTGTGGCTCGCACAGGCAACCTCCTTCGCCTTCTTGTAGATGTCCTCTACTTTGCAGGCTGCGAATACTGCCGCCGTACTGGCATCTTGCCATCCGTACTTGTCGTCAGCGTAATCAAGCCTGAACCGATGGAAATAGACGCATGCTGTATTGAATACCTTCACAGGTAGTTTCATGGCCTTTCGAAGCTGATCGATGAATGCGACACCATGCAATCGAACCGCCATATCACGGGCTTCAGTCATTCCTAGCGCCTCCAGTGATGCATCGATCTCGGGTTGGAGAACGAAGAGACGAGTTGTCTCGATATATGACGGATGTGGGCCGATTCCCTCCCATTGTTTCGACTCTGTGATGTCAAAATTGAGAATATTTGGCGTCGTCATTTCGATAATGTCTCTGATACTCGAAGAGAAGAGAGGAAACATTCTCAAGTCAGGAAACCAGACGCAAGAGCAAGATCGGACCAAGGTTTCTCCGGGTGGTATGAAGATTCGTGAGGAGTGTACGGAGTAGGTGCAGGAACAGGCAGAACCAACGTCATTATTGTTTTCTCAAGTTTCGATGGTTACACTTTTATTAGACGTTATTGCCGTACAGTAAAGTTACGCGGTGGTTCTCACGATGTCTGTGTGACTGTGAAACAAGAAACGACAGCCAATAAATGAATACTGCTCGAAAACATCGCCCACGAAAGAAAAAGATCCGGGGTACGGGACTCATAACATAGATTTTATTGTCGTTTAGCTAAATTCTAGCAATACTAAACTGTCATTCTCTCGCCATGCAGTCTAGTGTAGCCCTCCGGCTTTTTCTTCCATTTTAATATCCACCACCATTAGCTTCTGTCGCAACCGTGTTAATATTTATACACCAGCCGCAGTTGTCGAGGACAGATCCGAACATACAGCTGCCGTGAAATGTCCTGAATTCTGAGTCGCGTCACCGCGGTATCATGCTGATCATGCAATAACGCCGTTGCCTTAAATACATCAAGGCCCTAATGATACATATCTTGTTCATCCTTCTCATAGCGAACGCGCGTGTGAATTAGTTAGAGTTGGCTAGGCGTTCTCAACCAGATGGTGTCTGTTCAGAGAGGGGAGTGGACGCTTGGCTTTCATCGACGATGTCCGATAGATGGACCTTCTTGTGTTTGTGTCCAAGTTCGCGATATTCAGCCAGCTCTGACTCCAGCTCTTCAATCTTTCGTTTCGCTTCTTCAACGTCATTCCGTGCTTTAGCTTCGGTTTCTCGAGCCAGCAGTTCCAGTTCCTCGACTCTGCCCCGGAAGAGTTGGTTGATGACCTCAAGTTCACTAACGCGGGTATGAAGTGCTTTCTGTGATTCGTAAGTCGGTGGTGGTTCGAGATGCGAGCCGTTGATGGACGATGGAGCTGGAGAAGGTACACGAAACTGGGAATATGGTATCGACGGAGATTGAAACTGAGATTGCCCGTCCATGGCCACGCTATCAAACAGATGTTGAGGAGCTATGTTCGGGTTGCTCAGTCCTGGAGTAGCTGTCCGTGATATCGGCGACTTTGAACGATCCGACATGGCTGACGAGAGGTTTGTAGAGGTTCGGCGTAGCGCTGGATCCATCGCAGCCGTCTCGGGGTGCGCTGCAGGAAGGCCATTTGCTTCACCAGGACCCTGTGTATGTCAGTCAGCGTTGTTCAGCACATCGAACGGAGAGAAAGTGAGATGTGACCATACCTTCTTTCTAGGGCCTTGACCAGCTGTTTTAACGCGATTTCGACTCTTGATCACGTCGGTTTTCAAGCTGATAGGACGCGGTCTGCCATGCAGCTTGAGGAACAGGCCGCAGGCGTTGCAAAGGACGGAGCCATTTTCATCACGCCGCCAAAGTGGTGTGGTGCTTGTCGAGCAGTTCTGGCAAACGGGCTGCAGTGGGTAGGTAGCAATGTTAGCAAGTGCAGCCATGAAGTTACTGTTTAGATGGATTGGCGAAAGTTGATGATTATCGATTGCGATTCAATCGATAAGCACTCGAAGAGAATTTTCAACCAGCAGCGAATGACAGGGAATAGGCAACAAAACTCACCGGCGCGCTCGCAGAGGCTCCCCCAGGCGTTGCAGACATTGCGTGTGTCAGCGGTGCAACCTGATTGAAGATGCTTAAAAATATGTCAGTCTTTATACACTCATCAGGAGTTCAAGTTTAGAGTTGCGTGGTAGGTAGTGGGTGCGACCGTGCTTGGCGAACAGAAGCGACAGGGTTGCCGCCCCCCAGCAAACGATAGAATAACTCGGAAGAAATTCCAACAAAAGGCGGCATTCACGGCCAACAGCTTCGAAAAGAAAATATCATCAGCAGTATATACACTCTTCACATACCCATTATTGCTGCTCCCATCTGCGGGAGAAGATGTTGATGCTATAGAGGCCAGAGATGCTAGCGTCGAAAGAGCTGGGAGTTGGATTGTAGGAATTGGATTACTGCCGTGCCTGAATTGTGAATGATGGCTTGAACCTTGTGTAGACGTCGATGATGGCCGTGATATGTCGAAACCAAGAGATGGCAGCGACGGACGCTCTTCAGACGAGGGTGTGGACTGCAATGAAGGTAGGCTTCGAGGTGCTGGAGCTTGAATGTCGATGGCCATAGGCCGTTGAATGAAAGCGGTCGCCAGCTTCAATATGGAGTCATAAGACGGAGAAACGCTGTGTACGGGAGCACGCGTTCCTGGAGTCGTCTTACGACAGCTCCCACTGTTTAAACGATTGTACGGCACAAAAAGTACCAAGTTCAAAGCGAGAGTGGGTGAAAGATAGAGTCTTCCACGTTAACAAATGCAACGAAACGATGCTGTGATGCTACAGAGTCAAAAGAGTGTGGAGTTTGAAGAAGTGAAATGGCGAGCTCAACGGGAACTCATAAGCTAAAGGCATGTACAGCCATGCATTCCAAGCTGCAGGATAAGGGGTGGGTGCAGAGTCAGGGATGCAATAATTCAGGGCGCACAACCGTTTTCTACATTCAGCGCTGATGCACGTGTCCTTCCATTACATGCGAAATAAGCTGGTGCTTCGTGCCATGGCGAGACGCCTGCTGACTTGCTTCATGCTGGCACAACCACACGTATTGAATCCCATTCAAACAACGTGGTCTCCATTTTGATCTTCAACTGTTTGGCCGAGGAGCAGGGCTGAATTTCGTATCGATTGATTATCTATAAACACAACCATGCATGGACAGAATAGTTTCCGCCGCCCCCTCGTTAGTCTCAGTGGTTTCAACGGTTGGCGTCTCCTAGGGGCTCTGATTGGCGCCGGCAAAGATGGCGACAGTTCGTCATCAAACGCGGTGTAGATCCACTCAGGAGCGTCAGGCGCTTAAGCTCTTGAATGGCTCAACTGAAAGCGAGATGTATGCAATCTAATGTCCTACCGCATAGGAGGTAGATGTAGTTACGATGGTCCAATGGTGCTGTTATGTGGGAGAATCTCCCGAACGTGGCCAATGGAACTAAGATGTCCAAAACTCCTTTTCTCGACTCTGCCTAACAGTTTCTGGTTGAGCCGCTTCGCGCCAAAGGTGCACGGTCCCGGAATGTGATAACTGATGGGGTGGTACGTGACCGAGCATAAGAAATTGTCTCGTTCGTGATATGGGTGTTTCAATTGGGCAAAGGCGTCAAAACAGCAGCTGTCAACATGCCTTGTGCCATGGCCATAATGAGAACCAGATGTATACGCAGGTAGATGCAGGATGCCAACAGTCGATGGAAATTGAGTGCGATTGAAAAGCTCCTCCTAAATCGCGGAGCTTAAAAAGGAGGTTGCCAAAAGCGGATTGAGCTCAGAAATGAGCTGAGAAGGCTGAGGCCATAAGGCCACAAACCGGGTCGGACAAAGATAATTCTCCGCAAGCTGTTTGACATCATGAACTGTGGTCGGGTGAGCGTATGATCGACGAAGCCCCAAATCCTTTTCCCTTGCGACCATAATGATACGACTACCCGGCGTCTGAGAAATCTCCTCCGCAATGCCGAAGAATCGGCCGCCGACTTCCGGCTACGAGCGACTTGCTCAAGAGGAGGAGCGAGAAGAATACCTCGAGGACTCGGATGAAGAAGATGCAAAGCTACACGCTGGACCGTTCTCGAGTCCGGGGGTCAGCTTTGCACCAATTCAACCTGAACGACGACGCGATCGTATGAACACGTCTGGCCGTGCATCAACCTTGAATGGCAAGCCGAATCCCTCGACAAGACCGCGTCGGGGCAGTTCTGGTATTGATATCAAAGCAATCAATGCTCGGCTCGAAAGATGGGCGGATGAGATAGCATCGAAGTTCAAGATTCGCAGGAAAGGCAAAGGTCCAGAGGATGAGCAGCTGGAAATTCAACACTCTGTCTTCCAGGCACCCGAATGGATACGACCGGCAACATCGGAAGAGCTCATGACGATATACGCTGATCCTCCATCCATCAGGATGCAAAAGTTTGAGTTTGAAGAGATAGTGGAGAGCGTGAGGGCGGCAATCGAGCTCGGGGTTCATCCCAAGCTGATATCGCAAGGGAGCTCAGGCAGCTATTTTGCGAAGAATTCCGATGGCAAGACTGTAGCTGTGTTTAAGCCAAAGGACGAAGAACCCTATGCATCAAGAAACCCAAAGTGGACAAAGTGGATACACAGGAATCTGTTTCCATGCTTCTTCGGCAGAGCAATGCTCATCCCCAATCTAAGCTACATCTCCGAAGCTGCCGCCTACGTACTCGACATACAGCTGCGAACTAACCTGGTACCCTATACCGACGTCGTCTCACTATCCTCTCACTCCTTCTTCTACGATTTCTGGGATCGAAGACAATACTATCGAAAGAAGAAACCGCTGCCAGACAAGCTGGGCAGTTTTCAGATCTTCTTGCGTGGATATAAAGACGCGACACTTTTCCTGAAAGAGCATCCTTGGCCAGATCAACACAACTCGAGTCTCAGAGAGGTACCAAGTCGGAAGAAGAAGACGAAATGGGCCGATAATTGCCGTCCTTCTGGACCACCATCGGAAGACGAGTATGACGATGACGATGATACTCCTCCGGAAGCGGCGAACCACAGACGAGTGTTTTGGACAGAAGCCCTTCAGCAATCCTTGCGTGAAGAACTTGAGAAGCTAGTAATATTGGATTACATCATGCGAAACACAGACAGAGGTCTCGACAATTGGATGATCAGGATAGATGAAAAGTCGCAACAAGCCAACATCGTCTTGGATCTAGCGAACGGAAGCGACTCAGCTACATCTGATCCAAGGCCTGTGAATGGTACAAACGGGGTTACAGAAGAACCATACATGCGACAAGAGCAAATGTCAGCTAGCAGTCGTTCCACAAACGTATCGATGGGTCCTGAAAGCATTGTCCGCATAGGTGCCATCGACAACAGCCTTTCATGGCCCTGGAAGCATCCAGATGCGGTGAGTAGCATAACTTCTTGATGTGATCCAAAGACTAACGCATTGAAGTGGCGCAGTTATCCATTTGGCTGGCTCTTCCTTCCAGTGTCACTTATTGGGCAACCTTTCTCAGACGCGACGCGGAAGCATTTCCTGCCTTTGCTAACTTCAAAAGTCTGGTGGAGCGAAACACAGATGGTACTGCGACAATGCTTTTCCATGGACGTAGATTTTCAGGAAAAGATGTTCGCAAGGCAGATATCCGTCATGAAAGGTCAAGCATGGAACGTTGTTGAGACTCTCAAGACCACAGATCATGGTCCGCTGGAGTTGACACGGCGTGCAAGGGTTCTTGTATGGGATGATGTGGTTGAAGTACCGGTAGCCGTGCCACTCAGAGATCCATCTCCAGAGATGCGACGACGAGAGGAGCAAAGAGTACGAGAAGCGCAAGAGGAAATGGATATAAGCTCAGCTTTATCGTCGACACCGCAACCACAGCACGACTTGCTTGGATCGCCACGTTCCGAGTTCCCGCCGACAGGCGGCAGTCCGTTTAACATATCACGCCAATCCAGCTCAATGGATGTTACCAGGCCGAGTCTTGAGTTGAATGGAGCTCCTCTATCTCCTGACAGCATCAATATGCTGGCGGACGGGTCGCCGTCTCGGAAGCCGAGGGGGCAGTATTCGTCTAGACCCATACATAAGGCGCTCATGAGCTTTGATGACCCAAGAACGTTTCGAGACCGTATGACTAGTCGAAGCAGACGGCTGTCACTATCTAACCGCCGCACCACGACTCCATTTCTGGTTCCGGAAGACGATGCAGAAGGTGATCTTGGATATTCAGCGGCGGAGGACAGAGAAAGCAACCGGAAGAGAGTAATAGTGGAACGTCTCGAGCCCGTGAAGAGCAAAAACCCAGTGTTCACATGGTGCTGAAGCATATTCACTCATGGTACTGGTCTGCAAGGCGTAAGGAAACAATTGGTCAGACATGGATATAACAAGCCTTTTCTGGCCTGGAAATCAAAGGCATTTCTGGATGGGAAATATGTATATTAAGACTACCTTCGCATTGTAATCAATCATCTACCGTGTTAAACAATGGAAGAAGATCCGTACAAACATCTCGCGCTTGATACTATTGGCAAAACAAAAAGGGCTGATGATTTACTTGCATGGAAAAGTTCTTCGTTTGAGATTAGGTAGGTTCTTGCGTTCCATTATGTTCGCATGGGTCGCCGTAGGAGGCGGAGTGGCGCCTAGAAGTGGCGCTGAGTCATGGATATCCCGAAGAACTCCTTGTTCGCCATTGATTCTGGCTCGTTTATCAGAAGTACTCTTTGTTCATCAAGGAACATCCAATCCTCTCCAAATATCTCATAAATCTTGATGCCGGTAGTGGCGGCCCTTGCTCTAATCATTCCAACGGCCGGGAGCGGCAATACTCACCGCAGATGACTCGAGGAAATCCGCCCCAAGCCTTCGAGCGCAAAGTGAAGCCTCGCGCTCAGATTACCCGGTAGAGCCTCACATCCTCTCTCAACCGCTCGAAGATTTTACTCATGAATCCCGCTTTCCTTCTAAACCCGATAGCGGCGCGTAAAGGTGCCAAGTCTTCAAAAGGTAAGCCGTTCGGCTTCGATCTGCCTTCACCTCAGAGTTGTCACTTCGAACATCCTTTAAGCTCCATCTCATCTCATCTCATCAAATTCCCATTTATTTATCTGATTTTATCATTTCTTCGATCGGCCCTCTGAAGTACTGCGGACGAACCTCACCATCTCGAGAAGCAGTTTGCTTTAGAATACCACCTCTTCGAAAACTTTGCTTGCAACATCTTGTGTTCCACTTCTTCTCAAGCCGATAGTCCACCAACTCTAAATATCCCGGAGTCTTCCAGTACATGGTTATCAAGATGGACATCGAGCAGAACATTCCAGATTCTGATTCCGTTGAACAGGAGAACGGCACAAGTGAATTAGATCTGACTATGGAGATAGAGACTTTGAGTGGCGCATATGGCGCGTCACCGAATTCCCCGAAGTCTGTGACCTCGAGGCCAGATCCGGCGCTTCTTCTAAATCCAAAAGCTGCAAAGAGAGGCCAGCGAAATGAGACGGAAGAACCTCAGAATTCAGAGGAAGTCTCCTTTACCGGCATGGGGTCCATGATTGAGCGAATGTATAGAGTTGAACGTCGCGAAGACGCTGGAACAAAGCGAAGGAAGGTTGAGACTGATGGAGGCAATGAGGAAATTCAAGAGAACAAACGACAATTTGCAGGAACTACCAAAGGCGGAGTTGTCACTGAATTCCTTGATGAGAAGCGTGAAGAGAACAGTACAAAGGCCGAAGGCTCTTCAACTATCATTGATCTAACCAACGACGATGATGAGATAATCGTTGAAGACGTGAACGACCGACAGGTGTGTTTGGGTATGATCAAAGATGCCGGGGTCCATGCACATCTCATTCCTACTCCTCGCATGGGCCAGTTCCAGGGAACTTCGAAGTTCTGGCCAGCGATGAAAGTCAAGTTGAGACGCCCAGAGGATCAGAAAGGTTCGTGGGTCACGGAAGTCATCGATCCTTCACTTCGCAGCTTTGGAAAATTGGATCCCAAAACCTCTAAAGCCTTAGCACCAATGATTGATTCTGTGCGCATCAATGGCCTCCGTGTCGAAGCTCGTTTGGAAATGAGAAAGAAAGAGGTCGGTGAGACACCTGGAACACCAATATCTGATTACTTTCCGCTGCGAATCCTATTATACGCTCCGCGGAAGAAGGCTCCTTCTATTGGCAGGTTCTTGAACCACTATTCAATCCATCTGATCACCCCAAATCCACTTCTAGTTGACAAAGGTTTCGAGGTTTATAACCCACATGATCCAGAGAGCCACAAAGTCACCAATCCGCTGCAGCTTTCCACTGGGAATTATGGAGGTCTCTCATCCAGCGCTGGGGCTCGGACGGTCGAAGAGATCAGGGTGGAAGTCACAAGCATGTTTGATTCACTCATCAAAACGGACGACTTGCCAGAGAAAGAGCAAGACGAGAAGATCACAACCCCTCTGCTCGCTCATCAGAAACAAGCGCTTTACTTTATGAGCGAACGCGAAAAGGGTACTGGAATCAAAGACGATCAATCCGAGGGGTACTCTCTCTGGAGATCTAAGTATCGACCAAACGGCCAGATAATCTATTACAACGTCATCACAGGTAGCGAAACACCGAATCGACCGCCACCTGTTTGGGGAGGTATTCTAGCAGACATGATGGGCCTCGGCAAAACTCTGAGTATCTTGTCACTTATCGTGGATTCTCTCGACGATGCGGAAAGGTTCGAAGATTTGGTGCCCCCGAGGAGCCCACAGCGGTTATTAATCACCAACTTAAAAGCCACTCTTCTCGTGTGCCCGCTTAGCACTGTAGCGAACTGGGAACAACAAATCAAGCTACATGTGAAGCCTGAAATGGTCAAATATTGCATTTATCACGGACCCAACAGGACAGACGATGTGACGAAATTGAAAGGCCAAGACATGGTCATTACAAGTTATCAAACTTTGGCTGCTGAATACCGTAGGCCAGGGACAAAGCGACCACTTCTTGATGCCCACTTCTATCGCGTAGTACTTGACGAAGCGCACATCATCCGCAGCCGCGATACCGGCCAATCCAAAGCTGCGTGCGAAGTGATGGCACCGCGTCGTTGGGCCGTGACGGGTACACCAATTCAGAACAACCTCGAAGATCTCGGATCCCTGCTCAAATTCCTCAAAATCAAACCATTCGATGACAAGCATTCCTTCGGAACCCACATCATCAAACCCTTCAAGGACGCGGACACAGAGATTCTGCCCAAACTACGCCTCCTCGTCGATCATATCACCCTTCGCCGGCTCAAAGATCGTATCGACCTTCCGAAACGAACTGATAACATCGTGAGACTGGAGTTCTCTGCTGCGGAAATGGCTTTGTACGAATTCTTTGTGAAGGACTCGACAAGGAAAGTTCAGCGGCTCACTGCCGCTGGGAAGGCCATTGGTGGCCGCACCTACGCCCACGTTCTGAAAGCAATCCTACGTCTTCGCCTCATTTGCGCTCATGGACGTGAATTGCTCAACGACGAGGATCTGAAGATGGCACAAGGTCTTACGGCCGAAGATGCAATTGAGATCGGAGAAGAAGAGGACGAAGAGCCACCTGCACTCACTCAACGACAGGTCTTGGAAATGTTCTATCTTCTGCGGGAGTCAGACCTAAACGTGTGTTCAATGTGCAACAAGAAGATTGGTCGCACTGTTTCAGCAGCAGCAGCGCAGCCTGACGACTCTTCCAATGACGACGAAAAGGAATCGAACGATACCATTGGTTATATGACGCCATGTTATCACATAATTTGCCCAGACTGCATCGACACGTTCCAAGAATTGATGTTGCCGCAATCTGATGCTACAGGTCAAATGATGTGCCCACTTTGCAATACATATGTCAAAATCTTCTTCTACGAAATGAAGCAGTCTGAGCTCGATGAAGACGAGCAAGCAAAGGCGCGCGTCCGAGCCAATCCACGCCTCGCCAAGCAACTTGGTCGCTATGGTGGTCCGCATACCAAGACGAAGACGCTTATGGAGCAACTCAAAGAGTACGGAGCGTGGAGTCAGGCTCATCCCAACGAGCCTCCAATTAAAAGTGTCATCTTCAGCGGCTGGACCTCACATCTCGACCTCATTGAGTTCGCTCTCGAAGCGAACAACTTCAAGTACACCCGTCTCGATGGCAGTATGACGCGCAAGGGACGTACCGCAAGTCTTGAGACCTTCCGTGTTGATGATGCGGTTCCCATCATGCTCGTTACAATTGGTGCGGGCGGCTTGGGCCTCAACCTCACCAGCGCCAACAAAGTCTTCATGATGGAGCCGCAATTCAATCCTGCAGCTGAAGCACAGGCAGTCGAACGTGTCCATCGCTTGGGCCAGACGAGGGATGTGGAGATCACGAGGTACATTATGAGAGGAAGCTTCGAAGAGAAGATGCTGGAGTTGCAGCGGAAGAAAAAAGATCTTGCCGATTTGAGTTTCAATCGGAATCAGAAAATGGACAAGGCTGAGCAGGTCAAGAAGAAGCTGGAAGATCTGCGTAGTCTATTCCGCTAGCAGGCGGAGACTGAGATGGTGGTGGTGATTCATCCATTCGCTCCTCCAGCAGTCTGGCGATAGCTATCCATTCATCGCCCAGTTTGATCCAGCCGATGCCGATAAGGGCGTGGGTCTGAACTTCGATCCTTATGCTAGAAACGAATTCGGCCTTGGTGACATCAACCAAGTGAGCTGCATTCCAGAGGTGGCTAGACATTGTCTTGGAGGGCCTCTGACAGTTTCCAGTCCTTGACTTCGATGCTTCAATGGGAGCGAGTGCAGTCCATCTATAGACGTGGGAACGGAATTACTCTATCCAGCATATAGGCAGCATTTATGGGCCGGAGTTTGAATAGACATGATGTTGGAAGCAGTCGGCTGCCAATGGGATAGATTGGCAACTCTACGGAGTACATACGGAAACCAAGCGCGGAGGTAGAGAATATCCAACTTTACCCCATGCCACTAGAGTATTGTAGAAGTGACCAAACAAATACGAATGACTTTCCCATGACTTCTAATTACCAATAATTACTCCGAGAAAAATTTAGACTACACCTGGAATCATGTAGATTTGGAATCGCTCTTGCCTCCAATACTCTACTATGGCCTCAGGCAAAATTTTCGCTTGCTTATTCAGCGTCATATCGGCATCAACGCACAAAAGACTCTCGAACTTCACTGCTTCCATTCCTCGACAACTACACCACGAAGAAACAGCAAAGAGTATGTATTAAGTCTTAGAATGTGATTTTGGAGTAATTCGCTAACATTTTCACAGTGCAGATGTATGTGCCGCTCCTCTAAGCCTATCTCAATCACTCAGTCGCAAGGGCGGCGAAACTCGCACAACGCACTAACACGCCTCCCAGCTTCGTCAAGACCCTCACGGGCAAGACCATCACCCTCGAGGTGGAGTCTTCGGACACGATCGACAATGTAAAAAGCAAAATCCAAGACAAGGAGGGCATCCCGCCGGACCAGCAGCGCCTCATTTTCGCCGGCAAACAGCTCGAGGACGGCCGCACGCTCTCCGACTACAACATCCAGAAAGAGTCGACGCTGCACCTGGTGCTGCGGCTGCGCGGCGGCCTCATCGAGCCCTCGCTCAAGGCCCTTGCCTCCAAGTACAACTGCGAGAAGATGATCTGCCGCAAGTGCTATGTATGTTCCCCCCGAATCGATCCGCTGCGAGCAACGGGCCGTGGGACTTGCTTCGAAGTTCCGCCTGGCTGCTGCGCTTCGGCCATGAGTTTGAGCTGGCCACTAACGCTTTCCTGTAGGCGCGCCTGCCCCCGCGAGCAACCAACTGCCGGAAGCGCAAGTGCGGACATTCGAATCAGCTGCGCCCGAAGAAGAAGATCAAGTAACGGCGAGTGCGGAGGCGGCATGGAGGAACGGACGGTGGCGACGAGCACGGAAGTACGAATTGCGAGGGAGGATCATACTCATGAATTGATTGCTTCGATGGATGGCGTGTGGGTTTTCAGTTAGACAAGAATCAGACAGACTTTGCATGGCAATATCCACTGCTTCTAAATACTAGCTCCTGTTCCTCTACGAATTTTCTCAATGGTCGTAAGAATGGTGTATATGCGAAGCTTTTCACAGGAAAAGTAATTGGTCTTGAGAGTCACGTGACACCGCACCAATGTCGCGCTCATTCACAGTATTTTGTTCCACATTGCAATAACATGCTCTGAATAGACCTCTTTCATTCTAGCTCTGCTCCTATTCTATCCTACATAGTTATATCCTAAGCCCTACACATGCAACATCGAGCGTGCATCTCGTAAGTCGAATGAGTGCAAAGTGAGGTTGTCGAAAAGGAGTATGCAAAGAGTAGATTGGTAAGAAACTTTCTCCATAGCTCTGCTTGGCCACTAGGAGTGACGAAACGAAAGTTGGAATATGATGCAATGTCAACGCCTGACGCCATGCTAAGGTGACACTTGGGGGTTATTGTGATGATGAGGCTGGACTTTCGGGATCTCCTGTTGAACTGCTGCAGTTGGGTCATATCGAGCTAGAGCTAAGTCACGGCTAGGAGGGCGACGTGGGTAGCATTTCGAGGGTACCAGATTCAATGGCGAGGACGCTTCCAGAAATATTGCTGCAGCGAGGATTAGCATCTGACAACACAGCAATGCTACACGCAATCTTTTACAAACCTTATGGTTCTTGCGAACCGCTCGAAGGCTGGTGCTTCCCATGCTCGCCTTCACTGTGTCGCGACGCATCACGTTATCGTCCATCTCCGGAAGATAGTAGTATTCATTCTCCAGAGCTTTGCCGGCAGCGTCCTTGCCTTCCCGAGCAATTTCACCAACACATGGGATGGAGTCGAGGATTTGCTTAAGCTCGCCATCCGTGAGCGGTGCATCCTCGAGCATTTCCTTGTCTCCCTTCGCACTGCATGCCGCCGCCTTCAGCTCTGCCGGTAGATTGTGGTGGATCGTCGAAAGTGGCATCGAATGAAGACGCGAGAACGCAAGTTGATTGATGACGTGGTTTTTGATCGGGCTTTCGTTGCGTGTGGTCATTGACTTGACAATGCTTAAAGCGGAACCACTCTTCGAAGCTTCGGAACCACGATGGGGTGACAGCGGAGCAGCCTTGATTAAAGAACGGCGACGTGCTTGCGGATGAGGAGAGTTCAGCTCGCCGGACGTAGTGAACGAGCCAAGCCTTGAAAGGATATTGGAGCCAAATGGTCCGAAGGAGTGCACGATTGGGTCATTTTCTTCATTCTCTTGATCAGAGAGGTCGTCCGGTACGGAAAACAGTAGACTCTCCTGCGATTGCATCGCCTTCTCTTTGCCAATTCCGGAAGCATGGCGCGACAGAGATGGACGCGACGGCGAGCGTGACAATGTTTCCTCGTGAACGTGATCAGAGTCTGGATCTTCATAGACCTGAACGATGGTATCATTGGAAGTGGTCAGAGGATTCGCAGCTGTAAGCGACGTCGACAGCGGTCCAGCAGCATGCCGAGCTGGAGAAGGAGAGACTGGTGACTGTGGGAGTAATGGAGGAGGGCTGGATCCGAAAGCAATGCGAGGATTATCTGCGGAGACGCGTTCAGGTGACGAGTCATCGTCCCAAGCCCGGGCTCTTATGCTGCCAATATCCGGCCAGGCGACGATAACACGCGTATCTTGGATGTCCAAAATGATCTCGGTGGCAGGTTGGTTCGACAAGTACGTGTCACCTTTTTCCAAGGAATGTTCACGTCCTCCACAGCGTACTATAGCGCCATTCCATCCAAGGCACTCGACAGAGATCTGACCAAATGTGTTCGCGGCGTCGGGTTGCAAGTACTTCACACTCACATGGACGCGAGAGATGTGGCGATTGTAGGGCAATTGAAAGTTGCAAGAGTTGCTCGATCGACCGAGTAAAACTGGTTCACTATCGACGGGCACGTTGACGGTTGGAACATCGGCAAGTGGGTTACGTTCGGAGACGTTAGATTGGGTTCGTCGTAAACTTGGATGGCGCGGCGGAGACGACGGGAGAATACCAGTTGAGGAAGTTGGGACAGGTGTTGGATAGAGTCTTCCGTCCGGTACGACGTCGTCGTGCTTCCTCTTAAGAGATTTCGCCAACGGTGGTGAAGATGAGACGGGTTCAAATGCAGGAAGAAGAGAAGGTTGACGCGGTGGAGCTGAAGGTCGGGAGAGTTTGGCATCCATTTGATAGGATTCAGGTTGAGGCCTGCCCGTGAACTGCTCCATTGCACTCAATTGCTCCAGTCCGGGCCGTTAAAACATGGTGTCCATCAAATTTTGCACGAGCAAGAAGATAATATCAAAGAGGGACGCGCTCCGCGGCGGGATGAGACGCGGGAGCAAGGTGGAAGGATGTTGGGAGGGAATAATGATGTGGGAGGTAAAGAAGCGAGAATGATGCGACTTGGATTTTGGTAGAAGGCTGGTCTTCGGACGGTGGTGAGAGTTGCGTCGAAGAGTGAGAGTCGACGCGACCGCGGTGGTCTGCGTTGGAAACGCGCCTAAGCGGAGCCAGGAAACGAAGCATCCCAGCCGACCCAACAGTCCAACCACTAGCAAAGCCCACACGAAGCCGCCAAATGGAACTGTCGAGTCAAAGCTCCCGCTCGAAGGCGTCATCACATTATCTTTTGCGTTTCATTCGGCCCGCATGGCTTCCTGATCTTTACGTTGATTGAGAGCTTGAAGCTGGTCGACCTCTTCTACTTCTTTCGGCTAGACATCCCAAAGATCGAGCTGCTTTTCACGAGTCCACAGCCTGATCGCGAGCGTACCTATTTGGTCAATTTTTAAGGTGACAAATGTGTTTCAAGTTCAATCACGCTTGCATGCCCGCGATACACCGCACAGCAGGCCAGGCACATCCACCTCGGGACAGTAATCCGCGTTCAGCTCCATGCACGTCAATCCCAGCCCCCGCTTCCATACGCGTTGAATGGATGGCGCTCTACGCGCCGTCACAATCGGGCTTTCTGAAAGTATCGTGTAGCATAAGCCTTGACTCCGGGACTCGCCTCTGTGCTGCAGAATGATGGTATTTTCAGCATTATCATTCGGTGTCATCTTTTTGGCGATTGATAACCGGTTTGAGCCCTTCTGGTCAACGACCTTCGATATTCGAGTGCGAACCCAGTTTCACAAGAAATTAGAACTTACACACAATCTACGGGATTCGCGTAACAATATACAATGTCGCTATATTTTTCAACACCAAACCATCTTCCCTTGGTCTATCACGAGGCAGAAATACGTATGCCTCAGGCAAAAATTCAGCCTTGCCCTGCCTCTTTCGCCGAAACGCCGTGGAACGTTGGTATATTATTGATAGACTCAGCTAAACACGTAAACGTCTAGAACTACCGTCTTCATACTCGTCTCTCGGTTGGCTGTGGGAGTGATCCCATATTTCCATGGTGGGAGAGCTCATCTCTAGTTTCGTCAAAGATCTAAGACCCACAATGACCGAGCAGACATGCTGGTAATTATGATTCCGTCCCAAGTTGCCTGGGAAATATATTAATGATCACCCATTCCTGTATTCACGTTGGAAGCAGTGAATTGCATTAAGCCAAGACGATGACGCGGTGACATGAATCTCGACCAATCAATTGCCATGGACGGGGTGAGAACGGTCTGCACTGCACATGCTGGGGCATCGTAAACTCAACTTCAACTTCCGTGAAGACTTTGAGGAGATATTACTCCTCTTATTGTAAGCATTTCCGCTCAATTTTACATCTGCCGTCACCTTCACAATACAAGCGTTGGTATGAGTAGATCGATCTCGTTCACAGTGCAGGAGCTAGGAGTATGTGATGACGCGAATGGATTTAGTCCTCCGATCTGAAAGCTACAATAATTCTAACAAGATATACATTAACAAATCCACATATAACCTCGGAATCCATGATGCAGCAATGGTAGCAATTTCAGCTGTAGGTTCTCGCATTTTGCGCCATGGCTCTATCCTTTTGGCCTAGCATTGGGCAAAGGAATCGTACCGTCCGGCATGCAACTGTTTACAGGAGCCCAGCAACAACAATGACACCGCCGAGGAGAGCACCAGCTGGAGCAGCCAGGTTGTTGGCAGCTGCGGTGCTGCTGGTTGTTGACGTAGCGGAGGCATACTTGGAAGACGCTTCAGAAGCGAGGGAACTGGCAGCCGAAGTAATGGCAGAGTTGGCAGAGCTGAGCTCAGACGATGCCTTGGAAGAGAGAGAGCTCTCCTCGGAGCTGAGGCTGGTGGCTACACTGCCAGTGGCAGTGGAGAGTTCCGATGCCGCAGAGCTGGCGGAAGAGGCGCCTTCGCCGAAAATGGAAGTCACCTCGGAGGCCAGACTCGTGGCGACTGAAGCGCCAGCTGAGAGAGCTGAGCTGATGACTGATGCGGCAGTGTTCGTGGTAGAGTCAGCGGTGACAAGGGCAGCAAGGCCCGCGACGAGGACAAGTTCGGGACGCATTTTAAGATGGTATAAATTGGACGAGATTGAGTTGGAAAGTGGGTTTGAGGTATCGACGGACGACAAGGTGTTTGTGTATATGTGCAAGATGGTAGGACAAAGTAGAAGTCTTTTTAGAAGAGGATGAAACAATATGATACGCGAGAATCGACTTTTAATATGTTTTTGTTTGGTTACGCAATTGGCAGGAGCCGCAGAGGCCTGGTGTTACGCTACGAGTACTTTGAGAAGGCTTCGCCTCGCTCTTGGCCACCATGTAGCGCTACAGTAACCAGATCGGGTCATTGTTTCGTCGGTAGTAGAGTCCACCCGATCATTGTGGCTATGGGGATGAGAGGAAAAGTCGGATTCGTAATGCAAATCCCATGCTAGTCCAGAATGACGCAGTTGTGCCCATCAGCGTCATCATTGCTTGAATCCAGTGTACTCTGCGCATGGTACCGAGCTTAAATTAAAACACATGGAATTTTGAAGATGGAAAGGGCCGAGGAATCAAGATTATCCAGGGATGCGGCCTATAGCAAGAGGATAAGCCCGTGAATCGAGCACGATCGCTCAAAACTGCATCGATGTCCATTGAGGCAACAGCCCGCGACGTTCCTTGATGGCCGCAGCCAGAGTGACGGATGATTGGCTGCTTGCTGCGAGTTACTTACGTCATTTGTTGGTCCCTTTCCGCGTCTTCACTCGCCACAATCCGCGTGGCTTGACACCATAAGCTGTTGGGATTGCTCAAGCGCCAGCATCGAAATCGAGCAATTTGCGCGCTATGGCACTGAAGTCTGTTCATCCAAGCTATCTCATTTTATGAATTGTGTGCCTATCCTAGAGGTCTGTCGTCTCTCGTAAACCGTACATGTACTCCCTCTCGCTAATACGAGTGCGCGAGACATGGTGTGACTATGTAGAAGGGTATCTATAAACGACCATTGACCTCCGATGCGATCTACGAATCTATCCATAAGCGTCCAAAGAACGTCCATAACTCCCACACCCTCTAATGAGGGTTTGTCCTTACGCCAAATAAGAACGCCAGTTCCCGCACACCAAGGCGACTGATGTTCTTGCCCGCGTTTTCATCCAGGGCCTCGCTGATCAGCTCTCTCTTCTTCTCCTGCATTTGGATGATGCGGTCCTCAACCGTACCTGGCACAAGAACACGATGTACCTGGACAGCTCGCATCTGGCCGATTCTATGCGCTCGATCAATGGCTTGCTCTTCGATGAAGGGATTCCAGAACGGATCCAGGATGATGACTTGGCTGGCGCAATTCAGATTCAACCCAGCATTGCCAGCTTTGAGTGAAACGAGCATGATGGTACAAGTTGGAGTCATTTTGAACTCAAGCGCCGCTTCTGTGCGTTCGTTCGGCGACATGCTGCCGTCGTAGCGTCGATAGTCATAATTCGCGTCGCTGATGGGAATCTCGAGAAGGTCGAGCAGTGAGGTAAATTGGCTGAAAATAAGCACCTTCTCGACCGGCTCCTTCTCGTGTATCTTCTTGAGCAACTCGAGTGTTTGGTCAATCTTGGAACTCGAAACGAAGTCTCTCCGAAGTCGAGCAAAATACTTCCGCCGAGCCTTTTTATTGCGCATGCCTTCACGCTTGAGCAGCGCTAGAGACTTCTTCGTGTCTTCATCCTTGACTTTCCCTTTACCCTTACTCTTCCGCTTGTTCTTCTTCTTTCTCATCATCTTCGGAATCTCATTATCGTTCAAAGTGTCGTCATCATCGTCAACGATGAATCCATTGAGGCTCTCGGTCTCATCCTCGGACTCTTCTCCGTCCGTGTCGCTGTCACTCTCATCTTCATCCTCCGTCTCACTGTCATCCTCAAGCTTTGCTTTCTCCTCTTCGTCGAGCAGCTCTTGCTGGTGGACTCTCTTGAAGGAATTGTAATCGATGATCTTCCTCGGGTTGACCTTCCCCCGACACTCAGGGCACTTGGCCTCAGAGTTAGCATCCGAACCTGCAGCAATGGCTCCCGAAGGATCCGTAAGACGGCTGAAGCACTCCGAGCACGTGTCGTGGCCACAAGGAATGAAGATTGCCGGATTTGGCGCAGTGTCCAAACAGATTGGACACACAAAATTGCCGCCTGCGTCCCTGATCATGGCAATCACTTGTGGTGAGAGTGTCTTGGCAAGCTTCTCCATGGTTTCTGGCTTAAGTTCCGCTAAAGGTGACAGGTCGGAGTTCAGAATCAAGTGTGGATGGCAGCAAGCTTGCCGGAGACGAAGGAGGAGAACCAGAGCGTTTGCGTAGTTGCGCATGACGGTACCCGCCTTGAGGTACTTGTTAAACTGCAGCTGTACCTTCGTCTCAAGAGCAGTGTAATAGGCCTGCTCGTCGTTGCTGAAGGTTACGTGGGAAAAGCCAGTTTCTCTAGGTGGTAGTTGAATGATAGGCTGCCCATCAATCTTCGACTCCTTCGTACGGCGAAGCATCGTTGCTCGTATGAGACCTTGCAATTTCTTCATTGCATTCTCTCTCGACTGTCCATTTCTATCCTTGAGGATGGGATTTTGAATCTGATGGCGCCACAGCGTCCACGAATTGAACGGCTTTATGCGGCAAAAATGTATGAGTGAGAAGAGCTCAGTGACATTGTTCATCATCGGTGTTCCAGTCATGCAAAGCCGGTACTGAGCGTTGAGCAAATATACAGCCTTGGCAGATTGTGTATCTTTATTCTTTATGCACTGGGCTTCATCAATGATCACTCGATACCACTTGCAGTTCGAGCCAATCAAGCTCAACTCCTCTTTCGCCGTTGGCAGGGCATTCGGGTTTTCCGCCAGAACCTTCTGCCAATTCTCTTTTCGCTTGAGCTCGGCCGCCAGCGAGCCAAATGTGGTGATGACGACGTCGAATCGCCGAAGGTAGTCGAAACGCCGTTTCGCAGCGCCGTGATGCTTGTACACGGAGAGAGCATGATGGCCGGGTTTGATCTTTTCTTGTATTTCCAGCTCCCACTGTCTCATCAACGCGACAGGAGCAATGATTAGAGTTGTCTTACAGTTTACATCATCGGACTTGCGAGTGACCATCAATGCAAGTGCCTGGATAGTCTTGCCGAGACCCATGTCATCAGCTAAGATACCGGCTTTATTGGAGCCCTCTTCTTGCTGCTTGAGCCAGGCAAGTCCAAGTTTCTGATGCTCCAGTAAAGGGAATCGCATAGCATCCGGAGTTCCTTCCCGAAGATGAGGTGGTAAATCCTCATCGGGCCGAATGTTTTCGAGCAACTTGGCGATTTCTTCTGCGCTTTTCTTAGGGTCTGCGTAGAGATAATCGAGGTTATGATCGTAGTTAGGACCAGGCGGCGGCACACTTGAGGGGTAAGCGCCACTGTTTAGTGCCGCTGAATATCCGCTATTCAACATACTCCCATACTGATTCAGGGAAGGATAAGACGTGACAGACGTATTCACGCTGTGACCGAGTCCCATTCCGTATTGGTTGGTACCTTGCTCTGCAGGGAGCCAAGGACACACAGGCAGGCGAGGAATCGGGTTAGGCCAAGCTCCTGGCATTTGTTGATTGCTCGTTCCCGGCCCGAAATGATTGACCAAATTTTGCATAGGTGGTATTGGTTGTGAGAGATTTACCATCGGTGGACCCATATGTTGGTGGGCAGAATTTGGACTTTGGAAGCTATTGTGAACTCTTGGTGTGAATTCTGCTGCCGTAATCTCAACAATGTCTGAATCACTGTCAGCGGAGTCCGAGTCTCGATTTTGACCTGAAGCTCCGCTACTTATGCCCCTAGTGTTTTGGTTGACATCGGGAAGAGGCTGTGCGAAATCGAAAGTAAAATTCATCTCTTGATTCGGAATTTGAAACGAATTTGGGCGTGCAAAAGACGTTGTCGCTGGAACTTGAATGGAGCTTTGGTCGAATAGTTGTGGAAGCGGTACTAGATCTGCAAAGGGAGATCGCACAGTGTTTGACGGACCAGGAGTAATGGACGGGCCAGCGTGCGGATTGTGGACCGGAGTACGAAACTGTGGCTGGCTTGATGCTCTTGCCAAAGCGAGAGGTCGACGTACGGTCAAGTCGCTATTGAGTACGCTTTGACTGAGCGAGCTGGGAAGGTTTGGTAGAGAGAGAGAATTCGAGGCGAGTGACCGGGCCAGTGCCTCGTCCCATTGTGCCTGCGATGCCCGCTGAGTAGCGTTCTGCTCCGCCAACAACTGCCTTTGGATTGCCGCATTGCGAGATGTATTGATCAAAAAGGGTCCGCTAATGCCTTCGCTTTCCTGGCTGAACCCCAGCGACTCTGAGCTACCAGGTGTCGTCGTTCCCGGTGTTGAGGTGGGTGTGCCCAATCTAGATCTCTTTCCATTGAGGTATGATCCACGGTCTAGAGGCTCTAAATAGTCGTAGGAGCGTTTCGAGCCCATGGTATTCCGCGATTCTGCGGATTTATTAGCAGATGGAAGCGTCTCACGGAACAAGGCATTTGCAAAGCTAGAAGATGCAAGAGCTGGGAGCAGCACGAATGAAGCAGAGAAAGCTGTGTGAGAACAGAGAATAATAATCGCGTACCGTGGACAGGAATCTCCAAGAGTGAGGTCTCGGGCGAACTCTCTCCATTAGAAGGACCGCTCGGTTCCCCTTGTAGGCCTCCGGTCAGCGCTTCCAGCCTTGCCTGCAACTCTTGAATGGCAGCCTCGATCCGTTGCCGCTCCTCAGCGTAGCTATCCGCCTCGACGTCGAGACTTTCTAGCAACACATGCTGGAAAATGATCTCATCTCCAATATCCTCCGCCGTCGCGTTCTCTGGGAGGGAAGCCATGGTGCGAGTGGAACATGCAGGAGAGCAGGTAGCTGCAGAAGCAAGTGTTTGCGTCAGAAACGTTGTAATCACGAAGAGGTCGAAGTTTTCGGAACGGAGGAAAACGGGGAAAGGCTTTAGATAAAGCAGAGGCAGTTGAAGTGAAGTGAAGTGCGAGATAACGGTGGCTACAACACGGCGCAGTGCGACTGTAAGGCCGCTCGTGCCCGGTCAAGCAAGTTGGGCAACACCAACCGGGCGAAGTGATGTGTTGTGGATATTGTTAGGCCGGTGTAATGTTTTTGGCGGCCTCGCATGTTGGCTCACAAGCCGGTACCACAGATTGCTTCGTTTGGCCACTGTCTTCGAAGTTTGGAGTTCATCTGGCAGGGGACGCGCCGCCCACGACAAGCTTTCTCGGAGCTGTGGCGCGCGGTCACAAGTTTGTACGGGATTCAAGCGCACATCATCAAGCCTTAGATTCACCTCACCCAACGACAAAGGGAATAGTCACATAGCCACTGAGACGCTCCAGTCGTGTCTTTGATAGCCTGACCATCAGCTTCCATCATTCCACCTTTCTCTGAGCCCTTGTTGCCCTATCCGGCAGAGATGCGCTAAGGAAAACTCGCCGTCTTCATCATCTGAGCTGGAATGTGTGAAAGTTTCTGGTCCTCATTCATTGCAAGATGAGCGACGGAACTTCAGGCGGCTTCTTTAGGAGTAATCTCTCTCCTCCGAGCTCTTCACATGCCTCGTCATCAGCCGCGACGGTATCTCTGCCACACTCACGCGATCAGCCATTAAAACCCGGTGGAAGCAAAGAATCCGCCTTTATCCGAATTGTAGATCAGAGTCTGCTCAAAATACAACGTCGCTATGCAAAACGTGGAGAGGATGTATTAGAACAGCAAAGCGATAGCCCAGACACTCTCGGATACAGAAATTTTGCGGATGCGGCGCGAGATATTAAGAAAGTGGTTGATTTGATATGGATTTCCGGCACGCGTAAGCCCTCTTATTTCATTTACGACTTTGGGAACGAAGTTCAACTGACAAGAGCTTCAGCGTCACTTCAGATTCCTTACTTGCTCAATATAGCCATGTTAGTGGAGCAGTATATTTCAGACCTTGCACCTTCGCCGAGAGCCATTTTTCGTATACTCGGTGAGCTGGACCTGGCTTTTGCGTCTTTGCTCCAAGGGAGACACATAGAGACAAACGAGCCTCTACCTGGATTCGAGCACGGCAGTGCCATAAGTTCCACCGAAAAGGTTCGGATGAAAAGTATTGTCGATCGGACAAGAGTATGCGTCGTAGATGTAATTGGAAATTTTGAAGGGGACGACGAGTGGGATGATGTAGAGCAGATGGAGACTGGAGATGAATTGGATTCTGAGGATGAAGTCGAAGAGGACATCGATGACGTTGGTGAGCATGAAATGAAAATCGCAAAAGTCTATGAAAAGACGATATCCCTATTGGGGGATGCCGTCGGTGGAACGCCGATCGGTATAATAACAGAAGATTGATCAGGAAGAGCATTTCGAGCACACGCAAATTCGACCATGTGTACGCTGTTAGAATATTGGAGATGGCGCCGTGAGCTTTCTCGGCATGGACGAATAACGTGTACGGGCTCGACAATAAGCGTTCTTGAGCCATGAGACATTCAAACTTCCTGGGATCGCAAGATGGACGCTTTGAATGGTGTGTTAAAGAGCAATGGCTTCATATTTCGTCTTCGCGCCAAGTTTGGTCGTCCTGGTGCCGACTCGCTTGCTGATTGCTGCTGGCTGTTTGCAGCATTTCGCAAACTTTGGTAATTTGCAAGCGAGAACACTGGATGTGTATGAGTGGGAGTGTGAGGAACTAACAATTTCATGACATGTTGAGGGGTTTGGACGCGCAAATACCGCGTTCTTCGCGACGACTTTGTTTTCATCATCACCACGGAGCTTCATTTCAAGCTTCTATCATTTCCATCTCCTTGACTATTTCCCTCAGCAGACTGCTTCATCTTCCATCGGCTCATAACGTCCTTCTATTTTATCTGATCCCTACACCCATTCATTGTTTCCCGTTGCTGTCGGAGGGTAACAATGCCATCGTCACCATTCCTCTACCTCAGCACCAATCTTATGGTGGCTGACCTTGCCAAGTCTATTACCCTCGATCCCGTGAAACGTAAAAGTACAGAAGCTTCACAAAATGCCGATCAAGCTCAAAAGTACTTTCTTGAGGAGGGTACGAAGGTCACCGAAATAGTTCTTCCACCACGGGGTATGTCGGGACGGTTGAACATGATTGCAGACAGCACCAACGGCCAGGTGCAGTTTCCATTCATGATGGTTCACGCAGGCGATGAGTTGTTCAGAGTTCAACGCGAGAATCAGCTATCCCTTGGCCAACGGGCCTTGTTGAAGGTGGTTAAGGTAAATTTCCCCTGGTCTCCCTCTCCTCTAGAGGACACTTCGCCGCACTTGGAGTCTTTGTAATTCATGGAAGCTAAACAATGTGTGCAGACTTCACTATTTCAAAGTTCACAGGTCTCCCAGGATAGACTCCGAAGCAGCTCCGCTGACACCATGGCCGATCCAAATACACCAAGCAATGACGCGTCAATACTGAGCGATGAGGACTTCAAGTCGACTGCTGCCGGAGCCTTTTTGATGAAAGCTTTTCAAAAGCAATCCGAGCTTCATGAAACGATTGTGAAACCAAAGGCAGCTGGAGTAGTTGTTGAACTTAAAAAGAAGGCGTTTGAGAGCCTTCAAGACAATAAGATCACTCGAAAGGACTTGAAGATCGAAGTTTTCTTCAACGGTGAACTGGCAGATTGCGTTATGGTTCCAGAGCGTGATGGTTGCGACTCAGAAGACTTAAAGATCCTCTTTACAGGACGCAGAACCGAATATCAAGTCGAGCGGCCCTGGGTCGTCGTCCCTCATGTTCAAGAGCCGGATGGAACGATCAAGCAGTTCACCAAAAGCAAGACTAAAGCTACGTCACCTCAAGAACAGTGGGGTGAAATCGCCATTGCTTTGCTGAACGAGGCTTTCCTGCGACGTGAAGAAGAGCCTGACAATGAACCTCCATCGAGCAACTACTTGGCGGCTGTTTCTCAGTTAGAAATGCCGGAAAAGCTCAATGATTTGCACAAGCCTGGCAATCGGAAGATGGGTATCATTGATGTTGTCGTGACGATGGGTGTTGGCAAAAAGAAAGGCCCCGAAACACGCTATATCTGTGAACCAGAAAGGATGATCCATAAGTGCGTGGTGAATGAATTTGGTTTTTGCGAGCAATACGGCTGACACAAAGACGTTCAGGAAAGCGGTGATCTCTCCCAGCGAGCAGATTGAGCCTCCTCTAAAACGAACTCGCCTGTCATCTAGACAAAATGTCGAAGCTGACACCGCTGGGACCCTTCCACGAAACCGAGTTACTTCAGAAACACCTTCAGTCACTCGTTCCGCGAGCCCGGATCCACAGGTGGTAGTCATCGGGAGAACTCGTTGGCAACCCCAAGTACTGGCTGCCAACCTCAAAATCAAGCCTTTCAACTTCCCAACCCCCCGCACTCCAGACTCGCCTTTACAGAGCCCGACAAAGAAGCTGGCCTCTTCTTCACCAGAGCAGATTATGCGTGCACCAACTCTGCAGCCGGCGACCGCGACGTCTTTCGGTTTGGCCTCCAACCCATTTGTCACTGCTCCTTCAATTCCACCTACCTTCCAAACGAACCCGACGACTCCACTCTCGTCCTTCCCAACAGGATCATCACCAATTCAAACATTCTCTAGTGGAGAGTCTCTTACCTCTCCCACACTCTGTACGGAAGGGCGCACACGATCAAAGCGTAAAGCGGATGTCTTGAGTCCGACTCCGTCTTCCCAGAGCAAGGGCAAAAATCAATGGCCACCTATCTGGGTCACACCAGCCCTAAGCCAAGATTGTGTCATCACATACGCAGAAGTCGGAAGTGGCATTACGGGCGTTGAAAAAGGATTGAACGCGGCCCAAAACGACAAGGCTTCTGTTTTCCGACAGATCAAGAGTACCAGACCAGGCTTCTTTGATGAAGAAGACGTCCAAGCTGGTATTCGTTTCATTATCTTGTGATTCTGTGGATTGTTAAAGGCCATACCGCTACATTTGCAAAATAAGGCCACTAAGGACTAGTTACAGGTATAGCGGAAGGGTTTCTGATTGTCAATTGCACATTATACTCAAGAGCTATGGTCATGGGAATATTCACGAGCTCTTTGCACTGTAGTCTATGGGAAGATGTTTCGGAGGCAAGCATGATTGCAAACGAAAAAGTCAATGATAGCCAGAATGACATGATATTTGTAATTCTTGAGGTACCCGTACGTGGGGATTGTGCCTTGAAACTTCCCCATGTGGGTCAAAAGGACGGGTTGATCCCGAATCTAATTTCTATCATTGCAGGCACAATACTTATATTCGTTACACAGTCCGCCATCAGCGAGAAACTTCCTCACCCGAATATCGATCGCAGCGCCGACGTCTCAACCCTTCATATTTCTCTTGCAACACTCCAAAAATTATACTGAAGTGCTATACTTCTCATGACACGATGTCTGACGGAGGTTTCTTAGAATTGCAGTCCGATGGCAATTATGAATGGATATCAAGTCCCAACATCGCCTGGGCATACAAGCCGGAGGAGCCATACTTGTCCGCCGAGCTCGACTTGCGGCGGAACTCTATAAGGCTCGTAAGACTCTGTATCGCTGACCAAACTGATATCCGCTGCGACTTTCTGTGTTATCCGCTTGCTGAAGCTCCGCCTTATGTTGCACTTTCCTACACATGGGGAAAAGACGAAAATGCCCGGAACATAAATCTCAATGGACATAGCGTTCAAGTCAGACCAAACCTTTGGACTTTTCTTGCTCAGATGCGAAGGGGCCGAGCAGTTGATTTGTTCTGGATCGATGCCTTGTGCATCGATCAGCGGAATATGAGGGAGAGAAATTTCCAGGTCACGATGATGAGAGACATTTATCAACACGTCAGTACTCTAACTATAAGCCAAATCGGAAAATAATCTACTTACCGCTGTCTACCAGGCATCAGAAGTCTATATCTGGCTCGGCACCAGCGAGGACGATAGCGATTTGGCCATGCGAACATTGCAGGAAGTACCGAATGAAGAGATTGACTTTACCGCCTGGCTCGGTATCTCCCGCGGTGATAACGATTTGAGCGTCGAACTGTTTAATACAAGTCAGTTCCCAGCTACAGGGCGACACGCAGAACATTTGCCGAACTGGGAGTACAACTCAGCCGGACAGGATGACGCATCGCTGAAGGAAGGCATTCGTGCTGTGCTGCGACTATGCAAAAGAGAGTATTGGTGTCGTATCTGGACCATACAGGAAATCATGCTCGCGCAAAATCTGAGGATCTTATGCGGCGCATCACGCGTTGATTGGGTTTTTGCATTTCGCTTCATGAACCACTGCAATTCCTTCAGCCGCACTTATCAAGTAGGCTACGACGCGGACTTCTCACAGCTTGCGCAAACTGTCAGTAGCACTCAAGCATTTGCAGCGCTGTCAATGAAGATGGCACTTCCTGTGGGTTGTTTCGAAGCTGATGCTGGCATACATCTCGGCGTCCTCCTGGCCAGGTTTGGTGTTATGAAAAGCAGCGATATCCTGGATCAAATCTATGCTCTACTCCCGTTAACACCGCGACGGAAACCCCCCGATTATGACGAATATTTACAGCAGAAACCAGAGCTTGGTGATCTTCGACCTAACTACGAACGGTCCCCTTTATACCTCTACTTCGATGTTCTCAGATACCTCAAAGACAATGGACTAGATCTTCTAGTTGGTACCATTTCTTCAAATGAGCTGAAGATGAATATTAGGAAACGCTTACAGCTTGATTCATCGGGAACGTGTGAGAAGCTCGATCGCATTGAACGGATGCCAAATGCTTTCTCAGAGTTATCGCGATGGGATATTCCGCGGAGTGAAGCGGTGGCCGAGAGGAAGCCTGCTCCCTATGCCATATGGAACAAGATTCTAATGAACTGGCTTGTTAGGTATGATGGAAGCACAATTCCCGATCCTGGACACATGCGATTCTCACGACCAAAGGATACCGAACCTGGATGAAAGAACATTTATGTACAGCAAAGGGATGTCAAAACCAAGTTGATTACAAATCTATAGCCTCGCAATTATATAATGGATTGGCTCTTAATTTACAAGACCATTGCGCTAAATATGCGACGAAGGCTAACTCCACTGAACAACAATAGGTACTCGCATTAATACCGTATAGGCTTTATTTACACGGCATTTGAACGTGAGTTCGGGGTATTAACATTCTCGGCGTCACCGTTTCCCCCACTGTCCGATCTTTTCTTTTTGAAAATAGATCCTCCAATCCATATTGCTGCTGGGATTGCGGAAACAAGTGACAGAACTGCCAAAGTCAAGGTCATCGTACCCCAGCCTGCATGTTCACTGACGAACCCTGCCCAGATCTATAGGCAAAATTAGATCAGACAAGAGTGATATAAAAGCGATGGATTAACGTACTGGCCCTACCAAAGAACCGATAGCCCACGCAAGATTGAAAAGGCCATATGCCTGTGGAATGTTTTAGTGAGAGAGCTCGCTGCTGATGGGAAAATATTCATACCTGAGCATATGCACCTTTGTGTCCGAAAAGCCCTGGCGTCTCCTTCTCTTTGTTAGCGACAACAAGTGAGATCTCAGCCATTAGCGGAGTCATAAACATTGTGAATGTGAGTCCAAGGAAGAAAAGCAGAGCACATAAGAGGACTTTCTGACCCAAACTGTCATGAGTAATCAGCCGAAGGAGAAGCTCGAAGGGTGCGAACAAGACTAAACCAGCAGTTGCGAACCATCGATATCCGTATCGATCACAAAGCCACCCTATAACCGGTGAGACGAAAGACGGAATGCTGATAGGCAGAAAGATGAGTCCTGAAGAACGTAAGTGCCATACCGCTATGAGCGTATTGAGAACGTACCAGCTCCGGTGGAATCCCAATTGAAAGCGTGTCGAACATGTATAGGGAGGACAGAGTCGAACTGTGTCATGAGTGTGGCGGCAACTATGGTCCCCCAGAGAGCGGTGAGTAAGCGGCGAGACTTGAGAAGGGTGATTATAGCCGGTAATTTTTTCTTCCTAGGGGCCAAATTTTGTACAGGCTTCGCTTCAAGCGGAATTGCTGTAGCTAACGTGGGTGACGCTTCTCGTGGAGCCAGCTGGATAGCGTCTCCTTGTTGTTGGAACGTTAATTTCATACTGTTGTCCTCTTTCTGGTCGATCCTCAGCTTTCCACCAGCCGCTTCTCCTTCGTTGAGAGCAGCAACGACAGGTTGATCTTCATTATCAATCCATTTCTGTGCAACCTTCTTCTCCACTACTAGTAGACGCATCGCAATGTCAACGCCGATGAGGATGTACGTCATGCCGAAGACCCAGTTATAGCCAGCTGCTGCGAAGACAACTCCACCTAAGAGAGGACCTAGGAAAACGCCTAGGTTCATGCCAATGAACACCAAGCCCATCATTTGAGCCATTTGTTCGTTGCCGGCGCTGTCAGCCATTAGTGCAAGACCAACAGTCCAAACAACTGCGGCAGAAATCCCCTGCAAGCAACGGCCTACTGCCAAAACCGCTATGCTACCGCCAACATTAAGCATAACAGTTGCGCCAGCTAGTGCAATGAGACCGAGCAAGAGCGTCATGCGTCGAGACGCTATTCGATCGGCGAACCAACCACTTATTGCTGCAGCAAAGTTAAAGCTTCGAGGTGATGCAAGAAGACTTTGTGTCGTTGCACTTACGAGAGAATGCAGCCAACGCTCCTCCGTACACAGCGATGAGGATAGACACCCATGATTGGACTACTAATGTATTAATATGAGGATCTGGAAGCGACGAACTGCGACCATTCTCACCTTGACCTGGCTGTATATTTGCTCTGGACTCCAAGGCAAATGGGATGACGGGAACGATGACGGTATACAAGAATACATCCTATACAGAGTATTAGCAATTCAGTAATAAAACATCGGCCAAGGCCCCGAAGCGCACAGTAAAGATAGCCATGAAGATAGTGAGCACGATGAACCATGTCGAGCTACGATACCTCAATAGGCGTGGACGATGCTGCGGATAGTCTCGCAGCCATGGTAGCTGCAGAGAGATGGACATGAAAGAGATCGAGGTTGAGAAGAAACTAGAGTAGAAATTTCAAGATATGGAGATGCTGCCGCCCAATATGAGAGAATTGACCATTCAATTAGCTGACATATAATCGAGTATGGACAGTAGATACGAGACAATGAAAGCGCAATGCGATGCAACGTAAAGGTGAGAAACCCAACAGCTACATGTCTATGAAAGCAAGAGGACAACAGCACGAAGCCGCGATGAATCATTCATTTGATGGGGCAAGCCCCTCGTCGCTGTTAGACCATATTTTGCTTGGCTGCATAAATCGTCGTGAGCCGACAGTGCAAAAATGAAGTTGGTCTTAGCCTGAAGGAGAAAACGGTTCCGAAGGATAAGTGCACAACGGCTTCTAGATGCCGATTGTACGGAGTCTCACACTAGACAAAGTCAGTCATCACTTCATCGAACCAACTCGACATTGGGATACAAATTAATATATTTCAAGATGTGTGAAAAGTACCGTTATCCGTCTTGGGCTTTATGAAAGTTCGAACGCACAAGCTGAGGACGCATGGTGTTTCTATTTGCAGCTGCAGACCAACGGCTCATATTTAAAACCTATGGGACCATCGCCCTTTGCGCAACCAGGACGTACCTTACTGAAGGATGCACGAACATGGACGAGAACCATCTTGACTCTCTCAACGACCTTTATGCAAGAACGCAACGGCCCATTAAACGCTCGCCGACGGCAATGCCAATTTCCTCACCCGGCATCAGACACCTCCTTTCTCAGCCATTATTTTCAACTGCTTCGGCCCGCAACCACCTCTCCTCGCAATGCCGCCGACATTTCGATGCTTAGGGGACTGTACCGCCGCCGCCGTGCCAACGCATTCCGAACCGGGTGATTCCAGCGCAACCAAATACCCTTCCTTTCGAAAGTTGAAATCGGCTCTGCCGAGGGGCGCCGCAGAGCGAGTACATGAGTGAACCCAGCAAACAGGCGTTAGAAACATCGAGGTTTTCATGCTGATGGTTGCGTCAAAGGGGCAAACCGGCGATTTGGCCTTCGCGCTCGCTGCGAGGCGGGTAGATCGGCTGGAGCGCTAAAAGCTCGACACCCGGATTTGAACGAATCAGAGCACCACCGTAACATGCATCCATGGAAATGCAACCAACCGTAGAGTTTCATAAGCCAGAAAATCGCAGCATGGGGCGGGAGTGTGTGTGCGAACACGGTGAGATCTTGGGAGCAAGCGAGAACGCGCGGACAGGGCAGCAGTGGGTAGCGGGTAGCGGAGCGGGGAGGGGGGAGGAACCGGGGAACTACAGCGCATCCTGGAGGAAGGACCGGACGTTAAGGAAGGCGCCGGGCCCGCCGTCCTCGCCGAGCTCATTGAGCAGGGCGACGGACTGCTGGACGACGCGCTCGAGGGCCGAGGCGGCGGACTTGCCGAGGGCGACTGCAGACCACGCGTTAGCGACGAGATGCGCAAGGGGTTCACGCAGCTCACCTAGGATGGCGCCGTTGAGCTCTTCGGCGACGGGGGCGCGCTCCTTCTCCTCCAGCAGGCCGCTCAGCGGGCTGTCGCGCGGGTCGGCGTACGCGATCAGCGCGAGCGTCTCGTCCAGCGCGCGCTTGACTTCCTTGCGCGGGTCGTTTTGGAATTCTGCTTTCAACTCTTGGCCGTAGTGCAGCGCTTCTTCGATCAGCTTGATTGAGTTCACGCTGGGATCGTCGGACGTGTCCATGACCGATTCCCAGTCTTCGAGCATGGATGTGCCGTTGTGCGTCCGGTGCGCTCCCAGTTGCTCGTCGAGCTCCATCTGGTGGTCGAAGATATCGCCGTAATCGTCATGGACCCGGCCGTTGGATATGTGCATTCGTTTTGGTTGAGATATGGACGCTTCTTGGAGTTCTGTCGACCGCTTAATCATTTCAATGTACTTACGGCAACGGAGTCGGAAGTATATGTTTTCGTTATCTCGAAGTACTTTCGGGAAGTGCTTCTCCGTCAGATACAATGCGTGGTCGATATTTCCGTCAAGAATGGCAGATCGAATTTCTGTGGCCAGCGTTAGAAACTCGTTCATTCGATCAGCGGAATTCATGTGAACTGTAGTGGACATGAAAAGGGACTCACTCTGCCGATTGACCGCGTCGTGATCTTCTTCTGGCCTGAGATTCTCCACTTCTGCAGCTGTACCGTCTGCAAGAGCCTCATTCTCCTCATACACTTCTTGAGCAAAAGCATTTGCAGTTTCCACGTAGCCATCGTGCGCCAAATACTGCGCGATCAACTTGTGAATGAGTTGCCTTTCACTCAACGGCTTGCTTATCGCATTTAACGGAGTATGAAGTTTGGAGACGTCAGTCCGCTTAATCTCCTCCATTAGCGTCCATCGTTCTTGCTGTAGTAAAAAGTTAGCGTTCTGAGTCAATCATGCACTGAACGGATCATAATTACCTCAATCATATTGTCAATGTCAAAGACAAACGGTCGTTGACCAAAGTTGACGCTCAAGTGCTCATTTGGTTTTTTCATGCCAACCGACGGATAGAGAGCTATGCCGGGCTTGACGCCTTCGAATGCCTTTCCAAGGTAATTGCCGTTCTTTGTGAAGAAAGCGCAGCCGGTACGAAAGTTTACACCGCAGCCGATTACATCTCCAGACGAGTATTTTGGGCCGTATGGCTTGCCTGAAGATGTCGATTGGAAAGTCATACCGTCATCTCCATGATACGCCCATGAATCAGGTTCCCATCCTGGAAGTCTACTGAGCGGCACCTTTGAGCCAGAGAAACCTATGCTGATAAGACCTTCCTTGCCCTTTGACAGCACCTGAACTTCGTAGTAGTATATTCCACACTGTCGTGGCATTGGGTGATCTGCTCGGATCGCGGCAGCTTCGTCATGCGTCTTGCTTAAGCCGGTGTACTTCAAATCCTGTCCACTGCCCATGACATCCAATCCGCTCGACTTGTCGGTATCACTCCATCGAGTCGGCAATGGTGAAAGGGTTTCCTCGTTGAAATTTGGTGGTGGAGCTCTTTCAATGATATCGTGTGTCATACCGCGATGTGATGGTACCATCTTGTGGAGGTTGATGCTACTCGAGCTGGTTGAGAGTGAGCCGGGGTTCGAGGTGTGAGGTGAGCGACTCTCATGGTGGGCTCTTAAAGTCGCCCTGTGTGCATCTTCTAATCGCTCGGCATACCTAGACCCACGCAGATATGAGGGAATGAAAAACGCGGGTCTTGAAGCATCGTTCTTGAGAGTTTCGCTGTTGCCGGTGTTGAGACCTGCGAAAGCCAAGCCACCGAATGGACTCGCGTACGTGCTATCTCTGTTTCGCGTCGGAGTCCCAAACTGCGATCCATCAGCTTCAGCGCCTCTAGGTATATTCCTTGTGTGGAGGGCGGAAGAGCTAAGGGAGGGATGGGACGCGCCGGAGGTTGGGTTCAGGAGTTGAGATGCGCGGTTGCTTGGAAGGTGGTATTGCGGAGCCACTGAGTTGGTCGTTCCGGAAAGGACGGAGGCATAAGATGATCTTCTGTACATTGAGGCTCCAACAGACTGAGATGGAGTGTAGGACGGAATCGGCGGACCACCGGAGGAGCCTTGAGGTGGGTTAGACATCCTCACCTCGTCCGGCGACAACCGGAGAGGGAGTCGTAGCGATGAGAGACGCGCTCTGCGAGCTTCAAGATTGATGGGATATTATCTCAAGGCTCTGCTCTAAAGCTCGGAGTTGTTGCAAAAGCTCCAAACGATCTGTCTTCGCAACAAGGTATGCTGGGAGCGGAGAAGTAAACCGCAAGAGTGACGAGGTGTAAGGTTGTGGCAGAGGGGTTGGGTTGGGCTGAGGGAAGAATCCAGTGGAAGTTAGTGCAGGAGGAGCAACTCGAGGTATGTCAGATGCTATACAAGCGTGATGGGGTTGTAATATCCAAAGGGCGTCTGGAGTTGGAAGGAGAGGCGATACAGCGAGGTCATCGACTACCGAAGGTGGGGATGACCGTTACATGATCCGCCAGCTGTTCGAGAGGGCCATCACGCAATGGACAAGAAAAGTCGCAGATTAAAATGTCAACATCAAACTTGTATCGATTTGCATCTTCCAATGCATGATTTCTACATTTACATAACGGTGCTTATGACCTGACCATGTGACATGAGCTTCACCGAATGTAAAGTCTCCGCCATAGTAACAATCCATTCCGTATGCTCTCCTGATGATCCCGAATACCAGTACCAAATCGCTGGATAGCGATTCCTCAATCTTTAGACGCCGAAACTAATGATGCTTGCAAGATGCTTTTCCTTAAACAAACACTTTTTGCGCCGTGACAGAAAATAAGACACAAAACGACATGGCAGAAAGTAGAATGCCAAACGCATCAAGCGGCCTACTCGACCGCGGCGGTGATTCCGGGAGCCGGCGAACTCGCGGCCTCAACAGCTGGCGTACCGGCATCGGCACCGCTGTTGCTCTTATCGCTGGGAGGCGCAGAGCTGCCATGAGGGCCCTGCAGGTCGTTGGAAGCGCTGGAATCGCTCTTCATGTCGCCCGCAAACTCCGTCGGAGGTCTCTTGTTGGTCGCCCACGAGCTCACGCCCCACGAGACGCCGGTGAAGCTGCGCAGCTGGAAGCCGGCCCGCTGCCACTTGCGACATGGCTTACCCGTGCGGTCCAAGGCGCGAAGGTGTGCGTTGATGGCACCTTGGTTGGCCTTTGGACCGAGTTTGGGGCCGACGGCTAGGGGTGCTGATGTTCCATTGACTACTTCACCTCTATTGTATAATGTCAGTACAGTTCCAGTGCGTTTGAGAAGAGATACGTACGGTCGAAGCTTCTTCTTAGGTCCAGGCTTGCCGCGTGGTTTAGGTACGCCGTCCACTGATATCTGCGATGCGTTGCGCTTCATGCCAGGCTTTGGTCCTGGAATACCCTTTCGCTTCACTCCGTTGGTAGGAGGTGCTAGCAAGTTATTGTTCGAACCGCCGTTAGGGTTTGGAGTTGAGTTGGAGTCTGACACATTGCCCGAAGGCGATGGATCGGCGACAGCATTGGACTGTGAGGCGTTTGGGCTCGAGGCCGATGAGGATGACTTTAGTTGCGATGGATTTGAGGCAGGGATGTCGGTTGGGAAGTTTGAGAGGACGTCTGGTGGGAGGTGAAGGGTGACCAGCAAAGATTTGGCCTTTGTCGCTTTGGAAGAGGCTTTTGCGGCCGAAGCTGAGATGGCCGACGACATGGTGGATATGGGTGAGGAGGACGGCGATGGAGGAGAAATAAATACTGATGAAGTGTGGTGTTGAGGACGATGGGTCGGCGGCCACGGTCGCTCTCGGGGCGGGTGTGCGCAGTTGAAGTAAGCTGTGAAGGGCGCGCCTCCCTTTGAGTTTTGCAAAGCAGTCTGATTGAGGCGCGAAATTGCTTAGGTTTGCGGTATGCTTCGCCGACAAGGGTGGGAAGGGCAATTATTGATGATGGTCGGATGGGTTGGTCATGGTGGATGATGAAGCGGGAGACGGAAGGAATTCATTTGGAATGGGGAAACAGGCGAGGTGATTGAGGTTGAGGCCCGTGGGTTGGTTTGCGAGACCAACGGCATGATGGTGCATTGAGGAGGGCTGTTAGAAGCCTCTTGTTCTGGCTCCAGCATTTGGTTCTGATCCCCTTGTCGAACCTTGTCTGGCGAGCGAAAAAGGACGGGCGGCTTTTTGGTTACTGTTGCTGCCTGAGGCTGTCACTTCCTGTCTGCCTCTTCTTTATTATCATTCATCCTCATCTTCGCAGTACTTTCCTGCCCATCCTTTTGTTTCTTTTCGCGCTCGTGGCCAAAGGATCCGTGGCTTGGCTGCACTTGCCTGCCCACTTCTCACCCGGTTACTACGTTCGAATGTTTTGGGAGGCTGAGGAAGCATGATCCGAGGCTAGCGTCCCATGCCGTGACCCAAAACTGAGAGATGATTCCATAAGCTGTTGGCTGGCTCGCCTGGCTTTCTTCACTTTTTGCTCACCGTCGCGTCCCAACCCCTCTTCGCATAGCCTGCCTAACGGTTGATCCCACTGCCCTCCGCAGCTGAAACATACCGACTCGGAGGAGTCGAGCTGATGGACAGCGTCCAACCAACACAATTGACTCTGATTGAATATGTATCCGCATTGGCAAACTGTACAAACTCTCTACATCGTAGAGTAACGTTAGGTTTCACACTCGCATCGACGACTGACCATCTCTGGCTATCCGAAATGAGGCCGTGAAACGAGGCCGTGGAGTCGAGCGACATGCCAACGCTGATCGAACCAGTCTGTCTCATTGCCCGCTTCCAGAAGTACAGGGCATGATGGATTGACAATGGCCCTTGACTGTGTTGAGACGTAATCATACCTGCTATGCGCTCATTCTTTTAAGCGTGGACTGAAGACCTGAAGCCGCGAAATGAGCAATGACGCGGCGTTCGAGATACCACCAGCGTCCAAATCTTCCAATTCCAAAACTGCGAATCTTTGTGGAAGGGAGTAAATGCACAGCAATGTCAGCGATTCGCGTCGCCTCGAAAACTTGATAATGCAGTAGACCATAGTTATTCAATTTTCATATTCGTGATTTGCTAAGTTTGGCAATCTGTCTAACGCTGTCGATGCAATATTAACAGCCCATTTTTAATTCAAGACACACTAGGTAGTCTTTCTAAATGCGTCCGGAACGCTGAACGCCAAATCCGCTAAAGGTGGCTGAAGAGCAACAATACAGCTTCCGCCTAAAGAAGCAGACAGTATCCATTCGCGATTTACGAAGGATGATGCGATACAAGCATAAGCAAACGCCGGAAGCTCGAACTTGCTCCGATTTATGATGAGTTAGTGGCGCTTGGATTCAAAAGGACCCGAAATGTGGCAATAGAGTGGTGAATCGAAGAGGAAGAGGATGTCATGGTTTATGGATGACGTCGACGTGCCATTAGTTGAAGTTGTTGGCATCGGAGGTGCGCCTTGAGGATGCTGCGGTCATGAAGCTTCGTGAGCTCGTCATCATGTGCGAAGCAATCAATAGAATCGATGGAGTCCGAAGAACCAATAATATAAATGCAGTGCAGCGGTCTGACCTCTGGAGCCGCTGGATGTTGACGGCTCAAATCCGAAGAGTAAATATTCGTAGTTAGGTGAGAGACTGATCATTTCGATGTTCGACCCTTCCCTTTGCCTCTGACAACGCTCGTGGACGTGATCTTGCTCGTTTGCATCAACTCTCCGATGTATCTAAACGCTGTTAGGAAGAGTATATAACGGAACAGTTGTAATTGCAAGACTAACGATTGTAGAAAGCGGTTACCGCCTTCGAGTTTTTCGTGTTCTGCCTTGACAGATTCAACTCGCTCTACTATGTCGAGAAGAGTCGCTTGAAGATGTTGTGCTTGTCTGGATTGGTTGTGAGTAAAGTCCGTAGATTAGCACTCAGCCTGGCACTTACTCCACGAGCGCTTGACGAGCGTTGTCCTCCATTCTATCGAGCTCCTCGCTGCTTCTTCGCGGACTCATTGCTCGAGCGTCTCCTTCGCCATACTCCTCATCTTCAATCTCAACGTTTGGATCGTCTCGCGGTACTATGATAGTGCCACTCGACTTTCTGGTGTGTAGCTTTGGCCTCTGAGATTTATTACTCGATCGCGGCGGGATTTCTCCATCGCTAGCCGAGCCTGATGAGTTCATGGAGCTGTTATCTGCCAGCTCACAATCGCGAGTCGGCACTGGAGGCTCATCAGAATTGGCAACGTGTGGCTCGGCCGATGTGGGTTGCGTCGCCTCGTCCGACTGTGAGGTCGCCATGACGGTGGTACTGGTGACTCCAAACGTCTCCCAGATCCGATGTCAGAGGAAGACAACAGGAAAGGGATCAGATTTTTGGAAATGAGACTACTTTCATGCACCCAGAAGCAGCAAATGGCGCAAGAGGATGCTACGGTGAGTAGTATTACGAGGGCGGGTATCGAAATCAAGGCTATTTGCAGAAGCGGACCCTGAAGTGTCCTCTGGTAGATAAATCATCCGAAGGGAAAGGAAGTAGCGCGCCAGTGCGGATGCACGATGAAACTTTCCTCGCACTCCCGACCGACGGAGGCCAGGGCTATGGGCGGAAGGGGGATTTTGTTGGTTGGAGGAGAAAGATCTTCCCTCGGACCTTGGTGAACCCGCCACGGCGACGATCCGTCTCTCACCTCCCAACCGGGCAGCTCCACTTGAAGGTGCGGTCACTGCTCTTGACAAAAATAAGACCCAACTAGGTCGTGATGATAAAAGAGGCCCTGCCGCAACGGAATGCCACTCTGATGCTAATCAGCGAAGGGGTCCGCTCAGCGTGATAGCAACTCGGTCGTATCGCGCTGAAGAGTGGCCAAGCTTATGCGCGCCTGGCAATTAGCAGTAGTCGGTCGTAATAACACGGCGGTTGGTCTAGTGGAAAGTCGAGGATGATGCAAACGCCCGCCGTGCGGGATTCACAGCGTGTTCAGACGGCGTTCGAAAACGGCGCGGTAGGCGGCACTGACGTTCGTAGTATGTCTCGTGTTGATCGGGCGGCACACGGAGGCTGGCGAAGCGTGGGACAGCCTGATCTTCGGGGATGATGACCTTCTGATTTGCCTCCTTGGAACGAGGGACTGCAAGCAGATGACGTCGCGGTGTAGGGGGAGCTGGAGGTTCTGTTGCAACTTCCAAAACCCGCGCAAAGCCTAAAAGAAGGGTTGATCGACCAAAAGACGCTACAGCATGACTGAGCGTACGTGATGGGTCAGCTAAGCAGCTTTGGGCCGGCAAGTCCCACTCGTCGCCGCCTCATGCCCTCTCGTATAGGACCGTATCATGCTCCGTGAAGCACTACAAGTATTTCACTGCCGCTGATCCCTATTTACATCATCCCCGCCATCCTTTCATCCTCTCAATCCTATACCATTGCCCAGGGTCTCTTCCTTTCCCACCGAGGAGGCCTGCAAAATAGGGTCCTCGGCGGTAGCGGCGGCATGACTCTTCCGTAGCCGGAGCCAAAGCCATTAAGCTTCGAGCCAATCGAACTCACCGTCCGCGATTTTACGTTCGCCAGCGGACATGGCTCCGGAGGTACATGCCTCTCACAAGTCTAAAAAGAAACGAAAGAACATGCAACGATCCGGTTAGCCACTCCCGCACTCACACATGCTCCCGGTGGCGATCTCTTGTTATGCGGTGAGACAGGATTAACGCTCGAGACGCAAAATGAAGCATAAACGACTCCTTGCCAGTGTCGGCTTTAAGAACTGGTTGTAATTCGTTGGAAGGGCCCGAAGTTATAATTAATTGGTAGGGACCCATTCACACAGTCATAACACAAGCATTGAGACCAATATTCTCGCATCTGATCTGTCAATCTTTTGTTGGTTCTTACCCCCCCGGGTTTGATAAGACCCTGCGGCTCCCACACCACTACGATACAATCTGTGAGGTTTCCCTGATTTTGGTATTATCCCAATGCATGAAGTCTATAGGACCCGAGTTCAAGAGCACGTGGTGCCTTGCGTCCGTACATCCCGCGTCTCTCGCAACCTTCTGCACCTGTCTACGCCCACTTGGTTACTTGTGGATATGGTCATATTTCGTCCGTAAGACATTGGAATAGAGATAAGGAGGTGTCAAAAGCGTGGCTGGCACGTAAAACCTTCTAGATGATTATGTGATGCGGGAGTGTATTTCCGTATAATCTCTCCTAAGACGAGTACCAATTGGCTCTCTACAAGTAGCTGTGCGCCCAGAAAGCCGTCAATCAGATCGACTTCACTTTCACAAAGCATCCTCTCCGCTTTATATGGCATTGCTTGCATGTTGCTGTCATTTTGGAATGATGCCATCCTTCGGCCATGGTCACAGTGCAGCCACAGGAACGATTTCGAAGACTGATCAAGCTCAACAGGTATGGTTTTTTTATATTTCGGCTCCAATAACATCGAAAATGAGATACAAACGAGAAACATGAATGGGGATGATGTGGGGTAGTTTGGTGAGTACCGACTGTCTGTATCTAAGAAAGCATAATCGTTTTGGGGAGGAGACTTGAGTATCAGTAATTGATCCAGGCAAAGAGCAAAAGTAATAGCAACACAGCAGGCCAGAGTCCGACGGCAAAGCTACCAAGCCGTTTCCCGCGTCAGCCATCTTCAATGCCACCACTCGAAAGCTTCGGCACGGAAAATGGACGTTGCGAAAAGAGACCAGATTACGCTTCACAGAACGGTGACTGCCGCTTGGCCTTCCTTTCGCTTTTTACCTAGCCCGAGCCACAGTCCAACGATGCCGACACGCTAACCCCGCCTGTGGGATTCCCGAAGCGCCATCCACTACAAGATGATGGAAGAGGAAATCTATTCAGCCTTGGCTTCCTCCGCAGCGGGTGCCGCGGGTGCTTCGCCGGCTTCCTTTGCCTCAGGTGCGGCCTCAGCGGCGGGCTCAGCCTCAGAAGAAGTCCAGAGGGTCTGTGATAAAGTTAGCTTTTCGATTCAAACCTAGTGCCTTGCAAATGTAACTCACGAGGTTGTCTCGCAGAAGCTGCATGATGAGGGTGGAGTCCTTGTAGCTCTCCTCGGAAAGGGTATCGAGTTCTGAACCGGATGAATCAAATGTTAGTATTCTATGGTTTACCACAGGAATGATGGTATACTGACCTGCGATGGCATCATCGAACGCTTGTTTGGCAAGATGGCAAGCCTGGTCCGGAGCGTTAAGAATCTCATAGTAGAAGACGGAGAAGTTGAGGGCAAGGCCAAGGCGGATGGGGTGGGTTGGAGCAAGGTCGGTTTGAGCAACCTCAGTGGCCGCCTTGTAGGCCTCAAGAGACTTATCGGCAGAGGTCCTACGCTTATCTCCAACGGCAAATTCGGCGAGGTAACGGTGGTAGTCACCCTTCCTGTTTCAAGAGTTAGCAATGTCATTCAAAGCAGTGTTTGCGCATCAACCTTACATCTTATGGTAGAATACCTTCGACTCACCGCTCTGAGCAGAGGGGATGAGGTGCTTATCAAGGACGTCAAGGATGTCTTCGCAAATGTTTGCAAGTTCGGTCTCAATCTTCTGGCGATACTCCTTGATCAGAGAAACCTGGCTCTCATTACCCTTTGATTCCTCCTTCTGTTCAATAGATGTAACAATTCTCCAAGAGGCACGGCGCGCGCCAATGACGTTCTTGTAGGCAACAGAGAGGAGATTTCGCTCTTCGACGGAAAGCTCTTGGTTCGAGGAGGCAACCACCTTCATGTTCTCAACCATCTCTGCCGATTGTTAGCTCAGTCAAACGATAGAAATTACGGTAACTTACCCTCATAGCGCTCGGCCTGCTCGGCGAGCTTAGCCAGGTAGACAGAGTCCTCGTAACCCATGATGGATGAGATCTGAAGCAAAAGTCAGCGGTTAGCAATCGTTCTCGTGAAAAATTGAGGTGCAGAAATTGGAAAACGGGCTATCCGGTCAAGTGCGCAAGGAAATATGTGTGGATGGAATGGAGATGTAAAGTGTTGCAGCTACGAGGTGAAGTCGTGGCTAGATGACGTGACGCGCAGTCACTCGCGGTGTTTTCCCGCTCAGTGAATATTGAGATTCCGAACAATGTTTGCAGTGCCGCCCGCTTATCTCAGGCTCGACACGGCGGTCATTGCCGGATCCGGTGAATCCACTGGTGATGGCGTATTCGTAGCAGGTGCGCGGTGAGGCGGAAAAGGGTGAGGTCCAAAGGGGGAGAATAGCTGGCACACAGCTGCCAGCATGTGTTTGCAAGTGGTTGAGGAGGCTGCAAGCTCGCAAAAAGCATCGAAACGGATCGCTGAGCGGCGTATCGAGATGGGATTGAGGGATGCGAGTGACTGCAGGCCAGCGCAACATGCGGCAGGGCCTATTGACCAGAACGAGATGACGAAAGGGGAGGAGTAGGAGACTTACATTCAAAGTTGGACGGCAAGGCAGAGAGCGGAGACGCTGAAGCAGATGATGGAAATGGAAAGGTGCAGGGAGCGACACGAAATTGGCGACGGCGGAGAGTGAGGCTTTTGAAGCGGACCGACAGTTGGAGTTGATAGTTTTTGGGTGCTTGGTGCAGGTTTCTGCGCTTGTGTTGACAGTGCGCCGTGGGTGACCAGGAAGAGAGAGCGAGACGGAATGAATGGGGGAGAGGGCGGTGCTGAAGCAGCCAAACAGAAAGCGGCAACGCACTCGGCCAGACACCCAAACAGCCAAACACGCTCAGCCCACTCAACCCGCTCAACCCGCTCAACCCACTGGGCCCACGTGATGGCGCAATGGCCTCAGGCTGGCCGTCAAGGCACCGACGACGTCGGTTGATATCGTTCGACCTGCTCTCATCGAGCTTTTTCCGCTGCCATTGCCAATTCTTCATCATACCACCGCTGTGATAACTTCCTCATATCCTCCGCAAGCTGCCACCAAGCTTGTCGTTCATCCTCCTCATCTCCATCCAATTCCTACCTCTCGTACTCCCTCGCAATCCATCCCAAATGATGCGCACGTCGCTCGTCCGCGTCATTCGCCCATTGGCCGCGCAACGAACATTCTCCACTGCTCTGAGAGCCATGGCTGAAGGTGATACCGGTGGTCTAAAGACTGGCGGAGAACGAGCCAGGTAAGAGCCTTTGAATATGCAGCCATATGCAACACTCAACGCTAACCGATGCTTCTCAGTGACGCTTGGAGTAAGCGCGAGAAAGGCAATGAAGACATGTGGATCAAGCAGGAAGAGCGCGCGAAGTACGTGATAAATCCGCCATTTATACGATAGCATGGAAGCTGACGCATCCATCTGCAGGCTGCTAGCTTTGAAGGAAAAGCTCAAGACACAGAAACAACACATCGAAGAGCTTGACAAGCACATCGACGAGCTGGTCAAGGAGCAGGGTGGCGGCGAGCAGCATTGATTGAGCTACCATTGCCATTCCTTCGGAGCCACATCTCCAGCTCAACACATAAGTTCAAGGATTGCCACTCGTCAGACTGCAAACAGTGGCTTCGACTAGACACATGCATCCAAAATGTAGGCTGGGTTTTGTATATGTATAGCTATAGCTCAACGCTTCATAAGCTCTACTCCGTCACATCTTGTTCCTGCCAATTGTATCGGTACAGCAGTGATGTTTCACGCCTCCTTTGAGTGCTCTACCCATTCGGATATTGCGTTCAGTGCTACCCTTTCAACCATGCTGAAACAACATTTGGCCGTTGCAAGCTGGATTGCTTAGTACTCATACACCTCGGCGTCCTGATCCCATGGCCTGCCTATTAGAATGTTGATTTGTCTCTACATATACCATTTGCTCGTGCTTCAACGCCGACTCATGAAACTCTTGTAGAAGTCCTCAGCCGGATCACTTCCCAATCCCTGGTGGCCATTCTGCCCAGCAACCCTCGACTCCTTCTTTGCCGCTTGAACTCTGGCCTGCAACGCGCTCGTGTTGACGTCAATACCTTGTAGCTGCTGCAAGTGACTGTTGAGCACGCGCACGACGTGCGAAAGCTGCGATCCAGTTAGCACGACACACCATTCCACGAAAGAACGAGCAGCGAAGGAGGGATGCAAAAACTCACCGGATCGTCTCCCTGCCGAACCTTACTCAAGCGCGCACCGACGTCGTTGATCTCAGCAATAACATCCGCCAAGTCCGCATTGAGACCGTCCAGCCTCGCCGCTACGCTCTCAGCAAGGCGATACGAGCGCTCCCGCTCCAGATCGACACCCGCACCCGCAGCATCTCCCGCCCGCGCACCGCCCATCTCCGCAGCCTCGCGCTCGTAGCGGTCGAGCCACTGCTCCAGCTCGTCCTGCGCAGCCTCCACAAACGCCAGCTGGCGCTCGACCTCGGCGGCGTCGCGCTCGGCCTGGTACGTCTTGCTGTAGAGCGCTGAGATGCGCGCCGTGTTGTCGACCAGCAGGCGGTCCCACGCGGCCACGTGCGTGGCCTGGCCCGCAAACGCCTTTTGGTGCTTGTGCAGGTCGCTCGCCCACCGCGTCAGCACCTCGTCCATGCTCTTGTTCTTCAGCCGCGAGGCTGGTGGCGGTGCGGGACCCGTCGTCGAGGCGCCGAGCGAGGGCGTGCCCGCGGCGGAGCCGCTCGCCGCGGCCGGAGCGGTGGAGGTCGAGGTGGAGGCTGGAGCTGCGTCGCTCTTTGCCGTGCCGCCGAGTGTGAAGAGGGGAGCGGATGAAGTTGGTGCTGCGGTTGTGGCAGAAGACGTTTCTGCCGTCGATTTGTTCAAGCTGTCGAAGAAACCGGTCGTGGACTTGGATGTTTCTGGCGCGGCAGAGGTTGAAGTGGTGGTAGTCTGGCCGCTAGCAAGAGAGCCGAATAAGTTTGAGGCGGGAGCTGATGTCGTGGGAGTCGAAGAACTGCCACCGAAGAGGGATGAGCCTGATGGCGCGCTGGTAGCAGCTGTCGTACCAGATTGAGACGCGGCCGCTTGCGAGGATGTTGGAGTGGCCGACATCAAGGAAAAACTCGGTGTAGTTTGCGGTGTGCTGGACGATGGAATCGCACCAAATAAAGATGTTGATGTTGGTGGTTTGGTCGTAAGGCTTCCAAAGTTCAATGCTGGCGCGGCTGATGTCGCCGCGGGCGCGGAGGAATGTGTTGTGGATTCCGATGGTTTTCCAAACCCACTAAATGGACTCGCACCAGTGCCACCAAACCCACCTCCAAGAGGCTTGTTCGATCCAAGACTGCCAGGGAAAGCTGTGCCCGAAGCTGGTGCTGAAGTAGTAGTGGTGCTGGCGCCGCTCAGTGACAGTGTTGGCGTTAACGACGGCGCTGACGTTGCTGGTGCGGATCCGAATAAGTTTGAGCTCTGCTGAGATTGACCAAGACTCGCACCGAAGAGATTACTCGTCTGTCCTCCGGTGGCAGGAGGTGTGTTCACTGGCGTAGTCGACGAAGTCGCAGCGAAGGAAGGCCTGTTCTGTGCTGGCGTTGCCGATCCAAAAGGGTTGGACGACGTTCCAGTGCCTGTGGTCTGTACAAAGAGTGATAAGGTCCCGGACGGCGTGCTTGAAGCTGGAGCTCCAAACAAGTTTGCGGGTGTGGTTGTGGTACCTTGAGCACCAGATGTCGCGGATGTGGTGCTCTCTGCAGGCCTTGATGTCCCAAAACTCCACCCAGAGCCAGCACCGCCAAAGACACTGGGTTTCTGTTCCGCAGAGGTCGCTGGTGTACCGAACGAAAAGCCTCCACCTGAAGAAGTTGTTGTGGTTGCGCTACCGAACAGAGGGCCACCAGGCTTTGAAGTAGCCGTCTGCCCAAAGGAAAATGGACTGTTTCCCGACTGAGTTCCTGAGCCGCCACCAAACAGACCACCTTCGGTTGTTCCACTCCCAAGTGCTGTGCCAGCTGAGGAGCCAGAGGTCTGTGGAGTACTAGACGAAGGGTTGCTGGAGCTGCCTCCGAAGTTGAAGCCCGACATCGTTTAAGGTATATAAGGCTTTGCGGTAGGAAGGGTGATTTGTGGAGAGAAGAAAGAATTGGAGGATGGCTTCCGACCGTTAGAAACAGCGTTTAGCTTCAGCAGCGCAGGCGAAGATTAACTGTAAGCTGGACGCGCTGTAGGAGATGCAGTGAACGAGCGCGTGTTTTTTTTTGAAGCGCAAACAGGAGCAGCTTTTGTGCCTAAAATGGCAGCCTTGTTACCTCGACACCTTGCAGCCTCCGCATCCGCATTCTGCCATTCATCCTCACCGTTATTCGAGCAGCATGGAACTTGAACTCAGCCCGTCAGACTGTCTGGATTGTCACATTTCAACCAATGCTTCCCAAACTTCTTGTTAGGTAGCAACTTCTCGAATCTCCTGAACTGCTATACATCCCTCACCAATTCCCACATCGATTCCCCACAGAATTCATCATGGTCGACGAATTGCTACCTCCCAGAAAGAGCGTGGAGCTGGAAGATAGAGGTGCACATCCTCCTGGTAAGAAGCTCGGCATGACCATGAGGTGATGTTTGCTTATCTTGCCTTTCACAGACATCCCAAGCCAAGACTCGTCTGACGATAGCGATGCCTTCATGGACGCATCGGAACGCCAAACTGGGCCGAGACTCGGAAATGAATCACCAATACCCAGGACTCGCGTTGAAAAAGTCGACGACATTCCAGCACACGGTGAAGTTCCTGGTACAGCAGCATACAAGCTGAGAACAAAAGATGCCGTCCCAGACGAGATGGAAGTTGTCCCTGATGGTCAGAGGAGTCGTTCCGGGTCTATAGTACGACCTTCCACTCCTGGCGGCACTCTCATACCCAAGATAATTGCGGAGAAAATCGACCCAGACGCACCCTCGTACGGTGATGTACCTGGTACGGCGGCATACGAGATGCGGAAAGCAGACGCAAGGCCAGACGAGATCGTCAGATCACCAGTCACAGGCACGCCTCCGCAAAGACCCTGGGATGGTAAGTCTCAATCCTCGCCCTAAGCTACAATGGGCGATTGACAAGCGCGAAAAAGGTTTGCCAACAGCCTCCAGATCCAAAGCAGGCCACGAAGCGCGAATAGGCGAGCCGTTGGGCCGCGACGCTGGAGGAGGCGAGGATGAGGATGAGGATGAGGACGAAGAAGAAGATGATGGAGGATTCGGTGACGACTTCGACGACTTCGAGGAGGGTCAGGAGGCTGAAGATTTTGGAGACTTTGGCGGTGAAGACATACTACAGGCCGCGACTCCAGGCCAGCCTCCTACCACTCCTCAATACCCTTCAATAGTATGTATGATGAATCGTTTATCCTCGTATCGCTCTCCTAATCTTTATCTTCCAGCCAACACTTGACTTCACACCTCTCACATCCGCAGACTCAATCTCCTCTGCCGCATCACCCTATCTCCGCACACTCTTCCCAGCATCACCCTCACCCACCGACGAAGCACCTTCACTCACGCTCCCAAACCCCAAAGTCTTCACCTCGGACCGCTCGCACTCCCTCTACACGCAACTAATTGCGCCCCCGCCGCTCGCACCCCCAAACTGGCTGCGCTCGCGCATCCGCCGCCTGTTCCTTGTGTCGCTGGGCGTGCCCGTCGACCTCGACGCGATCCTGCCAGCGAGCAAGCAAAAGAAGCTGGTGCTGCCGAGCGTGGAGGGCGGCAGCGGGCGGCGCAGCGCGTCCGTCGGCCGCGAGTCGTCGCCGGCGCCGCCGCGCAGCGCAGCCGGCCGCGCCCGTCTCAACGACGATCCCGCTAACGACTCGGCCGCCAGCGCCGACGCCAAGGGTGCGCCGCCGAAGGCCCGGCCCCGCCGCGCGCACGACCCGCTGCCGCCGCCCGACTTCGATGCCCTCGAGGCGGTGCGCGTCGCGGCTACCACGGCGGAGAAGCTGCGCGGCTTGAGTGGCCGTGAACTCACCGAGCATGTCCGCGGCGTGGAGGTGCGCATTGAGCGTGGCAGGGAGGTGCTGGAGTACTGGGAGCGCAGGAAGAGGGAGGCGGAGATGGAGAAGGAGGCGTTTGAGGGCGTTGTGGGTCGGTTGGTGGAGTATGCGAGGAAGGTTAGGAAGTAGAGCGCTGAATAGGCGGCTAGCCGCGATGATTAATTAAAGGCATTATGGAAGCTTGACTCAACGCTGGTTTCTATAAGGCGGCTGTCCGAGCATATTTATTCCGTGTACCTGGTCCTGCTATGCTGACTCCGTTGACAACTGCAAGATCGACCTCATGTCAGTTTCGTCCATGCTCTGACCCTCTACAACACCTCTCCAGCACCGTTTATCTTCCAAGATGTATTACTAGTGACTGATGATGAAACACACCGCTGTTCCATAAGCCAACGCGAAAACTTTAGAGTTTGGAACAATCAGAATAACTTTGCTGCCACGAATCTCATCGTAAGATGTAATATTTCCTGTCGTCACGAAGCAACCGCAAAAGGTGGAACACATAATGACCAATTGAATACAGCTTAAACAGCTTAGTACATAGTTCCAAGCTCGCAGTTATATGTAGCGTTCACATACAGTAGTGTAAACAGAAAAATCTATCACAGTACGGTCCTTCACTAGCTGGGGATCTGGCGATCCGGAGCTCTCAGAAACTGGAAATTGCCTCTCAAATGGTAGCCACAAAGAAATGAGCTTCGTCTTCTCAGCAAGACTCGGAAAGACGGCACAGATTAGCATAAAACGGGAGCTATCAAAGAAACTTTGCGACCATGCCGATCATGGCCAGGTTGGCATTCCGGCTGTCTGGAACACGAGCGAAAGAGGTGAGCATCATTTTGTGGACGAAAGAGAGGCAACTATTCCCATTGGACAGGACAGGCCGATGGCATTATTTTGCGACGGAGTAAAGCCACAATCACGATTCATTGCTCGGAGGATTGTGCATAGGCTTGAAGCTGAGCGGATGGGCTTTCTGTGCAGCGCCCGAGACTGCATTGCTTCCGCCATGAAATCTTGCAGTTCGCAGCGCCAACCTTCAAGTCACGGCATGCCCGGTGAGTTTTTTAGCTTGCAGGGAAAGCTAACTACCTTGGGTAGCGGTATGTTCGTGGGCAGTTCGGCATTCTCCGTGAACACCGGATACCATGGCTTAACCTGGCTGACGCCACGTCTGGCATGAGAAATCAAAGCATCTGGTACGATCGAAACTGCAGGCTGTCAAGTTCATCGTCGGTCATAAGTCTGCCGCGGAAATGGCGCAGCCCAGTTGAGATTTATGCTATTTCGTCGGCCGTGTCTCTCTGTCGGACGATCAAGGCTAGGCAGCTTTCAATCAAAGTTCAGCCTCCGCATGACTTTTGACGAGACGAGGGCGATTGGGTGGGCGTTCCAGCTTTTGCGCTTGTCCGCTTCACACGGCAAAGCTATTGGATTTGGCAGAGTCGGATAACAGCAGATGATACGTAGCTGCAAAGGAGTAATTAGTGCATCTGATGAGTTTCAAGAGTGCTGGAGGAGGGGTAGGGTAAGGAAGGTTTGCTCGGATAATGTCCATAACCGTGACCCGGTCAAGGCAGTTCCACCGTGCAGACTGGGATGCGCTGCTTGGATGGGCGCTGACGAATTGGTAGAGATGCCTCATATTCGTTGCTCCGCTTTCCTTCGCTCGCTACAGAGGCTGAGGCCGGTGATGGTAACGAGACGGTTAGGGGGCTCGGTGCTTCCGCGTACGGCTAAGTCGCTGGTAGTGGCAGCCAGCTGGCGTATCAAGCGTGTGCGGACCGTGATCCCAGTGAGCACCCTCTTTTCCCAACTGCCCGGAATTCCGAGAAGCTGGGAGACGGGCTGAGACAATGATGCCGTTACTGTACCACTCTCCTCTCCGTCAAAGGGGACACAGCAGAGGCCGACCGCAGCGCGCGACCACAGGCCATGCATGCACAACCTCCAGGTCCTGGTGCATCGGAGCAGACTTTGCATCGGCTGTAAATGTGAATGGACAGCCACCTGCAGCGCTCTGTCAAAACCGATCGTTTTGACCGTCCGATGGGAAAGGCCACGCATATCGCCTCTCCCCAACATGCGCCTCAAACCCCCCTAAGCAAGCCCTCATGCATTTCCATACGGTGACTTCTGCTGAAAACAATCGGCCTGCGCAGAAAACAGCGTGGTAGCGAGCAGTAGCACACGAAATTGGCGTCGTTCAATGCCACCCTGATTGGCGTCTCGCCACCACTGGGCCCAAACTCCCGTATGTCTCCGTAAGCTTGCAGGCATTTTTCGCAGCGCATCAGGGCCTAGCACTAATCCATCAACGGTACATGCCAGGACTTTTGCTGTGGCTGCTTTGGCATTCGTCGCCCGCTCTCCTTCTTAAACTTCCGTGTTGCCCACACCGCACCCACACCCTTCCCAGAGTCCCGGCCACTTGGGATTCTGTACCTTGAAGCAACTCTTCTTGCTGTCCCACCCATTCCCGCTTCACCTCTCATTCGCATCTCCGCTGACACACGCACTACTCTGACACTGCGTGCTCTTCACTGCCTCCTGGCCTGCTACATGCGCTCATAGACATGGCCTCTTCTTCCAGAGTCATGTTCCACAACTTCTCCTTCAACACCGCCTCGTCAACCAACCAGAATATTCCCAACGTCTCTCCCTTCACTCGCTCTCCAACGACATCCGACGTTGGAGCCACCGATATGAACTATCTCACGCAGCAGTTCGGCCGGCAGACTCTAAGCAGCGATACGCGTATGTCAAGACCGTACGATTACGCCGTCAACTACCAGACTTCGTATCAAATGCAGCAAAGCAACATGCAATCGTCGTCTGATTCACCCTATTCTTCTTCACCGCTGGATTACTCGCAAAGTTACGCAAGCTCGCAGCAGTACGTTCGCTCTCAGCGCCAAGCCAACTCCCGCCTGCAATGCGACCCATCTCGAGCGAGGGAGATTTCAACTCTGGCCGACCGCATGACTGCTACCTCCAATGACCAGTGTTACGTGTGTCAACCTCAGCTGCAAAGCACCTACATCCATCCGGATCCAGAACCGAACTACGATGCCGACGAGTTCGACGACGAAGGAATCGACATGACGTCGGAGGATGTACCATCGCTGGATCTGTCATACCGTCGCTCGACCGACTTCACGCCAACCGAAGGCAGGGTACAGCGTCAGATTCGGATCAGGAAGAAGACGCGTCCCAAGGGTGGATCGAGCAGCAGGATGGTCGGATGAATGCCAATGATGCATGAATTTGTTTCATGTTGCTCGCTGTCACGATTAGAGTTGGATCGCCTTTATCTTTCGTTGAAAGCATGAAGATACCCCTTAGCAAATTGCCTGTTTAGAAACGGCCGCCTAGAAAAAGACGGGCCTCGAAAAGGAGCATCGAATCACACTCGGCTCTCTTGGAATTGGGAAAATTGGTCACAGGGAATTTATGAGGTGGAAATGGATGTTCTCTGGCTGTTGAGCGTTTGACGGTGTCGTGTATACGTTAGTTGACTCTTGAAAGCAGAACGGCGAATATGCGCCTTCTTTGCCATTCAAGATGTTTTGAATGGGGACTTAACGAATTTCACAAACGCTTGTCAGGTTCACCCATGTCTCATGGAAAGTGTATCCAGAGCCGCGGTAATATGCAATCCAATTGTAATGATGCGTTGTGCATTTACCAGAGGGAGCAATTCCACTGGCGCGGGCCCTCTCATACTGTCTAGGGCGCCCACGAGCACGGGTCCAGTTAAGAAGCGTCTTGGCACACTACAATTCTTCAACACCGCAGCTACTGTTCCAGCTATCGCTCCAGCTATACCCGTGTTTCGAGCCGCAATGTAATATTTCCAACGCTGATCTTTGGTGGAAAAGGTCCAGCTTCTGGCTCTTGCTTTAGTCTTTTCTTTTCTCTCCATGAACGTCATTGGACGTGCCGCGAGAACCGCTGGCGGTAAGGCCTTCGCCTTCAACATCTTTCCCGCTCCAGCCAACCTAGCAGAGAGTCGAGAGATCCTGCGCGTGCTACAGAGCTATGGAGAGGTGACGACTTACAAGCTATTCAAGGTTCGCTATGGATAAGCCGTTGACGAGGCGCCAATCGCTGACAATTGCCGCAACCACAGTACGACAAGCACAACTTCGCCGACAATCGCGGTCTCGTCATCTTCAAGGACGAGTCCGTCGCCGAAGCTTTCAATAAAGCATGTCCGCTATACTTTACTCTCGAGCAAGTCACCACAGACGATGAAGCTTCGCCGGCGACGAATTCCACCTCCGAGACTTCTCAATCGGACACTACATCACCAACCTCATCTCCACCCTCCTCACCCTCACCCTCCTCCCACCCATCTCCGACCCTAACCTCCCTCCCAAAGCTGCTCTTCTCGCCCACCGCACCCACCACACCTCCGCAGCCTCCCAAACCCACACCAACACTCCCCTTCGCGCCTGCAACCCCCACGCCTTCCACGCCCAAGCCCTTCCGGCTGACCTCAACACCGTGGCTCGGCAGCCACCGCGACTATCTCGCGGGCACGCCGTTCTGGGGCGCGTTCGCGCCCGGCCGCAGCGCCGCCCAGGCCGACCTGCTACGGCGCCTAGGCCAGGCCGCCGGCGCCGCCAATTATGGGCTGGCGGATACGAATGTTTGGGGCGCGGTGGGCGGCGTGCCCGAGCGGGTGCGACGGCGGAGGGTCGAGGAGGGTGGGAAGGGGTCGTTGGAGGGGGTGCTGGCGGCGCGAGAGAAGGGTTGATATGTGCGTGGCCGCATGACAGCGTGCTCCCGTTGGAATGGGGTTGCGGAGTGCAAAGCGGCAACTGCAATCAAGAGTTGGCGCGGCAAAAGAGAAATTGCTGGAGCACCGCTGACTGGGCTTCACGCACTGTCGGTCATTGGAGCACTCTACTCTGGCTGCCATGCGCATCTTTCACGAAATGGACGGGCTCAGCATTGCTGCCGGCACCATCGCTGTCGTGGTATTCAGGAGAGCGTGTGATCAGATACTTGAACTGATTGAATTTCGTCAACAAGAGATCCCAACTATACTGCTTAAATGTGGGTGGTTTCGTTGGCGAAGCTACTTACTGATGCAGACTTCCCTACCTACCTTAGACAAACTCAACCAGTGAAGTTAGAAACCTTGCAGACGATCTTGACTTCCAAGATGAAGCTACTAGTTAGAGCGGCGATGGGATACTGACGTTGCGCTCATGGCTTTTGTGGCTACTGAATTTAACTGGATAAGATGACGATGATACATTACGACACAGAAGCACCCGATACAAAGCATTGATTCTAGGCAGTCTGCAGCTGTTATTATGAACCTGTAATCCACACTCTTCAACGTTTGCCGCTGATTTTCAATTCATTGGCTTTGTACTGTTCATCCAATTCCCGATATCTTATCTTCACCCATCTCCGATACTGATCATCGACTGAAGCAATATCTTCAACTCTAGACCGTATGAAAATAGGATAATTCTTCAAATCATCCATCTTCACCGTTCCCGATCGTATGTCTTCAATATCTGGGCCTCCAAAGTCATACATGACTTTTCCATCACGTTGTACTGCCTTTTCCAACTCATCATCGAGATATTTTACATCCTCACTTGTAGCAACATCTCTCGGAAGTCGACCTCGGCTGTCTATCATTCTCAGAAGCCTCTGTACGCTTCCGTGTAGTTGGTTTTGCTCCAATTGAACAGCATGTTCGACAAGTAGCCTGGGGATCGGGTAACGACCTCTTAAGATCGCGAGGTGTATACTTGGCCGTCCGAAGGAATCTACATCATAAATATTTGCTCCCCGGTTTAAAAGAACTTCGATTGTTCCTACCATATCCTCGGAAGCGACATTTGAGATAGATGGTAGAGCACTGCGCTGGTTAACGATCCGTGGCTGCCAGTTCTGGAGAGCTTGGAGTAGAGCGGAATCACCATAAGCTATGAGATTGATGTCTTCTCCATTGTCCAAAAGCATCTGCACCACCTTCGTGATATGCCTCCCGGCGGCTGCGTGCAGCTTGTAGTCCTTTGTGCTTGGCTGTAGCTGTTCCGGAAATAACTCGGCAAGTCGAATGACTGTTGATGATGAAGAGTACTCAAGAGAGCACATTAAGAGACTCGGACATCTTAGACATCCCTCTTGAACACTAACTAGATCATGTATCTCAGAGACGTCCAATAATTCCATCAAGTTAAATCTGGCTATGAGAAGGCCAGGTCTCAGTAGTGAATCCCGAAAATAGCAGGTGTCAATGTGATCAGCATATTCGGTTAGTCTGGTTAGTCTGACATTCATTTGAGAGTAATAGCGATAAATCAGACTGCTCCAAACTTTGTACTCGTCGCCAAGGATGAATCTCGTTGTATCTTGGAGAAGAGAGCATTTACCATCCTCATCAAATGCACATCTGCAATGCACTGGCCACCGTAAACAGCTGTATGCAAGAAAATACGAGGCAATGTCGCTTAAAGAGGAAGTGATCTGTTGCACTGTTGACATATGCTGTAGACTCTTGATTCGTAAAAAACATAACAATGCGGTTGCTTTATGTTGAGCCAGAATGGAGAAATCGTGAGCTTTATTGCGCATAAGATATTCCGAGACCGAAGAATGAGCGAATTCAACAGCTAGAGCATTGAAAGACACGTGTTGAAAAGGGCCATTGTCATTCCTTTTGGAATAAGATCTGAAATTTTTCCACTTCTCAGATATGAAGCCCACCAAGATTTGTCGAACGTCATCCGATGTGATCTTCGTATTCTTTTCATATTCGCTTGCATTTATTGCTTCAGCCAGATGATCAACGGTGAAGGGGAAGTCTGAACAGGCAATCAATTTGAGTAATTTCATCGCTCGTTCTCCATTTGGTTCGGAGTGTTCCAGAACAGCAAGAAGCCGCGCATATTCTTTATCAAGTTCATCATCTTCTTTGACTCCAGAATGACGTTCCAATCGGTCAATCTGGCATTGAACTTGATCTTCAGTCTTAAATGGTGTGACCCTGAAGATTTGAATCTGTATTTCGATCCATCTGAATAACCCTCCACCTTTCTCTTTCAAAACTTTCTTCAAGGCAGCGGGGAAATCCTTTTCTGATCTGAAGAACCAAGATCCCTTTCGATTGCGACAGATAGTATCGACTTCCTGATCAATATAGAACTCTTGGTCCAGTTCGATATCTGCAGAATTTACCGCGATGAGTAGGCAGTCTGGGAAGCTATCGGAAACATTTTGATCATTCCTTCCACATAGCATGACATGCAAAGGTTGACGTTTGTCGACATCCTCGAACAAAACTAATAACTCTGACAGGAGCTTATCTGGATCCTGGCACTCATCAAGTCCGTCGATCATGATGTAGGTTTCTTTCGCTGATATCAAAGACTTGAGGATCTTTTGACATTCTTTCATTTGCAAAACAGTGTCATCCGCATGTTGAAATTGGAAATCATTATAGGCTTTCTGGACTACGGGATCAACTTCATCGGTTGAATTGTCCCAAGCCAATTGTCTGACTAGAGATCGTAAACAATCCTCTGCTTTCAGAGCTGCCGCGAGACTCTCTGCTTTCCGAAAGAAAAAGATGGCCACCGGAAGCGCATATAGTTGAGTTATTGCGGAATGTTTCATTTCTTGTATTGCACGAGCCATCAATGTCGTCTTTCCTCTACCGATCGTGCCATTAAGCCATAACACGGAATCTGATCCAGGGGTGTACCATGTGATGAAATTGTCATGCTCGAGTAACCATTGACAACGAGTACTGTATTTGTCTTCGATTCCAGTACGTTCGAGAACACTTTTGTAAGATCCACGGATGTCGTGTGAGGATAAGGATTTCAGAATCTTCGTTTCTTCTTCCTGGTTCTCCTTCGCTACTGCGATTTCGCTTTTAAGATTATTGCAGTTCGTTTCTCTGGATTTGATCTGAGCTTGCATATCTTTCCATTCCGCAGTAGCTGGAACCAATGCTCCAAGTATCTTCCCTAAACTATTGTTAATGTGGAAACTTTGAGACATCGGAAATACTTACGTAGTCGACTCTTGTCATAGTATCCCATCATTGTACCTAGCAATACAATGATTCCTTCATACAACTCAATGATCAATGCGCTTAGTTTCTTGTACTGTGTAGTCAGCCTTTCGTTTTGATTCTTCAATATTTGATTCTTTTCAATGCTTGTCCATAATCCAACGATTCCAGCGACTTCCAATCCGGTCATTAAGGCTGTTTGAGCTTCTTCGTTTTCATTTTGAAGGACTGTTACGAGGGTGTACACTCCAGTGAGTACGATAGGAGCAACACCATGTTTGTCAAGTCGTGAGACTGCAAGGACCAAATCTTTGGTTGACATGATGAATCTGATTGAGCGTGCATAGACCTTTCGTCCTGTGGTTTGTGTGAGGCGATCTTTTCCGCGATGAGTACTCTGTTTGTTGTCGACCATGTTCTTTATATCATTGGCGATTGAATCTCTGTGACCAACATCTTTGAGGTTCCTTTCGAGTACTTCAAGCTGTGTAGCTGTCAGAGCATTCCTCAAGATATATCGTAACACATGAATGGCATAAAGAAGCAATTTAAAATGTAGTGATGAGGACTGCCGACATCTTGGACAATTATCTTGAAGGAGACGTAGATTGTGATGAAAATTGGGCGTTTTACTAACATATTTTGCCTTTGTATCCTGTTCTCTCAAATTTTCGCAAGCTCGATCCCACAGACTCATCTCCTTTGGTTTTGTAGCTTCTCCATCCGTAAGCGACGGTAAGACTGCGGCTTTCTCTTGATCCAGAACAGCGGGATTGATAGAAGAAGTTCCAGAGAGTAAAGGCGCAACAGGCTGGGGTACGTCGGCCGAAGTATTGGTAGCCACAGGAGCGGGAATCGGAGAGTTGATAGCCGACGCAGGAATCGAAAGAGCAGTATCCGGGTCCTCTGCATTTGAAGCAACGGCAGTCGAAGCGTTGACAGCCGGTGATGTGGTATTCGAATCCTGAGCATCACCGCTCTCTTTTCTATTCTGAAGATTGCCGGGCTCCTTTGGAGTAGATTTTGTAAAACCTGTAATTCGATTTCCGAGTCGTTTTAGAAAATGCCCTTTTTCCGTCTCAGAGGATGCCATTGTAACGAGTCTGAAGCGATAAAGTAATCGAGTTTTATCTTTTGACTGGAAGCAATTCGTGCAGATGTACGGAGTAAATCAGGGCGTAGGTCCTAGTGCCTCTAGTGGGCGTAAGGGGTTCGATACGACTAGGCTAAACCAGCGTCAACACGACAGTCAATACTAACACAAAAATGTGGAGGACAGAACTGATCGTTACCGTCCAGAAATAATCGCTCAGCTGAAGTGCCTTTGTGGCTGGTGATGTGCAGGTGGCGATGCAGTTAGGTGGGCTCAGCTGTGGTTTCTCACATTAGAGGTCTTATCACTGCAGGGAAGTCTTACGAGCACGGTAGCGAGTAGAATGAATTGATTATTTTTGATCTGACAATGATGCGATTCAGTACAACGAAAGTAATTGAGAGATGTGAAAACTTATGTACCACCTTAGCACCCGAAGCCGACCAACAATGAAACCGTAAACGAATGTACGCCCGCAATCGTATACGATACCTCCGCGCTCCGATTACAATTACTTCGAGTGATGGAAACACTCATAACGGCGTCATGGCCTTGACTAAGTACTCCCGTTCGGAATCTTGTCGTTCCAATACGTGTACACCTTGACCTCCCAGTGCATCAACGGCTCTCTTCCCACCCACTCGTTGGGCACCGCACGATCCTGCGTAACTTCACGCCACCCAGAGACGTCCTGGTCAGGCCAATTCTGAACGACGTACTCAGTGCCGGCCGTATCGTAGTCGCTGAAGTTGGCGACGACCACGACGGGCGGGCTTCCAATGGCGCCGCGCCTCCACGCCATGATCTGGCCACCGCGATCGACGTGAATGAAGTCAGTGTAGTCGTCGCCCAGCGCCGGGCACGCGATGCGGAAGCGCACGAGGCGCGCCACATACGCGAATAGCTCAGCGCGCCACGGGTCCGCCTTGCGCGCGTAGAACACCGGGTCGGATTGCTTCTTCGAGTCGTCCGGGAAGCTGTCCTGCTGGTCGAGGAACTCCTCGCCGGCGAAGATCATCGGCACGCCCACCGCCGTCAGCAGGCACGCGTTGGCGAGCTTGGCGCGCCGCTGCATGTCCGCTGTCGCCGTGATGCCCGCGCTCTGCAGGAAGTTGAACAGCCGCTCGTTGCCGTAGCCGCCCACGTCGTGCGACGTGATGTAGATGACTGCCTGTGACCCGTCCGTGAACGGGTGCGCGCTGTCGAGCGTGCAGTTCGCCATCTTGCGTACCGTCCATTCCAGGTCGTCGCCCTCGGCACCGTTGCCCAGGATCACGCCGCGGATGCGTCGCTTGAATACCTCGTTCCACAGTGCGTTGAGCGTTCCCGAAGTGATCATGTCAAGCGGGTCTGAGAGCTCTTCTCCCACCACGAGAAATTTGGCATCCGATGGCGATTTGTATCTTGAGCGGTACAGCTCCCAAGCGTAGTCCTTGTATGTCTTGAGAAAGTCGTAGTTGGCCACGTTGTTGACACTGTCCAGACGCAAGCCTCCAACACCAAAATCAGACATCCACCGGTGAAGATGGCCTTGATGGAAAGCCCAGCTAGGGTGAACAGTTGTGGTCGTTCCCGATTTCGGGTCGTAAGTGGTGGTATTTTGCATATACCGCCAGCTACTTCCACCCCATCCATCTCTAGGTCCCTCCCCATGGCATTGATAAGAATCTGGATTATTAGGTTCAGCTGGCGGGTAGATGTGGAACTGTTCGAAGGCGATATTGACATATGGATCATGACCGAAAGCCATCACAACGTCCGTGAAGAAGCGAACATGCTTCGTGTGGATAAATTCCACCAGCTTCACCAATTCAGAAGACGTTCCAAGGTCGAAGTCTGGAGCATAGTACTGAGCAGTCGCGTAACCCCATTGGTCAATTGGCTTTGCATCTGCTATGGGTAGCAACTCAAGAGCATTGATACCCAAATCAGAGACTAACGCCTCTTTCGCAATGACGGGGATATCTTTGAAACGTTTACCAGCGACATTAATGTCGAAGAGAGCTAGGACATCAACGAATGTTCCAACATCTGATATCACGCTAGCAGGATCTCCTGACTTAGTTCCAGGCCTAGCCCACGACGTCGGAAGCTCATATATGACCATATGATTGTTGTCTGGCAATATGGTCTGATCAGGGACTCTTACTGGCTTCGGTTCCTTTCCGTCAATGTCACAAGGCCATAGCTGACCATCACGGAACTTGATGACTCCAGCTGGTTGGACTTTGGAATCCTCAGCATTGCGATCAGTAACGGTATTGTAGTCGACCGTGTAGACCAGTGGGTCTGTGATTCTCAGGCTTCCAGCATTTTCTAGAGAAGTATCCGTGATTTGAAACCAATAGTGGTAGATATGATCGTTCTGTAGCGGTGGCTGAATATCTTTTGGGTCCAGCTCCCAAAGATCTTGCTCGCTGGACTTTTGCAGTGGGCCTTGAAAGATTATATTGACAGCTTTTGGTTGATTAGCGTCGTAAGGTCCTATCACCAGCTCCGGTGGTTGGGAATCAGATCCTTGAGGAATCCATAGCACAAATTTGGACTTGCGCCGTTCAAGGAGATCAAAGGTTGGTTTTGTAGCCATTGTGATTGAAGCCGCAGCTACCAGGTGTTGCAGACAAAGAAAACAAAAAGACAAACGAATCTCCCACTTGAGAGTTGGTTGAAGAGATCAAGTTCGTTCAATTTGAGATGCAACTAAGTAGTTGTTTGAACGAGTGGAAAGAGCTACAGGTTCAAAAAAAACTTCCCGTCCCGCATGAGCTGAACAGCTCAACTGCAGCTCATCCCACTCGAGCTGAACACGACTTTACAAAAACGTGTAAGATCGGTCGAAATAGAGACGAGCTGAGCCTTCGTCAGTAATATCAGGATCCGTACTTGCAGTGTGCGGCGAAGTCATTCGAGGGAGCTTGGCTTTTGCTTCAAACAAGCCTGCGGTAGTCAAAAATGGGTCGAAGTTGATTGGTGTTTAATAAATAGAATTCGACTGCCCTTAGAGTATTTGCATCCTACATCTCCATTGATTTATGAGATCATTACATCAGATGCAAGCACGCATACTCCGATTTCAGTTGCGTAAATTCGTTGCATAAGGTACTCTGCATAATTCTTGTTAGGACTTGCCCGTGACGATCGCAGTGGTGGTATCACGGTGCCAGCCTACCTCCGTACCATAACAGTGATCAGCGCGGAGTAGATCTTGGCCGCCATAGTTTGAAACAAAAAGCAGTCCGCCAAGATCGCACCTTACCTCCTCTTTCTCAATAGACTCTTAATGCATGTTACTGCTGATTGCTATGGCTGATCGTGCTTCCCTTGAGGTTCTTTAGCCATCCAATTTTCGATTCGTACGACGACATACAAGCACTGTTTCTGGATAAAGAAAGAGCCTGGTTCCGCTGCGGCATTGTTTTCGCGTCGAGCTTGTTTTCGCGTCGGGTCTGCAAGGCCATAACTGCTCTTGTCATCATATTCCTCATGAAAGGTAGCAAGTGCTTGGCTCTGTACAAACGGCACAAACAGCTTCGTCTCGTCAGAGCTATTCGACTCAACTTCTGGTCTGATACATTCCGCTGAGGTTCAGCAAGTCTTTCTCAACTACTACTCTATTGCAACCATGGCCCTGCCAATGAGATCTATCCTACTCCTCATTTTCACCACAGTTGTGACGGCGCAGATTTTCTGCCCTCAGATTGTTCTCTCCACGACGGCCTATGAATGTGCCCTGGCTGCGTCCGCAAATTCATGCCCTGTCAAAACCGATGCTGGCTTCTCGTATTGGCCTGCCGCAGCGACCGATGGAACGGCCACAAATACGGGATGCTGTGCTTCGACGGCAACTCCACATAGCACAGGAGCGGATATTGCATGTTGTCCATGTGCGGCAATATGCACAGGTTCCTTGCCAGCAATGTGCGATTGGAGCACCACTAACGGTACGTCATTTCAACCTCTCGCCTTGAATGTCGCCGCTGACTCTATGTGTACAACAGGAGTGCTTGCCATCGTCCAAACTACTCCCACTCCCACCGCTGCAACAGTTCCTACGGGCGATGTCCAGAGTGAGTTCCTTTCGTCTTTCCTTTAGCACCACCAGCCGATCAATTTGAGATAAAAATAAACAAACACTTATCTTCAGGCTATAACTAACGTATCACAGCACCATACCATGGTCCCGAGACCGCCATGTGTACTGTAACGGAGAGTTCCGTTTCAGAAGAGTCGTCTGCGAGCGAGAGCGTAATTGGAACACCCATAACTACCAAATCATTTGCGAGTCCGGTACCTACATTCAGTGAGAGTTCGTCGACGACCTCTATTACTGTTTCTGAATCGAGTTTGGGGTCAACAAAGTCTTCCGCGGCGGCGACGGTCGGTACCAATGCTGGTGGCGTATTGAGGCCAATGAGATTCGGCATCGATATTGGCGGATTAATGCAAGGTCTAGGTTGGACGGCAGGGAGGAGAATTCCTACATTATGAAGAGAACTGTGTGAACGAGGAGCTACCAGTATCTGCTGATTCCTGTATCGACTACGATTTACGTTCAGACGGGCGGGCTATTCACTAGTAGGTGCAAATGACAGTAAATAACGACGAGAAACTAAAGTTAACAGTAACTTCACTCCCTGCGTCTCGAGATTCCGCGAGTGACGAAAATGAGGCCTTTCTCCGGCTCGTCAGTGGGGTAAGAAGCGAGAGTGAGATGGAAGGATGTTAAAAATCAAATACCAAGACTCTTACGCCTATCCGGAGCATACTAAGGTGTCAAAACTCTTCTGGTATGTAGTGTAAGTTCCACAAGATGTCAGCCTCGTTTCGATGCATGCAATAATTATGATCGAGACCACCATCGCCAATAGGAAGCAGGTGTATATCTTGTACCAGATGGGGCTTGCACAAGGAATTATGGTCGAAGGCGAAGTCAAACGAAATGTATACGCAAAAAATATCACCACTCCAACACTCAATAGAATAAGATAAAAAAGGTTAACCAACAACGTCGTAGTAGTCCATGCGGTACCGCTCTGAGGAGTAGAGTAATATATTATGAGAATCAAGATGAAAAGTAAAGGGATGAAAAACAAGGCACGAACCGATATGCCTCGCCAACTCTTAGAAGGAATGAAGCAATCCTCGTCGACCATGCCAGTAACGCCCGAGTGAAGTGAGAAAGTCAATGTAGTATCTAACTTTGACTTATCGTCAGTGGCATTACTATTATTTTGAACCAGCTCCGTTTCGACGGTCGGGTTGTTGACAATTTCGATGTTCGCAAAACTATAGTCATCTGCCAACCAAAAGGCTGGCACTAGCCGAAAGAGCCCAGCTATGGCCAACGGAACGAAAACGTAGTCGAGCGCGATCGAATTGGCGAACGCATTCAATTCCGGTGTTGATTTTTGAACGCCGACCACGAGACTATATATCGCTTGGATGCCTTGTAGAGTCACGATGACTGTCTTTGTAGCGGTAACGGAGAACACATCGATGTGTTTTTGCCGAGGTTCTCGCAAGCAGTATTTGCGACTTTGTTGTATCATTGCCTGAGATCCATCCCAACCTTCGGTGGTCCAGAAAACAGCATTAGATGCAGCCATAGTGAGAGGCGTCCACTCCTTCGCCCGAAGTCGCCGCTCCGTGATAGCGAAGTAGCGCCAAACGATAGTGGTTGGGTTAAACATCACGATTCTTTGGTGCCAGCTCGGGCGTTCGCGCTGGAGATAGGTTGGGCTAGGCACTCCGGCGAGGATGTGCCCGAGTAGCGGTGCGAGACAAAGTGTCATGAGTGAGATCCAGTCAGCAAGGCTGATACCTTGAGACTGGTAGGTGAAAGAAACCGTGATATGTTGCACCTAGATCAGACATCAACGTCAATAGTGTTCTTGGAGAGTGACAAGGCTAGATTAACCATTGTGAATGGTGACAGCTGGCATCGGATTAGAGCCTTGGGAAATGGCTTTGTGAATTTTGCTGGAAATTAGTGCAGAGTTAGCACCTAGTTTCAAGTTGTTTACATTCTGCCACATGGTCAGCCGGCTCTTTAATGGACAGAAGTATGAGCATGAAAAGTAATTTCATTTTAATCCGGTGGCTGCTGCTGAATAGGCGCCCAATGGGACCTGCCGTACAAAAACATTTGAAGATCACTGGCTGATCACTGGCTGGTCACAGGAAGTGTATAGCGCCCGATGGACTTGTCGTACCAAAGCATTTGATGATCACTGGCTTGTTATAGGAAGTGTACTGCATAGCGCCCGATGCGCTTGTCGTACAAAAACATTTGATGATCACTGGCTTGTTACAGGAAGTGCATTGCATAGCGGCCAAATACTTCCTTTCAACGTTTCGACCTATAGCAACTTGACCAGACAGTTGGTGGCTTGCTGCAACGGAAGTTACCGCCTCCTCCTTGATTATCACCGGCCGTCTACTCGGTGCGATCGTTCGCTGTGAAATGGTGAAGCTGAAAGGGCCCACGTCAGGTGAGGTTGCGGGTTAAAGGAACTAGGTGGTGGTCTTATTGTCATTTTGTGCTGATCCCTCGAAGCTACGAGGGAGTTGAAAGATCCCCTAACATTGCGCCGTGCGCCACAGTGGCTTGCGGATGAGGCCTGCGACACATGCGCTGAATTGAGGAGTTGGGCTGCCAGATTTACCACTGAGGGCTCGTTCGTGTGTCAATTAATACTGACTGAAAATATCGACACGGCCACGTCCTTATCAGCTCGTGTCGTTCGTGGTTTCAGATCTCGTTACTCCGTACGGTACATGTAGGCCGAATCTGCAAGCCACAGTGGTTCCTAGCCTGAAATAGAAGTGCTAGAGTAGAGTTCGGTTCGTCGATAATTCGTCGATCAAATTTACGGTGCTCTAGAGGCGGTTTTGCGGAGAGTTCGCATCGAAACCACCCTTAAAAGATGAGAAACTAGCAAATCGCAAAATTCGAAGAAGTACCTACCCGAACGAAGATTGACTATTTGTGTGTCATTAAGTCATTAGTATCGTATGTAGTATAGGCTACCGAAGCGTCGATGACCGACCCACGATTACCGCAGTACAGCAGAATTGCAAATCCATAATGATATTTTCGCGGCTGCCAACCTTCGAGCTCGTCCAACTTTCACACCGCCGTGCAAGGGTTGGTCGTAAGTCCAGGACCGTTGGTATAGCCTAGCGGATATCAACAATTGAAGCCTCTTCTAACTGTCTCCTCTGCTGAAATGTCTTACCTGGATTACACTGGATGTAGCATGACGACCCGTAGATAGCACAACCACCACCATCAGCATCGTCGTACGCCCATGCTTGACAAGTTTCGGTGCAACCTGCTTGACCGTTTGGATCGGTAAGGCATAATGGTACGCCTGGTAGCGCTCCGGGTCGAACACAAGCGCAACTGTAGTCGTACACAGCTTGATACTGGCCCGGTGCAATAGTGCTGGGGACGTTGTTACAGGTATCCGGGCCATTGTCAGTAGGCCAAGGTTGAGGAGCGGCACATACACCACTCTGGCACGTCTGGCCCCCAGTGCACTGCCCAGCACCATGAGTGCAGAAACAAATTTCGATGCATTATAGTACTCACAGCTTGACCGCAACCACCACAGTTGGTGAGCGTATCGAGAGGAATGCACGTCGTGCCACCGCACAGAGCTGAACCGGAAGGGCAGCTGCAACTACCACCTTGGCATGTCTGACCCCCCGTGCACTATGAGGTGTAAGGCGTGTTTGACTGACGTTCAACGACTTGCAGTCAAATGGACTTACAGGATTACCACAGGAACCGCAGTTATTCGGGCCGCTAGTAAGGTCTACGCAGAATCCATTGCACCCCGTAAGGCCACTCAGGCACACTGCCAAAGTGTCAATCTAATGCCTCAAGTTTTGTACTAATTGTGTTCAAGTTTACCGCAAGTGTCTATCACTTGTATTGAAACACTTACAGATATCGTGAATGGTGTAAAAGTAGTTATCGATGGCACGTATGTCACGCTCACTAACGTTACCACGGTCACCGTGAGGCTGGGTACAGTTACGGCTGTGACAGTCGTTGTTGGAGTTGGGAGGGACAAGCATCCGCAAGCTGTCGATATGAGCGAGCATGCGAAAGGAATAGGAGCGCCTGCACAGGTTCCTACTCCGGGGGTAGATGTTGTGGTTGTGGTTGTAACCGTTGGTATTTTGATTGATGGCACTGACACTGATGGCACTGACACTGATGGAAGCAGTGCATTATTACGCTTTACATTCTGGAGTCGTAACGCACTAACAACTAAATCTACATCTTGGCATATGTTTGGTACGGCAACAGCTAGGGCTCCGAGTCAGAGAAAGAGGAGAAGTGGCATAAGGAGCCAGTACACATTCTGAAAGTTCATGTTGAATAGCCTTTGAGAAACGAAAAGGTCAGGAGAATCGAAAGTATCCGCAAACCGTCGCTTAGATAGTGGGCGAACACAGTAGAGGAGAGTGACCTCAAGATACCAATGGGATCTATCGTGTTAGTGAGCTCAGCTATGCGATACTCTACGCGTGTAAGTAGCATTCAGCCGCAGCCACATCCTAGCCGAGTGATTGAAAAGCAGTAAGAGATGCTTCTTTAGGCCATTTTATAAACGATGAGGCGCCATGTCGATAGATTGGCGGGGTCTCGCCAATATATACGTTGTTGTCAGAAGAGCTTCGAGCTGTTATATAGTTAGACCTCCGGGTATCTGCAGGCAAGTCTGCAGATACTACCCGTCCTTTTAGGTCCCATAGCGGAGGCGGTGAGAGGTCTACCGTGACAAATCCCAAGCGCAACGGCCGTTGGGGTCGGCGCCATGATCGAGAAACCAATCGACCATTTCTCTGTCGGACATACGTAACGGTATGCTAGAAGTTTGTCAGGGAGATCATAATTCGACGATAGTAAAGGCCAAATAGCGTACAACAGTGCAGGAGGTTCGTTCCGTGCTAACGGTCAGTTGATATCCCATCCATACTGAAGGAAGAGCTCCAGTACTTCGGAGGATTGGCCGCGCACAGCACTCTCGATTGGGAGATCTCCGTCCACAACTTTCTCATCGAGCAGGAATCGAACGATTTCGACATTCCCGTTTATGATGGCTGCGGCAAGCGATCGGTACAGCCACTTCGGATGAGGCTTCACCGACTCGGATGATGGCCGAGCATCATATAAAAGCCGTTGGGTTTGCGTTTTGACCCTGTTGAGATCTCCCTTCTGAGCCGCCAGATACCATAACTCCACTTCTTCAGGTCGATAATACTGCGGAAGCACTGCCAACTCCGTCATCGGTAGAGGTGTCTGCATATCTGTGTTTCAGTGAACTCTGAGCTTGTAATTACTATATGAAAGGAGAGGAGGTAACAACAACCTCGCGAAAGATTATGGCCGTGGCAAGCAGAAGTGGGTGGCCAGGAGCCGATTAATTTAACTGCGGCGTGGTCTCTTGGCAGAAAGCACCCAGCCCGCTGGCAGCCTCTCGCATCCAACCCACCTCGCGCGACGTCTGGGGTTCGACGTTGAAGCGAACCTTCGTTGGTAAGAAGCTGGCGGAGAGAGCACAAGGGCGACGTAATTACGAGAATTCCGTTGCTGTAGGAAGCCTTGAGAAGGTTCGAATTCAACCCGCGGAGACAAACGTCGTACAACCCTTGAGTCATAACATATAAGAGTACATCTTCTCTTCCGGTGGGAAGTCTTCCAACGATTCTCATCACCACCGCCGGGCACATGATGCTACTCGTCGTCATCCTCATCAGATGACTCTTCTTCTTCACTGGGTGACTCTTCTTCCTCATCAGATCGTGACGGTTCTTCTTCCCCATCAGATGCTGATTCCTCTTCCTTTTCCTCACCCCCATGGTATCTTTTGTTATCGGCTTGTCTCGCTTTCTTTTCAAGCTGCACAGCCTTCTCTTTGGTGACACCATGGTGCTTCTGAACGTGGTTACGGAAATGCCCCACCGCTGTATATCCATTGCCCACTTTGTTCTTGAAATTCGGACACTTTTTATACGGGCAGACGTACTCAACCGTTGCCGCTTTCTTCTCCTTCTTCGCAGCATTGGGATCGGGACCGCCGTGCTTGACGCAAATGTGGTTACTCAGTTGACGTTCCTTTCTGTAGCCCTGTTCGCACTTCTTGCATTTCTCGCCGCTCGTGCTAACTCCGTACCAGCGCTTGTCGGCCCTCTGCACCTTTTGCGGCAGAGACGGTACACCTTGGCTCTTACCCTTGGCCACGGACTTCTTACTCTTTGCGGACTTCTTCGGAGTAGGGTTGGAGCTTGAGCTTGACGAGCTTCCCGATCCAGATTCCTGATTCTCTTCATCTTCAGAGATGAGCCCGCCCGGCGGTAACGGAATGTTGTCTGGATCTCCTTCGAAACTTTCGAGCAGCTTTTGGTACTGCTCGGAATTCGGGTGATCATGCCTTACGTCCTCTCCCTTTGCGCCTGGCGCATGTGAAGCGGGCCTTTTTCGAGCTCCTGTGGCTCGCTTTTTATACTTCCAGCCTTCTTTTGTAACGGCTTCCTCACCTGGACTGGAGGTACTCCTTCGACGAGCGGGTGGGTTTGGAGTGCTGCTCCCGGCTCGAGATCTCTTCGGCGGTGGCTCATTGCTGCTCGAACTCGTAGCTCTTCTCTTGCGACCTTTGTCCGGTTCAGAGCTGGACTCGGATGACTCGCTGCTGGACTCCCCTTTGCGTGCCGCTTTCCTCTTAGGGCGGCTCTCTATCTGAAGTTGCGCATAGATCTTTCTTCTTGCCATTGTTGATCTTGAGGCAGAGCTTATATAGCTTTCAATGAATGCGATGATGTATATAGTGTTTGGAAACGATCTTCTTTACTTCTATAGAAAATGAGAGAACGGGAGAATTGCAGTTCAACTTACCAATATTTATAAGAAAGTGGATATTTGGAGACAATGAAATTCACCATTCCGGCGATTCTGTATAGTGGTCATTGTTCTCGGCTGCAAACGGACTTACTCAGAACAAAACTGCGCGTTTTATATTCGGAATGGTAGGCCAGATGCGTATGGACAAAGCCATGCGGATGGACAAAGCTCTGGAATGAGCAAGTGAGCATATGTGAAAACGGCGCTTTCACTAAGATTATAGTTTTTGCCTTGAGCCAACATTATACATTTGCTATTTTGTGCTAATAATCTACCGACGATCAGCTGACGTTCAAGCGAAAGCTGCAGTAGGAAATAGCATAGTGATGATACTCAACTCCGGTAGATGCACACATGACAATGCAATCGCATTCCTCGTGGCAACAAGTAAACCAAAGCCGAGTGGAAGCTTGCGTCCACGCGCAATAGCCTTCGAGATATTTGCCGTTCATTTTTCCATGTCCGTGCCGTAGCAAAGAGAAAGAGTCACAAGAAATAATTCACATTCACAAACACTTGCAAGACAGCCTCCCAGTCAGCAAACAGAAGACCTCGCACCTTTTAGGACGCCACCTCGTCCACCTTCCTCAAGAACTCCCTGACGCGGACTTCACTCGCGTCCTCGGTGCCCGCGTTCCCCTGCTCGCTCTCCACGGCCGCAAGGAGGCCCGGCAACATGCGGTCGACGTCGTCGAGCGGCACGCCCGTGCATAGCGCAATCACCTGCCTGTACTTGCCCTCGAGCTCGGAGTCGCGCGCGCGGAGGCTCGTGAGGTGCGCGGCAAGTCGGCTGTTGAGGCTGGCGTAGGCGTTGAGGCGCGCCTGGAGCGTCTGCGCGGTAGGCGCGGCCGCGCCCGGCGAGAACGCCTGCGACTGCTGCGGCGTCGGCAGGCCGGAGTCGGGGCTGTGGTGCTGCGATTGCGGCGACGCGTCGGGTGCCGCTACCGCGAAGGCTTTATCTGCGTCGCCCACCCGGATCTTGCTCAGGTCGGTGAGACTGTGCGATTTGGAGACGCGCGCTTTCATGTCCGCCACGAAGCGCCGCAAGTTCTGTAGCTTCTGCTTGCGCTCTTGGCGTGAGCGGATCGTGTCGTGGACGCGCTCCAATCGATCGGAGAGTGTCTTCTGCGTCGTACTGTATTCTCGGATCGCTGCGGTGTGGGCGTCGATACGTTCTTGCAGCATACGTAGTTCACCTTCAAATTGAGGTTGCACGTCTTTTATTGAGTTTCCGATGCCTATGGCAACTTCGTTAGTTTCGACTAACCAGTCGATGAAGAGTCCGAGGTCTGTATGGACTATGCCAGGTGGCACGCCACACTCACCAATTGAGATTTCTCTGCTCATTTCGTCTACTTTGCTCGTTGGGCCTTTGGAGCCAGCCGGACTGCCTATAAGTGCGTTTTGGCTCTGTTGGCTCGAACTTATCGGATCACCGCCAACGCCAAAGTCAATAGGTTTGAGACCTTTGTAGTTTTCAATGCTGGAATCAGCTTGCACTTCGAGTAGCTGCTGGATTATACTCCGGTTTCCGATGCGTGCGACGAGATTGAGTGCCGTGTTACCTTGCATGTCTCTAGCGTTGACTATCTCACTCATGAAGCGCATGAGACCGATTGGTTTTGCGAAACTACTACTGCCGTCAAAGGAAGATGATGTGGCCTGGGTGTTACTATTGCTGCGGACGAGAAACTCGAGAAGAGCTTCGAGATAGTACTTGGAAGAGGCAGCGCGACCTTTCACACCACTCGCTACAGCAATGTGATGTAGGATTGTGCGGCCTTTGGCGTCTCTAACCTCGATGAGAGGTCCAAGGATTTCAAGAAGCTCAGGAAAGCAGCTGTGGTCAAGGTTGTTGTTAACTTGTACAGCAGACATCAATGGAGTTTCGCCAGCAATATTTCCACGGAAAATGCTAGCTCCATTTGCAATGAGCAGTCGCATCAAAGGCACTCTCGCAAGAGTAGCAGCCCAATGGAGAGCGGTGTTTGCTGACTGGTCAAGTGGCATATCCAAGTCTGGACCTGAGAGACGTGTGATGGCTGGGTGGTTGTTGAAATCCGATTGGGGCGGATCGGCAAAGAGACTGAGTAGGAGGCTCTGCTTTTCTTCCGATTCTCGTGTACCCGGATGCGGGAGTGGTGGTTGCGCAACGATCTCGCCCTCATATCGAGGTAACTGATCCACAGCTTGCTGATATATAAATGAGTCATTCGGCTCCGTTGGCGTACCCTCGCGCTGAGAGTAGTCGTTGAATACTCCACTGATGCCATTGGGTTGCGAAAAGGAACCTCCAGGACTGGACTGCCTTATTCGTTTCCGTGGAGGTTCCTGGCTTCCGTCCAGCTGTTGTTCTGCTATCAATGGTGCTGTCTGTGCGGCAAATCCACCATCTTGACTGCCGTCGAAGCTCCGCTGAGAGGTCAAACTGGGCATACTTTGTTGACTGCCTCCACGGAAGGAATCCTGGCTACCGGCCATCGGTTGAGATCCGCGAGGTGGGACGGTGCCAGGTCGTCGTGGTTGACTTCCAGGAGCGGGTGAGTTAAGTCGCGCTGCTTTGTTCATTGCGGCCAGCGCATTTGAAGCAGTCGAAGAAATATTCTGGAAAAAGGTGCCGCCAGATCCTTGAGGAGGTCGGCCTTCGATGCTTTGTGTATAAAGCCGCTTCCGGTTGGCAGCCATTGCTTGCTCTTTTGTGGGTGTCTCCATGCCTTGACCAGGTTGTCCCGTGCCGTCGTTGCTCATGTCGTAGTCCAAAAGAGGGCGAAGAAGCTCTTCGACGCCATATTGGCGGCAGAATTCTCTACCTCGTCGGTAGTTGATCCAAGTGCCTTGATATCTACAAACTTGTTAGTGAACAGCTTCTGCCATGGCGGGTAAACGGTTCGACTTACTTTCCGTAACCTCCCTGTACCTTTTCATGTTCACCAGTAAGGACCTCCTTTTCGAGTACCTTAGTGCGTTTGCCCTTGTCGACGCCAGCAACCTTCAGGATCTGTGTGGCATTCAACCAAGAATCGGAACGCCTCCGCATGACTGCGATATTGTTGATTTCCATCTCGTAGACTGATACTCCGGAATACACGGCCTGGCGAGCCCGAGTTGGGCGGATGGTTAGCATGCAGTGTGCGAAACAGGTTGCGGGGATGGGCTGGATCATGTCTCACCGTATAGATTTGCGGAGTTCCGGCCATGCCATTCTGGCCGTGACCGTTGACTCCCAAATCCGAGTAGTTCCTGTAGGGACCGTACACGTTCTGCTGGGGCGCGGGCGCATACATCATCTGAGCGGCGGGAGCCCCCTGCGACGAAGAGAAGGAGCCGGAGCGGCCGTCAAAGGAAGCGGTCTGCATCATTTCCAGGCCTCGACACGAGTGAGGAGGGGAATTGAGTGGCGAAGGTAGAATGTTGGGAGCGTGTGTGTGGATTATATCCCAAGCGGGCGGGGAGGGACGGGGAACAGCAGACGATGCGGTAAAACGACGAGGAACGCGCGAACAACGCGTGCGCCTGCCGCTGTGCGGCTGTGCCGACCATTGTACGGCAACAAGGCAGAAATCCGAAGCTCCATAAATAATAACCAGCAACGACTAGGTAGTTACTCGGTAAGGTACTTATGGTAGTTAATTGGTAACTGCTTAACGTGCGAGAATCCATCATCTACTACCGGTAGGCACCTCAAGTCTCTATCTCTCTCTCACGGGTATATAAAATCGTAGTCAATATGCTGTTGTTTCTTCACCGGAATTCAGTTCGCGGAGAGCCATCCACCAGTCAGTACACAATCAACCGATATACTATCACTTCAACAAGTGCTGGTACGAACGAAGATTCCATCGTTTCTGTCAAGCATTCTGTTCAAATACCGAAGCCCAACAAAAATGGTGAAATCAAAACACAATCCAATTTGGAAGGCATGAGGTTCGGCAAAACACTGAAGAATGGCAAATGTAAAATGGTATCATAGAAATTTCCACGAAAGCTGACCTCGGTGTGCAATCAAAGGTTACCATTTCGTGTTCGCTCTTAGGGACCACCGGTTCTTCAGATCTGCGGTGCGGCCGGAACCTTGAACCTCTTGTGCCCACTAATGAACCAATCTAACAGAGCGCCCAAAATGATGGCACCAATGATAGGCCCGGCGTAGTTCATGTTGGAACTGTTGACCGGTAGCTGCTGCGGGAAAGGCATCCAGATGACGACGAAAATGAGGTAAACGACCGCAAGCAGGTTGATGGGAAGCCCCCAACGACCCATTGTGAACGGTCCCGGCTCTGGTGCGGTTCCCATGATGCGGCGGATCGCCACGAAGGTTATCGGTGGCATGTACGAGATGCACAGCGCCATGGCCTGCAACGAGATGATCGCATTGAACGCAGTCGACGAGCCGATGTAGATGATGGCTAATAGGACGCTGATGATGACGACGAGACACAGAGAGTTCAAAGGGAGCCGTAGAGTGGGATGCACCTGGATACTTGATTAGTAGTTGCTCTAAGCCGATGTCCTGCAAATGATTTGCCGAGATGGGGACAAATTACGTAGGATAGTTGCCGCGAGAAGGGGAGTCCTTTGTCTTTGGCAAACGTCCAGATCAGCCTCGAGACTGAGGCAAAAGCGTTACATGTTGAGAAGAATAAGACGATGGCTGGCATAATTACAAGGAAGGTTGTTGCAGGTTTCGAATTTGTGGCTTCGTAGAAGACTTCAATAAGTGGGATACCCGTAGGGGTGTTCGAAACCGTGTCGACGTCTCCGATGGTAAAAAGCAAAAGGATAACGAAGGCGAATAGCATGATAGAGTTACTAACGGAAGCAATAATGATGCTACGGGGAAGTCGAGTTTTGACTTTTATCACCTCATCACCTAGCTCGACGTGTTAGTAGGTGGCCAGAAAACAGGGACATTCGTACTCATGTGAATGGATCCATCAAAGCCGTTGACTGCGTAGGTGATAGTCAACAGTCCAAGACCCCAGGCGACCCCGTTGTTGTTCCAGCCGCTGAGCCCCTTGGTAAGAGTCTTGAACACATAATCCGGAGGGCTGCGCGGGCCAAGTACGGCCAATATAACGACGGCGATGATATAGAAACAAAAGTGAAAGATTCCTCCAAGAAGCTCGAAAGCGTTAAGGAGCTTTCTAAAAGACAGATTTAAGATAAAAAGCACTAGGATTATAGCCCACATCATTAGTGTGAACTGCCAGCGGGCCGGCGCATAATCCGGATAATGAAAGATGGCGAGGCCGACGATTATTTCAGCGGTGATTGAAGGGCCGGCAGCGCAACCGGTGACCCAGGCAAACATAGTCAGCCATCCTAATAGCGACGGTTAGTTAAGCAGAGGAAGCGGGCTGCAACGAGTCTACCTTGGATCAACCCCCAAAACCTTGGCGCGGCGGGAGCGAAATGAGCCGCCCAGCGGTACTGTGCGCCAACAGCAGGATCACTGCGGAAAGTTTAGCTTCTGTCGGTCGGGAAGATGATCCGCTGCAGCTCTTACATAGAAGCAAGTTCAGCCAGGGATAGAGCGACAAAATTCGCTCCGAAGCCAACCAAAATGCATCCGTAGACCATTGACGCCGGTCCTCCATTCAAGAGGGCAAATTGAAAAGTGACGGCGAACACTTCCCAGGAAACAAGGATGACCATTCCAAAATTGACGACAGACTGAAGGCTGATGTATCTCTATGGCAACCTGTCAGGCGGAGAGAGTCCGATGACCAGCAAAACTATTCGACGAAGGCTTACCTCGAGCATCTGCGGATTGGAAGTAGTCTGCTCATCGGCTCCGTCGAGCTCGACATCATCTTGACTGACGACAGTTCCATACTCGGTCTTGGTATCGGCCATCTTGAACGACAAAGCCGTGTGCTGCAGCGAGCGAGATTAAAAGCAGAGAGAGCCGGATGACAAGTGTTGTGGGGGGTGGGGGATCCAGGTAATGGGGACAATTGAAAAGGACTCTGCCCACGTTCTGGATAACAGATGGACAGCCTCATGCACGACGGCCCGCCGGCTCGCCGGTTGGCAAAAGGCGTTTGCTTTCCCGCTTCCCCGGCATGGTTGTGGTCCGTTTCGTACAGTACTAACGGTGGTCGTCATCACGTGGATTGGAAGGTACCTGCCGGGGTGGCGACGATGCACGAATTTGCGCACTGCGGCAGCAACATGGCTGATGATGACTTTTCAGCATCAAAATGAGGCTCTGAGGGTCGGATAAGGCTCGTTCAAGGTTCGTTCATGAGTTTGGAGAGTCGTTTAAGCTCGGTGGTGGTGCCGTGGTGAAGGAACTCGGTTACGCCATGAAGGGAAGCTCTGTACAAACCTGGCGCGACAGCGACAGCGATGACGCGAATGTGAGGTTTTATTGCAAGAAGTTCAGAGTGTTTAGGAATGGTTAGGCCACACGATCTATTCGGAATTTTGAAAAATGTTGAGTTGTGCATAGAGTTTGAATTGCTTGAAGTGAGAGTAAAGGTAGAAGGTACCGATCAATTTCTCGCCTAGAGTACGATATCCTCAAGGGCTTCTCGCTAAGCAGGAGACACGTTACCGTTCCCCCAACATCGATGCCCCCTTACATCCGATATCGAATCAGCCAGTCCTCTTTACATGGGCATCTCGACTCGTCTGGTTCATGCTGGTCGGCCAACAATTCATCAAGGCCGTAGTAAGGAGGCCAGACACCTCCTTCGGGCTATCCTACGAGAATGCACCTACCTCCCTGATATCGACGCCCGCTTAGCGATCAAGAAGCAGGTGCTACACACATTTCGGAGTACACAGCGGAAACTGCCAGCCTTCTATAAGCTAGATGTCTCGACATCTACCACTGAAAACGAATCATCACCGCAGCGTCAAGACGCAGAGCGCAAAATCAGTAATTGGTTGAACAAGGGCTACAAAGGCCTTAGATTCTTGCAACGCGCCAACGAAGGTGAACTCCGACCATTGGCGAAAGTACTGCACTACACATATGGGAGAGGAGGTCCGAGGCGGCATGAGCTCCTTCGCTCGCTTCTTACACCTGATGCTCTGATTTCAGACTCGCGTGCACTAGAGAGCCATTTGCAGGCCATCCAAGATCATCAACTCCCTACAAAGTGGACTCTAACCACTGTTCCTGTCCCAGCGGCGGATATATTCGACATTCCAGTACTCAAAAACGATGTCCTCCAGTACCAAGTGTCCAATAGATATGGGAAGCTTCAAGCACTCCTATACTCCCAAAGCAAGTCCGAATTACCCGAGCCTCCTGGCCGTCCAATCGCAATAATCAAATCCCACCTTTGCACACTGCCTGCGAAGAATACTTGGGGCAGATCCATGCCGCGAAAGCGGGTGAAGAACATGGTTCACAAGTGGTACAACAAGGTTTTTAGTCGACTGCTGCCTCCTCTACCGGAGCATGAATGGATACGACTTCAAGGGAAGATCAACGGTACAATCAAGTGGGATGGCGCACCTCATAGGCGAGCTCGCCCAGTCATAAAGCCAGAAACATTGACGACCTTCGATCTTGAAAAATTGTTGCGGTACATTGAGACGCCTCGAACAGCGCAAACATCCCCCGAGTTGGCTGAGACGGCCTTACCTCATATTTCGACTCAGGTTGATGATCTGACACGGATCACTACCATTATGCGCTCACGATTTCACGACGAAGCTTCAATCGGGTGGCTTGCTTCGCAACGTCTAAGAGACGAGTCTATGCAAGACCTCCTCATGGACAGTATTGGTGTAGCTAGACCGCTGAACAAGGCCCTCCCAATGAATCGTGGTCACTTCATCACTCACAGATTGATGAAGAGACTCTGGACTCAAGTTTTCACCTTAAGTCCGATGATAACCAAACACGACGAATCTGACAAGTGGAAGGTGACTTGGGGAACTGTGCCAAAGTCATATAATACAGTCCCAGCCAACGATTCATTCTTGCCACTCTTCCCGCCGGCTGAAATTCCAAAAGATGTCTCCGAGATGCCAAAGGATGATATCCCAGCGGTATGATTCAGTTAGGAGAGTCATTTGCCCAGCGTTGCTACCGAATCAGCCCAGGAAACTTTTTCACACCACGTGCGGACTGAACACGCCTTCACGTACTTCAAAAGCGTCAAAGGGCGCTCTTTGAGAACTATGGTCCAATTAGCCAATCAGAAAGCAGCTCGGCCCGTCGTTTCGCCGCTTATGCTCGAATTTATATACAGTTCAATGGTGGTGAAGGCTACCTTCACCAAACAATTGCAGCTTCACAATGACAACCCAGACAGACGAACCAACAATCCGCTTCGCCACTCGCGAAGGTACATAACACGCATGGCGAATCTCGCGACGCAATGGCTAACTACCACGCAGACGTGCCCGAAATCCTGGCCATGATCCACGAGCTGGCGGCCTTCGAAGACGCGACATCGTCGGTCGAAGCCACGCCAGAGCTCCTCCTGCAGACGCTATCGTTCGCGCCCTCTCCGGCGACGCTCTCCGGCCGGCCGCCCCCGAACGCGCCCGGCTACGCAAAGACGCTCCTCCTCACCGCCCACCCCGAAAACAAGATCGCGGCCATGGCCCTGTTCTTCACAAACTACAGCACGTGGCGCGCGAAGCCCGGCCTGTACCTCGAGGATCTGTTCGTGCGGCCGGCGTACCGCCGCCGCGGCTTCGCCACGCTGCTGCTGCGCGAGCTGGCGCGCGAGACGCTGCGCCTGGAGCCAATGGGCGGTGGCAGGCTGGAGTGGGCGTGCCTGAGGTGGAATGAGAATGCGCTGCGGTTCTATCGCAGCCTTGGCGCCGTGGAGATGAGCGAGTGGGTTGGGCTGCGCGTCGATGGTGAGAGGCTGCCGGAGCTGGCGCAGAAGGACGTCGCGATGAAGGAAGCGTCTTAGGGCAGAGCAGCTTGGCATACATGATCGCAAGAATTTCTGGCTGGGTTTTGTTTTGGCTGATGCGTTAGTAGTTGCGTCGCCATGTAGATCTGGGCATTGGGTTGGACATCTATAGCATTTGCACCTCTATCAGACATCTTCGCACGCCACTGCTCTCGCCCAGGTCAACTCCGTGATTCTCAATCTCAGATGCCACCGCCTTTCGCTCCCGGCACTCAACCTTAAACGCGTCAACGCTGCCTCCCACTCCGAAGTACATGCGCTTGGCTGCGATCATGGCTTTTCCCAGTCGTACCCGCTCGAGAATGCCGATGAGAGCTTCTGTGAAGCTAGCCAGCGCTGTTGGCGAGTAAATGGTTTCGCTAGCAAGTACAAGAGTATTCATCGTTGGCGCAGTGGGGATAAGAGAGATAAACGGAGCAGAGGGTGACCATGAACCTGATATGAAGCTCAACTGCAGGCCCTGCATACGCAATTGATTTAGGAACGTCTTGGTGAGATCAGCTGTTATTGGTAGATCACCTTCAGAACTGGTGAGGAGTGGGTTTGGTTCAGATTCGCTGAACGGAGCGGAAGTAAGTGGCAGAGTCGATACCCAAGTTAGGAAGAGATTTGGCAGAGTAACCAGACGGAGAACAGAAGCATTGTAGTCTGCTAATGTGAAATTGATGGTTAGCTCTTCTGAGATGGCGTATTGGAACAGGATCAGTGAAGGTATGGCCGTGCCACATCCCATCTGCTTATGGTAAGACTCTGCTGTTCAACTTAAGCGCAGCGAAGCGGGCGCTACCAACCTCGATGACATGATCAACACGGCAAAGGTCGTCGAGATCTTTTCTAGGTCCGCGATCTAGAAGTAATCGCGCAAGATCCAGGGAGCACTCCCACGTCTTGAAGCCGCCTTCGTAGACGTTCGTCCGAAGATCAGATTTGTCGAGATTTTGGATGAGAGTTTCGGCGTCCGGTTCGTCTTCCGCCATGAGTTGCATTCGAATGTCGAATAGTTCTCGTCTTGGGATCGACGCCACCTTCCCCCTTGGTGACTCAATTCCGACCTTCGAGAATGCAATCTTGGACGGAAGAGTGGCTAACTGAACCATGTCAGCCAAATATAAGACGCAATCGGAATACACGGCTTTGCCTAACGAATAGACAGACACGGGACAGTAGTCTCGCCAAAGAAGAAACGTATGACCATAGGTACCAATGAGAAGTGCTCAAGCCAACTACATTTATAATTTTGGGATTTCAGAATCCATATAGAGTTGGAATAAGTAGAAAGCTAGAAAGTTACACCTACCAAGTCTTCGAGTTTGTGGTTCTGTACGCGAGCTGGGACCGTTTCCTCTGCATTTTGAACCGTAGGTTGGTTAGATATCGAACCAGCAATAGGCTCCTCGTTTAAATCATTTTCTATGTCGTCTCCACTAAATGAGAACGTGAACGACATGCTGGGAAACTAGACGTGGTTTCTTAAGATGAGATAGCGTCGAGAAGTGATGAGAAGTTGACTTCCAACTTGGGTCTAGCGTCAGCCATCATGAGAGATTGAGCGCAGGACTGGTTGGCGGTTGACTATGAAGGAGATGGATTTAAGATACGGGAAGGCATTCAGTGACACAGAGAATTCTAGGAATACAAAGTGATCCCAATTGTGTAGTTGCGTCTCTAGACTAGTTACACCTTAAACGCCAAATACCACACCAGTACCAGTCCCAACTCCCTCATTGGCTTATGCCATATCAGAAGATGCCCATATACAGCGCAAGAAGCCCAAACGACGTGAAGTACCACAATTGTTCAATGCAAAGTGGCAGATGTATGATTCGGGTCATCATCTGCTATCCACTGTCGTGTACGGAGGTAGAGCATACTGAGAACACAAGTGTGGCTTGAGTTGAATTTCTCCTCCTGGATCGTCACCAGAAGTGTTTTAGACGCCATGATTGTTTGCAAGGCTATGCTCTATTCCTTCGATTTCAAGGCTTGATACGTCCATTCCGGCCGCCTCGGCTTCAGCTTTCAGTCTCTGGTACTCCTCAAGTTGGTTCTTCATGTAGTCGATGGTGGATTGAAGGACGAGATTCTCGCTGCGTCCTTGGCCTTCCATGCCAGGGACAATGCTCGCGAGCCTGTCAAAGCCCTCGCGTATAGCCTGTCTGCGCTTTTGCTCGGAAGCAATGTGGTTGTTCTTCTTCTCTTGCTCGGTAAGACGAGGCTTGTCTTTGGCGTCCGTAGACATGATGAAAATGAGATGTAGATAGTTCCGGAAAGAGTTCACGTGTTTACGGAGAGGCAGAATTGAAAGGTCTCACATCTTCCTTCAGCACAGACGACGGATCAGCCGCTTTTTGTACCTTGCCTTTCAATCCGGATTGTCTGATGCGGTAGCCTCAATCATGTGAAGGAGGAGAAAGGCAAAGGCGAGTCAAGCCACTTCCAGTCACAGTCAGCTCGTTTCTCCGACGCCGCCTCTTAGCGCCAACAGTCGGAACCGGACTTCCATTTCGTCGTCATCTGCTTGGCTAATACGGCAGGGGCGAAGTTTGAGTGATTGTGACCTCGAACGCACTAACTGCCCTCACTACCAGTTGGTAATCATAGCGCCTGTTCGACTCTCTTGCATAGCAAAAACTTAGAGCTTCTGAAATCAGCCACCAATACCCACCTCTCACCTCCTGTCGTCCACTTGTGGCAATTTCGGAACTTTAGTTCTGTCATGGTCACCCCTCCTCGAAACGCTACAACTATTATCAAGTCGGCCCTCATGCTGCCATGTCGGCGCCTCGAATAAACAAGTCTAGGGTGAATAGCCTTCAGCAAGAGGCACGCCTACAGAGAGAGGGATCCTACTCTCGCAGGAAAACCATCAGCCGAGATGATACCTACTCCTTTGCCCTCCGAGCCGCCTTCCTCTCCTACCTACTCCAGCCTCGTGCCAAACGCCTACAACATGTCGCCGCGGCTCCAAAACCAACACAGAAGTCGTCGACGTCTGCCATGGACTTGATGAAGGACTTTTCGCTGGTGAGAGACGCAAAGTCAACCAGGTTTCCACTCGCCTTCATGGGCGCCCTGGACAAGCGGATGATAGGCGTACTTCAAGGAAAGGAAAGGATGCCCGAGTACAACGACTCTCTTGTCAAGCGTACCTTTGCCACCTTTCTGAACGAATTCATGAAGCCGCAATTCCGAAAGAACGTTGAGAATTCTCGTCGTGTGGAAGACTTGGTCCTCATCTTCTTTGCCAATGCCACCAAAGAGCTGCAGAAGGGTAAACCAGAAGGAGATGATAGCTGGAGATTGATGGTTGATCGTCACGTTGCCCTCTTCATCCGCCTTATTAGCGCTATCTTGAAAGACAATGATTGGGCGAGAGAGAGGCCCGAGTTGGCCTCGCGGCTGCAGAACATGGAGAAGAAGCTCCTTGTGCATGATCAAGATATCACAGAAGAAGCGACTCGAAACGGCGGTGCCGGTGGCCATTCGATTGAAGTGGAGGTTCCGCTGAGCTATGAAGTCAAAGACATGCCGCTTGCTCTCACTGTTTCCTCCGTGTTTGGTATTCCGTATGACAGAGTTCAGGACGATATCAATCGAAACAAAACTGTGTGGACGGAGAAGGCTGCACTGCAAGATCTCAAACTCTACCAGACCAGTTTGAGTATCAACAACAAAAGAACATTGAACAGTGAAGACTTTGATACTGATGAAGCCTACGAGGCGTGGAAAAAGTCGGAGACGGCCGATATTTCCCAAATGATTCTTGCTATCATACAGTCCAACCTCGAGCTAGCCAAGACCACCACCACGGCATCAGCGGTACCGCATTTGCGAACTCACAGCTCTCCCACATCCGATTCAGGCTACTACTCTGACATGTGGAAAGTACCCGATCAATCAGACCATGACGCTTCATCATACATGATTGATCACCCAGTCGACATGAGCCAACTAAGTCTCGGCAATGGCAATGAATCTGCCGAGCATGAAGCAGAAATCTCGTTCACATTCATACCGTCAGATCCTAGGGGTTACTATCGTCAGGTCTTGAAAGAAATACTTATTCACGACATCAGAGACCAAGAATTACAACCCTCGGACGCCACCTCAGAAGTCCAATCGATGAAACTATTCTCTAAGCAATCGACAGAATTGCTGACAGAGATAGCCGTTCGGTGGCGAATTCCACCATTCTCTAGACCCATCCTTTTCCTCGATGTAGTGAAAGACCTCTATCAACATGAAGAGATTGATCTCGACACATTGGACGCCGCTTTCATATACTACAAAGAACCGCAACTTGACAGGAAAGCAAACAGAAAAAGTATGTTGGTGTCGGACACCCTGACAGATTGGCACAAATGGACGGTGGCGGATTACGCTCTCCACCAGAATGTGATGGCTTCAATCCGCGACACTTTACTGCGTGTGATCTTTGAGTTGATGCTGGACTGTTACAATGCGCTACCTCCAGATCTCGGCCCTCCTTGGTATGTTCTCACTGAGCACGTCTATGGAGATCCGCTATTCGCTGAGTCCAAGGAGGATTCTGAAGCATTTGCTAAAGAGCTTGGCGATGCCCTTCACAGCAAAGCGGCGGAGGCATACCGGGAATTGCTCAAAACAGATATCCCAAACTCAAGCGAAGAGTGGGAGTTCTTCCACGTCATTAAGCTAGGCAAAAGTGTGGTCAAATTCGCAGAACGGATAAAGAAACGATACCGCAAACAACCGTACATTATGGGAGTCAACCCACTCTTGATACTCATCGAAGAGGTCCTGCCATCTTATGCCGCTGATGCACGTGACATGGTGGAGCGTATCATCAATATGGCATCCGAGCACGGCGTTGAAATTGCAATTGAAGACGGATTTCATTTGTACAGCGAGTTGGTTGAAATCCGAAAAGTCCATACCGAAGTACTTCCGGAGGTTCCATTCGGCCTGCACATCGAAGGACTTCTCCAAGACTTTGTATGGCGGTGGATACAATCCACTGACACTAAAATTGTCGGTTGGGTTGAGGAAGCCGTCAAACAGGACGCCTTCGCCATGGATGATGAAAACGGCGCCGATGGCGTTCGTCATAGTTCTTCCGTTGTGGATATTTTCCGTTCTTTCAACCAAGCCGTACAGCAGATTGTTCAGCTCAACTGGGATGATGACCTTCAATACGCCAAGTTTATGACAGCTCTATCGAAAGCTATCGGCGCCGGAGTGGCTAGATACTGCGAATTGGTAGAGCAAAGATTTGTCAAGGAAATGGATCGCCTCACTCCCGAACAGGAGGCTGCAATGTCGCAAACACGACAAGAACGGTGGATGCAGCTGGCAAAAGATGCGTGGACAAGCAAAGACAAAGTCGAACCTTTCCAATTCTTGCCGGAGTCACTTGTCAAACTCAATGACATTGAGTATGCCATGCTGCAATTAGACAAGCTTGAACGAGAGATCAACGTGGATGCTTGCGCAGAAGTTATCCAGAGGCATGAGCCTCCGGTAGTTCAACGTCAGAAGAAGCTTGAGAGATATGTTTTCACCATCAAAATTCTTGAGGCAGAGGACCTCAAGGCATGCGACATTGGCGGCTTAAGTGATCCGTACGTCGTTCTCGGCGACGAATTTCAGAAGAGGCTTGCAAAGACTCGAATTATCTATGCCAATCTCAACCCACGTTGGGATGAGTCTGTCGACATTGTCACGACTGGCCCACTGAACATCATTGCGACTATCTGGGATTGGGATGCCCTTGGTGATCACGATTGTGTCGGTCGTACCTCTCTGAAGCTGGACCCATCTCATTTCCGAGACTTCCTGCCGCGCGATTACTGGCTTGATCTGGATACCCAGGGACGGTTACTACTACGTGTCAGCATGGAAGGCGAAAGCGACGATATACAATTCTACTTTGGTAAGGCTTTCAGGACTCTGAAACGGTGTGAGCGCGATATGGCGCGCAAAGTTACAGATAAGGTCGGTAGCCAAGAAGACTTTGAGATCCTTGCATTAACCTCGATTAGCTTTCCGCGTACATCAATCACTGTCTCTCTCGTCAGCGTTTGAAGCAGCTCCTCTCAAAGGGCATCACTATGCAGACAGTCACCAGCTATTTCCAACGAAGCCGACAGCTTACTACTTCACAACAAGCGCCAACGCAATTGGAAATTACGAACGCGTTGAAGTCACTTTTCAATTACTTCAATGACAACTTCGCAATCATGAAACAAACGTTGACGGAATCTGGAATGGTGATGGTGATGACTCGATTATGGAAAGAAGTTCTCGCGACGATTGAATCTCTACTTGTGCCGCCTTTGTCAGATAAACCTTCGCAACAGCGACCGCTCACGCAACAGGAGTTGGACATAGTATTCAAGTGGCTTCAGGTGAATTGAGCAGATTCCGATGATGAAACTTGTCCACTGACTAAATTTAGTTGCTCTTCGACTTCTTCCACGCTGTGGATGAGGAGACAGGAGTGTCTAACGGCGTTCCATTAGACGTCTTGAAGTCGCCAAAATATCACGAGTTGCAAAATCTCAACTTTTTCTACTTTGAGTCGACCGAGAATCTCATCAGAACCTCGGAAGCCATGGCATCAGCGACTGCAGCACGACAGCAGGAACAGGTTGCTCGTATCAACCGGTTTAGCGCTCCGGCTTTACTTTCGCCCGGCGGGCACGCGTTTGGCGGCGCGGCTGGACTCGTAGGTCTACCAGCGAAGAGAAGCAAGAGCATTATGCTCAGCAGGAATCTCGGCACGATGAGAAAGGCAAAAGAGGAGAAACGCAAAGCGGCACAGGCAGAACCTAGTGACGACATCATCTTACGAATCCTTAGAATGCGTCCCGAGGCCGAGCGGTATCTAAAGGACCGCAGTAGGCAAAAGGAAAGATTAGCAGCTGCAGCGGCCGCCGAGATGATCGTGCGACAGAGCTTGTTGGGCGGCGGCGGACGAATGACGGGAATGCTTCCGACTAGATGATTGAATTTGCTGATGCAGTATGGTACGAATCGGAATATGCACTAACTAGGAGTTAACGAGGTAGCGGCATTGACACTGGGATAATATTTCTTGTATGATACCTCTGGGAATGTCTCCTTCATGCGGTCTCTTTCTACGCAAAGGCGCTCTGGCTGGGTTCTCGGGTAATTCTAGCGATTTGACTAGTTACAAGTATACTCAAGCTATCAGACATACAAACAATTCAATCTACCATTGGCGCACATGCTCTCAAAGATTTTAATGGCTGACCGAACCTCATTATAGATCGACGAATGAGGTACTCAGACTCAATGTTACTCAATCCTTGTTCACGAAATACTCCTTTACGGACGTAACAATTCGCGACATTAGACCTAAACAGTAGATGAGGAGCACCAGGCAGCATCCAATTCGAAATGCTCTTGCAATGCGACTGATCTCTTGTGACGTTTGTGTCGCCACCCTTTATAGCATGTCGTACATTTAGCTGCATATTCGACCTCGGTAGATACCCTTTCTGAATGGATTTGGCTGCCGTTGGAGTTGTTTAACATACGTTTGCTTTTTGCTGGCGTGATACTCTCTCAACGTTCTCTGCCAAATGTCTCGTACGACCGAGGCCTCATGTGCTATCCAGATAGCAAATTTACTTAAGTGATACTCAATCATCACGCATTAAAAGGCAGAAGGGTATGTATTTCCCAGAATTGATCGTATTCGTTTCTATCACCCCGTCTAAACATCCAAAACAGTTAGAGTTTCTGCTCTTGAAGAGTTTTAAGTCCCATTGTCTATTTTAACTGTCGCCACAAATTCGACATTCAAAATGAACGGCCATATCGACCGGGCCCCGCTAGATTTCGATGTCGCCATTATCGGCTCTGGCATCTCTGGTATTAATGCCGCCTACCGAGTGCAAACGCAGGCGCCGGCCGGCACAACGTACGCGATTCTGGAGGCCCGCAATGAGATGGGCGGCACCTGGTCCTTCTTCAAGTACCCGGGCATCCGTTCCGACTCAGACCTTTTCACCTTCGGGTTCCAATGGCGGCCGTGGCAAGACAAGCGGCCCATCGCCGACGGTGACTCCATCATGCGCTACCTCAAGGAGTGCGCGTCCGCGTACGGCATCGACAAGAAGGTGCGCTTCGGCCACAAACTCGTCTCCGCGGATTGGAGCTCCACCGATCTCTGCTGGACGCTGCAGGTCGACGTTGCAGGTGCCGGGCGTCGCGAGTTTCGTGCCCGGTTCTTGATCTTGGGCACCGGATACTATGATTACGAAAATCCACTTGAAGCGGACATCCCTGGTCTGGAGAAGTTTAAGGGCAAAGTTGTTCATCCACAGTTCTGGCCTGAGGATCTAGACTACAAAGGCAAGAGGATGGTGATTATCGGAAGCGGTGCGACGGCGGTTACATTGCTGCCAGTTGTAGCCCAGGATACCGAACATGTTGTTATGCTTCAGCGGAGTCCAACCTACGTTTTCTCGTTGGCGACCAAGGATCCTATCGGTAACTTGATCCATTTTCTGTTGCCAGACTCAATGGCCAACTCAATAAATCGCGTCCGGTGGATCTATTTGGGATACTTTCTCTACTATTTCTGTCGCCTTTTCCCGAACCTTGCTAAGGGTCTCATGAAGAGGGATGCGATCAGACAACTTCCAAAGGACATTCCGTGGGACCCTCACTTCAAGCCATCGTATAATCCGTGGGATCAGCGATTGTGTTTGTGTCCTGACGGCGATTTCTACAAAGCTCTCAAGAAGCACAAAGCCAGCGTGGCAACAGGAAAAATTAAGACAGTGACCGAGAACGGTATTGAGCTGGAAGATGGATCGTTCATCGGCGCAGATATCATCGTCACTGCAACCGGCTTGAAGATTCTTCTTGCAGGAGGCACAGAGTTCTCCGTCGATGGGAAGAAGATTGTCGTTCCTGAGAAGTTTCTCTGGAAGGGAGTGATGCTACAGGACCTACCCAACGCTGCTTTTGTTGTTGGCTACACGAACGCATCTTGGACGTTGGGAGCAGATGCGACGGCACGAATGATCACCAGATTAATGAACGTTATGCATTCGAAAGGCGTAGTGGCAGCCGTGCCACGGCTTGAACACCCGGAGCTGATGAAATCGACACCCATGCTAAATCTAAACTCGACCTACATCAACAAAGCGCTCAATATGATGCCTAAGAGTGGCGAGGGTCAGTGGGCGCCTCGTAGCAACTACTTCACTGATGTCAAAGAAGCAAAGAGAGGAGACATTGAGAGTGGCTTGCAGTTCTACAAAGAGAATACGGTGAACGACAAGGCCAATGGGACGGCCAACGGGATGGCCAACGGCATGGTCAACGGTGTGAAGGGCTAATCAAATGGTTATTGGCATCCGATCCATGAGCTGAGACTAGGAAACTAGACACGGTATCTGAATCACTTCATAATGGCTCACGAGAAGAATTAGTGCTTCCTACGCCGACAGACGCGCATCACCTAGTATTAGATAGTAGTCCACTCTCTTTGAGGGATAGACCGGCGTTCGGAGAGCAGATGGAGCGTTTCTAATAGAGTTGGTTACAAACGATAAGACAAGGGAAATGTATCCAGATTTAGCGAGATGGAATGCAAAGTGATTGACCAAAGTAGTTAATCGTCAATCAAGGCCCTTTTCTGGTTAGAAATTATACTCTCTACATGCCATGGATTCATGGTTCACTCTCACACTACACATTCAATGGGCCCCAATTCAAAGCTGTCAAACGATGTGCCTTTATGTTTTTATTATATGTTTTCCATGAAGCAATCTCGAATCGCTAATACAACGACTCAGCCATCTTCGAGCCAGCAAACACCGAAAACTGATGGAGCCTACGAATGCACCGACTAGCAACCATAACATCGACCATTCTGTCATCATAGCAACCGGCCCCATAACAAGCCATAGTCCGTAAAGACATTCATAGACATGCTGGACATCAAACGCATGCAAGAAACACCACACCATCCAGCACCGAAGCTAAGTAGGACAGATTGTGAACCGTAAGACAGAAACTCCGAACAAGATGCTTCGAGCACTCTCTTTCCACTCAACTGACATCCATGCCTTCATCCTCATCACCATCAGCCTCCTCTCCATCGGCACTCTCCATCGCAACACTCCCCTTTCTCTTACCTGGCCCACCAAGGCCATTAACGCCAAACTTGGCGCCGCCCAAGCCACCCACAATCTCAAGCTCCTCGCCGGAAACAAGGCGACTCTCTTCATCAGTCTCAGCACAGAGCTCAACGAGGGCGTCACGACCGAGGCTCAAAAAGCCCTTGGTGCGGACGACGCGGCCCCAGTGGCGCTGCACGAAGGCGGCCGCGTGGCGCCGCAGGAAGACCTCGCCGGCGAGCCCCGCGCGGTCCCAGATCACGGCCGCCGACCCCACGTCCAGCTCGCGGTACAGCCGGTGCGTGCACAGGTGCCGCAGCTTCGGCATGAAGTACGACTGCGACAGCACCAGCATGCCAGCGACGTCGTCGAGAGTCGGCCCGCGCTCGTGGTCGGGCGGCGGCGGGGCTGGCGCCGCGCCGCCGCTCGCCGTCAGCGCCCCCGACGTCACGTCCAGCGTGCTCGTCGCGGGACTGGATACGCTTGACGAGGAGGCGGCGGGGACGGGCGTCGCCGCGATGGAGTCCGTGTACAGGTACTTCAGGAAGGCGCGCACGGCCGCGTACGGCTCCGGGATGTGCAGCTTCTTGGTGTGGAACTCTAGCATCTGCGAGTTGTACAGGCGCTTGAAGTGCGGCCAGCGCGCCTGCAGGATCAGCTTGTGCACGTGGATCGGCCGCGAGGTTTGCGGCTCGTCCGGTTGCGATGCTGCCATTGTGTCGTCGCCGGATACGCTCGCGTCGTCGTCGTCGACCACGCCCGTGACTATGAAGTCCGTGCCGCTGCCGGTTTCCGGTGGTTGATCGAACATCAGTACGAGGTCAGCACCTATGCCGGAAAGGTGTGAAGATGTCACTGTATCGGATGCCGGGAGAGAAGAGAGATCACGGCTGGCGTCCATTTCCAGTCGGAGCGAGTTACCCAGAAGACCGAGTTTGCGGAGATCGATAGGCAGAACATCGCTGAGATATTCTTCTGCCGTTCCCGTTCCGTTTCCCGCTGGATCAACAGGGCATCCCAGAAGCCAGGCTTGAGTACCGTCTTCGTTCATGGCGCAGTAATGCCAGCGGTATTGAGGGTTGAACAGATCCCGGCCGTCAGCAAGTTTTTGCCATTTGAGTGTGTCGAGATCGAGCGCAGAGAGGCTGGTCTCGCATGCAGAGATGACATTTGCCGGCGTTACAAAATCAAGGAGGCAGCCTGATGAGTAGACGTGAAAGTGTGTACCGTTCGTCTGCTGTGGGAGTTCCGGGCTTGAGATGAACTTGATTGACGAAATCGAACCAGGAGCTACTGGTGGGTTCTTGGCGGTAGGATTGACCTGCACACTGCTTGAATTTGCAGCATAGCCTGTGGAGCCAGTCGCAGACGTGGAGGCATTGTTGAGCAAGTAGCTCGAGCTTCGGGAGCCTGCAATCCTTCGATCGCCTGTACCAAAGGTTGGTGCAGAATCGAAAGCTGGACTGCCACGGAGATCCAGCCACCACAGCTCGCTCGTCCGTTCCATATCTTCACTCATGCCACCAAACACCCAGATACGGCCACCCCATATCCAGGTAGTATGATCGTAGCGAGGCACAAAGCGCCATGTTCTTGACCAGGTCCAAGTCTTGAGGTCCAGATAGCAAATGTCTTCGAGAACCCGACTCTCATTACCAGTCATGCCGCCCAGGATATACAACTTCTCATCGTGGATGACTGCGGAATGTCGTGCTCGACCACGAGGAGCAGGGCCATTGAGGTCAGGCAGTGTCCAATGTGCGGTCTCGAGATCGAATATGATAACATCGGAGAGGTACTGGCGATGCTCGTTTTCGCCGCCGTACACTAGCAACTTGCTACCCTGCCACAGGTTTGCTGTGTGGCCCATTCGAACGCCAGGAATATCTCCGTAGTTGTCAACAAGACTCCATTGACGGGTGTTGAGATCCAATCGCAAGACATGGTTGTATACTGGGGTTGGTCAGCAGGCAAATGCGGTTGAGAATAATCAAACGAGTCGACTCGCCTTCGTCGGTGTATTGGTCGAAGCCGCCAAAGGCGTAGATCTGGTCGTTGCCGACATAGGTGACGGACGCGTTCACCAGGCACGCGGGTCGCGCTCCAACGGTAGTGATGATCTTTGGCCGATAGCTGTCGCTATTGCCTTTTCGCTGTTTCGCCGGACTGGCGGGCATGAGAAAGGTGTTGTTGGACGATGTTGCTGACGTCGGGGTGTCTTGCGGACCGACAAGGCTCACAGAGGAGGTGGTAGGTATGTTCGGGGTGGAGAAGGAGTTGAGGGTGTGCGTTGGTCTCGCTGCCATGAAGTCGTTAGGGGCGGGCGGAAAGTCACAGCATGATGGTGTACGGTTAAAGCCGGCGTTGGAAATGTTTGGGGCCTTGAATGAAGATAGAATGGCTTGGGAGGAATTTGTGGAGCGAATGGGAGGTGGCACAGTGGGAAAGGGCCAAGGCACGAATGCACCGCGACCTTTTATATCAGGCAGCAAACACACCGTCAAAGCCAATTCGGTAATTGGTGAGGCGGGAGAAAACAGAGCGACATGAGATAGCGTAGAGCGACTTTAGGGCTTCTAATTATCGGCGCTTCTCTGCTTCTGTGCTTCTCTGCTTCTCTGCGAATACGCTAGAATGAGCAAAGCTTAGCGGGTCGTCTTTACGAGCTTTTCAATGCTCCAACGCTCCGGTTCAATAATGAATCGTGTAGAAGCTCGGCAAAATCCATGTCACTACTGACGGTTACGCAATGCTGTCGTCCATGTCAGGAAAAAGCTCATACAGTACTTAAATCCCGTCCGAGGGTGGCTTGATTGGTGGGTTTGCAGGAACACGCAACACCGTAGTAGCGAACATCTGGGCATGATCCTGCGTACGGCTCAGCATGATCCCTCAAACTTCTTACTTCCTATTCTGGGATGAAAATAGAGCAGTAGAAGACCAAGCGGAAAGACGACTCTGGCTCTTTCCGACCATTTGAAGACTCGTTCAATAAACACCCATTCTCATTCTCCTGTATCAAACATGTTAGACATCCGGATATCAAGCATTCCATCACCTTCGCGCATTAACCGCTATTCCATCGCTGTATTGTTTCTAAGGTAACCCAAGCGTGAAGGAGCTCATCATGAACAACGAGAACACTCCCTGCAGACTTCCACTCGATCCCAAGCATTCCGAATTCATGAAGTGGGTGAAAGAGCAAGGAATCGAAGTCAATGGCATCGAGCCAGCAAACCTTGAAGGCCGCGGTACCGGCATCGTCGCAACTCGTGCGCTCAAAGTATTGCTCATCCTGCTGCAATTCTCATCCTGTGGCCTCTCTGTAACCGTTAAGTAGAAAGGCGAGATTATCCTTCGAGCATCTGCCACCAATTTCATCACCTCCAATACCAACTGGGTCCGCAGCTCCCTCCTCCGCCGCTGTTCGGTCCACGCCCTCCTCGCCACATCTCTCACTCTCTCGCAGTCCGATCCGAGTCGCTATTTCAAGCCATGGCAAGCCGTTTGGCCATCACTCGCCGACCTAAAGGCCTTTTTGCCTCTCCTTTGGCCTCCGGAGTTTCAAAAGCTGCTCACAGCTCGGGCCAAGACGTACCTAGAGGAACAGCAGGCTCGCTTGGACCGGGATTGGGAGACGGCGGGACCTATTCATCCAGAAGGATCCTACCTTAAATTCCGATACTTTTGGCTGGTGGTGAATACGCGCTGCTTTTTCTGGCCGCACAACCGTTGGCCCCCAAGAACCAAACAAACCAAGCGTGGTAGACCCCCAGCTAAATTGTCTGCAGAAGACCAGATGGCCCTGTGTCCTGTTGCCGATTATTTCAATCATTCAGACACCCTCAACGCGAGTTTCGAGTCGGATGCGAATGGGTGTTGGGTTTCAGTCGAGCAGGATCTCAACGCAGGTGAAGAACTCTTCTTTCGGTATGGTACCCAAAACAACGACTATTTGTTGGTCGAGTATGGTTTTGTCCTATCAACGAACCGCGACGATAATGTCAACATTGACGGCGCCATCCTACCGTGGCTAGGCGACAAGCAAAAGGCACTGCTTGAGGAGTACAACTACTTTGGCAAGTACACGCTCACTAAGGAAGGTGTTTGCCATCGTACACAATGTGCTGTTCGTGCCATTTTGTATGGTGATGACGAAGACAAAGTGAAACTCTTCTTGAGTGGAGATGATGACGGCACAGCGGAGCAGCCGAAAGTGGACGCATGGATACTTGATATGCTCAGGGACTGTCGTGAGCGCACGAGCGCCTTCGCTGCCAGACTGGAGAAGATGGATAAATCTCCTCAAAGGGATGTGCTGTTGAAGAGGTACCTACAGATGATGTCGTTGTTTGTGAAACTCATACACTCTGGCCGTTACAGCCCTGACATTGATGAGTTTTGAGTTAGATTCATTCACTAGACATTCATAGATCAATTGAAAGCTCGGAGTGAGGACAAGAAACCTCAACATTTTTTTAATGAGTAAGAGACTCCAGCGCTTCTAAGTGCGTAACTACTAAAGGTAACTAACTCCCGAGATTACCAATTACAATCCACAAGATGTCATCACCACCACTGATATTCGAATCCTCACGCACCAGGCCTTGCTCTTGATTGTTGTCGAGATATGCGCCCGGCATAGAATTGTAACCAAACCTCCCTGCAGTGCCTAAATCTCGTGCCTCTGAGTCATCGAAACTCTCCCTACCCCCTCTTCTATCATTCCGACGTGGTCTCCTGTCGTTGTGAAGCTGTTCGAATACATGTCTCCTACGCTCAAGCTTCTCGCGCCTCAGTTCCCACTCCAAGCGCCTCGCTTCCCACCTCGACTCCCACTCTCTACGTCTGCGATCATGCCGGTCATCTCGATTAGAGCTCCTGTCTCCATGATCGTGTCTCTGTCTCCGCTCTTGCTTCCAGGCTTTCATTTCGGCTTTGAACTGCTTCTTAAAAGTCTTGCGTTCCACTTTCATCTTTTTCTTCCACTCTTTCTTAAACGACTTCTTCTCCTCCTTCAGCATGTCCTTCAACTTCTTTCTCTCTATCAGCGCAATTGCTTTGCTTCTTTCCTCGTCAGCTTTGGTTAGAGCCTTCGTCCGTTCCTTTTCAATCTCTTCCTCATTTTTCTTTCCCTTTTTTCGTGCCTCCGCTGCGGAGCGTTCGATCTCACTGGCTTTCCGTTCGAAAACAGCGTCTGGGTCTGTTTCACGTGAGACAGTAGTGCTCCGAGACTCTGACGAAGAACTCGAGCTGGTAGAGCTGATGGTGCTCGTGTCTGACTTGTCTGACTTATCGTCCTTTTCCTTTCCCTTTTCCTGATCAGTGGAATCGTCAGAGCGCCGACTTCCTCGTCTTCCGCCTCTACCTCCTCGCCACCCACCGTGACCTCTTCCATGTCTATGCCTCCCACGTCCCGACTCGTATTGCTCATCATCCGAAGCATCGTCTCTCCCACGGGACGATCGATCTGCAAAGCCACCGCGGCCACCTCCTCCGCGCCACCCTCCTCCACGAGGTGAAGCACCAGTAAAGCCGCCACCTCGGCCACCTCGATCACCTCCTCCACCCCGCCCACCGCTTCCGGGGTCAGCGTCGCGATACATTACGCCTCCCGATGGTCCACTACCACCACCTCCAAATGGTCCACCGGGTCCCAGTGGACCCTCTCGACCGAACATACCGCCCAAGGGACCAGGACCAGGATTGCCATATGAATCGCCGCCGAGTGGGCCTCCACGATTCGGGCCTGCTCCGAACGGAGCTCCAGGCGCTCCTCTGAACGGAGCTCCGCCGCCTCTCCGTTGAGCTGCAGCGGCCATTTCCGCGCCTCGTCCTCTCGCCGCCATGGCAGCGATCATAGCACCTCTCGGTCCCGGCGCGATGGGAAGCATGCCGTGCGCGATGGGAAACGCGCCAGGCATTGGTGGAACGCTAGGCACCTGCTCGGGTGTGGGCGGAACAGCGGGGGTCGCGGGCATGGGAAGCATGCCGTGCGCGACAGGAAACATGCCGGGCATCGGCGGGCCGCCAAACACCTGCCCGGGCGTGGGAGGAACAGCGGTGGTCGCGGGCGTGTCTGGTTCGGCGGTTTGGCTGTGCATGCTGCGGTCGTTCTGGCTGCGCGCATCGCTGCTCATGCGCCGCGTGAAGTCCTCTCCCCACCGCTCCCACTTCTTGCCAAATTCCGCGCCCCATTTAGACCACTTCTCGTTCTGCTGGTCTCCCCACTTCGACCACATGTCGTTCTGCATGTCTCCCCATTTGTTCCACATCTCGCCCTGCTTGACGCCCCAATCGCCCCACAGCCGGCCCTGCCGCTCTCCAAAGTCACCAGTGAACTTTCCCAACGTGCGCGGATGCCAGAACGGCCTGGACGGCTCGTTCGACGGGCCGGGCTCGCCATCGCGCCGCGCCGACGGTCCCGCGACAGCATCCCCGATCGAGCGCCGCCGCGGCGGCCGCCACCGCCGCGCTCTCCCTTCCACCTGCGCAGCCGTATCGATGTCGTTGCCGAGACCGAGCGTGGCAAACCGTGCAGCCACGTCGTACAGTTCCTCGGTGGCGGCGCGCGGCTCCGGCACCGCGAAGCTCAGCGGCTCGATGTACGGTTCCAGGGCGTGCACCGTGGCCGTCGCGGCGCCGTTGGCTGCCGCCCGCACCTGCGCGCCGGCGACGTACGCGCGCACCGCGTCCGTCACCATGCTGCGGCGGATGCCGTGCTGCGTGGGGATGGCGACGAGCTCGGCGAGCTGGTTGAGCGTCGCGACGTGCAGGGCGAGGCCGCGCGGCGCGAAGAAGTGCGCGTTGGTCTGCGCGAGGTACGCGGGGATCAGCGTGGCGCGCGTGATGGGCTCGCCCGTCGCCGCCGGCTCCATCGTGCGGAAGTAGGCCGGGTTCGCGCTGCACGCTTTCGAGAGCGCGTTGAGCCCGTCGATGAAGTCCATGAACTGCGCCGGCGACACCGAGTGGTGGTGCAGGATCGTGGCGTAGAACCGCGCGAACTTCATTGGGTCCACGTTGCCTGGGAGAGATGGTATGGCGATAGGCCGTGTGAGTTCGTGGGCGTATCGAGCATCCGTCGCTGGGAGCTCTTGAGTAAAGGTCAGCGCCTGATTGAGTAAAATCGAAGGCCCGGACTGTGGAGATGGTGCTCGTGGTTCTTTGCCACTGCTTTCTCGACGAGGAACGTTTGGCTCAGGTGGTATCTCTGTTCGATACACTGAAACATCGCTGAGATTCTCCCTACCCGGGAGAACTTGTGATCTTGCTTGAGCCTGGGCTTCCGCGTGTGCGGCCTGAGACTCATCATAAGAGGGAGGAAGATCCGTAAGGCCGTTGTCTCCGTGAGAGCTTCTCGGTGTATAGACTACATTCTCTTCGTCCTCGTGAGATTCGAAATCAGAATCTTCAAAAGTGATAGTCGATTCCGGCCTTAATACAGGCTCCTCCGGATGAAGAGGAGCCTTCTCCATAGCGTAATCGGTGGGCAAAGAAACAAAACGAGGCTACAAATGCGGAGACAGGAAATGTGAGGTTCGAAGAATTAGACTCCAAGAAAACGAAAGCAATTCAGTTTGCTTTCACGTCGTCAGCACAGATGAAGATGGAGAAGACGAGGATCAAGTCAAGGAAATGCTCCGGTCAGAACATTCGATGGATTATCAGATGAATAGAACTTGCGGTTACAACGTTTCAATGCGTCGGTCCAATTGATAGCTCGCAATAGTTGTTGCCTGATAGTTCGGCGCCGACCGGGAATTACCGCACGCACATATCTCGCGATCCACGTAATGAGGCGTGCATGTTGGTCAGCAGTTGGCCAGTATGCCACTCCTGCTTCACTCTCTTCACCAGGCTGCAAACTTTGATGTACAAATTCGCCCTGATCTCGCCTTAATCCCCTGTGCGGTACGCGCAATTCTATCTTCGGGACCGCCGAAATGGTTCGTCGCGGCATGCACCTGGTCACAATCCACACACTCCAATCTGATGACCCTCCATCCTCTTGCTCGTCCAGACCGATGGTGAAATCTTAAAGCCAAATGCCGCAGCGTGTTCATATTCAAAGGAAATAGCTTGGATACGATATCATCTATGTAATGATAAGTGTCTCCAGGGTTTAGCTCACCGACTCCGATTCGACCACAATGTGATCAATGGCGAGTAGTACTTCTTCTTTCAATCCTCCATCTTCGTTTTGTGACCGGGACTTTTCTTGCTTCTGATGATGGTTTCGATGCCAAGCTTGTAAATGTAAGAAATAGAGACCGCTCATTATAACCTTGCTTTGTTCAGCCGAACTATTCGAACAAAGGCATTGTTCAGAACCACCTTCTCCCAGAACACCATGGAGGAATTCCTAGAAATGGCTTGGGAAGACCCTAACCTTAGGTTTGACTTCTCAAATTTCTGACCGATACTTGGGCCTCATTACCGTAGCCCAATGGAAGGAACCCGTAGGCCTAGTCGACGGCCGATATCTTCATTTCTACCGTATCTTCCATACCGACCACAACTTAAGCGTACTTTAACGCCTCTCCTCGAACAGATAGAAAAAGTCACTGAGGAAGATACCAAACCAACCGACATTGTTATGCTTAGTCCTTCGACACCGAGAACGCCGAGATATTCACCTTGCTTCCTTTCAACAAACGCCCGTGGTACTCAAGATTCTCCAAATACACAGAGTCTAAACTCTCAACCGGTCTTACATTCCGGAAAGCTCTTGCCACTTCCACCACCGTTGATGGTCAAGACTTGTGCTGCTACAACTGGGGGTCAATGTTTCGATGTGGCGGCCCCTATCGGCTCCAAAGCTAACCCAGCCGAATTACTGGGCACACCGCCATGGGAGTGGCTGCCAGAGCTACCTGGTGCAGATTATCCTTGAGTGAATCTCGTGGAGATCTAGTGGAGGCATCAGACGGGCTACAATGAAATCGATCGTTGACATGGCCATAGACTAAACAATACACATCAAAGCCGTTGCAATGTGCTTGGTGTCACCACTACATTCACAATTGCAATACTGCGTTGTTCCTCAATCTGATTCACTGTAGACAAAAGACAAAGCCTTTGTCTGCTTTTATTATTGAAGACGGCTTTCAACGTTCCTTTGATTTGGAAATTATTACCAGGATCACGTATCGCAGCTCACTGAGTTTCTTCTTGCTATTTTCACAGAGTCTCATTCTTCCTCCCTCGAACAAACCCCTAGTACCTCCAATACGTACAGATCTCTTGTGGTCGCAGAACTCCGAAGAACAGAAATCTGTGAGTATTCCTCTCTCAAACCGTCTTTCGGCCTGGTTTCTGAAGTTAAGAAGTCGCTCCATATTGAAAAATATCAAGGCATCGCAAGAGCAATGACGCAACCAGCTGTAACCGAAACCGCTGACGCTGGACTAGGAGCTTGGGTCGTCGTCGAATTCGACTCCAAAGAAGGTCATCCGCCGGATGTCGTCGCAGAGTCTTCACTTGAGAATCAAACAATCTACGACGGCATTATCTACGAAAATAGAAAGATCAAAGGAACTTTGCCTCGCATTTCATCAAAGGGCAACGAAGTACACTCGGTCAAGTCCAGTTCACGTAGATTTGGGTGGTCCACTCTCTCTGCAAAGTTGAAGAAGATTATCAAGAACTTCAGGCCCACTCCGAAAACTGTTGAAGGAGAGGAGGTTACAGATCCAACTATCAACAATTGACACACACGAGCAACTCAGAAAGTCGATTCGGCAGTATATGCACGTTGGTAGACGCTATGGCAAATCGCATCCGGATTTCCACTAGTTCTCAAGAAACAACTATCTGTGAAAGACGGACGCCGGAAATATTTCGTTACAATTGACTCTAGAAGGTATGTTCTGTCAAGGTTGATTTAAGTTGACACACGAGTGCGATTCACGACTTCATAGGAGACTTTCCCCTTTGATCCATTTCCTCTAGATGTATGGCCCGCTTTCATTGTCATAGACTGAGATTGTTCTGTATTTGAAGCATAAGTTTAGTCAAAGTATTAGAATTCCAAGTCAGCGTGTATCTTTGCGTTGGTGTATTTCTCTTATTGAAGATCGTGTCTCTTGCTACTATTCCACATCGACTATTGTGCTTCAGGTAACTTCCTTAGAAGAATCGATAATCGAACTCAGTCATCGCCACTGATATCCCTTCACCGAAACAGTGTCCTACTCTCCTGACTAGCCCAAAAGTGATGGCCGATGTTTGCCTTGTTTATCCGAAGAGAAGTATGTCAAACCGATAAAGAACACTCGTTCACTTCACTTCACAGCTACAGCTACATCCAACAACTTCTCAATCTCGGCATCACCTGCAATAGAATAACTCTTCAGCTCAACTGTATAAGGAGTTTTCGCCTTTCCCTGGTTAAATCCAATCATCATGGGGCCTCTATCGAATCTAGCCAAACTTTTCAGTCAGCAGAGCATCCTTACTCACGAAGTTGAAGACGACTGGCTCATCGTCGAGAAGGACGAAGGTGCTGATTCGGCAACTTACATTTGCAAGGTTAACGGATGGCATATGGTTCAACATACGGGATCAGCGTCTACCATCACAAACGTTCACAAGCAAGCTGATCTAGTCAAAAACATCAATCTGAAGCCTATCAAGGCTCATACATCAGCGGAAGTGGAAAACGTGGCGCGGTCAAATCTTTCCAAGGTTATTGAGCAGCTGCAGACAGCCCTGAAGAATGCCGAAATTTCAAAGAGAGAGTGTATGGTCGCGGTCCTTCACAAAACTGTCACCCAGGCTCCCAACAAAATGGCTGTCGAGGAAGTTCGTCGCGCTGCGATTGAAAACAGAATCAAGGCTTATCAAGAAATGTCAAAGCCTCACATGCGGTTTGAAAGTATTGCTCCGTTCACACGGGTCGATTCTCCAGACAACATGAACGGTTTGACAAAGCGTACGAACTACGTCGAAGCGGTGCAGAAATCAGGCGCAGTGCATCGCGAATCAGGTTCCAACGCATTTCCATCTAACGCCTTGGAATCTGGCCCTCTGAATTCTAATGTTGAGTTAGTATTACCGAGAGCTTCCATGCCTTCCCGTCAACCGCTGCTCCTTCCAGAGCCCGAGACAATAATCAAAGCGATTCCTCCCGAGGGCATAAGCCGATCCGACCTCACATTGAAGTTCAAACCTTTCTGGCCTCTAGATTCGAATCAATTCAGAGAATGGGTGCATCGATTTAGAGCCATCGTCAAGACTGTCGCTGTCTACGAGGCCGACACGAGAATGGTGAAACAGAAGCCCAAATGCCCTCTGAAGTTCCAAGATACTGAGATCGAAGAAGAGTTTGGACGTTTCTACCGCTAGTAAGTGCATCATATGGGTTTCTGTGTCGGATTTGAACACAATCTAAGTATGTATAGACCCAATGATGATGGGGAGCACCGGCTATGACATCAATTCTACTGATAACGGAGATAGATGGTTATTCTTTCGAAGCTTTGCTCAATCTGCTCCTTAGTGGGATGGTTGTAGCTGAAGCGACATCAATTTGCTCTTTATGCTACTGGTCGGCACTTATGGTTTCAGCCCCAGCAAAATGATATTCACAACCATCTGGCTTGTTCGGATTCAAATCATAGTTGTATGTCCTTATTAGCAAGGCTAAGATAGATCCATGTATTCCTACTTCTCAAATAACTGGAAACCCGATATGACTCTATTTTGATTGCTCTCCAGCCCCAGCATACAGAGCAGCATGTAGAACAGCATACAGAACAGTACGGTATGCTGACTACAATAAGCTAGCCCATAGTGATTGCCTTCAACATACCTCATTCTAGAACAACATTTTATTTGTTTGACTTCTCGCAAGCACATATATATGTGCACAGCACTTTGCACAACGTTGCTGCGATGGGCATGTGGGTCTTGGTTTCGAAATTTCCATTGTGGCAGTTTTCTCGTTAAGGTCCGCCATCACTGCCTAGCAGGTAACCAGAGCCGAATTAAATGAATATGAGATGACCAGAAACGTGTCCTAAAACAAACAAGCTACCATGCGTAACCCATGACCGCTGATAGTAAGGATGAACGAAAATAAGACGCTCCTCACCATAAGTTAGCCATTCATCCCGCACATAGTACAAAGATGAAATTTAGGAAGGAGACACACCGGCGGGAGCTTGTAGCTCTAACAGCCCTCTGTCAGTCTCAAGATAGTTTTCATACTCAGAGAAAGATATCCGGTCGATTATGGCATCGATCTGAAGCGTCTGTAAGGCCGTTCCCGTAGCCGAGTCCCATAGCCTCACCGTTTCGTCATCTGATGAAGATGCCAATAAGTTGCCATCATGGGAAAAGGTTACGAGCCTAACAGCATCGAAGTGGCCATCGAGTATCCGTGGCGCCGCTCCTTTCATAGGTTCCCATAGCATGACCGCTTGATCATCCGCTGCAGATGCCAGCAGCCGACCGTCGTAAGAGAAGGCGATGGCTCTAACGGTGGCTTTGTGATAGCCTTCAATCGTCTGTAGAGATGTTCCCGTCGCTGGATCCCAGAGCCTTATTGTCTCATCCGATGTAGATGCCAAAAGCTTGCTATCATGAGTGTTAAGAAGGTACTTGCCCCTTCGGTAATTATGAAGTTATCCCCAGCATGTAGTAGCAGGAGGTCACGGAGATGGAGCGTTATGTACCATGAGTAAACAGTGCGAACCGCTGGACCTCCCGAGGCCCAGCTGGGTTCGTCCCTTTTACTATTGTGCTCTATGCCGCCTCCTTACGCCGTATGGTTACCCCTTTACCTCCTATTCGAGTTGGGTGTGGCGTCCTGAAGCATCACGTGACATAATGGCGCCGAGGCCGGAAGTACTCGCCATAGAGCTCCTCACAATTGTGCTTGCGGGTAGATCAGGGTCGGAGTAGCTAAGCCTAAGTAAACCTTTAAATTATTAATTATTTCACGAAAACACTTATATTATCGTTGAGTCGTTGGGCCCACATCTTACGTACGGAGTACTCCGCGCATAGAGTAGATGGCCGCTTACAATTTTTCCACTACGTTAACCCTCCCAACTCCAAAGCCACCTGGAATGGCTTCTTCCTCTATCCTTTTTCCTCGTTACCTTCATTTTTCTTTTAGTCCAATATTCAGAGACCAAACCCTTTAGGATTCGTTACCAGAACACCGAAAATATGGAAGAAACACAAGGAGCTTGTCCTCGTCGGACAAAAGCTAGAACGATTCTAATTCTCTTTGGGCTGTATATCTCGGCATACCTCGCAGCTCTTGATGCTGGCATTGTTACTACCGCATTACCCATCATTGCGACGACATTTGGCTTCAGCGACTCAGGTTACGCTTGGGTTGCCTCTGCTTATCTGCTATCCAATGCAGCTTCGCTCCCTTTCTGGGGAAAATTAAGTGAAATTTTTGGGCGTAAGCGGATTATTATCACAGCCAACGTTGTCTTTCTTGCAGGAAGCACCATCTCAGCGCGGAGCACAAGCTTACCGATGCTCCTTGCCGGCCGCGCTGTATGCAACCCCAACTACAGAAATTCTTACTTGTTTTTGCTCTTCGAGTGCAAAAGCTAACTGACTTCGAGGTTCAAGGCGTGGGAGGTGGCGGTGTCCTTATTCTTGTTAGCATTTGCGTCACTGATATGTTCAGCATTAGGTCTGATACTACCAAAATTTTATCTTTGCGACTTTGAGGCTAATTATATGGCTATTTAGAGAGCGATCACGCTACCTTGGAATACTGGGAGCCGTCTGGTCCTTTGCTTCTGCAACGGGCCCGGTACTGGGAGGAATGTTTACCCAGGAGTTGACTTGGCGATGGGCATTTTATATCAACCTCGCTGTTGATGGCGCCTGTCTCATCGTTATAACTTTTCTTCTCGATCTCTACTCACCGTGGATTACCCTCTTTGAGGGGCTTCGGTCTGTCGACTGGCTTGGAATAGTGACCATTACTGGGGCAACGACTATGCTTCTTCTGGGGCTGCAGCTAGGCGGAGTACTCTATCCATGGAACTCTGCAAGGGTTATATGCCTCCTTCTATTCAGTGGAATCATCTACGGTATTTTCATTTTGACACAGTATTTATCTCCATCACCCATTGTACCGCTGTCGATATTCTCGCATCCATCTAATCTCTCAGCGCTTGCTGTCTGCTTCTTCGACGCCTTTGTCATCAACTCAATCGTATACACTATGCCACTCTACTTTCAAGCCGTCCTCAGACAAACACCTCTGCAATCTGGGATCTTGATGCTTGCATTCGCCATTCCGTTAAGCACTACCTCAGCTTGTTCTGGCTGGATCATGGAAAGGACTGGTCGCTTTTTGGAAATGTTGCGATTAGGGCTGGTCCTAATAACTCTAGGTGTGGGCCTATTTATCAGTCTCCCTCCTTACATTGATTACGGAAAAATCATTCCATATCTCATCATCCCGGGCATTGGCTTCGGTCCAAACTTCCATGCACCACTTCTCGCACTTCAAACAAAGCTCAAGGATGAGGATGTCGCGCTAGGTACCGCAACCTTTGGTTTTGTGCGTATGTTGAGCGGTGCAATGGGAATTGTTTTCGGCCAAATTGCCTACCAGAGCCGTATGCACGAACACATCAAAGAACTTGTAAACGCCGGAATCGAAGAACGCTTAATCCAAGCTATGGAAAAAGGTTCTACTATATCGGGCTCGATAGCCATTGGGGGCTTGAGCGCGACTCAGATCGGCGTTGTTCGGGGCGCGATGATCGACAGCCTACGGCGAGCTTGGATACTGTATACGGTTACATCCTTTGTTGGACTATTAACGTCGCTTGGAATCACGAAGACGAAGCTGGTCGACAACAACAGAGCCACGATCGAGGAATGACTTATCGTGAAGACTTATCCAGGATGGGCCCGAATTACTAGGAGCTTATTTAGGCGCACGCGATTGCTCCGTTTGTTTATGCCAACACGGACCCGAAATGTTCTTCGGGAGAAACTTATGACGACATAGAACTGCTGAAGCTACCCTAGAAAGCCCCGGTCTCCAGGAAATGGAGGCAGGGAAGAGAGAGCACAATTTTTTCATGATCAAATAAGTGCTCTCTTTAGTGCCAATCTTGTTTCCGCAATCTACGACACACGACCTCACGATCTTCCAGTCAACACCTGTCGGCACTTCCGCAGGTAGTCGGATCCATTTCAAGGCGACATGATTGGCTGGGTGACTTGTTGTGTGGCCGCACCCTCATGATCATCGAGCACGCAATTCGAAAAGAGTAGACCTTAAAACGCCACACCCTGTGAAACAGTCCCAGATTTATATGTGGCACAATGTTACAAAGTTCAGAGTCTCGATCGTTGAATTTTCAATCTAATCCTGATGGATGTCCTCGACATTTTGAGGAGAACTGGAGGTTTGCCACCTTCCGCGTTCTCTATACGGCCGAATTGCAGATTATCAGATACCAAGGCTGGCATGAGAGAAGAAGATTCAATTAAAGATGAGGGTATTGTGCACTATCGTAACTTCGACACAGTCCTCGACGACAGCTTTAGTCAAGCAACGCCGTTTAAGAGTACTTCCGCACAAGAAGGCAGCGGCTCGAACCAATTAGAACCTTTTCTGAATGCTAACTCTCTCAATTGGATAGACAACAATGCGGTCACTCCCTCTCCTCAATCTCGAACGACGATTCACGTATCAACACTTCAAGAGCTGACCAATCGGCCACTTCGGAGACGATGTAATCTCTCAGATGATACCAAATACGCACTTGAGAAAGTTTTTAGTCAAACACCGTATCCCGACAGAGACATGCTCGCTCAAGTCTCCTCTTATACGGGTCTCTCCATTACGAAAGTCACAACTTGGTTCAATAATAATAGATCTAGAAGGTTGAAGCGTAGTATGTGATTTAATCTTTCAACCTAAACATCAGCACTAACTGGCGACAGAACACAGTGCTCCCTTTATCGAGAATCTCGCCGGGTTAGGTCGATACGATGTAAATGCAAGTTTTGCCTCTCCTTCGAGCGTCACTACTCCGAATGCCACACCAAGAGTTGACGACCGTCCACCGAGACAAGGCCGAAAAAGAGTCATAGATGGGCAGCTACCAGAAACGTCGATACTGCCCAAGGACGGAAGGTCACGGTTCTACTGCACGTTCTGCTTTAAGTCATTCTACGGACGGTTTGAATGGAACCGCCACGAGGAGTCTATCCATGTACAACGAACCGTATGGATTTGCAACAAGTCTGGTATCGAGCATACCCCGACAAGCTGCCCGTACTGCTTGTTTCCGTATCCATCGCCGCAACACCTCGAGGAACATAATCACGAATGTTGTAAGGACCGGCCAGAATCAGAGCGGACTTTCCTACGTCGAGATCACCTCGTTCAGCATTTGGTTCGGTTTCATCGATGTTCCCAAAAGGTCGCATCCAAGTGCGTTACCAAAGCATCTGCAACACAAGTGGAGCCTTTGGAACCCAACCATGCAGGTCTGCATTGCGGCTACTGTGGCCAGCAATCCGTAAGCTGGGATGAAAGAGTGAACCACTTCTACGACCACTACAAAGATAGAGTCGACCCTCTTGATTGGTGGTCCCAACGAGTCGACAACACCAATATGCCTTCAGACATAGAGACGTAAGTTATTCCATAGACAAGGAATCGTACATACTAAAATGTAGCAGGCAAAAACAGGACTGCATTTGTAAAAAGTTTGGATTTCCTCGTCTAAAGTGTGACCTCCGCCGAAGCTTCAACTGGTCATGCAGCTTTCTTCCATCTGTAAAAGAAGCATTTATTTCCGAAAGAAACAGTGACTGTGCGACTTCAAGGTGTTGTTTCTGTCGCTTCTCTTTCAACATAAAGATCGACGAGACAGAAAATTGGAGTTCGCGCGTCCGACACTTAGAGACGGAGCACAATTATCGGGGATGTGATCAAATGACTTTTCACTGCGCAGGCCACTTTGTCGATCATCTCAAATGGGAGCATAACTTTTCAGGTACTAAGAACGAAGACTTCATCCGACACTACCGATATCAGACCATCGAAGCAAGCAGCGCTTCAAACACGCCTTATGAGATTGAAGAGAGCCTTTGGGACTCCTTTAATCAAGGATTGCCAGAGGCAAACGAAATGGCAGCAGAGGGATGCAGCGAGTGCAGATAGGGTTGAACCGTGGACCCGATTATGATTTTGGATTCAGACTTTCAGATACCCACGCCAATTACTATAAACAATTGAGCGTCGCCTACAAATTTCACAGATTCGGCCCTAGACGTGACCTATTTCGTTATCAGAAATTTCCAAGTATGCAATTTGAGCCACGGTGTATGCACAATCCCTCCGTTACATCGTCATCCCGTAAAACGTCAGGAACATCACTGGTTACTCTACCGAGAACTTCAGTTCCCGACACCGGTATGTATTCATCAGAGATCTAGGCCTTGCCTTTTTTCATTATGACTGCTGCAGCCATAGCCTGCTCAGCAAAATCGTCGTCTTGACCCGGATTGGCAATTTCGTATTCAAGGATCTTGATGAACTTGTAGAAGAGCACGGCGACTACAGTACCACCGCCTGGACCAACCCCTGTGCAAACGCGTCAGTGGATTGATCATAACCCGGCTGGCGAGCTTACAATAAATCCAGTGTTCTGAGTCGAATTCGCCTGTCACAACACAAGGACCAAACGACCGTGCCGGATTCAAAGACCCGCCGGTGTAGTAGACGCCTGCCAATTCTGCAATGAATAAAGCGAGACCGATACCGACCGGAGCAATGAATGTCGCGCGATGTTTCTCTTTTGCGAGCATAAAGATCTGTTCGATGACATTAGCTTCGCCTCTTCAAATATTTAGAATACCAACCGTGAAGATCAGTTCAAAAGTGAGGACGCCTTCGATGAATACGCCTCTGACAAGACTTGTGTTTGCGCTTAGTGTTGTTCTAACATTAAACTGAACCGGAAACATGACCTTGACGAGAAAGCTCGCCAGGATACTTCCGCCAATCTGGGCTGAAAACAGAAGCGCCGCTCGAAGCCAAGGTATGCCTCGAGTCATGGCCATGGCGAGAGTGACGGCAGGATTGAACAAACCTCCTGAAATGCGGAAGAATATCCACACGTTGACCGCGAGCGAGAAACCAAACACGAGAGAGATGTACAACAAGACACTGACGTTGAAACCAGTCGCTTGGCCGGTAGTCGTGGACTGATTCGTCGAGCTGCCAATGTTGGCGACTTGCGTGCCAGCGAAGGCAAAGTAAAGAAACATCGTTGTGCCTACGAGTTCGCCGAGGAACGCAATGAAATCTGTAGCTGTCGTTAGCGACGCGCCTCTCGTATATGCGCCGCCGAACCAGGAGACATACGGCCTTTGAACGCTCCCATCCACCCCGTGAAGGGCAATCTCATGTTCTCCGGCTCCGTTCGAGACGGTCCACTGTCTGCGTGCCCTCCACCTACTCCTCCTCCCCCTGCACCACCAGCCCTATTAGGGTAGAGCTCTTCCTCATATTCCTCATCGCTGTCATATCTCCTATAACCGCCGTAGCCTCGTCGCCCAGGTCTGTAATGCAGGGGCGCATTCGAGCGCCTGCTCCCGCTGCTGAAATATGCAACGGGGATTCTGCGATCCTCCGGCTCCCACTCCAGGTATCGCTGCGGTCCGCGATGGTCAGGAAACCAGTCGCGATCTCGTTCCCGCTCCCAGCGTCGCCGCTCCCACTGGTCGTTCCAGTAGTCGTTCGGGCCTCTGGCGCGAGGGTCGTCAATCGTCCACCTGTTTCGCCTGTCCATGGGCCGCAGCTCATCGCGCAGCGGCCCGGCATCCCCGAAGGCCATGGATCCGATTTGCGGGCCTCGGGTTGCTGTCGTTGTGGCAGGCCCGGCAGACGTAACCGGCGCTTCTTGGTCTTCGGCTGCTGATCCGGTGACTAGCCGCTTTACAACTCGACCGTCCGTAGTCTTCTCTCCATAGAACGTAGGGAGAGTACTTAGAGGCTGGTCGGCCATCGGATTGGCACGGAACGCTCAAGAGGTGAGGTCTAGAACTCGACCCTGCTTGTTGGACAGGGTACTCGAAAACCGATATACAAGAGTATATAGGAATGTGAGAGAGTAGAAGAGGTGAGACAAAGTGTAATTGTAAAGCGTTACAGGAGTGATAAGATCAAGTTTCATAGAGAGAGCACAAGAAGAACGTGGCAATCTAGCACTAGCAAGCCATCGCAAAGTGACACGAACTCAAAATCTTCTGTTCAGTAAAGAGGAAATGATCAGACGAAAGCAGAGCCGAGTACATCTGCTTTGAGTCAAGCTTTGCAGGAACCGCTCTCGACCAACATCTGGTCACCAATAAGTTTGCCAATTTATCCAGTGGAGTTTCCAATCTCCCTTCGTGCACGTACAGCCCCAATAGGTTTCTGCAAGCGTTATACCAGAGTCGATGACCGGGAATGGCTCGTTTACCAACTCACCAAAGCCATTCGCCTATCTCTGATTGAGCGTTGAATCTCTCGATCTTGAGCATTTAGCAAGAGACAAATGACGTCGGTGGAGGTTGAAATTATGGGCAGATATAGCATCTTCACATGGTTATTCCATGGCGTGGTCAAGCGTGCCACGTAGGCAGAGGCTGGTGAGTGGTGGGTACTGGCCTGCGAAGTTGGAATAAAAGTAAGTGGCGGATGTAGCATTGATATAGAAGGATGGAAATACCGTATAGCAGACTACGGTTTCGAAGATAGAACGAGAAGGTTTGCAGGGATGAGTTACAAGGTGCCACCTTGGGCGAGCTGACTGACTACCACTTGATTCTTGTTTCTTTCGACACTTCGTAGTCTTACAGTGTGAGGTCAGATATGCTGTTCTTCGTTATGATTATCTCGTACTAGCCAGTGAGTTTAGGTTAGAATGTATCTTATCCACTATCGTAATCTTCCCACGCTTTGCAAGCGCGGTAATCGGTGGAGTGGATTCGAAGTTGACAAAGGACAGCAAACTCCGACCTAAATACGTACAGTACCGTATGCCAAATTACATCGAAACTAAATAGTGATTTACTCTCATCTATCCTTCATATTGCGTACTATCTCCTCGATCGGCAGCACACTGCAATCAGGCTAACGCCACTGAGAAGCAGGCATACTCCAGTGAAAATCACGACTGCCTTGTACGTGCCATGTCCATATCCACCGTTATCAGTTGACAATCTCAATAGGCCAGCGCCAATCGGACCCGCCAGGACATTTCCGAGACCTTTTCCAAAGCAGAAGAGACTGAACATTGATTGAGAAGCAGAAGGCTCCGCACTGATCGCTGAGACCATCCTCGCCCACATAGCAGTGTATCCTGCGCCAAAGAAGCCATATAAAAGAGCAAAGACGATGAGCGGTACTAATGAACAGGCAACTCCCCAGGTGCTGAACGTTGCCGCAGCCGCAACCGATAGAGACACTATCATGAGCATATTTAACGATAACTTTTTGTCAGAGAGGTACCCGAAAGTGAATTGACCACCAACTTGTGAAATACTCATCAGCGTCAGTAGCAATGCGCCTTTTGCGGCGCCAAGACCGATCGCAGATGCATAAGACGGTAAGTAGAGAGAAGGAAAGAAATATCCTAAGCCCATTAACACGTTGCTTAGAGTGTAAATCCAAAACAACGGCTTTGTGAGAAAGCTCCAATCCGTTCTCATGCTCGTGATGTGTTGCTGTCCAATTCGACCTTTGAGTAATGGGATCAGAGGTCCAGTCAAGGCGACCAATGTAACAGCTACAGCTCTGAGTGTTATCCGATACCCAAATCTCCGTAACATAGCTAGAAGTATCAACGGCATTACAGCGCCAGATGCTCCGGAAGCACTGCACAAAAATCCATATGCCATTCCTCTCTTTCTCACCCAAAACTCATCCACCAGTGATAAGATTGGATAATAGAAGATAATGAAGCCGATACCGTACATGACTCCCTGCGTCAATATAAGTGTAGCCAACTCATTTGCAAAACTACCGGCAACCAACCCCAGAATACAGACGGGCCAACCAATCATTATCATTCGACTACGATATTTCGACCATCGTCTAATCTGCGGTGTAATCAAAGGAGCACCAAGATAGGCTATGCCCGAAGCAGCCGTGCCAACGACTGAGGTGAAGCGATTGTCCTTGAACTCTGGGAGACGCGAGTAGTAGTCTTGAAAGACGCCGAAGGATAACGGAAATCCCCAGAGTAAGGCTTCAAAGACGAACGCTGCGAGTAGTAGTCGCCATGCTGCAAAGCCTCCATCAATTGGTGTGAGAGAAGACGCTTGATCTGAGAATGAGTTGGTAGTATCGAGCTCGAGAGCTTCTGAATGTGCTCTTGAAGCGACGGTAACGGATGGCCCCACTGAGGTTTCTACGTTCGGCATGGAGAGTTTGTACAAACTATTGGACAATAAATCGTGTCGACTCTAGAGAGTCCCATCCAGACTATATATCGAGCAGAGGCATTGATATAAGCAGCTCGAGATAGCCTCGGTTGCTTCGGTGTAAAGGCTCCATTAGTCACTTTAGTCTGGCAGAAGCATGCAAGGTTGTCAGCCAATGATGAAGGTAAGGAAGGGGTGGGAATTCAACTACAGAATCGTTCAATGGTATTCTGCAATAACCCACACAATTATGTGAGTAATTTTGTATCCATTTGCTCATTTTCTAGCTACTCTTAGTCTCGTGGATAGTGTGGCGTTGAAAGTTGAACTTGATAGTCGTTGGGTAAGGTAGTTTGGATCACATCAAGCATTACTGCTTACACCTGTCCGTTCATCATTGTCATAATTTTTCATTTCTTCGTAATTCCATTACATGATGCTGTGTTGTAGGTGTATTAGACAGCAATTGTTATGCAGGGGGGTATTCCACATCCGATCATTTGAGCCTCAGATCGGCCAAAACGCCCTTAGATCAATCTCCACAGTCTCCTCCCAGTGTGTTGACTTAGCCATCACAAGATTTCCTCTCTATATAGTCACTCCGACTCTTCGTCCGCAAGTGGACTGCAAACCCTGCATTCGGCGTACAAAGCGCCACAAAACTGCCTCACAGGAATCTGACCCTGCCGATCCTCTTGCACCGTATGACCTTCAGCACACCTCCATTCCCACTCGCCGTCCTCTCTCCTCGCCATGTGATTCGGCTCTTTGAGCGTCCAACCCTCCAGTGTGAAGTCGATGCGGCGGAAGGCCTTGAGCTTGGATTCCTTGAAGGCCTGCGACGTGAAGTGCCAGAGCCACAGCGGGTTCCAGAGCTGGTTGCCGCAGGCCTGGATGGACAGGGTCATGTCGCGGAGCGCCGTCATGTCGTCCATGGCCGCGAACACCTTGTCGCGCAGCAGCCAGTCGCCCGTGGCCTCGCGCGGGTCGAACGCGCCCACGATGCCCGGCGTCGCCAGGATCCGCAGTGCGCACTTGCGCACCCGAGCGAGCGTTTGGGGTGCGATTTTGAACGGCCGCTCTGTCGGCGCGATCGATGCGTCCAGCGTGAAGTGGAATGTTGCGTACCGGCAGTATACCTCCATATACTCCTCTTTAAATTGTTTAGAAACAAGACACATGTTGTTCAGCAGCCTTCGTGTTGGTTTGGGACGCATCGGGACCGGCACAAGGTAGGGTATGCTGAAAGGCGACACCTTGAACAGCCATACTGCCAACAGCATGGATCGCGCGTACCAGTCGATCTTGACAGGAACAAAGTCGTACGAAGAAGGTTCGGGAGAGATGAGATAGGAGTAAATGTGCTCTCGCAACTCAGGTGGTCTAGGGTATCATAAGCATGTAGCTAGCGAGGTTGAAGATGGCGAAGTCTTACAGATTTATCAATCGCGACGGTTCATTACTCTGCCTTCTACGTTTCCTCGCATAATGTATCAGATACACCGGAATGGAGAAAAGGAGAGCGAGAGCGAGCGTGATGAATCCGGTTGCTAAAGTAGTGATTGACAATGATTCGAAACCGAATGCCTTGAGGTACTCGAAGACTGACGTTTCAAGTCGCGTGGCCGCCATGCTGTTGTATAATCGAGGATGCAGACGAAGAAGAGTTTCTGGATTGAAAAGGAGATGCAAAGGTTAAATATATAGCTGAGCCAGGTACAGAAAAGATCGTGTCCTGTTGAAATGCGGGTGCCTACAGCAGGAGGTCGCCAATAAAGAAGGCTGAGATGAAGCCACTACTCGGCTGTGCATGTGCGGAGACACGCTACGTGAAGCATGACATCAAAAAGCTGACGAGCTATTCGAATGGGTGAGTCCTGCTGGGATCGGACAGAGGTGTAAATGAATGAAACGACGCAGAACCCAAAGCTCTCCCGAAGGCTTATCTGTAGATCGTTGCTGGGTGATGTGAGCGACGACAGTGTTTGATGGAGTCGGTGGCTGAATGGGGCAAGCCGGGCAAGTTCCGGCATTTCATCGCCTGATTTAGGCCCTAAAACGGCTCCATAATTCATCGGAATACAACAAACAACTCACTCGTCGCCACGCAATCACTAAAGATTTTTGACAAGAGACCGATACCCTTAACCAATTAATTGCTTTGGGAAGGTGTATCACATGCAAACACAGGAAATCAGACATCTTGGTCTCATCCGCAAGTGCGAAGTTGCGTATCATGGCTACAAGCTGCGACTGCCGTTTCCATGCGATGTTCTTACCTCAAACGAAAGACCACTCTTACGGCCGTGTAATCGCTGCCGAAGCAAATCGCGGCATCCACACTTAGTCTTGACTTGCGTCAGCCGTGTCTTCTGCTGCCGCTGGCTCTTCCTGCTAGCCTTCGTAGTCCCAAACTTTCAAGATGAAGATTTGCAAATGTCTGCCTTTAATACGTTTTGTCATAATGTTTCTGATTGGTCTTAACTTTGTTATTTGTAAAGCCTTAACATCTGGCCTGTTGTGTTGATGTGTTTTCACGTAATGGTTGCATTCACCATTCCATCAATTACTGTAGATTGGAATCTGAAACCAAAGGCGATCTTCACGTAGCTGGGAATCTCAAAAGCTTCACGACACATCCTAAAACTGTTTACACGATATTAGATTACTGCCCTATTACAGCGTCCACTTCTTAACTCGCTGAAGCTTATCATAGCTCTGTTAGCTCGTTGGTGTAATGGAACGTCTCCGGCAGCAAAGCCAATAATCAAAGCAGCTACCCATATTCTTTGATAACTCCGATATTCTATCCCAAGACAACTCGTCCCCATTTAATGCGCTTGAAGCGGCTTCAACCGAAGACCATACACTATGACGTCTAACATCGGGCTGATTGTACGAGTCCATTGTAGCATGTTCCAATGGCGTAGTCTCGACATCCATATTCGGCTCACCATCCTGAGTCCCTTTACCCGAAGGTGATTTATGAACTCTTGACCTTCTGGCAGTCGATTTTGTGTTAGATTGGGAATCTTTGTTGCCGAGTCGCGATAGTGATTTGCTGAAAAATTGGTGAAGTCCTAGAGTAGCCAGTAGTGGCGTCTCTTCAGTTACCGTTTCTGATTGTTCATGAAGTTGTGTAGGCCTTAAAGATGCTGGATCAGCTCGCCTAGAGTCGTGGTCGGCCGGCTCAGCCGCAGTAATGTCCTGTGTAAAGGGCGGGTGCTCCTCAAAGGAACCACTGTTTATCATCCATGTGCGGCCACGAGCCGAAAGTTCCTGGTCCAAAGAAGGTTTAGGAGTTTGATAGGTACGCACAGGACTTAACTCCCGGCTCATAGGCTTCGGTTGGCCCACAAGGCAGTAAGATTCTCCCTCTTCAATGCATTTCACATGCATTTCCCTCAGTATCGTGACCACCTTACCGCATTTTTCACGAGAATCGGGATCGATCCTTAAGAGATTCTTTTCGATCAAGTCCAAAAAGCCATGGAAGTAGTTGCTGCAACGCTCGTGGCTACGGAGGTATCGAATCCACTGACCTGGTTAGCATACCCAAATACTAAGCGATTTATTTCATAGTCTCACCTTTTTAACACTCTCTTTTACCAATGCTTTCATTTTTGTACTGCTCGTACCATCACTCTCAACACAGTTGAAGAATTTATCGTAGCGGAATCCCACGTGTGTCAATGAGCCGTGATCATCCGCAGCTCTCTTGGCTGCAAAGGTAACTTTGACGCCTTCCGGGCCGTCTATATACCAAGTAATGAACTCGAGATAGAGACATCCAAGAGTCCAAATGTCGTACGCCCTAGAAATTGTGTACTTAGTATCGATTTCAGGAGCACGATATGTACCAGTCATTCCAGCAGGTACCGCGTTTGATCTCGTCTCTTCGCCATGATACCGGGTTAAGCCGAAGTCACAAATGACCAACTTGCCATGCTTCTCTTGCTCGTCTTTGAACCAAAGTATGTTTTCCGGCTTGATATCCCCGTGGATACCCCAAATATCGTTATTGGAAGGAGATTCGTTGGAATCACTGGGGATTCGATGTATCTTTCTTAAAGCTTCCGCAATGCCCAGGCATTGCTTTGCTATCCATTGGACCAGTGACAGATCACCTTCAGGTGGCTGACGGCTATACCAATAGTCTCGAAGATTCGCGTCGGCCCATGGGAAAAGTAAGTAGTTGTGCTGCCCCTGTCGCCAAGTTGCAAGGAGATTGATGAGGTGCGGATGACCAGATGAGCCGACTGATTTCACCCATGCATTGACTTCATTTCTAAAGCCGATTCCGTAATCGTTAAAAGAATGGAGTTCTTTTTTCGCAAAATATGGGTTCTCGCCATCTTTCTGAGCAGAAGTTAGTCATTGGTATTCCTAGACACGGTGGAGACATAGAGGCAGTACCCCGAGAGCGTTATGATGAGCTGGATGGATCTTAACACGCCAAATCGAACCACCGCCACCTTCGAGTGGACGGTATTGTGTGCCATCTTCGATAAATGGCAAAATAGTATCATCATCCAGCTCATGGAATGATACTTCTCTCCCATTCAGTTCGAAGAAGGGAGAGAGCATGCGTTTCTGGTAATCGATGAAGTGGTCGAAGTCACTATCTTTCCAGTTTTCTCCTACCATCAGCCTTCTGTCCTTACGTCTAGGGTTGAAAAGTTCACTATCCCGAAAGCCTTCCCTGGATCGCAGTCGTAAGGGTAGATCTCTATCGCAAATTTTAGCTTTGAGAAACTCGGGTGCGTCTTGGGCTTTATTCATCATGGTGAGAATAGCGAAGATTCTCTGACTTGAAAACATCAATTCCTTGTCATTTTGAGTCATGTAGGTGGTGTGATTGCAAATTTCCCGGGCATAACCCTTAAGTTCTGAGGGTGAGAATGCGGTCCTGGAGGGATCATTTTTGAAAGCTCTCTTCAGCTCCTGCTCGACCCGGCTCTCGTTAATGAGATCGAATAGCTCATTAATTGGTAGCCATTTGTTTCCATTTCCTTCATTGCCGCCGTAGAGCTCGCATCTGGCTCGAATTAGGTCATTCAGAGGGTCCAGTATGTTGAAATGCTCGCCAATCCCGGAGAGCAGGTCCTGTGTATGTCCCACAGCAGCGGCAGTTGAGTCCTTTCTAAAATGCTCCTTAAAAGCAGCGGTGTAGCCTCGGTCAAGATTAGTAGCGATGCTGAGGACTTCATCTGACAAGTCAGGCCGATCCCATGATGAGCCAGAGCGAGCAGACTCGGGTAACTGGTCATGTAAGGACTGCTTGCGTTTGTGGTCATGCCCTGGAAGGAAGTCACCCGGTGATAAGCTCTGATTGAATCCAGTGGGATACAATATACTGCGCCGTGACACGGAACCTAAGTCTGTAGGGGCAGAGACTGTCCACTGTGTATGGTTAAGACATGAAGTACCAGAGCAAGACAGCTAACGTCTCAGAAACTCGCCGTTTTGTCTTTTGGTTACTGAACATACAGCCGTTGATTCGCCTGTGGTGGTTTGGACAGCTTCGTCTTGGATTGGCTGATCAGCCATACCAGTATCAGAATTGTCCACCCACCACTGGACTGGTCGAAAAGGATGTTACGATGGTATGCATAAGGCCGGATACAACCTCGACCTTGCGTCTTCCACTCGTTTGACGCCGAGTAGCCCGTAGCGACGGCAGAGCAGATTTGCCCACAATCTAAGGTTAAACATATGCGGGCCAAAAGGCAAAAGAGTGAGGCTCGTTAGAAAGGAGAGGGTATGAAGCGAGAACGAGACCGAAGGAGCAGACGAGAGCATGAGATTTCGCAACAGAACACTAGATGAAAAGGCCTCAAGTCCTCCGCAGGCATTCGGGAGGAGGCGCGGCTGAGCCTACGCTCGATTGCAAAAGCCATACCCCAAAGGAGAGGATGGAGAGTTCCCCACCTGTATGTTCTTTTTCTTCGCGTAGTTGCCGCTGAACCAGCCATGCAATGGATTGGGGATCTAGAAGCAACGCGCAGCTCCGAAGCACTCTAAATGACCGATACCTTCCAACGTAATCCGTGTCCGAAGACTGCGCAGAATGTGTAGACCTTTAATCGTAATTGAGACCGGACTGTCTCCCATCGGCTCAGCAGGTATTAAACCAGATCCGGAACGCTTAAAGGCGTTAGAACGGAAGTGGACGCCTGAGCCTGGAGGCCGTGTAAACTGTCAAAGGAGCGGGGCGGCATGTTATCGTACTGCATAGCCTACTTCTGTGTAACTCAACACTCGCCTCGCAACTCGCCTAGCTGCCATTGACTATTGGTTCTTGTGTGCCGGAAAGGAATCTACTCCGTCGCCACCTGAGGGCCGAATCAAGCCGCCATGAGGCCGCCCGAAAATCCTTGCTGCGCGTGACGACAAGAAGCCGCGCCTCGATCACCAGCTGAACCCGGCAGAAGCAATCATTAGAAAGAGGCCGCGAGTTATTGTCCACGCGCTGACTACTACGGACCAGTCAAATGCTGAGTCGTGGGCGCGCAGCCGGGCGCAATTAGAAAGCCAGCATCGTCATGAACGGGCTGAGCTGGCCTGTTTAGAACCTTTGTTGAGTTGCCGGATGGGAAATACGCCACGATTACGTCCAATTAATGTTTAGGGGTTTTGGTTCGGTCAGCGGAATGGAACACGCGCAGTTGCCATTAAATACATGGGTGCATTCACCACTATCGTCAGAGTCCCGCTATGGGATAGCTATACGTTCAACTTCTTTTGACACTATTGCTTTGTTACCTTCGTAACCTTGTTTTCAGACTCCATCCCATCCTTATTCCATGGATCACGACGATGAGACACCATCAAAGGAGGAAGGCGTGTCGCAGTACATTAATTCAAAGCTAGTCGTTGATCCTAAGGGTCTCTCTACATATCTTTTGAAGAGATTTGGACTCGGCAATTTTGAAGTGGAGGTGAGATTTGCGCGGCCTTCGTGTGGTTGAACCGAAAACATCTAATCTGTGTAAGGTAGATGCGTCATAACGTCTATTGTATTAGAGTCAGAGGAGCAGTGAGCCCAGCTGAGCTCGATTTGGTGAGCGTCCATCTCCAGGCATTTTCTTCCGAGCTAATGTCATTACCTAGAGCGACGCTGACATGCGCAACTGCCTAAATGGAAATATCACTTTAGGCAATGTCGAGAGCTGTCTGCAGACTGAGACACTTGATAGAGAGTTAATAGTGTAGCCGAAAACTTGAAGAGCGCTTAAACACGAGGTGTAGCAGGACCTAAAGGCAAAGCAAGAAATCTAAAGCCCTAGAAGAGGATGGGTGTCACTGGAAACGTGGGTATTCAGCCTTGTTCACAGGCCGTTACAATTGTAGGATAATAATAGGTAGTCCTCCATATAGACATACTGGCCAAAATTCGATAGAAGCCATACTCCAAGGGAAATTTCGAGCGTATTTTAGATACCTCTGCCTTGCCATTGACTCTACTATTGTCGGGTTCAGGCTGAAAGCGCTGACAAATATCATCCATATCATTTCCTTGGAGGGAACTGGTGTGACCTTGTCTTCCGATGAACAAGAAAGTACCACCACATACATAGAGTAAAGATCGTGAAAACTCCTGTCAATAAGAAGTATATCCACACGTATCCTGAGACGATTGTTTCACCTTTACTGGAGGGAAACCAGTTGAAGAAGGTCATGGAGAACAGAGTCTAGTACGAACTGTTAGCAAAAATGGTTGGATACAGAAGTCAGGACAGTCGTACAGCGAAAAATGTACCGGGGAGAAACACCATAGTGACGAGAGAGATGGATCGCATTTGATTGGAATCTCGCCAGGCAGCAGTTGCAATGTCGACGTTCGTATCGCCTTGAGCCTATGACTATTAGCTGTCTGATGGACATAATTCAAAAGTCGAGTTAGCCTCACCCACTGCGTAGCAATAGTCATGCCGTCTACTCTCATGCTACATTCCCCTATCTTCTCATCGTATTCTTCAATGATGGCACAAAGACGATTCTTAATAATTACAGCTGTTTGCCGCTCCTGGCAATCGTCTTCCTTGTGATTTCGACTGCGTTCGTCGTCTGCATGAGACGTAGAAAGCTCACATGCTGAGCTACGATCCTTCGATGGGAGCTCATCAACATGGTCAATCATTTTCTGCAGCTGCGTCCTCCAAATTTGCAATCGACTACGCAGAAAAGTCGTATTCAGCCAAACAGTCCTTCTAACATACCTCGTACCACCCGCGTGGCCTTCTTCGGAAGAACTGAGAGAGGCTTCTCTCGTGGCAATGCCGCTGTCGAGTTCGAAGATGGCACCTTCGATATCGTCTATCGTCGCCTCGACAACCTCCACAATTCGTATTCTTTCCAATTCCGCAAATATGCCTGGCAGAATGAGTGGATAGAAGGCATGCTCATTTGCACTTGCAATCCGATTTATAACTTGTTTTTCGGTCGCTAGCGTACATCCAAAAAGAATAGCGAAAGTCAATTTGCTGTGTGGAAAGTGCGTAACGGTTAAAGCGAGGTCGTCTTTCCATGTATTGGCTGATCTGCAGTTGTACACTTTGAAACCTGTTAGCAAGCTAAAACCTGTGAGGATCAGGGCCTGAATACCGATAGCAGAATGACCAGATTCATCTTTGCCCTTGACACCCATCTTCACTTCTGCCCGAGAGAAAAGAGGTACATCCGCACGGCTGATGACCCGAGATATCGAAGAGTGTACATAGAACCTCTTGCAGATTTCTCGGAAGGTATCTTCATCGAAAGGCACTTGACGAATCTCACGTCTGCCGCCTTTGAAGTCTCGCTTGTCTCCCTTGGCAACCTTATCTGGGTCGGTGGCTATTTTCTCGCCAATGGGCCAGCTATAGGAGCGGTCGTTTTCATTAAATTTATCCTTCAACGCGGTCCCAACTCGTGACAAATTTGGGTTCGTTGATCCGGCCAGGATTTGTTGTAGCAACCCAGCACTTTCGCCAGCACGCCGTGCCAGACTGTGACATTGTGAGCACCTAAATAAATACTTAAGAAAGAACAGTGTCTATACATGAGCACCAGACCAGAATCTTTGTCGATCGAGGGAAGACACTTAGCAGTTAGTAAGTCGTCGCGTTGCGCTTCCTTTATGGAAACAGAACTCCTCATCACGTACGTTTTGAAGCCAGGACTCCCAGTCTCCTGGAGTTGCATTCGACCATAGCACCGGCCCCTAATTTCTATCAGCGCAGGCACTTCAATACACGAAAACACCAACTTGATCCGTGGCTAGGAGCCTCAAAACAGTAGCCTCGCTCGGCGCATAGCGGAAAACTCTGGTCAGGTCTGAATCGCTCAGTCCTGCATTCTCAAGAGGCCAATCCATCCCAGCCTTAGAAACGTCACCGATTACCAGGAAGAACTCAAAGCATCAAGTTCAGAAAGACGTAGCGATTCATTCTCAATGAGGTCGAGTTACGCTTCGCCAAGGCAGCCCAGCGATTGGATGCTTCCTCACGCAGGGATCGCGGTTGCTCAGCCTCAGTGCGGGATCACGAAGTTCAAATGAACACCGCATCAGAGACCGCCCAAGCCGCTCCGGTCAACGCGCTCTGTTTACAAATGCGCCTTATCTTGGCATCCTTGAAAAATCTGCTTCCTGCACAACGCACAGTCCCGCCCGGTCCATAAATTTCTGACCGGTTGCCACTCTGGACACTGTTGAGTTGCGATCACCGAAGCTTCTAGGCGTAGAGGACTTCGCCCCAAAACTACTCAAAGTTCAGCCACGCGCCTTGCAAATATTTCTCCCTTACAAAGAACTTACTCCTATCTCTAAATTTAAACATCCCAAGCACCAGCAGTCGACCCTGAAATCATCGATACCATGCCAACAGAGGTTTTCCGTGGTAGATATACGGACGAAGGCGTCATCCTGGGGCAATTGAAAAACTTTTTCACCGCTGGGGTCGTTCAAGTCATGGTATAACGTTATCAAAGCATCCTGGACAGCCCAATTTGAGAGCTTACACGGGTTCTGCAGTTCGAACGAAGCCGATTCTATTGCATCGTTCCACATGCTTTGACAGAGGTATGATGACGCTTTTGTCACTCCGGTCTCCATGCTGACTTCTTTATAGGATCAGCGCCGGAGTGTGCTGGATGCGGTCGAAGCCGACCATTATGCGCGGGACACGTGAAAGTCTCCTCAGATGTCAAGCAACGGTTACAATGTCTCTCGACTCTGTTCTCTATCACGCGGGAGGAGTCTACTGTCACGGATGCCCAGGCTATTGTTATATAAGCTAGACCTCCAGGATCTGCAGCGAGTCTGCAGATACTACCTGTCCTTTTGGTCCCATAGTGGAGGCGGTGAGAGGTCTACCGTGACATCTACAAAAGATAGTTTGACTGAGCCTGGGTCGTTATGGCACTTGCAAAAGGATGGAATACAACTCGATATTCTTCGCTTTGATAACATGTAAATATTCACCGCAGGATGTCCAAACGGATACCAACGACCAGGTGTACCTGCATCATCTATCCCTGGTTCATCACTGCGCTCGGATCTGACCGTCGATTTGCAGTCCGAACACGACCAGAGTATTGCTGCATTGTTTTGGGCGCCTTCTTCGAGGAGATAACGTTCAGCATATTCTTGCTGGGAGGAGCTTTGACTGGATCAAGCTGTCGATCTGCTGTCTTTTGGAGACATCGATCTAGGCAGTACACTGGGTCGCTGCACTTCTCTTTTAGCTCCTTCATCTTCTTCAAAAGTTCCTCGGCTGTGATCCTCTTGACTGGGGGATCGGCTGATTCTACGATGAGCATGCGGCGCTGGATCAAATCCAAGAAATCGTGGATGTACTGGGAGCATTCATCGTGCTCGTGAAGACTCGCGAACCACTAGGTACCAGTCAGCTAGCTACTCTCTTGAAGACTTTATTCTTTTCCTACTTGCCTCCTCGACTACGTCCTTGATCTTAAAAACAATCTTATCTTCTTCATCTGGTGAACGCATCACCTCGTAGTATATGTCTTTTCCAGCGACGTCAATATTGGTGGAGCAGCGTTCGATCTTGAATCTCTGCCTTCCTTCCCAGCCGCGTAAAATCCAGACAATGAACTCCATGAAGAGGCAACCCAACGTCCAGATGTCGAAGGACCGATTTATGAAGCCTTCAGGGCCGTCTATGTCGCACTCTGGTGGTCGATAGTTTGGTGTCACGGGCACGGACAAACCTGGTATATTCGATCTCGTAGCATCCCTGTGCTCAGCGGCAAGACCCAGGTCTGACAGCACCAGAATCTCCTTCTGATCGCGACAGAACCATAGGACGTTCTCGGGTTTGATATCTCCATGTCTCCCATATAAGGGTTCATTTTTGTCATTAGTGATTCCTGGCTCGTGAATGTACGCAATGGCATCGATAATACCATAACACTGATTGGAAATCCAACACAAGTTCTGATGATCTCGTTTAGGCTTCTCCAATTTCTGCCAAAATCCCAGAAGGTCGCTGTCCGCCCACGGAAACAAAAGGTAGTATCGCTCATTGTTCAGGCCCTCCTTACAAGCGAATGTTGCAAGCAAGGTGACAATGTTGGGGCGTTGTCCGCCGAAGCGTTTGAGCATATTGCACTCCTTCTCGAATTGGACTTTGTTTCTCGAGTGGAGAGACTTAAGAGCGAAAAGGTTCTCATGTGCAGAGAGCTACAGAATCACCATGTGAGCGCATCGCCTTGCGGACATGAATGTCGCGGATATAATCTGAACATACAGATCGAAGAGTATTTTGATACTCATGCTGCCATGGGTGAATGATAACCTGGTAGACTTCACCGTAAGCGCCTCCCAATGTTGGGTCTTTAGGTGAGACTACAGATAAGATATTGGGATCTTGTAGCGACGACGATGCTTGCATTCTAGTCATAGTTCTAGTCCAAGGCTTTATGTGTCCCTCTTTCAGTTCGTACCGAGGAATTCTGTCACGTTGTGCGGCCAGGAGAGGTACTATAAACTGCTGTTGATAATGTACGAAAAGGTCGAGATGGCTGTCCCCTAGATCCAGGGCATCTAGATCGTCGCGGTCAAGAGGAAGATCGGCATCTGTTAATGCTTTGTCGATGGCAGCTTCGACACGTTCCTCTTTTTCCATTAATAACAGGATAGCGAACACGCGACGGAATTCAGGCCCATTGGTGCCACAAATCTTGCCCTTCCAATATGTCTTAGCTTGCTCGGAAGTGCGTCGACTGCCCGCATGTTCAACCGGGAGACGGCCTTTTTTGACTAGTTCATCGACGACCTGGTAAACAGCATTTTCGTCAAATAGATAATTAAACAGTGTTGGAGGCCAGAATTTCAAATTTGAGGAGTCTGGGTGGATGACTACACTGTTCCTAAGTCGTTTCTCGATGGCTCTGGACACAGACTTGACACGTCCCTCAGCATAAGATTCAATACGGGGTAACGAGGGATTTATCCATGACTCTAAAAGCTTCGTTTTCTGTAAGTCTTCCGTGTTAGGAAAAGTGACCTCCGTAGGGACCCGGCGGTGCAAAAGGCCATCCTCGAACCTAAATGCTGGTACATTTGAATGCATCGCGTTGCCCAAAGGATCGTCACTGTCGATCGAGGACATTGATAACAGGACTGCCAAATTGCAGATAAAACAAAACAAAATCTTTCGAAGTATAGAAGCTTGCGGTAAGGCCCAAGAGCGACCGTAATAGAACAATAATAGGGTCAAAAAGATGTTGAGGACACGGTGTTAAAGTAATAGAAATACGTTAGAGGTGCGGGGTATTTGCTGCATTGGACTGACTTCGGGGTCCACCGATGGAGTAATAAGAGCAGGATGGATGAAATGCAGACTGCGAAGTCCGTTGTACGATTGTCATTGCAGAGCTCTGTTCCCATCTTCAATGACCTTTTCACCTGCCGTTCATACTTCACACGACTACAGGAGTACAAATCTCTCGCAATGCCTACTCATCTCCGTCTACAAGGCTTTCTGATGGGGTTTTACTGATGCAGTATGCCAGTGCTACACATAGGTTGCGGCATCAAAGTGGAATCAATAGCTCGCGTCTGCTGATAGAGCAACTTGTCTTAGCTCTTTGCTCATGTCATGTTCAGGCAAAGTTGGCAACAGCTCAGTTCCAAATGGCGGGAACGAAAATGGACCAGTCTATATCACTGCAGGAGAGTGTTTCCCAAAGATGACTCGAATATCGGGAGGATGCAAGGGTTCCTTCAGCTGTGTCAAACCTTTCCATTGCGAGTGCACTTTAGGCCGCCTATGCTTCACAGGTGCAGTTGGAACTCGCAAACTAATTCCGTGAAGATGCGGCTGAAAATTTTGTTTCAGCCTCCCGGCGCCTACCGTACCTCCTAATAAGATGGAAGTTGGATCCGCTACACGAGCTGCAGCATGAGGCGCTGTTTGCACCTCGAAGCGCTAATGTACAGATCAGAGGTACTGACATTTTGTGCAGCGGTAATGCGGGGGGATTTCCGGATCGAAAACGGCATGAAGATGCAAGTTATCGTTGATTCCAAAGACCGAAGTCGAAGTACTCTACACCAGGAAGGTTGCTAGTTAAAGTGTGGTACTAGTATTCACAAATGGTATCGTTTCGCCGCCCGATGTCTAACCGGACTTATGCATGAATCCTCGTCCCAGACTTCGTTTACACTCCAATCGCCACATACATGAACGCCGTAAGTGTGATAATATTCTCAATAATGCTCCTTCCAAAACTTAAACTTTACATCCCTTGTATGGGCTGCCTCACAGCCTTTCTTGATATCCCTGGCTGCAATGCTGGGACCGCAGAAGTAAACACCAACTTCGACGGTTCTATGGTTCTCGAAGCCTGGCATATAGGTTCCTGCCACAATGCCATTCCTCATGCCCGTAAATAGCTTCTTGAAGTTTGGCCTACCAAAATTGGTTCGGCTTCGAAGTTCTGTCAGCGGGTCACGATTTGTGCCGATGCTGTTCAGAACAATGTTGTTGGCGGTGTCCAAATCCACCTCTTTGGTGAGGTATGTGTGGATGCGCAAGAAGTCATCACCCATCCCCTGTGAAGCTTCAAGACTCTGTGCTTCAAGGCTGGTGAGTAGAGCTTGGAACCAACCGAAACTGCTTGTATCTCTCGAAACCCATATGAACTCCACTCTTCGCAATCTTCGTGGTGGATTTGGACTCGATCGAATATGCCAGATCTGCTTGAGGACCGAGGCCCAAGGAGTTACGCCAATTCCGGTGCCCACCAGAACAGCAATCTCATTCTCAAAGACATCTTCCGCGGGCGCTCCGTATGGGCCATCGATTCGAAGATCTGGCATTTGCTGGCTTGGGTCCAGCACAACTTCGTAAATGCCCATTGCGTCGAGCTCTTCATAAAACTTTGCTTGTGCTGGACCGGCTCCCATAGCATCTGCCATGTTCCTGGTGAAGTCACCTAGTTGCTTGACGTGAACTGAGATGTAAGGATCGAATGGACAGGATGTGATGGTAAAGGGATGCCACTGAGATTTGCTGACGCTGGGACAGTTGATGAAGATCCATTGGCCGGGTTTGTAGCGCATGCCGGGTTTCAAAAATTGTATCTCAATAGTTTCAAATGGATGTCGAATGACTTTAGTGACTTTCGCCGGCTTTCTGGAACGAATCTCGCGGTAGATGCGCTCGAAGAGGTACAATCCTCCGGCTATCAGTTCCCATCGCCAGCCCTCGTAGCCGATACAATGCTGCCAGAATGGTTTTCCGGCAAACGGCGAATAAGGATTAGTTGAGTCGCGAACGAAGCATCCTGTAGCGTGGGTATACATGCCGAGGAGGAATGGAACGAATAGGTGGTGAGTGTACCAGAAGGTTTCATATGACTGTTTGCGGATGTTGCGATGCGCTGTACTGTACATGAGAAGCATGCAGAGCAGCATAATGTGACCGGTTATGCCTCCTGCTTGTGTATAGTGAATCTGAATGGCAGCCTCTGGCCGGACCTGTGACCGTTCGACATTGAAGAAGTTCACGTAGTGCGAGGACACATGTACTATCGTCCAGAACAGCAATGAGTAAGCAACTTGACGATGGAACCACTGCGTCTCGTCAAGATGTAACCACCGCACCTTTGGGCGTATCCAAGTCAAAATGGTTCGGCACATCGGTAGAAGAATGAGTGTTGTGTCGACCGACAAGCAAAGTCCTGCGCCTCTGGACATCCATACGGAGAATTTCAGGGTGTTGAGCGCTGCGAGCCGTTGATCTGCTTCCTGAAGGTACCATCCTAGCACGAAGATTCCAAAGTGGATACCGTGAAACACTGTGTAGAAAGCAAGCTTCCGTGGCGATGCCCAACTTTTGAATGGCGACTGCTGCTGGACGACTGCCATTTTTGGAAAGTGAGATTTCGGTCTCTTTGGTAGGATTTGCTGTAACTGCTGGCTATTGCGTCTATACAGGGAGAGACAAGTCCATGGCGTAAAAAGCGCAGACTTATCAGATGTGCGACATTAGGTTCGGCCAGACGTTTCGATATTGGGTTTGCGGTTCAATTGACAGTAAATCACTTCCGAAGTGAACCGATGGGGAAAGTATTGCTTCTTGTGATATTGAGAAGGTAATCGTGAGGTGCTGTCGCAGTTCTAAGAGTTGATATCAGGTTGACTGAAGGTGTGATGTGAGGGAGTCCGCGAATGTTGAAGCGACTGCCAGCGCCTGCAGAACTGGCCCAAGCGAACGGCAGTACCTGCTTGATCCTCCAACGAGAGTAGATTAACACGCGGGCAAAGAGCCAGGCTTTGCTCACAGAGCGTTGACTTTGACTGGCATTGGTGGCTGGAAGTGGAGGGGCATTCGGAGAAGTCTGCTGGTGACCTTGGAATCGAGCCAATTGACGGGCTCATGCAGCCGCCGAGGTGGAAGCACAGAAGCACAGATGCAGCCAAGGATCAAAGCTCAGCAGAAATTCCGAGTCGTGGCTTCGATCGGCTACACGCAAGTGTGCCACCAGAGGTCGAAAGAAGCGCTCACGACTTTGCAACTCGTTCAACATGTCTCAAGGACCTCCGCCCATCTATGCGGAACAGACTGCTGGCCAAGAAGTCCCCAAAGCGAAGCTGACGGGCGAAGCTGGGGTTGTTTCCGCGCTCCATCGCGTCAGAGCGGTTGTCGAAGGCTTGAACGTTTCGAGAAGCATGCGCACGTCCTGAATCTTTCGTTCGGTTTCCAAACGAGCCGACAATTTTGTTCCAAAAGATGGCGTTGTGACGACTTTGGGCTGGTGGAATGAACTTCCTCAAGCGTGCGGTCATCACGGTGGTCACGGTCAATCGATGGCCACGGTTGCATAATTCCCATCGTATTCTGATAGTGACTCGGTCGGGCAAAAACACTAATGTAGAGGTTGATGTGGAAATCACACAGCGATGACAAGGTCCGAAGGCGGGAGAGCCCTCGACCCTGCCTTGGTCGTCCGCTACTCAACTGCGACCCAACGGACATATGCAAACACCATATAAGAAACGTGCTCGCGAAATGCAACAATCCCATGGACCAAAAGACCAGGAGCAGATTTTCAGGAACGGGCCATTCTGATGGAACACGCAGTGGTACAGTGCCTCGAAGGCGGTTTTGAGGGACGAAAGAGTTCCGGACGACGAGCTCAGGCTGGAAGTGCGCAAGCAAATGACAAATTTAGAATATTGGCATGGCGCAGATTCCAAGCCAGATCCGTGCTTCCCGCTGCCCGCAACGCAATTCTGCTGGTCAGCGCAAGCGCCCGGCGTGCGAATCTTCCCGCAGCCATCCTTTGCCCTCAGCCAATCCTCGAGCTGTGACCGCTGTTGGCCTTTCGTCTTTGCTGCAGGAAATCCAGAAGGTTCATTGGCAATTGGTGCTTCTCATTTGCTCTTCACACCAGCCGCTCATGCACTATGCACGCGGCGCCGCTTCTGCGGGCGGGATTTCCTGGCCGTCACTCAAGTGCTTGGGCCTGGCAGACAACGTTGAGTTCACTTTACGGCCCACATGATCGTGTGAATTCCGACATTCTCTTGTCAAAGCCATTGCTCCCTCTTTCTCTTTATCTCCGCCGTCACAACCACTCTCGAAAGATTTGCAGTCAACCTGTCGAGCTCACTGAAAGTACACCAACTCCCATTCGACCTCAATTCGCATACACTCAAGCGTTTCTTTCCTATCTTCGTGCTTGTCCTCAACCGACTCTTCACAAGCTAGGCGCTTTGAAAACCAGCAGCTTTCTCACATCCAACGTACAAGATATCAAGACCGAGTCATGAGCTAGTCCCGCGAGCATCTACGGCCCATTCGGTCTGAACCACAACCACCATGGGCAAGCTCATTAAGAATCATTTGGCGCGCCTAATCGTCTTGACCGCAGCGGCCTGTAAGTGCAGCAAGATGGAACGATTCGCAGTCCGACTTGAACTGACAAAGCAGCAGATCAAGTAGCAGCCGCACTGGAAGGCTTCTTTTGGCCAAAAATATTCTGGGACTTCCTGACAAAGAACTTTGATCCCGCAGTAAAACCTGTTCCCATCCTCCAAACCATAAATCTCATTTTCGGTATCTTAAGTCTACTATGGGAGTGGCCGATCAAATACTGGGGCTTTCCAAACAGCAACCTCCGAAAATCGATGGAGGCTCGGATCGTCCTCTACCCGATGTTTGCAGTGGCGGCGGTGATGATGTACCAAGCGACAAACCCAGCACTATACTACATGATTGGTGTTGGAATTTATTTCTGGGCATACAGTGAAGGCGAGGTGAGCTTAATCGACCGTGATGAATGTTCCCACTGGACTGACATGTTCCTAGGTCATCTGTGAGAAGAACTGGACGTTACCCAAGAAAGTCACCACTCGAATATCCTATAAAGTTTAAGCATTGAACAAGCCTTGTACAGTTGTTTGCTTGTTGCATAGCGATGGCGTTGCATATCATGATCTTATCGGCATTGATTTTAACTTGGCGGACGTAACGATTCTTCTCTTCGTCGCAGGCTAGCCGAAGGGTAAACGGCAGTTCTTGTTGTTAGGGACGAGCAAGAGCAAATATATCTATTCCTTGAATAAGGTCAAGGTCAAACGGCGGATTACACGCCTTCAAGCCAGCTGATCCTCCTAGATGAGGATCTCAGAGCTGGTAATCGTGCCATAGTGCACCCTCCTCTCAAGGAGCAATGAAATCTGATTGAACATGCACCCGAGTCGAAATTACATGATACTGCTGGTTGAGGTGAACGAAATCGTCACGCTTTCTATCCCTAGGTATTTTTATATGACACCGAAAGTGCCGCCATATCAGCTTCCAATCCACTCACGTCTTAGAGTTTCGCTGTAGACGGGTCCCCGTATGGAGGTTCAGAGATTCTCTCATCCATTAAAATCGCCGAACAGAATTAACAATTTCGATCTGCCAGTAAACTCTTTGGTGGAGGGGGAGTCAGGAGAAACTTACCGTACTTTCGTACCTACCCTATCGTTTGTCACGCAGCTCAAACAGGAATGGTCGAAGTCGATCCAGGGGTCATTCTCGAGTCATGCTTCAGCACTGCACGTTGCAGTCTTTAGAAAGGCAAGAACCTTCAGAAGTCATATTCAGATGGTTCATGCTTCGGCTCCTTAATGTTTAATGTTAAGAAAGACGCCAAAATTGCTGTAATCAATCACCAAATGAATATGGTGGAACTTCGATGTGGAAAGCCGCACTCATCTGTGTAGAGCGTGGTCACCTTGAGGCCGATTGCCAGGCGTAACTCCTTGCTTAATGACTTCTATATTGGTAACACTCTCGGCTGGTGCATCTCTGCCGAAATGAGAGCTTCCACCGAGTGAATACCCGTCCGGCATTATTCTTGTCATACCGCATTGCAGACAACGTTTCTTTCATAACCACTCAAGTCAATCAGAAGAAGAAGAATAATAAGGGTTTATAAGAAAGGCCTGGGTTGGAATTTCGGCAATCGAATGTTCACTTCCGTTTATGTAGTTGTTCAGTAATGAGGCCTCGTTCCCTATCCTCTTTGTACGGTTCTTTTCATTCAGAGACAGCTCCTTAATAGTCCCACCTCTCTTTCATATCCGGCTCGCTCATCGTACCAATACATCTTAAATTCAGACGTTTAACCCGTCGTAATTATGGGAATGAGTAGTTCTGTACGTTGACCTGATTTAATCTTGTCAATAAGCAAGCTAACTGCCAGAAGAATGATGAGGATACGGTGCGGCAAAGCAGCCATCAAGCATCGAGATCAGAAATCATCAGAGTCAAGACGCCGCGGAAAATAACGGTTGCCATCGCAATTGAAAGCGGCGAGCGGCTTCTTGGTTACTCCGATTCTGATGAGACACACAAATCGCGTCGAAATCGTGTATTCCTGTTTCGCCGTGTCTGTCAGCAAACAATCAACAACCTCAACGGCCCGGTTTCCAATACCTTACAGCCTCCATTCAATTCTCTCGGCTTTCAAAAGTCGTCAGCTACAGGAAGAAAGATGGCTCATCGGACTTCTGGTCCATCCAAGCTGCCAAAGGCGGCCAAGAATCCCATCAACAGGCTCTCGTCAGCATCTTCCAGTCCTCTCATCGGAAATAGCTCAAAGCTCTCCAGCTCAGAGAAGCCGATGCATACTCCTCGAAGCTCTCTGACAGCCTCAAAGCTTCCCATCCGAGCAAGTCGTACACCTATGAGCAGATCCCATATCTTTGGATGTGAATCCGCTCACGTCGATCTCTCGACTCCCGCTTCACGATCTCCTCTCCTCCTCCCGACACCAGTGAGCTCTACCTCTAGGAGTAGTATCATTTCATCTAAGGTATGTTATATGGTATTCTACAACTCATTTGGCTTCATTGGCTGACTGTTTGCAGACAAATGTCGACAAGAACAAGGCCCTACCTCCTATTCCAAAGACTTCAGCTGATAGCCCTTCGGGTGATGAGGATTTCCCGACACTCAAATTACACACACGCGGTACTGAAGTGAAAGGCGCGCCAGTAGGTGCCATGAAGCAGCCGACCATCGTGGAATGTACTAACCCCATACAGTCCGCTCACGCATCTCCAGTCAGGTCCAGCAGCCTCCGAATTCTCCCTGGTGCCAATGAGCTCATTTATGGTAATCACGACGAGACATCTCCTTCTCCTGCAACAACATCGGATCGCATGTGGCCAGATAGAGTCTCTTCGATGACAAACACTGCTTCCAAACCTTTGTCTATTCTTGATTCGCCCACGCCAATTCCTAAGGGCCAGACGCCAGCCGGGCGACGACTACATAAAAGTCGATCCGAGATTGTCTCGCCTGCTGCTCTGCTCAACGCTAGACGATTAACCATGGAAGCAACAAAGACTTCGAGTATCCAAAGTCTTAGAACTACATATGAGGCTGGTAGGCCCACTTCTCTTGCCTCTCAGTTTGATCGTCCTATGCCTAACCTTCTTTCAGCTCTACAGATTGCCGAAGATATCTACAATAGTGGTGAAACGGTTGCGGAGAAGTTGGAAGGTCATAAGTATCTTGCCTCCAGCATTATCCTGATCGAAGCTGTTAAATGTGCGCGCTCAGTCGCACTGGAACGCGCAAAGATCGAAGAGCTTGTAAAGATGGTCAACTTCAAAGAGAAGTTGATGCTCATCCATCTTCAGCAAGCGATTCGGGAGATGAAAAAGCCGCCAGTCAACATGATTAGACGCTTCAAGAGCAGGATTCCTCTATTCAAGACGAACCCAATTCACAAGAAAGACTCTCATGCAGCGATTTGAAGACGATAACGACAGCATGACGCCTATGTGTTCACGATTCCAGCAGGAATCTCTTATGTATTCGGATTTCTCCGTATGCAAAGCAGGAGCTCTGGAGTGTTACGGGATGAAACAGAGCTTATTTAATTCGGCATCAGTGGGATACTCAGATTCTTCGATTTGAATTTATTCTCTGTTATCTGTGGGCTTTCTATCGGTGGATATTTGGGGCGGCCAAAAGCGTGCGGAACCTTGTTGCTTGCCGGTCCAGTTCAACTACTTCCCTGTCGATGCTGTGGAAATGTCAATCTAATGTTAATGTCTCTTGGAAAGAAATCCCAATGAAGTGCCAATTTCATGTTTGAACATTAACATACCAGAATCCATGATGAGAGAAATCGCAAATTATATGCGGAGATGAGAAATTATATTTCTGTATAGCTACCACCAACTCCGATGAACTTAGATGCACCATGTTGACAATATAGCTGCAAAATTCACCCATTCCAGACATGATAGATTTAATTCATGCCAGGGCCGTATCAACCACTGCAAATGACAAAGCCTCCGTCGCCTTCTATCGACCGAACATGCCTCCACCTCCACCTCCACCCTGCTGCGCCGATATTCCCTGCATCTTTTCACTAACTTTGACGTTGACTTCGAAGAATTTGGCCACGCAGCGGTCTATGCAAACGCCTTCGCCTTTGTTGAGTTCGGCTTCGCGGTAGTCGGGAGGAACGCACTTCTTCGTACATGAGGACATCAGTCTGACTGGATTGTCAACTCAATTCGGAAACCTGACCATCTCGAAAAACACCTTTCAAAGCTCCACTGACCTATTGAACATGTCTGATACCATGTCGAGCTCTGTTTCAGCTGCGGCGATCTTCTCTGCGGAGGATGGCGGCGCTCGCGCGCCGAACATCCACGACATCTTGCGCGTAATATTGACTAGATAAACTTGATGGAGATATAGATGAAAGTTTCGAAATGGAAGTTAGAAGGGATTAAGCCCTTGTGTTGGGGGCGATGGGATGAATTGAGCGGAGGTCTCGTGGTCAAAAGCGAAGCTTTGGAATTTTGTTCATTGATCAGGGTCCAAGCTTCAATCGGAGTACATCAAAGATTTCCATCGCTCGTTGAGTGTGTTTTCTCAACTTTCGCAATTGCTGCCAACGGTGCAAATGTAAGTTCAGTTCACGCCCTTTCGTATGAGTCGAGTATCTGCTTGTTGTCTAATGATGAACAAACCGATCAAGAACCGTTGCGAATGACGCTTCGGCGAGTGACTTTACTCTTTTTTCGACCCTCTGATGTCAACTACTCACTGCATCTAATTCCATAAAGACATTCGAAGAGCTTAATAGACGAGCAATGGCTGATATTAAACAGAATGAGCACCGTCCTTAGACCGTATTTGTATCGAGAAATAGAACCTATCCACCGAACAGCACATGCTCGATTCTTCGTCGCATTCCAACGGCGATGCTCACACACTCCAGCTGACTCCTTTTGGTCCTCCACTTCCTTCAACCACCGTCTTGCCGAACTTAGAGATGCGCAAAAGATACATGAAAAGGAAGGCAATGCATTCCCGGGTCTTATGTACCCGCGCATGCTGCAGCAGTCCGCACGTAACATAGACATTTACACGTTCGTGAAAGGATTCGGACACTTGAATGCAGGAGGCTTGAAAAAGCATAGAGACAAATCATTTTGTGTTAATGGTATATGAGATCTCAAACACCATCGTTCCACTATGTCTGACCAATTTCAGGGAGAGTTGAAAGAATTCGTGAGGCGGGATCGAAGTTGCTCTTTGTCGATGTCGTTCACAATGATGATAAACTTCAAGTGATGGTCAATCTTGGTTCGATTCAGAAAGACCATGAGTACTCAAATTCGGATGTACGATCATTTCGCAAAACAATCGCTGTCGGCGATTTCTACTGTGAGCCTTGCATCGACTCAAAGTAGTTGCGGTGCAGACGGCTAACGATCCTGCAGCGTTCCTCGGTTTTCCTTCAAGAACGAACTCTGGAGAATTTTCACTCACTGCTTCCGACCTGCCTAAACTTCTCAGTCCAAGTCTACATACTCTTCCAACTTCTGTGTCCGATGAGAATACCCTCGCCCGCTTCCCGCAGCTCGATCTTCTCCTAAACAGGTCAAAACGTGATCTTCTCCGCCTACGGCACATCATCGATACGACACTAAATTCATATTTCAACTCGCTGGGCTTTACCAGAGTCACGACTCCTATTCTAGGTGCGGACACTGGTGGTGCTGTGGCCCGCCCATTTATGACCACTTCAACGGCGTATCCTTCCAAACCACTAAAATTGCGCATAGCTCAAGAACTTGCGCTCAAGAAACTTGTTGCCGCGGGTATGGGACGGGTCTACGAAATCGGTCCAAACTTTAGGAATGAAGGAATCAATGCCACACACAACCCCGAGTTCACGACATGCGAATTCTACAGACCGTATGCGAACTTAGACGACTTAATGGACATGACAGAAGACATATTTCTACGGATACACCAATCCATAATCGATCAGCGGAGCTCAAAATCGAATCTTTCCACGCTGCCCGATGCTCCTTTTATTCCAGTCCGCCCTTTCAAGCGAATTCCTTTTCTCAAGACTCTCGCTCACAGTATCCATTCTCAGGCGCCCGACTTCCGCTTGCCGCGGGACCTCTCCGCGCCAAACGCAGCCACAGAGATCCTCTCGCTTTTCGAGCATCTGGAAATGGCAGCGCCGGCGAACCCAACGGTGCCGCGCCTCCTCGACACGCTCTCATCGCGCTTCCTGGAGCCGCTGTGCGACGCGCCAACCTTCATCACGCACTATCCAGCCGTCATGAGCCCGCTGGCGAAGTCGTTCGTGGACGCGGAGACGGGCCACGCGGTGGCCGCGCGCGCGGAGCTGTTTGTCGCCGGCGTCGAGTACGCAAACATGTACGAGGAGGAGAACGACCCGTTTGCGCAGGCCCGCAAGTTCCTCGACCAGGCGCGCTTGCTCGACGACGATGGCGACGACCAGCGCGAGCCGCGCACCGCCCAACGCGAGCTCTCGCCCGGCCAGAAGTACTACGTCAAGGTGCTCGAGATGGGCTTGCCGCCGACCGGAGGCTGGGGCGCCGGCATCGAGAGGTTGACTATGCTGTTTGGCGGCGCGAAGAGGATCGCTGATGTGCTGCCTTTCGGCACACTGCGAAGCGTGGTGGCAATGGGGACGGAGATCGAGGGGAGGAGTGCTGAGGGCAAGACTTCGAGATAAGGACTTTGGAGTGTCTATAGGCTATGGTGTCATGGTTCGAAGACAGGCAAATGAGACGCTACGGCATTGCTTGTTCTAGTGTCACTAAGTTTTTGGCTAGTCTACGAAATAATACCGCTTCAATGCGTGACTTCGTTTTATGTATTGGGAAATGAATTGCCTCTCAGAGCCTCTACTAAGAGCAATGATAATTGGGAAGATGAAGAGACTTCTGTTGCACCTCAGGCTACGCCCGCTGGACATTCAGCCATGCTCCAAAGCGCGAGCTGCTTTGAATGCATGGAGTGCATAGCAGACCTTGTGCGTTAGTGCTACCGTAGGTCGAGTAAGACATGTGGTGTCAGGGAGGGCCGCGTGAGCACGAGCTCGCATGGCGCATCAATTCTACCCGATCGAGATTTGAGGTTGCACAGCTTTCGGGCCCACAGGGCGCCTCTACCAGCATCTTGGAAGTTCCAGACTGCCCTTATGAGGTTCGATCAAGCTCGTGGTGGCTTGTTTTTCCCGATTCCCCGCGGGATTTCAGTTTCGGGAGCAAGGGTTGGGACGGCTCGAGCCGCGTGGAGCATTAAGTTGAGGTATCGGATTTTCGATCCTCAGATCCACGTGGGGCGCAGATACAAAGGAAGCAAAAGCAACAAAGTTCGGCGGAAGGGACAAATAGTACTTCTCAGGGAGTTAAGTGATATTTCGCAACCTGAGACTATGTGCAGCCTTCCCCTGCTCCAAACCGCGAAGACTTTCCCGGCTGCATATCTGCACGCTTTGTCCTCTATGGAAGAACCAAGCCTTTCAAGTGCAAACCGAGGAGAGGAGAAGGCTGAAGGAGTGGCCCTGACGTGATTCTGAAAAGCACAATTGCCTCCCAGAACTGTGAATGAACGTGAAGCTAACACAGGATATGACCGTTGACGATGGACATGTTGGCTTTGGTGGAATGAACTGATAATCGAGAGAATAGGAGTGCCGCCATGTGTATTCTTGCAGCTGTTTGTCTTTCCTTTTTTAAAAAATCACGCTTGGGTATACGACATTCATGCCGCGATTAGTGGTTGACTGACGGGCATACCGAAATCTCCAGTCATTCACATATCCGTCCCGATGCTATGCAAACACAACAGTACGATCGGTTGTATTGACTTAGAGAGACGTTTACCACCAGCGTACACCAAGTCAAGTCTCCTCATTCGCAGTGAAAGAGGTATTTTTGACACCGCCAATGCAAGTGAAGTACAGGTAGAAAGTTGCCCATTTATTATTTGTGCTCGAGATTATGTTGCGTAGATGTTGAGAGGGACCGAAAACGTCTCGTTGAAAGGCAGGATGCTAGTAGTTCTGATTTCCTGGTTTCGAAAGTGTATATGGTTGAAAGCAAGGCCTGTCGGACAAAGAATAACGCGACTCCCACGAAAAGAGTTATGTTCGATGACTAGTAATTGTTGCCGCGCACACTCAACGGTGTCTCTCCCATAGCTGTAGCGCTGTTCTCCCAAAATTCACGGTGAAAGGGCTTGGGATCAGGTATGCGTTCGGTCCGCGGCTTGGTTGCCGTCTCGTAGCGATGGGCATTCAATACCGTGTCATTTGCGCATTGCATAATGGGAACAGGATTGAGTTTTGGAGTAGGGTACTGATAGTCTGCTACATTCGAGGTCGAATTATTGCGAGGCACAGCGTGAAGAGACACTGAATCATCGTAATGGTCGATTTGGCTCAGGGTAGAACCTGTACTTACGGCTGACGGAGCCCTGATGGATGCCGAGGCAGTTACTTCTGGGAGAGATGTAGGCGAAGAATCAGGAGAACCATTTGTCTCTGCATAGCTCTGAGGACTGGTGTGTGAAGTATTTGCAGTCGTAACCGAGATCGCCGTGTCACTTTGGTTCCCAGATACTGAGCTAGCGATCGAGCCACTTCTAAAGTCAGGTGAGAACTGTTCGGAAGCCCAGATTCCTCCGGAATTGTAAAAGGAATTGCTGGACTCTCTGTTTGTATTTGAGAAGGCAGGATACAGATGGAGCGGAGCTGATTCTGTATTGTGTGGCAGTGCCATCTGCCTCATTCCCGTGGTAGGTACTGGCAATTGCCTATTCGCAGCAGAGGCTCTCGGTAATGATGACTGCAATGCGACGACATTGAACGGTGATGCTCCTTCAGCGCTTGTAGCCGATCTAGTTCCAGTATCCGGACCAAGATAGGATAGTGCCGATCCCTGCTGCTCTTTGTCCGTTCCGTTTGGGATACTGTTGATCGGTCTCTCATTCAAAGAGCTCCACGCTCGGATACTGTGGGTGGGATAGATTGTACCGCATGGCTGTGGACATGTCATGGTAACCGCGGATTGAAGCTGGTACCCATAGATGGGGGAGTCGCAATCAGATTGCACAGGTGGCCAGCCTGCGTCCGAAAAGTGTTTTGTTGTTGTCCCAAGTGACAATACATGAGGATATGACCTGCAGTAGATAGAATTTGTAGCAGAAGGTTGGTTCAGGCTCACCGTACCGAGATTGGGAGTCGACAGGAACCCTCCGACGTGATTGCCAAGGGGTTGTGCTGCGAGAAAGGAAATTTCCTGGGAACCTACCTGCGTAGTGTGAGTTGAGTAATTATAGATAGAAATTCTAAGCTCCTCACGCGGTAGAAGTTGCAGGAATCTGCACCGGCAGTTCTGCAATTCTGACAACCCATGCCATTTCCCGGATCCCCACTACATTTGATCTTTCTCTTACGGCAACGGCTACACTAATAAAAGAACTAGTGGTCAGTGGATTCATTTCTGCGCATGAGTACTAGTAGAGCGAACGTACGGCGACGGCAATCCGCCGCCGAGTCGAAGTACCACTAGCATCGTGGTCGTTATCGCGTGAGTTCAGCATTGTTTCCGGGCGAGCAATCGGGCATACTCGAAAGTTCTGACGCTCAGCATGGCTGTACTGAAAGGGGATATTTCGTTCCTCCCAAGGTTGTCGGCACTTGTTGAATTTCGGTAGCTCATAAGTATCGCCCCTCGTCATCATCTACTACTCGTTAGGTAATGGCGTTACCCGGCGGACATACGAAGATATCTGAGTACATAATTTGTTCCAGTAGGAGCCGTGATTACAGCAAACGTAGTATTTGACAACATTCACTGACTTTTATCACCAACGCTCTTGTGCCATCCGTAATTTCCAATTGTTCCGCTGAGACACTCGGCTCTGAAATGTTGCAGAGAGTGTTCAAAGAGCCTGAATGGGGGGATCGTGGTCGAGACAAATCTGGATGCAGGAGAAAGCTCAGAAATGAGGACTTATACACCGTGACATATGAAATGGAGTTGTTTGATTCACGTCGATATCAAATGATTCGCGACTATCTAGCGCAGTTATTTGCCTTCGTTAGTGTTATGGTGTGTAGGTGTCTCTGCAGTCCGAAAGCTAGACGTATTGCACTGCGTTTGCCGTTCAGCTTTCTCCGAATCTTGTTGGATGAACCGTGTGGAACATTCGGTAGCCTGCAGAACTCCAACTAACGCCGTACTAGCAAGATGGGATGGCACTGGCTCAACGGTGTGGGCAAGGCCTGGTAAGTGAAACGTCTCACCACCAGAGGCTTGCTCGAGAAGTTTGCGCCTAGATGACAGCAGCATTACTCATAAGTACGAGATCAAGAAGTTGGCAGAGAGCATGAGCACCAACTTGCTTCAACGGTCCCGGATAGATGTCTCCTGCCACACAAGTCTGACAACGGCAAGGCATTGCCCAGTGTTTCTCTCGCATTAAGGTGCCTGTGAAGTGATGCTTCCTCCCGTACTCCACCGTTTTCTATAGCTGAACTGCCGTTTTGTGTGTTACACGAAGGGCATCTCGAATGGCATCCAGCAAGGGTCTACCGCAATGGTCGTGTTGCTTTCGCGTGCCAGGAGGCAAACGCAAAACATCAGCGACAGAACGGAAAATATAGCCGGAGGCTGCTCCTAACGGACAAAGACACCCATGGAGCTACGTGGGAAGGATGGTCAACTATGCCGATAGTTGAAACAGCATCAAACAAGGATGTAATTGATGAACGAATATTGAATGTGTGGACCCCGGTCATGATAATGGCAATGCATCGTTGGGTTGGGAGGAGAAGGAAATGCCTCCTACGGCGTAAACGAAAGAGGCTGAGGTAGATTCGTCACGGATTGGTAGATTTCAACCTGTGGTAGTGCAAATGAATACTCCTGGTCAGCCCAGCCGAGTGGACAACCTATCAAAGGCCGCGATTATCCATGGCGTTGGCCTCCCAAAGAAGAAATATCGCACCGGATTGAACTATCTGCGACCGGTGTGCGATTCGATGAAAGCGACTGGAAACACTTAAGTCGACACTGTCTCTCGTTAGCAAATTGTGAATCGTGAGGCTCTCCGCAGTTACCAAAGCATCACTCCAGTAAAGCCTCATGGTTGTGGATAAGGCCTTGAGGTACTCTACTACCTCCCCGTCACGGCACAATGCAGGGGTGAGGCAGTGTAAATACTCGCTGCAACTACAAGGTGGCTCCAGGCTTGGCGATTGAATACCCACTAGAGCAATCAGTTTCGCCACAGGGCAAATAAGGAAAAATTAAGGAGGTATATCCGTGATAAGTGGGTCCGAATGGCGAAGAACTTGGTACATGCCGCCTGGAATGAATCTTAGTTAGAGACGATGAATATTCGCCAAGTGCCCCGACACGACAACAGTTTGATAGACTTCGCCGTAGTCACGTAAGATATCTGCATCAATGCGCGCTCCCTACAGTGAGTAAAATCTGGGAGAGAAGCTTCTAACAGATATTATCTGCCAAATTGCCGCATCTCACTTCCTCTGAACGTTAGCATCCCTAGCTTCTTCTCAGAACTATCTGACCGTGCAGTCAGCCAGCCATCGGAGGCATGGCTGATCAGCCATAGAGATCGGAAGCGCATCACTGATCGTTTAAGCATTAGACAACAATTTGGTGGGGCTTGTGGCTCAAATGTACGCCAGGTGGGCAGATATGGCCTTCCACAGTGCATTGGCGAGGCATTTGCAGACTTCTTGCTTCACAAGAGGCGTAACACCATTGGAATGCGACTATTAATAGGGAAAAGAAAGACAATAACTATGACTTGTTCGACGATAACAGGATTTATTCCACTGAAAAAACCTAGTGATAGTTAGAATTCCGTTACTGGGGCAAGTTGACCCACTACTCTTCAGAGCTTGGGAAGGCCGAGTACAATTCACTCGAAGTCGTTCACTTATCCCAGAGATGAGTGGCATAAACGCTAGAGTGCTCGTTGGGCCTCAATGAGCTGTATCGATAACCAAAATACAATCGGAATGAAGGGAATGAGAACTGTCTCGTGAATCAGGCGTGGATCCCGTCATGCAATGACTTGCTTCTTTCCGCAATGACGCCCGGTGGATAACCGAATCGGCCCGCATGCGTGCCGTCCCGCAGATACGGACGTTTTCTAGCCATGCATACGCATGGTTGGGCGTCGCGCCATTACTGCAAGGTTTTGCTTCCCGTGGATGGCGAGCTTGGCTGTCATACAATAATTCGGCAAACAACCAAGTTCAGGCTGCATTAGTTGGTTGAATCAGATACGGGCTTCGCAATTGATTGAGTAAGGACATTTCCATCAGGGATAGGAAGCATGGCGACGAAGACAAAAAGAAAGCCAAGTTAAATCACCCCCAATCCCATACATTCGAGAACATAGGAGCAAAGATCATGTTTGGTTGACCTTAGCAAAGCTAACTACTCGTAACATAAACCCACGCAACGTGCATGTTGAGATACTGGACGAGAACAGTACACGACGCCGCGTGGTAGGACAAAAAGAACAAAGCAGGGAAGAAGAATTCACTTACACTGAATGAAGCCATGTGGTCACTAAGTTGTTGTCAGGAAAATCCCCTCGGGTTTACGACAGGGGCATTATGGCCTCGCTTAGTCACCTAAGTGCCGACTTCTGACACCCGACTAGAGTAGGTAGTTAACATCGACAAACACTGGAGAGGGGAGGGATTAAATGGTCAGTAAGATGCAAAGAGGAAATCACTCTATATCGATCCATGTTTTTGCTCGGTGAATGCGTGGAAAATCTTGCCATACCACTCATCCGTAGAGAATCTTTCGGTCTCTGGATTCAAAGAACCTCGAATTCCTGTGCATCGCTCATCTATCCTCCTTAAAATGAATGGACCAAAGTTCTCTAGTTAATATAATTGAAGTAGCATTAAATTTCCTGCCACAATCGTTTATAAGAACGAGTACGTGGCTATTGAAGTCGGGAGTTTGGATCGCTGGAAGTACTGCGCTGCCAACTTCCTCTCCACAGCGGATGATGCTACTTCGTTGGATGAATTATTAGAGGAAAAACAATTCAAAATTTGAGTTATTTATCACTCTCCACTATAACCTCCCAGCGCAAGGAAATTCATCAGGGGTCGGTATCTTCCGTCACCCATTCGAAAGATACAGTGTGTTAGGAATGTGATCGTGAATTAAGTTGTTCATTTTAGACAATCGAGAAAGCGGAGAGCCTTCTTTCTGCCTGGAAGCATTCCTTCCCGTAGCACGGTGGCGTGCCGATATTGAAATGTGGTATGGAAGGCCATTTGCATAGGTATACGACTCTCTACTCACTCAGCCTTGTACATCAATGTGCTGCGAAATGCCCAATAATTAAAACTGCGTCATCCACGTTCGCGTTATACACTGCTTTTTGGGTAAATATCTGACAGGACAAGCGAGTGGTGGATTCTCATCGGATCAACCGAGCAATAATGTAACCTCACCAAACCAAACAAACAAATATCCGAAGACACCAAGAAGTTGATTCTTGGGTACACTGCACCCTGCTCTCCTACTATCGCCTTCAGGTCTCACGCCCTCTCCGAATTCGATCCAATCCGTTCCTTATCCTTCACTGCAAGAGCTTCGGGCCAGCAGAGCCTGCTTGTACCGCCTTTTTGTGGGCTGGAATACCTGTTGAAACGCCAGGGTCATTGTAAGGTGGAGTTTGTTGGCTCAGAGGTAGAAGTTCATCCGTCGCGCAATCGGTAAAGACGAAAACGATCTGACCTTGAGCATGACCATTCTCATCGTAGTATAGCGCTGTATTGCAGTAGTTTGCAGTGTCTGTTAGAACATCTTTATTGCAATATGGCACATTGTCTGCCTTTGAAGGTATTGTTCCGATTGCTGCAGCTGTCAGAGTACCGCAAGACCTGAGTATTGTTAGTACTCGAAGTTGAGAGTATGGGTGTTGATAACTTACTCCATAACGTAAGGAATGAACGTCCAATACCCACACGTAGTTGCGTTAAGACTCTTCTGCTGTTGTATAGATAAGGTATACGTGATGGATTCGCTCCCGGTATAACTTGCCCCCGCATCAAAGGCTGCCTTCAAACTGGATAGTATAGAACCGCCTTCACTGGAGCTATCACGACCAGCTATCGTATCACTCGCATAAACCTGATTAAAGAGGTCTCGGCGGCCGAAGGAGATACCTACATTGAAGGTATAGCTATTGGTGACCTCAATTGACTGGCCAGTAGTGATGGTGCACGTGGTTTCTGCTTCGCACGGAGAATCCGCGAATGGCTGTTCCTGTCCAAAATACGTTGTCAGCCTAACCTCGCAGTACGCCAAACAATTTCCATCCGAGTCGGGCGCGTCCGGGAGGTAGGCCGAGCAATGGCCATTAGAGTCTAGGGTATGTTTTTCGGGGCAGTCGTAATGGGACTGTGACGAGTTATACATCGAAGCCTTTCAGATGTCACTTTGGGGGCTTACTACGCCATATCCCATGTTTTCTGGCTCGCATGTATGCCGCTTGATCAGCTCAGTCGTGGGAGTGAAGTGATGAAAGTCTGGAGTTACAAGAGGTCCTCCAAGTACAACGACGACAAAAGCCAGAAGATGGAGCGTAATAGGTAGCGTCATCAAGAAAGACTGAACAATCTAGGAGGCTACTGAAATGGGTGGTGAACTTTGGTTGTCTAGAATGATTGTGATCCTGAGAATGAAGTGGACATATCTTCCCCTTATGCTCTTCTATCTGTACAGAACTGACATCGTCATTGCAGGCAGTTCCCAGATTCTGACGAACCGTGCCTCGGCCACCAACTCAAACATCCCTAAGATTTTGAGCTGTTGCAGCTACTACGCTGAGACTTGTAGCCCATAGAAAGTATTCAGGAGTTTGAAGTGGCCATGATCATTCATGCAAATATAGCGGCACAGCACATAGCTCAAACACCTGAGACAGAGACGCGTAGATCAAACTACCTGATAGGATAGATTATGCGCAGAAAATTGCCTTCAATCGCCAACAGCTAGTGAGGACTTTGGTAGATGAAGACTCGCAAAATAAACCACGAAGGTTAAGGAAGGCAAGCAGAGCAGAATCCTGAGGCCAAAGCTACGAAAAGACGTAATATGTGATAGGTCTAACATATGCGGCGTAGCCACGGAGTTTATTTCAAATGTCTTCGACCTGCCAAAGGTGGATTGCGTTTCGTTTGAGCCGTGCTTGTGGGGATTGTTAGCCCTTATTGACGTAGGGGCTTTGGTAGGTTAACATTAGGTGATATGGTGTGCGTATTTGAAAGGGTGTGATGTTGTATGATTGTTCAGTCTACCTTATCCACAACATCAGGGTTCGTATTTGCTTTGTGCGGCGCAGTCATTGAAAGATGCTTCGTGTCGGGTGTCTTTAACGAGCCTCTTATAAGAGTTAGGATGAAGCCGGCCGGTGTTGTATCCGTCTTGAGTGGTTGGTTTAATTATCGCGTGAGAAGGCGCAATATGAAACAGGCGTAGATGGATGCAGAACTGCGGCGTTGAGATATCGCACTGCCTCCCACGTGTTCACAAATCGAAGCTGCTGGAATGATTTTATTAAGAGACGCCATTTCGACCTTTTGAAATTATGTTACGACTTCTCAGCTCTTTGCCTATTACCTTTCAAATCACCGACTTTGAACACCCAGCCAGCGACATTACTCGATCGTAATTTCTCTATCAACTCCCAATCTATTGGAACCAACTCTTTACGTCATATTCAGAAACGACCGGAAAATGAATTGCACGGTACAGTGCGCGATAAAGACTCCAAGCATTCCACCGACAGTTAGCGAGGCTTGCGCTGTTGCGACAGATGGCAACAATTCAACCATGCTCCAATACTGTTGTGGTGGCGCTCCTATAGGTTACTACGGCCCGAACGGCTGCAATTGCTTTGCTTATTGCAACATTTCGAGCCCTCTCACCATCGATACGGTTGGCGACTGCTTGCTACAAACCGGAACCTATGGAGATGTTATAGCCTGCAATGCGCCGTCAACATCAGTTGGTACGAGGCATGGAACAAACAAAGTCATGTTGGGGATTGTGATGAGCACAATAACGACTGCCATTCTGGCGCTGAACTTATAGTGTCAATGGGAAATCCGCGGTGATTTGTCGATGTATTCGTAGTACGGAGTAACAAGTTTTGAGTAGGCGCCAGAGAACAAATGAGGACGTCATTACAACCGTCACTCCCACAACATCAGCCAACCGAAGATCGTAGATCGGTTTAACTCACATGGTAGACTAGATACTATTACTAGACTCTTCTTCATGTTTTGGGGAGGTTGAAAGCACGAAACCAGGTAATGGCAGATCAGTACGGTGTGTGGTAACTGTGGTTCAAGTTTGTAAAGTCGAATCTGAGTCATGTGCCACGCCCCCCTCTGCTGTGGCCTTTGTCAGCATGACTCGCGTAGAAATTCCATCTGCCACTTTTTCTAAAGAGCGGCTCGTTGTCCACGGACAACAAACAAAACACACTCTTACGACTCGCGCCGCGGAATGTCTGTTCTACTAGAGACTTCTGTTGGTGATATTGTCGTAGATCTCCTTACAGATGACGCGCCGAAATGCTGTGAGAAGTACGGAAACTGCTCCATTTATACGTTTGGACCATGACTGACGCCCGTTTTCCAGTTTCCTAAAGCTTTGCAAAGTCAAATACTATAACTTCTCCCCCGTATACAACATACAGAAGAACTTCTCCTTTCAAACTGGCGATCCCATCGGCCCAGACTCCAAAGACAGCGACGGCGGCTCTTCAATCTGGGGGCTATTGCCTGGCTCCAGATCGAAAACCTTCGTGGCAGAGGTTCATCCAAAGTTGAAGCACGCAGCACGAGGGACCGTCAGCTTCGCCACGGTTCCGTCTTCAATCGATCCTGATGAGCGTCTCGTGGGCAGCCAATTCATCGTCACACTCGGAGAGAACCTTGACTACTTGGATGGCAAAGAGGCAATATTTGGCAAAGTTGTAGAAGGCTTCGATGTTCTGAAAAAGATAAACGACACTTTTATTGATTCAAATGGCCGTCCACTGCGAGATATCCGCATCAGACACACCATTGTCCTAGATGACCCGTATCCAGATCCCCCAGGCCTGGTTGAGCCCGACAAAAGTCCCATACCTACACCTGCGCAATTGGCAACGGTTCGCATCGGTGATGACGAGTCTCTAGATGAGAATGTCGACCAAGAAGCGCTGGAAAAGCTGCGACGCGAGCGCGAAGCGCAGGCTCAAGCACTCACCCTCGAAATGGTTGGTGATCTCCCCTTCGCCGAAGTCAAACCTCCCGAGAACGTCCTCTTTGTCTGCAAATTGAATCCGGCGACCGTCAGTGAAGACTTGGAGATGTTGTTTTCGCGATTCGGCAAAATCCTCTCCTGCGAGGTCATCCACGACAAGAAAAGCGGAGACAGTCTACAATATGCATTCATCGAGTTTGAAAATCAAAAAGACTGCGAGCAGGCCTATTACAAAATGGATAATGTTTTAATTGATGATCATCGGATAAAAGTGGACTTCAGCCAGAGCGTTAGCTCATTGAGCGAAGGCTGGAGAGAAATGGAGAACGCAAAGCGAAGAGGACGATCTGGTCCCGGATGGGGAGGTATCAAAGACCTTGAGAAGAAGAGGCAATACCGGGCTGAACATACAGAGCGACCAAATGATGGCAGATACAGGATGGTGTTTGATAAGAATGACAAGCAGAGGAGAGGCGAGGATCGTGATGAACGAACATCTAAGAGGCGGTCGAGAAGTCGAAGTCCCAGAAGAGAGCGAAGGGATGATCGTGACGCAGACCGTTGGAGAGCTCGAAGCCCAAGAAGGGAAAGAAAACGTTCCTACGAGCGTGACGAACGTAGGCCAGATCAACGGGATGGTGTGAGGGATTCCAATCGAGATCGAGATGGTGATAGATATGGACATAAGCGGCGTCGGTGAGACCACAAGCGCATAGGTCAAGAGAGTAACGAGAGTCAGTGGCTGAGAGCATGGCATTTCCAGCTTTGCGGTCTCGTTAGAATGCCCAAGCGTTCAGAGAGGGGTTAAACCCGAAGTCAGTCACAAGGGCTCCCCATTCAGGACCAAGTCACCCCGCTAAGCCGCCTACGATATGTAAAGTGATGGCGGTAAATGCGGAGGCAAAGCAAGTGATGCACAGGGCTCGATGATCAGAAGACATGACGTTGTAAGGCAGTGAAGTGGTAGATTGCTTCCAAACAAGTAAGTCGATGACATTGCGACTGCTTAGGGAGCATCCTCGAAAATATGCAGGTGGTTAGCAAGCAATTGCAAGACAAATAGTGAATGAAAAGAAGAATTGAGATATCAACATAGATTGCGTTGCAGTGGTATCTCTGCAAGATAGCGATACAGCGGGCTGGTTGAGGAACGGGGAGGTTGGCGTGTGATAAGTTAGGTCGGCTAGCTTCGGGCTACTGCGAAAAAAAAAGCGATCCAGACACCAAAATTGCAAGGTTTTCGCATAACACTTACCGCCGCCTCACAATCCCGCAACGTCATTTGCCGCAAAGCCTATTTGGCCCTGACATCGGGTCCTGAAAGACAGGCGCGTGGTCGTGTGCCATTACGCTCAACATGCTAGAAGACGTAACTGGGCACACGACTGGTGAAAACCTCTCTCTGACGCTCCCCTGAGTTAAATTACCTCGTGGGCCCCAAATCATACGCGAATCAACTTTCTCGCCGCCTCCCTCAAACTCCAACACCACCCACCAGCACTCTCATGACAACGACAATATGGCCATTCTGTCGCGGCTGAGCCCCGTGCCGACTTTTCCTGCTTATCCGGGCCCATATTCCGTTGGCACTTGCGATTGTGAGCTGCCGGTACATCTCCTTGACGCTCCCAGCGATGCTCCCTCTCCGGAAGCTCCTGAAACCGTCTCCTTCAGAATTTTCTACCCCTGTACTCCCAGGACGTACCAGCGAGCGGTGAGATGGATTCCCAATCCTCAGAGAGGCTACATATCGGCATACGCGCGCTTCATTGGAGCCACCAACGCCCTCAGCGAACTTTTTTCGTGAGCTTCCCCTAGTTGCTTAACGTAACAGCTTCCAAAACTAACATTAGCCAGACTCATCCCTCAATTGTTGACCTACACTGCAATTCCCGCGCATCGAAACGCGAAGCTGCTGGAGCCTGACGACAAACCTTCGAAATGGCCAGTCATGGTGTTTTCGCATGGATTAGGAGGCTCACGGAACGCTTACTCTTACATACTTGGTTCATTGGCTAGCTACGGAATCGTCGTGATCGCTCCGGATCATCGAGACCAGTCAGCTCCGATTTCTTACATTCGAGCCACTGAGATATCGCCGGCTCGCATCATACGGTACCATAGATACTCTCATCAGCCTTCCCAAGAAGTCTATGATGCCAGAGATGAGCAACTGAAAATCCGGCTGTACGAGCTCGGTTTAATCCACGACGCCATTGTTAAGATAGCCAATGGGCAATGCCCGAAAAATCTTGACCCTAACAGCTCTTATCGATGGCGTCGGAATGTCAATGAGGTTCTCGACATGTTCGCGAATCGCCTAGATGCGACTCGCCCTGGATCAATCATTTGGGCTGGCCATAGCTTTGGCGCAGCGACAACCGTGCAACTTTTGAAGTCTACCTTCTGGCTCTGTGATCCGGAAAAAGCGGCAATGGAGGGCTACACACCACTTTTCACGCCTTCCAGGGAGTCATCTCTCGGGCGGCAAATTACTCCACGAAGCACAGTCATTCTACTGGATATGTGGTGTCTCTCACTACGAAGTCCGTCTACTCGCTGGCTGTGGGAAAAGCCGATGCCATCGTATGCGGCTGGAGGATCCGGTGGCGATGCAATCCTTACGGTTCTTAGCGACGCATTTCAAAAGTGGAGTGGCAACCTCAACGACACTCGTCGCATATTAAATCCTCCGGAACAGCAGAGCACATCAAGACCTGCGCCGAAATATTTCTATCCGCCATCATCTGCCCACCTCTCTCAGAGTGATTTTGGTGTGCTATTCCCATGGGTCATTCGTCGAGTCCTCAAGGTCGAAGAGCCGGAACGTATCGTCAAGCTTAACGTCCGCGCAATCTTACAGAACTTGAGAGACAACGGTCACATTGTGGCTGATACCAATGAAGTGGATATGGAATACCAGCCAGACCCTTTACCGTTTCCCTACCTCACTGATCGTCAGGATTGGAGGATCCTTGACCCTGAAGGTGAGATTCGCGGCTGGGTACCTATCAGCCCAGCTCTACAGCAAGAAGATGAAACAGTAGAGAATGAGAGCAGGACATCAGCCGATGAGATCGACGAAACAGAGGTGCTCGGAGAAGTGCGGATCTAATTGATACTTTTTTGATTTTGAATCTTTGATTAGCGAGGCGCTGGAATGGTTGAGCGCCGGAGAGGCTACGGTTGATCCCGTATTGTTAGCATCTGCATGGAGCTAGTTGGTGAGGTATGGCCACCACATTGATAAAGCAAGAATGCGCAAGCATCGAACGTAGAACTGTCAAATTATAGCATATGTAACTCGACCCATACTTCCTTACCGACGTCCTTTGAGAAGGTGACTAAGACAGTCACATTGAATGTCGAACCACGTGATATCGCGTCAAAGCGATTCCTAGCATGTTCAGCGTCACTTCAATCGAACTCAGTCAACTTGCGGTGTAGATTCACTGTTCACCGCTTATTTCGGATCATATCATGAGCAATTGCCTCAGAATCTGCTACCAGTTGGCTCTCAAGGTACGACTAACAAAAGACCGTTCTAAGCCGTGAAGGTTCCGCGACTGTTGCATCACGTTTGGCTGAACTGACAGCCCGTCATTTCATGAAAATTTCTGAAGCCCACCTGAAGCTCACTGTAGTACAGAGTTTGTTCAATTCACATTTACTCAAATACTTCTTTCAGTCTAGGAGCTACACTAATCATCATTTCTCTATTTCCCTGCAACGGCCTCTATGAACATCTCCCTAAACCGTGAACTACTGCGTACCTTCAACAGTAGATTGATTTCATATCTGGTTTCCATCTCGGAGGAGGCTCATTTACAATTAGTTTCTCAGCGCGAAGTAAGCCGGGAAGAATGATTCCGGAGGAAGAAACCGAAAGGGCAGCACGAGTCGCAGCTTATGCTGCTCGATGGACCAAACGCTTCAACGAGATTAACAATGCACCACAACCTCCGAGGGCTGGGGGTAAGAAGTTAGCGGTTACTGGCGGGAATATAGAGACGACGACATCAACAAGTAGAGCGCCATCTCAAGTAACCAGCAAGCCTCCAACTTCAGCCTCTGGGGCCAAGGTAGGACGCTTTGGAGGTATAGCGAAAGAAGCAAAGAGACTCTCAAGAGAGAGTGAGATATCGAAGAAGCGTCTTCGCGCAGAAAGCCCGGGACCTGAGTCTAGAGGATGTTCAGCCGTCGGTTCCCCTGAGACCGTATCATCTACGAATTCTTCATTGACTGGCACAACTCACAAGAGGTCGAAATCCAATAGCATCGCTAGGCCACTACCCATATCTCCTTCGGAAGAGCGCCGAGCGCTACCGGATTGGTACACGAAAATCATTCCGGAACGCATCAATTGGAAGAAGTCATCCAAATATGGTTCTCGAGAGGCCATCCCCAAATTGTCTCAAATTGGCTCCTTGATTCGCGTAGCAAAGGAGACCAACGGGCGTCCAGACTTCGACAAAATCCGCAATGAGATACATGAATTGGAATTCGTTCGTGTCACTGCCGAACTTCTTCGAAAGGTCGATCTGCTCGACAACCGCCGTGGACTACCTCAACTCTTTGATGAAGAATACAAGGATGATCTTCGAGTACCTTGGGACATCGAAGCAGATGCCTTAGAGTTGTACAATAAATGGATCCAACAGATGTTCGACCCAGACCTCTTGCGCGGAATTATCACCCAGCCGAGGACCAAGGACAAGTCGATACAGAAGAAGGGCTGGTCGTTTGATCCGAAGTTCGATCGCATCAGCCCATTGTATTTTGGCCATGGCATGCTTGTCAATGGCCAATGGTGGCCAAGGCAAATATGTGCAGTTCGAGATGGAGCACATGGGGCGCCGATGGCCGGAATTACCGGTATAAGAGACAAAGGCGCGGTTTCTGTAGTCATGTCAGGCAGCGACTACCACAACCAAGACCAAGATGACGGTGAAGAGGTTCAATACTGTGGGACCGAGTCGAACGAGCCAGGCCGCCCTTCCGATGCCACGAAGTTTCTAATCCTCAGTCTGGAAAACAAGAGGCCGGTGCGGCTCATGCGATCTTCCAACATCCCAAACTCCCGATATAAGCCATGTCGTGGGTTTCGATATGATGGTTTATATGATGTTGTCGAGAAAACGCTCATCAACAAAGATAAGCATCACTATCGATTCCATCTTGTTCGACAGCCTGGTCAAGCCCCAATCCGCTACCAGGGCGTCGAGGCGAGACCGACAACTCGAGAGATTCTCGAGCTCCAAAACGCTGAGAGAATACTGGGTATGCGCGGAGGCTGGGATTGAAAACTCGACTTCATCCAGTTTGCTATTGCTTCGGACCTTTTTGCTTGCACTTCTAAAGATCTAAGTCTTTAAGCGGTGAGCGTTATGCTATGGTGAAGGCTATTACGGATATTCGATAAGCTCATCAGAGTTATAAGCAATGACGGGGTTTGCTACAGCTTGATAGTAAGCTTCTATTCGGTTGAATTCTATTAAGAGGATGAGAAGAGAGAGCTTATATCAGTGGCCGAGGGAATATTGAGTGCCACAGATACCGACACTCCAACATGGCTTTGAAGCTGATCGACCCAGGTATTGTTACTTGCAATAGCACCCATATCAGAATCTTCTGAGTCGAATAGCAATGAAGACTGCATTATAACTTCCGCCGTTCTTAAGCTCACTTGCTTGCCGGAGTGGTGTTCCTAGCTAATCCACTCTTGTCGCTCCTTGCTGTAACCGACGAGATTCAAATCAATTCCCAGCGACTTGAGCATCATATCCATCGTGAAGGTCTACAGCCGTCATCAGCAATAAGCAAGAAGAAACGAACAGACCATATACTCACATCATCATCACCATACGCCTCCTCCTCCCCATCCGCAGTCCCACCCTCCACCCCATCCCGCTCAACCCCCTCAAAATCATACTCCCACTCGTCCGCACCCTCTCCCCTCCGCCCATCTTCAAGCCGCCCCCTCCGCCACACCCCCGCCTCCCTCTCGCGCTCCCTCCACGCTGCCACACCACCCATCCCATTGACGCGGTCCTTCGCCAGCCCAAACACCTCCTCGGCCGCGATGCGCGCCGCGTCGCGCCACCGCTCGCGCAGCGCGCCCAGCTCCGCGCCTTTGCCGCCGCGCGCCACGCCCAGCGCCTGGCACAGCACATCGATGTCCTGGCGCGCGCGCAGCGCCGCGCGGTCGAGCGCGCGGATGGTGGCGGCCGTGGAGTGGAGAGCGGCCGGCGCGGGCTGCGGCTTGGGTGCTGGTGGCGCTGGGTTGGCAGCGTGTGTGCTGGGTGCTGCTGGCGGTGCGGTGGTGGCGGGTTGGGGCACCCGGAGCGGCGATTGGAATGGCTTGTGGATTGTCGAGTTGATGCGGCGCTTTTTGGACGGGTGGGTGGAGTCCATGGCGTGTTGAGAAGTATGCGATGGTGGAGAGAGAAGTTGTGGAATGATGAAGTTGACGAGGAAGTGAAAAGAGTTGACTTTGCCTTTAGTCCAGCCTCGTCGCCTTGTCAAGCCACCTTCTGTGTCCAAGGCATGTGTGCGTATGCACTGACGTCCTAGACTCTCACGTTGTTGTTGATGTAGCCTTCGTAAATGTTGAGCTTTGGAGTCGCAGTGGCACCCCGCTCAACTTCCCCTGAATTCGGTTCAAACCGTCATCTAATGGCTTGATTCTTCACGTATCTTGGAGCGGTACGCACTTTTCAATATCAAATCGCCACACAAATAAATATCTTTCCATCGGAATTAAGTTACTATCTGGTTATTATATGTATGGACAAGAGTATTATTTTGCTATGTAGAGCTATCAACATTGCGACGCCGCTTCCAAGCCCAGAGTACCAATACTCTCCCGGAATTCGTCAGCAAGAGGCTTATTTGAATCCTCCTCAAATTCCAACTTGCCAATAAAATCTGGCTTCCACGAAGTATCACCACTTGCAGTCCTAAAATGGCATGCAGTGATCGTCTCACCGGCACCATCAACCACTAGTTTGAGAGGTGAAAAGGCAGCACCATCTTCAAGAGGTCGACAGACCGAGGACATCATAATGCTATTCGTTCCTACCAGTGGAACACCATCAACGAGTGGTTTCGCGCCCAGAATGAGTTGAAGGACGAACATAAAGAGGAGTACAGATATCACCAGCAGCAACGCGCCTGGTGAATATCCAACAGTATCGACATCGAGGTTTGGTTGTCGCACTCTCTGCGAATAGTCGTCATTATACGCGTAAGCTTGAACGTTGACTACAAAGAGGGCTTCTGAAAGCGCCCAGTGCATAATTCCGGTGAGGAGAATTAGAGGCGCCGCGTAGCGATATGGCAGAGAAAGAAAATAAGAGCTCCGTTGGCGTCCTTTCGGATTATACGAGACTCGTAATCCTTTTGCGTGGAGACTAAAGTCACCCCATTCCTTGGCCATGAACATAATTGTTATGACTCCGTTGTACAAAAAGTAAACGGCGGAAAACGCGGCTTGTCCTGCATTCGCCTTCAGGATATTGCCGATCAGGGAGCCATCGGTCGAGCCTAAGAAATACGAAGCATTAATCTTCCCAAATGTTCCGGGTTGGAGGCCTACACCTGGGGAGGCGTCATTGAGAACTCCTGTCAACAAGAGCAATAGGGGTATAATCGGCAAGTAATATCTGGAAATGAATCTTAGTCCAGCTACAAAGCGTGGAATCGTGTTTGCCTTACAGGAACACGCATAACCTCCACCTTATCGCGCCGACCGCGTCGTGCCATCTCAATCGAGTCTGTATTTTGAGATCTTCAGGTCGTATTAAAGACTCTTGTTCCTCCATGCTATTGAAAGTTGTTTGCTCTGATTTCGATGATTGGTTGCGTTCAGATGGGTGCAAAGAAGTTCGAGAAGCCTCTGGCTTTTGCAGAAAGGAAGAGATGGCGTCGCCAAGGTTCATTATAGGATCCGCTTTGAGACGTGTGGTCACAAGCATAGCGATAATTTTCACAGAATTGGCTGCGATGACTGCTACGGCTAAGGAGGTGCTCAGCTGCAGCTTGCAGTGCTCGGGAAGGCTCTCAACCAGACATTGAGTAATATTTCGTCCCACGAAAAGCGGTGCAGGCCAATTCGACGATACGTTTTGACCGATCCACCAGTGTGAAGAGTTCAAGGTGTTCGTTATGGATGTAATGCATGCGTCCTGCATAATTGTCTCGTTGTCAATACACGTAACCATGTTGACGAAGGCGTCGAGGTAGCCCTCCGTGTTGTCAACGACCGGAGGGTATTGAGTGGTGCCGTTAACCGTTAAAATTAGATCCCCATGGGCTGTGAAAAATAATTGAGAATACTGAGTAACGCAGTCCGCATGCTCAACCGTCTTGAAATCACCGATTTCGAATCTATTCAGCATTGCGCCAACTCTTTCATACCCACTAGTTTGATTAAGCATAGACGTGATAGGCTTAATGTTCGCCATGATATTTGTATCTGCAACGGAGGTGATGGAGTCATACGCCGATGTAGTTGTGAATAGCATCGAATTGTAGCTGATTTCTTATGAGTATTCGGACCGAAAAGATTGACGATACACGCACCATAAATGTAAGGGAAGCGATGCCAAAGCAATGATTACCCAGAGTACGACCCGCCGCAGACTGATCGCAGCCAGATTTCTGACGCTTAAGATTCCAATATCCAGATATTGGCCCTTGGAGTGTGCGCGATCAATTTCAGCTCTCGTAGGAGCAGACAAGCATTGCTGGGACCCATTAACAAGCATTCCATTGACTTTTGCAAGTGACGTACCATGCAATAGCCGCTTGAACTGAGGATGATGGTGCTTGCAATATTGATAAGAAAATGCGCAATTGTATTGTAGCGAGCGCTAAGAGAACAACTTCCCGTGTAGAGCGTTCGCACACCCGGCAAGTCTATATCCTCCTGAATCTTTACGAGAGAACTCATCAAAAGCAAAGAATTACATATGAGAACAGTACTGGTCCCAGCGAGAGAGACTGTTATCGTGGATCGCCAATTTCCTTGCGGAATGGGAAGGCAACTGGGAAGCTTGTGTCGGGAAGGATGTGAAAGAACGTTAGATCGTTTGCGCTTGCGTGGAAGCATGGCCATTGGAGTGGTCACTGGGTGCTGTAAATATCGTTGGGAGCTACATGTTGGGTGGGAGGAGGCATATATAAGGCGCGGGGCCTTGTCACTGCGGACTGCGGTGACCACGTGACTGCGGCGAAGCTGTGGGGTAGAGGTCGAGATTGGAAGGGAGATGTTTTGGGTGATACCGACTTCGAAGCAGCCCACACTTTTGCTCCAAATTTAGTTCTTTGTACGGAGTAGTCTTCTCAAAAACGACGAAACTTCTCCCAATCTTTTCAATATATCGCGCTCCAGATTTCGTAATTTGAAAGCAATAAGGTATTTCACCAGCTAATGAACCAGTCGAATCTTGACCCAAAACAACGAACTTCAATCGTAAATATCTCAGCCATGACTAGGTCAGTCGCTTCGAAACTGGGCTGTAAGCTTTAAGTAGATCTAGAAAGAGAGCCATTGATTTCGTGGTTCTTGAGATAGAGCGCTTTGAGTCGAAAATCGCGAAAACGGGGGCCAAAAATAAACGTATCTCAAGAACCACCACGTGTATTAATTCTAAAGTCATCTGCACCCCTTAAAATGGCCTTCAAAGCAGAGTTTTAGAACCATTGACGTCGTTGTTGCCGAGATATTTGCGGTTGAAATTCGTTGCTTTGGGCTAAGATTCGATTTGCGTGGGTAGTTCATTAGCTAGTGAAATATGTTAGCTGATTAGTGATTGTGCAGAATCTCCTTGGTTTAACGAAGAGTTGTCCCAGTGATGTTGAAAGCTTTACTCTTTCAGTTGGCGAATACATATCGCAATCCAAGTCCCTCCACCTTCATGACAACATTTGAAATCGCTGATGACAAGGCTTGCGCCCGGAGTCGACCAGAGGAGAGATATTGGAACTCGTTGTTGGACATCATCTCGCGCCAATGGCATCAACCAGCGTGGTAAACTGAACTTGATGACGAAGGACAGCGGAGTGAAAAGAGTGAAGTTCCACGAGCCATCCACTGAAATCTCGGCATTGATTCCCTTTTGCACGGAACTGAGCAAACAGCAGTTGCGAATAGCGAGAAACGAAGCCCCAGCTCGAAGATAAAGAGCTATAATGTATTTTTGTCAATGGCGGCTTAGATCCAGCTGTGGGTCGAAATCTAGCCAACTCACAACGTCAGAGCCTCTTTTTTCGCGTTGGCGTGACAACTGTAGCGCAGTACGCCGCAGCGGACGCGGCACTGGCAAAGCTTCAATCAATCTCTATCGCTTTCGACATTAATGACCGTTAATTGTAGGTATTGGAGGAGATAGATATTGCGATTGAACAACCAGTAGTTGAAATCAAACTGAAACATGCATGATTTGGTGCCGATGCGAAACCCACGAGAACCACGAAATTCATAATACACATTGCTACCGTCTGCATAGTTGGAACGGCTACGGCGAACTCAACTTCGCTCACATCTTCCGTAGCTAGTGGTTATGATCCCTGCTTGTCAAATGCAAGCGGTTTTCATCCAGAGTCGCTCTGCCTACAGCTCGCAGGAGGCCCGGGTTCGATGTAAGCCTTTCTAATTTCGCTCGCAGTCCCGGCGGGAGAGATGGTATCTTTTTTGTTCTTTTTTTGCGACTCTATTCTCTGCATCTCTTCAATTCAATAGCATTTAGAACTCGAGCAGTTCCTATGGGAGCAGATGGTGGCCTTTTGAGTAACTGGATGGTCCGGATGAGGCAACGAAGCAAAGTGTGGGAGGAGAGGTGAAGTCAGCCTGTGCGGGCACGTGGTTATAAATTCATTCCGGACTATCTTACGGAAGGAGACCACTACATGTATCATCCATCCATCAACATGCGTGTGCGAAGAGCTCAGAGGAAAATAGTCGTTCACCAAAGTCATCCAGGACCGCCCGAATCGAACAGATGATATATGAGCAGAGAAGATGCATGGAAAGTAGACCGAGGATAGACCTAATCCATATATCCACTATCCATGCATTTCTCCTGAGCGAACGCTCTGCGCTTTCACTCCGTGTCTAACGCCTTGCCTGGTACGAGTAAAGTCCAGGACCATGTCAGACCAACTAAAAAGGCACCACCGCCTACTCCTACGCCCAACGACCATGACCAATGCTTGGTGAACATCGAGACTCAAAACCGTGACCAAAACGCAAGGCCGTCTTAGTTCGAACCCCCTTGCAGCAAGCCAACCGACTTCCACACCCGCCTGTCGGAATCTAACCGTTTGCTCGCATGTGCAGGAAGTATTCTTGAAGCAAGTGACAGGGAGTGGTGGGATCACACTCGAAAGCTGGTCGGTCAGCGGCAGCGCAAACCAGCCAAAGCACACCCAAAACAACCGGCCGCTTCTTCCCGGCGGAAGAAAAGCGACACGACGCGGAACGATGCAGGCCGCGCAAAAGAGCACGCCAAAAGCAAGAAAAGCGCTCTCGCAGCAGAGAGGCGGGGGTATAATCAGCCGCTATGCGACCTCAGCAGCAACTGCAAGGCGTCAGCGCTCCGCATTCCAAAAAATAAGCCTAAACGGCCCAACGGCCTCGGCTAGCACTCACCCTGTCCATTGCACTCGCCGCGTCGGCGTCCAGCAAGCCGGCGCTGGCCTCGCCGCCCACGGGGTCCGGGTCGGGGCCGGCGTCGGTGAAGGCGCGCACCTCGATGGCGGGGCGGCGGGGCGGGGTGTTTGCGGGGGGCGGGGTGTCGGGGACGCTGAAGCGCGCGTCATCGTCGGCAGAGGCGTGGTGGGCGGCGGGCGTGTGCGGCAGCTTGGGGGTGTCGGGGTGGGCCTGCTGCTCCAGCAGGGCGCCGCCGAGCGTCGCGCACTTCAGGATCGTCTGGATCAGCTGGTTCGGCTTCAGCGGCTTCGAGATGTACTCGTCCATCTGCGCTTGCATGCACTTCTCGCGGTCGCCGACCATAGCGTGCGCCGTCAGCGCCACCACTGGTGTGCGCGCGATCCCGTTCTCGTGCTCCCAGTCGCGGATCTTCGCTGTTGCCTCGAACCCGCCCATGATGGGCATCTGCACGTCCATTAGTACCACGTCGAAGCGCCGCTTGCGTACTAGGTCGAAGGCCTCGGCGCCGTTGTTGGCCACCGTTACGCGGTGGTGGTATTTCTCCAGGATGCGCACCGCCAGACGCTGGTTCACGGCGTTGTCTTCGGCCAGCAGGATGTTGAATGATTTGCTGTGGTCCGACACCACTGGAGCGGCGCGGCCCTCGAGCGCTGGAATGATGGCGTTGCCGAGATCGATGGCTTGACACGGTGTTGTCATGTACGATGAGATACCGTCCTCGAGCGCCGAATGGAACGATACATAGATATTGGGTGTGATCATGATGAGAGGAATATATCGGAACTTCTCAATGTCCCGTAAGCGCTGAGCTGTATCCTTGCAGTCAACGACGATGCAGTCAAAAGTGATACTGCTGTCCGGCTTTGGGATTGGTATCTCTTCGTGCGGTTTGATATGTTGGGGTACAAGGTCTAACTTCTCAAGATGCTTTATGATGTCGTCACCGCAACCCGTCCGGCCACGATCAATGAATAGAACCGGCCGCTTGTTGTATGGCGCCAGATTCGGAGCAATGGCCGTGACATCCGGGTCTGCTACCGTCACACGGCATGTGAAATGGAATATGCTGCCGGTTCCGAATTCAGACTCCACCCACATCCGACCGCCCATCAGGTTGACGAGGCGTCGCGAGATGGATAACCCGAGACCGGTACCACCGAATCTACGAGTCGTGGAACCGTCGGCCTGCTGGAAGGTATCGAAGATGAGGTTGAGTTTGTCCTTTGGAATACCGATGCCAGTGTCTGACACAGCAAACTTGATAATGTGCTCGCCTTCCGGTGTAAGTGTCTCGAGGACGAGGTGAACCTTGACCTCACCGTGCTCAGTGAATTTGATAGCGTTGCCGACCAAGTTGAGAATGATTTGTCGAAGTCGGAATGAATCTCCGACGACGTAGTCAGGCACAGCTTGATCTACCTCATAAACAAGGTTAAGAGATCTGTCGTTGGCGCGAGTGGTTAGAGACTTCAGTGCGTTGAAGACCGTGCCTCTCAAGGAGAAAGGAATCTGCTCCATGACCATGCGGTTTGCTTCGATCTTTGAAATATCAAGGATATCGTCGATGATTGTGAGAAGTTGATTGGCGAGGTTGTGAACAATGGTCATCATTTCGCGTTGGTACGTGGTCAATTCGGTGTCGAGGGATAACTGAGTCATTCCGATGATACCGTTCATTGGGGTTCGGATTTCATGAGACATGTTGGCCAGAAACTCGGATTTGGTCTTGTTGGCCAATTCAGCAGCTCTTCTTGCTTTCGTGTTTGTTTCGATACTGTCTCTGAGATTGGAAATCATGTTGTTGATCTTTGACTTGAGTTCGCCCATTTCTCCGGAAGCTTCGACACTGATTGAAGTGAACTTGCCCTGGATAGCAGCATTTGTGATATCGCCGAAAGCGCGCACCTGAGACGTCAAATTCTGTGCCATGGTGTTTACGGATGTTGTGATTTCCAGCCAACGGCCTGCAATGCCTTCGACCTCTGCTTGTCCACCCATAACACCATCCACGCCGACTTCTCTTGCTACTCGTTTCACTGCGTTTGACCAATCGTCCAATCTGGCAACCATGTCGTTGATTGTGTCCTTGAGAAGCGCAATTTCGCCTTGCGCATGGACCTCGACTCTCCTGCTCATGTCGCCCTTGGCAATGGCCTGGGTGACGTTGGAGATACTTCGCACCTGGGTGGTCAAGTTCTGGGCCATGATGTTGACGTTATCCGTGAGATCCTTCCACTTGCCGTCTACCTGTTCGACCTCCGCCTGACCACCAAGAATACCTTCGGTACCGACTTCTCTTGCGACCTTGCTGACTTCGAATGCAAATGCGTTCAGTCTGTCCACCATGGAGTTGATGGTATTCTTGAGGGTTAAGATTTCGCCTTGAACGTCGGCTTGAACTTTCTTCGTGAGGTCACCGTTTGCGACGGCCGTCGTAACCTGAGCAATTTCTCGCACTTGCGTGGTGAGATTGTTCGAGAGTGAGTTGACGGAGTCCGTCAAGTCGGCCCAAGTACCTTCGACGCCGTGAACGGTTGCTTGTCCGCCAAGTTTGCCTTCAGTACCGACTTCTCGTGCAATCTTGGTGACTTCGTGGGCGAACTGCTGCAATCTGTCGACCATTGCGTTGATGGTTGTCTTCAGTTCAAGGATTTCGCCTTTGCAGTCTGCTTCGACCTTGCGGTCCAGATTGCCTTTGGCCACAGCCGTGGTAACTTCTGCAATGTCACGCACTTGAGTTGTGAGATTGTTCGCCATTGCATTCACGCTGATGGTGAGGTCGTTCCACATGCCCTTGACACCATCGATCTGTGCCTGTCCACCGAGGACACCTTCCGTTCCGACATCACGGGCGACTCTGGTGACTTCGGTTGCAAATGATCGGAGCTGATCCACCATGGTATTGATTGTTTGCTGTAGTTCCAAGATCTCACCACGAGCCGGCCGCTCAATCTTCTTACGCAAGTCACCGTGCGCCACGGCTGTTGTCACTTCTGCAATCTCTCGCACTTGGTTGGTGAGATTCTCGGCCATCAGGTTGACTAAAAGCGTATTAGCTGAACGTTCATGTAACGGTTTAAATCAAAGAGGAAATACCATTATTCGTCAATTCAGCCCAAAGGCCTTTGACGTCGGGTACGACGGCTTGTCCACCGAGTCTGCCTTCGGTTCCTACTTCTTTGGCCAGCCGCGTGACTTGTGATGCAAATTCTTGCAGTTGGTCAATCATTTTGTTTGTTGTTTTCTTGAATGTTGTAATTTCAGGGTCTAATTCTTTGGCGTGTATCAAAACCTTCTTGCTAAGATCACCGTTCGCTACCGAAGTAATGATGGTACCAATCTCACGTAACGCCTTCTGGAAGGCCAAATTGGCCTGTTGGTGTTTGAGAAGCTCTCTCTTGAGCGAGCCGATATCCTCCATGCCATCGGCGAAAGCATTGTCCTGGTTGTGCTGTTGACGGGTGATTTCGTTGCTGAGGATGCCAATCTGCTCTCGCTGAGTCATGATCTGTTCGGCCTGCTTCTTCAAGTGGTCACGGATGTATCCCAGTTGCTCTTCGGTGAGCTGGGCAATTGGAACCTGGCCGTCCGGGCTGCGAGCACCTTCCGATGCCCAGTTGTTGACCCATGTCGTGCGGATATCTTTTTGTGCGGCAGAGGTGCGCCGAGGAGACGGAGTAGTGAAGGATTTGGAAATCTCTCGCAGTTCTGGGTTAGGATACTGTGGAGGCACGGCGGGTTCGCTGGGAGTGATTGGGAAGTCGTTTGCGCCGGCGGCTTTAGCCTCGAGGAACTGTACCCGTGATATCAGAGCGGCGAGCTCTCGCTCAAGCAAGCCTTTCTCAGGCGTGTCAGGTCCCGGTAGCGACAATTCTGGATGGTTGATGCCATTAGCACTGATCTGAGCGGAGAAGGATTTCTCAGAGTGCGGATCGTGCTGCTTGGCGATATTGGAAAGAATGCCGGCGAGAGCGGCCGACGCGTCGTCGATGGGCATCCTCATGCCGATGAACGAGTGGCCGTGATGATGTTCATCCAGAACGGTTGATGAAGGAACTCAGCAAATGCACCGCTGCAGGGATGTGCTCCCGGGGAAGGTTGAGAAAGCGCGGCTTCGCAGCTGGAGGAGTGGAGGGGCGGTGGAGATGGGAATCCAAGAGCGAGAAGCGAGAGGCGGGCCTTAGCCTGAGGCTGGTTGAGGGAGGCGCGCGTATCTCGGCAGTTTTGTCGACGGAGAGGTAGGTGACAGGTTGAATGGAGGATGAGTGAGGAGGTTCAGATGGTAGAGATAAAGGCGGAGGCGGAAATGGGTAGATGGTGAAGTTGCGCTGGTGCTGGTCTGGGCTGGGCTGCCGTTTGGGTGGAAGGCAGGCGGGCAGGATGTGCGGGTCATGAATTATTACGGGTAGCTTCTGCACGGGGAGCAAAGGGCAAGTAAGGTAGGGGAATGGAAGCCGCAGCACGAGTGGCCAGTGGGCAATGAGAATCGACGATGGCGCCGCAGGAACAGGGGTGCCAGCCAGGCTTTAGGGGAGAAGCCGACACGCCTTCACCCAAGCCGTTCAGCCAACGTGACCGTTCGGTGCTTTGTGCTGCACGGCTACGTCACCGCCGCCGTGGGAATTGGAAGTGGGATCAGGAGCCAGAGGCCGCAGCGATGCTTCACCGCCGACGAAAGTACGGTGGGAAGCGTCGTTTACAGGCAGTGAGCACTGCTGTGCTGCCCGTCGCAATACACTCCACAAACCGCGTCTCGGTAGACTGGCAAACAGCGCAGCAATCATTGCCTCAGTCGGCTAAACCTACGGGACCGCGGATGACGGCGCTGCAAAGTGGCACAGCTCGAAGTTGCCCGTCTCGTTTTGGTGGATGCGAGTGTGGGGTGGATACCGAGTGACATACGACCCAATCCCACCCTCTGCTGCCCGTCGATCTTCCTACCCATTCAGTTACCTACGCCTTTACTGTTCCATTTTATTTTATTATCAATTTTGCGCTGCCGAAATGGACCTTCGCTCGCCACCACTTCTGCTCCGCGTTGCACGATGAGGGAGAAGAGAGGGAGACTGAAGGTCGGCAATTGAGCCATGCCTATCAGCCTTCCATCTCGCTTGTATCTGGCCACTCCAGGTTTTCATACCACTTCGCGATTCCTGTTTTTCACGATTGGCGAAGGGAAAGTGAGCGTCAAAAGATGAAACGGTGGGTGACAGGGATTTGTGACTGTGCCATTTGCGGATGGCAAAGCATGGCCGTGGATCGTATCTGTGCTATCCGTTTGCAAGATCTCGGTGTGTGACATTTTTGCTTCCACCATCTCGCCCAATTGCTGCCGCGATTCAATGCTTCCCTGCTTCTGTGCCGTCACTGCTGCGCTCCCGCACGTGAGCTCAAGGCGATCCCCCTTTTCAGCGCTGCGCTAGAGACTACACCCCAACGCTGGTTGTCGGGAAATTTGCCGCTAAAAACGGAGGTCTTTACCGCCGCTTTTAGAGGCTTCTTCCCTCGATGCCAAGCACTGCTCCGTACCTCAGCCGCAACTCGAACTGCGCTGCTCCGCGTTAGGATAAGCCCCGACTATTGGCTGTCCTCCGAGCGCACTTCCAGAATGTCGAGAATTGGGGCCCCGAAGGCGACCCCTTCTGGATAGAGTAACCCTCAAGATGGTAATGACCGTGCGGCGTCAGGCGTTGTCGGATTAGCCGTACGGTTCGGCTTTATTGTTGTGGCTTCGGGCTGGTGGATCGAGCCTTTATGTGCATGGAGGTCATACTCGACCAGCTCAGGTACCCAGAGATCACAAATGAAAAGATACGGGCAATCATACCAAAGTATATCGAGGTTGTGATGAAGTTGGTATCTCAGAGACAGAGATGTGGCAGAGTTGTGAGGTATGTAGAGCGTTTCAGTGTCCTAGGACATCGAACCGCCACCAGAGTCATGCCCGACAGAAATTCAAATTTCAATTTCGGAATCTAGAGTAATCACACCTAAAAACGCCAGCTGTCTTACAGAAAGAACCCTTCAGGCTTCCTTGTGATAGACACGAATTTTCACATCGCTCATTATTCCCTCAACCATGGCTTCACGCGGTTCCAGTTTCCGCGATTGCTTGACGTCTTTAGCATATCCAGTGTCTCATATTTGCTTGAATTGAGATTGTAAGGCCGGCAATATGTTGGGACATCATTTTAGTGAAAGATCTTAGAGCTACATCTTTCCTTGCTAACCCATTAATTTCTCCATCGTTGTCGTTTTCTCGCCAGCTACTTATGACGATACAGCTCCATTCTCATCACCAGTTGGAAGAGATGTGGTCGCTTTCTCTCCACCTTGTGGAGGCACAGTCGCTCTTTTCAGCCGTTTCATGCAGTTTGAAATGTTACCCCATTTCCTTTTCCATAACAGTAAGTTATAGTTGAAGAGTAATTCGGAAGAAATTAACTGGATGCACATACCAACAGATAAATAGTCCAAGAATGAAGCATCCGCCAACAGTGCACCCCGCTATCCCGCCGGCGCCAAAATCTAAGTAAAATTGAGCGAAATTACTTCAGTTTTACGTACAGGAAGAAAGTAGTCAGCGTACCTGTTGGGAATTCACTGCCTTTAGGTGGAGTTGCAACACTTGTCGTTCCAATAGTAGTTGTCAAAGAAAAAGATTCACTAATAGTACTTTGAACTATTGGTGGAGTTGTAGTAATAGGTGTCGACAGCGTAGAGTACACCGTTACGGTAATGTTTGCCACTGAAAAGCAACCCACATTGCTAACGTTGATCCCATTGCCCGGGAATATGAGTTCTGTACAATAAGGGAATAAAGAGTTGGTGCATCGCGTAACTGAGATGTCCGTAATACAATTGCCGGTGCACAACGAAAGGAGGCTGCTTGGAATGCAGGTTGTAGGGAACACGCAGCTCGATAACGGGTCACAGCAACCCACTACATTTTCAATGGTATTTGTCGAACATAGTGCATTGGATTGGGGGCAAGTCAGTGGCTCGCCTGATCGATTTGGTCATTAATAGCAGTTCGTTCCAACGCGTTGGGGTTTCTTTACCATTGATGTAGCCACATGTGTCTAGTGAAGTACGTTTCCGCAGTTCCAGGGCCTCATGAGCGTGAGGCGTGGTTGATGAGGTAAAAGGGCTTATAATTGTAGCTTTTACACCAGTTGCAGTTGCGAAAGCATCGACAGGACGCGCTTCGGGTGCAGCAGCGTTCCGTATCGGAGGCTCTGATACCTAGTCGACAGTTAGTAATAGGCCCAACGAGTAAACTTATGAGCACTCACGGGATGGGAGTGTAATCTATGAACGAACAGACATAGCCAAGGGAGGATCATCGTGAAATTGGTTCTACGATGATGATAATCCAACGCAAGGAATTAGGCATAAAGCATTGCAGGGCCTTCGACATTCAGCTGGTCGTAAGGTTTGACTAAAGTTTTCCAGGACTTTAGCCCAGTTCCTTTTTTCAGCCAGGAGAAAGACTGTGGTATGGTTACACGATATGCATGAGAGATATCAGCTGAAAAGCCGAGAAAACGATTACTGGTTGGCGGTTCCAAGTGGCTGTTGTTCTAGCCCAATCGTGGCGTTTACGGCGACCCCTCATTCAACAACGGTCCATCATGAGAGGGGTTGTAAGTTGTTGGCTGAATTTAAATGCCTCTGGCAACCCACAGGTGAAGGGGTTCTCGATCTTCTGTTACAGTCAAAACAGAGCTGTCGTTCTTCTTCTTTTCCGCCTCTGGACACACACTATGACCAACACCACATCCGTTGATTGTTCCCAGCTGGGGACGAGAACTGATTTTAAGAACTATATTAACTTGCTCAGCAATGTGACCGGTGGAAACTTCAGCCTTGTTAGTGGTTGCAAGTCGGAGGTTTGCACTGCCCTTTGGGGTTCTGGAAATCCAGATATATCAGGCGTAGGTATGACTATCGGTTACATTCTTGAAGTTGCAATTGGGGTAGCATTAACTTTGATATTTTTGGTGTTGTGCATATGGCCAACTCCTGAGAATTCGAGGCGCTGGAAAGTCATTTTGTCGAAGATGTTGTATACATGGCCCACTCCTGAGAATTTGAGGTGCTGGAAAGTCATTTTGTCGAAGACATTCAAAGCTTATCACGATAGCGCAATCTTCCTGACTTTTTCGGTCCAAGTAGCAAGCGTGGTAATGCTAGTAAAGGCAAACTTTGGTATCAGCGCAGATGGAATGGGAGCGAACACGATGGAGATTACTTGGATTGTTTCTTTACTTACCCTTTTACCGCTTTGTTATGGGGTCTTCATATTTCGGCTGCGCGACGAGGAGAAGCTACTCCAAAACGACCGAGAGGCAATGGGAGGTTCAGACGGGAGCGGAGTCAACAACTCGCAGGTGCCCTCACGCGAAGGTTTGGGAAGCGAGGCAACAATCAAAGGGAAATCCGCGAAAGTCGGAGCCAAAGATCGCCTTCGATTCATGTTGTTTGTTATCTCCTGGATGATATCAGCGTATCCTTTCTTTTCAAGAATGGTTTGTACCTTTGGTAAGTTTTGCCACGAACCCAGACCTGTGTTGTTCTGAACTGCTTACTCTACCTTTTCTTCCACAGGAACCAGCCAAATCGGTGACTCTACGGGTAGTGTCATATCAACTGCGAACTGGACTCAGATTGAGGACGTATGCTACGATGGCGTTACTCCATTATCGAGTGCCGATGAGCTTGCGATAAGTGTATTTGGAATTGGAGGATGGCTATTCCTTTCAATACTCACTGTTGGCAATATTATCAGCCTCATTATCGAAGAACGCTATTCCAATTCGAGAATTGCTCAATTCCTCAACTACAAACATTGGGCAAGAAAGTCGAGATGGATGCGTCGACCTATTGCGGCTTGGATGTTGTTTTTCATAGTAGCTGTACTAGAAGCAAGCCAGCTTTGGGCATACTTTTTGATGCAGCGCCAGCAGTATCAGATGACGCAAGCTGAGGGCGTCTCATATCTAGATGAACAATGGGCATTTGGGCAAGTGGTTGCGGTGGTTGTCTTTACGCCCGTATTGGTAAAAGCATGGCATGTTACGGCACACAGCAAGATAGTTGCTAGTTGATAGGGTAAGTTTGAGCATACGGTGATAGGACGACCACTGACTCGAAAGTAGGAAATCGCAGCTTGCTATCGAACATGCCTTCCAAGTCTGGTAGCGATCACGAGAGACGTGGGTGTTCTGAGTCCACGCGAGCGACACGGCCCGGTTCGAGCAGCACTACCGTGACATTGCAGACACAGTCAAGATCTTTGGGTGGCGAGATCCTAAAGCCAATATCTTCAAGCTTGTGCATGGCTGGCTGCACGAGGGCAAGAGTGGGAAGTGGGTTAGTTATCTAGTTAGAAGTCAAAAGCGGCGGGTGACTAAGCGGCGCAACCATGCCCAAAACGTGTACTACCTAAACTGGAGGGGAATTTCCCGACAACAAGATTACAGTGGCAGTCTGCGATTCTCTTCTGCCTCACGCCTTGGAACCTTCTCTTCAGCCGCACTCTTCCCGCTGACACGTACCCATCTCCACCAGCAAAAACCGTAACCCGACCATCTGGCCCAAATGCCAAAGTGTCTCCCTTTTCCCCGTGGTACGGAGTAATTGGCTCTGTGCTCTTCGTCAGGGTCCAAGCTAGTCTCTCGATGTTCTTCACTAAAGTAACTACACCTTTTCGCTGTTGAGCCTTTGGCGCAAGATTCGCGGTAGTTGCCTCCGCCATTTTGCTATGGCCTGCCTTTCACGGTTCACGGGCGTCATTTCCGAACGTTCATATGCTTTTGGTCTTGGTGGCGCCAGAGGATTGCTATTCCGTGGCTTGATTTTTTAGTTTGAGTGGGAATTATGATCATCATGCCATCAACGCGAGAGAAAGACCATGAGTGACACGAAAATCTTCCTTGAAACTGCAGACGATGAATCCCAGGCAATATACTCAAATACGCCGTACTGTTCATACTAATACCTTTCCGTCCATCAAGTCAAAATGACACACCTTAGTACTTTTATACCAATCGCCGCATCGCCCGCTTAAGACGCGCTCTGGGGATTTCCGCTGATTTGACTGATCATTCCACTCCTTCTCACTTACCTTCACTACGTCGATGTACTCGAAGCTCCATACACTGGTGGCAATCCTGTAGCTGCACTGCTTGTCGTCCAACCTGCACCTCCCGTCGTAGCCCAAGCCGTCGATACCTCCGTCACCGTCACAGTAGTCGTCTGCCGAGCACCCGATTGCGTCTCCGTCTGCGTGGCCCAAGCCGTCTTCGTATGAACGATGGATGCGCACGACTCCGCCGCAGTCGACACAACCGTGCTGTAGACGGTGCCGGCTGGCTCTGTCGAAGCCACCGTCACTGTTTTGGCTTCTGCGGGCGATGTCACTGTCACTGTTGCTGTTGTCGATGGGATCACGGGCCCGATTTCGGAGCAGTTTCCAGACGCTGTACTAACAACGGTGCTGTAGATAGTTGATGCACCGGCCGATGCGGTTATCGTCACGGTTTTCGTTGGAGGCGTGCTGGCGGCGAGAGTCGTGGTCACGATGCTAATCTGTGACTGGTGGCTTGCGGTGATGGTTGATATAATCGCGCTCCATACCGTAATGGCGGAACCTGCTAGCGTAGATGTGACTGTAGCAGCCGGTCCCGACTCAAAAGCGATACTTGTGTATACCTCGGTTTGGATGATAGTATGCTCTTGGGTGACTGTGATTGTTTGGGCAGGTATCGTCACGGTATTGGTGATTGTCTTCTCTTCTACCTGCGTTGACAGTTGAGTGGTACGGAGGGTCGTGGGTTGCGTTACTACTGCTGTGGAAATGAGGGTTGATATCTCTGTACATGTGTCTAGGCGCATTTAACAGGCTGGATATTTGAGAGTGATGATTAAGGCTAACTTACAGGTTTCTGTTTTTGTCGTAACTGGTACTGTTGACACGATGGTCTGCGTTATTACTTGGCTCTGGGTGATAGTGGCTGTCTGAACCTCTGTCTGAACCACTGTTGCTAATTGCGTTGAGATTTGGATGACGGATGTCGTTTCAGTGACAGTCTTGATTTCGGTGGTCGTTTCGATTGCACTTGAGGTTACAGTGTCTGTAATGCAATAAGCTTCTGTTCTGGAATAAATGTCCCACAGGAAAGTAAGTACTCACGGGTCTGCGCTGGTAGAGTTAAAGTAGAAACCTGATATTCGGTGCTTGTGATTGTAGTTCCTGGTAAGGTTGCTAAATGCATGTACTTGATTAGCAAAAAAAATCTGCAAGCAACTCATGAATCACCGAGAGTAAGATTTTGAACTCACAATATTGAGTCTCCTTTATTGTTTGCGCTGGAAGCGTCGATATCTCGGTTTCAGTGTGAGTTATCGTAACTGTAGCTGTAGCCGCGAACCATTCAGTCTCAGTGTAGACGGAGCTGACTGTAGATATTTGGTATTGGGTAGACACAATCGTTTGCGTTTCCGTGGGACCTTTAACGGTAGAATATTCTGTGTTAGTCACTGTCGGGCCGGCAACAGAGGAGACTTGTATCTCTGTCGTCACCTGTGTCTGAATGACAACTGGTCCGGCGACTGTGGAATATTGAACTTGAGTCGAAACGATGGTTGGACCCGGGATAGAAACAATTTGAGTATTAACGACCGTTGGTCCAGGTATGGTAGAGATGACTGTCTTAGTTTCTACTTCCGTGACCGTAGATGTTGTCGGCGGAATGACCTTATTAAGGAAGAAAAACGTTAGCATAAACTCAACAAGCTCCGCAGATTTCCATATTAAATAAAATGAAGCCACAAAGTCTCAGCAGTAGCTTTGCAGAGGTCATCGCGGCTTCATTCAAGCATTGCTAGATACGGTGTATTTGCAAGGTCTTGAGGTCACAGCTCATTGACCTGTGCGGAATTGAAACCATCTTTCGTCTTACTTACCGGACCGATTGGAGTACATGAGCCAGCTGGAGTGCTAACAATCGTTGATATGATCGTAGTCGGAACCTGTTGAATGACGGTGGTTCCAGCTCTGGTTTGAGTCTCCGTTACGGTGGTAATGATGGTATTGGTTGGAGCTTGAACAGAGCTAACGATGGTTGTGAAAACCGTCAAGGGAGAAGCGACAGAACAACTCTTTTTGTACGTCTCAGTCACCGTATAGGTCTTATAATTCTCACTTGTCTCGTAAGTTGCCGGTGTTCTCCAAGATACTATTCCGCCGCCTTCAGCCGTTGTTGTTGTCCAGGACGGAAGAGTAGCGGTTCTCCAGAACTCTTCTGTCGTGGTAACGCTCTGGACACCCCAACCAGCAGTTGTTTGTGGACTTCCCTGGGTCGAAGCTGATGACCATTCACCGTATGCCTCTGGTGATGAGTCGTCTCCGCGGCGTTCATGCTGTTGTCCATCTCCAAAAGCGCGTTTTATAACGCCGATGGGTCTCCATGGGGATGCACATGACTGAAGGGAAAAGAGGGACAGAAGGAGAAGACTTAAAAGGCTAGACATTTTGGGAAGGAATATTGCGAATTCCCAAAGCTTCTAAACTTGGGAACGTTTGAACCTTTGGAAAGATGAAAAGGCGATTCCAAGTTGCATTTATAGCAACAGAGCATCACGACATACAATATATATGCCATGGCTTGTTAAACAAGATCAACCTAACCGATGGGGTATTCCAGCCTTGATCGAATCCGTTAGGCCTCGTACAACGGCGGGACTTTCTCTACAGGGGTTCGTTAAACCTTAAAGCGGACTTTCTTGCCACTATGAGTGAATAACCTGTCTTGGCGAGAATAATTGTGATCTTTCAGGGTAATTTTGCCGATGGCAAGGTCGGTAAAGCCAGGATAATTACGCATGCGAGCTTGTAAGGTCTGATGTTCTGAAGTACTTGTTGTGCGATCTTTAAGATGGTAGTTATGAACTGCGGTTCCGTCGTAGTACGAGTTGCTTTTCTTTGGCAGGGTAGCAGAACGTAATGGATGATCGGGGTGAGAGAAAGAGGGAATGTGGGCTTAATTCTCCTTCCAGGAACTATCGGGAAATTCTGCGGTCCCCAGTCATCGGGTCGCACAGAACGCCACAGAACTGGACCCAGAGGCTGTAGCTGCAGTTAACGCAATCCACTTCCACGGTATGGCAAGGTCGTGTTATATTGTAATGCAACGCCGAGCCGAGATGAGAATAGCGCCGTTGGTACTGTGATTGTTGTACAGCTCCGAGACGGACGCAGCTCGGAGGCGAAGGTTGAGAGGCTGAGCCATAAAGAGCAGAACGTTTTCAGATCTAGGTAGGTATCTTGCCTACATTGAAGTCAGCACGTGCAGTTTGTCGGAGACAATATTTTTCGAAGGCCCTGAATTAACTGTTTAAGTATGCCGACGGCATGAGATTTGGCTTCGATATTCGGAATTCCCACGAAAGCCCTCTCATGCTGTAAAACTGACAGGGGTGAAAGGGCTAGGAAATGATGTGGTGGGGGGTGTATATGGAGATGATATCGTCCGTCATTATTGGAGAGATAATCTTACTTGAAATGCCGACTTCTTGCTTAATATGAACACGGCAGTGACGTTCGAAAGGGAGATCCCTGATAGGATATATCCACGAGTTAGTAGGAGAGCACGTTCTCGTCACTTAAGCCACCGATAAAAGCTCAATCTTTGTCTCATTCGTGTGATGAGATTGCCAGTTCGCTGGGTGGATCGCCGGAACCTGCGTTACGCGTCTACAGCAGGAGCGTTGCTTCTCTAGCAAGTTCCGAAATCAACTAGCGGTAGCAATGGTTAGAGCCGATATGGGACTTCGGGACGAAAACGAAAACGTAATGCAGCTTAGATTCAATGAAAATGCACCGGATACTTGCATCAACAATGTATTAGCACGCCCTTTGCAACCAACCCCTGCTTCTCAGAATCACGTTAATGATGGAGGACACAACGGCACGCCGTGAAATATTGTAAATCCTGCAGTTTGGTCGTTTGGGAAATGAACCATGTATTGAACTAAAGATGAAGAATCTTCCGAAAGTCGAAAGAGAAGGAACTGATGATGCCGAAGTTGTATTGTCGAGTAGGCGGTGGCGTTTTTGATGCCATTCCGAATCGCGGCAAGCTGATTTGACACCAGTTTCTCCTCGATTGTCAACTTCCCAACCTTCGCATCTCGCCGTCATCGTACTGCTCCGATCATAAAATAACATGTCATGAACTGCAAATGTTTCAATGATCCTATCTCAGATCGTTTCTTCTGGATGGTCTCGGCGTAGCAATGTCTTTGTTGAGAATTCTAAGGGCTCCATTGTTGGACAACACTGGCTCTACCGCTCGCGACAATTTGGCTTCAGAGCGGACATTCCTCGCGTGGCTCCGTACCGGTCTTGGTTTCGTTGCTCTAGGAATAGCAGTTGAAAGATTCTCTCAGCTTCCCACTGAAGGATTCGTACCGTCACAAGTGAACGAATCACACAACCCACTGCGTACACCAAAGCCGGACAAAGTCACCGAACAAGTTTCTTGTTGGCTCTCTGCTTGCCATTGGTACAGGAAGCGTTGCATACGGCTCGGTTCGATATTTCAAAAATCTTAACCTACTGCGACGAGGTCAATTCAGACCAGCGTACTACGGAGCAGCCGGAATGGGAGTTGCGATGGCGACTTTGGCTGGCCTGGGGTGGGCTTTGGCACTAAGGACGGAACGACGCAATGAAGGCGATTAGCTTGGAGTACTGTTCTCCTGGTCATGGATACGATATCTTCGAAAAAATGGAGTCTTGTATATCCATACCACGCAACTCGCTTGAGAAGAAATTGTTTCAAGATTAATTCTCCAAGTATATATGAGGCTCAAGTGTAGCAAGATGTGTTCGCCTTGACGATTTCTCCAATTGAGTACCTCTTCTCATACCACTTCAAACTAGATTCAGTAAATGAAATGCTAGAATCATGGTCAGTGACGAAGATAGGTTGGGAGGGCGATGGGAAACCAATCCACCTAAGACTCCATTGCGCAGGCGATAAAAGCGGTCAAAATTCGGTCGAGATGATGTTTAGAGCAGAACTAAGCGAAACGGAGGGACTTCCACATCGGCTTCAACTATATCTCTATCGTCCTATTTCGTTATTTCTCCCTCGGTCTTCGAAATTCGAGTGTCGCCAACCGTATTTCAATTTAGAATCTAGAAACCTCGGTTCTCCACCTTATACTTCTTGCTCGAATGCAAGTAGGAAACCCCTTCGCGCCTTGAAACAGATCTTTTCATCCTAACGATTTGTTGTTCAATTTAAGCCCCCGATTCTAGAACTCTAGCTCGGTCTGTTGACTTCTGCTTGTAGATAATCCCGGTTCATACAGATCTAGCTCCTCATTTGGACCGCATCGGCGACGTTATCGACCAGTAGCCAAGCACCTTTCTCCGCTTGAAATCTGTCCCTTGTACTTTTCGTCTTCTCCTTCCCAAGACAGTAGTAGTTGAGCACTGTTTCCGGTTTCCGGCGTAACCCTCCCGCGACACGCCTGCAGCCTTATTAAATCTCCAAGCACAACCTCCTCTTCTGTAAAAGGAAACCGTTGCGATGGCGAACATGGCCAAACTCTGCACGAAACTCTCTTGGAAGTTGAATTACCGCTTGAACTACGGGTTTACCGTGCCGGCCTACCTCTGCCAAGTATTTCCAACATCTAGGAGTAGTCCAGGAACAGTAATTGCGATGTAGTACTCCAACTTCTCGGCTTCAACCTCACAGCTCCTCCGCATAAATAGGCATTCAGCCTGGTACTCTTCGCACCGGTAATCAGCGATCTACAACTATATGTCAGGGGTCTAGAGCTGTGCTATGACCAAGATTTGCATCCAAAGACAATCTCCATGTTTCTACGGTAGTCATTGGAATCAACTTGGCGTTTGCAGTGGGCAACCCCATTCTAGCCCCTGGTCATCTAATGCTCATAACGAAGAGGTGTTCCACCATCTGACTTCTAGACTGAAGTTTTGCCGTGGCGCGATCTTGCATATTCAGCGCCGAGGCACGAGGAAAGAATTCTCAGTAGCTTCGGTCTCAAATAAATCTACTCAATTCGATGCCTACCCCGCTTTAACAGATCGGAACGCTCACGATCGATAATGTACACGATGCTGCGGCGCACAATTGGTTCTTCTTCCAAGTTTCCGACTGGTTCGCGAAAAGGACCAAAGTTGATCTGCCAAGATATTATGAATGTTCCAACCCTTGGATACAGGTCATCTTGCTAAGATGAATAGCAATAAGAAACTAATTCGGTCCGATCAGTGCAGGAACCGCGGGAAGTTCGAGGTCGAAATTCTTTGTATTCGCTCCGCAATGACTTGCAGTTGAGGGGTTCGCAATGGTCAACCAAAATTTTGAGCTTCATGTAGTCGGCGACTGATATCGCTCTCCAGGGCCAAAGCCTATATAAATCTGTTGTTGGGCCTCGATCAGGAACGTCAACGAAGTCTCAAGCCACTGAACTAGCTTTGAATTAACACTTCTGTTGAGCAGTCGAAACGTCTCTCAAACACCTCAAAGATGAAGATTCAGATTCTCTCTTCCCTTTTTGTCTCTGCGCTCTTCTCGGTGGTGGCAGCAGCTCCCATCGACGAAACCCTCGAAACCAGGCAATCTTGTGCTCCGGTGTACGTGATCTTCGCCCGTGGGACAACTGAGGTCGGTACTCTCGGTGAAAGCGTTGGACCAGTCTTCGCTGCCGAGCTAGAGGAGCTCATTTCTGGTGTCGAAGTAGTTGGCGTCACTTATCCTGCCGACGTCGAAGGCTATCTCGAAGGTGGAGATCCTATTGGCAATGCGGATGCTGAACAGCTGGCCGAAGCCTATGGCTCTAGCTGCCCGGATGGGAAGATTGTTCTTTCGGGATACAGGTACGTTTCCCGTTGAAACCTCAATGCAAAGTAGGGGTTCTGACTATCATTTCAGTCAGGGAGCTCAAATCGCGCACAATGCCCTCAATTATCTCCATTCTTCGGAGTCTTCGACGTTCGCCCTTGTCAAGGCTATCGTAAGTTCACTGTCATTCCCTTAAGCCTTGCTCTTCACTTGCTCAGACATCACAGGTTACTTGGGGTGACCCGTTCCATACTGAATCAACCTATGGCGTTCCTTTCCAGTACTACTGCGTGGCGGGCGATTTGATCTGTGACGACACTGCTATCGTAACAATCGAACATCTCGACTATGTTGCCAATGGTGACGCAGTTGCCGGAGCGGAATGGGTTGCAAAGACAGTTGGTTGAAATTGAGCAAGGTGGTCATCAGCTTAGCCACTTATTGCAGAATTCTTTTCAATTTCGTACACGATGTCTTTGTACATATTTCGCTTCAAAAATTAGCTTGACGTCAAGAATTTGCATTTGCTTACCGTACATAAGATGGCGGCTAAGTCTACAAGGATAGACTTTTGACAAGTGAGTGATCGGACAGTGCACTGCGCATATTAATAATCATCTTCACGGAACCCCGCGGCAGGGAACAAACAACTCTCTCTAGAAAGGTACCTACCTACGGTAAATTAGGGCAACTCGATTGCTTAATTTCACGTGCAACATGATACGATAATCATATGAGCTAGCGGCCGCCTACAAAGTAAAAGCTCCACCCTTCCATGCGAATTTACCATCCACAACATCCATGAGCTCCTTGTGAGCTTTGGAAGCAGTAGTCTTTGTAGCTGTGGCCCTAGTCTCGTATTCCTTCACGAAAGTCTTGACCTGCTGCAGATCACCATTCCAATCCAGCTTGATAAGCTGAACTTCGCTGTCTCCCGACGGGTTCTCGTCACTACACCAAAAAAAGTAGTCACGCACAAATGTTGGGACGAATTTCTGCCGCTTGCAATAAGCGAAATGCCTGCGGATCAAAGCAGGCCAGAATCCACCACCCCTTTCGATTTCCACAGGTAGCATGGAACCCCCGAGCGCCACGCGGGCTTCACCGTGGCCGCGCCTGCCCCAGCGAGCATCGATCGCGCTCGCTGTCTTGATGTCCGCGTCCGAAGAGTTGGCATAATAGATTGCGAACAGCCTCACCTCAGGCTGCCATCTCTCGTAGCCCTGTGCTAGCATGCAGAGCGTGCCGACCGCGGCCCTGGACCCAGTATCGGGAGCATCTGCTCTCTGTGTTTGCACCGCAAGGCTGTGTCCCAGAGCAAGTAGCTGCTCCTTAGTCTTGCCTGAGACGTTGCCGTCCCAGTCAATGCGAGTGATTGCCACGCCTTCTTCCCGGTAGTTAAGCTGGTCTGCGACGATGAAGTACTGCTTCTGCAGTGTTGGATGTTTAGCGCATTGGTGTGGATGGAGGTTGGCAGCATATTTAAGAGGGTCTGTGAGTGCAGCGCTTGGGAGCCGATGAAGCCTGCAGACCCAGTCACTTCGGTCAGCATTCTTCAGGTAGCTGACCGGCTCAATCTCGCGGATCAAACTACCATCGTCCAGGCCCGGGATTGTGTACAGCTGGATGTGGAAGCCTGCGGTTGGTTTGCCGTAGTCCTGGACGTCCTCATCGTCATCGTGGTGATCTTCAGAATCATCGTCACCACCACCGAGAATATCACCACCATCGCCATGCTCTAGCCAAGTAGGGCCGCCAAGATCTGCCTCTTTCGCTTCAAACCAGTCACCGTTGGCAATTTGTAGATTGACCAGGAGGAGACCAGACTCATCCATCTTAATCCACAGTAAGTCTGGCTTGCACTCAAGATCGTCCTCATCTAGAGTGACAACAACGACCGAAGTAGAGTCCCGATAAACACACACAATGAAGGAACTTGGGTCGAATTGACCGCCACGCCCAAGTTCCACGTGATATGTCATAATTGACTGGAGTGACTCTCCAACGAACCGAGCTTGAGGTGGTAGCTTGACCATGTCATCGTCGCACTCTGTCGCACAGAGCCGTCGGTAGCCCTCAAATCTCTCACCGTCAAGGTCGCATAGCGTATAGAACGCAAAGGGTAGGATCTTGTTGGGGAGTTCGTGGTATTGCTCCATTTCGGGCACCCTGTCGGGCAGGGAGAGATCGGGCTGCTCGGCCATATTCTCTGATGGGTATTGAGTGATGCAGTGGTCAGGGTGAGTTTATTGCTTGGAGAATACCCGTAACTTGGCGGGGCCGTGCCGTTTTGTCTGTTGGTTACAGCCTTACAGGCGATGCAGGCCAGGCATTGCGCAGCCAAGCGGCGATTAGGGAGGGCCGGCAATTTGGCGTTAGAGTAGGCGATAGCTGGCAGACTTACCACCAAAACCAGTGATCCTTCGACCCCAATCTTGTCATGCCAGATTCCATTTCCGTCTTTGGAAGTGAGCAGCCGCCGCTTTAGCCTGAGCAGCGCATGAGCAGTGCATGAGCAACCTGAGAGGAACTTGAACGGCCCTGAGCAATGCATGAGCAATCTGAACGGTGAGGAAAAGCTAAGCCAAGATATTTAATAGGGGAGGCAGCTTGTGATCCCGCTGCGGTGATGGCAATATAGACGGAACCAACTAATGTCCATTTCCCCCCAACCTTCGCCACCCTAGCAATCTACACTCCGTCGTCCGTACTGGGTTGAGAGTTGTACTTCGATGTAATCACTATGATTGCCTGAAAACGGCAGAAAGACAACTATCGTCTTCTAGAAATATAGATTGAGCCTTATTGTTCCGTACCTACCGTCGAAAACATCGGCCTGTCCCCCAAACACGTGGGATATCACGGTCCAATTGCGCGTTGAACCTCGTATACCGCGAACGCCTGCTGCCTTTGCGGTGAAAGGAACCATTCCAAACCTCATTCTATCATTCCAAACACACATTCTGCATCTTACCATGGCCTTCCGTCGAACTTTTATTTTATTTATCATTCTTGTGGCGCTATTGAGTGCAGCTCTGCTTCACTTGGTGATTGGACTCCCTGAGCTCAATACGACAACCAAACCCGCACTCAAACCAAGACCAAAGTATCCCACTGGAGTTCCGAATAAGTTTGACCCAGATGGCAATGTACAACATTTCCCTGGTAACACCATTATCAGCCATCTCTCAAACTCAACCGAGCTCTACAGCTCATTACTTTTTCTCCATGATCGGCTAAAGGAGAGTCGTTTCGGCCATCTGTACACATTGCTTCCGCCTTCAAGCTGGCATATGACCATCTTCGAGGGCGTTGTCGACAAAATCCGCAAACCAGGCTATTGGCCTAGTGATTTGGCTTTGGATGCACCACTTGAAAACTGCACAGCGTTGTTTGAAAAGAAACTGTCATCTTTCGACCTCCATACCGAACTCCCGTACAAACTATCAATTGCCGGATTCCAGCCACTCAAGAACGGAATTGCCCTGGATATCAAACCACTCGCGGCAGATAATAAGGCGCTGAGAGGTCTACGAGACCGATTAAGGGACAGTCTCCAGCTCCACTTCCCACACCACGATAGCTACGGCTTTCACGTAAGTGTGTCTTACTTTTTAAGATACCTTACCGATGAGCAGAATGCGGAATTAATGGATTTCTTAACGGAGAATTCGAAGGATATGCCGAAGGAATTTGAGCTGGGACCGCCGGAGTTTTGCACCTTCGAGGATATGTTTGCCTTTAAACGGCTCTTTTACTTGAAGAACCAGGATAATTGAGGCACAATGCAAGAACACCAATTCCTTTAAAGATGTGCCTTAGAAGGGAATCCAAGAGACGAAGGATTTCAAAATGAAAGTTCTTTGACAATCCGGGTACAACGGTAATGAGGAATAAGACCCTGAGAACCTCTTACAAGATGGCTAGGCGAACTTGGGAGGCGCATAATTGAGTTAAATAAGAGTTACAGTAGAGATAAAGCTAAATCTGGAAGTACAGCCAAGTATCGATTTGATTAAATCGTTGAGGGTGGAGTTGCTGTCATCAAGTTGGGCTGGTAGCAGTTTTCCTAGCCAATCAGTGGACGGATTCAAAATTATCAGGCATGGCACGGACCCTGATGTCGAAGTTTTTTGGAGGTGGGAATTTTTTCGACACTTGAGCGTTATTCTGACCGCCGACATTCCGCAAGCTCATCGTCCTCTACGTTGTCGGACTAGAGTTTACTTCTTGAAAGTTTGGTTTGAACGTAGGTACCACCAATACTCATGAGAGAATTTCGACGCATCCCTAGCGAATCTTCTTGCCAATCCTGTCTAACGCCCCGCTGCTACTAGCATTCTCTCACAACGCCATGGAGGCTGAATCACCGAAGAAAGAGAAAAGGAAGCGGGATGCAGAAGGAATTGATGAAGGCCACAAGCAAAAGAAGCACAAGAAGGAAGTTGTGGAAGATGCCTCAGTAAATGGGATAACGAGACACGAGAGTCTAAAAGCAAGCGAATATCACCAAGAAAAGAAGCCGAAGAAGAAGCACAAAGATCACAAGAATCGTGAAAAATCAGAGGCAAAAGACACATCAGGCCACACCGCTGTCGTAGTAGATCTGAGTGAAGTTCGAAAAGAAAAGAAGAAGCACAAGAAGGTCGAAGAGAACAGCTCGCCAGCTGCGGGTAAGCAACTTGAACCGCCCAGTGACGAAAAGGTATACAAAAAGAAGAAACATAAAACAGATAAGTCCGAGGTTCAGGATGCACGCAGCAGTAGCATAGTCGGCAATGCTGTGGATTGGAAGAAAGGGAAGCGCAAGGACAAGAAGCCCAAAGAGAAGCTGAACGACACCCATGACGCTTCGACCCACACTCCTACCTCCAAAGATGCATCTAAGGAAGAGAGACCCGAGGAGAAGAAGCGGAAGAAGCGGAAGAAGCATAAGAAACAGGATTTAGCGAAAGAAGGCGCCCCGGCCTTGAAGACACCGAAAGTCACTTCTAAGAAACAAACCGATGAAAATATCAAGAATTCCACCGTAGAGGTCGAACAGTTCTTTGCACCGACCAACTATGTTAACCCTCCACCTGGTCCTGAGCCGTTCGAAATTGTCACGTCGAGTCTGAGGGTACCAATTCCGCCAGTTGGGCAATTGAAGCCGCTAGCCACTGTCTGTGCTAACTCCCTTTCGCCACTGATCCTACGCTGGAGTCCCGAATTCAAAGGTGTCATATTCGCATACAGGAATCCAAAGCTTGTGACTGGACCGATGCAAAGCTCTGAAGGAGAGGAGATTCCACTTGCACAAGCAGTTGATGAGTACGCCGCTCCTTTGATCTGGGTCAGAGCGGACTTTGTCCTGTTCAAGCCACAGAAGGGTATATGGCTGGACGGACACGTCAACCTACAAAATGAGAGCTTCATTGGGTTTGTACTGTGGAACGTCTTCACAGGTACCATCGAGAGAAAGCGGCTGCCACAAGACTGGATTTGGATCGAAGACCAAGGAGAACACGAGGACACATATGAGGCTCAAAATAGAGATGCGATGGTTGATTTCGAAATGGTAGGGAGGAGGAAGTTCACTCATGGTATTGGCCATTTCGAGGATCGAGAAGGAAACCGGGTTAATGAGGGCAGCAAGATTAAATTCAGGATCTGGGATTTTGAACCGGCATTTGCGGAGACGGAAGAAAGACATTTCCTGACTCTCGAGGGAAGCATGCTTAGCGATGAAGAGGAGAAGGCTCTGGAAGAAGAGGAGCGCAAGGTTCAGCAACGAACGAAGAGTTCCAGAGTTCCAGTTACTCCACGACGGTCAGCACTGAGAACCTCAAGTGTGTAGGGTCATTGTTGGCATATTCTGTTGGTAGCTTACATTGAATCGCTAATGCCAGCTTCTATATGGATCCTGCACAGTAAGTCCACTTTAGTCTCTTCACTTCTTATCAATTCACTACCGTCCGGCTTATTTTTGCGTTGCCTGCTATACGAGCCCGGTCCCTTCCCATTAATTTCGTAAGAGGTATATATTAGAATATGACTCTCATAGAGGGACTGCTTCTATTCTTTGGACGTAAAAAACGGAGCAGTGTACCGTGAACAATGAGTACTAGTAAGCGACCTAAGCCGTTGCGAGTTCAGCGAACCCACTGACGTGCAAATAGGCTGCAGTGCGTGCAATACGGGGCGAGCTTCGGTCAACCGCATCGACAGAGTTCACTCGATCACACGAAACTTAAAAACATTAGCTCGCGGAAAGATGACGTGTGTCGGGTGAGAGAAAAAGGGATCTGAGTGAAACGTTGTGTGCCCTGAATCTTCAATACGGTCGCAGCCAAGAAACACTACTTTGTTCGAGGGATGAATGAGTGGAAGGTCAGCAAATTGCCGGTGTCTCACGACTGCACAAGCTTTCGAGTCTTCAATCCAGTTGCTGAAAAACGATAACGTGAAAGCCACGAAGTTTGATCTGGAACGCGCACTAATTAGTACCTTATCAAGCGCTAAAAAGAGATGCGCGTCCAAAGCTTCGTTTGTCCTTGAAAATTGGTGGCTAGCCGCGGGCCGATGTCCAAGTCCGCGGTCGTTGGGAATTTTAGCGGGGGATCCCTCGAGTTTCGCACTTCCCCACTGTTCATTAGCGAGGTAGACGCGAATTTGCCGGGGTCGACTACCGTTTCCCAAGTTCACAATTAATTGAACTTCCGAGCATCCCCGTGCCTCATTGGGCTTACGTTCAAGTGCAACACTTTTGACCTGCCGGACCGTCAGCCATACGAGCTCGCGTAGGCCAAATGCCACGCGTCGACGCCTCTTACTATCCCTGGATTCCACAACACCGGAACACAAATACCGGGTAAGCGGTGCATCTCGCTCGTCCCTGCGTTCATCATCGTTCATAAGCCAAGGCGCATTTTAACTTTTCACGGGCGATGGATTCCATGTCAATATTGCCTCTGCCGGCCCGACTTGGTTGCCAAATGTATCGCGTTTGATGGCAGCTCGGGGCGCGGCACGGAATCGTAGAGGATCGTAAATGCCTTTTATAAAGAGTTTGGATTGTTGAGCCCCTGCCTGGCACATCTTTCTTCTCGGCACACGCAACTCTGGTGCTAAGTACTGAGCATTTCTGCCCTTTTCATCGCCGTACCTTATGGTTCGCACCGACCCCCCAGCAAGTGTCAGCGCATCATGGCCTCCACCAAATTTCATCAACCCCGAAAGGAAGTTCCTGTCGTTGCACTTCGTTTCAATCTTCATGTGTCTTCTGGCTTGTATTTTTCTCGGCTTGCGATTGTACGTGAGAGCTGTCGTCCTCCATTCGTTCGGTGTAGATGATTGGCTCATGGCCATATGCGTGGTAAGACGATTCGCTCTGTAAAATATCGAACCCTTTACTTACAAAGGTGTACGGTAGCTGCCTGCAATAGGTTTGGCTGTGGCGGCGTTCATGACAACGTCTTACGGATGGGGAATACATGCATGGGATCAACGCCCTGAATGGTATTCCCCAAGTGAACTCATCAGCTGGATCATACAATTGATGTACATTCTTAACATGTTCCTCACCAAAGTGGCACTGCTCGTCTCTTACCTCAGATTCTCTCAACCTGGAAAGTTTCGAACATCAGTTTACATTGTCATTTTCGTCATCTCCGGATGGTTTCTGGGAGCCTCCTTTGCGACCATCTTCGAATGTCACCCTGTTCAAAACTACTGGCTGAGCCGTACCTACGACAATTGCCCGGTAAACGATACCGCAAGACTTTTCGCATCTGTTTTGATCAGCATTGTCACCGACTTCGTTGTTTGCTTGATGCCACTTCGCATCATTTGGAATATCAAACTTCCCACACGCGAGAAAGTGGTGCTCTATTTCCTGTTGAGTCTTGGATTGATGTGAGTGAATCTCAACATGAAAATAGCTTAATGGATTGCTAATCCGGACAACAGTGCCTCAGTGGCCTCAATCATCAGGACCGTTGTCATGGAACCAGCCCTCACAACCTACGATGTCACATGGGATGGCTATTCAGTTTGGATTTGGACTTGTGTTGAATGCGATTTAGCCATAATCTGCACTTCAGTACCTTGTCTGCGACCTTTGTCCAAGAGGATATTCTTCTTCCTTAAGACAAATTCCTCGCTGAGTAGAACAAATCCTAGCAACAATCGTTCATATCAATTGGATGGCATGTCAAGGAAACAAACAAGATTGGGACAAAGTGTTGATATCAGCGAGCTAGGAGGAACACGAAAAGAAATGGTACCGAGCCCATCAACGACGCAAGAAGAGTTACTGGTTTGAACGACATTGATATACAGTTTACCTAGAAAGACCTTGGTCCGGGCTGAGGAAGCGTCTTGAGGTAGTGCGCACTCGATATGCTGGGATATTGAAACTCTCACTTGGCGCTGCATATAGAGAGGTCACTCATCCTCGCTGCCCGCAGAGCTTTCTGCAAAAAGAAGCCGCAAGATCCATTCTGCTCGTGGTCTAAGAACTGCGAGCGGATGAAGCCTCCACCGCACAAGCTGCCGTCAAAGGCGCAGCTCGCATAATGGTACGGAGGCGAGTGTTGGGAAATACTGACACTTGTATGGATGTCTCAGAGCTTTTGCCATTTCTCGCGCGGATTTTCGCAGCTGCGGACGAAGTCAGGGAGGTTGGCTTGGAGGAGCTCATGGTCGACTCTGTGGATGCCGTTGTAGACGTGTGCGAGGGCAACGCCAAAAACATAGAATGCTACATTATGTCGATTCAGCGCGTCCTACAGTATCATATACCGTACTGGCCATTCTTTAAACGGCTAATTTACTTCGTGGACATATGAAATTTATGGGAAAGCTGCTTCAATCTTCACGCGAAAAGCCTAGGTACTCTGCGCTAGGTGCTGATCAAGTCGTTTACTATACTCTACTCTATACTCCGTATTCGGGTTCTGCCGGGCAACTTCGCGCCGTTTCTTCATCGCGCTACCTCCGCATTGCCAATTTTCCACTGTGTATTCCCCTATTGCCTACTAAAGTGACGCCTCTGGGATCGGAGATCGACGCGCAAAAATTCGAGGACCTTATGACCATTGTCCGCGCCCGAACCCGTCGCTTCTTTATGCCGAGGGGCATTGCCATGGAGATTATGGGTGCATTCGAATTTCAATTGACTTCAATTGTTTCGCTTTCTCCCGAGCTATTCACTAGAGTATTCTAATAACCAACCTTTAAACATGCAGAGCCAACAATCACAAACCTCCTGGAAGCCTAAAGCCATTCTCTTCGACCTCTTAACCGCACTTCTCGACTCCTGGACGTTATGGAACACCTGCGCTGGGAACCAGGAAGCAGGTCGCAGTTGGCGAGCGAAGTACCTCGATATCACATTTAGCTGCGGCGCTTATCAACCCTACTCTACGCTCGTTCGACGAGCAGCTGCGGAATGCGGAGCCTTCCCTAGCGGTGGGGTTGCAGAGGAAGGCGCGACTGCATTGATCAGTAGGTGGGGAGAATTGAAGGCCTGGGAAGAGGTCCCGGACGTCCTTAAACAGCTGAGAGAGAAAGAGTATAAGTTAGGCGTAGTTACGAATTGCTCGAGGGTGTTGGGAAGGAGAGCGGCGAAATGCGTGGGGGAGGATGTTGACTTTGACGTTGTTGTTACAGCGGAGGACAGTGGGTGAGTTTGAACGATCTACTACTTCTTGTAGCTGTCTAATTCAAGGAACTAGATATTACAAACCGCATTCGCAGGCTTACATTGCTGGCATTAAAGCACTAGGATGCAACCCTGAAGACATTCTCTTTGTGGCTGGAAGTAGCGGCGACGTTGTAGGCGCTGCTGAAGCAGGAATGAGAGTCGTTTGGAACAACCATGTTGGACTCGAACCGAAGGTAGGTAGTAATCCGCTGAAGGAAGGGAAGAATTTATATGAAGCTTTGAGCGAGTTTATTTGATGTGCTGTAAGGCACCGTACACTTCCCAAGACCACAAGATCACAAGAAGGCGACCCATATAAGAATACTTTGTACGGTCCAGTCCCTGCGATAGAAAATCCTCTAGACTCGGCCTTCGCAGAATGTGGAAAATGCCGTGAACGCAACTCCATGACGAATGTATTTCCTAGCTTGGCTCCACTCTCTATATGACAACTGAACGCTTTCAAAATTGAGAGTGACTTTGGATATGCACCGTAACCGGTAATAAAGCTGCAGGATGTGGCCAATCGGCAAATCTACAACTCCAACAACTAGCGTCATTCCCCCCATCTGATAGCTGAGCCGAGTTTTCGATCCTACTACTAAACCACTTTGTATCTCATACCTATTCGCTCGGGAACACACTTGTTGCCATTAGCAACAATGTCGTCCAAATTGGATTGGAAAGAAATATCTGTGCGAGCCCGTCAAGGAGTTTTAGACTCGATTCCGATGAAATGGAGGCTATCTAAAAACTTCGAGAAACCACAGACTAATTTGCAGCGCATTCCCTACGAGTGTGGGATTCTGACGCAAAGACAACTGGAATTAACCGACTTGACTGCCTCGGAACTACTCCCGCTTTTATCTGGTGGAGAACTGTCTGCTACCGAGATCACCGAAGCCTTCTGTGCGCGAGCCGCCATCGCTCATCAGCTTGTCAATTGCCTCACGGACTTTTTCCCTGAGGAAGCAATTGAAGCTGCGAAAAACCTGGACAGTGAGTTCTCCAGAACTAAGACGCCAGTCGGTGAATTGCATGGCCTGCCAATTGCGATAAAGGACACCTTTGACGTCAAAAACAAAAGAACAACGGCTGGCTACGCCGCATGGTATAACAACCCTCCAGCAGAAGAGGATGGTGCGCTGGTTCACACGGTCAGAAGTGCTGGCGCCATCATTTTCGCCAGAACTACAATGCCTCAAACTGGTATGACTCTGGAGACTGTAAGCCCCCTATGGGGTCGAACCTTAAATCCATTCAATGTAAAGTTCGGATCTGGAGGTTCCTCAGGTGGTGATGGCTCTCTGGTTGCCATGCATGGCGCTCCTTGTGCACCTTTATCGACAGATATTGGAGGGAGTATCCGCGCTCCTGCCGCTTTCAATGGCCTCTACGGTATCCGCCCAACCTCCGATAGAGTTCCTCGTACTGGAATGGCCTCAACAAAGACTGGCATGATCTCTATCAGGTCATCAGTTGGTCCATGTTGTCACCGGATGAGCGACCTAAAGCTTCTAACTCGAATTATTCTTAAACATGAAGCTGTTCCTCATGAACCAACCTGTATTCCTGGCTTCTGGAACGAAGTTTCTCAAAAGTCAAAGCTGGCGATAGGAGTCATGTCTACCGACGGCGTTGTAGATCCACATCCACCAGTCACTCGAGCATTGGGAGAAGTTGCCGCGAAGCTTCGAGTGACCGGACATGAAGTGATAGAATTTAAGCCTCCAGTAGACCTTTGGAAAGCTGCGCTTGCAACTTGGGCGCTCTATTTCCAGACAGGAGCCAAAGAGACCAAGGAATATCTTGCAGCTTCCAGAGAAACCGCGATCCCTCAATTTCAGCACAATCTTGAAGTCTTCAAAACTCGCGAGCTGAAGGTGGCAGAAGTATTTCAACACCACAGAGAGCAGGCTGCTTGCAAGGCTGCTTTCGTCAAAGCTTGGGATGCAACGATGCACGAAACTTCGACAGGACAACCGATTGACTGCATAATCTGTCCATCAGCAACAATGGCTGGATGTCCGCATGACTTCCCTTTGTGGTGGGGATACACAACAATTTGGAATCTCCTCGATTATCCGTCCGTGATAATGCCATTCAAGGAGTTCGAGATTGATCTCACGAAAGATGCGAAGCCCCAGAATTACAAACCAAGAGATAATCCGTTTGACAGGCCTAACTGGGAGATTTGTAAGCTTCCACGAATCTGCTCTGAGCTTTAACGTTTTACTGACGCACATTTGCCTAGACGACGCTGAACTCTGGAAAACTCAGCCCATGACATTCCAAATCGTTGGAAGAAATTGTAAGGATGAAGAGCTGATTGCAGCTGCTGAAAGCATTGACAAGGCGGTGAATTGAGATCTGATGATCTGTAGCCATATGGACATATCATTACCGTAAACCTGGTCTGGTCAAGAGGCTATAATCCTCAAAGCGGACAATAGCAAACTCTTCATATGAACCGCACATAGATGTGAAATACAAAACTCCACTCACAACTAGTGGATCTATTTGTTTCATTGCTCCACCGTTACACTGAATACGCGTTGAGGCATTATGAGGTTTAGTGAGACGAATGACAAGATATGGTTTGAATTTCGCTCGCATAACATACGCCTCCGCCTATGACAGACTATGCTGATTGAAAAAGTCCAAGATAATCGGCGTTGCATCGTACGTTGCAACATGATGTCCCTTCCTTTGGTTGTCAGGATTTGGCGACGTACTTGGCCAGTCATGACCAATATCTACATCATAGTATCCGCCGACTACACCACCTCCAAACTCATATTCAACTGTATCGTTCGTTATTGGAACAGTTGTATTCACTTCGCCGAACCCGTTTCGAACTGCCCATTCAGTGACGTAGTGTGGAATCGAAGGCAAGCAGACGCCTCGGCGCTTGCCACCTGCGTAGCAGATGGTATGGTCCTGTCCTCCGTGGAATTCAATAAACGGAATTGGTAGACGGTCCTCTGCCGGGCTGCAAGTAATTTCAACTGTATCTGGGTGGTGACATTTGCTCGCGGGTGTTGTGGTGTAGAATGCTCCCGAGACGGCAGCGAAGGCGGCGAAGCGTTTCGAGGCGACTGTATCACAAGCTAGAACACCAACGAAGCCACCGCCGTCGGATTTACCACTAGCATAGATCCGATCGACGTCGACGTGATAGATATCAATAAGGTGGTCGAGAAGTTTGAGCGTGAAGGCTAGGTCATTGGTGGAAACGTCCGGTACTCCTTGCCATGTGTCCTAGACGAATTCGACTTATTAGTATATCGGCACTAACCACGACACGATTCAAGGGAAGAGACTCTGGTGAGGCAGCAATACGCAGTATAGTATACAAGCTGGAATATCTGCATATGAATAGGGGCCGGTAATAACAGCAAATGAAAGCCAGCTGAAATCCACAATGCAAAGCGATCAAGGCGCTTTCGCCTCCAGAAAGTGACTAAAGAGGATACTTAGACTTACATTAATGCCCTGCGGGTAAGCAACAATGGCATCTATGTTGAATTCTGGGTCGGTGAATCCATCAAGAATCAACTCGCTTGTGGCATTCTCGTCACCACCATGGTATGAGAAGATTAGCGGACTTGGTGATGAAATCGAATCGTAATTGGTCGGCAGGTACAATATGTACCAGCGCTGTGATGTGTCTTCAACACAGAGAGTGTGATTTTTGACAGTCCCAGGTTCTTGAGACGGATCGGATGTTATGCACGAGTTTACAGCCTCCTCGTGAGCCCCTAGCTTGATTTGAGTTCCAAGCACGAAACTAGCAAAGCACAGCAAAGAATAACATCTAGAAACGAGCATTTTGGCGACTATGGTGAGTTTGAGACACTGTTGTAAAATTTCAGCTTTGATAAGACGTGTCGCGTTTATATATGCGCAAAGCTGACAGTAAGATCACGGGATTCGTTCTGCAGCCACATCGTACCATGAAAGAGTTAAGAGCTGAGGTACCTTTCAAATGAGGAATAGTATCTCGAAGAACTTCGAACCACTCTTTGCGAGGCTCAAAGAGTGCATTTTCGAGCAAATTGAGCAAAACAATGGGAGTCTGCTACTGCCTACCGAATGACCTCTCTCACGGCTCACCCACGAAATTTCCTTGGCTGAGATTCACATACATGGTAGCGAATACAATTATCTATCACTGCTATTTTGAAGCATCTTCATTCATTGTGTTGTTGTTGAGTAATGGCTCTCTGAAATGTGTGCGATGTACTCGTTTATTGCTTCACTTTTCAAGAATACGCGTGCTGAGAAATTCGCAGAGCGTAACCAAGAACACGCGCTAATTTAGAGGGTACCTCCTAAATTTAGGCGAGAGCTGTGAGAAGGAAAGGGGGAGAGGGCGCAGAAGCGGGTGGGAACGGTCAGTAGGGTTATGCATAGTCGCAGCCACTCACTACCTTAGAAAAAAACCGCCAAGATTTCACTGTTTGCTCTCACGTCGACTTTATCTCTCCAAATTTGCGTCCAACAATAGCCACCATGTAGCACACAATAAACAATAATGCCAAAACGACGAGCTGAAGAGGCACTTACCTCTTCCTCTCCCTCTCTGATGCAAGAAAATATCAACAAAATGAGGATCAAGCTCACTATCCAGCGCAACAAGCTGGAGCCTGTCGATGTGCTGTGGACCATCTCCGAAGATTCGTATAAAAGCACCACGCACACAATCTCCCGCTGGCTCTCTGAGGTTGATGAGGTTATACCACTGGAGTCTGAAGACTGGGGCCTCGAAGATTACGTTGTGCATATTCAAGGCTTTGAGTGCTTGCACTTCAAGAATACTGGGCACGTCTTCCGGGATGGCGACCATGTCACGTACGTTCACTTGAAATATATTGGAAGACCTTAGAGCTGAAGTATAGATACAGAATTCGTCCACTCGAAACTGCAGATGTACGCTCTAGACAGATGAGCGGCCGACACCAAATCAATCCCTCGGGTATCACTCTCGTAGATGGCGTCCCGTTCGGTCGTACTGCGATTCGGGCTATCGACCGCCCCGCTATCCATATTCCTCCGCTCAAGCGTCGACGCTTGACTTACGATGACCTTGGCACCACAGCGGCCGGAACAGAAGAGAGTGTATTACTCTCAGAAATCGATGGGAGCAGTGAGCAGTTGCTACTCGTCAACTCAGGAGAGGCCCCGCCCGAGAGGGCAAGGAACACTACAAGACCACAGCGTAAAGCGAAAGAGAAGAAGAGCGTGCGATTTGGAACCTTGCCCGAAGACGAAACGGATGAAGAAGACGATGAGGATTTTGATCCAGAAGATGTGGATGACGAATCCCTGGGCGAAGACTCTGAGAGTGAGAGCAGCGGTGATGAGGTGTCAGAACACAGCACATCGTCTAGTGATGATGAGTCGGATTCCAGCTCGGAAGCGGATTCGGATGACGTGGAGCCGCGAAGAATTGCTAAAGTAAACGGAGTTCCAAAGCATACCGAAGACAAATCTGAAGGGAGGAAGAATTCTAGCGCGTCAGCTACCAAGTCGAACAAGGAGCCAACTAGTCGCAAACGAAGGAGCACTGATGACGAAGAGTTTGCAAATGACCAGCGAGAAGAGTTTTCCACTTCAGCATATGTACCACCGGGTCAGGGCCTTGATAAAACTCGGAAGCGTAATCAACGGCGGCGCATCAAGTCCAAAATTGACATATTGGTATCTACCGGCCAACTTCCGATTGGGTCCACGAAACAAGACCTGATGCAGTTGCTTTCGCGGGCGGAGAGCAGCTCAGAGCCAACATTGGTAAGTGAATCATTGTGAAAATAGAGTCGCTACGTTATGATCCTAACATTCAGGTAGTCCCAGGGTGGAGTCTTGAGCTCGGTTTCAGTTGTCGATGAAGTGGAGTCTGGCGGTACAAGTCACAAGAAGTTAATTCAGCACCCTCAAGTCGTTGTGAATGGCGAAGATGCTCAAAATGAAGCGGACTTTACAAAGCGCAGGGAAAAGCTTCTAGCTCTTCTCGACCAAGCAAGCGAAGTGCCGGAAGGTGAGCGAAGACGAACATGTCAACGTGAAGAGAGAAATTAACAATGTATAGAGAACCCGCAAGAGCTTGCCACAGGTGAAGAAGATTTTGAAGTCACACTTGAAAAGAAGCGACCGCCACGCGATCTTGAGACAGTGAAACGCATGATTTATGGATCCCTGGGTGTCCGTACTCCGAAGACCAAGGAGGACGAAGAGAAGACTCGACAGAAACTCATGAGCATGAAAGGGCCAGTGAAGCAGATTCCAAACGGTGCAGAGGATGTGGAAGGTGCTGATATCAGGTTCGAAGAAGTCTCCGCTGCATGGAAGACTAAAATCATCCTATCCGCTGTCGAATGTTGCGAAGAAGGGGTTGTACTCAGCACGCCACCATTTCCATTTGTTCAGCGATGGGATCCTCAGCAACAGCGTACGCAGACTCCGGGAAAGCAACAGGGCAAGAAGAGAAAACGCAAGGGCAGAGAGGATTACGGTCACGGAGGCGAAGGCGAAGAGGCATTTGATGAGTACTACGAAGGTGATCAGGAGACGACGGTACTTGACTACGATAATGAGACGGATGTCAATGCTAGCAGCATGCTCCAAGGTCAAGTTGAGAGCCAGATCATGAACGACATTGCTACTGCGAATGACCTCCCGATGCTGCCATCGTCTTTGCAAAACCTCAAGGACGCGACCTTGACTGACATGGCACCGGGCGTCATCATAGCCTACAAGGTGCTTGAAGTCTCCGAGTCCACAGGCTGGGCTCCTGCCATTTCTTCCTACAAAACGGCCGAGGTTATGGAAGACAACGAGTTGAGCGATTCGACGTTCAAAGTAGTGTTGGCGCCGAGAGACCGAACACAGGCAAAGTACGATGAGAATGGCAACCGCGTGTTTGAGAAGTTTGACATGATCGTTGAGGATGATGAGCAGGATGATGGAATTCGGATTCTGAACTTCGCAGAGCTTTATGAGCCGAAGGTCGTCCGCGCCGTTCAAGTTGAGAACGCTATGGCTTCTGACAAGGTGGTTGAGGCTGACTCTGACCGCTACGCTAGTGACGATGCCAGCGTGCATGAGGAGAAGCCGGACACTCATGAGAATAACACCATCGATGAAATGGAAGCAATTATGCGTCAACATAACGCCGCGACAGCTCTAGCTCCGGCTGCTGTGGTGGCATGAGCAACAGGCGGCATACTCTGAGACCTTAGGTCGTACAGGTTGCAGTGGATTACACGGAGAGAGGTCTCATATGATCATTCGGTCAAGGATGGAATTCCCTTTGGCATGGTATACTGCATGATACCCAGGATAGGATATTACTTTTAAAAATGAAGGGGTTCACTGCTCTCTATTTCATAAAGTCTTCAATGGCGGCCAAGAGCTCATCCGGCTTCTCTTCCGGAATATAATGACCGCAGTCAAAAGCCTGACCAGTGACATCCGCGTTATCACAAACTTTCTTCCACTCATCTACAGCGTTGAACTTGATCTGTATCAGTCCCTTGGCACCCCAAATTGCCTTCACCGGACACTTGATCTTCCTGCCCTTCTCTAAGTCCTCTTTCGACTCCTCCAGATCGCAGGTGCTCGCCGCGCGATAGTCCTCACACATGCCATGCACGGTGGCCGCGTCTCTCAGCTGCGCAGCGTACTCCTCGTAAGCGTCGGGGTGGAAGTCGCCATTGGGCATGCGAAGAAACTTCGCGATCATGACGTCGGGCGCGGCGAGCATGAGGCGCTCGGGGAACGGCGCGGGCTGGATGAGGAAGAACCAGTGCCAATACCACGTCGCGAAGACGCGGTCAGTGGCATCGTACATGGCGAGGGTCGGCGCGATGTCCAGCACCATGAGCCTGCGCACGCGGGTGGGATAGTCGACGGCCAGCTTGTGGGCGACGCGGCCGCCGCGGTCGTGGCCCACCACGAAGAACTGCGGGTGGCCCAGCCGCGCCATCACGGTCGCGCAGTCGCGCGCCATCGCGCTCTTCGCGTACCGAGCGTGGCTGCCGTCTGTGTCGGCCGGCTTCGACGATGCGCCGTACCCGCGCAGGTCCAGCGCCACTACTGTGTACGTGGCCGACAGCCGCTCGGCTACCTTGTGCCATATCAGGTGTGTTTGCGGGAAGCCATGGAGGAGGAGCAGCGCCGGTCCTGAGCCGGTCTGCCAGCCGCTGATGGTGACGTGGTGGTCGATAGGGATCGCGAAGGATGAGAAATGCTCGCCGAGACGCATTGTGGTTGAAGGAGGGACGTGAGGGCGAATTGGAAGTGACGTTCCTTGAGTGACAGAACTATTCATTCGACTAGTAAAGCTCTACGAGCCATGTGCGTTCTCATATCCTCATCTCCGCAGTTTATGTTTGATATGAGGGGTTCAATGGACCCCTCAGATCATTGCCGTCATAAGGCGCAAGGCTGACATTAGTACGCCGTTACGCCCTTCCAAGTGCCGAAATTGACAATCAATGGGTGCGCTTAATTATCTTACCCAAACTCTGCAAACAGTGCTGTCTTGGACTTTACCAAAGTGTATTCGAGACTGCAAATGGTAGGAATATGTTGCGTGATTTCAGGGATAAACTTGGTCACACCACCATATGCGGCCATTTGAGAAGAAAAGATTCGATTGCATTTCGAAATCTTCAAAGGAGACACCTCTTGGTATTCCCGGTAATGTTCATTTATCCTACATTAATATGGGTATCTGATACTCGTCCAGTTTCGTGTCGGTATCAAAACAGCCTGGAAGCCTTCCTTCCCAAAAGAGCGAAAGCGCAAGAAACGATGAGCGAAGGTTGGAATCAAGCATCACCATTGAAGGATATCGCGTAGTTGCCGTATATATCGGGCTGTGAGCCGGATGACGATGAATCTTCAATCATGCCTTGCAGGATTTCCTCTCTTGTAACGTGAGCCCAGTAGTCGTTGTTCATTGCCTTTCTCGCCGCGAAAAGTTCTTGAGCTACGCCTTTGACTTGCCCCAGAACCGTTGTGGCGATTGGATAGATGTCAGACAGCGCCTTTAAAACGCCAATATTCAGTCGAATGTGTTCCTTGATCACAGTGTCACCTCCTTCGGTGGCAATGAAAGACCAGTACGACAGGTAGACGACTGCGGCCATGGTCACCGCACAGTTGAAGAATGGAGTGTGCTTGACCAATGGGCAAGGGAGTCTCGCTAGCTTGGAGACTTCCTTTGCCGCATTCATGGCCTTGGCCGTGTGGATATCTTTGTAGGACTCGTTGGCGTTGTTGGATTGACCTCCCTTGACACATGTTGTGACTTCTTTGACGTCCTCGTAATTCAGATCGGAACGGGGACGATGGAGCATAATGCAGCATGCGTTGGCGATCATATGCGCGCCGAACAGAACTTCGTCGACTTTGCCGTCACGGCCCACCGGTTTTCGCTTCTCCGCAGGTAGATGCAGCTGCCAACTCGTCAAATGGGTATCGGCTCGTTCGTAGAACTGCACATCTGAAGGATCCGCTCTCATGGTTTGGAAGACCTTGTGCAAGATCCGAACTGCATCGATGCGGTAAGTGGCAGAGGAAAAGCTGGTAGTCTCGTCGGTGATGAACAGTGCGTCATCGTAGTCGTTTAAAGAACGCTGAACGAACGGTATCAACTGTACGAGAGAGTTAGGGATGTTATTTTTGGACGAGAGGGATGGCCAGCTTACACCCGGTGCATAGTCTGCTTCTTCGCAAGGCAACGAAACGTTTGTTTCCACCATCATAAGCTGAAGCGTATATTTCTGGTTGACTCCACCCATCATGCCATCGATGATGAAAAGTTCCCACCAACTTCGTCGCCAGCACTCTTCAAAGAGACTGTTGCCTTCGCCATGAACATGAGCAAAATCGCGGTGGTTCATGCCTAGGTCTAGAGCAAGCGATACGGCCGAGCTAAGGACGCTCGCTGAATCCTCGTCGTCGTTCTCAATGTGCAGGCCGATGGAAAGAAGCAGGAGAGCTTGAACAAAGGTGCCATCCTTAATGGAGTTGTCCTGCAAAACATGTCGTCGAAGAGTGTCTCGATGCTCTGCTCTGGAAGCACCAGGGACGTAGAAAGAGGCAACATACTGGACGGCCAATTCGAGATGTCGTAGAGAAGATCGCTGGAAAAGTGCCAAGGTCTGTTCATACGGCAACAAAAACGGGTGAGAAGGATGAAAGTAAATGAAATAGGCAGCGATGAGTCCGTCTCTGCTGTTATCCAAGTTCGGCACACTGGTTACGGTGGGTGTAACCATCAGCGGACCAGATGCGGAGTCCGGGGTTCTAAGCAACTCCACAGCGTAGCCGGGGCCGTCCGGACTCTGAAGAGGTATTTCTGGGAGCGTGAGAGCATCTTGAAATGGCTCAGGCGGCGAAGCAAAGTTGACTGTCTTGTCTTGTTGGTCGGGACCGGCTGAGTAGCGAAAGAGTTAGTATGTGACGCGGCGTGGACGGGGATGTGGGAGAAAAGATGAACAAGGCAGATGAAGGCAGTTTAGAGATGATAAAGAAAATGATCGTACCAATGTTCGAGCCAGGCGGATGAACAGTTACCAACCGCTGTGACGATTTTCTCGGACCCTTCCAACCCCTCCGCGACTTGACATAAGAACAGGCAATGCCTTCGGCAACGCAACGAGAGCACCTGGTAGCGCCGTCGCATTTGAGATGCCTGGAGCGGCACTGGACGCATGCGACGGCAACGGCGACGCGATTGTTGTTGTTTGCACCATTAGCGTTCTGAGCGGCGGCGGCGCTGTCGGTCGCAGATCCGTTCAACGGCTGGTCGGTCACGTCCATGGTTGTCAGAGCGGCCGAGTCGGACTCTGAAGCGGACCACGAGGTTTGGAATGACGGCGGAGGAGCTTCGGTCGTCATGTTTGCGAGCTCCAGCATATTAAAATCCCGGGACGATCTACGGATGGAGTTGGTAGGTGGTTCGCAGGAGGAAGAAGCCGGTAACAGCAGCGCGTGAAGCAGGTAAAAATAGGCTAAGGTAAGCAAGACTGGGGTTGGTATTTTGCCCGAGGAAAGGCGCACCAATGCGAAGGCAGTTCTGATCGTAAACCTCACCAAAATTCCGGGCGGGCCTGTTGTTTGGGCGTTGGCGTAGCTGATGGGCCGGGAGGCCCTAGCCGGAGTGCTGGGAGAAGAGAAGGGATTTAGGCCACAGCGTGTGAAATGCTTTGAAGGCTGGCAACTTGACAGGCGACTTTTGGCACCATTCTGGCACTTTCAGAAGGGGGGGGGCCATCTTTGCTGCTTTGGGCGCCCTGGTCGCGCGGCCCATCGCCATCGCTGGGCCATCGCCGAGCCATCGCTGGCCATTCCGCCCGAACCACAAGAGCCGGGCGACCCACCGCCGGCCGTCGGAACGTTGGGCCTACGTATTTGCCTTGCCTCAGGTAGGGTAGTTAATTAATGCTTCGCTAGTGTTTGCGCTCTGCGGTCGTGGCACAGGCGTTGGTTGTTTTCTTTTGTTTTCCGCTTCGGAACTTCTCTGCAGCTTGGTCCAATAGCCACGTCGCCAATCCAAACGCTAAAATGCGCCTCTGATCGCGCGTATCGACATCAGCGAAGCGGAACGAGCTGAGAGCCTCCAAACCCTACGTAACAACTCTGTGGCAACCTTCAGCCGACCAGATGTGATCTAAAATGTGATAGCGTCGAATTGACTTCCTTTTCAGCGTATCGTGAGCCTCAAATCGTCCCATATGGCGCAGAATGGTCTCCCTCGCCACTCCAGCCACATATACCGTACCTGATCTGCTTAACGCCTTTATATTCTGCGATATATTGATTGATTTGAGATACCCTTTGCTAATTGCTCCAATTGGTCCTTTGATGTGCTTCCGTCTTCCTGCCAAGCATTGCTCCTCTGCCATCCGAGCTGAAACATGCTTTCTTTTCGCCACGAAGAGAAGTCATCGCCACAATCTCGCACATCAAGAACACAATTCCTTCCTGATGAAGATGGAGCATTCGGAGCACACTTCCAAACATGAAATTCCATGTCGAAGCCATCATATCCGGCTTGGATCATCAACCTGGCCTCGCTAACCGAGCCAGCCGCCAAAGAAGTAAAAAACCTTCTGCTTCAGAAACAACGACCTAGCTCTGCTTCGGCCTCAGATGCCGGATTTTTTCTCTCGTGATATCTCTCTCGTCAACACCCCAATTACGGCCTTAAATCAAAGCTCGACGATCTTCACAAGCCCTGAACCCGCGCCAGTGATACAGGTCCAGGTCCACCTCGCTGGGCACAGCGAGGGCAGATCCGCGGGTCTTCGTCCGCGCTACGGCAACCCCCATGGCACCGGCCAAGCCCCCTGCACCGCGCCGCCGGCGATCAGGGAGCAACACGAGACCGGGAAGATCTGCAACGCGCGCCCGCATCGGGCGGCCGCGAGGAAGCAAGCACACGTCGGGGCAGGCCCAGCGCCGGCGCAGCAGCGCTGCAAAGGAAACGGCGTCTCTCGCCGCGCACCGAAGCCGACTCGACGCTGAGTGACGGCCGCGGCGTGGAGCAAGCAATCCGCGCGAGCGGGCTCGCTCGTTTGGCAGGGGCTGATACGGCGGCGTCGGGGGAGCCTGGCGCTCGGGCTCGCGCGCGAATCCGCCGGCGCGGGCTCCCGGCCAACGACACTTCCTCAGCGTCGCGGGCAGAGCGCGCTGCCGCTGGGTCCCGTCGCGACTGCGCGGAAGAGGGCCATTGTTGGTGAGCTGTGAGGCATGTAGATAATGTATACTTGCTATTCAAGTAGTGAATTCGGAAACGTTTGGCAGGAAGGTGACGGGAGCGGCCGCGACGGTAAGGGACCAATTGCAGATGGCTGAGGAATAAACTCCTTATATGGTGCTGATTATTACGGTGCCATGCTGGCGTAGCTAACGTAGCAAATTCTACGCAATTAGTCGACCGCGTTGGTATCTCCAAGTGGTATGCGGTACCTGTAGTCAAGACTAAAAGGCCGTCTGGTTGAAGGCCAGTTCTTTCAGAGTCACGGTCTAACCACTCACTGCGACAACTAAAGCGGTGATACCTTAGGTGAAGGTTTACACAAAGAACAAATGTTCCGGGTTCGGAAGTACAAGAGAGTTTTTTTTTTTAACTATCTGGTCACTTCTTTTCATGAAATGTTCAATTACTTAGGTAGCCATAGTAACCCAACCATCCGATAGCCTTCGCCATGCCTCTTCGCGAGTAATATGGTCAATCTCGAACCCCGTCTGTAGATTGACCTTCCAAAAAGTGAACCTCCAGTAATTATATCTGCAGCAAGGTGAAGCTTTTCATGTATAGCCCAATATTTTTCCCTCCAGCGCCGAACGGTGTGAAAAAGACCAAACTTGCACGATGTTGCAAAGAAAAAGAAAATGATATTCGTACAACCCGAAACGGCAGGCGGGTGCCATGAATTGGGTGGGGTATCATCCATTGAAGTGTGTTTTGCGTAGATGTCCATATGCTAAGCGCTCTCTAATCAAATGCAATAGAATGAAAAAGGTATCTCGCACATATTAAGATAGAGGCGAGACGGAGGGCGAACCGTCAACTTCGTTTGGAGCGACGCTTACACTTGCCCTGGACGCCTCCTTTAGTGATGTAGGAGTATGAAGTGGAGTGCCGGTTCCGGTGGCGGTGAATAGCGAATTGGGCATGTTCGACTTTGGTCGTGACGCAGCATCGTTGTCAACGTAGACGTGAGGGCAGAAGGTCTTCAGCACCATTTTCAGCCGAGGAATTTGTATGGGCTTTGAGACGAAGTCGTTCATGCCTGCATCTTTGCAGCCTTTGACGTTGGTGTCGTCCGAGTATGCAGACAACGCCACAATTGGATTGATGAATCCAGCTTTTCGAATGAGTCGCGTTGCTTCCAAACCATCCATATTCGGCATCTGCACATCCATGAAGATGATGTCGTAGGGCAAATTCGCTGCCAGGCTCGTTTTCACCATATCGTACGCTTTTTGACCATCTTCGGCGATGGCGACTTCGCTTATCTTCTGCAACCGAAGCATCTTGACCGCGACCATCTGGTTCGTCTTGTTGTCCTCGGCGATGAGAACTTTGAGCTTTAAACCATCAATAATTTCATCCTCCGGACTACTGTCTTCATGTGATGTTGTTGGCGGTGCGCTGGAAGGAACAAAGAATGGGGCGGAAAGTCCGATGAGTCGTGGTTGAGTTCTTGATTCGAATAGACCGGTTGTCTCTTGTTTCACTGCGTTGGGTAGACTGCGGATGGATCTTGAATCTTCGGCAGCTGGTGCTGGTGAGATCTCCTCCATACTTGCCCGTGGACTACCTGCCATTCGATCGATCTGAGAGGATGATGTACTGTCTGATCGATTGCCGACATGTTTCAGCGGGATTCGCATACTGAAAGTGCTTCCATGTCCTTCTTCGCTCTTTAACGATATTGATCCCTTCATCAACGTGGCAAGTTGAGAGCAAATACTGAGACCCAAACCTGTACCACTGTACTTCTTGCTCAACTGCATGTCTCCTTGGAAGAAAGGTTCGAAGATGCGCTTTTGGAGACTCTCGGGCACACCGGGTCCCGTGTCTTGAACTTCGAACTCAAATATCAGATCTCGCGAACCGGGAGGAGGTGATGATGTGCGATGGGCTACTGATGAGCTCAAAAGCGCCGCCGGTTTCTCGAAGATATTAATTTCATTGGCCGTGTCCATTTTCTTGGGTGAAGTCGAATCAGAGTTTTCCGAGGCAGAACCACCACGCTGTCGCGAATTGCGGCCTGAGTTCTGCTTAGACATGTTGGAGCCTTTTCTGCTGATGGCTGGATCGACGTCACCAAGGCATCGCATTACGACCGTTACGGAACCACCGGGAGGAGTGAACTTGAGGCTGTTGGACGTCAAGTTGATAACGACTTGTAATATGCGAGTCTTATCGCCCCACAGGAGCATATCCTTCACGCGACCAGTTCCGAACGGGCCGTATTCTTTCCGTTCGTTGACGCCACTAGATTCGAGGGTTAGGGCGTCGTTGGAGCCTTCGAATTGTACGTTCAGATCAATACCGCGTTCAGCTGCGGTGGCCTCGAAGATGGTCAAGAGTTGGGTGCTTATTTCTCGAGCCCTGAATTCTTTCTCTTCTATTGTGATGCTGTGTCCAACTTGATTTTTGCTACGGGAAATTGTTAGACAGAATAGGGAAAGTTCGACAGATTGCATCTTACCTGAACATCAGCAGGTCCTCTATCAATTTAAGCAAGAGGTCTCCATGAGAATAAATGGTCTTCATATCTCTCTTCAACTGCGAGATGTTGCCTTCTGCTTGTGCGAGCTGAGCGGTACCGATGATGCCGTTCAACGGTGTCTTCAGCTCATGTGAGATGTTTGCGACAAACAAAGTCTTTGCTTCGTTCGCTTCCTCTGCAGCCTTCTTACTCAGTTCTAGCTCAGCGGTGCGCTGTTGTACACGCTCTTCGAGTTTGGTATATTGCATCATGAGTTCGTCCGTCATCTCATTAAACGTCTTTGTCAACTCGCTGAGTTCATCTTGAACGAGATGTTTGTGATCCTTGACTTTGGCCGGAATGCGGAATTCTTGCCTGCGTGATGCTTCCCTCTTTTCCGCAGGAGTCAGTTTGTGGGCGTGACGCCAGGCGGAGATGGCTCCAAGAAAGCCCTCTTTTTTGGCGATAACAGCGGTATCGCCATCTTCGTCTCCTCTGGTGGAACCTGGATCGCTATGAATCTCATCATCGTAGCCAGGAGGCGCAACAGAGTTTCGAGTGGCATCTCGAAGTCGTCGAATCGGCGCACTTGCGAAGTGCGCCACAGGGATGGCGAGAAGGATGAGTGCTCCGGTGGTGCCGAACACGCAAGCTAGAAGTATGTCGCGAAGGTGAGTGATTGGAGCCCAGACTTCGGAGTGAGCCAATTCCACCAGAATGACCCAGTCAACCATGGGCGAGTTAGGAAACGCATAACCCACGGAAACGCTGTAATTTAGCTCATTCTGTGTAGCAATGAGGCTTCCAGAATTGTCGATGGTATTGTGGTTTACCGTTAAAGCTTCTTTGACCGCCGGATATTGGGCATAGTCGAATGTTGACCGACTTCCGCCATACACGAAAGGAGCATTTCTATTGTCCGTGTTGTTGGGAGGCAGGACAAAACGTACTTCAGCGTGCTCGGGCGGGGTTCCATTATTGTTCATGTAAACGATGCCAGGCTGGAAATTATTGGTCACATTCGTAGGGCCTATCAAAGATGTAATACCAGTGTTGTCTAGGCCTTCAGGTGAGCCAATGACATCGGCGATCAAGGTGATGTCTACCAAGATAGTCATGAAGCCGAGCACGTCAATGGAAGAGGTGTTGTTGATGATTGGGAGTGTGATGGAGAGTAGTCCATTTGTGTCGTTATACATCCATGGTCCAAGGAGTAGAGGTTGGTTTTGTGTAATCATCTGGCCAGCATATTCAGCTCGAGAGATGTTGAATGAACTGTTATAAACCACTTGGGAGTAGGTCAGATTCGGGTAAAGGTTGGGAGGGTAACCGAGCGTGGAATTGTCACCGAGGTAGACCTGAGTGCCGTTCATGTAATCGTAAGGTAAAGCAATCGCATCTGTCAAGCTAGAACCAGTGGCTTTGACCAGCGGACTCGGGCCGTTCACACCCATACCGTTCTTCGGAAATATAATACCTTGCATCAGGTAGCCGTCGGGATCGCCACCATTGAGGGCGTCGGACAAGTCTGAGATGGCATTGACCCAATTGGCAGATGTATTATTGCCGGCGTAATAACGTTCAAGCGCATTTTGAATTAGGACGCGCGTTGATGTCGCTCTTACGCTTGTCCGCATCAACAGGAGCGCCGAAGATATTTGAGCGGCTTTGAGGGAGGCGGTGAGGCTCAATTGTTGTGACCTGGACACGAAATGTTAGGGAGGGTGAGTTTCACGAGCCGTTTGACGGTAAACGTACCTGATCTGAAGCACGAAGTTGTGGTTCGTTACCTGAATTGGTGCAAAGTTAATGCCTATGCTTTTTCCAAGGTCGCAACCGCACATACCCAAGTTGCGATGGTCACAACCGCGAGACCGATCAGAGACGACAGTATCACCAAGCCGGCCAGCTGCCAGCGGATGCCGACCCGTATGCTGGCCATTGTCCAAGCCGATCAAAAGTGCCGAAGCCGAAGGGAGGAGAGGGACGAGCGTGAATGGTGAAAGTTCAAGTCGTCCAACTCAGCTGTCGGCGACATCCATACCTCGCGATTAGAAAGGACGGTCGTCCTCGGAGGGCGAGCGGGAGCGTGAACGAACGATTGCGCCGCTCAAAAAAAAAAACAATGAGGCGTCGTGGTGGTGCGGAGAGTCGCGGAGGGCTGACGCGAGTGAGGCTTTCTACGATTTGACAATGGTACAACAACTCGGCGCCGCAGCAAAGGTAGATGAAGCTCCCCGCCTTTGAGAAGCGGTTAGAGAGGGCAGCGGTGGAATGTAGGAGAGGTTTGAGAAGATTTTCGAAGCACGACATACATTCCTTGAGGTAGTTCGATGGACAGGATGTGCGGAACAGGGAGGGAGGCTCAGCAGCGGAGAGCAAGTGCAGTGAGTGGCCAGGGAGCCGGCAGAGTGGTAAAGGACAGGTCGAGACCGCGATCAGCACAAAAGCGCAAATGGGAGTCTGCGGCACTCAAGCCCGGCCTATGGAATTGGCCTAGGAGCCAAGCCAAGCGTGAGCGCTTCAGGGCTCAAAGCGCTCGTTCAACCGTGGTGGGCCCTTCTTGCTTTGCTTCCTTGCTTGCTAGCTGGCGAAGATTATTTTTTTCACCGAGCGATGCGGAGTAGTTACCGGCCGAGCTATTCTAATTGGCGGCCGAGAACTGCTTTCCTCCACAGTTTTGCACGAGCTTGAGCTGCATCGCAATCTGTGGCAATCTCAGACGATCCGGGATCTCAGATGGGGGTCGTTGATCTTGCTTGGATCCACATTGCGCTTTTACTCCAGTTCTCTGGCTGACGGAGAAGCTATATTCGCCATCAAAACCAGGAAGTGGCGAGAGGTTGTGGGCAGCGGCACGAATCATTCAGACAAGGGTGGTGAAGCTCGCTTGGTTTTGCCGCTTCTTACGGAGCCACCACTGGCTGACGGCGCCATCTTCGCCCGCCTCTCCTCACTGGCCTGCCTAGAGTTGGTCGCAACTGTGAAACGGCCGTTGCGGAGTGCAAACAACGCTATCTAGGCTTGTATGTCGGCAAGAAATATAAATTTAACGGAGCATTAGCTTTGACTTTCTCGGGAAGAGGATGCCAGTAGCTTCTAACGGACTGCTCTCTACTCCTTACCAAACCCAGAACTGGTGAACAGCTGCGGCGTAATTACGCCTAAGCAAAGAGGAACAGCTGTGTAACTGTGGTTGCGAAACACCGCGAATCTTTCCACCTTCACCTTCTTTCTTCTCGTCTGGCTTTGATCAGGGAACACAAAATCTCTGATCTTCCTCCACATCAAGAACCGAAATACGATGCCGTGGGTTGCCTTAGGTCAAGTTCAAGCGCAAAACGACGCCCGGAAGCACAGCAGCAACATGGATGGCAGCATCGCGTGAGGCATCGGAACGACGCGTCTCCTCGGAGCACACTCCACGAGAATTGCGAGGCGGGAATAGAGACAGACACTCCAACGTTTCCATGCTGCAAGGCTGAGATAGTCGACCAGCCATACGCGGCCGCTAACGGTCGGGTCGAGCCGTGGCTGCGAAACATGATGGCCAGCAATGAAGAACTGTTTGAAGGAGACGATCGCGAAAAAACGGAATGGAACACGCCGCTCCAGTGGTTGTACGCGACCGCGTTTCTTCCTCACTGGCGTCGTGCAGGTGGGCATGCAGTAGCCTCCTGCACTGCCTCTCCTGCCACTCCTGCCAGCTGCCAAATGCACGCCAGTCATTGGTCCACTTCACTGCCACCTGAAACCCGTGCATGAGAGTCCAACCTCGTTCAAAAGGCCGTCGAGTCACCGCCATCTTCACGCCCTCCACGTCAATATATATTCACCAGGCCTCGCGTTATAGTCGTGTATAGTCGTGTTTCTTGTACATCGAGCCCATCCCAACTCTTCTTTTCGTCCTCAAAAGCCTCACTTTGACTCATACCTGCGTCTCACGTGGGCTTTCTCGTGCATTCGGGCCTCGCAAGTCGTCGGACGGTAAAAAGGATGATGGCACCACGATGCCTGACCCACCTAAGGTCTCCATTCCATTCTCCCCATGATCGCGATTTAACCCTCTTTTCGGCTTCTGTCCACGCACTCTTCCCAGCACCATTGCGTATACTCCGATGATCTTTTGCAAATGAGCGCCGACTGTCGCCCTTCTCTACGCAGAGCTGGTTCGGGCGAGAGTCAATCCAGTGGGAGCAGCCATCCATCAAAGTCGCTGTTATTTGGAGAAATTCCCAGCAGTCCGTCGCTATCTGGTAGTGGATGTAAGCATCAGAATTTTCCGAGCGTCGTTGCCCATCGCCAACTAATCATTCTCGCTAGCCTTTTGGTCTAATACTTCTGTCTGTAATCTCGTGTTATCCAATAGTCCAACGTTTCTAAGGTTCTGGCATTCGGAACCGTGTCGCAATGTCTTCCTCTCGCACTTGGACAGCAAGACGCTGCTCGACTTCCGTCTGGTTTGCCATGACTTTGCGACCAAGTCGACATCGCATCTCTTCAAGGAAATCACTGTCACCTTCAAGTCCAGCTCGTTCACGAAGCTTGGACGCATGGCTGCGCTCGAACATATCGGACATCACGTGAAGACTCTAACCTTCCGAATGCCACACACCGAAGAAACCTTTCTTCCGCCGCTGCTGGATCCGTACACGGGGGAACAGCGTTCCTTCGTCTACACGCCAGAAGTCAATGCGCGACCCAAGACGCCCGATCGCAATGCAACGCCACCCAAGTATGGAAGTTGGGAAGTCACTGAGCTTTTGATTCAGCAGTATCCTCCCATATTTCATGCTGCCACCAACGTGAATTCTTTCCTCAGAGCCCTGTCCGCGCTGCCATACCTCTCGCACGTGAGGATTGAATGTCCCGGCCAGGAGCTAGCGCATCGCTGTCGACGGAGCGCGGTTGACTATGCATTAATATCTCTGCGGATGGCAATTGAACGAGCGCCTCTGTTTGCTTTAGATAGCCTGACGTTGGCTTCCGTTCATCCCACTGCCTTCCACTATCTCCAGCCAGCTCTCGGGCCAGGCTCAAATCCCAAGTCCATCCGACGCTGGGCGCAGATCAAGAACCTCTCGATTGAGATGTCAGCGGTGCCCTTCACCGTCGCGAGCCGGTCAGAGCATCTCCGAATGCTATCCTGCTACTTACGGTTCTTCTCCCCGACGATCAGCCAACTCAACTTCCGCTGGCTCGGCAGCACTCAAGGGCCGTCACCGCTCACGCTCAGCGACAGCCCCTGCGACCCCGGCGGGTCCCCACCCCCATCACCAACAACCCATCCGCAGCCGCCGCACTCGCCCAGCACCGCCAAACCACCCCGCCCGCTCACGTTCCCAAAGCTGCGCTACCTGGTGCTGGAGAACGCGGTGGCGGAGTCGGACGCGCTGCGCGCCTTCATCGCGCGGCACCGGCGGCACCTGCGCGAGTTCGTGTTCGAGGACACGGCGCTGCGCGGCGGCGACTGGGCCGACACGCTGGCATCGCTGAGCGGCGACGACGACGACGGGGCGGCCGCCGCACCGCGCCACTCCCTCGACCTCGAGCTCTCCATGGACGTGCCGTGCATGCTGTCGCCGGTGGAGGGCCCGCCGCTGGCCACGCCGCGGCCGCACCAGCAGCCGCGGCGCCGGCGCGGGCCGCCGCGCGCCGCCCCCGACCCCGACCCCGACCTCGCCGAGCTGCGTGTCATGGAGACGCTGGAGCCGCAGGCCGAGTTCCAGAGCACGCCGGTGAGCCGCGGGTTCGCGCGGTGGCTGGAGCGGCGGCGGGAGCGGCGCCGCGACAACCGCAAGGAGTGGGTGTCGGGGCCGCTGCCGCCCGGCGGCGAGCACCACTTCCGCCGCATGCTCAAGGGCAGTGTGTTTGGGTGGCGGTGAGGGCGGCGCGGGCTGGATTCCCGCGACTCGCGACGCCGCCGCGCGGCTTATTTCGTGCTCGCTTGGAGCATGTTGGAGGCTTATCTCCCTACCCGGCCTCCTTGTGTCAATTCTGAGAGGCGACGGCTAGCTTTCTGATAATGTCTTTTATGCTTTTGATTCAGTGCTTCGCACGCTTGTTACGTGCTTGATGGTTTTGTGGTTCTCATCAACGATCATGCAGTAACTTCAGTCGCGGAGAGTTGTTATCAATAGACTTATTATTCTTGAAGAGCTTCTCCTTCGTTTGTGCCGATTTGAGATGAGTGATCAATACGAATGCCCACTATGGGACAGCACCGTTCAAAACTAGCAGCTGTCATAGTATGCTGAGCAATGAATTAGGAGCTTTTTCTTTTGGAAAGCTATACCTATTTGCTTCCACGTTAAACTAGCCTAATGTGGATCTAGTCATCTCTCAAACATTCAACAGCTCTCATCTGTGGCTTGCTATGCCATCGAGGATACGGCCGAAGCGGCTTTCTGTTTCTGTTACACAAAAATGAAAAATGCCACGTATATCCAGACCTTAATCGAAGCCTTCGAACGCTGAAAGCTGCGGTGATCACGGGATAGTCGGTTGAATTGATCCCTCCGTCGCAGAGATTACCTGTTTAGGCGCAGAATAGCACATGACACCATTTCAACGCCAATGCCACCAGTCCGAAGACCCGTTACAGCGCCAACAGCCAAGGTAACAATAGCCAAAGGAGCAACGAAGGCCGCGCCAGAGAGACTGATCCTGAACCCGACGTTCGGCTCTGCGTCGCAGTCTGCGTCACGGTCTGCGTCACGGTCTGCACCGCGCTCCTCGTGGCATTCGGCGTGGCGCTCCCAGCCGCACCAGTCGACGACGCGGGCGTGGCCGCGGCCGAAATGCTCGCGAGGACGGAAGCGGGCCAGGTGGGCCCGGCGCCGTAGCTCGAACAGAGGCCCAGCAACCCGTGCGAGGTCAGCGACGACGCATAGTACTGCCCGAGCACCGTCAACTGCTCAAAGCACGCGGCTACCACGGCGTCCCACGGCCCGACGTTGCACAGGCACTGCGCCTGCGCGGAGAGCGGCAGCCCGTAAAACGACGCCAGCGTCGTGCAGCTGCTCACCAGCGCGTCGAGGCTCGCGCATGGTGGGGTGTCGTCTGGCACGGCGGGCTCGGAGAAACCGGCAGGGGGAGAGGTGAAGGCCGGGCCACCATTAGGGGTTGGGTTTAGGGTGATGGTAAGGTTCTCTTCAGACGTTGGCTCTCCGGAGGCCGATGGCAATAAAGTGAGGGAGAGAGTGAGGGTCGATGGACTAAGTGCGGTAGGTGTTGCTTGCGCGGATGCGGACGCATAGCCGAGCGCTGCAAGGAACAGGACGAGAGAATGTATCATCATGCCAAGAGAATTCGTCGGTTCTCGTACACATAAGATAAGAGGAGAGGAGATGAAAGCTTGTTGATTGTGAGGTGCGAGGAAGCCTGGTAAATACGCATCCTAGAGATTGCCGACGATTGAACGTACTGCGTGGTGTCCAATTTTGGGAGCAAAAATAGCCAATCATAGCGAGTGCAAAATCAACAATGACCAGCCATTGAATACCTATGTATTTTTAGCATACTAGAAACGAAGTAGTGGGAGTGATACAAGTCTTGAAGGACTCATGCCTGTATAATTGTTATCACGTACGGTCAAAGTTCCTGTCGACACCGCCGTAGGTATGGACGGGAATTTGGCGGCACCCGACATTTTGACGGCTGTGTGGACAGGAACTTTGATTGTACGCGAATAACAGTTATACGGGGTACAAGTTGACAGCAGTGTGCACGGGTGCAAATTGTGTAGGCGAAGAACAGTTCTTCGTGTTGAGTAGCATGATGGCCGAAGCACGTAGCAGGGATTGGAAATGCGTATATCGGAGGCATCCACCTGTCTGTAGGTCAATCAATTAATAACACTATCACTTGTCTCAGCACTACGGGTACAGATTGATGGCAGTGTGGACGGGTACCAACGACGTTGATGGCAAAGCCTCACTATGCAAACATGCAGATAACTTTGCTCGGCTCATCCGAATCTGTAATGGGAGCAAGTGGACTGACAGGGGCCAATTAATTAATTCATCCGAAGATCTTGAACTTCGAACCGGTAGGGTTTCCAATTCATCGGCTATATCTCAACACCATAGCATTTCGCTGCACGTGTGATATTCAACCATGATTCGCTCGGCAACTCGGGAAATCCGTACAAAATGAACGTGTTGCTGACGATACGAAGAACACGACGGCTTTCTCTAGCAGATATATCTTATCAATGTCGAACGATGGTTAAGAGAGTCGTCAAGGCATCTCCGCTGCTGATGGTTGCATGCTGCTCCCTTACCCAGTGCTTTAACAACCGGGAGGAATCCAGCTAGATTAGTGATTCGAGCCGTATGATCAGAACTAAGCGTAGACAAAGATGATCAAATGCGGAGCGTTGCATGACACAAATGCTGAAACATACGGTATGCTGGGTTTTAGCAGAGAAAACAGACCACAAAGGAAAATATGTTGAAGGCTCCAGTTGTGTGGATCGAGGCGTATCTTGGCTCATTTTGGCTTTGGCTTGGGAGCTGGACCAGTGGTTGTCGAGCCCTGACGCCATCTACTCTATCACATGAAATGAAATCTCGCAGTGAACCGAGCGATCCAACTGCCTCCGAGCGTAGTATTACTTGCGGCTGCCATCACAAGTTAGTGATTACATCTTTTTACCGAATACTCTTTATATTGAGCTCAAGTACTCCTCTTCATCATATCTCACTTCTGTTTATTCTTTTGTCTCTTCATTCCTATTTCAACTACCAGCTTTCGCATCTCACCACCTATCTCCGACCATTCCGCACAGAGCGTTCCCATCCCGGACACCTTTAACCTTTAAATATCTCTTACCTCGGCTTCGCAATAGTACGGTCGCATAAACACATATCAGAAAAATGGGCGTATCATTGGACTCTCACCCAGGCTCAAAAGCCTTCGACGTGATCGGTGACGCGCTGAAGAACGACCCTCAGGGTGCAAAGGACGCCATCAAGAAGGGCGGCGCAGTCTTCGCATTCACGCTCAGCAACGCTGAAGGCAAGCAGGAATCATGGTACATTGACCTGAAGCGGGACGGCGTCGTTGGCAAAGGCACCAACCCAGAAGGCATGAAGGCCGATGGTAAGCGTCTGACGGCACGTGCGGACGCCGTGCGATGAACCAGCTTGGACGACCTTGAGCTGACTCTGTTCCAACAGTCACCATCCTCGCCTCCGACACCGACTTCGCGAAGCTGGCCGCCGGCACTGCCAACGCCCAGAACCTCTTCATGTCAGGTAAGATCAAGATCCGTGGTGACATCATGAAGGCGGCCAAGCTGGGACCCGTTCTGCAGACGGCACAGACCAAGGCCAAGTTGTAAGCGGCGGTTCGCATAGAGGTTCGAGAGGAGTGGTCAAGGATCCGGTCGATGGATGTTTCATATGCATTGGTGTCTGGCGATACGCAGTGTCGCAATAAGAGAACTTTGAACTTGGAAGTAGACTACCGCAGAAGAACTTCAATGCTTTGACATATGTAGCATGGAATTGAAATCGGTCTTATCCTGCCCATTAGTGTGTTCCAATATCTACCGGGGAATCGTTCCATTCAATACAGCCTGTTGTGCTACCGGGCCGTGTATGTACTTCGAACATTTCTCCTCAACAATCATTGGGGGTATTATGCGTCTCGTAATATCATGACTTCTCGGCAACATTGTCCTCCGCAGTTCCATTCTCTTTCGTGGTTCCATTCTCAAGTCCACTCACAGCCTCAGCCTCAGCACCATTTGCACCATAGCTGCCAACGGCCTCCGCACGATCCGTCATCCGTCGCTTGAACTCCTCTTCCGCCAGGCTCGCCTTCTTGACGTACTCGAGGATAATCTCCTCCTCATGCCTCTGCCTCTCCCTCTCCTGATCCATCTTCAAGCTCTCCTCCATGGCCTTCCGCAGCTCCTCCTCGCCGTTCTCAGCCTTGCCATCATGCTTCAAGCTCTCTTCCATAGCCCTCCGCAGCTCTTCCTCCCCGTCATCGCCCTGCGCTCCAACACCAGCGCCGCCGCGCTCCTGCCTCAAGCTCTCCTCCAGCGCCCGCCGGATCTGCTCCTCCTCCTCATCATCAATCGCATCAGCCTCCTCAGCCTCCGGAGCAAGCGCAGCCAACTCCGCGGCAGCGGGCACCTCGCGGCGGACGTGGCGGTCACGGCCGCGCGGCGGCTCCGCAGCAGCAAGCACACCGCTCTCCTGCTCATCGTCGGGGTCACGCCAACGCAGGTCGTCGTAGCCGGGCAGCGCGTCGTCGGCGTCGTCGCCAGCGTCGGCCGCGCGGTTGGCGCCACCGGCCCCGTGGTGCAGGCGCGCGCTCTCGGTCAGCACACGGCGCAGGTCGTCGTCCTCGGCCTCCTCCTCCTCGACGTCGATGGCGCGCGTGCGCTGCAGCTCCGCCAGCGACGCGCGGATCGCGCGCTCGATCTGCCGGTCGTCGGCCGTGCTGCTTTGCGACGACGGCGTTAGCGATTGCCGCATCGCTTCGGCAAGCGATGCCGCGTCCGCTGCGTCCTCGTCGTCGTCGTCGTCGTCGTCGTCGTCGTCGGCCTCGTCGGCGGGCGGCGCGGGTGCCGTCGCGGCGGTGGGTGCTGCGGCTGCTGGACGTTCCGCTTGAGGGTCGGCATAGAGCTCGTCGTCGTCGTCGTCGGTGTAGTGGTGCAGAGGCTCGACGGAGATGCCGGCCGCGGGTGACGCCTGCTGGGCCTGCTGCGCGACCTGCCTCGCGGCCTGTAGCGACGCGGGCGGCAGCGGCGCGGTAGCTGGCACGGCGGTTGCGGCGCTGCCGGCCGACGAGCGGGAGATGGAGCCGCGGAGCAGCTCGGAGGTGCCATCGGACGAGACGGTGTCGGTGTGGACCAGCGGCGGAGCACCGATGGCATCGGTGGGCGCGGCGATGGTACTGCCCTGCGAGAACTCCCGCCGTTTGCCCTTGGTCCCCAGGCGCGTCATGCCCGCTAGCTTCGCGAGGTTGCGGCGGCGCGCCTCCTTGCGCTTCTCGATGAACTTCTCTACGGCCTCGACGCCGCCGGCCACCGCGTCCATGCCCTCCTCGCCGGGCACGCCGCGCTTCCGCTTGGTGTCCCTGAGCACGACGAGGTAGCTGTGCACCACGTCGAGGCGGAATTCACGCGTTGTGCCGCGCCACTCCTCGAAGCCCTGCGCTGTGCGTGCCGCTGTGATGTACGCCTCGGTGCTCTCACCGAACTTCTTGGTCCACTCGCGGTACAGGCCTTGCATGGCGTAGCCTGCGATGCCCAAGGCACCGGCCGCGGGCTTGACCTGGATGCCGACGATACCCTTGCCGATGCCCTTGACGAAGCCCGCCGCGCCCTCTTTCTTCGCACCCAGGTACGGCTGCGTGAACAGGCCCGTGACGCCGTCGTACAGGCCGTAGCCGAACTCCTTGCCTGCCGTGGTGAGGCCTGACTTGATGCCGGTGACGCGGTCGACCTGTCGTACCTCTTCGCCGTATAGCTTCGGCACGTTGTGGAAGCCCTTAGACAGCGCTAGAGAGAAGTCCATGGGCGACTTCAGACCAGCTCCGACGATCCTCCGTACTCCCTTGGCTGTTCCCATAGCCGTTTCCATATGGTCAGCTATGGTTTTGGCCGAAGGCGTGCCTGTTGGGCTGGTCGAACGTGGCGATTCATGACCTGGCGAATGGGAGCCATGGAAGGTATGACAGGTGTGGGAATGACGGCTGGGTGACCGCGGTCGAGAGTTTTCTGGGAGGTTGCGCAGGGCCTCAGACATTGCAGAGCTAGTGCTGCGTGTGTGCTGCGCAGGAGGGGTGAGAAGAGTTGGATCATCAACGGTTGATATGGGTGATTGAACCAATTGAATGTCGTTGGGGGAATCCTCAGAGGCAGTCGGTTGTAATCGATCTGAGGCGGTCGATGGCGTCGAAACGAGAGGCTTTCGCCTGATGGAGCTTCCGCTCGTGACCTTCGACTCCTGTGAACTCTCTGACACACTCGTCACAACCGACGTCTTTGAGAGATTGTCGGACATCGTTATCCTCTTGCTGCCGCTACCCTGCGAGGAAGAATGCTGGGATTTCTTGTCTTTGATTGCTGCTTTGACGGCTTCAGGGTGGATTCTGAGCGCCTTCAAAGTCTCGATCGGAAAGTCAGCAACGCCCAAGAGCATGCTCCCCATGGTGCTCATGATTGCACCTCCTCCTCCAGTGATGGGATCCCAAGGTCCATCGTCCATTTCGTACTCCTTTGGTCGATATCTGAATCATGTCAGTTTCTAGAATCTCTCATATCAATCGGTCACTTACGGTTTAAGGTCGGTGAAGCTGACAATGTCCTTCTCAGCCAAAGTGTAGGCGGCGAGGGCGCTGAGCCGTATCTTGGTGCGTTTGACACGCCAGACGGCAGTTCGCTCAGGAAGTAAGGAACATCTAAGTTTGTCTACTTCCATTGTCTGATGAAAACTTTGCGCACCAACATCCGTTCCTTTCTCTTCGCTGATTTTGGATGCCAGTTCTTTTGCACGCTCCAACGACGTGGGTTTCAGAGCCTCTGTAATGGCTGCGGCAAGCTTCTCTGCTGTCAACTGTTTGTGAGGGACAGGCATTGGTCCTGCTCCTGCCTTTGCAACCATCGCACCCCAGAAAGGTTGGTCGCCGAAGAAAGGTACAACGACAGTAGGTCTTCCGGCTTTGATACCAGCCGCCGTCGTTCCAGCTCCGCCGTGATGTACCACGCAAGAAACGTGTTGGAATAACCAGTCGTGAGGACAGTTACCGAGCATGTAGACGCCATCAGGCACTCCCATTTCATCTGCTCCGAGACCACCCCAGCCTTTAGAAACCAGAGCTCGTTGACCAGTGATTTTGACTGCGTCAAAAATCAACTTGGTCATTGCGTTAGGATCGTCGACCACAATGGATCCGAAGCCAATGTAGACAGGAGGCGTTCCGGCTTTCAGATATGCGTCAAGCTCTGGATCTGGTGTGTAGTTGGAAGCTAGATTGAGGAAGTAGAATCCTGAAATGGAAATATGTTGACCCCAATCGCCCGGTTTCGGAATTAGTGCAGGTGACCTGGAAATTTTAGCTTGCGACTTGCCACTTCAAAGAATCAATTGACTTACCAGCAGTATGTGTAAGGGATCCGCATGCGAGACAACGTTCCAGGAGCCCACATCACACTGAGTGGTTCGAGACCGAGGCTACGCTGTCTGAAGCGGTTGATAACATCACCCAAACCCTGCCAGGTGAGCATGTCAACAAGAGCATATGACATATAATTAGTCATGGTCGTATCCGCGTTAGAAGACTGGATATTGGCCAGAGGATGTGGGAACAACTGAGTTGGAGACCAAGGCATGCTGTTTGCATCATTAGCGACAATGTCTAGTAAGTGTACCACTTAATACATACGTGAACATCATATGAAGCGGGATGCCTAGTCTTTCCGCACAATGGATGTGAGCAAAGCTAGGCGGGTTGGCGATGATTGCGTCCGCTACGAAAGGTCTCCCAAGATCAGGACCTTCTCCTTGAGTGCTATCGATCCAATTCTCGATAGGTTGGTCAGAGTCCTTGAATTCGCGCATTTGGCCATCTCCAGCCTCATAGCAAGATCTCCAGGCGCCCTGGATCATTTCACCAATCTGCTTGCGCCTCTTGCCGACGTCTCCGCTACGCAAGCTGTCGAAACCAGGCATGAGACCTGGATTCTTGACCATGAACGCCATGAGCTCGGCCGGGTCACCGCCAATGCTGAAGAATTCGAGGTCGTTCTCTTCGACGAATTTCTTGAAGGTCGGGTGTGTCGCAAGCCGTACGCGGTGATTGTACGTCTCCTTGAGGACCTTGCCCAGTGCCACAAACGGTTGCACATCTCCTCTCGAGCCCACCACATGTATGACCACATTCATAGGAGGAGGCGGCATCTGACCTGGTTCTCCGCCTAGAGAGGGAGGAATGTAGGGAGGCGGTGCTGGAAGTTGGACTTGTTCTTTCTCAAGTTGAACGCGAAGTGCAGGTACGAGGATTTTGGTGAGGCGATTGCCATGCTGATTGATTCGGATGTTGACTCTTCCATCGTCTCCAACCCTCGCGTTCGTACGAACGTCTCCGTTCTCTTCAGATATTCTACCATAAGTATCGCTGTATGCAGGTGGAGCATCCGGGTCTTCTTCGCTCGAAGCGTCGTGGTTGTCCGCATCAGTGACAGTGTCCGCACTCCGGCCATAATAACTGTCTGCGCTGACACTTTGCAAAGGTGTTAGCTGCCTAGCAAAGCCATTTGAACAGATGTTTGAAGCACGTACATTCGCGGAGGTCGGCGACGTTCAGCAGCCACTTCCTGTTCCTTGGTCATTCTGGTTGATCTTCTATCATTTGTGCTGCCCCGTGTTTCTTCGTTTGCATTCGCATCGATCTCGTTCGCATTGGCCTCGCCAGTATCGCCGTTATTAGCGTTGCTCTCATTCGTAGTGTTCTCCTTCTCATTGCTTACAACCGGTCGAGAAGATTCCCCTTCTGCTGTTGGCGGCGTAACCACACCCCCTCTTGCTTCTTCGTACGATGGCAGAGGCTCCTCGTCTCTATCGTCGGACATGATGGTCCGAAGGAGTGTTGAAAACTACGGTGATGTCATGAAGCAGGAATCAGAGGAGAGGATCGGATATGGCACCGACAAATGCTCGTGCAGACTCGTTGATTAGAGACCGTGCAGCGGTGTAGAGGTAAGGCACAACAAAGCAGCCACTGACGGAGACGACTTGAGCAGATTACGGTGGGCATGAAGCAGCTCTCACACACGCAAGCATCGCGTTCCTAGCGAGGCGGTGCGCTGCCAATGCGGTCAAAGCTTCCATCTAAAAATCCCTGTTTTACCACAGTAACTCTACTACGTATGTCCTGGGACCTTTGCAGCCGTTTTTGGAGGTTTTTGTCGCCTTTTCTGGCGGCCTTCGCACCCAGGGGTCCCTTGCTTCCTCACAGAGTCGAGCATCAAGATTCTTCCGCGTCGACGGCTCGCAGCTTCTTGTAAGAGCACGATACTAATACTCCGTGGATCCCAATTACAGAAATCAAGACCGGTATTGGGACAACAATAACGAAGTCGACCAAAAGTGTCATAATTAATTGGATGTTGAGACGATTTGTCGAGGAAGGGGAAGACTTGGAAGGTTTCCGCTCTTCCCCGAAGCTTCCTCCCCTTAGCGCCCTCCTCGTAGCGTCCCCCCTCCTAGGATGCTTCCCATCCCAGGCACCCCATCCTCAGAGCCCAGTCCCAGTCGCGTGCCCTTCCTAGGAGGGCTGATTGCACCGCTATCCATAGGGTCCTCCCCTCCATATTTACCGCAGTAACTTTATGTCCTGGGACCTTTGTCACCGTTTTTGGAGGGGTTGCCGCTTTATTTTGCGGCATTTGCACCCAAGCATCGCCGGATTTTCGCAACTTGCCAAAGGGCTTAATTAGTTTCTTGATAGAATCGGAGATGGCACGTGGCTTATTAGTGAGCATACCGTATCCTAAACCTTGCGGGAGACTTTCGCGGAGCCTTCAGCCGGTCTGGCCGGCAACATCGATCCGGTATCGTACGAGTTCAGAACATCAACTACATGGAAATTCAAACCATCCAGCACGAGATTTGAGTCTTTCCAGACCTGGTTGTGTGACAGACATCGCCGCGCCGAAACACTCCTTGTTAGGAGTAGCACTACAGGTCTAATGAGAGTTGTTCTAATCTGGATCGATAACACTCCTCTCTTTCCATCTACGGCTACTTATCAACCTTCCGCGAAGTAGTTTGCGATCGACAACCATGCCTCCTCCAACTCCAGAAGAAATACTATCTTGGACAACGCAGATTGATCTGGAGGAAAAGACTTGTCAGACTAAGGACGGACACTACACGGCGATCAGTGTCTTGGACCCCGTCATCTTCATTGAAAAGATAGTCCAACGCGATGAAGTGAAATTTAGATTTAGGGCAAGTTTTATGCTCGAGATTGGGATTCGGCGCTTTGACCGCGAGTATGGCGAATTGGATTCATATCATCATAGGATGTGACATGTTAACAAATTCTAGTCGCCAATATTTCAATCGTTTCTTTGACTCTTTCTCCGTACGTTATCTTTACAAGGAGGGTGAGCGCCACGAATGGATTCCTGAACGAAGCGAAGACGCCGAAATAGAAGTCGCCGATGAGACAACTAAAACACGGGATGCGACGATTGGGATTTCTGGCGCTATGGGCGCCGTCCCGGCTCCCCTTGTGGAGGCTCATATTCAGAAAGATCGGAAGGTGACGGTGAGTCGCAAAATGAAGAGCTGGCGCAGGGGCGTGTCCATGGATGAATGTGAGTTTTCTCCAATTACTCGCCTTAGAGTAGAGTAGAGTACCACAGCATTAAAAATGCTAACTTGAGAGAGCTCGAGACCCCATACGCCCGCCGCAAACGCAAAATCGAGGTAGCCGTTGCCGAAGAAATGTGAGGACGAAGCAATGTCATGACTTTGAAGTCACCTCCCTAGTTCCCCCTGCAGATGTTCATTGCACGCGGCGGGACCCGCCGGAGGAGCCGCGAGATCGCTACACTCGCTCAATACACTGGGCATGCCAAGTTGAATCAACAACCCACGCCTGGACTCCAGAAATATATGAGAGCGTCACGATCCCCATAACTGTCATCCGCATCATCACCGGAGAGCGTCCACTTGACGACCCGCAGTGTCTGCATTTTGATTTTGAAGTCAAAACGACATTGCGATGCCTGGGTGTGGGTGTTTGCGGCCCACCCTTTACTAATCCATCAAAGCCGGCCGACAGGCGCATAAAAGATGATACAGGAGAGCCTTTGATGCCAGATTGTTATTCATTTTGCGTGTTCTGCTCGGTCACAGAGGACCAATTGCCAACGCACAGGACATTAGATATTGGAGAGGCCGCCAGAAGGTATCTTCGAGAGGTGAAGCTTGTGCCTTAGTGTAATGCAATACACTTGGACTGATGAATCTGTAAAGGTAGTGATCCACAACCCGTATTTTCTGCCCGATGATGAAGTTTTAGAGAAAGAACTCTTTCTCGAAGAAAGGCTGCAAAAATATGTTCAGCGCCAAAAGCTTCAGAATGCAGCAACCGAAGAATATCACAGAGCCAGAGGCGAGGCGCTCCCAAGACGGCCTCGACGTCGTTCACGTCATTCACCACCCCCTTGTGAGCTTCCTCGTTGCTGTTCCTGTGATAGCCTTTGCACGTGCTGTCGGGATAAGCAAGAACGCAAAGCGAAAGAAAAACGGCGATTCAACGCGAAAAGCAAGGGGGAGCCAAAGGAATCGGATATCAAGAAAACCGCGAATGAGGACGAGGAAATAATAGGGATGGGGTATGAGGCGAGGTCCTCTAGGCACATGTGCCGAGATCTTGAGCCACACGAGAGCGACGCCTCTACCGAGAGCCGGTCGGTGAGCCCACCGCCTAGATGCAGATCGTTCCGTCGGCCTCTCACAAATGATGGAAGCCCTTCGCCGCCACCGGTACCGAGGCGACACACTCCTCCTCCCCCTCCTCTCCCTCCTGCTTCCGCCGCTCCTCGTCCGGTGGTGGTAGTGGTGGAGGAGGTGGTGGGGGAGGTGGCGGAGCATGTTGACCATGGACGGCAAGAATTGCCCTTGAGACGTGGTAATTACAGAGACGTTAGGAGACGCGCAGAAGTGAGACAGCATTTACGGCGGGAGAGGGCTCATCCAGTTCTCTACCAAGTCAGACCGACTAGAAGAAATGCGTAATTTGTCAGATTTTCTTCATAGATCCTTACGAGACATTATGATAATATGACATTATGTTGAAGCTACACGCGTTCACAAGATGATAGAATCAGGGCCTTGCAACAGTTTTGGAATTAAGCTGACGATAGAATATATAAAGTGAACGGGATTGTATCGTAAACGGTAGTATGGCAGCGCCAGGCTGAGATGCAAGAGCTAGCGACCGGACCACTCCAAAACCCAAAGGGTATCCCACCAGCAAGTACCCCCAAAACGCCGTCCGAGCAAATGGCTTAAACCATGCTCACAAAGATGCCTCCACGAAATGGCCCGCTAGTCACTAAGATGTGGGTTGGCGGCAAAGAGCCGCACACCTTCGCTCATGGTGGTGCTAAACCCAAATAGGGGCGCCCCAGGACAGAGTTTACCCAACCGCCGTTATTTGCAACGGACTGACTAAGGAAATCCTACAAGCGCACACACCTCGGATTGGTCGCTGTTAGCAATACGTGTAATAGCGAAGGCAGCAAGCTTGTGAAAGCGGCATTGACCACGCATGCCGAATGCTTTGAAATGGATCCACGCTATGGCCATAAATATGGGTACCTCCATAGCAAAGATATTGACGTCTAACCATTGCGGCTAACCCAGTCTTAACGGCAATAAGATGCAATTCACTTGCCGAAGCTCAATCGTGAAAGTTCACTGTGGAAAGAGGTGCATGCAGGACTCGATTTTGAGATCTTGGGAATTGCTATCAGATCTCGTCCAGTGATAACGCCACCACATCGCCCTCCAGGTGGTTCAACGCAGTAAATACCTAAATGCTTGCCCCCAGCAATATTGAGCCGGCGCAGATCAAGCACGAAATCCTCTGCCACCAAGGCACCAAGGAAAGATGTAGACTAATTAGGTCCTCCTCGTCGACGACAATGTAGAGCAGGTGCAAGGCTTCCTGTGCTTCAGTGATACAGACCCTCTTGTTGCTACTCACTTCAAGTGTATGACGCAATATCGAATTTCAAGGCCTGTGGAAGACGTCGTTCCCAGTGTAAGAGCCGCTTGTCGAGTTCTCTGCTACCCACCAAGTCATCTCTTTGATCCCGTTTTGGCCTCTACCGAACGATGTTCTCCACGATTCACGCCTGATTGAGACGGTCGTTCGACAAACTTAGAATTTGCCACCTCCACATGAATGGGATTTTGATGATGATGAGGTAAACGCTACGAAGGGTGCTATGGAGCCAATCATTCATGGTTCTATGGCACGTTTGTTAGATATGTTCTTTCTCAATGGCTTCAACTGCTGCTATTTTACGGTGATTGTTAGTAAATTAGTTATATTTACATGCAGACGGGATATCGTAAGCACCTCCTAGAGGATCTGGTAGGGCGGAGATAATGCAGGTGCATACTCTAGGGTAGGCAAGCTCAAAGGGTTTGTGTAGCGAAGTGGCTGTCAGCGACGGATGTAAGCAAAGGAGCGACTGTACGGAGTCTCCACACAAGCCGGGCGTACATTTTTACAGGCGACGCACTCAGTCATGCGCCAAATCTTTCCGTTATGTTTGGATAATGGCCAGGCATGAAAACAATACGGGAATAGGAGGCTGAACTGCCGTGTCACACTTTGCACGCCATTGATGTCGGTCTCGGAAGCCCAACCTCGACATGTAGTCTTCCCCCGCGCGAGCAGAGTGGTGATGCAGTATGTCAGGCTCAGGCGGATTGTCAAACTTTCAAAACTCGGAGGCAGGGAGATCAGCACCAAACTGGCTAAGCTGCGGGTTAGACTGATGCAGAAAGAACTCAAATTCCTCTTTTGTGGATGTGTGAGGAGGCGAGACATGCAAGATCAGGGGGGGAGAGCGGCCATTTTGCGTAAGGCGAGCTCCTGGCTAACGAAGCATATCCCTGCTATGGGCACTCCGGGCTCGCATCGGCTGCCAAAATTCGACTGCTGAGAGAGCATGAGGCCTAGTTGATAAAATGCTATTTACGCCAAAAGGGCCCCTATACTTTCTACTCATCAGATATCTTCTCTTTTGATATCGTCGTTCACGCCGAACGCCTCGCTCAAAAATGCGGGCAATATTCCACGTCTAGTAAATATATCAACTGTTTCGCCACCTCCACCATGCGTAATTTGTCACAAGCATCGACTAACTTACCGGTGATATGGCCTCAGCTCCCTGCACCATGGGAGCCTTCCTTCTCAGACTGTGTGTCAGTGCTGGCGGAAGAGATTGCCGAACCAAGAGAAGAGCCGGCTGAGATATCGCGATGCTCCCGATAGCTTGGCTGAAAGGACTGTCAGAATGTGCCACGACTTGCCACGAGGGGAATCTTCTGATGAGGTGCTTTCATCTACCTCGACCTTGATTCCCTTTGCTGCCTCCTCTCGTAGAATGCGACGCAGTATCTTGCCCGTGCTGTTCTTGGGGATCCGGTCCACGAAGACAATCTGCTCTGGCAACTTGTACTTGGCAAGCGATTTGCCCACGAAGGCCTTCAGCTCCGCCGGCTGCAACTTGGAATCGGGTCGAAGAATAACGTAGGCTCGTGGGATCTCATCGGTAGAATCCTCGTTGCTCACGCCAATGACGGCCGCGTCCAACACTTCTGGATGTTGAAGAACGACGCTCTCGACCTCGGCAGGACTGACTTGCCACGTACGGACCTTGATGAGGTCCTTCTTGCGGTCAACGATCCATACCTTGCCATGAACATACTGGCCGACGTCACCGGTACGGACCCAACCGTTACCAGGCAAACTCTCCATCGTTGCCTTCTCGTTGTCGACGTAGCCAAGCATCGGCCATGGTGCCTTGACAAAGATATTGCCAAAGGCTCCTTCACCGTCAATGGTATTATCATCATCGTCAACAATCCTTTTAGGACAGTCAGTAAGAGTTTTAATGACCGGGATAGCCTTGAACGGAAACGGGGGCTTACTTGACAAGGAACCCTGGCAGGGGTCGACCCACACTATCATCGATGTGTTTCTCGGGCCATGTTCCTGCAGTGATCCAGCCAGCCTCAGTCATACCCCAGACTGGCTGGATAATTGCATCTGGGTGGAGAAACTTGTACAACGGTTGCTGGTTCGAATATTTAAGGGCCGCACCACCAAACCAGATCTGCCGCAGGGTTCTCAATGCATTTTCCGTGCAATGAGGTGATTGCTGCATGCCAACAAGCACGGGAGGTGGCACCCATGTTTCGCTGATTCCAAAGTTTTCGATATGTTCGATGAAAGGCTTCATTTCAAATCGTCGCATCACATATGTTGCGTAGCCTTGCCGCACACTCGACGGGACGATTGGAGTTCCGAAGACATGGAAAGGTGGTAAAGCGGTCAGACGAACACTCTTGTAGGGGAGATTCTCGACGCATCGGAATGAAGCTTGAGAGACGTGGAAGTTGTGGGAAAGCTTCGCAGCCTTGGGCAGTCCAGAAGTTCCACTTGTGGAGGCATATTGGGCAATGGTTGTGCTTGGATCTGCAACCTTAACCCAGTCCTTCTCTCCATGAGAGATAATATCGTTCCAGGATCGAACATCGTCGTGGGTGTTTGCGGTATAAGCGTCAAAAGCGAAGACTTTCGACTTGTCCAGGCCAACTTCCGACGCTGCGGCAAGAGCTGTATCTAGGAGCTGTGGTTCAATGATCAAAAGCTTTGGCTCGGTCAGCTTGAGGTGGTGAACGAGTTCGTGAACCGTGTACGCCGGATTGACAGCAGTGAAGATCGCTGTTGTTGTTGTGTCAGTATGGAGCGCTTCTATTAGAAGTGGTGCGCTTACCTCCGGAGCCGATGATACCCAGGTATAGGACGCTGTAGTAGATCTGTATTTTTGGTCAGATGCGTATTTGCGACTGAAAAAAGTTGATACGAACGTCGTTGAAGCTGTTCACGCAAATGCAATCTCCAGGTTGTATATCCAGATCCTGCAGGCCCGCCACGAGTTGCTTTACTTGACTTCGAAGACCACGAAACGACAGGGATCGGGACGTGTTTGATGCATCAATTAAGAGCTGTGAAAGTTCAGCGAAAGGACATGGCGGCTTCGTAAAATAATCTCCGTATCTTACCGGGCTGTCCAGGTCGACTGGCTCGACGGCGAAGGTCCACGACACGAGATCCATAGCGGCTCACAGGTAGGACAGAGCAAGCTGGATACTTGGTTGAAGTTTGGTGGTCAGGCAGATTGTTGGCCGGCGTGGGAGAGAACGAAGCAGATGAAAGTGAGTGCAATCACTTGGTTTTTCGCAACAGCAGTAACTGAGGACGACCAATCACTCTAAACAGCAAAAGAGTGCAGCAAGTGGACACGGCTACGATGCAATCAAGCAGCGAAGCAGAGATCAATTGCAAGCGAGCGGCATTCACCAGGCAAACTGACTGCCACCAGATCCGCGCAAGATCAGCCGTTGATTAAGTCAGACCACGAAAGAAGACTCAAATCGACAGTGAGTTGGCCCACCCGACGGAGCGCCCGGCCGCATCCATTTTTTTCCGGTCAATTGATTCGAAGGAGGGTAGTTGCAACAAACAAGATTAGCAGATATCCCGAACGGTGGAAGGAAGGACGAAAGGACGGGCCGCGTAGTATTCCTGAGGTGGCCTGAAGCGCATACGCGTGCAACCAGAGCTTCAAGGCTCCTGCTTCAAGGGTGCCACCGCGATGGATCCGAGCGGCGGCCGTGATCGAAGACGGAGGCTAAGATTGGGAAGAGCTGGGGAGCAATGCACGCCCGGATCTCACAGCGCATGGCCAGCCATTGCCGCCGGGCACGGCTTTGTTCTCTTTTTTCTGCGCGCGCGGGAGTGGGACGTGTGGAAGACACACGCATTCCTCCATGCGCGAAAGGGAATGGCCTGAAGCGGGAAGGTGACCACGGCAAGCCGTGGCGTTAATTGGCTGCGTCTAATGCACGTGGGCTGGCAAGAGCCGGGCCAATGCGATGACGGCTGGAACTGAAATGGCCTTTGGGTGATTCTGCATCGTCTTGCAGCCGGCCACACTGGAAGCAGCAAGTCGCCGAGGACACCATTTGCGTTTGGACTGGCGCGGAACGGACGAGGCACTTGGCTCTCTGGACCCGAGGCCCGCTGCAGCACCGGGGCGAATGCACGAATGCGCGGGTGCGAACGACGAGCCGCGATATTTGGATGAGACGCACTGGAAACGTGCCTATTTCCACTCGGCCGTTCTCCGCCAAAGCGAGCGGCTATTGTTGACCGAGGGGTGCGGCGCGGAGAAGGGGGGACACGCTGTAGATGGGTGGGTGTTTGGGTGAGTGGGTGGCCCACCTTCCCGCGGCTCGTGCCTCTCGCGGCCATATCAGCTGGCCTGCCCAAAGAGAGCAGCTTACAGCGGGCTGCGGTCGAATTAGGCGAGCCGTGCGCCCTCCACCGTCCAAATTTTCCCTGCCGCGCCGCTGCAAACAGCTGCTCTCACGCTCTCCCGCCCGGATCCAGACTGCCAGCTGCTCTTACAGGCCATTCCGTCGATTTCCTCTTGTCATCAATTTCCTTGCCTGTCCTCGCATCACATCCTTAGCAGATCCCTCAGGAACCGGCTTCATGTGGTCGTACAAGAAAACGGCCCGACATCTGAAATTTGTTTTATTTCCGCCATGGCGTCTCGCTTCTTTCTGCTATCGATTCGTTCGTATTGTCAGTTCGTCCTGCTCGCACGTGGTTCGCCGGTCTAGCACTTCTTTATTTGGCGCGGCAATTCAACCCTCCGTCGACGGCAACGATGCGCAAACGCGGTTGCCATGCTGTTACTGGATGAAACGTCCGATGCGCTTGTCATGGCTATAACTTGACTGACTTTCCCCGGCATTTCCCATTCGTGGCGCGACCCCCCGACCACTATACGGCTCGGTCCAGAAAAAACGCTTACCAGGGTGGTCACTCACTGCCCGCCAACTTTTTTTTTTTTTGCTTTACTTATCTACAGGCTGTGGTGGGGGGCCCGGGGCGGTGCTCAGCCACCAACTGACCATACACCAGACTGCTACACCTCCAACATCTTTTTTTCACCAACCGCACTGCTTGCCTCGTCTCCCGTGCTTCTAGAGGCCTTCGGTCATATATTTGGAATCTATTTACGCGCTCTCTGCGTAATCTTGCGTAGTTGCAGATGATCCTTCGCCTCGACTCCGAGTGCCGACTTTGCAGTCGTGGAGGGATGCTGCATAAATTAGTCTAGGCAGTCCTTCACCGCAAGACAGCCCGTAACCTCTAGCATGCGGAACTATCCCGATTTTGGGCCCACCGAGCCAATGCGAACGAAAGGTAGTCGTTCCCAACATGCAGATGCCGACATGCACAGTGCTCCATTCGTTCGCTACCTTTGCTTCCGGTGGAGAGATCGTAGGGCGCTTGCTCCATCGCGTGGCCCGCTGTTGCATAGGCTCAGCCTGCCTTCCGCCTGCCAGCGCTCTGCTAGCTACCTGGCCAACCTGTGCTCCCGGTCGGGGACTTGCCATCGTAGACCCGACGAAATAGCTTCTGAGAGCGATAGGACGAACGTCGTCAAGGTGGGTCGTGCTTACCACCTGAAATCGAGTCGCGTTGGCTCGTGGCCCGTTCGAAGTGTAGAACTAGTGATACATGGTAGGCTTTCTCTCTTCACGCCCTCAACACCAAACCCTCTGCAACTTTCAATTCGCATATACCTCTACCAAAATACTTCTTACCTTGCGTCTTTTGTGATTTTTACCTATGTCGTCGTTCGTGGAGGATCCACAGGCTGCATATGGCTACTCCGGCGGCGATGCAGTCCAATCAGGCGATGGAGTTGAGCGGTTAGATGTTCGCCGCACGCCAGCCGCAGATTCGCAGCGCGTCCAACTCTCAGATGAATGCGTCAACCTATACCGAAGCTTCGTTCGTTCCCAGTTGGATGGGTACGAGGAGGTGCCAATTTCGCCTGCTACGGAGCCTGGTGATGCGCAGGCTTATGACGATGCCTTCGAAGAAGCGCATCATCGTGAACCCAACGTAGGATTTAGCGCCGACCAATTCGCGAGCTATGAGCAGCGGTTGAAGACTTCATCGTTGCGCCTGGAGGCTCCCAATCAAGTTGTGCTGCGAGATGTCCCATCAAACGAGACTTTTGATACCGACCTCGAGAAAGGCTCTGTCATCTCCAAACTTTCCCCCATTTCTGGTCATTCGAGGAACGTCAGTCAAATCACAGTCCTCTCCAACTGGACTGTCGAGACCATCAATGTTCCCGCAAAGCGCCAGAGCAAGATCGTCCGAGATGTTCGTCACACATACTTCAACGTGTACCGGAGGCTGTTCTCCATCGTCTTCGTCGCCAACATGATCGGCCTTATCGTATTCCTCTGCCGGAACCGTACGGCTACCAAGTTGTCACTCTCCGACATTGCGACTGCTGCTTCGGCCAACATCATGGTCGCCATCCTAATACGACAGGACTACATTGTCAACTTCTGGTTCAAAGTGTTCTGGAGGGTGCCTCACTGGGCTCCTCTCCGCCTTCGAAGGATGGTCGCAAAAGTCTACGAGAACGGCGGTGTCCATTCGGGCTCGGCCGTTGCAGGCACCATTTGGTTCATCCTCCTGACGGTCGCCGTGACCATTGACTTTGTCCAGAATGTGCTGCGGTCTATACCGGTGCTCACTCTGACGTATGTCCTTGTGGTTTTGCTCATGACGATCGTGGCGCTGGCATACCCTCGCCTCCGCTTTGCTTCGCACAACACTTTTGAATACACGCACCGCTTTGCCGGCTGGACTGCAGTCGGTCTATTCTGGGCAGAGATCTTGCTTCTCGCGCATTCCATGAGCGAGTCGACGGGCAAATCCATGGGCAACATCCTAATTCAGCTGCCAACGTTTTGGTTTCTAATCATCATCACCTTCCACATCGTTCTCCCTTGGCTGCGACTCCGCAAGTGGCACTTTGTGCCGGAGCAACTCTCAGCGCACGCACTCCGCCTCAAGTTTGAAAAGAATCTCCCGCCGTTGTCGGGTCTGGCGATCGCGGAATTCCCGCTGGGCGAGTGGCATCAGTTCGCGACGTTCCCCAACGAAGAGGGCGGCGGGTCGATGCTGATCTCGAACGCGGGCGACTGGACGAAGCGCAACATCCTCAGCGGGCAGACGCGGTACTGGGTGCGCGGGCTGCCCAAGACGGGCGTGCTGAGCATGGCCTTCTGCTTCACCAAGGTCATCGTCGTCACCACGGGCTCGGGCATCGGCCCGTGCCTGTCGTTCCTCGCCGAGCCGCGCCGCAAGACCATCGTCCGCGTGCTCTGGAGCACGCCCTCGCCCCTCAAGACTTACGGCCACCAAATCCAGAACATGGTGTTGCGCGCTGACCCCGACGCCGTCATCATCGACACCAGGGCCAGCGGTCGCCCCGATATGGTCGCCATTGCCTACAGCATGTTCATTGAGCTGGAAGCGGAGGCAGTCTTCGTCATATCGAACCCCAAACTCACTCGGAAAGTCGTTTATGCGATGGAGTCGAGAGGAATCCCAGCCTTCGGGCCTGTGTGGGATTCATAATGTGCGCCGAGAAGAAGGCGTTTGCTACTTCTGTCGCTCGTTTGGAGCATTGGAGTTGGTGGTAGCGACGTTTTTAAATTGGATGCTACCTTGTCTAGTTTTGATGGCGGCTTGTAATCTCGGCGGATCAGTCCTTGACCAAATCGGTTTTGGACGGTAGGCAATTTGTCCAGCCTTGTAGATAAACGTATGCAAGATACCCTTGATAGAGACACGATCCTTCCAGCAATGCAAGAAACAAGTAACAATTGAACACTTCTCACAGTTACTCCCTCTTACTTCCTTCTACTACATCTTTCTGTACAGTTGTGTTTCGCGTGTTGCATACATCTCTACCTCTCTTCGCATCTGGCAGGTGAGCAACGGATGGACCTTTCTGTTTCAGTTGGCAAACTCCTGGGAAAACTGCCCTCACTTATCTCCCGACGTGTTTGGTCTATTACAGCGCGCTGAGTTAGCAAAAATACGCCTGGTTCAACCTCTGCGCAATGGTACTAAGGCTGATCACTAGTCTGCTCAATGCGGATCAGTCCAAAGAGGTGGAATCGGAGGATCCGCTCATGCAGTAACTACCGTAACATTGAACTTGAGGTTTGAAGCAAGAAATCCCAGTCTGACCCAAAATTTTTAAGATGTTTGCCTCCAGACTGGGTCGTCCAAATTTAGAAGGACATCGCCGCAGGCTGACATGTTACTGAGCCCTCCCGCCTCTATATTATGCTTTCAACCACAGGTTCGACTTTCGCTAGAACAACACTCAACCTTTGTTCCTTCACCACGCCACGGATTTTCCTTTTCAGATTATAATATCCTCTCAACATGAATTGCAACTACACTTCGCTGCACTTGCTTGTATGAACAACACCTTCAAAAGAGCTACGTTGCGGTTCTGTGGCAGCGGAAGCGTCTGAAATAGTGACATTGGTTCTATGTGAGCATCGACACAACCATGGACGAACATCCTCCAGTCATCGCAGCTGCTCAATCCGTCGTTCCTCAGTTCATAAGTAATCGGTACGAAACCCAGGTTTGCCCGGTTTGCCAGGGAAACGATGTCCGTCCCTATTACAACACAAAACTCTTTACTCTAGAGACTGCATTTGATAAGACTGGCTGCCGGACCTGTAGTCTCGTGTTCTGTTGTGTCCAAGAGGTCTATGGAACATCGCCGCACTTGACACTTATTTCGATGCGCTCAATGCATTCCGACTCATTTCTTCACGTTTCGGTTGCAGAGCAGCCGCACAACGATAAACCCAAGTATAGGTTCTACAAAACATATGACTTAGAAATCTTTACGTTGCTTGGGAGCCAAGAATGTTCAATCCCTTTTGTCGGAGTTCGCGGCGATCTTGTCACGTCGCGAAAAAGTAGATATCTACCTGTTCTGTGCAATTGGTTAAATGATTGTGCTTTCAATCATCACCGATGTCGTATTGCTGAAATGGCACTACCTACTCGTGTTTTGGACGTTGGGACCAGTCACTCAGATGCCATCCGGCTATATATCACGAAAAGAGAAAGCACACGGTACCTGGCACTTAGCCATTGCTGGGGCGGACCAAAGTCTCTTCCGGTGCGTACAACCATTGAGAACCTCCAAAGCAGAATAGAAGGTATCAAGCCAGAAGAGCTTCCGAGGAACTTTTCAGACGCAGTCCAAATCGCCAGAGATCTCAAGGTTCGATACTTGTGGTAAGTCATGATCTATTGCGAGGCTTTGGGACTGGTGCAGTTTGCTCACCTCGCTCTATCAAGGATCGATTCACTCTGCATCATCCAGGATGACAAACAAGACTGGGAGATCGAGTCCAGCAATATGGCTTCAATCTTCGGCAATGCATACTTGGTGATTGGCGCGTCTTGCGCCTGTAATAGCAATGAGGGTTTTATTGCTACGACAGAACAAAGCCGTATGAAGTATATTACCACAGTCGAGAACGATGACAATTCGACTTCCCAGATTTATGCCCGCGACTTCAAACGTCACTACGATGTTTGCAATCCGTTCTCTCACCCTGAAGGGAAAGGGCCGATCAGCTTGCGCGGCTGGACTCTCCAGGAGCAATTTCTGTCACACAGAATGGTCCATTTCGAAAAAACCGAGATTTTCTGGGAGTGTCGAACATTGATTGATTGTGAGTGCCTGGAAATTGAAGGTGGTAAAGACCACAAGGGACGTTTTGTAAAGGACTATAAAAACTCCCTAGAAGCCGATTTCTATAAAGACGACTTTCCGGCACATGTGAAGCTTGCACGGGAGTACAAAATCAGGGTGGAGAAGGAGGTTGCAGCACACTGCTACCGCGGCTGGCACGCTGTAGTGAATTCGCATCACAACAGATCCCTTACATTCGGATCCGACTTCCTTCCCTCGCTCTCGGGCATTATTACTCATTTGCAGAAGTGTGGGGCAGGCGAATGTCTCGCTGGGCTATGGAAGAACAAAATCTTTGACGAACTGCTTTGGTACGTCCAGAAAGACTTCCGCCGTGCTCAGCCGTATCGAGCGCCCAACTGGTCTTGGGCATCCATTGAGAAGCCACGCAAGGATCAGCGGCACGGAGACAATCGAATTAACTACGACTCTGACGAATTTGGATCCTGCCAGGCGCTGTGTCGGATTGTAGCTGCAGCTTGCACACCAGCGGGTCGTGATGCCAACGGCGCTGTGACTTCGGGGTCAATCATAATACAAGGCAAAATTCTACGGCTTCAGGAGTCCCACAAGAAGAGAGCCCAACGTGGAACAATACGATTTCGAGATTTACCACATGACCTCGCTAAAGACTTACACCCGATGATGTCGTCGTATCTCGACATCTCAGAAGAGAACTACAGCGGGAAGGATCTATATGGGCTTGTCGTTGGTCGTTGGACAAAGAAAACTGATCCTATGGGAGGGCCATGGAAGATCCGTGGTGAAGTAGATTTCGGGCAATGGGCAGGTCTTATTCTTCGAAGCGTGGACTATCAAAATGCGGTGTATGAACGAGTGGGCATGTGGACCGTTGACGTGACTTACATCAACCCCAGCCTAGTGCTTGCGATGGAGCAGGTCGTAGAACGAGTTACCGACAGCATTGTAACAATTGTGTAGAGGTCATACCTAAGGTTTGCATTTACGACTTATGAAGGAAAGAGCAGTATCACGAACGTGGTACAATTCAAACATCGCTGATTGGCTGACGCGAATATTGCCGAATGAATCGCAGCGATGGATATCATTGGCAATTCCTTGGTGTTGTATGAATGATAAGGTATTCTGGGTTTCGAGATATGCCTGGGCCCGGTGTGTTGCCTTTCCTGGCGATAGGTTGAACGCATACCTTTGGCCAAGTTCCCTCTGTGAGGGTCAATTGCTCTTGTACACGTTTCCGTCGCTATTTTTGGGGCATTAATAGCTGCAGGGACTTAGGTACGTTCAAGGATATGCTGGCCAGATGAGACGTCTGAGTCGCGAAAGCACACATACACATGATGCACATTTTGTAGCGAAGATTCAAAGAAAAAGCATCAAAAGGATCAAAGGCATAGGAATGTTTTCAGAATCTCCCCTGCGCGGTATTGGTTTCGATGGAGGCGCAGGCACAGAAACATCCATGTCGGTCCACATTGACAACGGCTTTGTTGGACTCAGCCTCACTACGGCTTGGCTTCGCTCATGTTAGATTTCTGAGGACCTGTCATACTGCCACAAGCTGTGTAGAACGTATTGGAAACGGTACCGGTGATGCATAGCATTCCTTATATAAGGGCAGCGCACTGGAGTGCTGAAGTGGCAATTGGGGTGGTGGTAGCACCGCCGCGGAGTTTCTGGGTTACAACGGGCAGACCGCTGGCGGCGAGATCAAAAGTTTCTGCAGTAATTGCCTCGTTCGGCAAACTGGAGCAGAGATAGTTTAAGAAATTGCCAGTGTTCAGTTACATTGAGAATGTAGAAGATCAGACAGCGAAACAGCATAGGAGAACGGCGCAGCAGCGAGTCTCAGCCCCAGCACGAACCTGTCAAAGCACCTCACATCACGTATCGTAATGTACACCGTAAGACATAACTTTCCAAGAGCCGAGCCACCGAGCCACCACCGCCAACATCTCCTCTGCCTTCGCCTTTTATCAGCCTCCATTTCTCCTGTCGTTGACATTTTATCTTCTCTGCGCTGATTCCTCTCGCTTCAGTCTTGCGCCGCTCTGCGCCGTACAGTACCATCGGTCATCAGCCGCTCCTGTTTCACACTCGTCACCCTACTCGCTTGAGACGTTACGACCCATCCTCGCCCAAACACCCGCTGCAGAACATCCCTCCACACCTCCGCAGCCTCCGTCCAACCCATCAATCTCGCCTCAACATCATAACCGCCTTCTTGGCACTTCTTTGACTTCACTTTCGAAGCCCGGCTCACTCAACGCCCTCCAGAGGCGCCGCCACCTTCGCTCTCCGCACGTGCATTGAGCGACAGCCTCAAAGCTCAAACGCTCCTGTGTCTGGGCGAACTTTTGATTTTTGCGCTCGTTTCACTCATATATCCCGACCGAAGCCAGTCCGCCCACGTTGGGCCTCAACACCGCCAAAATTTCTTCATCAAGAAACAGGTCAGAAGTGCGGGCATCCCTTCTGGGGCCTCAAGCTGTCGACCGTAACTTCGCGCCTTACGCTGGCGGCGGTTATCACGAACGACAAGGTCTAACCGGCCCGGCCGCAACACCTTCGAACAAAATGTATCGACCAAACTCGCTTTGGACTTGGAGCTTCTTGCTCGTAGCCATCATCCAGGCCTGCATCGCCCTGGGTCTCGAAGGGTTCGTCATCTTGGTGGACGCGCCTTGCTAGAACATCAATGGCTAACCGTGCATGCAGCTATGTCTTCGCTGAGTTCGAGATGGCTCTCACACCAAATGCCGACGTGGCTGGGAGTGTCACTCGCACCATCCCTTGCTACCTCTCCCTCCTTATCTTCGGCTTCGTCTACCAGCTCGTACTCGTTTACGACGCCTTGAACAAGAAAAACACCATTCAAGTGATTGGCATCTGCGCCTACAACGTTGCCATCTTGGTGTACACTGCCATCCAGCTGGACCAGATCAAAGAGGCTGTTGCCACCCTTGTCGGCTTGGGCCACATCCGTCAGGACCACATACTCCTTTGGAACCAAGTGCGCCCATTTCTCGTCGCGGTCCCTTGCGTGATTGCACTCGGCACCGCGCTTCTCGTTCTCATCTCCTGGAAGCTCTACGAAGAGTTTGCATGGACGATCTATAAGCAGATCAGTGCCGATCTTCGCTTAAAGCGCCGCTATCTTGTCTACCAGATCTACATTGCTCTGCTCAAGTTCGACTTCTTCCTGTTTCTCGGTTTCGAGGTGCAGTTCCTGGTCATCGTCATCAACACTAAGGATGTTGAATTCATCTTGACCTGCGTGTCTGTTCCCATCATCATCCTACTCCTCTTGCTGGCAGGATATAGCACCCGTAAAGAGAACATCTATGGCATGGTCTTCTCGATTGTAAGTAGTCCTTTCGGTGTCTTCAGCTTGCTGGAAACGGATCCGCTGACCTTGTGATCGCAATAGTTCCTATACTTCCCTGCCCTCGCCTACTTCGTCTTCAAACTCGTGCGCATGTACGCACCAAGCAGTCGCCGGATCGATTACCTACCAGCCCGCAAGACGCTCACCGTCTTCGCCGTCATCACACTGGTACTGCTGATCGTGACACTGGTGGTGGCCATCATGTGCATGCGCAACTTCGGCAAGGGTTTGAAACCGCACGTCGAGGAGAGCAGCAACCTCTTCTGGGGCAGGAAGAAGCCTGCAGTCGCTGACGAGCCCTGGGAATACAGCACCTATGGCAACAGCGGAGCTGGCTACTCTGGCGGCAAGACCGGTGCCGGCCCGGAATCCGGCGTGTACATGGACAACGTGACGGCACACCGCGTCGATTACGGTCCTGGCTATGGCGGTGGCGGCTCCCGTATGACCATCGACTGAGGCGTCTTTATGCCTTTCTCCATATCCACTTTATCATTACCACCAACTCTCAAGGAGTCTCGGTGAGATAACAGGACGCTCAATTAGGCAGTTGAGGCGTCCGCTACAAAAATTGTCTGGTTTTTGCTTGGTCTGGAGCGATTATTGGCTCGACAAGATTCGACCATCTCGACTCAACGACCAATGCAATTTCCTCTTATGTACGACCTTTGTTCATGACTATTTATACTGTCATATGGCGGCGTCCACGGCGCAATGAGCGGACAAGACAAAAGCAGCACCGGCACTCTCCTTTTGCTGAGAACTTGTCCGACGAATGGGGTTTATATGGAGCAAGAGCCGTGTTTGTGCTGGCTTTGACTGGGCCCATTTCTTCACATCTGAATACCCCATATGAATGAAAATTAGCAATTCCTGAGCGCCTTTTGATTTTACCGAGTGCAATGCCGTATGCTTTGTCTCCTGAAGTGAGGATGTCCAATGAGGATGCTGATGCCACCAACGTCTCTAAATCTAGCCCTGGGTATCTCTGCGAATGCCGAGTCGACTTCATATGCCAATGCCGCACCCGTTTGCACCTTGTTATGCCACGCACGTTGAAGGTCCTAGTACCCTGACAGCTCCCGCACGCCATCGCAACCCTCCCGTCCCTCCTCCGCCTACCCCTTCGCATTCATATAGCTAAGGTAGCAATTCCAGCCCAGCGCCACGACATTCACAACCAGCACGCGATGCTCGAGCGGCACAACCGCAAAATTGACCGTCTGCACCAGCGGCCACACCATCCAATTCGTGCGCAGCACCGGCACATACGCATCGCGCAGCCGCGCCCGCACATCGGCGCCCTCCATCCACGCCATGTAGCTGAGGAAGCACGCCAAATTCGCCGGCGTGAACAGCAGCTGGTCGGCGGCGACGCGGGCCGCGATGGTGGTGGCCCGGCGGGACGTATGTACCTTTGCGGCCAGCGCGCGCATCCACAGCGTGGCCGCGGGCCCGAACACGCATCCGCCGTACGCGGCCATGCGCGCTGTGCGCGCGTAGCTGTGGCCTTGTGTCCCGCGCCGCTCGACCGCTTGCTGCGCGAGGATGTCGCCTGCGCTGAAGAGCGCCACTGTGGTCAGCACTTGTGTTGTGAAGGGGCGCGCGGCGAGGTGCGATTGGTACCTGTGCTGGGTTAGCAGTGGTGGGTGTGGAGGAGGGGAGTGCGCACCATCTAATTGGCATTGTGGGAGCGTGGTCGGGGCCGTGAGGAGCGTCGTGGGTGGTTGCTTCGAGGGCGGTGGGAGGGAGCGCTGCGGTGAGGATGGAGCTTTGAGGGGCGTTGGTGCGGGTCGAATTGCAGAGTGAAACAGAGGATGGCGGTTACGACGACGAAGATGAGGTAGAAGAAGTTATGTCTCGAGCGGCGAGATGGGAATTTGGAGCTCATCGGAAAGGTTGCGGAATTGCGCATAGTGATGTAGGTTTCGTTGGCGATCTGGAAACGGTAATTCCGTCAGTGGCGGAACAGGGACCAACCCAGCTTATGACGCACAAGATACAGGGTGGTGGGTTCGCGAACTGGCTCGTTATCTGCGGTTGGTTGAACTTTAAAACAAATTAAGCCAATTGCGAACTTCACTCAAAGAAAGTCATGGGAATATGGGAATGATGAAGATTTGAGGCCGTTTGATGTCGGCAGACGTCGTCTACTCAGAGTGTAAGCTATGCGTACAGTTATAACAAGATCCAACCAGCAGACTCCCTTCCCTTCTTAACCTCACCTAGTACAACGGAAACCGCAATGCCCACCCAAACGCCTTGCTCAAATCTAAACACAATTAACAATACGCTTACTAACAGTGCTCTCTTTCCTTCTCCAGACGTGCCACCGTCTGGAATCCGTCAACTCTCAGGGGTATCATTCTTAAGTGTTCGGTATCGGTGTCAGATAGTTGATGTATAAGCAATCGCAAAGCTCCCCGAAATCTGTTGAGTTGATTTGTATTTCCTGTCCCAAGGCACCATTATTTGTTTCGTAGCATGTCGGGACCCCGGAGCCACCGCTCATTGTTTGTTCTGCACGTACTGCGTACGGCCAAGATGGCCATGTTCCGTTTGTCGGGCTGGCTTGTGGATTGTCACTGGCAATTTTGGTGTAGAGATAACCCGTAAATGATGTTCCGTTGTAGTAGCACACCGACTGAGAGTTATCCGAGGAGATGGCATGTAGAGGCGTTACTGTCTTGTCGACTGTGACTTGAAACCAGTAGTGCTCGGTCGAGTTGCCTTCGTCCTTGAGCACCATTGGAGTGCTTTTGAAGTCGAGCAAGAAAGGATTCATCGCTGACGAGATTTCGTATGTGCCTTTGGTTGATCCAGCAGTAACCATCCAATTGAACGTTGTTTGAGACTGGGTAGGATTATCGGAGTATACAGTATAAGGATAACAATTCCATGCCGCAGCATTCGATGTGCAATTAGTGTATACGGTATTCAAAAATGTCACCATGGACCAATTTCCAATGGGAAATGATGCATTGGGATTCGAAGTTGGCGATGGCGTTGCACCACCTGTCGCAGAGGGCTTATTGGACGAGCTTCCATTGTCTGAATCTGCCGAAGAGGATAGATTTCTTTGCAATAAAAGTCAGTTATCGTCCTTGCCAGCTCTTAGTGAGTTCTTACTGCGAATGGTGTCGGTGTTTCAGCCCAACTCCCAAGCCGACACCCAGCGCCAGAATCACGAGCAATACAAGACCCACGATCAGCGCCAACCGCCTCCAACCACCTCTTCTTGTTATGAAATTGTCCTTGTCAACCCGTTCAGGCCTAATTGGACCTGACACTACGGTGGCGGACTTGTCCGAGAATATGCTGTAGGTGTAGCCTTGTGCTGGAGGCGGAGGGGCGAGCGAGTTGGCTTCGACGGCACCGGGAGTCTCATTAGGGTCTTCGACGAGAACTGGTTGTTTGTTGAAGGAAAGGCGCTTGAGTTTGGAAGGTCCTTTGGCCTGATCTCCGTTCTCCAAGATTGTGGACAGTCGCAGGCCAGCTGGAGTGGAGATGCGCTTCGGTTCCGGCAGGTCCTCTGTAAACTTGGAGCGTTTATTCCTTGAGAAGATGAAATCCATGTTGAAGATCACCGGTTTGACTCAATGGCTCTCCGGAGGCCACGACGCATGATGGGAGCCACTGGAGGGAGAGGCACCAGCGAGAGCGCGCAAGAAAGACGAACTTTGACGTCTTTGGAAGAAAGGCAAAACAACAAAGAGATGAGGGATATATATTACGTATTGTGAACTAACATTAAAGGTTGATTTGGGTCTGGGAGAAGAGAAGACGAAAACAGCGAAGGCGGGAGATCATGGTCAACAACAGAATAGTATTGGGAAGTGATGCGCATGTACTCCGTATCGTACCGCCGGACGAAGGCGACATGCAGTATGCGCCTGGTTTGCCGAGTGCCACCCAAGCTGCTAATCCAAAGAGGCATAGCAAGAAATGCCAATTGGCCGTACTCATTTGTACGGGCGGGATGGAAACCCAATGGAAGGCGGCAAACCAAAGCGGTGCGCCGTCGACAGACGACGAGAAGCCACGAGGTTGTGTGCGAATTGATGACCGTCCAATGCGCTATCGAAGTGGCTATTCAACCGGCCTGTGCGTGGTCGTTGCGCAGGGTCAAACGATTTGAAATCGTCGTGTGGAAGTCGAGACAGAACGACTTTGTCGACCATGATTCGCGAGCCGGCCCGTAAAGTATCTATGTACTTTTGTTTGGTGATTTCGCCGTTGCCAATCCAACATTGCAAACTGAAAACCAAACTGCGGCATTCCCACTCTCTACAGCTAAAGAGGCAGTCAGCATTCGAGTACCCCGTACCGGCCGTTTGCCCTATTCAGCTTGTACCCTACTAGCAGCTTTACGGGACCCTACCTACCGTCGCCGTTAAATCGCCCCTTTTAACGTCGTGTTACGCTCTAGCCTGTTCCGTTGACTGTGGCCAAACCGCTGGAGATGCCCTCGCAAACCTTCCGTTTCAACGTTTAACACCGCTCGAGCGACGAGTCATGTACTGGACCCTCGAACCTGGGATACGGGGAAGAGACGATTTAAGTTAAACGAAGTCCTGAGCTCGAACATGCTTTCAAATGCGAATCCCGACTTTCAACCGAGCGAATCTGATCCGGGGTCGATGATATGCACTCCACCTGGATGGAGTATCTTCTGATCCTCGTGTTCCACGGAGTAAACCTTCCCTATCTCTCTACCTAGTCTTCAGTCCATTCTTCCCAGCTTCGACCATAATTTCATGCTAACAGTTGTGATCATAATATGCCATCTTACTCGTGGACGTTGATAGCTATTCCGATGGAGATCCTACACATACGCCGCGAGAACGGTACTATCGCCATTTCGATCCAGACGGAGACCACTTGGAAAAATTACCTACATCAGAGATGGAACATTGAAGACGCAGTTCCAATATTTCCTCGACCGTCTTCCGAGTGGATATGCCATCAGTGGATGATCCCATTTAAGCTTTTCAGTGCTCCAAAGTTTTCGTTTCAACAAGTTCTATCGTCTCATATCGTACAGCATAATTCTTATGTACAAATTAATGGTGAACGCCATTCTGGACCCAGCAAAATGCAACTTTCGATTAAATTAATCACGCTTTTGTTCTCTCCAGAAAGTTGAGGTTCTCTACTCCGTCGATGCGTTGAAGTCATCATCATACATGGTTCGGGATTTTCAAAGCTGAGAGAGCTTCGCAGTGCCAAATTATGGAGTCAGACTGGATTACAATCTTCTCCTTGATTAGATGTCTTGTAGTTTCTCCAAAGTTTATTGCGCACGTAGGATTATCCAGTAGTGAGTGTTCTAGTTAAGGAACCTACGCCTGCTTGTCACCCTCTGGTTCCTTCTCTCCTCGTTGCTCAGGGGTCAATTGTGCCAAACAAGGCGCATAGAATAATTTGCCAGTCCAAGCTGACCTGATCGTGCCAGCTGCGACGACAATCCAAAGGAGGATGACGCATACGCTAAAAATCTGCGGACGGTGTCAGCGTGCATACTCTCACTCGCCGAGGATCACAACCAACCGTTCCCAGAACCCTGAAGACGAGACTTGGCATCTCCTTGCCCAACTGAATCGTACTGGCCGAGAACACGCCAATCGGGAACGTAAAGCCCCACCAGCCCATGTTGAAAGGAAACGGCCTGCTCTTCCAGATGGTGGCGAGCGCGAAGGCGAGCCACATGAGGCCAAACGACCACAGGATCAGGGCGATGAAGAAGCCGAAGATGTAGGCGACGGTGCCGGCGTCCGGGTGCAGGAATCCCACCTCCGGAAAAAGCGTCTTGGACACGGTGCCCAGCAGCATGATGGTGAAGCCGCCGTATCCCATCGGGCCAAGCGGCAGGAAGCACGACACGATGGCCTCGCGCGCCGGCAGCTTGTGCAGCGCTAGCCGCTGGTAGTAGATCACCAGCACCATCAGCGCCAGCGGCACCGCCATCCCCCACAGGATGTAGCACGTTACCACGGTGCCGAGCGCGTGCTCCGGATTCGGGAGCACGTTCGCGATTTTTGCGCCTGTGCCAGAGGCTACGATTGGTGCGACGATGGGTAACAGCTGTACGGCATTAATGCGCTCCAGAGAGTTGATCGGGTGGCTGGACATGCTATTGCGCGGGTTAGTGGCTTTGTCGATGGGACTTCAGACGTGAATCAAAACCTAGAGGGAACCTCTTACAGTAGAATGGGAAGAAACACAGCCGTGGACACAGCGATAATTGTGTCAATCATCCACATCACCCAGGCGAAGGTCAACGCCCACTCTCCCCAGACCGGTACACATATTGCCGTCCAAAGCTGGATCAACGTTGCGAAACCCATTGGGAATGTGCCTAGGAACAGCGAATTGCTTGGATCCTGAAGCATAACCATCCAGATCTCGGGCCAAATGGCATAGCGTAGAATCGAAATGAACAAAGAAACCAAAAAGATCAGAGAGTTGAGAGCAAAGAAAAGAATCGACAGATAGTGAAGCCATCGGGCGTGGAAAGGAATGTAGTCAAGCAGGATGCCCACGACTCCGGTTCCCATGGTCACAGCAAACCATGAAGGCGTGAAGTTCCTCACCTTTGAACGATTTAGCACTGTGAAATTCTCAATGAAGAAACCAGGCTTACAATTTTCCTCCACCCGTGATTGTATGGGTTTGTCCATACTTTGCTGAGCGTGGCACTTAGTGTTCTGCTGCCTGTGTTTCCGCTCTCCGTTGATGACATCTCTTGGGGTTTGGAGGTTTCAGTAGGAAGGCGAGAACTCGCTGGAAGAGTCAGAGCAGGGTTATCCTGGGACAATTCGTTCTCCGCAAGTTCCTCTGGGTCAAGATCGACTGCTGGATCCATTGCTAAAGAAAGTTTACAACGATGCGGATTGAATATGCTGCCAAGAGGTGTGATGGTGGATTTTGGGGGTAAGAAGGCCGCGGCGCGCTACCTGAGACTTAATTGCAAGTCCTCGAAATTTATTTCTGACCAGCTGTTTATATGCATTGCGCTTCTTCAGCATTACATAAAAGCGATGGATCTGGGGGAGTCACACGAAGTCACTACGGTTCTGGCCCTCTCATCAGTCATCGGAAGCGACTCCAGCGAGTTAGTCCGATCCTTCTCCTCGCCTCTCGCACGAGAAGGGCGAAGATCATAAAACCTGCCAGACTTGACTAGTATAAGTTGGATATTTGGCTTAATTCAATAAAATACCGGAGTTATCAGGATCGCTGAATATTCCTCCGCATCCCGTGCAGATTGTGCCTTGCATTCGTTGCGTCCTTCACAATCGTGTATGCGTAGTACCCGTCGGCGGTTATGCCGCCATGCCTCCGCGGAAAAGGCCAAACGCCGGAAGCAAACATGCCATACACGCTCAAGTCTCCTCTAAAACGCCAGAGCATCACAAGGCCTGACTAGAATTCACCGCTGTGATGTGTATACTAATCTACACCCATTCTCGTCATTCTTCTGTCTTCTCAGACGAGCAATACTTGGAAAAAAGCTGTTCAATCTTAGGGACGAGCTCTGGAATGCGAAACGGTTTAGAGACGACATCGTCCTACATGCACAGTCAGCAACTTTCTGTTCCACAACCCACCGCGGAGAAAGACCACGATCCACTTACCATGCCAGCATTAATCAGTGCCTGGATCTGTTCGGCCCTCGCGTTCGCAGTCACCGCGATGATTGGAACGTGCTGGACGAGCTTCCCCTCACCCTCCCACTTCCTGATGGTTTCGGTGGCCGCGAGCCCGTCCATCACTGGCATCTCCTGGTCCATGAGCACGACGCCGACCTGCAGCTCCTTGCGGGCCGCCACGGTCGCCAGCTGATCGTCCCTCCACCAGGAGCTCTGGCGCAGGCGGTCGAGGCACTCGCCGCCGTGGTTCACCACGTTGACGGTGAAGCCGAGGTGCTGCAGCTGCTTCTGGAGCACGCGCTGGTTGACGAGGTTGTCCTCGACGATGAGGACGCCGACGTCTCTGCGGGCGCGGCGGGCGGCTGCCTTGGCCAGCTCGGTGGCCGCGAAGGCCTTGGCCTTGGCCTTGCGCGTGCCATCCTGGCGCCGCGTCTTCTCCGCGTTGCTCTGCCGCAGCAGCGCCGGAAACTGCACGTTGGTGTCGGGTGGCTCCGTGCTGCGCCGCGCCTGGATGTAGAAGGCGAAAGTGCTCCCGCGCCCGGATTCCGACGACACCCCGATCTCGCCGCCTTGCAGCTCGGTGAGTTCGCGGCTGATGAAAAGGCCGAGGCCTGAGCCGCCGTATTGGACGTGGGTCCGTGGGGATGCTTGAGAGAAACGCATAAAAAGAAGCTTCTTCTCGTCCTCAGTGACGCCGCGACCCGTATCCTGAACTGCAAATTGAATGTAAACCTCCTCTCCGTCGCCCCAGTCTGGGCCTGAAATCATATCTCCCAGTTTCCGTCTGCTCGGGAAGAAACTGACCAACTTCTTGGGTAGCTGTGATGGTCTTCCCTTGTAAGCAGCGAGGGATACGATGATGGTCCGCTTGACTTCGCTCGTGGTGAACTTAATGGCATTTGTAGTGAGGTTGATAAGCACCTGGAGAACTCGCTGTGGATCGGCCTTGATCCAATCGATTCCCAGCTCCTTGTATGAATCGTCGACCACAAACCGCATGTCGATATCAGCACTCTGAATTTCACTCTCGAACATCTTCAGGGCTCTCTGAATAACCGACAGTGGCTGCACATCGACCGGTGTCACCATCAACATTTGGCTGTCCAGCTTCGACAGAGTGAGAATGTCGTCGACAATGCGCTTTTGATGCTGGGCGCACAGAGCTATAGTTTGTGCCGCATCGATGCTATTTGCAACAATGTCCTCATCGACTTCGAGTCCGGCATCTCGAGTTTCTTGTAGAGTGGACGAAATCTCGTCGGCACACTGTAAGATTGCCGAAAGTGGGTTGCGCATTTCGTGACTTGTAATGTCGATGAAATTTTCTTGCTGCCGCTTGAGTTCGACAGCTTCCTCCAATCTCCGTTTTTGGAAGCTTTCTGCCCATTTCTGCTGGCTAATGTTGGTAATGCTTCCGAATACGCTTTTCAAGCTACCGTTCGATATCTCAGGATATACGCTGAAGAGAACCCACGTATCGGTTCGGTTGTGAGTCCGGTCTTCCCACTGGGCCTTGAAACGAAATTCCGCCGTAAGTGGCTTCATATCTACGGTCACCTGCTTCCAAAGTTCTCGCACACGGTCTTGATCCTCGTCTTTCACCGCGTCGATCCAGCGATCAGTGCTAGCTGGGTCCTTAAGCACTCGAGTGATCTCAAACCATGCGTCTGTAATGAATTAGTTTAGAAGTTCTCCCGGTGGAAGACATGACTTACCGTTGCAAAAGGCAATGTGACCCTCGGCATTAGCAATGAAGAGACCAACTGGGCTGAGCTCTGCCATACGTGTGAAGCGCGTCTCACTCTCCCTAGCCTCCTCGGTGCGAGCTGCGAGCTGTTCGGAAAGTTCGATTCGATCAAGAGCGGCAAGCTTAGCTGCTCGCTGCCCACGACGGATCTCTTCTTCAAACAAAACCACAGAAGCCAATGAGGTAGCTAGTTGTCGGCTCAGAAGCTGAACGAACAGGCTGTAATCATCATCATACGGCCGCCGAGGATTAACTCCAAGGATTAAGAATCCGAGGATCGATTCACCGGTCGTCGGGTGCACTGGGCAAACAACAACAGACTGACATGGCTCCGGAAATCCTCGCCAATCGATGCCATCTAGCAAAGCCGCGTCCAATTCCGGCCCGATGACTGTGTTGGATTCTTCCTGAGACAAACTTGGAGTGATAGTAATCGAGCCAGGATCGAACTCTTCTTCCTGACCCTTCACTCGGAGAAGGACTGGCTTGTCTGTTTTCATTGCTTCCCGGAAGATTGGACCAAACCCTTCCATTCCAGACTTAAGTTCGATTTGAGCTGGTGCTGCTTTATGGCCTTTTGGTACACCCAGGGATCCTTCGAGATAGCATTGCTTGCTTCCAATCAGACTGTTGGAGTGTACTGAAGAGCAATCGCTATCGGAATCTTCGCTGACTGAGTACAGCAAAACGAATGGGGTGTCAAACTCGTTGAAATCAAGTGCCTGTGAAACACTTTCCCAGAACCCTTTCACGTCTCTGGCGTTCGCGGTCCGTTCACCAACTTCTCTAAGAGTCAGCATGCGGCGTTCTGCAATTTTCCTTCTAGTCTTCTCAAACGCAGGATTGTATATTCCGGTGACTGAGCCGTCGCTACCTACGATTGGAATGATTGACCAGGAAAAGTACACTTCTTCTAGGTAGTTCGACCTTTTGATGAAAAGGCAGTCGTCGTCCTTCATCGTTGCTTGGCCGGTTGATCTTGCGTTCGCAAAGACGTCCTTCACATCATCCCAGATCTCCGTCCATGCCTCCTTGTAGCTCTGACCCATAAGTCTTGGGTGTTTCTGGCCAGCCAATAGGATATACGCTTCGTTATATATCGCGACCAGCTCATCTCCCCAGTACATGGCTGCTGGATGGGGACTGGCCATAATGAGGTTGCACATTTGTCGTAAGTCTACAGGCCAGAGTTCTATCGGGCCGAGAGCTGTGGAAGACCAATCGACGCTGCGGGCAAATTGTATGTGTCTAGGAAGGGTGTCGGAGAGAGGTAGACGTGTCCAATCGAAGAATCCGATTTCTTGAGATACGCTACCGAATGGATCAAAGTCGCTAGCAGCTAAGGCACCTAGAACGTCCTCATTGAGAATTAAGGAATCTTCATCCAGCGATTTATTTAGGTCAATATGCAATCTTGCCTGAATCCCATTCGGCTGAGTCGAATTTATGGTTGTTGCAGTCGTTGGCTCGATGGAAGGGACAGCAGAGGCCTCTTGTGATGGCACATCCGCAGGGGAAATTGTCGCGTTACCGAAGTAATCAGATGGTTCTTGGAGAACCGCCTCTATTGAACTTGGAGGATTGCTTTCATAGAGCTTGCGTGACTGTACGCTGGAGCCAGAGGCAAGATCGGATTTGATGGAGGCAGGAGTTGAGAGTATGTTAGAAGCACTAGCTACGCGTAATCGGCGTCGCAACGTTGAACATGACCAGGTGACACCTGCGTGTGTGATCGACGGCAAAGGCACTTCTAAGGACTCGCCATTAGTTGATCCACTCAACAGCCACGACTTGAATTGCGCAAAGCTATTCAGGCTGTCGTCTCTCGCGGAGGGATCAGGCCGCGGTGACAATTCCGCGTTCCTTCCTAGTACACTCTCATAGGCAGAAGAATTCGACCGTAGAGCGGAGTTTACAAAAACTGGCCGCAATGGCCCTGGAATGTAGTTGGAAGCGTCTGCCAAGTCAACGACAAAGGTAGGCCGGCCATCTTGCTCGAGGAGCTCAAGCACGCCCACCTGATTGAGTAATCGAGCTTGTTCATGGACCTACAGTGCAGCAAAGGTTAGTACAGGACGGTGGACGAAGAAGGGCCGGCCTTCAACCAAATTGGGCGACTGAGCATACCTCTTGAGGGGAAGCCCGAGGTACGCTGACCCTGTCGGTCGATCCGCGAGTTGAAACGTTCGACAGGCCTAAGGGACTGGATCCGCTATAGCTCCCACGAGCGAGTGTGACCGTCTTGATGTTACTATCCTCAGCATGGGCATTGCTTAACATCCTGGCTCCTGCCTCGCCGCTGGAGAGGCGAGGCGGCAGTTGTGGCGTCTTACGTGTCGCGTTTGACGAAAAGAAGAGAGGCGATGGAAGTTGCGAATCGTTGGGGTTGGTCGGAGGTAAATCAAAATCGTCTAGGATGTGATGAGGGAAGTGGTGGAGTTGACGGCGTTTGTGGAGCGGTTCGGGAACGATGTGCGCAGCGACGTTTGGATATTCGAGTTCGGAGGAGCCTATAGAACGCTTCCTGCCAGCGAGAATGGACGCGCTGCTATGTGTAGATGCGGTGTAGGACGTCTTCGACGACGATGGACTCTTCTGGAGATGACCATTCCATAGTTGGGTATTGCCGGCGGTAGCGAACGGGTCGTTGTGCACAGGAAGTGCTGTGCTCGCGAGGGCGTCGTACTCCCGAGTGCTCAATCGTCTTTCCGCAGGTCTCAATGATGGCTGGTTGTTGATGATCGTGTCCAGTTCCTTCGGGTGAGTAAAGATGGATTTTGGACTTGACATAAACGCAGGAGGAGTTGATCGGAGGGCGCTTGCTTAGTGAGGTAGCTCGCACTATGACGCTTCTAAGGATGTCGGAGCACCATGACCGTGGCGGAGGCCTCCAAAGCTCCTTTACCAATGATGCGGAGATGAGAGATGAGAGGTGGAGAGGGTGTGGAGGGTGAAGCGACGAACGACAAGCTCGACGTCCAAAGCTTCTGCGCGCACTCAGCAGCAGCTTCAGAGCGACCAAGTGGCCCGGGAGCGTGGACTGCGGAGAATCCAAGTAGTCGGCTTCGCTAGCAAGACAAGGCTTCGGCTAATTTCGCCCTGGATAACGCAGGTGGCTTGCTCCCTTTCCTGAAGAGCAGGCAGGGATTTGCCCATCAATCGAGCTTATCTGAACCCATGTGGCCATGTTAAATTCTCAGGAAAAATCGATGTCGGTTTACCTAAAAGTGCGTGGACGGCGGCGACCGTGGTGAAGGGAGCCATCTTAGGCCATATTATATAAGATCTAAAGAAACCGGCGCAGCGTTAAGCCAGCCAGGAGCCCCTAAACCGAGTGCAATCACTATTGGATACGTGCACAAGCTATGATCGACGGCCCATCATCCCCAAAGAGAGCGCGCGTAATTATGTCTTGGCTCATAAAGCATACGGCCAGTCATTGGAACAATATAGACGACGCAGCCAGCAGATCGAACCTCCCGATGGCTCTTCCGGCCATCGATGTTGAGAGAATTCAAATAAATCTGTTGCAATACGCCCGACGCCTCTGCAATATCTCCAAACGCATCCTTGGCTCGACAGTCCACTCGGAGAACTACTTGACATGTGAAGATCTTAACATGCAAGGCGGGAAGATCCGAGAGCATGGCAGATGCATATGAATAGTGGTCACAACCCCGACCATGGCCTTGTTCAGAAGATTGAATGTCTGCCTCGTATCCTACGGCGCAAGCACTGACTTATCCGCTCTTCTTCACCATCATCCCTCTCAAACAGCATACTTCTTCTTCTCCGACTTCCAAATGTTGGCAGCAGCTTGACATCCGACTACCATTCCAGCCTGCTCACGTATCTGATTGTCTTTTTCCTGTTGATCCATTCTATGCTAGCATTACCTTCTGCCGTTCGTAAGGCATGCCGTAAACGAGACTTGTGCAGAAACTCGTCGTCACAAATTGTCGGGCAACCTGCAATTCTACTGTAACAGGATGTGACAGACGGAAATGTGACATGACCCACATCTGATAGCAGGAAGAACGGTGCGTTGGCAGCCTGCTATTTGCAATGAAAACTTACTTATGCCGCAGCTGTATTCTGTCTGTCGAGGTGTTCGAGTCGGATACTAACGGCTCTCCGATGAGCCTCCAGTTCCTCTACGGTTGCAAGCTGCATCACTGCACCGCCAACGTTTCTAAGCCCTTCCGACGTCAGGTTCGATGCCGTAATATGCTTCATAAACGACCCGAGGTTAACGCCAGAATACTGTTTGGCATAGCCGTAAGTTGCTAGATCTCGTTGTTAGCGCTCTCGCTAAACGTCTGAAAGGCAGACATGAGCATACGAAGTGAGTGATTCACGCCAGCGGAGTAATCTCCCACACTCTCCGGTGTCCACGGCCCAACAAACACGCTTCCGGCGTTCTGCACCATACTCAAGACCTTCTCCGCATCCTTGACCTGCAGGATGAGATGCTCCGGCGCGTAGAAATTGCTAAGCTGCATCGCCTCGTCGATATCCTTCACGACCAGGGTGACGGAATGCTCAATCGCACCCCTCACAATATCAACGCGAGGCAGCGCGCTAGCTTGCTTGTGCAGCTCATCCTCGATTGCGGCAATCTGCTCCTTTGACAGGTTCACGGCGATGCAAACCACCTGGCTGTCGGTACCGTGCTCGGCCTGGCTCAGCAAGTCGGACGCAACGAAGGCCGGGTTCGCCGTTTCGTCAGCGATGACAAGGACCTCCGAAGGGCCAGCGGGCATGTCGATGGCGACGCTGGCGTCGGTGTCGTTGGCCACGACCATCTTCGCCGCCGTGACGAACTGGTTGCCGGGCCCGAGGATCTTGTCGACCTTGCTGACGCGTTCGGTGCCGTAGGCCATGGCGGCGACGGCCTGCGCCCCGCCCGCCAGCACGATGCTCTCCGCGCCGACCTTGTGCGCCACGTACACGATTTCCGGCGTGACGGAGCCGTCGGCCCGCGGCGGCGACGCGATTACGATTGTTTTGCAGCCCGCAACCATCGCCGGGACGCCCAGCATCATCGCGGTCGACGGAAGCACGGCGGTGCCGCCGGGCACGTAGAGGCCTACTCGCTCGACTGGCCGCGCGAATCGCTGGCAGACCACACCGGGCATCGTCTCAACCGTGAGCGGCTTCTCTTCTTTCTGCGCGGCATGGAATTTCCGAATGTTTTCGAAGGAGATGTCGATAGCTTCGATGGTCTTGGGTTCCAGCCGCATTAGTGACTCCGGGAAGGGCGCTTTGATGATTGGTGTTGTTAGAGAAGTGGCTTTTTCGAATTTGTGCGTGTACTCGAGAAGGGCAGTGTCACCACGAGTGCAGACATCTTTGATGATTGGATTAACAATACCCATGATCTTCTCCGATGACCGTTGGGAGGGACGTTTGAGAGCCTCGTGAATAGTAGACACGGAGTCGGACGACGTGTGGAAGCGCTTCATTTGAATGCGGTCGTTTTGGCTGTCTGCAAGGTACGATGGAGCTTCAGGTACGGAGGCGGCTTCTCTGGGCTCCTCTGTACTTTGCTGATCCACGGTATTCGTAGCTGTATTACCAGTATCCTTTGTCGCCTCTGATTGAGCAGCTGTCCACTGTGGTTTGGCATCACCTCGCCTTCGCTTGACCTTTTGGCTCTTCGCGTCAAGATTTTGCTCCACATCTTCTAGCGAAACTCCAGACGCTATGCATTTTGTCAGGGCAAAATACATCAAGTCTGCCGCCTCGAAAGCGACATCATCCTTGCTATTAGCTTCGCAAAGCTCATCCGCTTCCTCCATGATCTTCGCCCGTAAAAGGAGAGGATCATTGAATAGACGTGCCGTGTACGAGCCTTCGGGTGCTGACTCTTTGCGACTCTTCAGCGTCTTTTGAAGTCGTGCAAGACCGTGGTATTCGCCAAAGCAGGTTGCTGTTCCGGTGTGACAGAATCCTCTTCCTTTCTGCCGAACGACGAATCGCAACGTATCGCGGTCGCAATCGAGTGTTATTCTTACCAACTCTTGTGTATCGCCGCTGCTTTCGCCTTTGTACCATAGTCCTCTTTTGCGGCTCTGATAGACACCTTGTCCCATCTTGAAGCTCTCTGATACACTTTTCTCACTGCTGTACACTAGACCAAGCGCAATGCCCCTCTCATCCGTGACCAGAGTTGTGAACAATCCGTCAGGACGATCGCTTATGGTACCCGCCATCAGTATAGCCGCCGCGTCTAGGTGATCTGGATGTTTGTCTTTATCCGCGCTCAAATTCACCATGTCGATTACTGGAACACCTCCCAATTTGACCACCTTCAGTATCTTTTCTTCATCTGAACCATCCGCAAAGGCGTATATTGGCACGTCATCTTGACCATGTTCTTTGACCCAATCTTCCACCCAGTCGACATCTATTTCGATACAGATGCCTCCAGGATAGTTAGAGGTGGAATCTTGGACATCCTCTCTTTTGCTTTGTGCAACGTTCACAACGACTCTACTAAGGTCCAAGTTACGGATAGCTTGAATCCTCAAGTATTGTTCCTGACTGACGAACACTTTAGCCGCTCCGGAGTCTAACAGAGACACTATATCTTCGACGGCGCCAGTTCCAGTAAGATTCCAAGCTCCGAAGTAGGTCTCAAAGAGGCCGAAGGTCTGCTGCAGGTGGAGGAAAGCGTATTCGACATTCTTCGAGTCGATCGGGGCGAAGACGGAACCAAGGTAAGAGAGCTGCTGAGGTGACAGCACGCCTGTGGTTGTATATTTTTCTATGTCTATCGAGGGTAGGAGGGTTGGTGCCATGGCTTCAGAATGGTCTTTTAGGGTCAATTGCGTAAAGGTTGAAATTTTAAGAGAGATTCTGCATTTTGTGGTGAGTCGATTCGGCGATTTCGGTCTAACTACGGTACGGTACGTGGGGCACAACCACTTCGGGCAACAGCTTCGATGAAGTTGCCTTGACATCCTTAGACCTTTTAACATAGCCCGTACATTCGCCCACTTCTCATTCAGACGATCATTATGAACCGCTGATGGTCAAAGTAACAAGCTGTTTCTGAAATGTAGCGGAGAGGTCGATTCAATGTCAACTACTCTTCTACATGCTCTCCCAAAAAGCCGATAATATCAACGGCGCGTCGAGGTAGAGTAATTACCGTCCAACAATCATCTAACCTTTACGCAAGAGCACTGAGAACGCTTTCAGCATTATACGCATACAGCCAATGAGCGCCACCTTCTGGACCCATGAATTTGAACATCACCCAAATCAGCCACTCCTTGGCTGCTTGTTCGTAGAAGTGATTACTGGACTTCCTCATGTCGCCATTCTTCGTGGTGAAGTCAATCACTTTTGCAATTCTGGCGAACCGATGCTGCTCCCACTTTGCAATCATGTCTGATAATGTGTGTGGCTGAAAATCATCGGCGAACACTCTGGATAGCACGTAACCCAATGTCTCTGCGTCTTCAAAAGCCTGAGCAGCACCCGACCACCAGTAGGTGGAATCGCATGTGCAGCGTCGCCAATGAGTATGACACGGCTTTTTGAGGAAGCCCATGTGTCAAAATGGGGAACGGAATAGAACGGCCAACTCGTCAGAGTATCTTCAGGAGTCCTCTTGCACAGCTCCTTCACCAAGTCTGGCCATCCGTACGTCTCCGGCAAAAATCGATCGTCGAGTAGCTTGTGGAGAGTGCTTTTGTCGTTCTCCAGATCAGCCCAATCGTCTCTTCCCTTATCCTGCTCCTGGATAGTCGCGAAATAGCCGATTTCATTACCGTCGAAACTCGAAGGCATGATAGCAAATGCTCCATTGCTACCGAATAGCATGTTTGGCAAATGAAGGCCATGGCCGTTTTTCAGAGACTCCAATTCACTTCTATCCACGCATCCCATCACACCTATCAAGCCACTAAACTCCGGAGTTGTGTTTGGAGCCAAGAATGGTCTGATAGTAGAATGGATACCATCGCAGCCGATAACAAATTCCGCTTCGACGTTCTCGCCACCTTCAAACTCTACAACTGCGCTTTTCTGACCTTCAGCTTTCACTCCAAGACACTTTTTGCCGTATTTGATTGGGATTCCTTGGTGTTCAAGTTCCTCCACCAAAGTACCGCGGACAATACTCCGGTGGATTCGGAGAGCACGGTAGTCATAGATCTTCTCGTTCCCATTGAAGAATTGACCGAGTGTTTGGCCTGAGCCATTCGAGAACGCTAATTCCTCATAGTTGAAGCCCTTGGTTCGAATACGGTCGAAGATACCGATGTGATCAAGCACCCGCAGTGCATTTGGTGCAAGAGCAATATTGCCACCTTTGTAGTAATTCGGCTGCCGAACTTCAAATATCTCTGACTGTATGCCATGCTTTTTAAGGCTCAATGCTAGTACAGGGCCCTTGGGTTGTCAAGTTAGATCTGATGTCGAAGACTTCAGATTGACTGCAACTTACTGCAAGGCCGCCGCCAATAATGGCTACCTGGAGCATGACTGACTCTCTGTTCGATTGTTTGTTGTTTGGAATATGCTTCAAGAGTTAAACTTCGTGTACACTATTCTACTCTGTTGTGCTCTGTGGTGAATGAAGAGAAGACATCGCTACGACGGTAACGGTATATATATCAATCTTTTGAACTTATTGATAGTGACGGAATGGTAGGACACTTTCCGCTATCTAATAGAGCCAATATAGTCATCCTGCCGCCGGAAGAGGCACTCTTCGCTCCCGGTCGGGACTGGCCGAACCATTACCTCCTGCGGATGCGACGTAAGGTGTAGAGTCCTCCTATTACATCTCTGGAAGCGATCAGCATGGTGTTGTAATGTAGATCTCGGCCGACTCGGTCGACTCGGACAGATTCAAGGATATAGCGCACCGAGCAAACATATCTGTTGTCTCGATCTACTCAAGATCGACAGTTTCCTATGTTTCGCTCGCGTTGGAGATCCGTTTTTGCATCCTTCGGCTTCAGTGGTGGCGATGGTCCTCGATGTTACCAACTTCGGTGGTAGTGCTATGGAATGTTTTGGAGATTCAGAATCTCAGTGGTCAGAAGCTTGGAGATCGAGAAAAGGCATAAATGGCGCTGAGATGCAATTGAATTAATAAAACATAGAACTGCATCAAATAAGGCCGTTGCTACTAAAAGCATTGAAGCAAGAGAGCGAACGAACCGCGGCATAATTCATTTACAATGTCAGAAGGCACATATGCACATTCTAGGCCAAACTTTTCTGGCCTCCATCATTTGAAACTTCCAGCCAAAGACGTTCTCAAAACCACTGGGTTTTACACGGAGGTCCTCCCATTCGAGCGCGAGTTGAAATTGGATCACTGAACGCCACCACCAGAATCGCGACTCTTCGCAACCATTCTGTGTTGGGAAGACGTCAAATTGGAAATCCGCCAAATCGAAGATTGGGCCGAGAAGACTGTTGGCGTCGACCACATTACTTGGACGGTTGATAAGCGAGAGAATCTGGAACATTGGACGAAATGGCTGGACGAGAAAGGAGTAAAGCATAGCAGAATCTTAACGGGCTTCTCGGGCTGAGCAATGGGTGCTGAAGACCCGGACGGTAGGATACTACAACTCTACACGAAGGAGGAACACGAATGGACTACGGAGACTGACCACGACGAATACTGGCTCAGGAATTAATAGAGTTTACGCCTTTCCATTGTTATTAATAGGTGAGGTATACAAAGGAGCAGGCCCAAATACCATCCCAACATCTGCCATTCTCATCCACTTTTCAAGTCATCCCACATTCGCATTCTGTGAATCAGTTCCAGTGCTACCGAAAGGCCGCTGCCAGCACTTTAGTCGGAGAAGTATGCTTAAAGCTGGACGGCGATACGGTTCGTCTGGAACTTCCGGGTATCAGGGATGAAGATGGCGCAGATCATCGCACAGATACCGAAAGCAATGCTAGTGTACCTGGTACCAATGTCAGTCACCGGGAACGCCAGTTCTATCAAGCAAAGGGTACTAACCAAACATAGTGAAGAGCCTCTGCATATGCCCATTGTTCTCCCTTCGTAGCTGCGGCGATGATTGCTTCGGTGATACCAGGAAGCTTAACAGCCTCCGTGGGAACAGTCAGCCAGTCGGTGACGAAGGCAGTAGCCTCAGTGAGAGGCAAGCCAGCTTGAATGGCAAATTCTGCGACATATGTCGGCAAATACTTGGTGAGTTTCTCGACGAAAATGTTGTAGTAGATCGAATAGCTAGACAAACACGTCAGCAAATCTAAGCGCTGTAATGAACATTCGAAAGATCTAGAACTCACCCGATGCTGCCACCGACGGCACGGACGCTGAGAGAGATAGCCGCGCAGGTCGTGATCAGAGCATCTGGCGCAGCGATCATAGCAGTTGTAGCTGCAGGTACGATAATACCACCAAGACCGAAGCAAGCGATTGTGGCCAAAGCAACGGTAGTAACTTCGTTATCTGGAGTTACAATAGAAAGTGCACCGCCGAAAGCAGTGACAATGAGCGCAGCCACGAAGAGGATATAGCGAGGAGCGCCTGGATAAGTACTCAGAAGAGAGTTGAAGAAAATTGCTCCGATCGTGGTACTCAGACCGGGGGCAAGACCTCGAAGGCCGACGTGTACTGGATTCGGACTGTACACTGCCGAGATCAAAAGGGGCCAGAAGTTGAGGAGGGAGAAGAAGTTCATTCCAGCGACGAAAGCGACTGCGTATGAAAGCGCCACAACTCGTTGGCCTTGGAAGAGTTCACGGGGAATCTGGTTCTATTAGTTTGCGAAATTAAAAGACGGAAACACTCTCAAAACTTACCATGGGATGCTTGGCGAAAGCGGCTTCCCAAACAATCCAGGCGATTATGAGGGCCAGCCCGATCAACAGCGTGCAAAGCACATAAGCGCTCTTCCATGGGTGGGTGTAACCACCAGCTTGGAGAGCGACCAAGAAGATGGCTAGACCAAGAATAGAGAGAACAGCGCCAACGTAGTCGATACGCTTAAGGATGGCACGGGCGGAGAAACCTTCGGCTCGAGTGTGAGCATGCGGGAAGTATGTGAGGAGAAGGCCAATGGCGGTGATTCCGTTGTAGATAAGAGAAATCCATGGTCCCCAGCGCCAGGTGTGATAGGTGCTGAGAAGCTGGCTGTACATAACATAAGGAGTGAATGGGAAGACGAAGGCCGTCACAGCAGCGAGCGAGTAGCCTCGATACTTGACCGGCACAGTCTCCGCCAAACTAGAACTAACATCAGTTCGTGCGCATAAATCAGGTGATTGAAGAAAGCTTACCCAGCTAGACCGGTAAGTTCGCCGATGCCCGCACCCGCTCCGGCAAATGACATTCCTACAATGGATTGACGGAAGCTGTGCGTTGTGCCTAGCAAAATACAACCGATGAGAAGGCACAAAGCGCCAAATAGTGCGATGTAGCGTTTGCCGAAGAGATCTTGCATGTACCCAACGAAGGGGCAAACAGCAGCAAGGGCCAGTGCATATGCGGTTGGCATCCATCCACCAGCAGCTTCGGAATTGAGAGATTTCTCAATGAAACTTAGAGATCCACCGACAAAGTACAGCAGAATTTGAGAGCCTTCGCATAGTCAGTTTCAATTTGCGTGTGATGGTGAATGAGGTTGAGGAAATCCGTACCTGTGTAAAGCATAGCCAGGAAAGCAGCTGCGAGTAGCTAAGCAAATGTTAGGGAGAATTGCAGGCGATATCTTAGATCTGAAAGCGTACCTTTACGAAATTCCATTCGATTTTTCCATCGGAATCGTCACCCTTGAATGCCTTCTTGTTCTCAAGATCGACATGGGCGAGCGTTTGCAATTTTTGCAATTCGAGCTCTGAATTCGTTGGTGACTGACGTGTCTCGACATGCTCAAGATCGGCGGGAGCCTTCTCGGTGTGCTCTCCCTTCTCCAAAACCCCAGGAGTGTTACCTTCTTCGGCCATGGTTAAATGTTGATAATGGAAGGATATCAATGACTGAGTGGAGAGGGATGAGAAAGGCGAGAATGCAAGAAGTCAGAAAAAAGTGGGCGAGCGAGCACCTGAAGAGCAGAGAAAGTCTGTTCACCTTCGTACCATTATAGTCAGCTACCGGAAATCATTAGGAAGCCGAGATGCTAGCATCGCTTGTCAGGCGTAACAGGATGTACCTTCTACAATCCAGACTAGGTGTCCCCGCATGCAAACGCGTCGACGACGAGACGCCAGCCAAGCGTCCTAGACTCGGTCTAGAGGGTGGGCACCAGACGGGCATGGTAGTGGCTATTGGAGGAGCATAGGCGGAAATTGGCGGCATTTTGCTTGGAGGTTACTAAAATTCATCAATGCACAGCTGGTGAGGCTTGAGGCGTACACCTGGTACGAGAAGTTTGGAGAAGCTGGGGAACCGTTGATAGTCCGGGGCCTGCAATAGTCAGACCAACTGTGGGGTAAAAACGAGGAGGCGCCGACTCATACACAATAGCCGCGGGCGTTCCGCAAAACCATCTCCAGAAACTGACCACTCAAGTGCCAAGAGAAAAATTAATCGTTACATTCGACCATTATCAGCCCTTTCCAAATCCTGCGACAATCGCCGGGTAGCACCGATCGTTTCCGTGACGGCGTTCCTTTTGCGGGAGTTTGGACGCACGCTGGCGTTTCTGTGAGGCTCGAACAATGCTGACTTCCTGTCAATGGCTAGCCGATGCCACCTAAACGGGTCTGGACTCGCGAGGTTCCTTGAGCAAATATGTCCTCCATCGTTGTTGTCCAATCTCTTTCCTTCCACATGCATCCGCCGGCGGGAAGAATCTGCCGAAACCCTAAGCAGCCACATCGCGGGAGGTGAAGGATACAGAATAAAATCCCTTTCTTAGCGAAGCCATATCCTCGGGTAACTTCCTAGGCTAGGGTGGAGGAATCTGCGCTGCCACGCGGACCTTGCTGCAGACGGGAGAGAGCATGGCACTCCGAGAACCCGGGACTTGGGACTATGTTGGTTGGACGCCGGCTGTTTGGAGAAATGGCAACTTGGAAAAGCCTTCTCATCAGATGAAGAAGGGTCGACATAGGAAATAATTAGAAATCGGAGACCTGGAAGGTGTGCATGAACGCTGCATGAAAGATTGTGAGGAGCTAAATCGGGAGAATCAACTGTGAAGGGATCTCGAAGCCGCACTGGTGGCGAAGGCTGCAGCCGAAGTTGGTCATGATTGATTCGAGACCAGCGGCGGGTCGATCATGGCATTACTCAGTGTTGTGCTTCTCAAAACGGGATGAAGCGAGGTGTGCTTGCTATGATCAGATAATCCCTCGGAGTCGCCTTGAGATTGGCGTTTGCTCTTAGCGGCTTGTACGAACCTATTTTACATGTCCTTACGGCATAGATCGTCTGGTAACAATATGTGTTAGGCTGTTAATTTGGGATCTCTTTGAGCGAGAGGCTACTAGTGACAAAGCATGGCTTATCATCACGGAGTGTTTAACCACCTCATCACTTCGATGGTCAATCTCCCTCATAGCAAGTCCTCTGGTGGGAGTTGGAATCAACAAAAAGAATCCTTTAATGAAGTCGATAGCTTTGAGCAGGCGAATTTGCAGAGTGTTGATGGAGCGAAAGACATACGCACACCAATGCAGGCTTTGGTGGTTTTGGGGCCTAGACCTTTGTCAAAGCAGCCAAGAGAAATGTCAACTCAAACGTTGAAGGAAAAAAGAAAAAGAGACCTTAGAAATTGTATGGAATGCGCAGACGACGATAAAAGAGATTCCGAAGAGCTGTAGCAATGGTATTTAATGGAGATAACGCCGTGAAAGGTTGGCATACCTCCTAACTCCCTCGGCTGGACGGTCAAATCAATTCGACCGCGCCGAATCCTGGAACTCTGCAGCCAACCACAACAAACTGGACGAAATATCAGCGGTACCGTCCCGAAACAAATAGTCCGTTGACAGTTAAGAGCAAGGCTTATTCCAATCGGAGTTTTCTTTTTCTGAAGCTCATGTAAGAAGGATATGTGATTGATTTGAAGTGGTTTGGGTCGAAACGGGGGCCGCAAGACTGGGCATGAATGTCTAGGGCCGGCCGCTTGAACCGCACGAGGCAATGGCAAACATGGCCTCAGCAGTCAGGACGCGAATGGATTACAGTGTCACTCTATCAACTTCACTACATATGGATGGAACCGAGGAAATCAGTTCATCTCGGATACAGGAATCAGTAGATCAAGGACGTTGTGCAGTTGCTCCAGAGAGGTCCTTTCAACGGGCTTTTCTTGAGATCGCAAGAGTAGAACAACAGTAGCTCTAGCATATCATTTCTTCACAGCCCAAAGCCTGCATGATCCTCTACCAGGCTACTTTCACCTGGGGGTTAGGAGCACGACCATCAGCTGATGTTGTCGATGAATTTGTACTGCTATCACTACCTACATCATACCTGGGTTAAGAAGAATGGAGCAGCAACGCGTAGGAATAGTACAGTAATGGCATAATTATAACATTTTTCTCGTGATTTTCTCGTGGCTCTTCACCTGTGACAGATATTATGCTTTTAAGACATGTTGGAGAAGATCTATGTGGTTCTCAAACACCATGAGCTGTACCCTGGCATGTTCATCCGAGTGCGCCATTAAAATGCCGATAGCTAATGCAGGACGCTGAAACGCAACAACGCTAAGACAGGCTGAGGGTCTCTTTGAAGGTGTCTTTTAGTCAACTTTGATTGCACTGCGCTGTAGGGTTAGTTCCACTGCTCATGGAACGAAAAGTTGGCAACACTTACCCGTAAATCCTTCGCACGAATGCATAAGCGCTCAAGAACCCAACTGTCCCTGTCAGCAGTCCATAAACTGCACATGCCAATCCGCTGTATGTAAAGAACAGCATGCCGCTGACGAATCCCTGAATGTGCAACCTCGCGAAGAAGTACCATGTGCAGTATGCGAAGATCCACAACGCACTGCTGCCACCGACAAAGAATGATTGCCACCACCAGTGGTAGTTTTCAGCGCAGAGCAGGATGTAAGTCATGATGATTGTTGTCTCGATAACTGTGACAAGCAAGACGACTGAAGAGAGGGCAAGGAAACCGAAGAGGTAGTAATATCCGCTCTTATCCTGCCAGAGTGACTTGAAGACAAACATCAGCTCGATGAAGATGACAGCGAAGGGTACAAGGCCGGCCAGAAGAGGGCTTTGGATGCTGCGTGTGTACCACGGCTGAACTGGAATTTGACGAGGGATGGAGGTGGGTTTGACCGGTACCTCCCATCCCCCAACACGGACGTAGCCATACCAGCTACCCATGTAGACGAGTGGCAGCTGAATCAGAAGCCAGAGAGCTAAGAGTGCAATCAGCGTGCCGAATGGAATAGCGGTGCTGCTTGCCTGTGCCCAGACGAACAGGTTGAGGATGAAAACGGTGACGAACAACAAGCCTGGGATAAGCGTTCCTGTGATGATGACGTTCTTCTGCCAGAGCGTGCCACCAAAAGTCTTGTAAATACGACCGGAGAAGTATCCTGAGAAGATACCCGCGAAGATGAAAAGTGCAATGCCAACACTGATGTATCCGCCTCGGAAGCTTGGGTTTAGTACGCCAACAGCCGATAGCAGCACCAGTCCGATGGCCATGAACATGAGCTGCGATCCAGACCCGATGAGTGGAGCTAGCCAGATCCCAAACGATGGAGGACGGAAGACATCGCCATGTACTAGTTTCCAGCCGGAAATGTCTTCAACAACTTCATCATCAGATGAATCTGCGTCCGCACCACTGTCGATTTGCTCAAGCAAGCCACTGCTGCTCTTGTCCATACTCTTGCGGGGTGTTCGCGTGCCTTTGCGGACCTTGAGTTTGAACTTGCCGTCCTCTAGTGCGTTCTCATTGTATCCCTTGATTTCGCCACGGATGGTGCGAGTGAAGATGACGGCGACAACGGCGGTCAGGAGGCCAGAGATGATGATGGAATTGACAATGGCGAACCAGTGAATGCTCGAGTCGTCGTCTTGGGTTTCGAAATACAGGTCCCAGCGATTGCGCCACTCGATGCGCTCGTCTTCGCGGAAATAGACCGAATAGGAGTATGGAATGGTCAGAAGCGCTTCGTCCTCGCTTCCGTGAAATGTCTTGTTTGCGCTCATGTCAAGCTCAAAGCCAGATTCGACCGCATATAGATCGGGTGGAAGACCGGTCGTCTTGTTGCGATCATCCGCGGTGATGCTTCGGGTGTAAACCTCAAAGCCCACAACGACCTTTTGGCCATTGTCGCCAGCTCTTCCTGGTGCACGTCGATATCTGATGACAATTGTGACGTGATTGTACAGATAATAGTGCATTTTCCCGGTTTGTCTATCGAACTCTTCGTAGCCGAGTTTGAAGCCAGCAGCGTAGTACTTCCGGCTCTTGTCGGTGGTGACAAAACTAGTCGCGCCCGGAAGGTTGTCCACTATCCATTCAACAAGATAATTATCCTTGATGAGGTTGCGGGCGCGTATCAGGGCTTTGTTATCGACTTGGATGCTGCACAGATAACGAGCTTCCTGATCCTCACCCATGACCAGCTCATAATCCGACACAACGATGCGATCTCCTCGAAGGACTTCTCCAAGATTCAGGCCAATGCTGGTTCCGCTGGTCCAGCCATCACCACGTCTGCGGCCACTCGACGGGCACACGAAAGGGAGTTCTGAATAGGCATACTGCAGCTCGGATTGGTCGGAAAAGACCTTGTTGTAGAAGACAGGGAGGACGTCGCCGTCGCGGAATTTCTTGATGGACCAGCCTGATCGCCGTGAGTAAATTGATAGCCAATGCCGCGTGTCAAGAGGCTCTACCTGGTATATAGAAGGCGTGAGATAGACTCAACAAAGCGAGAAAGGATAGGAGCAATCGGAACCGCACGTCTGAATGCATCGTGAAGGCTCTAATCCTCGCTTAGGAAGAGAGTACGAGGTGTCTCTCGTCTCCCTGGGTGAGAATGTCTATCAAGGCCAACGTGGGCCAAGACTGGGCCGTAGAAGCAGGCGCGATTACGGCTGAAGGTAGTCGCAGGCGTCTTGGCAGGTAAGGTACGCTGTGGTGTGAAGCAAAGTGAGGGAGGAAATAAGGTACTGGGCTACCGCCAACGGTAGAGTAAGGAAGATTGAGCTGCCGCAAGATGGAATAGCGAATGGAAACGGCAGCGGAGCGCCTAGGGATAGAGGATGAGGGCTGAGTAAGTGGGCAAAAGTGGTTGATTAGAGCAGTGTGTAGCTTTTAGGAGCGTGAGCGAATATTGGGGCCGCGTCCACCCATCCCCATCGCAATCCCAGTCCGGTCTAGTGAGTGGCTTTTTGGACGATAAGGCGACCGTCAAGTGCAACGGAAGCGCAACGGGGACGGATGCAATGAGCACGCTACAGCCAATTTAATTAAGCATCACGCTGGATACGAGCCGAGCGTTGCATTAAGACCCGCTCTCAACGCACATCAGCGACCGCTCTCACATCCTATGTATTTCACAGGAGTGTTTCGTTGATATAGCTGACTCTTGATGCGTATCAAAGGGTCAACACCGTCCAACCACTTGGCCGGGCTATTTTTAATGGACCCCTCAAAAGTTCAAGAGTGGCTGGGAAATTGAACCAGTCAAAATCCTTATGGAGTAGGGCTGAGAATGCGTTTATGTACATCGTCCTTTCCAGCTTTCCAACGCTCTTATCTATCCGCATATTCGCCGTCAATACTCCGTACCTGCTACGATATACATAGTGGGGTGTCCTTGAGCTGTTTAAAAAAAAAAAACCAAAAAAAAAAACCCAACAGTTATTGTATAGAGTACATATGTCGACAACTCGCTATCGTACAATTTAACAACATAGCATCGCGGACATTACTGCTATTTCAGCACGGATATGTCCATGGAAGCGAGGAGTCCGCGCAACGCCGTGCGCAGTTCAGAAATTACACTGCAACTTTCGCCGATCATCGGTCGAGGGCTTGTGCTTGACACTGTGTCCCGTTAGCATAAAGGCACGCAATGCCGAAAATTCGGTGGAACCTACCATTTGATAGTATATGCCTCTCTTCTTCAGCAGATCGTGATGAACGCCCTGCTCTAGCACCTTTCCGCTTCCTATCACGAAGATGACGTCGGCATTCTGAATTGTGGCAAGTCGATGGGCAACCGCAACGACAGTCCGAGCTCCTTCTTCAGCGGCACGTTCAATTGCTTCCTGAACTAGCTTCTCCGACTCCGAGTCCAAGCTGGACGTTGCTTCGTCCAGGAGAAGCACTTGGGGTTTCCTGAGGAGCGCTCTTGCGAGGGCCAGTCGCTGTCTTTGGCCTCCACTCAATTGCACTGCCTTTGGACCAAGCTTGGTAGCATATCCCTCGGGCAGAGAAACAATGAAATCGTGTATCTGAGCATCTTTGCATGCCTGCACAACCGCTTCGTCCGTGGCATCCGCGTCTTCTACACTCAACACCACATTCTCCTTGACTGTGCCTTCGTACAGCGTAGATTCTTGCGCGACCAACGATAGATTGCTTCGATATGCTTTTGCGCTCACCGTTGTGATGTCTTGCTCTCCGCAAACAATAGTGCCCGAGTCAGGATCGTAGAACCGCTCCAGTAAGCTGACGATGGTAGACTTTCCACATCCTGAGGCTCCAACAAGAGCTGCGAACTGACCGGGCTCAATTTTCAGGTTGAGTCCCGTGAGCACCGGAATCGATCGACTCTTATAGGTAAAGTGTACATCCTTGAACTCAATCCCGAAGCTTTCCTTCTCAGCCTGGAAGGGCTTTGGAGTGCGGCTCTCATCGTCCAGTGGTGGCCTTATCTTGACGATTCGATTTGTCGCAGCGGCGGCTTCCGCAAAGTTCGGGCTGAAGCTGAACCACATGCCTGCCGCCTGGCTGCCTTGGACAACGGCCATGTATATGACATAAAACTGAATGATGGTGTACTCATGACTTGCCATGAGTCGTCCGCCATACCAGAACACCAGAGCTTGACAAAGCATCTCGATGCTGTCACTCGAAGCAAACACAATGGTTCCTGGTAGCGCTTTCTTCGTTGCGGCCCGGACATACGTCTTCAGGAGTGTCGCGTACCTGCCAACAACTACATCTTCCATTATGAGGCTCGTGACAGTACGAAAGGCACCGACGGCCTCAGTACCAAACTGGCTGCTCTCAGTGAACACACTGGCGTTTAAATTCTCAAACTCCATTTCCAACTTGATGCGGTAGTATCCGGCTAGTAGGATGATAGGCATAACGGTGAAGATGCCTACGAGGCTCAACTTCCACCCGAAGACAAGAGAGATAGTGATGCACCCAAGGACGTTGACTATCGAGACAAGCGCCATGCCCATCTCTGTGCCCAGAAGAGCTTCAATCTGGTGCGGGTCGTTTGAGAGCTGCGATGTCAGGGATCCAGCAGAGTGACCTTCGGCATCAAAGAACGGCACCCGCTTGCGCAGGAAGTTCCCGAGGTACTCCTTCCGGTAGTACGTAGCGACGGCGATGGAAGTGAGGTGGCTCCCCCACCCGAGCATGAAGTATGCTATCCCGACTCCGATGGCCTCAATAAAGAACATAAGCGACCAATGGTTCCCCTGGCTGACAAGCTCTGACATCGGCAGCGTGAAGACATTGATAAGCTTGGCCAAGATGTACGCCTGTAGAGGGAACACGACGCCACCACCCAAGGCTCCGAGTAATACGACGCAGTAAAGGAACCAATTATTACGTTGCTCGTAGATGCTCAGACCGATACTGCTAAGAACATTTAGTCGCTTGTAGGGTTTAGCATCGTCCGACAGTTCTTGGAGCGGAGCGGAGGGTAGAACGACATCTATTTCTGCGTTCTTGTTTGATGGCACTGCGAAGAGGTCGACACCAACGGAATCTTCCTCAGATAATTCGTCGTTGCCCATTATGAGGGATTGTGCATTTACGAGATTGTAATAGACGCCGTCCTCGTCTCGCAGAAGTTCCTCATGTGTGCCCTCTTCGACGGCTCTACCGTGCCTAAGCACAACAATTTTGTTTGCTCTTTTGATTGTGGAGAGACGGTGGGCGATGACGATGGTGGTTCTATTCTGTGCGACACGATCAAGAGCTTGCTGGACTATACGTTCTGTTCGTACGTCGATCGCACTCGTCGCTTCATCCAGAATAAGAATGGGTGGTCGCTTGACTATTGATCGGGCGATGGCCAGACGCTGTCTCTGGCCACCACTCAGCTTGATACCAGACTCGCCGACAATGGTATCGTAGCCCTTTGGTAGACGGCTGATGAATTCATCGGCATATGCTTCCTTGCATGCCTCCACAATCATCTCGAGTTTCTCCTTGTCTGATATGTCTTGCCATTGTGTACCGCAGAGGCCATACGCTACATTATTGAATATCGTGTCGTTGAAGAGGAATGGCTCTTGTTGGACGAGGCCAATCTGAGATCGCCACCATTTGGCATCGATGTCCCGGAGGTCGGTATCACCAATCCGAATCACACCAGATTCTGACTCAATGAGGTGGCTCTTTTCAAGAGTGACTGGCCCTTCTGAACTACTCTGTGGGCCAGAAGATGATCGATCAAGATCGTACCATCGTTCGATAAGACCGACAATGGTGCTTTTGCCAGATCCTGAAGGTCCAACAATTGCCGTGACTTTGCCAGCTTCGAACGTCGTGGTGAGGTTATGTAGGACTTGGACGTCGGGACGGCTTGGGTAAACGAAGGAAACGTTCTCGAAGATAATATCCGCATCCGGTTGGACATTAGGTGCTTTTAGACCTGAAGTGTCGGGCGCGTGAGCGTCTATGGTTTCGAACAACGCCGAGGAAGCCGTCGCAGCTTTGGCTATGGCCATAATTGGTCCCCAGATCCGACCGATTTGAGAAACCGCCATGATAACTGAAAACAGCACCCTGGAAAGAGTTAGCTTAACATGGAGCCGTCGTTCGCTTACGAAGCACTCACACTACAATCGAACCTACGCTGCTTATATGATGGTGGTTGTACTGATGAATACCAAACCAAAATGTAAGTGCCATCGAAGCGAAGTTGGAGAAGAACATCGGGCCCATCATACAGCCCATGAGGGGAGCAGCTTTTTGCTCATTATGAGCTGCACGATCCAAAATGGACGCATAACGACCGTGAAGTCGGTCTTCCGCTCCGAATGCGATGACGATTCGGATCGAGTTGAAGACT